>ERZ869936.5-NODE-5-length-580150-cov-13.325510_pt1 | contig 580150 bp, 590 predicted proteins | sample MGYA00520876_ERZ869936 | MGnify/ENA primary metagenome ERZ869936 (study PRJEB32218, sample SAMN09650985) | biofilter metagenome | isolation source: enrty point of leading RO module | place: Saudi Arabia: Thuwal, RO plant located on Red Sea | collected 2016-02-17 ...
CACGAAATCGCCGGCGCAATCGACGCGAAAGCCTGGCAAAAACGCTGGAGCGGCTAACCACCGGCGCGGCGCTTGCGATCTATGGCCTCAAACGCTTGGCCAACCGCATCATCCAGAACCAGAATGGCTGGTACACGACTTCTTGGGCGTCGACATAGTTTACACATGTGCCGCCGAACTTGAGTTTGAAGCTCGTAACGCCTTGCCACGGATGGTTTTTGGCATTTTCTGGGGCAATGCCGAAAAGGTCGTATTCGGTGAAACCTTGAGCCTTGGCGTCTTGCATGATGTGCCAATGGAGCAGGTACGGCGCCATGACGTTGCGGTTTTTGTTGGAGGAGGCGCCGTAATAGTAGGTGGCAGTCTTGTTGAAATAGGTGACGATGGCACCGGCGAGTGGTTTGCTTTCATGCATGGCTAGGAACAGTTTGGCCCCAGTGGCTTTGACCATATTTTGGTAGTAGCTGAGCGGATGGCCGCTGAAGTGGTCGCGGGTAGTCGTTTCTTTGAAAAGGTTGTAAAAGGCTTCTATATCGTGTGATTCGGTGATGGTAACCCCATGTTTTTTGGCAACTTTGATGTTGTAGCGGCCTTTGGATTTCATTTGTGCCAGAATTTCTTCTTCTGAAAGTGTGAGATCAACGATGAGTGTGCTTTCTGGTTGGTAGTGGGCGTGGGCTGGGCGGGATTGAGTTTGAGTCGTCGCTTGATGCAGGTCGGCTGTCGATGTAAGGGGGGGATCCCATCTAAAAAAGAGGCTATTTTCCTTTTTAGCAATGGATTGAACATAGTCGAAAAGTGCTTGAACGTGCTCTTTTTTTGAGTAGTCAAGAAGTGGCCCGCGTGGACAATAGAGCCAGTTTTTGCCAAAAGGAAGTTGTTGGCGGATGATCAGAGCGGTTCCAACAAGGTCGCCGGATTCTGTGCGAAGTTCTAACGCCCAGAACTGGTCGCGGTTGGCCGATTTTGCCTGAAACTCGCCCCATTCCCATAATTGGTGTACAGTACCGAGGGGATGATTTTTTACAAATGCATTGAACGAATCGCGATTTTTTGCTTCACTTACCGCTAGGCTCATGTTGATGACTTTTGAAGAATTGTGGGCTTCATCCGCCACCTTACCATAATTTCTGCTCCAGCTCATGCGAAAAATACTCATTCCGCCGCGTTTCTCTCAGTTTGAGAAGCAAGTTCGTGCTCATGCCATAACGTCGGTGACGGACTATTTGATTGATCATGATTTTCTGCCAATGATGCCTTTTGCTCACACGGAATTGGACAGTATGGATAAAGCTTTAGAGGTGGCAGACCACTATTTGGCAGAGGTTTCAGGGATGATTTTGCAGGGAGGAAGCGATGTGTGCCCATCTTGGTATAATCAGGAAGGAAAATCGGTGAAAAAGGTGCAACGGCACCGGGACATTTTTGAGATGGCGTTGGTGAAAACGTGTTTTGAAAGGGGAATTCCCATGTTGGGCCTATGCCGAGGGATGCAGCTGATTAATGTGGTTTTGGGTGGTACTCTGCACCAGGAGTTGTCTGGAGATGATTTTATAGAGCATATTTCGTATAAAGATCCTGATTCTGATGAGTTTTCGCTCGAAAATATGGAAGAGTGTTTTCATGATGTTATTTTTGAGGAAAAGGGGATTTTACGCTCTGTGTACGACAAAGATCGGATGAATGTGAATAGTTATCATCATCAGGGTGTGGATCGGCTGGCTGAGGATTTACAGGTGGAGGCACGAAGTTCAGATGGGCTGATTGAGGCATTTTCGTTGAAGGATAAAGGAATTTTAGGTTTGCAGTGGCATCCGGAGCTGGATTTGGCACATCCGGAAAATGGAGAGTTGTTTCAGCTGTGGCTTGGTTGGTGTACATAGTTTGAATGCCTTGAAAGGGGTTTCTTTGGAGCCTTATTTGTGCTATAATTTAAGGATTTAAAAATTATCTAAAATCAAAACAAAATGAAAAATTTCTTCAATGAATCACGACTTGTTTTTAAGAACAAACCAAGTTCTGCACCGCAGGAAGCCCCAAAACAAGATGTAGAAGCTGGGAAAGATACTTGGAAAACGTTGGAAGAGTTACAAGCAGCTGTTACACCGGTTGTTGATGCTCTTCAAAAGCGGTTTGATGACATATCAGAACAGTACGATGTGGTGGTAAGCGGTACTGAATTTGAAGGGGAATATGAGCAGAGCTATATTAAGGCTGGGATGCCAAAACGTCTTCGTGATGCCATTAAGAAGGGTGTTGAGACATTCACCACCATTATGGATGCGATTGAACAGGTGAAATCTCAACAGGAAGCTGTGAAGAGCAAGCTGGCAACAAAGGTGACGGCGTTTAATGAGCAGTACAAGGCTGCCGTTTCTTCAAGCGATCCACTGGATCCTACTCTCCTTACGAATTACGGAGATATCGAATTTAATCCAAATGCTGCTCCTGCTCCAGAGCCAAAACAAGAAGAGGCTGCGCCTGAAGTAAAGGAAGCCACACCTGATCAAAAGTTTCAATCGAGTATTATTGATGTCATGGCTCACCGTGATGGACATGTTAATGCTCAGGCTCTTCTCGACAAATGTGCTGCGAAGCAGCTTGAAATCACCAAAGATTCTCCGCTTTATGTGAGAGGAATGGAAAATGTTGATGTAAATGGTGAGGCTAAGATCACTTTGATTCGTGCCCTCGTGACACCTTCGACTGATGGCAAGTCTGTTCGTGTTGAATATTGGTTTTCTGGAGGAACAGCAGAAGTTACTCGTGATGCTAAAGTTTACAATGTGGATGCCGATAGAGAGACTACGCCAGAGTTTGAAAAAGCCACCGAACAACAACAGGAGACGAGTAATCAGGAAAAAAATCGTGAACAACTTCGCAAAGATGTTGAATGGTTGAAGACTGCTCCCATAGGTTCAAGAGTTAAGCTGAATGACACGACTTACTATCTGAAAGATGCTGATGGTGAGCTGTATATTGTTCTCATGAAGGATGGTAAAGAGCAAAGTCGTTCAGAGTATAAAGAAGAAAAAATTGAAGCGAAGACAGAAGGTCTTACTACCGCTGAAGGTGGTATTTCTATTCTCGATGCGAGCGATGAAGATAAAAAGAAGGCAACTGAGCTTTATCGAGCTGGTGGAGAGGCCTTGCAGAAGGGTCATCTTGACACCGCTCTTTCGAAATTCCAGGAAGCATACAAGACTGTTGCCAGTCCCAATATTCATATGATGATTGTTCAAGTCTTTTTTGAAAAGGGTGCATATGACCAAGCATATACTGAGGCAAAAGCCTGTGCTGCAGAGTATGATAAGCTCCTCCCACAAAGACCAGATTACGCTGATGATAAAGCCAAGCTCGTTGAGATTCAGGGAAATATCGAAGATCGACTCAGAACTGGTTCTATTATGGTCGCGGATGTCCGCCAGAAACCTGAGCAAATGCCGGCTGGTGTTCCTGAACAAAAAGAGGTGGCAACGAGAAAAATGGATAAACTTGCTAAAAATATCGCTGAACTTTCATCGATTCCTCCTATTGGGAACATAAAAAAGATTATTAGTGATAATGCGAAGTTGATTGGTAAGATCGCCAAAGAAAATGGGATTGATTCATATAGCAAGCAGTATGAGGGACGCACCCATGATCATATCCTTGTTGAATATTCAGGAAATAAAGTTTCTTGGAAGCCTGTTGATAAGAAAGGTCGAGATATAAAGGATGAACTTCAATATGCTCGAGGAGAAGTGAAGATCGATTCTGCGTCTGCGTAGTTCCTAACTTGAAATGGCATGGCTATTGCTGATCTACAACAAGAATTGAAAGGTTTGCTCGCTGTTTCTCCGACTTTTCGGGAGATGCGGCCAGAGGTTCGGCAACAGATGATTGCCACGCTTATGGAATCGAGCGAACAGGAAATACGTGATTCGATTGCGATTTTGCGTGAAGAGGCGGCAGCTCCACAACCGGATTTTGATGGAATGTTGGCTGACCTTAAAGAAGCAGAACGCGACTTAAGTCGTGCTGTTTTACAGGATCAAGAGCGCGTTGCCAGTGCCGAAGAGAATCCTGAAGCCCTTTTGGAAGAACTCGATGAGGAGAAATCTTCTCCAAAAGGAAAGCAAAAGAAGAAATTTTTAGGTCTCTTCTAATCATGACAGACGCACAATATCAGCAGCTTTTGAGGGAATCAGAGGCTTTTTCCGAGTTGGATGAATCGTTGCGCAGTCGAATTTTGAAGGCTGATGGAGATGAGCGAAAGCGGTATTTAGAGATTTTACTGCGTGAGAAGAACGGGAAGAAGGAGGGCTTGGCTTCCTTGAAAGAGGATGTGAAAGCCGTGGCTAGGGATCTGGATCAAGACCTTGAAAAAGGAAGAAAACAGTTGCTGCAGGAGGCTGAGGAGGCTGATCGAACAGAAGAAACCAATGAGGCTGAAAACCTTTTAGATTCTCTTTAATTTTTCTCATGGGAGGACCATTTGAACATCCACATCAAAAATTTGTGAATAAAGAAGCGGCAGCGGCTGGTGAATTTGAGTCAGCGTGGAAGAAGTTTGAAAAAGATATTGAAACAACTGATGATCCGTCACAGCTGTTTATAAATGCAAAGGCAGAAGTGCAGAATATTTCTTCACGCTATGCTGATTGGTATGTGAATAATGAAAAGCTTTATTCAATCCGAGGAAACCAATATCAACAGGAGATTTACAAAAAGGCGGACGCGGCAAAAGGACAGATTGATCGGATAAAAGACCTTTATAACCAGCGAGAACACTGGAAAAAACAGTTTGATAAGAACTCTTTGAAGTACGCTGAGTATGATGCTCAGTTTGATCTCATTTCTGGTGGACTTGAAAATGTTGTGGCATTTACGGATCTGGATACGATTGAGGATGTAACGGAAACTGAGACCTCTCTTCAAACCTGTGTGCACTTTTCGGAAAAGGCACGGTCTCTTTACGACAAATATAATGCCTATGAGATTGTTTTTAATCATGAGGGTGTGCCACAACAAGAACGGCAAGACATGAAAGATTTGGCTGCTGCTATGAAAAAGCGGTTTGAAACTGCGAAAGATAATAGTGCTTTTTTGTTGAAGCATGCGGACAGGTTGGAGGGCGAGCATGACAAAGCATTGGGCACCATTAAGGCAAATATTGATGAAAAGATTAAGACGGAGGAATCGAAGTTGGGTGAATACAAAGATCAATCCGGAGTTCTGCAGGAGAAATATCATCAACAGAAGCCAGGTGAAAAGGAGATTACTTCTGAAGATCTGAAAGTCGCCTATGGTCAATACAAGGATTATGTTCCGTTTTTAAAAGCGTTTGCGGGAAGGGTGAAGAATATGAAGCTGTTTGGGTCTGGGAAAGATAGTGGAAAAGAGTCGTAATACGATTAACAAAAAAGCCCGCTCTCCCTTTGGGATTGGCGGGCTTTTTTGTTGTTTTCTTGGTGCCTGGCATCGCCTGCGGCGATGAAGGCGCTCCGCTCGCAGGGCGAGCTTCGCGTGGCTAGTTCATCTTCTTACGAATGAACGCTGGGATGTCGAGTTCGCTTTCTTGTACTGGTTGGTTTGATTTCGCGTCTTTGTCAGCTCCGTTGGTTGGAATAGCACTTGGGTTTCCTGGAGTTGAAGGCGTGCTTGGCTTCCCGAGTGGGTTGCTGTTGAACGCTGGGCTTCCTCCAAGAGCTGAGTGCTGTCGAAGAACTGAAGCTCCTGATCGGAGTGATTCGTCGAATCCGGTTGCTACAACCGTGATCTTGATTTCTCCTGTGTATGAATCGTTGATAACTGCACCAAAGATGATGTTCGCATCTGGATCGGCAGCTTCGGTAATAATCTTGGCTGCTTCGTCAACTTCGAACATGCTCAGGTCGTTTCCACCAGTGATGTTGAAGAGAACACCCTTGGCACCGTCGATTGAAAGCTCAAGAAGTGGGCTTTCGATAGCGGCTTTTGCAGCTTCGAGTGCTCGGCTTTCTCCAGCTCCGTATCCAATACCCATAAGGGCTGATCCGGCATTTTCCATAACGGTCTTCACGTCGGCAAAGTCAACGTTGATCATTCCGTGAACGGTGATCAAGTCGGCGATACCTTGTACACCCTGTCGAAGTACGTCGTCACAAACGGTGAACGCTTCGGTAAGTGGTGTTTTCTTGTCGATAATTGAAAGAATCTTGTCGTTTGGAATTGTGATGAGTGTATCTACCTTGTTTTTAAGGTTTTCAATCCCGTCTTCTGCTTGTTGAATTCGTCGGTGTCCTTCAAATGAGAATGGTCGTGTTACCACTCCTACTGTAAGGATTCCCATTTCTTTAGCGATGTCTGCAATAACAGGACCTGCACCTGTACCGGTTCCTCCTCCCATACCGGCTGTGATGAAGACCATGTCTGCACCTTCCAATTGTTGTCGGATCTCTTCTGCTGACTCTTCGGCAGCTTGTCGTCCAATGTCTGGATTTGATCCAGCTCCAAGTCCTCGTGTTGTGGCTTTACCAATGTTGATCTTGGTTGGCGCTTCTGAGTGGTACAGTGCTTGTGCATCTGTGTTCACAGCAATAAATTCGATGCCGCGGAGGTTCGATTTGATCATTCGATTCAAAGCGTTTCCACCGGCACCACCAACACCAACTACTTTAATAAGAGCAATTGGGCTGACTTCTGGCACAACTTCTTGTGTGCGCTTACCTGTTTGTGCTGAACCCGATCCTGAAAAGAGATTTCGAAGCGAGTCTTTCTGATGATTGTTTGTAGCCATAGGAGGGTACGTGAAGAGTTACTTATTTAACGAAGTGGTTTTTTAAGTGGATTACTATTTTTACCCGTCACTTGATTAAATGTCAAGAAGATTTTTTAATGTTCTGTTTCGGGGCTCGCGGTGCTAGCGATTCACGCTGCACTGGCCTACGGAAACAAGTTCTTAACCCAATCTTTCATACCTCCCATAGCCTTTCTAAAGTCGAGGCCTTTGAGTGAGAATCCATATGTTCGATGTTCGAGGCGTGATCCCCAGAGGATCAAACCTATAGCAGTAGCATATGCTGGATCGTCGATTTTGTCGACCACTCCGTCGAAGTTTTGTGGGAATCCTATTTGTACTGGAAGGTTGAGTGTTTCACGCGCAAGGTCGATGGTTCCCGGCATTTTCACTCCTGCACCGGTAAGGACCACTCCAGCTGGGAGCATGCCGTCGCGGTGGATCTTTGCGAGCTCGTCTTTTACGAGGACAAAAATCTCGTGGTATCGAGCTTGGATGATCTCTGCCATGAGTTTCTTGGAAACTTTCTGTGTGTCGATCTTAGAAATGAGTGAAAGGTCGATGATTTCTCGGTCGTTCACGTCTGCAGGGTTGCAGGTTCCGTATTCGATTTTAATCTTTTCTGCGGTGTCGATTGAAGTTCGGAGCCCAATAGCAATGTCGTTGGTCACATTTTCTCCTCCTGCTGGAAGGATAGCGGTGTGGAGCGTTGTTCCTTCTTCAAAGACGCTGACTGCAGTTCCTCCTGATCCAATATCTACAACCACAACACCGAGCTCTTTTTGCCGTTTTGAAAGGACTGCTTCTGATGCAGCAAGGCAAGAAGGGATGATGTCATCAATATCCACACCGGCTTGTAATACACATTTTTCAATGTTTTTTACGCTTGGCACTAATCCGGTAATAATGTGAGCATCCACCTCAAGGCGGATTCCTGTCATTCCCACTGGGTACTTAATTCCTTTTTGTTCATCGACTGTGAACGATTTTGGAATAATGCGCAAAATACGGCGGTTTCCTGGAATAGAAACGGCTTGGGCTGCTTCCAAAACACGATCGACGTCGTCTTCTGTGATCTCGTTTGTGGCGTTTGAAACGGCAATAACTCCCTTTGAGTTAATGGATTCGATGTGATTCCCACCAATTCCAAGGAAAACGTGATTGATTGGTTCTCCTGCCATTCGCTCTGCATCTTCCAATGAAGATGAGATGCTATTAATGGTTTCTTCTACGTCAATAACCGATCCTTTTCGAAGGCCGGTTGATGGTGCAATTCCAACACCGATAATATTTGGCACCGGAGATTTTTCTTCGAGTGTACCAACAACGGTTCGGATCTTTGAGCTGCCAATATCGAGGCTAGCGATTACTCTCGCTTTCGGCATTTAGAGTTGAATTTATGAAAAAAGAGACTGATAGGAATATAGTATATGGGCGCGATTTTAGCAATGTTTTCCGCATAATTAGAACAGGGCTTGCTGCGCTTCTGGGCGGATGGTGTCTTTGAGTTGGTCGAGGCGGCGTGTGAGTGAGTTGAATTCGAGTTCATCGAACAGTTTTTCGACGGCTGGGTAGTCAATGTCGTGGACGGAAAAGTCTTCGAGGTTGAAGTCGAGGGGGGCGTCGCAGTCGATAGTGGCGAGTTTTTGACTCATATATGCGCTTTCACGATTGTCCTCCAGTTTGGTTTTGTGGCCCGGTTTCAGTTCGTTGAGGTGGTCGTAGATGTTGTCGAGGTCGCCATATTGCTGCAGAAGGACTGATGCTCCTTTTGGTCCGATGCCAGGAACTCCAGGAATGTTGTCTGAAGAGTCGCCGCTGATGGCTTTGTAGTCGATGATTTGGTCAGGGCGCACTCCGAACTTCTCTTCTACCTCGGCGGCTTTGTAGCGTTTGACCTGCGTTACTCCTTTTATAGGAGTCATAACTGTGGTTTTTGGAGAGACGAGCTGGAATGCGTCCTGGTCACCAGTGAGGATGGTAATATCCACGCCCTCTTCTTGTTCGGCTTTACGCGCTGCGGTTCCGAGCAGGTCATCGGCTTCGAATCCATCTTTTTCTAGCTGAGGGATGCGGAAAGCGGTGACGATCTCTTTAAGGCGCGGGAGCTGCGGATAGAGGTCTTCTGGTGGGGCTGAACGGGTGGCTTTGTAGTCCTCGAACATTTTTTTGCGGAAGGTCGGCGCTTTTCTATCCCAGGCAATTCCCAAATAGTCGGGTTGTTCATTCATGTAAACCTCTATGAGCATGCGGACAAAACCGTAAATGGCATTGGTGGTTTCGCCTTTGCTGGTCTTAAAAGGTGGTAAAGAATGGTATGCACGATGGAAAATCGCATTTCCGTCAATCAAAATAAGCTTTTTCATAGGGTTTTTGGCTTTATATGGATGGAAACTCGTCCTCTTTTCTGCTATAATTATTGGATTGGTACTTGTTACTTTCTACCGCACGCATGTCCAAAAGTGAATACAAAATGCTGGTTGAGTCGAAAAAATCGGCTAAAGAAGAGGTGGTGAAAGGTGCCAGCTCGGGTTCAAGTTCTGGAGATCCGCTTTTGGTTGTTTTTGCCCCAAATAAGGGCTTTAAGAAGGATGAGTTCTTTCAACTTTTGGAAGGCATGCTCATTTTGACGAGCAACGTGGTGGTGATTGATGATGAGGAACCGGCAAGTGGAGAAGATACAACCAAAGGGAAAATTACCTGGGTGAATACGAAGGAAGGTCGGAACGATTCTGCTATTGAAAAGTATTTGCAAGCAGCCGATATGGCGCTTGTTTTTGAAGAACATATGGAGGATGTTGTGCGACTTTTGGCGTATGGTGTTGTGGTGATTGGATTGGATAAGTCACCGCTTTTGGAAAACTACAACGCCAGTGAGGAGACTGGGAACGCGTTTACTTTTGGGAAAATGGGGCCGTGGGAGATTTTCCGTGCCCTGGTCCGCGCGCATGAAACGTATAGCTTTCCGTATGACTGGAAGCATATTGTTAGAGGTATATTGAAAGGACTCTAGGAAGCAAAAAAAACTTCATCGAAAACGGCTTCGCCCTTCGGGCTGCAGAATGTTTTCTTATGAAGTTTTTTGCTTGGTCCCTTTCAATATCCTCTTAATTGATAGATGATCACTCAAAAGTGACACAATTGTTTTTCATGAATCATATCCGCTTTTTGCCGTTCTTCACATCCCCCGGAGTTTTGAAATTTCTTGGCTAAGAGAATTTGACAGGTCTGCAATAATATGCAAAATTACTATACTCATATCTTAAATTTCATATTTATGAGCAAGGAAAAACCATATTCAGGAGAAGATTTCAACGAACTTGACGATGATACGCAGGGTAAGCGAAAGCGCCGCGTCTTCACACCAGAGGAGCGCGCCTTTCGAAGGCGTGTTGGTCTCGAGATCGAAGGTGAGACCGAGGAGGGTCGGCGCATTCGTTTGGCGCCACTGTGGGCAACGCTTGCGGAGGAGTTCGATTTTGATCCTCCCCTACATGGCCTGAAAGGTGAAGACTTGCAAGCCTTAGAGGAGGCCAATCAGAGGATTCAGAAGATGCTTGATTATGCGTCTAAAGGAGACTGGCAAGCCATTGAAGAGCTGATGGCACCAGTTCACGCAAGAATAGATGCGTTTTTTGATGATATGATTTCAGAATCTAATGCTCCTGAGGTCGATGAGGAAAATGACGATTGACGAAAAGTGCTCGCCCTAGAGATAACCTAAAGGCACTGTGAGCACTTTGCCTCCACTACCAATCGGCTCTATAATTATTATGGATGACAAGCCGGTTAATGCACTTGCTGCAGAAAACTCCTCCAAGGATTTGGGGGAGTTTTGACATGTTGGTGCAATTGTTGTTAATCAGTGTGCACGTGCACAGATTTTGGGTGAATTTTGTTCCCATAAAAAGCCGTCCCCAGGGACGGCTTTCTTTTTATTACTTTTGGCGGCGATAACTAATCTAAGCTGCTGCCTCCGCTGTCGGAGATGCTTGAGATGTTGTCGATGATGTCTGAGAAGTTGATGTAGCGGATGATATCCAATCCTATGACACGACCGACGGTCGCGACGATGACAACGGCGAGGATCGTGATGATCAAACCGATGATAGCGTAGCGGATGGTTCCGACTGCTTGTTTGATTTTGTCTTCTTGTCCGCCGGAGAGGATAAATGAGATCCCTCCCATGAAAATGAATACGACTGAAAGGAAACCTGCAATGATGATGGCGTATGCAAGTCCTTTGTTAATGATCTCGACGATGTCGTACTGTTGTGCCGATTCGATAATGGAATCTCCCATAGCAAGCGATGATTATGTATTTAAGCCATGACCTCGGTGCCGTCTGGTTCGACGATTTTGAGGTTCACGCGTGCATTGTTTTTTGATCCAATGACGCGAAGAAGTATACGGAGAGATTTGGCAGTTTGTCCATTCTTTCCGATGACTTTACCCATGTCGTCTTTGTGGACCTTGAGTGTGATGAGGACTCCCATCTCATCGACTGAGCGGGAAACTTCTACATCATCAGGGTTTTCGACGATTTGTTTAACGATGAATTCGACAAAATCCCGATCTGGCCCAGTTGCAAAATCTTTGTCGTCCATGGTGAAAAGGTTAGATTATTTGAATTGTAGCGTAAAAAGCTTCGGTCTGTAAAATCTTCTGCCAGTTAGGCAGCTGGGGCATCTTCTTTAGCTGGTTCATCTGCTGGTTTTTCTTCAGCCTTTTCTTCTGCAGGAGCCTCTTCCTTTGCTGGCTCTTCAGCAGGTTTTTCCTCAGCTTTTGGCTCCTCTTTTGGAGTTTCTTCTTTTGCTGGTTCAGCTGGGGCGGCTTCGGCTTTCGCCTCTGCCGGCGCTTCGCTTTGCTCAGCGGGTGCTTGCCCTCCGGCTCCGCCTGCGGGCGCACTGTCTTCAGGCTGTTCACCCTTCTTCTTCTTTTTCTTGTTTCGTGGTTCCATGAATTTATCCATTCCGTCCATGCCTTGGCTCTTGAAAAGAGCGGCAGCAGTGTCGGTTGGTTGTGCACCTTTGCTAATCCAATATTCAATCCGTTCCTTGTTGAGCTCGACTTTCTTTGGCTCGAGTGCCGGCAGATAGTGCCCGAGCAATTCAAGGTATTTTCGTTTTACAGCCTTACTTTTTTCGGCCACGACAACACGGTATGATGGTTGTCCTTTTTTTCCTGTTCTCGTTAGTCTGATTCGTAGCAAAATGTTTTAAATTAAAGGATATTTGGATTTTAGCTCGTTTAGTGTAGCTTGTATTGTTCTGATGTCAAGCTGATTATTGGCTTTCGGGAGGCTCTTGAAGGGCAGCGTCGGTAGGGAGTTTTTCTGCTATTTCGATTTTGACCGTATGCACTGCTTTTTCTCCGAACTTTTTTTGGAGAGATTGGTGGATTCGGTGCTTGTTCATCTGGATTTTATTGGCCCAGGCAGAATTGAGCGCGCCAATGGTGAGACTTCCTTCTTTATATGATTTGGGGAAACTGTTTTTGAGAACCTCTTCTGGAAGGATCTCTTTGGCGATGTTGCGGTACTCCTGGCAGACCTCGATTGCCTTTAACGTTCCGGCGAAATTATATTTGCCGGCGGCTTTGGGAAGGATGTCGATGAGGGATTTCCAGGCCATAGACTAAGAGATATGTATTTCCTCGGAGCAGGCTTCACTCACTTCGTTCGCTGCAGATTGCTCCTCGAAAATCATATCTCTTATACAATTATTTGTATAATCTTTTGATAAATTATTCCAAACTGGCTCTATTTTGCTGGCGAGCGAGGGCGAGGGTGCGCTGCCAGAGGGACTTTTTAGGAATTCGTGCAGTCCCATCTCCTAGACCCGGATGATCCCAATGAATTTCTGTACCTCTTTCCTTGGCTTCTTCTATTGCTTTTAGGAAGTCTTCTAATGGTGCGCTTTTTGTAAGTTCATAGATTCCATCTAAAAGTCCATGAAATTCTACCAACTGTGGCGGTAGCCTTTTTATCACTTGAATTGCATCTTTTGCCTCAACGGATTGAAATCTGTATGTAGAAGTGCTCATCCAAGCTTTGAGCAGTAGAAGATTTTGAGCGAAAGGCAGATCTACTAAATGCCCCACATTGGCTTCCGGATTGTAAAATCCTCGTAATGCTTCAATTGTCCCTCCATCTCTAAAAGGCGCGAGTACACTATCTTTCTGTTTGCTGGTTCGTGTTTTTCCTTCATTGAGCTCTAAATGCGCGACTCTTTCGAAGAGTGGGGATTGCATATATTTCTGTAAGCTTTTGACTTTATAGCCTTTAACTTTTAAGACCTGAGGTTGAAATTCTCCCCAAATTGTTGGACTGAAGGAAAGCCTTTCGGCTTCAACATTTCTACTACATACATAAGAAGAAGCAGCAGCTTCTTCTATTTGAGTAATATCTATTTTTCCAATAAACTGCGGATCTATAAAATCCCTTAAGCTGTCCATTTTGGCTCTCAGTGAGACTAGAGTTTGGTAGTCAATTTTAAGGGAATCGACGATGCCGATGGCGTTGCGAGGGAGGTGGACTCGTGTAAAGTTTCTGGACTTTTTCATATGTGCTCTATAGCTGGAGTCTATGGACCTTTCGATTGCTTTTATTCGGTCTTTGATTTGCTCTCTTTGTGCTTGGAGCTCTGGCTTTATGGTGCCTTCCATTGATTGACGTCTAATCTCTTCATTTGCTTTGTTTAAGGAAAAGAGCTCTCCTCCAATGTGTTCGCACTGGAGCAGCACATCGCCAATAACCTTAACAATGTCTTCGTTGAGGGGGTCTTGTTGGAGTTGTTCTAAGAGTGGATGTGTTTCTGCCGGGAATGTGTCGATGTATTGTCTCATGGTTTATTGAAAAAAGGATGAGACTTTACAGCTTTTAGACTATTTCGTCAAGGGGTGGGCTGGAGGGCGGATTCGTAGAGCGCGAGCGTTTCTTTGGCCATGGTTTCCCAGGAGAAATCTTTGACGCGGGCGAAGCCGTTTTGGATGAGTTTTTGGCGGAGGGTTGGTTCGCTGGTGAGGCGGAAAATGGTTTCTGCCATGTTTTGGGGGGATTCTGGGTTGAAAAAGAGGGCGTTATCTTCCCCGCAGATTTCTGGCATGCAGGAGCGGTTGCTGGCGGCGACGGGTGTGCCGCATTGCATGGCTTCGAGCGGGGGGAGGCCGAAGCCTTCGTACAGCGATGGGAAGACGTAGACCTGGGCCGCCGAGTAGAGGGCGATGAGTTCGAGTTCTTCGACCATGCCGGTAAAGATGATGTCTTGGGTGAGGGCGAGCTCTGAGGTGAGGCGGAAGATGTCTTTTGCGTAGGTTGGATCATGTTTGCCGGTTATGACTAGATGGCCATCGTATCCATACTCTTTTTTAAGGATGGAAAATGCGCGAATAAGATTTTGCAGGTTTTTGTGACTGCGCCACACGCCGGTATAAAGGAGGAAAGATCCTTTAATGCCGTGCTTTTCTTTGAGTTTGAGTTGATAGGTTTCGTCTTCGATAGGGCGGAAGTTGGTGTTCACTCCTTCATATATGACTTCTATTTTGGATGGGTTGGTGTGGAGGATTTCTTGAATGTCTTTCTTGGTGTTCTTGCTGACAGCTATCACTTTTTTAGCATTTTTGACCGCGGAAGAGATCGTCTTTTTATAGGCATGACGGAAAAGGCCGGAGGTCATCTTCTTTCCTGGATAAAAGGAAAGGGTCAGGTCATGAATGGTGACCACGGATGGGTGTTTAAAGAGGATCGGTGCGTTGAAATGGGTGAAATGCATGAGATCCAGTTTGTGTTTGCGAAGGAGGAAGAGGAGTTTGATCTGTTCTGAAAATGAGTAGTGGCGGGCGTTGGCGCGAACTTTGGTGACGCGTTCGTTGGGTGGCGTGAATTCGCTGTATTCGGGATCGTTAAAAAAGAGGACGTAGTGATTTTGGTCGTCGATTTTGAAAAGGTTGGATGTGAGCTCGTACACGTAACGGCCGATTCCGGTGAAACGCGAAGAGTACATTCTGCAGTCGATGCCAATGGTGGCCATGGCTAAAATTTATAGGCGTCTTTTCTGTGGTTGATAGCGTAAATGTCAATTACCGATTTTTCAATGGTGAAAAGAATGCGGTATTTACCGACGCGGAGACGAGTGTTGGAACAATGAGCATTCCTAATGATTTTGCTACTTCTTTTTGCGTTTGAATATCCAATTTTTTGAACTGCTTCTTTGCTTTGTTTTTAAAAGTTATACTGTTTATAAATTCAGCTCTTTCTTGATGTCTTCCCATGGAGTTCCTGGCTTATTTTTATTCTTTTTGATTTCTCGCTCGAGGGTTTCCGCATCGATTTTGTCTTCGTACGCTTCTATGAGTTCGTTGTATTGGTCGATATTAATAAGGATAGCTTGGACATTTTCTTTGGCTATGACGACGGGCTCTCCTTTTATGGCCTTTTTAAAGTATAATGAGATTTTCTTGCGAAATTCGGTTATTCCGACGTTTTTTGGGACTTTCATGTACATAATGTTTATAATTACAGTGTAAATTTGAACGTACACTGTAATTGTATCCTCAATTGCGATTTTCAAGCAAGGTAATCATAGCTGATAAAGATTATCGGCACATAAATTTTCCCAAAGCTCTTTCCTTGAGAAATGTTCTTGCAAAACCGGTGAGCGCTGAGTATTATGCTCTGGCCTTCGGGCATTAACAATTTGGTATGGAGCGGTAGTTCAGCTGGCTAGAACGCCTGCCTGTCACGCAGGAGGTCGCGGGTTCGAGTCCCGTCCGTTCCGCCATTGTTTTCTTAAGTATTAGGAAAATCCTTTTTAAAAAGCATTTTTCCGTTTGTTTTAGTATAGATGGTGTCGTTTTTCATGTATATCCCCGACTCCTTGAGGACGCGAATTGCTTGCGCATCTATTCTTTCTACGAATTCCCAATAGTCATCCTCAAAAAAATCACGAAATGTGGCTATGCTGGGATCGTCCAATGTGGCGTCTGTATATCCTGCAAAGGCAGTGCAGACAACAACATCGTAATGGTCACTCGGAAAGGTTTCTTGATCAATTGCACCTTCTTCGGTTAAATCACGTTGGACAAAATGCCATCCCTGTTCTGAGCTTGGGACTTTTTCATTTTTTTTCTTCTTCTTACGAACTTTCTTCATTGTTGGATACTCAATGTCTACACCGGTAGCATCAGCCCCTAATGAAGATGTTGCTCTACAAATCCAGGGAGCAAACTTCTTATTTTTCAGTGGTAGATTCTCAGTTCCGCATGCCAGGTCAAGCAGCTTTAGTCCTTCGAATTTGCTTTTGTCGTAGAACTGTTCATCTTCAGATAAAGCTCCTATGGCAAGTGCAAGTCGTCGAAAGTACTTAATAAGATGAAAAACGCTATCGGGATCTTTCATAGCATTTATTCCATACTTTGGGCCTAGTTTTAGTGCCATCTGGACTGCAGGGTGATCAATATTATCTCTCATGATGGTCCTGAGTTCTGCACGTGATTGTCTTTCACTCATGTTTTCTTTCTTTTTAAAGGCGACTATTATAGGTAGCTTGGCAGATGTGTCAATTGTAAGATTCCCCTCTTTGGTTCTGGAAATGAAACAGTTTTAAAACCGTCTACTCTTCCTTCAATTGTCATCTGGTTGATGCCGGATTGCTTGTGATATAGTTGAGAAAATTTTAGGTTTTATGTTCTATCTTGTTGGAGGGGCGCTGCGGTGTGGGAAGACGACGCTCAGTAAAAAGTTGGCAGCGAAGAAGGGGATTCCCTGGATTTCCAGCGATACGCTGGAGAGCGTGGTTCTTGTTTCTATCGATGAAAAGAAGCGGCAGGCGCTTTTTCCTAAGTGGGCGATTCGGCAAAAGACCAAACAGTCGAATGAAGCATTGTATTCACAGTATTCGACAGATGAGATTGTTTCTGCGTACATTCAACAGGGAAAAAGCACGTGGGATGCTCTGGAGATGTTCGTTGAGTGCGAAATGAAGGCCGGTCACAGCTATGTTATTGAAGGATATCACGTGATGCCAGAGCTTGCGGATCGGTTGGTAAAAAGATTTGGCAAGGATGCGATTCGATGCGTTTTTCTTGGAAAACAGGATGCTCAAAAGATTGCGAAAGGGTTTTCTGCATATGAAACTGAGGGTTCATGGGTGAAGAGTAAGAGCGCGAGCGAGGAGGTTTATCGTTCTATTGCTGCTATGATTGCTGATTTTAGTCGGTATTTTGAAGAACAGGCTCGTGACTTTGGGTTCGAGTATAGGGAGATTGGGTTGGCGAGTTTTCAGAAGGATTTAGATGAGATTGTGGGGATGTTGTGAGGTGGGGAAAAGTGACGCAAGGAAAACCCCACCGAATGGTGGGGTTTTGAAGATCTTTGTGCATTTTTCTACTACGATAGGGCAGGTGACAATTCCTTTTTAGCTCCGGAAGAGGTGGGGGTTTCTTTTCGATAGAACCACTTAACTGCGTAGATTACTGGAGTGTCAACTGCTGCAATAATGAACTTCACAACTATGGTTGCAATAATTACTGGTGTCACCGGAATAATTCCATAAAAGGCGATTGTCGCGAAGATAATACTATCGAGAATCTGACTGACTCCAGTTGAAAGATTGTTTCGGAACCAAAGATGTTTTCCCCCTGTTTTTTCTTTCCAAAAGTGGAAAGCCCAGACGTCATGACTTTGAGCCACGACATAAGCCACAACAGAGGCCAGTGTTATACGGAAGGTTGATGAAAGCGTAGCGACAAATGCTTCTTGCCCCTCCCAGACTGTAGCTGGTTCCCAGAGGATTGCGAGCGCAATAGCCACGATCGCGAGAATATTCCCCCATAGCCCTGCCCATACTGCCTTTTGGGCTTCTTTCTTTCCCCAAAATTCAGAAATGACATCGGTAAGAAAAAAAGATGCTGAGAAGACGATGATGCTGGCTGAGACTGTGAAAGGGCCAATCGTTACGAGCTTACTTGCTATCACAGCGGTAATAATGATGGTGGCGGTAAACATCCCTATTAGGAGACCGACTCCTCTCTTTTTCGCCAATAGAGCTGCTATAAAGGCAATAAAGAGTATTGCTATGAGACCAAGTCCCATAAAAAGTACATTTGAATAGTGCATGATGATTGCATTATTTAATAAATATGGTTTAATAATATATATTGTTTTATTTTTGTCAATAAATGTTGCCCTATTATTGTGATTATCCTATAATTAAGAAGTGTTTTTTATATATCTTATTTATATATAAATGGCGATTCAGCAGCAGCTCAAGGATTTTGGACTCTCTCCAACCGAGATAAAGGCATACATGGCTTTGCTTACCGGTGGCCTTATGACGGCCCTGCAACTGCAAAAAGAGACCGGGGTGTCGCGGCCGAATTTGTATCCGGTCTTGGAGTCGCTGACAAAAAAGGGTTTGATTACGTATCATGAAAAAGGGAGACGTAAGTCGTATTTAACCAAAGATCCCGACGCATTCGTGCAACAGTTGGAGCTGCGGAAAAAGACGATGAAGGCGCTTTTGCCGGACCTGAGGGCGATGCGGAAGACGATTCCGACTAAGCCGAGCATCCAGTTTTATGAGGGCGTGGACGCAGTGAAAGATCTGTTCACAGAGATGCTTTCGTGTGAGGAGAAGGTGATTTATGGCGTGGCATCGACGCAAAAACTGTTCGACGCGTTTGGTCATGATTTTTTCCGTTGGTGGGGGAAGAAGATGAATAAGGCGAAAATTACGCTCTACGATCTACTTTCTCCGGATTCAGTGGAGAATGCGTCACAGCTTGCGACATCGAATATTCAATCCTACTATGAATTTAAGGGATTGCCGGCGGAGTTTGGGGAAATTGCGGCCGACTATCTGGTATGGGACGACAAAGTGGCGCTGATTAGTATTGAGGAGCCGATTTTTGCGACAGTGGTGGATAATGCGGCGATTGCTGAGACTATGAAGATTCTATGTAAAACGGCCTGGAGAGGGGCGAAGGGGTGATGAAATGAAGACAGAGTTTCCCACTATTGGGTTTTAGTGGTTTTGGGGCAGTGTTTTTTCTTTGAAGTTCTGCCCGGGCAGAGATTTTGGGAGGGGGGATGGTGGAAAGTTCTCCCCGGGGAGAGTTTTTAAGTGGGCACCATTTTGACTTTGAGAAGGGGGCAAATGAGAGCAGCCGATTTGACACAGAGTCTTTGCCGCATTGGAAGCGGTGCAGCACGAAGTCAAAACTGGAATGGCTGGAGTCGGCTATGAGGTTTGGGAAACTGAAAAAGTTCTAAACTCGTCTACTCGCTCCCGCCATTGCAATCCTTGAACAAGTGTTAAGGCTGTTATTCAAGGTGCCTTGACCCTATTTTTAGATTCATGATATAATCCCCCCTAGGGGGATATTTTAAAATCATAACTTATGGATCGACGTCGAAAAAAAACGGTGAAAGATAAAGCTCTTCACAGGGTAAAAATCATCCAGGGACATCTGCGGAAAATTGAACAGATGCTGGAAGACAATGTGTATTGCGTAGATGTGGTGCATCAGTCGCGGGCAGTGCAAAGCGCTTTGAAGAAAGTGGACCTGCTTTTGATCGAGGATCATCTTAAAAACTGCCACGTTCATCATATTCAATCGGGCCAAACCGAGAAAGCTACGAACGAGCTTCTGACACTCTTTAACTATAAATAACATGTCAAAAGAACATCTGAGCCAAAAAACCATTTATGTTCAGGGGATGCATTGCGCCGCATGTGAAGTCCTTCTTGAAAAGGAGTTTTTGAAGATTGAAGGGGTGGAGTATGCTGACGTCTCTTTGAATAGTCATAGCGCAACGGTGTATTTTCAGCCAGGGACGAAATTCCACTTTAAAAAGCTAAATGCTGGTTTACGAAAATTGAATTACAAAGTGTCTGATGAGCCGTTTGAGGATCGGCCAAAGCCAAAGCTTTTTAAGAGTTTGATCGTTGCAGTGCTGGTTCTGGTGCTTTTCTTTGTGTTTGAACAGTTGCAGCTGGGACGGTTTGTGAGTCTGGATGGGCGTGTTTCATTTTTCTCCGCATTTTTGCTGGGATTGATTGCGAGTGTTTCCAGTTGTGCTGCGCTGATAGGTGGTGTTCTTTTGTCGCTTTCAAAACATTGGCAAAAAAAGGCACTACAATCACATACCGCGTTCCATTCATCGCGGATTTTTTCTTTCTTTGTTTTAGGAGGAGTGCTTGGGGCGATTGGTTCGGCTATTCAGTTTGAGGGGCTTTTCTTGAGTGCGATGTTGGTTATTTTGATTTCCATTGTGATGGTAATTTTGGCGCTCCAAATGTTGGAGTTTGAGTTTGCACAAAAAGTACGTTTAGCTCTGCCGAAGTTTTTGAGTTCTGGTATTGCCGAAAAGAGTGAAAAAGGAAGCGCGGCTTATATTGTCGGTGCGTTGACGTTCTTTCTTCCATGTGGATTTACGCTCATTGCGCAAGGGGCCGCGCTGGCTTCCGGCTCTTTTATGGCTGGGGCAGGCATTATGTTGGCATTTGCGTTTGGAACGCTTCCAGCTCTTCTGGTTATTAGCCTTACGAGTGTTGGATTTGGGAGCAAGCCACATTTAAGCCTGGCTTTTAATCAAGTGGTGGGGATAGTTTTGATCTTCTTTGCTTTCTACAATATTAATAGTCAGTTCAATGTTCTTGGTCTGCCGAGCCTTTCTGACATTCAGATTGGTGGTCCACGAAGTGGAAATGTTGAGTTCCATTCAAATTATCAGGCTACTGAAAATGAACAGGTCATTAGTCTTGTGGCCAGAGATTTTGACTATTTTTTGATCGGAGATTCTACTTTTGAAGCTGGCAAGCCAACGAAGCTGGTGGTGGATAATCAGGGCGCCTATGGCTGCGCGGTGGCTTTGAGCGTTTTTGGCCTGATGGATGGTTATCACTTTCTTGAACCGGGAGAAAACGTGGTCGATTTAGGCGAACCGGCATCAGGAAGTTATAAAATTACCTGTTCAATGGGGATGGTGACCCCTGTTATTGTGAGCTTTACCTCTTAACAATCATGGCTATGAAAAAGGAAACGTACTCAATTGTGGGGATGCATTGTGCCTCTTGTAAGACCTTGATTGAAAATGAATTGAATGAAAAAGAGGCGGTGAAAAAGGCGAATGTGAACTTTTCGACTGAAATGTTGAATATTGAATATGATGAAGAACAGTTGAGTTTTGATCAGCTAATAAAGATTGTGGCGAGTGTTGGGAACTATAAATTGGTGAAGGATGAAGCCCAGAAAGATGATGAGAAGATGAAAGAGTACAACGTTTTGCGGCGGAGATTATTGGTGACAGGTGTAGCACTCATCCCTTTTATAGTGATGATGATGGCGATGATTTTGCAGGCTTTTGGCGTTGTAGCGATCGGGCATGCACCACTTGGAATGATTGACGTGGCAGGAATTGAAGTGAATGTTTTCTTTGTGGTTCAGTTTGCTCTGGCAACGATAATCCTCTTTTATGGTGGAAGTGGATTTTTTACTGGTGCCGTGAGTGCGCTGAAGTCGAGGACTGCGAACATGGACACATTGGTAGCGCTTGGAACGACGACTGCATGGATCTTTTCAACTGTGGTGACGTTTGCACCATGGGTGTTTGCAGATGTGCAACAAGACGTCTTTTTTGAGGCGGCGGCGTTTATAGTGTTCTTTATTTTGTTGGGTCGATTTTTTGAAGCCAAAGCCAAATCGCAGGCGAATGATGCGATCAAAAAGCTTTTTGAACTCCAGGCAAAGGAGGCGACGGTTTTGAAACATGGGAAAGAGGTGAAGGTGAAAGTAGATGATCTTGCTGCTGGCGATATTGTGGTAGTGCGACCGGGTGAAAAGATCGCGCTGGATGGAGTTATTGTTGAGGGAAGCGCTTCGATTGATGAATCCGCGGTGACGGGCGAATCGATTCCGGTAGAGAAATCTGTTGGGGATAGTGTGATTGGTGCGACGGTGAATAAGACGGGATCTTTTCAGTTTAAGGTTGAAAAGGTTGGTGAGGAGACACTTCTTTCACAGATCATTCGTATGGTTGAGGAAGCCCAGGGGACTCAGGCTCCTATCCAAAAATTGGCTGATCAGATTTCTGGAATTTTTGTACCGATTGTGATTGCGATAGCTATTGTTGGGTTTGTGTTTTGGTACTTTTTTGCATCGGGAATTGGCATTGAACTGCCAGGAGGAACCCTTTCTACGGCCATTTATATTGCAACTGCGATTTTGATTATTGCTTGCCCGTGTGCACTGGGACTTGCGACACCAACAGCCGTGATGGTTGGGACCGGAAAAGCGGCGGCGAATGGAATCCTTATTAAAAATGCGGAGTCGTTGGAGCATGCCCATAAAATTGAGGCGATTGTTTTTGATAAAACGGGAACGTTAACGGAGGGAAAACCAGTGGTTGATGAGATTCTTTGTGAGTCGGGGAAAGAGAAGGATTGGCTGGCGGTTGCAGCGGCATTGGAGCATCTGTCTGAACATCCGCTTTCTGAAGCGATTACTGCCAAGGCCGAAGAGGTGGGGGTGGATTTTGAGAAGGTGAAGGTTGAGGAGTTTGAGTTGCATGAAGGCATGGGTGTGAGCGGTATGCACAAAGGTGAAAAGGTTGTGATTGGGAATGAAAAGCTGATGAAGAAGGCCGGTGTTGAGGCCGATGCATCGCTGCAGAAGAGGGCTGAGAAACTGCACTCGCAGGGGAAGACAGTGGTTTCGATGGCGGTGGATGGGAAAGAGGTGGCGCTGTTTGCTTTGTTGGATAAGCCGAAGGAGGAGGCTGCAGCGGCGATTAAGGCACTGCATGCCAAGGGCATTAAGGTGGTGATGTTGACTGGGGATCATAAAGAGACGGCTGCGTATATTGCTGGGGAGCTTGGAATTGATCGGGTGATTGCGGGAGTTTTGCCGACTGAAAAGGCTGACCAGATTCAGAAGCTGAAAGAGGAAGGGCTGTTTGTAGCGATGGTTGGAGATGGAATCAATGATGCTCCGGCACTTGCTGAAGCTCAAATTGGAATTGCCATGGGGACAGGGACGGATGTTGCCAAAGAGGCCGGCGATGTGGTTTTGGTTCATGGAACAATTGATAAGGTGGTGGATGCGATTGATATATCGAATAAGACGCTTGGGATTATTAAGCAGAATTTGATGTGGGCGTTTGGCTATAATGTGGTCGCGATTCCGGTTGCGGCGGGCGTGTTATATCCGTTTTTTGGACTGTTGCTCTCGCCGATTATTGCCAGTGCGGCCATGGCATTTAGTTCAGTTTCGGTGGTGCTGAATAGTTTGCGATTGAAGAGGGGGTAGTTGACTTTCCGTTGCGCATCCTTTAACAATGGTGGCTCTGTCCGGGGCCATCGCGTTTGATGGCGCCTGTGGGCAGCGAAACTTAACACCATGGAGGGTGAAATGAGCGAGTTGGGAAACGGCACTCCTCTTCTGAGGTACAGTGTGTTGGCGATTCTGGCTGAGGGAGGATCCTTGGTCGGCGCCAACTTGCGGGAAGTGGATTTGAGTCGGATAGATTTTCGCGGGGCGAACCTTGAAGGTGCAGACCTGACGGGTGCGCAGTTGAACTACGCGAAGATGTCCGGCGTGAATCTGCGGGATGCGAAGCTGGAGAAGGCGTTCATGTTCGGTGCGGAGCTACAAGAAGCATGTTTGGTTGGTGCACAGCTGAAGCATGCGGATCTGCGCTTTTCGTTACTGGCAGGCGCGGATGTTTCAGGTGTGGATCTGTCCGAGACCAATCTCGTTTGCGCTGAACTGAAGGGGATCGTGTGCGATGACGCGACAAGATTGCCCGACGGCTCGCACTAACACAACCTTCTGTGGACAAGTGGGCGCTTCGCAATGCGGAGCGCCCCTTTTCTTAATTTATATTCATGTGAAAACCCCCTGCTTCGGACGCGCGTTGTGCGTGTTCAAAACAGGGGGTAGCAGACCTAGAAGTTGACGAAGTTGGCTGGGGTGTCGAAGAAATGGTTCGCACGGGCTGCTGTCATGCGGTGTTTTCGGTCTCCGAAGAATGCTTTCTTGACGGCCTCTACAATGTAGCGGCAGCCAGTCTTGTCGTAGCGCTTGAACGGTGGGGCATGCAAGCCCGGGGTCATGATGCGGGAGGGTGAACCTCCAGCGTAGTTGCACGTGTCGCAGACGAACTCCACAGCACCCAAGCCTCCGCTGATGTGTTTGATCATCAACATGCGGCTGATGGGTTTGTGGCACCCTTGGTAGTGGCACTCGCCTGGGACAACCAGGTGTGCGGCACGTCGGCACAGCTTCTCGAAGAGATAGGCATTGGTGCCAAAGAAAAAGCCGTCTTGCTTGCTGATCCACCACAGGTAATCTGGGTCGATGAAGAACACCTGTTCTACGGCCTTGCCCTTTTTCCCGCCACCGGGCGAGTTGGGGCCATACTTTCCGAACGTCAATTTGAGCATTGCGCTCTCTCTCCTAGGTTGATTGTGAAAGGTCAAAGACGCCGCGGACGGGTCTGAAACTCGCGGTATATGTACAGGATTGGGAAAGCGGATGCAACTTATTTGATCATCCGGTCGATGACTTTGTCGTAGATGCGGTCGCCGAGGAATTTGCGGATGGAGATGAGGAGTTTTGCGTATTTTCCGGCGACGTAGCGGGTTTTTGGTTTGCGTGCGTTGACGATTTTGAGGATCACGTCGGCGATAATTGAAGGCGGTGAGCCTTCGTTGGTTTTGGATGAACGCTCGGAGCGGGCGATGAAGTTTTCGGCGGTTTCTTTGTATGGGCCGGATGTTGAATATTTTTCTAGGTTTTTGCGCATGATGTCGTTCCAGGGTGTGGCGATGGAGCCGGGTTCGACGACGACCACATGGATGCCGAAGTGGCGGAGCTCTAAGCGGAGGCAGTCCGAGAAGCCTTCGAGCGCGTGCTTGGAGGCGTGGTACCAGGCGCCGAACGGCGTATATATTTTGCCGCCCATGGAGGAGATGTTGATGATGGTTCCAGATTTTTGGGCGCGCATGTGGGGTATAACCAGTTGAGTGAGGCGGGCGAGCCCGAACAGGTTTACTTCCAGTTGATTTTTGGCATCTTTAAGTGGGATCTCTTCGACCGTTCCGTACAAGCCGTAGCCGGCGTTGTTGTCCAAGACATCTATCCTTCCTTCTTCTTTGATGATGGTTTCGACGGCTTTCTCTAGGCTTTCGTAGTCGTTCATGTCGGCTTGGAGTGGCTTTCCCCCTGCTTCTTCAATCGTTTTGAAATCCTCTTTTTTACGAGCGGTTCCATAGACGGTGTGCCCGTTTTTGGCTAAGAGCTTGAGTGTTTCGAGTCCCATTCCTGAAGTGGCACCAGTGATGATGATGATTTTTTTCATTGTAAAAACTGAACGAATACACATGCATCGTACAGGAGTTGGGCGCTCTTGTTGAGACTGGTACTAAACAGCTTTTGCCATGCTCTCCTGGCGATCTTCTAGAAGGAATCGCAAAAAACTGTCGAATGTTTCACGGTCAGGGAACTGGATTCCGTGCTCCGATCTCTGAAAATCAACTTCTGGATGCTGGTTTTGCCACATCCTTGTCACTATATTTAGCTTTCCCTGATTTCTTTTCTCGTTTCGCTCATTTTTATCGGGTGGAGATTCTATAAGAAAAGTGTTTCCTATTTCATAGTCAGGGCCAATGCATTCATGGGAGATGATGTAGGGTCTAAAGCGGAGTGCTTTTACAACATAGTCGGGAACATTGAGGTGGATCCCTTTTCTGCTTGGGTTTTCAAGTGGATTGCCGTCAAGTGCCGTATGAACTTGCAGTATGATTGCTTCTCTAATTTTTTCGTGTACATCTTTGATGATCTCTCTGGTGAAGGTCTGTGGAGATGTAAATTCAAAGTTTTCTCGAGGCCTCATGAATTGGTGTTAAAGGCTCGGAACTTTAACACTTTTTAATTTTTTGTCAATGTTTAGATTGACTCATTTTGTTTTTCTGCTATTTTCGTCGCGTTGATCGGCCCTCGCAGCGCGGTGGGTTTGATCTGATCTTTGCTACTTTTTGATCGTAGCTTTCAGAGTGATGGATTTGCCTTGAAAGCTGCGGTCAAATGTCTGACCGAGTGAACCAGGAGGCTTTATGCCCGATCCGAATGCCAGTTTGCGATTGATTCAGAAAGTGGAGCAGAGGCGCGCGCAAACCGCACCGAAGCTCCATGGGGGGAAGCTCCCAGCGAGCGGCGCCAAGGTGCGCCGCAGTGATGGCACGATCACCAGTGAAATGTCCTATGCCAAGGCGGGACGTTACGTGGTGAAGCGTGGGGGTGAGATGGTCGATGCCGAGTCGGGTCGTCCCGTTTCGGCCGAGGTGGCGGCCAAGGCTGCCGAGCTCCCGATGAACGCGCCAAGCGCTCACGGACCAGACGAGTAGCATTTCCTGTCCCGCCGAGCACGAATGTGTGAGGCGGGACGAACTTTTGCTATGATGGTATCAGTATTTTTTAATCGGACACCATGAAAGGTTTTTTGAATTTTATTCGTGAACAGGGTGTAGTGGGGCTTGCTGTTGGTTTTATTTTGGGTGGAGCAGTTTCAAAGGTAGTGACGGCGCTTGTTGCACATATTATTAATCCTCTTATTGGCCTTTTATTGGGACCGGTTGGATACTTGAGTGAGGCTTCATGGAATGTTGGACCGACACGGATTATGTGGGGATCATTTGTGACCACTTTAATTGACTTTGTGATTGTGGCGCTCGTGGTGTATGCGGGTGTGAAAATTTTGAAGGTCGAAAAACTTGATAAAAAGAAATCCTAAATGAGTCTTCTTGCGATTAAAAAAGAGCTAAAACTGCTAGCGAATGCTGAAAAAGCTGAGCATTCAAAGCGGTTTTTTCGTACGGGGAAAGGCGAGTATGGGGAAGGGGATACGTTTTTGGGGATTACGGTTCCAGAGCAGCGCAAAGTGGCCAAAAAGTTTTTTAAGGACACGCCGCTGAACGAGATGGAGCAGTTGCTTCATAGCGAGTTTCATGAGCATCGTCTAACAGCACTTTTTATACTTACGTATGCGTATGAGAAGGGGGAAGAGGATGTGAAGGAGGAGATTTACGACCTGTATTTGCGAAATACGAAATATGTGAATAATTGGGATCTGGTGGATAGTAGTGCGCATAAGATTGTGGGGGCATGGCTGAAGGATAAAGACCGAACTTTACTGTATGAGTTCGCGAAAAGCAATGATTTGTGGGAGCGGCGAATCGCAATGATTGCGACCTATGCGTACATTAAAGAAGGTGAGCTTGATGATGCGTTGTTGATTGCTGAAATCTTAGTGAACGACTCGCACGATTTGATTCAGAAAGCTGTGGGGTGGATGCTCCGGGAGATTGGGAAGATCGATCAATCTGCAGAAGAGAATTTTCTCAAAAAGTACTACAAAACTATGCCGCGCACGATGTTACGTTATGCGATTGAGCGGTTCGACACGAAGAAAAAGGATTTTTACATGGGGCGGTCTTAGTTTTATACTGTATTTATGAACGAGATGTACACATGTCCAATGCATCCAGAGGTGCGCCAGGAGGGGCCAGGAAAATGCCCAAAGTGCGGGATGGCTTTGGTGAAGGAATCAGAATTGGTGGAGAAAAAGGATGATGACAACAACTATGGCAAGCTGTTTACGCTGATTGGTATGATTGCTTTGGCGGCAGCTGCCACGGGTCTTCGCGATTTTGCTGCTGGTAATTTTGTGTGGCAGGAAATGATGATGAATTTTATGGCCGGTGCTTTTTTGGTGTTTGGGGGTGTGAAGATGTTGGATTTGAAGGGGTTTGTTGAAGGATACTCAACGTATGATCTTCTGGCGATGAAGATTCCTGCTTATGGTTATCTTTATGCAATGATGGAGGTGGCGCTGGGGTTGGCGTATCTTACTCGTTTTGAGTTGGCGATTACGAACTGGGTGACACTGGTGCTCATGCTGTTTAGTAGTTTGGGAGTTATTCGCAGCATGATGAAAAAGCAGCACATTATGTGTGCCTGTCTGGGTACATTCCTGAAGCTCCCACTTTCAAAAGTGACGCTCGTAGAAGATTTGAGTATGGCGACTATGGCCGCGGTGATGCTATTTTTTGGTCTTTAGAGCTTGGGCCTCTTGATACAGCTCTGTTGCTAGCACTTTGATTTGTGCTTTTCCACCAAACATACTGTCGGCGTGGTCGCTGATTTCGCTGCATTTCTTTATGACGTCGCTGGCAAGGTTGTCGATTGTTGTCTCTGCATCTTTCAGTTTCTCTTCGGCGACTTTCGCCCGTTCCGTTTGCATGTGCCCTCTGTCTTGGGCTTGCTTCAGCAGAAACTCATTGTTATCAATGTTTGTCTGCTGCCGCGATCGCTCCTCCTTTAGGGACGCAATTTCTTGCATGAGTGCATGAATGGCCATAGCGGCATCTAGGCGGAGGTTGTTGAGCCTGGTAACAGCATCATCCAACTGGTCAACATAGGTGACTCCTTCTGGCCTCGCTTCGGTGCTTAATCCCTCTAGGATCTTTCTATTGGCTCCCAGTTGCTCTGTCAGTATGAATGTTTGTGCAACATATATTCCTGTTTGACCTGCACCAGCTCCATTGCTTGCCTGCGTGTTGAGGCTATCCCTTATCTGCTTGCATACAAAGCCAAGGTTGGCGTTGAGCGCCGCCAGAGGGAGATAGTCGGACAAAAACTCTTCATCGGCTTTGATAGGGTCAAAAAATCCTTCCTTTGTGAACAGCCGACCAGTTTTTGGGTAGCGGATGAGGACGGTGTTGGCTGTTGGCCCGTCGAACTGCGTGTTGTCGGCCATGGAGAAGTGGATGCACTCCGGTCGTCGCGCATGACTGTATGCCCACAAGATATGCGTGTTTTGCTCCTCGGTGCCATAAGCGGCATAGGTGAGCGCTAATCCACGCACAAGTGCTGCAATAACTTCCTTCAGGATGTGATCGGTTTGGGGGTTGCGTTCAATGACTCGATCCATTTTGAGATAGTTGGCGGTTTCACGATCGTTGCTGTGTGTTGAAAACGAATGGACTGCTATTGGCAGCTGTTGATAGATGTAGATTTTTGCTTCGTCGGGAAGGTTGGCCAATTCGATGATTTTGTCTATCGATGACAAAGTTTTTTCCTGGATGTAGCCTGTTACCGCGACTAATGGATATTGCTTTTCAATGTGGCTGGTGTCGCCCAATTTTTTAAGGGCTTGATCGCAATCGACTCCTATCCCACTCTTAACGGCCTTTTGATATGCTCGTTTCGCCTTTTCGACAGCATTGGTGCTTGTTTCGAAGCGATCGGTAAGAAATGGGTACTGTTCGCTGACCTCCTGAACCTCGCCGCTGGCCCGAAATACTTCACGCTGCTGCTGCATTTTTTGCTCATGACGGCGGAGATAGAGCTGTTCTCCAAACTCCTTCATTTGACTGAGGAGATTGGTGCAATGAAGGGCAAATTCATCGTTAAAAACGTTGTTCTTCAGCTGATTGAGATCAGGACTTGATGAGCGCATCATTCGCATCTGAGCTTCATGATATGCTTGCATGTGCTCAGAAACATAGGCATAGAGTTGTTCTATTTCTTTGGGGACTGTTTCTCCTAGACGAGTCAGTGCGTAGTCCATGTGAGTTCGCAGAAGCTGGTACTGCTTTACGACTTCTCTAATGTTGGTCGGGAACTCCCTATACCAGCGTGCGAATGCAAGGAGATCAGGCTCTGCGGCTTGTTCTTCTTGGCGAATCGCAACCGTTTCACTGGATGGATCTTGGCCCTGCATGACCTGTTGAAGTAGGCCATCTGCCTCGTTTCTGCCAATTTTAAAAGGGGCTGGGGTAAGCCGTTGATGGCCTTGCTGTAGTACTTCTAGAGACACGTCGACTGTTCCCTCGAATGGGGATCCTCCTTGTGGGTTTTCTGCCATTTTTGTTGTTTTTTACGAGGCCAAAATGTAAGGATTTTGGGATTTTTTGTCAATCATTACTGTAATGGTTCGGTAATGGATGGCTTTTATTGGCTCTGGAGGTTCACCAAATCTCCATTTTATTGTATAATAATAAGATTTATCCAGTTTTATGGAACCACGAGAGGATCAACAAAAAGATACTGAGGAACGTATGCCGCCCATGACCGGTACGGATCTAGAACTGCCTACGCTGGATCGTCCAACGAACAAGCGGCCTGCTGGTTCGGACAAGCCCGATGCTGATATCAACGAGAACGTGACGAACGTTGCTGAAAAGGTGTCAGATGTTTTGGAAGAGCAGACTGTGCAACGTAACTCTCTTTCGCCTGAGCAGCGTGAAGAGCTTCGGCTACAGGTTCTTGCCGGACAAGCCGAACTAGAAGATGTTATTCTCCGTTACAATTCGGGTGAACTGGATATGATAACTCCTCGCGATCGGCTGGCTCTGATTGCGTATTTGACCTCTCATTTGAAGCATTACCATGCTGAGGATTTGCCGGATCTGCTTTTGCAGTTGATTCCATTTGCGGATGAGCGCTCTAAAGCGATGATTTTTGGAGCATTGTGGGAGAATCAATATTTGCGGAGGCGCATTATGTACAAGTTCTTTTTGGTTGATGGCGGACTGGATCCGCACGATGAAAATTTCCACTCGACACTTCTTTCTGACATTCAAGGTCTTGATATTTTGCCTTTGCTTGCACAAAGAGGTGTCTATAAACCAAAAGGAGAGCAACTTTTATCCTTTGAAAAAACGTTGCTTGAGCACAAGCGGTACGGTTATGAAATGCTCACGATGTTGATTGATCAGAAGGTTCTACCTCTTCTGGATGAAGTGCGCTGGGACTATGAATGGTACAAACAACTGTATGATGATGCTCGGTTTTTCCGTGATTTTCTGCGAGATCCGGACACAACTCATGAACAACTGGTAGAGGTGAGCCACAGCATTTTGAACGAAGATCACGATATGAACGCCCCTTTGACTATGGCGCTTTTGCGCTTGCAAGAGCGGGATGTTGATAGCTTTCTTTATTTGATCGAAAACTATGATCAGCTTTCTGCGGATGAGATTCAGAATATTGTTGAGGGTATCTTTTTTGAAAGTGTGGATGATGATGATCAAAAGGTTCGAGCTTATGTGACGGACACTCTTGGAGCCGGAGGGTTTGGAAGAGTGTATCGTTGCAAGTATCTTGTGAGTGAGGATCTTTCGCTTCGCTCTGGTGCTGCCAAGTTGCCTCATGTAAAGGGGTATTTCTTTGACCAGGAGCGTGAAAATGCGGAAGTGGTTCGAAGTTGGAACTCTGAACACCTGAACACGGCACTAGCGATCACTCAAGACTTTATTGTTTTTGAATCTGCGGACAACGTGAAATCTTTACGACGTGCTCCAAATGAGCTGCCGATTCGCGATACACTTCGGTCGCTTATTGGCATGATTGATGGCGTTGCTGAATATCAAGAGAGGAAATATGTTCATGGTGACTTGAAGGGGGAAAATGTCATCCTTATGAAACTGGAAGATGGTTGGTATACACAAGTGATTGATAATAATCCTTTGGCTGTAAATGATGGTCTCTATCGGACCAGTGAGAATAATCAGGAAATCCTCAAAAACTGGGCATTTACTCCAGACTTCTCTACTAATGCTGAACAGGATGCTTACATTGCTGCTGATGCTGAGGAACGTTTTTATGGGATTGATAATATCTCGTTGTACCGAATGTATAAGCTTGATATGAGAGAGCTCTTTGAGCAGAACTTGACGCCTGAGCAATTTTCTGTTATTGATAATGCCTTTACATGGTTCGCGCAGGGTGAGAATCTTTACAGAGAAGGTGCTGTGCTCGAACTTCAGGAAAAGCTGCAAAGTGTTTATGAATCCCTCCCTACTTCTTAACCTCTTCCCGTGAATAAAGGACTGAATCATGCCAGTGGATGCGAAGGGCCAAAATCACCAAAACAGATTGCTGATGCGATCGGTGATCACATGGCGATGTGTGCGGAAATGAAGGATGGGGAGATTGTTGGGAAGCAGCTGGTGGAACCTTTTAAACTGAATGATTATAAAGGGGCGGTGCATGAATTTTTGCAGAAGTCCATTGTTGAGCGACTGCTTGAGCCGCGAATTGTGGACTACTATCTTGAAGTGATTGAACGGTTGAATCCGCAAGAACAGAAAGATTTTTTTGTACCCGGGTTCAAATGTTGTGCGACGGTTGTGCCGGTTTCTAATAAGGGACTTCCGTTAGATGAGCAAAGCCAGATTGATGGTCGCTATTTGCGGTTCATGGTTGTTGATGAGTTTGATGTTTCGAAAGATAATTTTTCGTGGGAGCATTCGTTTCTTTATAAGATGCAGCCGGAAGAAATCCAGGCAGATCTTTCTGAAGGGGGTTGCACGTTTGAGATTTTGCCGACGGATTCTGCTGTGGATGTTGCGAAAAAAGCACGAGCGGCTATTGGTAATTTGGAGAAGCGGCTTCAATAAGGTTATTGACTTTGGGGCGGGCGGCCAGTATTTTTTGCGCCGACTTAATTTTACTGTATGCATTATTGGCGAAAAGGATTGGATGGTTTGCCGGAAATTTCTGTCGATGCGCTGTTAAAGGGGTATGAACAGCATGATGTAGAGACTGGCCAAATTAGTGCACTCATTGCAGAAAGATGTTTTCGGGAGCTTTGGAATTTGATTCGTGAAGATATTACGGATGCTATTGATAATATTCGTGTGGAGGAAACGCCAACTATTGAGGTTGAGCATGATGTGGACGGATGGACTCCTATCCCTTTTCCACTTACGCGCGTTACGTGGGTTCCTCCTGAATACGACCAAACGCCTGTTATTACCATCAACGAAACACCGACTTTAATTGATTTAGGAGAGGATGCAACGCCGTGCAGAGTTCTTCCTCCTGTGCAGGTTAAAGAAAGTTATATTCGTGAGATTCAACGAGATGAGTTTTCCGATCTGAGTCCGTTTATTTCCAGTGAGGCGACGTATCCGTTTAATAGGTGGTAAAGAATGCAGGTGAATGTTGTTTGCGATTGATGTGAGCCTGCTTTAAGATAGGATCGATTTTCTAACTTTGATCTTTATGATGAATGATATTTTGGTGCCGCTCGATGTGCCGGTGGATATGCACGATGAATATAAGAAGAATTATGATGCGATTACGCGAGGGACGGGAAAGTTGATGCTGTTTGCCGGCGACCAAAAGGTTGAGCATTTGAACGACGATTTTGTTGGTGAGCTGGCGCACGAAGATGATGCTGATCCTGAACATCTTTTTAAGATTGCGGATGTGGCGAACATTGGCGTTTTTGCAACACAACTGGGGATGATCGCGCGGTATGGCATGGATTACAAAGAGGTTCCGTACATGGTGAAGCTGAATTCAAAGACAAACTTGGTGAAGACGGCGCAAATGGACCCATTGAGTGGCGCGTGGTACGACCTGGAGCAGGTGGTTGAGTTTAAGAAGCGCAGTGGGCTGAACATTTTAGGCGTTGGATTTACGGTGTATTGCGGAAGTGAGTTTGAACCGCAGATGTTGAGGGAAGCGGCTCAACTGATTTTTAAGGCGCATGAACATGGTCTTGTGACCTGTTTGTGGATGTATCCGCGGGGGAAAGCGGTTGCGGCCGAGAAGGATCCGCATTTGGTGGCTGGTGCTGCTGGTGTGGCGGCGACTTTGGGCAGCGATTTTGCGAAAGTGAATTATCCAAAAGGTGATGGCGCTGATGACCAGAAGCGCGCGTTGGATTTTCAGGAAGCGATTGTGGCGGCGGGTCGCACGAAGGTTGTGTGTGCCGGTGGATCATCGAAAGATAATGAGTCGTTCTTGAAAGAGCTCTACGACCAACTGCATGTGAGTGGAGCGATGGGGAACGCGACTGGTCGGAATATCCATCAGAAATCTTTCGATGAAGCTGTGAAAATGACCAATGCTATTTACGCGCTGACGATTGAAGATGCGAGCGTGAGTGATGCTTTGAAGATGTTGGGGTAGGGTTGTTATAAGCACTATCCTGAATGATGTCAAAATGACATCATTCAGGATAGTAGTGTTCAGCCTGACATTGACAAATGTGGGCGGGGCGATATGATGAGCGCCTTTAATTACATTTTTATGACAGCTCCAAGTGAGTATACTGAGTTTGGTGAGATTGTGGGTCTTGTGATGACCGATAATCGTATTGAATATACTGACGATGAGATCCGCATTGTTCAGCTTCTTATTGCGCAGAAAGTGCAGGCTGATGTTTTTTGTCGATTGGCGAGTGCTGTTGATGTGAAGAGTACGAAAGCGTGTCGGCGTACGGCGCAGCTGGCGGCGGCGAATGAAAGAACAAATATTGCTTCTTCGACTGCTACAAAAGAGCTCGCGCTGCGTTTGGGAATTTCTGAAGCACGCTATGAAGAACTTTTTACTTCTATTTACGCGTTGGATACTGGTTCGGTCTTTACGAAGGCCGGTTGCTAGGTCTTGGCTTTCTTTGAACGCTCGTGCTTGATTTTTTCGTACTCTTTGTAGTATTCGGTGCCGAGTTCACCAATGAAGCCGCCGACTTTGCGGGTGGCTTTTAGGAAGTCGTGTTCGTCTTTTTTAGGTGGTGTTTCTTCCAGCTTTTTGAGCTTTTTAAAGCCCCAGTCCACAACTTGGTCGAGGCCATCTTGAATGTGGGCACACCCCTTTCCAAGAAGGTGTGTGAGTTTTGGGTCTTGTTGTGCTTTTTTGGGCATGGGAAAGAATGGTATCGGAGAGGATATTGTTCCTGTTTATGCTATAATTGTCAACTTATTCGCGGATTTTGGAGACGATGAGGCTGATGAGGAAGAGGCCGAGCGCGATGCAGACGATGGTTCCTCCGCTTGGGAGGTCGAAGTAGTAGGAGGTGAAGAGGCCGGAGATGACTGAGAGGAGCGAGGCCGCTATGGAGTAGCCGAGCACTTGCTTGAAGCTCTTGGCCAGTTGGACTGCAGTGACGACAGGGATGATCATGAGCGCGCCGATGAGGAGGATTCCAACGATGCGGATAGAGAGCGAGACGGTGATGGCGGCGAGGATGACCAGGATGAGGTTGATGAGGCGCGCATTGATCCCTCCTGTTTGAGCTAACTCTTCATCAAAGGAGACGAGGAAGAGTTCTTTGTAGGTAAGAAAAACAGCAGCGATAATGACGAAAGCAAGCACAGCAATAAGGATCAGGTCTGTTTGCGTGACGGTGGTGACACTCCCAAAAAGGAAACTGAACAGGCTGCTGCGGAAGCCATTGGAAAGGCTAATAAGAATCGATGCCACGGCAAGACTTCCCGAGAAAAAGAGGGCCAATGCTGATTCGCCAAAGATTTTTTTGCCAGTACGGATTTTTTCGATTCCAAGTGAGGCCAAAACGGCCGTTGCGGTTGCGGTAAAAACTGGCTGCACTCCAGCAAAAAGGCCGATCGCCACACCTAAAAGTGATACATGGGCCAAGGTTTCTGCCATGAGCGAAAGCCTGCGAACCACTAAAAAAGACCCAACAATCGGCGCAATAACACCCGTGATGGTCCCCGCAATGAAGGCGCGAATCATGAAGTCGTATTGGAAGATTTCGAGCATTGGTGTGGGTTAGGTTCGTTTTCGTGTGCATGACCAGGCGGCGAGCCAGGTCGTGATCGGGACGGCAAAAATGAGCGCGGTACTTCCAACGAGTGTTCTGACGATTTCTTCGACCATGTACTCTTTATTGAGGGTGACCCAGAGTGGCACTATCCCTTCAACACTAAAGAAAAGGAGGAGTGGGAAAGATGCTCCGGCGTAGGCCAAAACCAATGTGTTCACGAGCGAAGCGATGTGTTCGTTCCCGACAGAAATCCCTCTTTTGAAGAGATCTTTTTGTGACAGTTTTTTGTTGGCTTTGTGGATCTCTTCTACTGCCGCGGACTGGGCAGTGGTAATGTCGTCGAGCACACCGAGTGCTCCGATGATGATCCCTCCCAGCAGTAATCCTTTGATATTAATGTTCCCCAATTCGCCGAATTGAAGGAAAAATGTGTCTTCGTTTCCTCCGCCTGTGAGCTTGGTGAGCTCCACAAAAATGATGGCGAGGATGGCTGAAATGATGAGGGTGATGAGTGTTGCAATGAGCGCGATGGTTGTGCGGCGTTGGAATCCGTGTGAAAGGTAAAGCGAAAGAAGTGCAATGAAAAAAGCTCCCACAATGCTGACCAGGAATGGATTTGCTCCGGCAACTTGGGCTGGAATGATGAAAAAGATGAGCACGACAATGGTGAGTGTGAGGCCGACCAAAGACATGAGTCCTTTTTTGCGACCAAAAATGAGGACTGCTGCAATGAAAAAGAGCAGAATAAGGAGTACTCCAGGGGTGCGATAGTGGTCTTGAATGAGGTATTGCTCTAGGTCGCCGCTGGTGCCTTTGGATATGATGACTGTTTCTCCTTGGGTGACTTGTTGGTCCTCTGTGATGGAGTAGAACTGCCCGTGTTTGACGTTGATGAATTTTCCTTTTTCGTCGCCGCCGGTGATGCGAAGGCGCACATCTTGGATGTCATCTTCGGTTGAAACTTCTTCAACGGTTGCGGTGGTGTAGGTTTCAGGTGGGATGAGGATTTGCATTTCCTCAGGTGCGAGGTCGACCATTTCTGCGTCTTGGGCATGAACGAGTGCTGGCGAGCTAATAGCCAAGAAGAGTCCAAATGTTGCCAATGTTTGTCGTATTTTATTCATGATGATGGTGGACAGGGGTGATCTGTTTTCCGTACAGCTTCTCTAGATGTCCCTCTTTATATAAATCTTTGGTTGATGTGTGGCAGACTAGATGCTTGTTCACGCATAAAACTGAGCTGACCTCTTTCGCCACGCACTCGATGTCGTGGGAGATGAACATGATGGTTATGCCCATTTTTTTGTTTATCTCTTGGAGGAATTCGTAGAACTTGTTGCTTTGTGTCACGTCGATGGCGACTGTTGGCTCGTCTAAGAAAAGGATTTCTGGGTCTCCGGCTAAGGCACGAGCTATGTAGACGCGTTGTCTTTGCCCACCAGAAAGTTCGCCAATGAGTTTATCCTTAAAACCTGTGACGTCGGCTATTTTCATGGCTTCATCAATCTTCTCTCGGTCGTGGGCTGTGAAATGGTTGAGAAATCCAGTTCTGGGAGTACGTCCACTGGCAACAATCTCTTCTACCGTTGCCGGGAAGTCGGTGTTTGACTGGGATGCGCGCTGTGGCACATAGCCGATGAAAGATCGATCTCGTAGCTCATCCACTTTTTGGCCGTGGATTTTGATAGTTCCCTTGGATGGTTTGAGCAAGCCTAAAATCACTTTCAGGAGTGTGGTTTTCCCTCCTCCATTTGGCCCGATGATCCCTACATATTCGCCCTTTTTTACGGTGAATGAGATATTTTCGAGTACGGTTATGTCTCCATACTTGAAGTGAACGCCAGATACTTCAATACATGGATCGGTGTTGCTGTTCGCACTCTTTCTTATTGGCATTCCAGGGCGGTTGCTAAATTGTTGAGGTTGCTGCGCATCACTGTAACATAGTTTTCGCCTGCAGTAACCTGCTCTTGAGTCAAACCTTCAATGGGGTCGAGCAAGAGGGTCTGTGCTCCAACTTCTTGGGCTAGTGTTTCGCTGATGCGCGGGCTGGTCAGTGTTTCGAAGAAGATGTATTGAATGCCTTCATCTTCAGCAAGGTCTGCGACCTCTGCAAGTTTGCGAGCTGATGGCTCTTGTTCCGGAGAGAGGCCAGCAATCGCGATCTGATTGAATCCGTAGCGAGCGGCCATGTATCCGAAGGCTGCATGTGCTGTGATGATGCTGTCTTTTTGGCATGATGAAAGTGTTTCTTGATATTCTTGGTCGAGTTGCATGAGCTCTTGTTGGTATGCGGTTGCGTTGGCTTCGTAGGCTGCGGCATTCTCTGGATCAATTTCTACGAGCTTGTTTGCGATGACCTGAACCTCCTTGGCCGCATTGGTTGGATCGAGCCAAATGTGTGGATCGAATTCGTGTTCGTGGTCTTCTTCCTCCTCTTCGTGCTCGTGGTCTTCTCCCTCTTCTTCGTGTTCGTGGTCCTCTCCCTCCATGAGGGTGAAGTTTTCGGACATGTGGATGATTGCGGTGTTTTCGAGTTCCAGTTTTTCGGCCCACGGATCTTGTCCTGCTCCGTTAAAGATGAAGAGGTCTGATTCGGTCACCGCGGCAATGTCACGTGGCGATGGTTCGTATTCGTGTGGATCGCTACCAGCTGGAGTGATGGTGATAACGTCAGCATGATCTCCCGCGACGTTTCGAGCCATTTCTGCTAAAGGATAGAAACTGGCCGTGATACTTATTTTTGTGGATTCAGGGTTGGAATCCGGCGTGGTTGCCGGAGTACAGGCAGCAAGGATAAGTGTGATTGAAAGAAGGGATAATAGTTTTTTCATGGTTTTAACGTTATGAATTTACTTACATGTGTTGCAAAGCCCAAAGAACTCGAGGGCGTGGTTGGTGATAGTGAAATTGGTTTCTTTTTCGATCTTTTTTTGTTCTTTCGAGAGATCGCTTTCGAGCTGGATGTCCAAAACCTTTGAGCATTTGAGACATACAATGTGGTGGTGATGCTCGCTGTGGGCTGATTCATAGCGCTTTTTTCGGTCTCCGAAATCGATCTCCACTAAAATGTCTTGCTCCATGAGGAAGTACACTTCACGGTAAATAGTGGTTTTATTGGCAGTGATGTCGCCTTTGGACAGCTTTTCTATGAGATCCAAAACGGTGAGAGGTTTCTTTTCTTTTGAGAAAATTTCTATGAGTTTGCGCCGAATATTGGTTATTCGGAAGCCATCCTCACGGAGTTTTTCGATTGTTTCTTGTTTGTTCACGGCTCTACACTAATGCAACTTAGTTGCGGGTGCAAGCTTTTTGTTTCTTCGCTCGTAAGAGGTTGACATTATTAAACTTTTCTGTGTAATATGGATCACCGCAGGTGGGATGTAGTAATGTTCTGCATGGGTTCGCGTTATATTACGTATAGGATATAAAGTCATAACCACCCTGTTTATGTCAGAAGATGGTCCAGTAAAAAAACATCAAACAAATCCTTATATCAACCTTGATGACTTGGGAGTTTCCAAAGATGAGCGCATTACGGAAGGGCTTTTTAAGGAAATCGTTTCTCAAGCTCTTGAGAAAAATTTGTCGACCTATGAAAAGGTTGTGTTTGTTAGCCGGAGCCCGCTTTCTGAAGTGAAGGCCCTGTGCCGTGAGCGACTTCATGAGGTTCCGGAAGCCCACTTAGGGAATAAGGATATTATGTATACTATGCTGCGAAACCTCTTTGATGAGGTGGCAAACATCCTTCTTCAGCCACAAAGTGAAGAGTTTTATCGAATTTACGCGAATCAGGTTTTTAACCATAATCCCGATACTTCAGCCTTTGAAGAAGCGGTTGTGCGTCTTAGAGATGAGGATCTTCAGGTTGCTATTTCCCTTCTGGGGGATGTTGCTGGAAGTGTTCGCGCACGGGAAATGTTTTATGACTACGCTAAAAAGCAGAAAGTTCAGCCACGAGGGCGAACTATGGTTGATGGGCTGAAACCAGCCGAGGCAGAAGAACTGCCGGACTCCATTCCTCCAGAGCCGATGTCTGACAAGCCAACAACTAAGAAAAATCTGTTCCGGATTGAACATCCTGAAAAAAAGAAGAAGAAACGACGTATGAAGAAGGGCGTTTCCTCAACTCATGTAGATACGAAGACTGATGGTCTTTTTGTTGGGCCTCCTGCCAATGTCGATATTCCAAAAATGCCGATTTATGCACCTCGAACGAGAGAAGAGCAAGAAATTTTGTTCCAGGGTTCAACTGATCCGGATAGTGTTCGCTTTACGCCTGAACCGACGATTGATCAGGTCCAAAGTGAGAGTAGCTTAGATGCTGAAATTGTGGCAACACTCCATGAGATTGAGGATGAACCAACGATGGATCTTAGCCAGACTTTGCCAGCTGTTTCAACATCCGAAGAGGAAGAGATGCGACCAACACTTCCAGATGCACCGGAGAGTATTCGCAGTGCTTCTGGGAAGGGTGAGCACGAAATTGAAGATGAAGACACATGGATTCAAGAGCCAGCTGTGGAGCCAGAGCCAGTTGCTCCACCAAGTCGACCAAAGCTTGAGTCTCAGCCAATTATTCCAGTTGGTGATGTAAAAGAAGAAAAAGATGTTCCATCGACCAAGAAACCGCTGGTATTTTCTCAGCCAACGAGTAAGCGGACTGGGGATCTGAGAGCTCATGTTCCTCCAATGCGCCCACCGATGGCCTCTGAGTCGAAGTATCGCCAAGATGAGCCGAAAATTATGGTGGATGGCGCCATAAACAAGCAATTTTCAAACGAAGGGATTATTGAAGAAACGCTTGGGAAGCTTCCTGAAGGAAATTCAGCTGAAGACACGAAGCGCCTTACAACTGCTCCGCGAAGTAAAAAGAAGGAGCGTGGTAACCGAATTTGGGCTATTGCTCTTGCTGCACTGACAGGTCTTGGTGTGGCTGTAACTGCCAAAAGATTTTATTCACCAGATACAACTGATGCATTAGAGAGTTCGCGGACTCCTGCCCCACCAGCACCGTCTCCGACCATGGCGCCGACTACTGTGCCTTCACCAGCACCAGTTCCAACAACAAGCCCTCGACCGAATCCTGAACCAAAACCAATGCCCGGACCTGCTCCAGATCCAAAGCCGGTAACGGTTCCTCACAAGACAGCGGAGTTTGATGCTTCGAGCATTGACCCAAAGAATGTCCTTTTGAAAACGTTGGTTGAAGATGGGAATTTCACATTGAAGATGAATGCAGGTGTTAATGGCCAATTCTTGGCCCTGGCCACCAATGGTGCGAATGCTGAACAGGCCAAGCAAATTGCTGCTTTGAATAAGAAGATTAGCATTGGTGTTTATGCTGTAGCCATGAAGAAATTTGGCTCACTGTCGCCGCAACAAATTCAGGAGATCAAGAGTGATGCGACCCATCCTGACCATGGATTTCTTGTGAGTTCGCTGGCCATTAGCAAGAAATATAATCAGTCTTGGTCTCCAAAGGTACGTGTTATGCAGAAAAATCCAGATGGAACGGCTGTTTATGATCGATTTGGAAAGCCTATTTTTGAAGTGAAAGATTATTGGGACGCCCACAAGGAAGCCTATGAATATGGTCTCAAGTTCGTGAATGAGATGGGAGCCAAAGGTTATGGCAACATCCACAATGTTGGAAAACCTGGTGATGTGGTAACAATTGAAGAGGTAACGTATTTTGCCGACATTTTGGATATTATGGCTGTTCGCCGCAAGAGTGCTGGTGGCGCAACTGGATTACACACTCCAGGGAAGAAGGGTAAGGTACAAAGCCACGATAAAAAGGATGGAGCTCCACAGAAAGAGAACAATGATGGTGGTAAGCAAGGATTTTTTCAGCCACAACCTTTCAATTTGGATCCTCAGTTGCATGAGCATAAGAGTCCGACCTTTATTGAGCCGGATCAAGCGCCTGACCATGATGCTGCTCCAAGCAAGCACGCGAAGAATGAATTTACGACTGAAACTCCGCCTGATGCCAAATTTGCACAAAAAGCCAGCCATCGCGTGGATATGAGTTTCCTTGAAAAGGATCCTGCCAAGAAGTTTGATAATCTGTTCCGATTGAATCGCAAGATTCGCGTGAAGAATGGTGAGACATTCTGGTCTGCGATGGAGAAATCTGTTGCTGATTCTGGTGAATCGATGTTTGTGCGTGCTGCGGTTGAAGGTGTTTTGAATCGATGGAAGGGGCATGGTGTTGACCAATTACCGTTCTCTGTTGCGCAGCAAACTGGTGATGGATTGATTTTACAGATTGATCATCCAGACTTTGCTGAAGAGATGAGTAAGAGTCTGGCGAAAGCTCGAAAGATGGATGCAGCCACAGCGAAGCGGCGTGGAGAGGTTTCGCCAAAAGCGCCAACTCCTGCTGAAAAAGCGGCTGAACGAAGAGAAGACCTTGCTGTTGGTCCGCTGTATTTGTCGGCTGTGTATCGGCCGGCGCAAGGTGTGCGACCAAAAGATCTGTTGATTGGAGATATTCAACGATCAAAACTTTCACCGTTTGTGGAAGGGGCTGTGATGCGACAGTTGGATCGGATTCAGGGTGCTCCGTTTACTATTCGAGATATTAAGAATCGAGAATATGGATTGAAGCCCGCGGTGAAGAGACAGCTTGAATTGGCTGCAAAATTGGCCATGCATCGAGAACAGAAAGGTCTTGGAAATGCCAATGTGGATATGAGTTTTGCTCGACCAAAACCGGCTGAACCACTCAAGTATGGTGCGGTTGAAGAGATGAATGGTGTTCCAACCAATATGGACGTGCCGCTAAAGTGGCATCCTGTTCAATATTTGGAGCATACTTTGGTTGAAAAATTGCAGGCGCGACGAAAGGTTCTCGCGGACAATCCGAACAATATGGAATTGATTGGACGGCTTATGAATGCGGAGCATCAGGTGAAGGCCAAGTGCGCGGGAATGCGACGAATGGGTCTTCGTGAATGTGTAAAAATGTATGTTCCTGCTCAGCAAGGACGACCAACCAAGGTTGTGTGGAAGAGCACGACGGTCGATAGCTTGGCGCGAATTATGAATCCACTTTTTGAGAAACCAGAGGTTTCTTTGAATGGTGTGCAGAAAGATCCGAGCCGACCAGCATCGAAGAGGCCGCTACCGGTTCCGGAATACAAAAAACGCATGGCAAAGGTTCCAAAGCGCCCGTTGCCGGTTCCACGACGGTACAGAAGTCCTTCCTCAACACCGCGACCTGTTGACCGGGTGGCGTAAAGGTGATTGCTCTTGTCTGCGGATCGTTTTATAATGGATATAATATATTCTAACGTTTTTTGGTATGGCTGCGAAAAAATCGAATCCAAAGAAGACGACGAAGAAAAAAGGGAGTGGAGGAATAGTGCTTTTGTCTATGATTGGTGCGGCTTTGGCTGCGGGAGCTGGATACTACGCGACGCATAAAGAAGAGGTTGATCGTGAGGCGAAGAAGCATATGGATCAATTGGCGAAGCTCTATAAAGAAAAACGTCCAGTTGTGGAGAAGCGAGTCCAAGAGGTGTGGGGAGAGGTTTCTGATGAGGCTGTCGCCACATACTTGGATGTTCGTGGGGCGATTTTGCATGCATTGGAGGAAGAAAATTTGGAAAAAACTGGAAAGGTTTTGAAAAAGAACTATGAAAAATTGGTTGAAATGGCTGTGAAGGAAGCAAAGAAATCTGGAATCTTGAATAAAGATGTGGAGAAAAAACTGGAAAAGCTTTTCAAAATGGACTGGAAAGATATTCAGGCTGTTATTGAAAAAAGTGCAAAACAGGCTGGGAAAGTCGTGAGCAAGGAGGTTAAGAAGGCGGTGAAAAACGCCAAAAAATCACAAAGTAAACGTAGCTCTACCCCTAAATCTAAAGCTATGAAAAAACCTGCTCCTAAGCGCAAGGCGGCTCCGAAAAAGAAAGCCGCTCCAAAGCGCAAAACTGCTACTAAGAAAAAAGCTACGCCGAAACGTAAGTCTGCCCCGAAGCGAAAAGCAGCCCCTAAAAAGAAGGCTGCACCAAAGAAAAAAGCCGCTGCTAAGAAGGCTCCGGCTAAAAAACGTGCCACAAAAAAGGCGGCTCCGAAGAAAAGGGCTGCTACCAAAAAGAAGCGCTAGCTTCACTTTTCTACGTTTACAAGCCGAAATTTTCCGGTGCGCTTATCAACTGGAATATCATCGACCATAAGGACGTTGATGCGCATCGACTTTTCGGCCTGCTTGGCTTTGAGGATTTCGATCATTTTTTGGAAGATGCGTGATTTGATTTCGTCGTTGCTGATCTGGGCTTGCGGGGTGGAGACGGCTTTGACGAGGATTTTTTGTTCGCGCTGGCGCCAGAATTGGATTTTCTGGAGGCCTTCCACATAGAATTCTACAAGTGGGGCCGGGTGGACCATATCCTGTTCGCCGTGGTTGTTGATGATGTAGAGAAAGTCGACGCTGCGGCCTTCGATTTGTTGGATTTGGGTGAAGGGGTGCTTGCTGTAGTCGGGGTTTGGCATGAGGTCCAGGACATCGTCGTTTTGGTAGCGGATGATGGGGAAGGTTTTATTGTAGAGGTTGGTGATGCGGGTTGGTTTGGTTTCGATGAGGTAGAGATCGTCGGCGATGCTGAGGTGATCGTCGCCGGGGAGTTGGTTGGCCACGCCCATGCCTTCGGTCATGCTGTAGGTGTCGCGAGGCTCCACGTTGAAAGCAGTGCGGATTTTGTCGCGGCGGGCTTGATAGAGGGGATCTCCTCCGCAGACAATAGTTTTTGGTTTGATGTTCAGGTTTCCTTTTTCGGCTTGTTCGGCGAGCATTTCCATGGAGCTGGCGTATCCGGTGATCTCCTCTGGCTGGAATTTATTGAGCGCTTCGACGATGTCTGAGAGCGGGTCGAGAATCGAGAAAATTTTCACTTTCATGCTGGCTTTTGGCGCAGCGGTAAGGTAAGTGACGCCAATGAAATGGCCGTGGGTTGCTGCGAAGTAAGCCACTTTTTGTTTGAAAAAGAGATGCTTGAATGTGACTGGAGCAAAGCGGTTCAGGAGTCGACCGAGGACGTAGGCAACGTCGTTGGTGGAGGTTGGAAAGATTCCAATTTTTCCTGATGTTCCCGAAGTGTGGAGGATTTTGTATTTGCCCATGTAGTTGTGGGCTGGATCGTCATTGCCTTGAATGTAGGCTTCGAGCTCGTTGAACGTCAGTTTTTTGTCGGTGACGACGTCGTTGAAATGTTTCATGAGCATTGATTTGTCGATGATTGGAAGGTCATCGATTTTGAGTGTGCCAATGTGCTCTTTTTTGAAGCCGTGTTTGGTGTAAAGATCGTAATAAAAAGGGCATTGCTCATAGGCCCATGCCACGATTTCACGGAGTTTGTGTTGTTGAAGTTCTAAAAGTTGCTCGCGAGACATGCGATTAATTTTACCGGCTTCAAGCCAACTTTTAAGAAGTGTTGCGTAGTGAAACATCTATATACAATACCATAAAATTGATATTTTGGCTAGCCCGCGGACTGGTTTGCTGTTTCTGGATGGAGTGCTTCGGTGATGACTTCGGCCAGATTTTCAGGAGTGACGCCAATGAAGTTTGCGTTTTTTTCGGCCAAAGCTTTTTCGATCTCTTGAGTGAAAATTTGAGCTGAGCTTTCGGTGGAAAGTCCTTGAAGCGCTTGCTCTATATGCGTAATCGCGTCTTCGGGGTGGAGGAAAAAGTCACCATGAATGGAGGCTGCACTGATGTGATGAGCGGCTCCGTTTGGCGTGGCTTCCAGCTTGATGCGGACGAGTTTTCCGCCGGGAATCTTTTTTGTGGCTTGAAATTTCATGGTGGATCTCTACACTAAGTTCGATATTTGTATAACATAGTTTATGTCTAAGTGGCGAGTAATTGAAATGCAAACGCATGACGCGTTTATGAATATGGCGTTGGATGAAGCGGCGTGTGAGGCAGTGGCGAACCGCGAGGTATTGCCGACGATCCGTTTTTATCGATGGTCTCCGAGCGCGGTTTCTATTGGGTATTTTCAGAGTTTGGAAGATGAAGTGGCGACGGATATTTGCAAAGAAAAGGGTATTGATGTTGTGCGAAGGCGAACTGGTGGAGGTGCGGTGTATCACGACTATGAAGGAGAGATCACGTATAGTGTGATCGCGCCAGAGGCGCTTTTCCCACGAGGTATTATTGATTCGTATCATGTGATTTGCGGGTGGATTTTGGATGGGTTGAAGGGGCTAGGAGTGGAGGCAGAGTTTAAGCCGATTAACGACATTGTTTTGTCGGAGAATGGGAAGAAAATTAGTGGGAACGCGCAGACGCGGCGGGGCGGGGTTTTGCTTCAGCATGGGACGATCCTTTTTAAAGTGGATGTGCCGAAAATGTTTTCGTTGCTTAAGGTGGGGCAGGAGAAAATTGCGGATAAGCTGATCGCAGCGGTAGAGGAGCGCGTGACGTCGGTAAATGCTTTGAAGCCGGAAGTTTCTATGGACGATGTATACACGGCGCTGATGGATGGGTTTACGGCTGGGAAGCAGTGGGACAAAGGCGACTGGACCCTTGGAGAGATGGGGAGAGCTCAAGAGCTCATGCAGGAGCGCTACTCTTCTGAGAAATGGAATAGTATGCGGTGATCAGGGATGGGATTCTGGGCGAAATAGATTGGCCGCTTCTTGGCAGTTTTTGTCGATTTGAAATGCTCGATTTTTGGCTTGTTTTAGCTATAATTTAAGCATGAAAAAAGATCGAGAAAATCTCCATCAACAGTTTGTCGAGCTGGGACGCGCAAGGAACAAACTGACGTATGAGCTGCTGCACATCCTTCCTGAAATTTATGCGCAGGAAATCCATCTCCAAAAAGGATATCCAAACATCTATGAATATGCAGGGAAGTTGGCGGGACTTTCAAAGTCGGTGGTCCAGAAAGTTTTGCGAGCAGAACCACACCTTGAGGAGAAGCCACGGCTCAAAGAGGCCATTGCAAAGGTTGGCATCCATAAAGTGGATATGGTTGCTCGGATTGCCACGCCGGAAAACGAAGCTGCCTGGGCCGAAAAAGTTGAAAATATGAGCAAACCGGCGCTGCAGGAATTGGCGAAAGAGGTGAGAATGAAGGAGGTAGAAAAAAGTCTCCCCGGGGAGAACTTTTCTTTTGGAAAATGTGATGCCCCTCCACAAAAAATGACTATCGATATGGATGAAGAGATGCAGTTTTTGTTTTTGAGGTTGAAAAATCGTCATGGAAAAAATCTGAGCAACAAGGCAGCGATGAAAATCCTCTTAAAAAGATTGGTGGCGGAGGAGTTTTCGGAAAAGAAGACGAGAAAGTCTAAGAAGATTGTGAAAGTTACGCGCTACATTCCGGCAGAGAGAAAGCGAGAAGCAATGGCAGAGACGCAAGGCCAGTGCTCGTATCCTCGTTGTGGGCGGCCAGCGGAGCAGATCCATCATCCTGACCGATTCTCAGAGGTAAGAAGCCATAAAAATTTGAAGCCGGTGTGCAGAATTCACCATGAGTTTGCGCATAATGGGCTCATTGAAGAGGAGAGATCAGGTGTTGAGGAGTGGCGGTTGGGCTTTGGGGAATTGCAAGAGGCTGATAAACTTTATTTGAAATTTAGAAAACAACGTATATAGATGATAAAAATCGACAATCCAACTATTCAAAGCATTTTGGAGCGAGTACAACAAGAGTGAGATTTTGACGGCGCCAAAGGTTTTTGCGTGGATGGATGAGCTGCGGCCATTGGCGCAGGAGCTTGGAATTGAAGAGAGTGAAACGCTACTGCAAGCCAGCATGCTTGAACGTTCAATGGCGTGTATACTGGCAGATGTGATGGCAACGGATCGGCCAATGGAAGAGAAGCGGGCGCGGATTGATCTCCTTTCTCAGCTGGCTGAACGGTGTCTATCGACTCTTGAATAATTAACCTTCATTTTTATGGCTTCTATCTTTACCAAGATTGTGAACGGGGAGATTCCGTGTCACAAAGTGTATGAGACCGAAAATATTTTGGCGTTTTTGGATATTAATCCGGTGAATCCGGGGCATACTTTGGTGATTCCGAAGCGGGAGATTGAGAATCTTTTTGATCTGGATGAGAAGCTGTATATGGAGTTGATGGAAGTTGTGCGGAAGGTTTCGAAGGCTGTGCAGAAGGCCAAAAATCCGCTGCGAGTGGGGCTGATGGTTTTGGGGTTCGATGTGCCACACGCGCATGTTCATGTGGTTCCGTTGCAGCAAAGTGGCGACCTGATGACGCGGCGCATGATCAATCCGGACATGCCAATGCGGACTCAGGAAGATTTGAAGATGGATGCTGAAGAGGTTGCTGCGGCGCTTTAGTCTGATGGTGCAGCTGCAATGTGGCGCTGGCAGATTTGGGCGATTTTTTTGGGATCGGGGATGCCGGTGATGTGGATCTCTCCGCCGGTTTTGAGTTTGAGGATGACGTCGCCTTTTTTATCCTTGCCCTTGGCTTCGGCGCTGTCGAAATCTTCCCATTGTGTGAGCTCCGTTTTGCCCTTTTTAAAGTATGAGAGGCCGTCTTTGATGCAGATGTACCATCCACCTTTGGTGAAGGCCGATTTGATCCCGTAGAAGAGGAATACGACGCCAATGAGGATGAAAACTCCCATGAATGCGGCTGGGAGGTAGAGTTCGAACATGTTGTCTTCGGTGATGAGGGTTGGGACGCCGTTGATGGTGATGTCGACTTCGCCTAGCACGAAGAATGGTCCGAAAAAGAGCGCGATGAAGAACAGCGAGGAGAGTGTCCAGCATGAACCAAAGCCCAGGAACGCGGTGCTGTATGCGAGCGGCTTGTCTCTGGAGGAGCGCATAATGAAGTCAACTTGCTCGCCACTGGCGGCCTGCTGCAGCTCTGCTGGGAGTTCGGCGTTGGTGATCATGGGTGTGGAGTGGGAAGATTGCTGTTTTAGTATTGTAGCATGACGATTGTGTTGTATTTTATAGTTTTTTACGCTATTTCCGTGCTTATATATTGCATTTTTCTTGTTTTTGCGATATATTAACTATGATATATAACATTTCCAATGGCACACTTTGACCCCAAAATACCTTTTAATCTTCCTCTTTTACCCCCAGCTGGTGTTGATTTTAATTCAGCGAAGTACCTTAAGAGGCTTATTAAAGCACGGGCTGAACTGGCTGAGCTGAAAGGATACTGTGAAGGATTGCCGAATCCGTTGCTTTTGCTGTCTCCAGCAGTAATAAAAGATGCTCTTGCTAGTTCGGAAATCGAAAATATTGTTACAACTATGCTGGAAGTCCTACAAAATCAAGTTATTGAAGAGGATGAACAGCGACAACCAGATAAAGAAGTGCTTCGATATCGTGAGGCTATTTTGTTTGGTTTTCAAGAAATGAAAAGGGGGATTCCTATCTCTACAAGACTTATTCAAGGAATTCAGAAACGCCTTTTGGTGAGTCATGGAGATTATAGAAAAGGACAAAATAAGCTTCACAATCCTAGAACAAAAGAGGTCATCTACACTCCTCCATCAGCTGAAAAAATTTCAGGACTTATTACAGATCTTGAAAAATTTATAAATGAAAACGAAGCTGACATTGATCCGTTGATTAAAAATGCACTTGTTCATTATCAGTTTGAAGCAATTCATCCATTCGGAGATGGCAATGGCAGAACTGGCAGAATTTTGATGGTGCTTCACTTGATTCAAGAAAATCTTCTAGATTATCCGATCTTGTTTATTAGTGGTTATCTTAATAATAATAAACCAGATTATTACGCCAATTTACTAAAAGTTACCACTGAAGGAAATTGGGAGGACTTTGTGCTGTTTATTTTGGATGCGTTCTATTATCAGGCTCAAGAAACGAAAGATTTGATGTTTAAAATAAAAACTCTCTATTTTCGATATAAAGATCAGATCAGGCAGAAACTACCGAAAATCTATTCCGGTGAGCTGCTAGAAAAATTGTTTGCCTATCCGATTGTGACTCCTGTTCACCTAGCAAGGGAGCTTGGTGTTCACTATACGACAGCTAGTCGGCACCTTAAAGCTCTTAAAAGAGAAGGGTTTTTAAAAGATGTCATGGTCGGGAAATACCATATGTTTATGAATAGTGAACTGATAGATCTTCTTTATGGTAAGGAGGAGTAGGATGCGGGTAAGAGTCTTTAGTTCCAAATAATGATTTTCTCGCTGCCTGATAGTTTTAGTTGCATAAACTCTGGGCCATAATCTTCAACTTTATCTAAAGATATTCTACCTGAACTTAGCACTAGAGTTATACCATCCTCGTCTTCCGCTATGTCTAAAAGTTTACTCCCAGCTATCTGCTGATAATCTACCTTACCCTCAAAATTTAGAGGATAATAAATCGTCAATTGGCTTTTATCTTCAAAAACCAATTGTGAAATTTGGTGCTCGAAGAAACTAAATTCTATGATTTTTTGACCTATGATTTTTTGTGATCTGTCCATCATAGAGCTTTGTCTGCTGATGACGGATCAAAATCATCATCTTTTACTTCTACTATTAACTTGTATTCATTTTTATCAGAATATTCTTTATCAATTTCAAACTTTTTCTCACCTTTTTGAAGATAGATCTCTACTATTTCACTAAGCCTTTTTATGTCTTCTAAACTTCCGCCTATTTGGTCTTCGGTCATCTTTGGCTCTTCTGTTGTTGTGATCTTCAAGTAGGCATATGGCCCAAAGTGATCATGTTCTGATATTTTGCTATTTTTATCATTCTCGCTGTATTCCTTTAAAATCTTGATAAATTTATTAATCCCATCATGAGATCCACTTATTTCCCAAGCTTTTTCTTTATGGTTTAGATCATAGAAAAAGCCTAAATTTCTCCACATATCTATGATGTTTTTTTGAAGTTTATCCATGTATTAGAATTATGAAATTTTACTTTTCTTTCTTTTTGGGCTCTGGTTTTCCTCCACCTTCAGGAACCCTGTGAGTAAAGCCTTCACCTTCACCCGGTTTGTAATCCCAATGTGGCCCAATTGGTGGAGCATGTTCTAGATCGGGCCTAAGTCCTTCACCAGTTTTTGGATTTAAGTATGATCCTTCTTTACTTCCTTGCTTACCAGGACCAACCCATTGATACCCCTCTGGTGCTTCTGCAGCTTTGCCCGGAACATCTATCCAGTCTGGAATTTTTGTATCAAATAATGGTCCCTGGTTCAACCAATCCGGCTGAGATAGTGGCATTACAAGTGGGCCTTCAAAGATGTTAGGTGCTGCTGGAAGGTCGTTATATGTTGGCAAATGTGGTCCATAATATGGTGATGTGTATGGCTCTGATGGTTTTGGCTGTGGTAAAGGATCTACCGTAATGGGAGGAACGGGGTCTGGGCTAGCGACAATACCCACAGCTGCTCCAAGTATTAACATTTCCCCTATTTCTTTGACGACGCCGCAGAATGGACATGGGATGGCAATTACATCTGTTGGGTCTGGAATCATTCCAGTTGGATCAACATATCTAAGTGGGTTATTCAGAACGTAGCTGTACTTGTTCAAACTCTGCGGGTTTTCTATATCCCCAAACCACGGATCCTGGCTTGTGAACCGGCCCAAGCCGGAGTTGTAGTAGCGGGCGCCGTAGTAGTATTGGCCGGTTTCTTCGTCGTGTTCCTGGCCGGTGAAGGTGTAGTCGTTTTCGTAGCTGCCCACGCGGTCTTCTATGCGGGCGTCGCCGTATGGGTAGTAGTCGTTCAGTTCGACCGGGTCGCCATTGGTATCGGTGGATACGTTGGAGCCGGAGAGGTGGTCGTTGTGGATGAAGGTTGTTACTGCGCCTTCTTTTTTGGCTACTTTCATGTCTCCGGCGTAGATGAAGTGGCGAACGGTGTTGGTGCTGCCGTCGTCCTCTTCTTCGTAGTATTTGTTGGCGTAAATGTTTGCAGTAGTTCCATCGTCTTTGAGGGTGCGTTGGCGGGCTTCATCGTATTGGTAGTCCACGCTGGTGGAGCCGTCGTCGGAGTTGGTCAGACGGTTGCGGGTGTCGTAGGTGTGGGTCCAGGTGCCATCGCCGGTGAGGCTTCCGTTGGCGTCGTAGGTGTAGGTGACGGAGTTGGCGCTGGTGACGGCGTGTGGATGGTCGCCAGTGTATGAGTAGGTTCCGACGTCCGACTTATTGGTGATGTTTCCGATGATGTCGTAGCTGTATGTGCGGGTGTAGTCTGAACTGTTGGCGGTGTTGGTGATTGACCCGTAGGCATAAAATGGTGTAGATTTTGCCCCTATGAAAAGATCTTCAGAAATAACAGGACTTGCGCAGGAAATAATGTTAGATCTCACTGATAATCGCCTGCCTCTCTACAATGTACTCTTAAAGGCATCGCGGTTGGGCTTATTATTGGATATGCCGAAGAATGTCCAGCTATTTAAGACATGGTCTAAAGATGCTGAAAAAAATATGTTTGTAACTGAAAATTTTAGAATCAATATGGAGGCGGCTAAAGATGCCTCTCGATCATATGTTGAGGCTGCCCCAGATCCCCTTAGAATTTCACCTCAAATGAGCAATACCCTTGAGCGTATCGGCTTAAGGAATAATGCAACAAATGTTGTTGGCACGTTAGCTCATTATAGGTCAGAGACATTCAATTTTGCTTCAGGTGTCTATTCACGCTACCAATTTGGGAATATTGCAGAGTCTGTTTTTCAGCGAAAGCGTGGACGAACTGAACCAGCATTAAGGGAAATTTTCCCTGATATTGGTGACCGCTTGAATTCAGTCGAACAAAATATATTGAGTGATAATCCAGAAGATTGGAAAAATGCTGTCTCCTCATGTAGAGCTCTATTGATGGATATTGCTGATATTCTAAACCCTCCCCAAAATGGTAAAGAGAAACAACAATACATTAATAGGCTAAAAGATTTCATCAGTCCTATACGGAGCAATACAAAAAAGAAACTCACGCGCTCTTACATGGATGCCCTAAAAGACATCGTTGAGGAAACGGTTGATTACACGCAAGGTGGTGCCCACGCCGATAGACCTGAGCTAGAAAAGGCTGAAGATGTTGTTCTTTATACGTATTTGGTTATTTCTGAATTGATCGAAGTTCATAAACAGCGGGACATCGAATCATAGTTCACTGTTTCTCTTTTGCTAAAATCTAGCTTTTTTCCGGTATCAAAGGTTTAGCTTTTTGAGCTGCTTTTCTGGATCCCAATCTTCAGGTATGGGTCTTTTGGAATACCATTTCATGCCAGATTCTATCCATTTTTCTCGCCACTTTTTGTGGATCTTCTTCCTCTCAAATTCATCATTATCAGCCATATCATCATAGCCAAATTGAATACCACATGACGGACAAATTTCGTCTGATGGACTATTATCGCGCCATGCTTCAAAACCTAAATTGTATCCGCATACAGGACATAGTTGATTGTTCATTTCTTAGAGCTTTTCCCAATAATACAATTTATTCTCATTAATTTTCGTATCTTCTTCTAAGGGAAACCATTTTTTGTCTTTGTGCTCTGAAGGATTCGGTTTTCGTGTTTTTTCTGCAAACCTTTCTTCAATAGCTTCAAATTTTTGATAGTTTTTTTGAGCTTCACGTAACGAGACATCGTTTGCGCCCCCTTCAAAGTCTGGATCTTTTAATTGAACTATATCGTCTTCCCAGTAACAAATGGGGCAGATTTCATAGTTTCCAGGTGGTTCTTTGAATGTCATGAATCCACATGATGGGCATGTATATTTTTTATCCATCCTTAAGGGGTTGAGATAGTATTACCGGGCTGTGAATCGAAGTATTTTTGACCTGAACTTGGCTTGAAGTATGTTTTAGTTGTCCCATCTTTATTGTAAGCTCCAAAAGTATTTGTATTACTATCATATACTCTTGTTATTCCAGAGTCATCAACCTTCACATTATAATTTTGTCGATCTTTATAAAAACTTTGTGATTGTTGAACATACTGCCCTTTGGATTGACTGCCAAAATCTCCCCCATGACGACTAAAATGGCTGTCTAAAGTGTCTGTATTCCCCCAATTTTCATTTATATAACTTTGTTCATAGACACTTAGTGTTGACTGTACACCATTTATCAAGAAATTTGCAGCACTCCCTCCAAAAACAAGAGCTTCTAAGCTACGGCCAAAAACATTCTCCACATAGTCATCTCCATAGAGTGTGTTTTTTTCAAGAACTGTACCCCAGCGGATTTCTAAATGGGCATTAGGATTGTATGTTTCGCCATTATCAAGCATAAGCCGATTCCCAAAATCCAGATCCTGACGAGGTGATGTCGGAAAAAGCAAAATACTTTCACCAAATGGATCTATGTATTTCAATGGATTATTCCTCACGTAGCTATATGCATTCAGCTGCTGTGGATCTATAAGGATATTTAGGAATGATTGTCCACTCTGCTTTGCTTCATCAATGAGTAGCGGATCCTGGCTCGTAAATCGTCCCAGACCGGAGTTGTAGTAACGGGCGCCGTAGTAGTATTGGCCGGTTTCTTCGTCGTGTTCTTGGCCGGTGAAGGTGTAGTCGTTTTCGTAGCTGCCCACGCGGTCTTCTATGCGGGCGTCGCCGTATGGGTAGTAGTCGTTCAGTTCGACCGGGTCGCCATTGGTATCGGTGGATACGTTGGAGCCGGAGAGGTGGTCGTTGTGGATGAAGGTTGTTACTGCGCCTTCTTTTTTGGCTACTTTCATGTCTCCGGCGTAGATGAAGTGGCGAACGGTGTTGGTGCTGCCGTCGTCCTCTTCTTCGTAGTATTTGTTGGCGTAAATGTTTGCAGTAGTTCCATCGTCTTTGAGGGTGCGTTGGCGGGCTTCATCGTATTGGTAGTCCACGCTGGTGGAGCCGTCGTCGGAGTTGGTAAGGCGGTTGCGGATGTCGTAGGTGTGAGTCCAGGTCCCATCGCCAGTGAGACTTCCGTTGGCGTCGTAGGTGTAGGTGATGGAGTTGGCGCTGGTAACGGCATGTGGGTGGTCGCCAGTGTATGAGTAGGCTCCGACGTCCGATTTATTGGTGATGTTTCCAATGATGTTGTAGCTGTAGGTTCGGGTGTAGTCCGAACTGTTCGCTGTGTTGGTGATGGTGGCTGATGTGAGCCGATAGAGGTCGTCGTAGACGTAGGCGGCGTCTTTGGCCGCGTCGGTGTCGGAGTCGTCGTCGATATTGGTGATATTCCCCACGTTGTCGAAGGTATAGCTGATGTTTTGCAGATCATCCACGCCGTCAGTAGTGATTTTTTGTGTGAGCCAGTAGAGTTGATCTTCGTCGTAGGTGTTGGTTGTGGTGATGCCGTTGTTGAACTCTATGAATGAGACGGCGCCGGTTGGAGCGTAGTCAATGTCGTCCACGTAGTTGGTAACCTCTTCCAGTTGGGCGGCGTTGTTGTACACGTATGAAGCAGTGGTGCTGTCTGGATAGGTTATGCCGGTGAGGTTGCCGAGCAAATCGTAACTGTATTGGGTTTCGTATGGAGTGCTGTCGATGGTGATCTCTTCGCTGGTGAGGCGACCCAGAATATCATATTCGAAGTCTTTTCCGCCTCCGCTGTAATCCACGGATGTGAGATGGCCAATGCCGTTAGTGCCAGTGTCATAGGTGTAGACGACTTCGGTGGTGTTTTCGGTGAGCGGTCGGTCGAGTTCGTCGTAGGTGTAGCTGATGGTCTGGCTTTTGGCGTCGGTGCGGGAGGTCACGTTACCGTTGTCGTCGTAGACGTAGGTGTATGAGTCTGGGGATCCGTTTGAAGAATCATGAAAAAGTTCTTCGGTGAGTTTGCGACCAAGAAGGTCGTATGTGAGTTCTTTTTCGTTGCCATCTGCGTCTTCAATCTTGATGAGATTGTTGTTGGCATCGTAGGTGTAGTCGGTATCGTAGCCGGTGCTGCTCAGGTATTCTGTTACCTGAATCAGATTTCCTCGTGCGTCGTAGGTGAAATCTTTTTCGTTGCTTTCGGCATCAGTGATGGTCTTCGACCAGTCATTGTATTCTGTGGTTGTGGTTCCGACATCGCTGGTGACGGTTTTGACGCGATTGAGTGGGTCGTAGGTGTAGGCCAGCTTTGGATCCGTAGATGTTACTGCTTCATGGTTAATGGTTGTGGTGAACTGTGGAAGATACTCCTCCTTCACGTTGCCGCGTTCGTCATACACGGTATTAACCACGACATAATTGCTTCCTTCAGCCTCTTGCTTCACCTGGATTGGTCGGGCGAAGCCGTCGAGATACGTTTTCTGCGTGACTTCTATGGCATTGCTGTTGTTGTCGGTTGTGTCGGTATATGAGATTTCGGTTGTCGAAACCGGTGAACTGGAAAGATCGTAGGATATGTCTTTTACTGTTTTTATGCTGCCGCCTGGTGCTTTTACTTTCTGCTCTGTGACGCGTCCAAATCCGTCTACAATCTGCTGCTGAATGCCTCCATTTGGATCGGTTATTTTCGTTACTACCCCAAATTCTGGACTGTACTCATACGTCGTCTCCTGCGCTTTGGCGTTGGTTATAGAGTCTGGATAGAGGTCGAAGTCGTCGTATGCTATGTCGGTGTCGTAGTTGCGTGGATTGGTGATGGTTTCTGGCAATCCTTTGGCTGTATAGGAGGTTTCTGTTGTTACGTACTGGGTAGAGTTTTTATAGTCTTCAACTTTGGTGAGGTTACCGGTGTCGATGCTGCCGTGTGCTAACTCGTCATAGTAGAGCTTTTGGCGGCTCATGAGTGTTGCGGATTGGTCTTCTCTTTCGACGAGTTTTGGGAAGCGAAGAAGACGGTCTGTGGTGTTGTAGGTGTATTCTGTATCGGTGGTGATCTTGTCGGATCCTGTGTCAGTAAAGTCGCCGGCTGTGCCGCTCAAGGTTACCTCTCCATAATTAATTTCCTCTGTTACGTTTCCGTAGCTGTCATATGTAAAGGTTGTGGCCTGCGCTTTGGATTGGCTGTTTTCACCGTAATCGATGATTGTTGTTCGTGCCAAGAATGGGAAATGTCTGGTTTCTATAGGATCATCATCGCTCAGATCAGATTTGTCCCACTTGTTCATGGTTAGTTTGCGAAGGTTGCTGGAATCATCCCATTGCTCATCTCTGTAGATTCGTCCTTTTTTGCTCACGTGGTCGGCGTATTCACCGATATCATCATCGTCGTCGTTGTTGGGATCGTTCTGGCTTTGATGGAAAAAGAGTTTGCGTATATTGTCGGCAGGATCGGTGATGGTAACTTTTCCAAATCCGGCGTATTCGCGGCGGAATACATCGAGAATGTCGACGTAGTAATGACCGTCGCGGTAGTCGTAGGTGGTGGTGTATTCTGGTTCGCCGCTGCCGGCTTGTGAGGTGTGCTGGTAGACCGTGTGCACGACGAACGGCAGCCAGTTGGAGCTGGTACTGTCTAGTTCACGGTATGCGGTGGATGGTTTGTATGTAAATTTTTGTGTTCCTCCTAATGGTTCATTGATCGTTTTGAGTCCGTTGATTTTCTTGTTTGGCTCTGAGTCTGATCCACTGAAGTATTCAAATGTTGTAGAAGGGAGTGTGTTGGTTCCATCGCTCACTTCGATTTCGTTTAGGAGCCAGATGGCGTTGTTTTGCTTGGTGTAGTTGAAATCGTAGGTAAGGAAAGTTTGTGCGCTACCGCTTGAGTAGGTGATGAGGTCGATGCTGTCGATGAGCTTTTCGTATGAGACTCGGAAGCCAGTTCGATATGAGACGAAGTTGTCGCGGCCTTCCAGGTTGAATTTGACTTCAAAAATACCGTCGTTGGCGTCGTAGCCCGTGTAGCGGATCGTGTTTGGGTAGATGGCTCCGTTGTCTTTGGTGTAGGTGAACGTCATGAAGTTTCCGTTTGGATCTTCCACCTTTTCGAGCATCCATTTGAAGACTCTGGTGCTGTCGTTTGGGTCGTCCTGGCGTGTGCTTGCTGAAGTTCCAAAGGTATAGGTGTTGCCCATGGCATCGAATCCAATCCAATCAGTTCCGTCGTAAGTGAACTCGTTGAAACTTCCTTCTGCTTTTGGCGCGTAGACCCCGTTAACATCGTCTACTATGATGAGATCCTCGGTTGCTCCAAAAATATCCACCGCAAAACGGTCTTCATTATATGTTTCGTCCACTCCTTTTTTAGGTGTTCGATATACGGCATTGATAGGAAGACTCCATCCAAATCCGACTGGTGAGGCATAGTGGTCGTCGATGCTTGAATAAGTAAGGGTGATATCTGGCGTCATTTCCAGCCGCCCTTGTGGAACCCACAGTGGGTAATAATAGTTGAGGACACCGGAAAAGAGGCTCACTTCATGTTTACCGTTGAAGCTCTGGAGGAATGTTGTTGCGTCTGCTGTGAGGTCGCCAGGATTGCCGGTCCCGTCTGACAGCCCCGCGCTGAGTACTTGCGGTTTTATGAGTTCTGGAGATTCCAACTCCTGTAGTTCTTCTTTTTGTAGTTGCTTTGCTTGTTGCAGCTCAGCTTCATTATCTGGTGTTGCTTGCGCTTCTTCAGCAATAGGCTGTTCTTCTGCTGGCTCAAGCTGTTGATTTTCTACTGCTTTTTCTTCTTCCTTTTGCTGTTGAGCTAAAGCTGTTCCTTGCAACACTGGAGCTGCGACTAGGAGCCAAAGCATGATGATTGATACAAGACGTTGGAATCTCATAGGTGACAGTTAAGGTATAGATTTTTTGCTACACATCCGCGCAGTCACCATAGAAGGTCCATATACCGCTTGAGTAAGTCATTCTGCAATTGTGGACTATATCCCATCCACTTCCATTATTTAGAGCTACACAAGAGTATCGCCCTGATGACCAATGGTGTGAATATATAAAATCAACAAGTCCGTCGCCATTGAGATCAACGAAGGATTGTGGACTTGATGAACCTAGAGCAAAATCGGGAAACCATTCACTATCTTTAAATGTCGAAGAGCTTGGCATACTCAATGGTCCATTAGTCTCACATGCTATTGGTGGCTCATCTACTCCAGGTGTAGCGCTCGTGAAGTTTGCTGAAAAGGCGAGAGTGATAATAAGGATAATTCCTCCGGCAGCGAAGAAGTTACGCATAAATTTTGGCATGGGAAAATTGTTAGGGAGTGAAAAAAATTTATTTATGAAACATCTGCACAATCACCGTAGTGGGTCCAGACGTCGGTGGAGCTATTGAACTGTGAATAGCATTTAAATACACGTTCCCATCCGCTGCCATTGTTAATATAAAGACATTGCTTTCTAATGGGGATGGTTCCGACATCGTCACGAATAAAGAAGTAATCAATCAATCCATCTCCATTAACGTCAACAAAATTGTGAGCTGGATAATAGCTGCTGCCAATATATCCAGTGATACTTAAATCCCAATCAACCTGTTTGTACGTATCAGAACTTGGCCATGATTGGAAATTATCAAAACACTTTTCCCTTGGAGGTGTGCCGGAGGTCAAGGCCATGGTTGTTCCGCCTATTTCCGATTCTTCTTCTGGCATGAAGGCTTTTTCCATGGCGCTGGCCAGGCGGTTTTGTGATTCTATCAGTTCGGTCATCTGGCTCTCTAGGTTTGAGGTTGTGCTTTGGACTGCCTGCTGAGCAGACGCAAAGTGGGCCACGATTAAAAGACTCGCCAGAACCATTGTGGAGGCAATGACTAATGGCGTGCGGAATATCTTTCTCATATTCAAAAGATTAAAGGTAGGTTGCCTTCAACGTTACCACAATCTTCTTTTTCAAGAATGAAAAATTTATTAAAAATTCCTTAAGCTGTTGCCATATTTTATGGTTTGGCCTGAAATCTACTTCGACACCGTGAATGTTTCTGGATCGGTGTCGGGCATGATTTCTCCATAGCTGTAGACGTAGTTTTTGTCTTTGGCATATTGGCCGCTGATGTATTCGAACGTTGCTGGGTCGGCTTCGGACATGATTTGGTCGTTGTAGTAGACGTTGTTGACATCTTTCGCGTAGTAGTTGAGGAAGGTTTCGAAAGTCGCTACGTCTGCTTCCGGCATGATTGTGTCTTTGTAGAAAATGTGGTCTTTGTCTTTATAGTATGGAGAGTACACTGCTTCGAAGGTATCGACGTCGGCTCCTTCTACGATCACTCTGTCGAAATAGACATGGTCTTTGTCTTTGGCAACGCTGAAATTGACAACTTGATAGGTGTCGTAGTCGACGTTGAGTGGTTCGCCGGCGTAGTAGAAGTTGTTCATATCTTGAGCGTAGAGATCGATGTTCAAATAGAAGAATGTTTTGGCATCGGCTTCTTCAATGAGTTCTTGATTGTAGTAGGCGGCGTTGGCATCTTTGGTGTAGGCCAAGTCGGCTGTAGCAAGGGGATAGTAACGTTCTGGGAAGACGATGAAAGTGGCTGGATCGAGGTTGTCCATTATTTCCCCTTCATAGTAGACGTGGTCTTTGTCTTTGCCGTAGTGATATGAAATCTGTTCGTAGGTGGCTTCATCGGCACCCGCAGGTACTGTGTCTGGTAGCTCTTCTTGGACTGGGCCATTGTCTGGGACGTATGGTGGTGGGTTACCGTCGAAGGCGTTACGATACATGACTTCTGCGACTTCGCCGCGGGTAGCGACTTTATCGAAAGTTTGATTGTCGATGATGTTGAGGTTGTTCGCGTATGCCATTGGGCCTTGGTACCAGGCCGTGTCGTCTTGTTCTACTTGTGGGAGTTCCCAATTGTTGTAGCGAGAAACCAAAGCGAGTAGTTCGCCAATGGTCACGTTGTCTGCTGGTCCGTACATTCCAGCTTTTTCGCCAGCTTTGTATCCTTCAATGTGTCCCATGTCTTTGGCCCAACAAATGTATGGTGCGAACCATTCCTGAGCGACATCAGGGAAACAGTCGTGGAACTCGGAAGAGGCGAGCGTGCTGTGTTTTCCGGCTTTGACTCGGTAGAGGATGGCGGCCAGCTCGGCGCGGTTGACGGGGTCGTCTGGTCTGAAAGTTTTGGCGAAACCGTCTTCGCCATCATCTCCAAAAAAGAGTTCCGCGTCTCGATAGTAGTTGATGGCGTCGTAGTTTTCGTGGCCTTTTGGGACGTCGGTGAAATCCCATCCTCCACCTCCGGCAAAACAGAGGCTGCTAAAAGTGAGGCTGAGTAAGAGCGCGCTGAGTGTTTTGTTCATGTTGTTGGTGAATTATTTTTCTTCAATGAGCATGAGGCCCGGGTCTTCCAGAGTCTCCTTCACGGTCTTGGTGAAGAGGGCGGCTTCGGCGCCGTCGAGGACGCGATGGTCGAAGGTGAGGGAGAGCGGGAGCATTTTGCGGACTTGTGGTTTGCCGTCAACGGGGACAACCATGTCTTGGATCCATCCAGTTCCGAGGATTGCGGATTGTGGATAGTTGATGACTGGTGTGGCGAACCATCCGCTTTGTGCTGATCCAATGTTGGTGATGGTGAAGGTTCCGCCCTTCATGTCCATTGGGTTCAGTTTTTTGTTGTGGGCTTTGTCGGCCAGTTCCACGATCTCTTTGGCGATGTCGAGGATCGATTTTTTGTCGGCGCCTTTGATGACTGGGACCATGAGTCCGTGCTCGGTGTCGACCGCGATGCCGATGTTGTAGTATTTTTTGAGGATGATTTGGCCTTCTTCTTCGTTGAGTTCGGCGTTGAGGGTCGGATGTTTCATGAGTGCCTGAATGGTCGCTTTAATGAAGAATGGCAGGAAGGTGAGTTTGATGTCCTGCTTTTCGGCGTTCTTTTTTTCTTTGGCACGGAGGGCGACTAAGTCCGTCACGTCGGCCAGGTCGGTGTGAGTAACGTGTGGGATGGTGAACATAGATTTGACCATGTGTTCACCAACGGCTTTGCGCACGCTGTCGTATGGCAAGCGGTCGATATAACCAAACATGTCGTACTTCTTCACGGCTTTGAGGCCTGCTTTTGGTACGTTCACGCCACCTGATGCAGCTGGTTTTGCTTCGGCGGACTTGGTTTCTGCCTCTTTCTTTGGCTCCTCTTTTGGTGCGGTTTTGGCTTTTTCTTTTTCGATAGTCTCTTTGGTGATGTCCTTTGCTCCAGCTTTCTTTGGTTCTTCCGCTGGTGCATCGCCGAAGACCGCTCCTGACATTTCCAGACTTGGGGCTTTCATGACTCCTTTTGCTGTTTGCTCAAGCGCTCCAACGACACCAGTACTTTCGCGCTTTTCTGGTTCTGCATCGTCGTCAGCTGGGGCTTCCTCTTTTGGTGCTGCATCTCCTTCTGGCGCATCGATCTCTGCCAAAATTTCTCCAACGTTAATGGTTTCTCCTTCTTTGTGATCGAGCTTCAACACTTTTCCGCTTACTGGAGAGGGAATTTCTACGACTGCTTTGTCGGTTTCAACTTCTGCGATAGTGTCGTCTGCTTTGATTTCGTCACCTTCTTTCACGTGCCACTTCACGATTTTCCCTTCGTGAATTCCTTCGCCGACGTCTGGAAATTTAAATTGATATGCCATGTTTGTGAGTTATTTCGTATATGCGCGGGCATTGTAGCATATATAGGGTATGCTCGCGATGGTCTAGATTCGGCGCATTTTTTTGACGATGTCGGCCTGGTGCATGGCTTTTTGCTGGTACAGTTTTTTGAGTTCGTAGCCATTGAAAATACCTTCGTCAGTTATGGTGAAATCGACGGCGGAAAGCGGTACGCGGTCGTGTGAGAATTTGTAGCGTTCGAATTTAATCTTTTTGAATGGGTGTTGTTTGGAGTATATCTGTCCGGTGAGCGTTTTTTTCTTCTTGGCTTTCCAGAGCGCGAATTTATTGGTGGTGATGAAAAAGTAGATTGGCTTTTTTTGCAGGTGGAACTCGGAAATGATGGCATTGGTTCCGGTGTCGACTACAAAGTCGTAGGTGCTCTTAAAGGTGACCGCGCCAAAGAAACACATGTCGATCTCATCTTCGATATTGGAGAGCATGTGAGAGGGGACGGTCTGAAACGGAATTTTATTTTTGGTGAGCATTTCAATGTTGTGGAGCGTTTTTTCTGGGTCTTGCTCGGCAACAATAACGCGGAATTTTTGTCCTTTTCGTTTGAGGTGGCGAAGAACATCCTGCACAGTATGGCTGTGGTCGTGGATGAGGATGGTTTTCTTGTTGGCTTTGATTTTTTCGGCGAATCCGTTCAGGTGAACCTTGTCTTTCTGGGCTTTGCGGATGAGTTTGTTGATGAACGCGATGATTTTTTGGCGATATGTTGGAAAGTCGTGCTTGTGCCCCTCTTTGTTGCAGATTTCCTGCATCTCTTCAGCAATGTTGTAGAGATTGTAGAGGATAATGGCGTATTTGGGCTCGGTACTATTGAAAATGTGGATGATCTCTTCCATCTGTATCTTGAGCGTTTCGACGGTTTTGATAGTGCAGCTTTTGAGCGCGTCGATGAGTGCGTTCAAAATGAGCAGATTGAGGTCTTTAGTCCCAATGTCGCCTTCGATTTCTTTGAGAACGGTGCCGAATCGGTCGATCATGTTAGAACGTTAAACGGTAAAGAATCCACGCGCTTGAGATTCCAAGGGCCAAAATCGCCAATGGAAATGCGTATTTAAAGTGTTCAATAAATCCAATATTCACGCCGTGCTTTTTGGCTAAATCGACTCCAACAATGTTCGCTGAAGAACCGATGAGCGATCCGCTTCCGCCCATTACCGCGCCAAGAGCCAGTGCCCACCAGAGCATTTGGAGGTTTGGCTCGTTGGGGATGTTTTCTTGGATGCCGAGGATGACCGGAATCATGACGGTGACGAAGGCAATGTTGTCGAGCATCATGGATATGATGGCTGATGCCCACAGAACGATGAGGAGAATGATGGTGAAGTCGTTACTAATGCTAGTGATGAGGAGTGAAATTTGTTCCAGGAGGCCGGTTTTTTCGATGGCTGCTACCATGATGAACAGTCCGGCAAAGAAGAGGAGGGTGGTCCATTCAACGCGCTGGAGGATGTTGTGGAGTTTGGTTTGGCGGACCGAGAGTATGGAGAGGGCGAGGGCGCCTGCAAGGGCCAGAATGTAGATTGGGAGCTGGAGTTGGATTTGGAAAGCGAAGGCGACCAGGGTGATGAGGAGGATGGCGATGGATTTGATGATGAAGTTTTTGCTGACTTCGATGTTCAGAAATTCGTAGCGGAGTTTGCGGATGAGGATGGTTGAAAGGAAGAGGGTTTTGAGATTTTTGTCGATGGGTTTGAGTTGTTGCCATCGGACAATCACAAAAATTATGAGGAGTGTGAGAATGGCGACTCCAACGGGAAGGTAGAGATTGGTGATGAAGTCATTGAAGGTGAGTTTGGCTTCTCCTCCAATGATAATGTTGGTTGGGTCACCGATGAGGGTGAGCGCTCCACCCATGTTGGACATGAGGATTTCCTGGAGGATGATGGGCTTTGGGTCACGGCCGAGGCCTTTGAAGAGCTCGATCGTGATCGGCACAACGATGATGATGGTGCTGACGTTGTCGAGGAAGGCTGAGAAAAGCGCCGTGATGAGCGAAAAGATAATGGCGATGACAAGTGGATTCCCTTTGGTGACAGAGACGAGTTTGACGTTCAACCAAGAAAAAAGGCCGGAATCTCGGGAGATTTCGACCAATATCATCATGGACATTAAGAGGATGATGGTTTCGAAGTCGACGGCTAAAAGTGCTTCTTCTGGGGTGATGAAGCGAAGGAAAATGACTGCTAACGCTCCGCCGAGGGCGATGAGGGCTTTGTCTACTACTTCAAACGCAATGAGGATGAGCGCCGCTCCAAAAATGATCATTGGAATAAACAATGAAAAGGCTTGAATCAGCTCCATGATCACAGGTTTAAGAATCGGCTGGCAACCATTGTCCTCCTTTGCGATCGGGGCGTCAAGGGAGAGAAGTGTAAGAAAGTAGATGCTTTGCGTTGTATAGTTGAAAACACCTCTATGCTTGACAAGCGTGCATTTTTGGTTCAAGATCTTCTCCTTTTATTTCTTTTTTATCATTCTATGGCTCGTAAAAGACGTTATAACAACAGACCCAAATCTCGCCCAACGCAGCGAAATACTGAAAGCCTTTCGGCACGAAAACATGTTAAGAAAAAACCAACTCCTGATACAAAGGAGGTACAGAACACGCAAATGGATCAACGAACAAAGATGACAAAATTGCTTGGAGTTGGTCTTTTAGGAGCTGGTGCACTTTGGGGAATGTCTCAGGTTGCAACGAAAAGCCCACAAAAACCCAATGTGAGCGTTGTTCAATCTGGCCAGGTTCCACCGCAACCTAAAGGAACCGACGGACTTCCAGGTAAATATGATTACGAACTCATCCCTTCTAAGGATCGTGTGGACTTTACACCTATTCAGTTTGACCCACCGCAAAGTCAGGATTTTGAGTCTTTGAGATCGGCTCAGGATTACTGGAAGACTGTAGCTCACAAGGCTCTCGCTACTTTTTCTGAGGATCCTCGCGTGGCGAAGCTACAGAAATTTATGGCGGACAATGCCGTGTATCCCATGGCTCGTGGGCCGCGGGTGACTCAATTTGTTGCTGGTCCTGGCGAGAAGATGCCAGATTTCAAGAATAACCCCCATCTTTTTGAGGTGGTGTTTATGCCTCCGGTCTATGCTCAGACTTTGAGGGCACCTGCTGTTACTGAAGCAGGGGGCCATACTGTTCGACTTGCCGAGACTTTTCAGATTCAGGAATGGCTTGGAATTATTCTGGCTCATGAACTTTCGCATGTTTGGGATATGAATGTGGAGAAAGAGAACTCTTTTGACCCAAAAGAAAATCTTATGGGAGAGGTTCGGGCCTATAAGTTTGAGCGTGACTTGCTGAAGTTGTGGGGACCCGAGCAGTTTGAAAAGATGATTGCGGAGCTTGAGAAGGCTTGGGCACAGAACCATAAACTGCAGACTGCAGAAATTGTTGATATTGCTGATAAGTACTATCCGCTGAAGTCTATTCGTGGCGGGGAAAAAGGATTGGCTATGTTCTCAATTACCATGTGCTCCGCGCTGGAAATTGCTGAAAGGAAGGGAGCAACTGACGAAAATCTGGCTGAGATGTACAAGAGTTATGCTCGTCAGAACTAATGTTTCAGAACGAAAAAGAGAGGCCGTGATGACCTCTCTTTTTTTCTATCTTTGGACTACCCCATCACCTTTTTGATCTCCTGGAAGACTCGGCTCTGGTTTGGCAGGTAGAGGTCTTCTCCGCGGGCCATTGGGTTGACGACGTCGAATCCGGTGACGCGGGCGATTGGTGCCTTGAGCGACTGGAAGAGGTTTTCGTAGAGGAATGACATGATTTCGGAAGCGACGGAGAACGATTTTGGCGCTTCTTGGACGATGATGGCTCGGCCGGTTGATTGGACCGCCGCGATGATGGTTTCTCGGTCGATTGGTGAGATGGTGCGGACGTCGACGATTTGGCAGCTGATGCCTTCTTTTTCGGCAAGAGCGGCGGCTTCGTGACATTCGCGAATCATGGCACCGTAGGCGATGAGGGTGAGGTCGGTTCCTTCACGCACAAGCGCCGCTTTTCCAATTGGAATGATGTAGTCCTGCTCTGGAACTTCTTGTTTGAACGATCGGTACAGACGTTTTGGCTCGAAAAATACTACTGGGTCTGGATCGCGTATTGCGGCTAAGAGCAGCCCTTTTGCGTCGAATGGTGTTGATGGTATTACGACTTTCAACCCTGCAAGGTGCGCAAGGTATGCTTCTTCTGATTCAATATGGTGTTCAAGCGCTTTAATTCCTCCGCTGTACGGTGTTCGAATCACCATTGGACATGAAAATCTTCCTCGGCTGCGGTTCCGCACACGCACCGCGTGGCACATAATCTGTGCAAACGCTTCGAATAAAAATCCTGAAAACTGAATTTCTACTACTGGTCGCATCCCGTTAATGGCCAATCCGATAGCGGTTCCCACAATTCCTGATTCTGCAAGTGGAGAGTCGAAACATCGTTGATCGCCAAATTCGGCGTGAAGCCCATCGGTGACACGGAAAACTCCTCCATCTACACCTACGTCTTCACCATAGACCACGACTCTTTCGTCTTTGGTCATTTCTTGTCGGAGGGCTTCATTAATCGCCCCTACCATATGTAAAGCGTTTGTTTTCATTATTGTTCGAGTGATTTCTTAAGATACTCTTTTTGGCGCTCCTGCTCAGGGCTGAGCTCTGCGAATGTGTACCCAAACATGTCGTCTACTGTTGTATCTGGATGTTCGTCGATCTTTTTCACCATCTCTTCTACTTTTGGCTTGAGGCTTTCAATCAGCTCTTCTTGATACTTTTCACTCCAGAGTCCTTTCTTTGCCAGGTATTTCTGCATGCGGATTACTGCGTCGCGTGGTTTCCAGTTTTCAACTTCTGAATCGTCGCGATATTTGCTGGCGTCATCGGATGTGGTGTGGTCGTCGAACCGGTAAAGGTACGCTTCGATGAGTGTTGGGCCTTCTCCTTTTCGTGCTCTTTCTGCAGCTTCTTTTGTTACTGCGTACATGGCGAATGGATCGTTTCCATCGACTAACACTCCAGGCATACCATAGGCAAGCGCTTTTTGAGCGATGGTTTTAGCTGCTGTTTGGGCGTTTCGTCGCACCGAAATAGCGTATTGATTGTTTTGGCAGATGAAAATGGTTCCGGTTTTGAATACACCGGCGAAGTTCATGGCTTCGTGGAAATCTCCTTCTGATGTGGCTCCGTCTCCAAAGAATGTGGCTGCGATTTCATCTTCTCCTCGCATTTTTGCCGCCCAAGAGATTCCGACAGCGTGAAGCATTTGGCTTCCGACTGGTACGGATGGTGGCAAACATTTTACGCCTTCGGGAATGTGTGACCCCCATTCGTTTCCTTTCCAATAGAGGTAAATGTTTTCCATTGGCACGCCGTGATCCCACATGATGGCTTGTTCACGGAAGTAGGGGATGACCCAATCGGTCTCTTTTATGGCGAGGTTCACCGCTAATTGGCAAGCTTCATGACCTTTTACTGAAGCAAAAGTACCAAGGCGACCTGATCGTTGCATTTTGAATGCTCGGTCGTTGCAAAGACGAACGTACCAAATCTTTTCGTACATTTCTTTGACGACCTCGTCGGTCATTTCTGCTGGAAGCATATCCTCTTTGTGGTTCCCGTCCTGATCCAGGATCTGAACCATTTGCTCTTTGAGCGGATCGTATTTATCGATGATGCTCATCGTTCTTAATAATGTTTTTAATGAAGAGTTCTCCGGCCCGATACGATGATCGCACGAAGGGACCGGATGCACAATAAAGGAATCCGTGCTCCTTGGCTAGATTTTTGTAGCGGACGAACTGTTGAGGCTTGATGTACTCGTGGATTGGCAGGTGGAAGGGGCTTGGCTGCAGGTATTGGCCAAAAGTGATGATGTCGACGTCGATGGCGCGCGCGTCTTTCATGGTTTGAATAACCTCTTCTTCGGTTTCGCCGAGGCCGAGCATGAGGGAGGTTTTGGTGTAGATTTTTTGGCCTTTGGCGATGGCAGTTTTTTTGACGTGGTCCAAGATGGAGAGGGATTTTTGGTAGTTGGCTCGAGGGTCGCGGACGCCGAGTTGAAGGCGTTCGATGGTTTCGAGGTTATGGCCAAAGACGTGCGGTTTGGCGTCGAGAACGGCCTCTGCTGCTTCAAGGTTGCCATCGAAGTCGGATGTAAGGAGTTCGATGATGAGTTCTGGATGCGCTTTTTGGAGCGCTTCCAAGCAGGCAACCCAGTGACTGGCTCCGCCGTCTGGTAGGTCGTCGCGGGTGACGCAGGTGATGACCACGTAGTCGAGTCCCATGATTTCAACGGCTTCCACCAGGTTTTGCGGTTCTTGCGGGTCTGGCTTGGCTGGTGGTTTTCCTGATTTCACCATACAGAAACGGCATGCACGGGTGCAGGTGTCGCCCATGATCATGAAGGTTGCGGTTCCACCTCTGGCTTTGCCGGTTTTTGGATCTTTTTCTCCGCTCCAGCATTCCGTGATGTTGGGGCAACGGGCCTCAACACACACGGTGTTGAGATTCTTTTCTTTGAGGAGTTTTTTGATGTTCACAAACTGATCCGTGGATGGTGGTCGAATGCGCATCCATGACGGTTTAGGCATGCTCTCTTTCTGCTTGATGAGCTTGGCTGTGAACTTCTGATTTTGGGGTGTTTGGACTCTCATTTCTATTGTTACAACTGAATTGTTGCATACGATGATGGATAAGTCGAACCCGCCCCGATGGTGTCTCGTGGGCGGGCTGAACAGCGTGGAGTGTCAGTGAATGAAGAGCATGCCCTTGGAGAACTTGTAGTCCTTCCTGTCCCTCTTGGATGAGGGGTCGGGGATGCTTTCCACCTCTACGGAGAGCCGGAGCTCGACCGTTTTCTCATCCAGAGTTCCCAGAACCCTGACGTTGGTGATGTTCTTATCTTTCTCATGGCTGACCGTGACGCTGTCGACGTCGATCTTCACGGTCCCACGCCCTTCTACCTGGAACTCGAGACTCGCCACTGTAAACAGGTCGAGGATCATAACCCCAGGTAGATAGGCAAGGGCAAAGATGTATGGATAGCCAATGACCTTCAGTTCGTGCACAAAGACCTCCTGATTGTAAAAAGTTTCGTCGCCCGTGCGAGAAACATTTCATGAACGTTGTTCGGCATATCAATATCATTCTTCATCAATTTGTCAATAATTAATTTGACAATCTATGCGAGATGTTATTTTATGTGCTCTTTTAGTAAGAGTTTTATGTCCGAAAAAGGTCCTTATAGCAGACAGACTGAGCGGCTCAAAAATATGATTCAAGATCTAAGCAAAAGCCCTGATCTTGAAGACCTGCCGCTTGTTTTTTATAGGGATGAGGTTCGCTATAAGGCGCTTTCTGCTACGTATGGTGAGTCATCACCGGAGCGCATGTCGGAGTATTTTTTTGGAGAAAATATCAATGCTTATGAGCAGAAATCGTATTCCGAGCATTTGCAGGATATGGGGCCTCGGGCAAAGGCGATGATGGCCTCTTTGCTTTCGCTTTCGGTGATCCTTGGGATCGCGGCTGGTGCGGCTAGCGAGAATGAGCTCGCTGGTGCCAGTACGAGTTTTGCTCTTGTAGGGGCGACACTTTTTCTGTTTGAAAAGATCATTCATTGGCGATTGGAGGACATGCCTATTTCAGACTGGACTCGGGACTTTTACAGTGATCTTAAAAAGGTTTATCGCCTATGCCAAAGACTTCAACATATGCGAGACGATGGAACATATGAGTCACGCGCCCATGCGATTGCCGCTTATCAAGAGGCTCAAGAGTTGATTATCAAGATGCAAAGAGAGATGGAAGAGTCGATTTCTAGCTCTAAACGGAGCCACTTGCGGCTTGTGAAATAGATAAGTCGAACCCGCCCCGTCAGCTTCCTGAGGGGCGGGTGGTGAACGACGTTAGTCGATGGTGAGGGTGCCTTTCTTTCTGTCTGTCCGGTACCACGCGGTGAATCGCGCCTTGCTGCGCACGATGACACCGGTGATGTTGAAAGATCGTCCGCTTCCGTCCTCACGCTGCACTCCGGTCACCATGCACTCGACGGGTTTTCCGTCGATGGTGAAGGTGATGTTGCTGTGCTGGGAAAACAGCGCAGTAGCGAGATCGAACTTTTCTGGTCCGCCGAAAGTGAGTTTCTGGTCCATGTGGTCCTCCTTGTTGTTAAAGCTCCGCCGGTATGACCGGGGAGGTGACAATGAACGTTGTTCGAATCTATTGTATAATATTTTTGCATTTTGTCAATCCCTTACTAGAGATTGCCGGCGCTTAGGAATTCGTAGATAAAATACCCAGCAATGGCGACAATGCCAAGGGCGAAAATGATGGCTCGATTGCGATCCTGTTTTTCTTGGATCACGGGAGAGTCGGTGACTGGGATTTCTGAAATTTTTTGGAGTGGTGCGCGTGAAAGCTGTTCTGCTGGTGTGGCATCTTGCGTGTGTTTGATGTTGGAAAGTGTGGCTTTGAGTTGGGCTTTTTCGGCTTCTGGAATTTCCTCCATGCTTTTGTACTCTTTGCCGTTGACTGAAACGGTGGTCATTCCAAACTGCTTCATCTGCTCTGGTGTGAGCGGTAAATGTTTGGCTAAGTCTTTTGGCATAGATTTTGCCAACTTGGTCAAATCTCCAAGCTTTCCGAGTGCGGAGAATGGATTCTCTGCTAGATCCGGGATGCCATTATTGTTGTCGTCACTCAGTAGGCTTTGGAATTCAGGTGGCAAATCACGCAGACTTGAGACCTCCTTGCCGTTGACGAAGATTTTTGGAGTCATAGTTGTGATTTATTCACCTTTGGCCCACGCTTTGAGCGTTTCGTAGTCGGTTGATCCGCAAATGAACTTCTCGGTTTTGGTGTTGTAGAAGAATGGAACTCCTCCGCAACGTCCAGCGTCGAGCTCTTCCAACTTTTGAGCGTTCTTTTCGTCGTGCCAGCATTCCAGTTTGGTGAATGCGAGTCCTTCTTCTTCTTCGAGTTGATCGTAGAGCGGTTTCATTTCGTGGCAGTGGGTGCATTCTGTGCCGTAGAAATAGAGCAAATGTTCTTGTACTTCTGCCATGTTTTTGGGGTTAATTTTTATCGTGCAGGAAAAAGGGTAACGGATTTTTTGGTAAAAAAAAAGGGACCTTTTGAGGGGTCCCATTTGCGCGGCTCCGTGGCCAGCGCTAACACGAGGAGATGAATATTTACACTTTTGGTACCCGCCCGCCGCTCTTGCAACGTTCGAGTACCTCCATCCAATCGGGCCACCCCCCTCGAATGTTTTGGACGAGCTCTTCGTAGTCGATCGGGCCGAGCTCGACGTCGAAGATGAAGTGGCGAGCGTCGCACAGAAATACGTACCGGCCGTCATCCTCTTCTTCTTCCGAAATGCCGACGACCAGGTACTCCTCCTGTTCCCAGGCGTAGACCTTGCCGAAGCTCGGTAGGCCTTTCTTGAAAAGGTTTTTGTTACGGAGCTGAGGACAGTCTTCCTCATGCTCACGGTACTCGTCGCGGTAGTGCGTCTTCGTCAGGCGGGGGATCCCGCATATTCTACATGCTTCGGTCCAGTCTTTTAGGTCTTTCAAGGCCTCTTCCTTGTCCGTTTCTCCGGACTTGCGGATCAGGCCGAGCGTCATCATGATGATGGCGCTAATCGGGACACTTACGATGATTTCACTCATGGATTTCTCCTCGTTGTCAAAGGTTTGTCCGCTTTTTGCCGCCAGTATGGGACATGAGTCGAACTTTGCTACTCTATACTATTTATTTCTTTTGTCAAGTGGATTGAGAGGATTCTGAGAAGGAGTATAATGCAGGATATGGCGCAGCAAATTACACTTCAGGAGGCGGTGAAATTGGTGCCGAATATGAGCACGATTTTTATTGGTGGGTTTGCGCATGTGCGGGCGTGCATGGCTTTTAGCCGTGAAATGATCCGGCAAAAGAAACATGATATGTATTTTGTGTCGTCGGGGCCGACGGTGCATGTGGATCTTCTGGCTGCGGGGAAGGTGATTTCGAAAATGGAGGTGGCGTACAGCGGGATCGAGACCATTGGGCCGGCGCCGAATGTGCGCAGGCGAATTGAGGAAGGCGATCTGGAAGTGGAGGATTATACGAATCTGACGATGACCATGCGGCTGTATGGTGGTGCGATTGGGGTGCCTTTTATGCCGACCAAGAGCATGCTTGGGAGTGATTTGGAGAAGAAATCGTTAATGAAGCGGCTGGAAGAGAAAATGGCGGTGGTGGAGTGTCCTTTTACTGGTGAAGCGGTGGGCTTGGTGCCGTCGATTAATCCAGATGTAGGCGTGATTCAGGTGCAGCGGGTGGATACGGATGGGAATGTGCAGATTGATGATGCGTTGGCTTCTGATGTGGATGGGCTGAAGGCATCAGACATGAAGATTGTGCTGGCGGAGGAGATTGTGAGCACGGATGTTATTCGGAAGGATCCGAAAAAAACGGTTGTTCCAGGCTTGATGGTCGACTTTATTGTGGAGGTGCCACACGGGGCGTGGCCAACGGCGATGTATAATTTTTACGATTACGATCAGGATCACATAGAGATGTATGCGGAAATGTGCCGGACGGAAGAGGGTTGGGAGAAATACAAAAAGGAGTGGGTGCTGCCGAGCGAGAAGGAGATTTTGAAGAAATTAGGGGAGAAGAGGCTGAAGCAGTTGAAGGCGCGGAAGACGTTGGGGTATTAGTTTTTTAATGGTCAGGCATGGCGAAACCAAAGTTTACAAACCAGGAGTTGATGGCGATCTGCGGGGCGCGGTTGGTGCCGGATGGCGCGGTGGTGCTCGCGGGGACGGGGTTGCCGGTTTTGGCGTGTATGTTGGCGCAGAAGCTGCACGCGCCCCATGCGAAAATTGTGTATGAGGGCGGGAATATTGATACGCATAATAAAGAGCTGCCGCTTTCTGTGAGTGATCCGAGGCTCATGTACAAGGCGTCTGCGGTCGCCGATTTGCGACAGAGTTTAGGCGAACTTTTGCAGGGTGGATACATTGATATTGGCTTTCTGGGCGGTGCGCAGATTGATCGGTATGGGAATTTGAATTCGACGGCTATCGGTAACTATAAAAAGCCGAAGGTGCGGCTGGTTGGGAGCGGCGGAGCGAACGACATTGCATCGTTGGCAATGAACACGTTCATCATCACCAAACATGAGAAACGGAAGTTTCATAAATGTGACTACATCACTTCTCCGGGCCATTTGAAAGGTGGGGACAGTCGCTTAAAGGCTGGGCTTCGTGGTGAAGGACCACAGTTTATTATTACCGATTTGTGTGTGATGGATTTTCATCCTCGATCAAAAAGGGCGCGTGTCGTGTCTTTGCATCCAGGTGTGACGAAAAAAGATGTGCTGAAAAATATGAATTGGCGCCCGATCATGCCGAGGAAAATCCCTGAAACGAAAGCTCCAACGGCGAAAGAGCTTCGAATTCTTCGTAAAGAGGTGGATCCGAAGGGGGAGTATTTGGGATAATTCAATGCAGAGCTTGTTTTGTGACGATTTTGCGTATCCGCTTTTTTGTCATACGATTGCACTTGACATAATAAGCTAATGAGCTATACTAGCTTCCTTTAAATTTTTGATCCTATGCCCCCAACAAAAAGACAGCAAATTAATTCGATCGTTTCTGATGCTATTGATACAGCCAGAAAAGATCTTGTTAAAGAGCATTATTTTTCAAAAAATGAACTTGGTCGGAGTAAGAATATGGAGCAATGCAATAACTCCATACAGAGAATTTTTGATCAGATTGTGGGGAGTGTGAAAAAGTGTCTTCATGCAGCGGATCTGCAAACTCCTGCTGATGTTAAAAAGCTTTGTGCTGCTATTGATCGGCATGTTTTTAATGAGAATCAGCGTAAAAGATATGAGCGTATACGCCGATATGTGAGACCAAATTTGCAAGAGGATTATGCTTGGCCTCGATTTGTGCAATGGGTTCAGGATCATAGAGAAGAGGCTGCGGCTCGGATTATTGAGGTGCTCAAGACACAGGATGAGCAAGATGTAACCGAAAATATCACTCAACCGCCTGTTTCTATTTCTGAGGAGCAGAGAGGTGACGATTTATTGACGCTTTTTGATAAATCTATTGCTGAAAAGGATGTTGATCCTGCTGTGGCGAATGCCCTTATGGAAGCAGTTTATGCTCTTGCCGTTGGGGATGAAGATGCTGTTGTTGCCTCAGTTCGATCACTTGAAGCGATGAAAGCCAAGTCTAAGGATCAGAGTGGTGTTGCTGAAGAGTCTGCTGATGAAGATGCTGTGAATGTGGAGGCTCTTCATATAGAGCTGGATCGAGCTAAAATGGATGCTTCTACGGCTCGTAGAGCCCTTGCAGAAGCTGAATCAAAAATGGTAGATATTTCTGAAGAGGCAAGCAAATTGGCCTCTAAATTGGGGGATACTGAAGCGCAACTCCGTGAGATGAAATCTGGAAAACTTCATGCTATTCATGAGGCACTTATGGCTTCTGCTGGCGATATAAAGCAGTATATTGAAGCTATCGAACCTCCTTCTGACAAGATTCTCGAAATGACTAAATTGCCTGAAACGAAGAAGGTCGAGATCGAAAAGCTTGTCGAAAAGATGAAAGATATGATTGATGAAGCTCAGCGATTATCGCTCTATTATGCTGATTGGTTGAGTTCAACTGAATCGCAGATGGAGATAGAGTTTAATAAACGACTTGTTGTTGCTGATTCGTCTAAAGAAAAGGCGAATGTACAACTTGTGAAGGCGAAAGCGGAAAAATATATTGAGACGGTTAGAGCTGCTCACCGTGAGCTTGAGGCCTCACTTAAGAGTTTGGCCGACCGATTGCGGCCATTGAAGAAATACCTTGAGGCATTGGAAGTTATTGAGGAGGGTGTTCAGATTGATGATCAACAAGAGGTTAACCTGGATACTTTTGATGACGATCTCCCTTTCTTGGAGGATCTTATCGATGAAATCCAAGAAGAAATGGGGATTGAGGGCAATAGTTTCTCTTCTGATTCAGATGAAATAGAGGATGAGGATGAGGATGAGGATGAAGATGTTGTTGTTGAAGTTGAAGAGCAACCTCGTTCACATTCATCTTTGCCTCCTAAGACGCTCAATAGTGTTGAAAATGTAGCGGTTACTGAAGTTAATGCTGAAGAGTACCGACAACTTTGTGAAGCTACAGCTCAATTACCATATACTGTTGAATTTACACCTGCTGATGTTCAACGAGTTCGGCAGTTTGAGGATTTTCTTGTAGCGATGAACTCTAAAGATGCGACAACTATCCGTGCGGAGCTTGGAATGAGTAATTTTGAAGGAAGAGATGATCGACAAACAAAGATGATGGATGATTTTTATGACCACCTTGCAGATGGATCGTTCTTAAAATATATGCGATTAGGATTTATCACACTTGGGGCTATGCGGGATGGTGATGAGTTTGCTGGTCGTTCTTCAAAGTTTATTGGACCACAGGCTGCTTGGCTTATTGAAAGCCGTATGAATGCAGAAACGAGTAGGGCAACCAAGGCTTTTGCGCAACTTGCGAATGTGATTCATAGTGTTCCCGAAAAGGATCAAATCTTGCCTGAAGGGCTTTTCCGGAGATATAGATCTGGAAAAGGCAAATATAGTGTGGTGAATAAGCTTGAATCGCTTGGGGAGACGCTCTCACAGGTTTGGACGGCTGAAACGATATATCGTGGTATTTATAAGACTGAGAGACTTGCTGCGATCCATGAAAAGACTCAGAAAAGAACTGTTGAGGATCGAAAGAAAGCTGAAAAGCGGAAAAAGAAGATCGGAGACGTTTAGGTTCCACTTTTAAAAATGGATATGGTGAATCACGGGCCGGTATGTTGGCCCGTGATTTTCCATTGAATCTCTACAGGAGCTAGGTGAGGCTGAGCACTTGGTGCTTCAGCTCGAACATCTTCTCCGCGGCTCGGACGGCCTGCGGCTCTCTGGACATGACGTGTGCCCAGATCATTAGCTCAACCGTCGATTCAAGCACCGCCCGGGAGGCACGACTCTTCTCGAGCCGCTGCACTTCTGGGTGTGCGGTGTTGATCACGATCGTGGGACCCTGCCGGACTTCGGAGGGGAGCTTCGATTCGGTGTCGAAGCTCATCACGTGGTACGTGGTACCCTCGATCGTGATGTAAACCCCTTCGGGGCTGCGCTTCTTACGGGGCTTCTTCTCACCCTCGTCACCGTTATCGTTGTCCTCCTTCTTCTTGCGCGATTTCTTGCGCTTCTTGCCTCCTTTCGGTTTGCCACCGAAGCCGTTCCAGCTGCTCTTGTCCGCCTCGCCGAAGGCAGTGGCGAACATGTCCATGGCGCGCCAGAGCGCCTTGCCGATGGTGTCAGCGCTCGTTGCTTCCTCTTGGAGGATCTCACGAGCGAGTTCAACGCCAAAGCTGTTGATGATTTCAATCAGCTTCTTGCCCTTCTTGGACGTCCAGAAGTCGGCATGAAGCCCGTCTCTAGACGCTGAGGAAGCCGCCTCGATGCCAGGCACACGGATGTGTCCGGCGAGCCGAGGATCCCTCATGCAGCGGTCCAACTTGGAGCGAATCGCTCCAGCAGACAGGTCTCCCACGATCCGGCCGGAGAGGCCATCAACGAGGAAGACCGCGTCGTTCTTGCTGGTCACGTCGGCAATGCCGAGATCCAGCTGAACGATGCCACCAAAGGTCTTGATGTTCGGCGTTTGCGACGAGCGCTCGACCTTGAACTGCCTCTTCTGAACGGGCCTGTTGTTGACCCGCACCTTCCACTGTCGAAGCGGAAGAAGGCCAGGAAGCTCGTCCAGCAGAGTCTGCGGAGTCAAGGCTTCCTTGGGGTTCGGGATCGCGATCTCCGTGAAGGACCCGTAGTTGGGGAGGCCCACGCGGTCGCGGTCCGCTCGCTCGGCAGCGAACCCGGTCGACCGGAAGATGTTGCCATCGATCCGGTAGACCAAGGTCCCCTTGCCGTAGTTCGTTGTGATCGCGTAGCTCTGATCCATTCCCAATGCGAGAGCAGCGAGCTTGCCGACACCGTGGGTGCCGTGCAGGTCGCTCCGAGTCCTGTTGACGGACTCGCCCACCATGCGGTAGGCCTCGATGCGCTCGGGCGTGAGCCCCGTACCGTTGTCGAGGAAGGTGATGACTCGACAGCCCGGGAAGAGGGGATGAGCCCCTGCCTCCCAGTAGTTGATGTCGATCACGGGTACCACCCCGTTGATCGTCGCCGCGTCGATTCCATTAAATATGAGCTCGGCGGCTGCCTTGGTCAAGCTCGAGTAGAGGGAGCTTGCCAGAACCTGGCTGGCGAGCCCGGCCCCTGCCTCGAAAACCATTTTCTTCGGTGTTGGCATGTCAGTCTGTGATACCTCGTGCGAGATTGAACTTTTTGTCCAGATCCGCGAAGGCCTCGGGGTACTCGAGTGCGAGCATCACGAGGGCATGTCGGATTTGCATGGCTATGGGTAGGAGTTCCTTGCGGGCCCTTTCCCGGGTTGGGTTGCCTCGCGGCAACTTGGAAATCGCACGGAGTCGCTTGCCCAGATATCGCGCGGTGGCGATGAGCTGGTCAATGTCGTCCGCTTGGTTGGGGTTTTTGTGTGGCTTGCGAACCTTGGCCTTGGGAACCATGGCTCGCGCGGCTTCTTCAGAGAGATCGGGCCAGTCGGTCCAGGTGAGGATGTCCTCGCACTGGCGACTGCGGTGCCTGAAGTGCAACTTCTCCTGATGAGTCAGGAGGAGTCGAGTATCCTTCTCGCCCTCAGGGAGGGAGAGGTAGATTGCCCGGAGCACTTTAGGCGGTGGAGTACGACTCTTCGTCCTCCACGTTGAAGGCGTACGCTCATGGATTTCCACTCCGAGGAGCTTTTCCACTTGCGCATGCCGGTCTTTTGGGGAGAATTGCTTCTCCCAGGTTCGGTACGCTTCTCTGAGAATCTGCCGCCGCTTTTCGCTGATTGCAGCTGACAATTTAGATGTTTCCTTTCCTGTAAATCAATGGTCGATAGTCGGACTCATTCGCCAAGGGCGTCGAGTACGACAAAGTTCTTTCAAAACCGAGCTTTTCGTCGATTTTGACCTGTTTTAAGCAGGTCAATTATTATAGTCTAAATGCCTTTTTTGTCAAGGCTTATGAAAGTGTTTCTTTGCCTCGTTTATCAACAAAAAACTCCCCAGAAAGGGGAGCTTTTGATTATGGTTTGATTCTTTCTTTGTTTGCTCTATTGAGGTCCAAAGATTCCGAAGAGTGATTCTGCAACAGTGTCTCGTTTGATAGTTGCTGCGTTTTCGCTTGTGCTTCCGTCAAGGTCGATTACAAATCCAGCAATTGCTGACGCCAAAGCGTTTGCATCCGCCTCAGAGATGAGTTCGAGCTCCTTGCTTGGATCAAAAATGTCTGATGTTGAGCTGTTTGCCTCAAGGACATCCATGTATTGGCCGACGCCACTTCCGAGTTTATGTGGAGTGCTAACCAATCCCGCACTTCGCACGAGCATTTTAGCAAAGTGTCCATAGATAAGGTCTCCGGTTGGTGAATAGCTGATGTTGTTGTCCCCATATCCGTGAGCAATTCCTTCACATCGGAGCCAGTTGGCAACGTCACCATCGTAGTCTCGGTACTTTTGTTCGAGACATTCTTCTTCGATCGATGCGAGTTCTACTTCTGGTTCAGGTGTGTCTTGTGGTTCTCCTGGATCGTTGGTTGGTGTTCGTCGGCCACCACCTCCTCCATTTGAACCTCCACCATCGTTGCTTCCACCTCCGCCTCCACGGTTGATGTCGTCGTTGGTGATGTGGTACAGGTTGCTGATTCTCCGTCTTCAACAGTTAGGTTTCCTTCTTCGTCGCAGTCTCCGCTGAAGGTTGCTTCGTAGTCTTCGTCTCCGTCTTCCATAATGAGGAAGTCTCCTGCGTCAACAACGTTTACTTCACCTGAAGTGACTTGAATACAGTCATATTCTGGGTCGTCTTCGCCGACTTCTGGAGTTGCTTCTTCGCTGGTGATGATCACTGGTTCTTCGATTTCAACACAGATGTAGAGTGGGAAGTCTTCTACTTCTTTGTCTCCGCCATTGTCGTTGATCACTTCTTTGATAACGGTGATGGTTGTTTCTGTTGGTTCTGGAACGTCGTCGTTGGTAACGGTACAAGTCACTACTTCTCCGGCATCAACAGACCCTTCACAGTCGTCTGAGTAGCTCACCTCGTATCCGAGTGAGTCGTCTTCGGCTACTTCGTAGTCTCCTTGTGGGACTTTTACGATAACTCCTGTTTCGCTTCCTGCAACAGTTGATTCAAAGTCCTCTTCACCGGTGAGAGTGAGGCTGAAATCTTCTGCAACGTTGGTTCCGCCGTCGTCGTTGATCACTTCTTTGATGATGATAACGGTTCCTTCTGTTTCTTCATCTTCGCTGTCATCGTCGTTGACGATGATACAAGTTTTGTCTTCTCCAAGGGCGAGCGTGACATTTCCATCTCCGTCACAATCACCACTGATTACTCCTGTGTATCCTTTTTCTTCATCTTCAGAAACAACGTGGTTTCCAGCTGCTACTTCGTTTGAGTCACCTGAAGTTACTTCGGTTTCGTCAATGTAGAGGGTGAAGTCTTCTACTTCCATTTCTCCGCCATTGTCGTTGATGACTTGCTTCACAACGGTGAGTGTTGGAGCGATGTCGTCGTTGGTGATGGTGCAAGTGAGGTCTTCGTCTGCAGCGAGTGTGATGTTTCCACTTTCGTCGCAATCTCCGCTAAAGGTTGCAGCGTAGCCTGCGTCTCCGTCTTCAGAAACAACATAACTTCCAACGTTGAATTCGTTTGAAGCTCCAGTTGTTACTTCGGTTGTGTCTACGTAGAGGGTAAAGTCTTCAATGATGAGCTCTCCTCCGTTGTCGTTCACTACTTCTTTCACGATGGTAATTGATCCAGTTTCTGGCTCTGTTTCGCCGATGAATGTGTTGGTGATAGTACAGGTGAGTTCGTCATCTGTTTCCAGAACAACGTTTCCGCTTTCGTCACAATCTCCGCTGAAAGTTGCTTCATAGTTGTCATCTCCATCTTCTGATACCACGTAATCACCAGGTTCGAATTCGTTTGATTCTCCTGATGTTACTGAGGTTTCGTTTACGTACAGTGGGAAGTCTTCTACTGCGAGTGTTCCACCACCATCGTTTACGACTACTTTTGTTACAGTGAGGTTTCCTCCTCCGACTACTACATCATCGAGTTCTACAGTTGCATCGTCTGAAGCGTCGTTTCCTCCCGATTGAGCGTGATAAAGTTTGACAACAATGTCGTAGACACCTGCTGTAGCGTATGTGTGGCTGTTGCTCCATGTTCCGGTAAACTCTTTTGGTGCTCCATTTGGGTCAACAAAGTTCACGGTTGATGTTGGGCTTACGTTTCCATCGCCCCAAATGACTTCAACGTCGTGGTCTTCGAGCTGTCCAACGTATGGTGTTCCTGATCCTGATCCTTCAAGGGTTACCTCGAGGCCATTTTCAGTGATGGTGTCAACAGTAATGGTGTATTGGAACTGCTGAGCAGATACAAGCGTTTGTGGTAGCAAAAGCAGACCCACGAGCAACATTCTTAGTGACTTAAGAAGTGTACTCTGAAGAGTTTTCGGCGACATGAGAATAAAATGAAAAAAATAATTGGTATTGGGATTCAAAAATTACAATTTCATCACAGATTTATGATTTTTTTGTGACTTTTGAATATTCGGCGCTGAAAATAGAGGGGTTTTGGTGACAATGCAACCCCTTTTTTGACATTTTGTGTAATTTCTTTTCTCCTTAAGGAAAAGTGACGTTGCCCTATAGCATAAATGTGTTTTTGCTGAGCCACTTGCTGAGCTCTTTGTGGTCTGGACAAAACTGCTCCAACAAGGTGTAAAACCTTTTGCCGTGATTCATGTGAATGGTGTGGGCGAGTTCATGGTAGATGATGGAGTCGATGACTTGTGGAGGAGCCATAACGAGGCGCCAGTTGAAGTTGAGGTTTTTTTGACGGCTGCAGCTGCCCCAGCGCGTTTTTTGTCCTTTAATGGTGATGCGGTTGTAGGTGGTTCCCATTTCTTGGGCGAGGGTGGCGGTGCGATCTGCGAAGTGCTGGGCAGCCTCTTTGCGGAGGTGCTTTTCAAGGGCGGCGCGCGCGGCGGCGGGGCTGTTGGCGTAGATGAGGATTTCTGGTTCGCCGTAGTAGGCTGTGTCTGTGGCGTCGTCGAACTCCAGCGTGCGCGCCTCTTTCACATGCGGCCGCGGCTTCCTGGTCGGAAAAATTCGAATTTGTTTTTTCACCCCTACCACTTCAATCGTCCCTCCATCCTCAATTTTCGGCTGGGCCGCACGTCGCTGTTCCAACTCCTGAACATGTTTCACAATCCAATTCTCTTTTTCCCTTAAAAATCGCGGAACACTACTGATTGCAGTTTTCATGGGCACCACAACTTCTAATCCGCTTGGCTCCCCAATTTTCACGGTTAAACGCTTGGCTCTGCTGCTCCGAACGAGCGTGTACGGGATTTCTTGTCCGCCAACGACCATCGTTTGTTGAGACTTTTCTCTCACAACCCTTTTTTTAATGCGCTTTTTGAACATAGCTTGAGTAATCGACATCGGCACTCTACATTATAGTTGAACATTTTTTAATCAGACTCTTATGGCTCTTAAGAATACGATTCAGGACGAACTGAAAAAGGCGATGCTCGCGAAAGACGAAGTGCGGACCAGTGTTTTGCGCATGTTGAAGGCGGATATTATGAAATTTGAGGTTTCTGGAGAACGGAAAGAAGCGACCGATGAAGACATTCTCCAGCTTATTCAGAAGGGGGTGAAGTCACGACGTGACTCGGCTGAACAGTTCCGCAATGGTGATCGCGAAGAGCAAGCTGCTGCGGAAGAAAAGGAGATTGAGGTGTTGATGGAGTTCATGCCTCCTCAAATGGATGAGGCTGAAATTTTGGAGCACGCGAAAGCTGCGATTGCGGAAACTGGTGCTGAGTCAAAGGCAGACATGGGCAAAGTGATGGGCGTGCTTATGCCGAAAGTTCAAGGAAAGGCTGACGGAAATGTGGTCAGTAAGATTGTAAATGAACTTTTGGGATAGATTTCGTTAAAAGCCCCGCACATTGGCGGGGCTTTTGCAGTGTTCAGACACCGAACTCGTCTACATCATTATACGGGCTAACGAGTGGTGGAGGCAAGGAGAGTCGAACTCCTCACATTCGAATTGACGAGTTCGATGCGGTGCCCACTACCCCCACCCTCGCTAGCAGTTCTATGGTATTGTTTGATCATTATCGATAGATAAACTTTGACGCATTTTTATGAAAATCTATACAAAAACCGGAGATAAAGGAGAAACAGGCCTTTATGGAGGCGACCGTGTGAGCAAAAACTCTCCGCGCATGACAGCAATTGGGGTAGTGGATGAGTTGAATGCGATGATTGGGGTGTGCCGGAGTTATTCGCTTCCGCCAGAGGCTGCGGAGGTTCTGCACGCGGTGCAGCAACAGCTTTTTGTGCTGGGATCGGACTTGGCGACGCCAGTGCATGCGAAACAGGATGTGCCGCGAATTTCTGCGGAGGACGTTGCGGCGGTGGAAGAGAACATTGATGCTTTGCAGGCCGATTTGCCGGAATTGAAACAGTTTATTTTGCCAGGAGGGACCCTTGCAGGAGCGCAACTGCATGCGACTCGCGCGGTTTGTCGACGCGCTGAAAGGGCTATTGTTGCTTTTGCTGGTGAAGAAGAGTGGGGTGGCCTGATGCTCCAGTATGTGAATCGGTTGTCTGACTTTTTGTTCGTGCTCGCCCGATGGGTGAATCAGGAAGAAGGCGGGCTGGAAGAGGAGTGGAAGGGTTTGGCGGCTTGACAGGATGACCATTTTGTTGAGGATTGGTGTGCACGTGCACAGATTTTGGGTGAAAACATTTCGCTAAAAGGGCCACCTTGGGGGCGTTTTGCTGACAGTGTGCCGTCCTATTATTTCTTTTTTAGCACGGTGCTCGACAAAAGAAATCCCACCAAGAACGCGAGGATGTATGTTGGCAGTTTTTGGAGGTGGCACTCTGCAAAAAGTTGCCATGGGTTGAGGTATTGCGCGGTGCACTCGAGCGGTATGATTCGCGCTTCTATGAGTACGAGGACTAGGAGGGCGCACAAAAGACCAATTGCTGCAGCGATGATGGTGGGGTGCTTGTTGGTCATGTTTGTTGGTTTTGCTTGGCTATTCTAGCATTGCGCTGCAAGCCGGCGCGTTTGGCGCGCATGAGCGGGGAGCCCGCGAAGCGGGCGACGTACTCTTCGTCGTCTTTGATGGATAAGATTTCCTCAAGTGGGATGCTGGAGCCGGCGATGGTTACCTTTTTGAACGCTTCCAGCTGAAGTGGTTTGGCGAACTGTTTGTTGTATGGGCAGACCTCCTGGCAAATGTCGCAGCCGAAAATCCAATTGGCCATCGGCTTATGGAACTCTTCTGGAATCGGTCCTTTGTGTTCGATGGTTAAATAGCTGATGCACTTTTTTGCATCCAGTTCTCGTGGACCTGCGAAGGCTTTTGTTGGGCATGCATCAATGCAGCGCGTGCAGGTTCCGCAGGTTCCGTCAGCAGGTTGGTCATACTCCAACTCTAAGTTCGTGAGGATTTCTCCTAAAAGCACGTAACTCCCGTATTGTGGTGTGATGAGCGTGGTGTTTTTGCCAATAAATCCGATTCCCGCACGCACGGCGTACGCTTTTTCCAGTAAAGGCGCGGAATCGACGCAGAGCTTTGTTTCTGCAGATGGGTCTTTCTCTCCAATATAAGCTGCTAACTGCTTGAGCAACTTCTTCAACACTTTATGGTAGTCGCGACCGTTAGCATAGCGCGCAACTCGTCCATGCCCCTTTGGGACGGGCTTTTGTTCGCGAAAGTAGTTGATCGCTATCACAATCACACTTTTGGCTCCTGGCAGCAAAACGTTCGGGTCCACGCGCTTCTTAAAATCTTCCAAATAGTGCATGTCTCCCTGCCGCTCCTTGCCGATGAAATTGGCCAAATGGGAAAGCCCCTCGTCATCAAAAACAGCAGGGGTGAATCCGATCAGATCGATTCCAAGCTCTTTGGCAAACGACTTAATCCCCCTGCTGATGTGTTGTTTTTGTGATGGTTCCACCTATTCTTCGGTAGTTTCTTCTGTTGGCTCTTCTTCCATTGCTTCGTTTTCGTCTGCTTCTGTTCCTTCTTCCACTACATCTTCTGATTCCTCCATTGCTGGCTCATTGTCTGTTGTTGGCATCATGCTTTCTGGAATGTCGCAGTTTGCTTTGTTGGCAAGTGCTAGAGGATCCTGTGTTCCAACCTCTTTTTCCTGACCTGGGAAGGTCCAGGTTGGATAGTTTTGGACTCCGGCTGCTCGGCAAGCCTCTGAATCTCCGGCTGGATCACGATCGTCACATTCAATATAAGTGATGTAGCGGAAATCGTCGCCGAATCTTTCTTTTTGTTCTGCACAGTGTGGACACCAGAAAGCTCCGTACATCTTTACACCTTTATCGGTGAGACATTGGGCAACTTCGGCATATTGTCCGTCGACTGGTTCTCCTTTACATGCTCCCAGAAGGAGGATCGAGAAAAGTGAGAGCGTGAGTAGTTTTTTCATGATTATTGTTGTTAGATTTCAGAGAAACTTTATAGGCAGCCCGCCTGGCTTGCAAGATCTTCTACTGTTTGGGTGCCTACAAGTCGCTCTCCATCGGCAAAAATCCAGGTTGGATAGCTGGTGATATTCTCTTCAAGGCAAAGAGCTGATTGTTCATTTTCTCCTCGAGAATCACATTCAATGTAGTCGATGTATTGCATGGCATCGCCGAAAAGTTCTTTTTGGTCAGCGCAGTGCGGACACCAGAAAGCTCCGTAGAATTTGGCTCCGCTGTCACCAATACACATGGCGAGTTCGGTTGTGGTGGCATCGGCTTCAATTGGTGGAGGCGTTGGAAGTGGTTCGGCTATTGGCAATGTTTCTGGTGGCGTTGATGCTCCGCTACTAATCCCAAGAAAAAAAAGCGCGATGAGGGTTCCCAAAATATTCATAAAGTGTGTGATAATGGTTTTGTAGTTTCTTAATTATACATACTCTATGGATAAGTACGAAAAAGTTGGGGAAAAACTTTCAGAAATTGTTGCGGAGATGAAGCGTTTGGGGCGATGGAAGGCTACAGAACCGGCGATTGAGAAGTTTCAGGATATGGGTCCTTTTGGCATCAATACGATGAGTTTGGAGGAGTGGATTCAGTTTGTTTTGGTGCCGCGCGTGGGAGAGCTCGCTCAGAAAAAGGGGACATTTCCAAAAAGTGCTATTAGTCCTTACGCTGTGAAATATTTTGATGGCGACCCAGATGGAGAGACCTTGTTACGGCTGATTGTGGAGTTTGATGCGGTTGTGAATAGTTAGAGGAGTTGCAAAAATTTATTTTTAATGTAAAGCTGCCTTCTTATCCATAATTTTTGGAATGAAAAACTCTTATAAAACACTACTAGCAGGGATTTTGTTTTTTGGATCGATAGCTGTCGTATCTGCATTCCCTCATCTTTTGACTGGGATGGAGACTTATAAAAATGACTATTTTACTTTTCAGTATCCAACGGCTTTGGGTGAACCGGATGATCACTATGTTGAACTTATGGGTGATGTACGAGATTTTCGGGACCTTGCATTTTCTCCTGATGGAAAAGCTGATGCGATTGTTTTGAATGACAAAACTGCAGCTGTTACTATTCGACAACCCCTAGGGCAAGATGTTGATGGAATGTTTGTTATTGATCTTCATGCTGATGATGATGTGCTTCGGAAACGACCTTTTGCACTTTGTCCTGATGTCTTAAAGAAAGATTCTGAAGGGAGTAACCCTATTGTTCTTGCTTGTGAAAATTTGAACATCAATGGCGTTGAGGCGCTCTTGCTCCAAGTGAGTGAATCAGAAAACTATCCAGCAAGTAGGGGCTACTATTTTCAAAGACCGTATGGAAATATTTGGTCTTTTGTAGCGACTGATGCTGATCTTTATGATGATTTAGATGCGATGGCTGCAACTTTTAAAGTAGGGAAATACGGTAGGTTGTAGAAAAACGGACATTGATTCACTCTGCCGATCTCGCTATACTCGCGTTTGATATGCCCACCCCAAAAAAGATTCAAGGCAAGGTGAAGAAAATGAAAAAGGTGTTAATCCTTGGGTCTGGGGCGTTGAAAATCGGCGAAGCCGGTGAGTTTGACTATTCTGGATCGCAGGCGATTAAGGCAATGAAGGAGGAAAAGATCTCTACGGTTTTGATCAATCCGAACATCGCGACAAACCAAACGAGTAAAGGTTTGGCCGATAAAGTGTACTTTTTGCCGGTGAACGCGGAGTTCGTGGAGCAGGTAATTGCGAAGGAAAAGCCGGATGGTTTGCTGCTTTCTTTTGGTGGGCAAACGGCTTTGAACTGTGGAGTTGAGCTGAAGAAGCTCGGCATTTTGAAGAAATATAAAGTGGAAGTTTTGGGAACGCCGGTAGAAGCGATTGAGAAGACGGAGGATCGGGAAGTGTTTAATAAAGAGATGTTGAGCATTGGCATGAAGGTGCCGAAAAGTATTGCGTGTAAGAGTGTGGATGCGGGGATGAAAGCAGCGCAGAAGATTGGATTTCCGGTGATTGTGCGAGCAGCCTTTGCGCTTGGTGGGAAGGGAAGTGGTTTTGCGTTTACTGAAGAGGAGCTGCAAGAACTGCTGGAAACGGCTTTTGCGTACAGTCCGCAGGTTTTGGTGGAAGAGAATTTGAAAGGATGGAAAGAGGTGGAGTATGAAGTAGTGCGCGACGCGTATGGAAACTGCGTGACGGTGTGTAATATGGAGAATTTTGATCCGCTTGGAATTCATACTGGAGAAAGTATTGTGGTTGCGCCTTCACAAACACTTTCGAATCGGGAGTATCATCAACTGCGGGAGCGTGCAATTAAGGTGATTCAGCATTTGGGTGTGATTGGAGAGTGCAATATTCAGTATGCGTTGGATCCGAAGAGTGAGGATTATCGGATTATTGAGGTGAATGCGCGGCTTTCGCGAAGTTCGGCGCTTGCGAGTAAGGCGACGGGGTATCCTTTGGCGCATGTTGCCGCGAAGTTGGCTCTGGGCTACACGCTGCCAGAAATTCGCAATGCTGTGACGAAAACAACGACGGCATGTTTTGAGCCGGCACTCGACTATTTGGCTTTGAAGATTCCACGGTGGGATCTGGATAAGTTTCGAAAAGTGTCGCATAAAATTAGTAGTGAGATGAAATCGGTGGGAGAGATTATGTCTTTGGGACGCAGTTTTGAAGAGGTGATGCAGAAAGGTCTTCGTATGCTTCAAATTGGTTTGTATGGATTTGTGGCAAACGAAAATCTTGCTGATGATCCGAAAGTGAAGTCGCCGGCCAAGTTGGCGGAGGATATTCATAGTCCAACACCACGGCGCATTTTGGCTGTTGCTGAAGCGTTGAGAAAAGGGTGGAGCCTTGAAAAAATCCATAAACTTTCTGGGATTGATGAATGGTTTTTGGCCAAATTGCAGAATGTGGTGAAGATGGAGAAAAAATTGAAGCGCCTTGCTACGAAGGGTGCGACGGTGGATGAAGAGACGATGCGACAGGCCAAGAAGTATGGATTTTCGGACAAGCAGATATCCATTTTGACTGGAAAGAGCGAGCTACAGGTTCGCGCAAATCGCAAAAACATGGGCATTACGCCGGTTGTAAAACAGATCGATACGTTGGCGGCGGAGTATCCGGCTAAGACCAACTATTTGTACATGACCTACCACGGCGATGAAAATGACATCGACTTTTCCGCATCCAAAAAGAAGAAAATGTTGGTGCTGGGGAGTGGGCCGTACGCGATTGGAACGTCGGTTGAGTTTGATTGGTGTTGCGTGAATGCGCTGAAGACTGCGGGGAAGGCGGGGTACGAGAAGATTATTATGAACTATAATCCAGAAACGGTTTCGACGGACTACGACATGTCTGACAAGCTCTATTTTGATGAGCTTTCGTTTGAGCGGGTGATGGATATTTGTGAGATGGAGAGGCCGAAGGGTGTGATTGTTTCGATGGGTGGGCAGGTTCCGAATAATTTGGCTTTGAAACTGGCGGATGCTGGCGTGAAGCTGGTTGGAACGAGTGCGAAGAATATTGATCGGGCGGAAAGTCGGCATAAGTTTTCGGCTTTGTGTGACCGGCTAGGGATTGATCAACCGCGATGGCAGGAGCTGTCTTCGGTTAATGATGTGACGAAATTTGCGGATGAAGTGGGGTATCCTGTGTTGGTGCGACCATCGTATGTTTTGAGCGGCGCCGCGATGGCGGTTGCGCACACGGAAGAGGCTTTGACGACTTTCTTGGCCAAGGCGAGCCGAATTAGTACGGAGGCGCCGGTGGTTGTGAGCAAGTTTGAGCAGGGCGCGAAGGAGATCGAGATTGATGCGGTGGCCATGAAAGGTGAAGTTTTGATTTATGCGATTGCTGAACATATTGAAAATGCTGGGGTGCACAGTGGGGATGCGACGATCGTGTTGCCGCCACAAAAGCTCTACATCGAGACGATTCGGCGTGTGAAGCAGATTGCTAAAAAGATCGCGAAAGAACTGGAGATTACCGGACCGTTTAACATTCAGTTTTTGGCGAAGAATAACGATGTGAAGGTGATCGAATGTAATTTGCGATCGAGTCGGTCGTTCCCGTTTAGCTCGAAGGTGACCGGATACAACTTTATCGAGATTGCGACGCAAGCAATGCTCGGAACCAAGAAATTGAGCGACTTTAGAAAGGTGCGTTACCAAACTTTGGATTTGGATCATGTTGGGGTGAAAGCTCCGCAGTTTAGCTTTAGCCGTTTGAAAGGAGCGGATCCGGTAAGCGGCGTAGAAATGGCTTCAACTGGGGAAGTTGCGTGTTTTGGAGACGATATGTATGAAGCCTTTTTAAAGGCGATGATTTCTGTTGGATTCAAAGTGCCAAAAAAGAAAAATGTGCTTTTAAGTATTGGGAGAACAGAAGATAAAGCAGCGTTCTTGGAGTCGGCACAGAAATTAAAGAAGCTTGGTTTTAAGATTTTTGCCACAGAAGGAACGAGTGCATTTTTGGAAGAAAATGGCGTGAAAAACACTATGCTTCACAAAGTAAGCACGAAGAAATCGCCAAATATTTTGCAGACGATTAGTGAGAAAAAGGTGGATTTAGTGGTGAATATTCCAAAGAGTTATACCCACGAAGAGGTGACCGATGGGTATATGATTCGGCGAAAGGCGATCGATTACAACATTCCGCTGATTACCAATCTTCAGGTGGCGGAGGTGATTGTGGCGGCTATGGAGCGCGGTGCGCATGAGCGGCTGGAGGTGAAAGATTGGAGTGAATATGCTGTTTAGGCCATTTTTCAGCACTTGAAGGATGACAAAAAGATGTTATCCGTAATGTTTTGGGTGTTTTGGAGTATTATTCTTTGTACGACTGTTTTGTACATATGCCAAAACTACCGAATTCTTATCCAATCGGCAAACTCAAGCCCTCTTCTGATCCTGCCCCAGAAGAGAGCTCTATTCGTACGCTTCGAAAAGGTCCAGACTCAAATGTTCGCAAGGTTCGATTGCGACGAAATTCAGACAATGATTCTACTGTCCAAGATTTGAATAATTCGGTTCGCGATAAAATTGAGGAAGCACGAAAGCATAGTGTCCATACGACCAGAGTCAGCGTTCGTGATCTTTTAGAAGAACATCCTCAATTGGAAGATCAGATGGAAAATATTCGTGTTTTTAAAAACATGGCAGAGGCAGCAACGACTGAAGATTCAAAAAAAACATTCCTCCGTCTGTTTCGGAACTGGCTTGAAGAAACGGATTATTATGAATCATTAGCTCTTCTTTTCACTGGACGAACGGTCATTCACAATGAGGAGGAGTGGCGTATCTACTACTGCTCTCCAGAAGATTTGAAAGGGGATAATCCCACTCTAACCCTGGTTCAGGGTCGATATCTCCCTGATCAAAAAACTGAATGGGTTTCTATTGTTGATATATTTGCGGGACTGGAAATTTGACACTGGTGCATATGCTTGCCATAATGCGCTCCTTTTCTTCCTCCATAAATCTCTCAACGATGGAACGCAAGGACCTCGACAACGAAGAAATTCCTGCAGAACGGCCATCCCAGCCAAAGCGCACATCTGCCAAGGACGCTTTTTGGGCTATTTTGCTTGAGAATCAAGCGGATTTGAAGGATTTGGCAGTTCCTTTTGATAGCCGTGAGGCTTTTGTAGCTGCCTTTAAGAAAGTCACGTCTAACAATCCTCACCTGATTCAGGCTTTGTGTAGCTGGCTGGAAAATCGAACGGTGCAAACGCGAGTTCTTAAGGTTGCGATTCCTGGGCAAACGGTACAGCGATATACTCTTGAAGACGGGTGGAGGATTATGTTTCTTGATGTTGAACAGATTCGAAAGGGGGACTTTGAGTTGAGTGTTTCTAAAGATGGTCATTTTGCTACGACTCATTTGAAGGATGTGCTTTTTCATAATGTGGCCAAATATAGATAGTTTTGGCTGATCGTGGTATAAGGTTGGCGCCTTTATTTTTGCAATGAACGATTTTGATCAGGGAAAAAATCCGGAACAACTGGTGAAACAGCTCTTGGAGTACATTGGTGAAAATCCGGAAAGAGAAGGTTTAGTGGACACGCCGAAACGTGTGGTGAAGGCTTATAAGAAGCTGTTTTCTGGATATGAGCAGAAGCCCCAAGATGTGCTGACGGTTTTTGGCGATGAGTTGTATGATGAGATGATTGTGGCCAAGGATATTGAGTTTTATAGCATGTGTGTCCCAGGTGATCAGCTGGTTAATGGTGTCGGTGGGGCAAAACGAGCGCGTGAATTTAAGGTTGGTGATAAACTATGGACTCTTCAGCATGGAGTACCAGTCCCAACAAAAATTTCTAAAATTTCCACGAGAAATGTAGAAGCACTCGTCGAACTGTTTCTAGCAAATGGAAAATCTTTACGAGTGACCGCCGATCATCCAATAAAAACTGAGCATGGATGGCTTGAGGCAGGAGACATTCAGGAAGGTGATAGGGTTGAATATATTAATCCTAAAACACTTTCAAAAAGACAATTTGATTTGCGAATCAACTATGATTTGGGATACGTCTTGGGAGCAGTTGCTTCAGACGGATCGATCCAGGATGCGCGACGAATTTGCTTGGAAGTGAGCGATAAAAAGTTTGCTAGCAAATTTTCTAAAGCGCTGGAGGGCGCGTTTTCGGCTGAAACAAAAATTGAAAACATTTCTAAACCGAGTGGTTTTTTGAAGAAAAAAATTCCTCAATATCGAGTAAGGCTCGTTTCGAGCCAAATTGCAAAGCGCCTGTTAAATTTCTTGGCTTTGCCACATAATCTTGGCAGTAAGTCGAAAACCAAAAAGTTTCACTTTCCAAAGATAGTGCTCGCAGGGAAGGATGTTATGCAGGGCTTTCTTGATGGATACATCGATGGAGACGGAAGTAAGAGTGGTACTTCTGGTGGAAATGTCATTATCAGCTCTAACAAAACGTTCCTTTCCGAGCTTGCGGATGTGCTTGAGACCGTAGTGATGAACAGGAGTAGTTCAGTGGTTTCTTCGGTTTATGTTTCTTCTCGCTGGCATAAACCGGGATGGTTTGGGAAGCACGGTTTTCAGCAACAAGAACCGTATCTGCGCCTAGGGGAAAGCGAATTTATGTTTGTTGTTGGGACAAGGAAAATCGAGAAAAGGACAAAGGTGTACTCTTTTAAGTGTGCTCCTCATAACACGTTTCTTATTTCGGGTGTTCTGACACACAATTGTGAACATCATATGCTTCCTTTCTATGGGAAGGCTCACGTTGGATATATTCCTGATGGGAAGATCATTGGCTTGAGTAAAATGCCGCGATTGGTGGAGATTTATGCGCGGCGGCTGCAGAATCAGGAGCGGATGACGAGTCAGATTGCGCAAGGGCTGTACGATGTGCTGAAGCCAAAGGGAGTGGGGGTTATTGTCGAGGCGCAGCACTTTTGTATGATGGCGCGCGGGGTGGAGAAACAGAACTCTTTGGTGGCAACATCCTCTTTGAAAGGGCTTTTTAAGAAAGAGTTGACGACGCGCAACGAATTTTTGCGGCATGTTGGGCGTTAGTCTGCTATACTTTGCGGGAATTTTTTTTGATTATGAGAGACCGAATACTCGATTTTTCCGATGTGATTGCTGATGTTTTTGATTCGAATGAAGGATCGAATACAACCAAGCAGCCGACTTCTAGAGTGCGTCCAGTGGACCCCGATAAGCCGCGCAAAGGTGACACTATGCCATGTCCAGCATCGGATCCGAATGCTGAACCGGTTAAACGGGGACCTATATCGGTGGAGATTGAAGAGGCTGGCGGCACGGTTTATGAGATGACTCAGGCCACGGCGAATGATGTGAAACTCCAGGTTCCTACTATTGATGACTTGTGCCATGAGGTTTTGAGAGACCAGTATGTGAGTCGCTTTTTGCAGCTGGGGAAAATAGCTCCAGGTCGGCTTAAGTTCTTGCCACTGCTGTGGGAGCTGCAGCGAGAGATGGCGAATGTTCCCGAGGTGGCGGTGGATGTTTTTGACGCTGTTGCTGAGGTTTTGAAGGAAAGTGTTTATGTGGTCCCGGGGCCTGCTCCGCTTGAGGAACGACAATGGCAGGTTATATGGATTCAGTTTTTAGGGGTTGAGTCGGGGAAGTCACCGCGGATTATTGCGCGCAATCTTTCTACGGGTGTAGGCCAGCCGGTGAAGATCTATGATGTGTTGCGAGGACTGGAAGTTGAGTAGTAGCGCGGCTTCCGATTTCTGGTATAATTTTTGCGATGTCATCTTTCCTTCCACAATCTATTCGCGCACTCATTGATGAGTTTTCGCGATTGCCGGGAGTTGGCCCAAAGTCCGCGCAACGGCTTGTGATGCATCTTTTGCATGCTCCGGACAGTCGGGTACAAGAACTTTCTAAGGCGGTTGGAGGGCTCAAAGCTGGGCTGCAGTTTTGCTCAGTGTGCTGGAATATTGCAGAGGAGGAGAAGTGTCAGATTTGTTTGAATGCGGAGATGGGCCTGCGGCAAGCGAAGCAGATTTGTGTGGTGGAAGAGATTTTGGATGTGGTGGCACTGGAAAAAACGAGCGAGTATAAAGGGGTTTACCATGTTTTGCATGGGGCTCTTTCACCGGTAGACGGGATTGGACCAGAGCAGTTGAAGATTCAGGCGTTGATTGAGAGGGTAAAAGGTTTTTCTGATTCGGATGAGGTTGGCGCGATCGATTTAGAGGTGATTTTAGCAACGAATCCGGGACTAGAAGGGGAATCGACGGCTTTGTACGTGATGAAGCTGTTGGGACCGCTCAATGTGAATGTGACGCGAATTGCTCGGGGGCTGCCTGTGGGTGGAGATTTGGACTATGCTGATGAGCTGACGCTGACGCGAGCCCTGCAGGGGCGAGCGGCGTATCAATAGGGTTTCTGTGGCTTTTTAAGCCAAAAAAAGGTATAATAGGGAGATACTTTTTCTTTTGTTATGCCTTCTAAAAAAACATTCTTACTGGCTGCAGCGTTTACCGTACTCACGGCTGCCAGTTTTTCTATTTTCCAACCCCAACCACAGCCTCACGCCCATTTTTCGAATCCATCTATCGAAAAACTTCAGGCTCTTAATAGTGCTCATGGCATGTTCATTCACAACATCTATAAGGATGATTCACTTCACCAAGAGCTTCTACGAGCAAACATCACGACTCAGAATACGAAGAGAAACCATTACCAAGGGATTGTTGCATCGCTTAATGATGACGTTGCTTCTTCGACCGTGCTCCTTATCGAGCCAATGAAAGCACTGTCAAAGGAAGAGCTTTCCTCCCTTGCTGAGCAATATACTTCTGAGATTCCAGAAATTGAGATGGCAGAGGTGGACCAGGATATTGAAATGATGTCTGACATGCCTGCCTGGCTTATGAGTCATCCGGTCATGAAAGAAGAGCCTGTTCAAGAAGAGGCTGGCACAGTGGATTCGTCTTCAGAATCAAAGCTTTTGCGTGTGGCACTCCTTGATAGTGGTGTGGACACTCGTCATGAGATTTTTGCCTCTACCTCAATCGCCACTGGGTATAATAGTCTGAATGACAGCTCTTTTACCCCTGATGATGTTGGGCATGGAACCCATATTGCGGGGATTATTGCCCTTAATAGTTCTGGTATTGAGCTTTATCCTTACAAGGTTGTTGGAAAGGATGGGGGTCGCCTTTCACATGTTTTAAAGGCTTTGGAAAAGGTGAAAGAGGATGATGTCGATATTGTGAATCTCAGTTTTGGATTTTCGGAAGAGTCGTTTGCTCTCAAGAAGTCTATTGATGAGTTGAGTGAGGATGCAATTATCCTTGCGGCGGCTGGAAATAAGAGTAGTAATGCTTTTTTCTATCCTGCTGCTTATGCTTCAACGATTGCTGTTGGAGCTGTTGATGTGTATGGCGAAAAGCTTCCAAGCGCCAATTATGGTGATTGGATTGATGTTGCCGCTTATGGGTACCGAATTCGGTCTTCAATTCCAGGCAACCAGTATGGCTCACTGAGTGGTACATCACAGGCAACGGCTTTTTCTAGCGCCTTTGTTATTTCGCTTCTTCAAGATTTAGGAGGAGAGGGCCTCCCATTTGTTCGAAGAGTTCTTCATGAAAATGGCTCAACTATTGCTGATGGAGTTTATAGCGGGAAGACACTTGTGGAACTTTAGCGTTTCCTTTTTCTTTTTTGCTTTTGCTCCTCTTCAGAGGTGTAGGCCAAGATGAGGCCAAGGAGGATCAACAGGAAGAGTGGCCAGAATGGTGCTATTGCCTGTTCTTCCGCTGCTTTTCGCAGTTGGTAATCTTTTATATCTCGGCAGAAGTGGTCTGCACACCAAACGTCTTCACGCCATGTAAATTCAGGACCAACGACTGGGGGGAATGGTCCCACAGATGGAACATAGCCGATTGGTGCCGGCTCTTCTGGTTGCGGTTGCGGTTCAGGCTGTGGCTGCGGCTCTGGTTGTGGTTGTGGCACACCTGGCAATGATGGTTGATCAGGTGGAGGGATGATCGGCTCTTCCGGTTCCTCTGGTTCTTCGGGCTCTTCTGGCTCCTCAGGTGGCTCTTCAATTGGGTCAGGTCTTCCACCAGCCCCGCCGCCACCTCCTCCTCCGCCTGGTGGTGGGGGTGGTGGCACTGGAGCGATACAGTCGCTGAATGTTTCTTCTACCAATCCTGCACAGGCACTATAGCTGTCGCTGTATCCCTCACCGTCAAAATTGTCGCCGGTAATACCGGTCATGCCGTAGCTTGGAGAGGTTCCGACTGCTCCGTCGTTGACCACGTCAGCTGAATCCATAATATAGCTAGAGCTGGTTCCGATTGCTGCATGGCTGAGCGGCACGCTCAATGGCATGGCGGACACCACGATTGATGCAATCGCAAAAGAGAGGCTTATGAGCGTTCTTTTTTCCGTTTTCATTTTGGTTTTTGTTTTTCTGATTCAGGGATATCCCTAAATTATACCACAAATGGCAAATATGGCCAATGGCAAGCCATAATCTTTGCATGTTCTGAGATTGGAAGTTGGCTTTCTAGTTCTCTACTTGAACAAGGAGGTTGTCTCCATGTTCATGAATTTGTGTGGCGAAGTACTGCGCCGAGCTACTGATTTCCACGGCCTGATCGGCCAGTGCTTTTGCTTCATTGACGTATAAAACCACATGAGCGTAGCTTTCGAGTGTGCCGGCTTTGTAGGCCTGAAAGAGCTTTAAAAACGCCTGTGAAAGGAGATTTGTGGCTTTTACTGCGCTTGAATCGGGGTTGATATTTATGGCCTCCTGGCTTCTTTCCAAGGCAATGTTTGCCTGTGCGATGGCTCCATCAATATCGTTGCGATAGACCCTCATGAGTGCATCCACAATGCTTGCTTCAGCCATAGAGAGCCTCTCTTGAACGTAGCCGCCTTGCTTTATGTACATCATTTTATGGAGGATTTGGGCGCATTCTCCGCGTGTGAGGAGTTTTTCTGGAGAAAGCTTATCCTCTATAGTTGCATAGACCAATCCGGTGGCCTTGGCATAGGCGAGATACGGTGTAAACCATGTGTTCCCCGGTACATCTACCGCTATATTTTGAGAGAGGTTTTGGTAGCCTGAAAGATCGATTTTGAAGGCCTGTTCGGTCATTTTGAGAAATTCTGCCTTGTTGACAGTGCGGGCTCCAGCAAAGGTCCCATCTGGATTTCCGTGAATAATCCCCTTGAGTGATCCTTCAAAAACGTACCCGGCATACCAAACATCGAGGGGAACATCTGTGAATCCGGTGTTGTAGAGGCCGTTTGAGGGCTTTACTCCAATTCCCGTGAGGACCATTTTAATGGCTTCGGCACGGTTAACGACCTGATTTGGCTTGAAGGTTCCATCTGGGTATCCTTCAAGGACCTCGCTGGCCACGAGCGCTTCTATAGAACTGTAGTATGGATTAGTGGAGGGAACATCACTAAATGTTTGTGCATGCACAACGTGAGCTGGTGCTGATATTGCCACACCAACTACTACGACAAGCGCTGCAATTGCGGTCGAAAGTTTTTGTTTCATTACTGACCCTGAGCTATCGTTTCACTTGGGATTTGTGCCATTATTTCGTTTGCTCGGTTTTTGATGTGTTTGGCGATTGGCTGGAGCTCGTTGTTAACTTCCCATGCCTCTGTAGCCTTTGCAATGGCTTGATTCCCCCAGTTCTCTACCTCTGGCCAGTTTTGTTGGATGGCAAAGAGATAGGCGTTCATAACGAAATCATAAGCTCTCGCAATCTTTGCTGCTCCCAAAACAACGTCGTCTTCCGGCATATTCTTGTACGCCTGCTGTGTCATGTCTACTCCTAACTCTGATGCTCTTTTTGCTGCAAGAGGATTGTTATCGTTGACGTAGATATCAATTTGAGCCATTTGTTTTTCCCCTTCGGAAATGAGGAATTGGGTGTTGCTTCCGTTCAAAATAATACTCAGCATATACATGATTTCTGCGACCTCTCCACGATTAAGCGCTTGGGCGGGATACACGTTATTATTGGCATCTTTTCTGACCAGCCCTGCCTGACCAGCATAGTTCATGAATGGTGTGTACCATTCGTCTGCAGGTACATCATCAAAGATTTGGGCTCCTTCCCATTTTTCGGTTTTGAATCCGTTGGTATTGAGGAGCATTTTTAGAAATTCTGCCTTGGCAACGTCTCGAGCTGGGGCAAAGGTTCCGTCTGGGTTTCCATCTACAATACCAAGTGCTTTTGCTGACATAACGTATTTTGTAAACCAATCGCTTGCCGTGACATCTGAGAATGGGATGCTTGCAAACTCCTCAGAAATTTGGATTCCGTTTCCCTCCAAAATCACCTTAAGAGCTTCAACTCTGTTCACAAGCTGGGCTGGCTTGTAGGTTCCATCTTCGTATCCACTTACTACACCTTTTCCGCTTAAAAATTCAATTGCTAGGTAGTTTTCGTGTGTGTTTGGGACATCTGGGAATGCCAAAGCCGCTGGGATCATTGTTCCCACGATCAGAAAAGTGCTGACGATAAAGCTGATTGCTTTTTTCATAGAAAATTTTATTCCTTACATTAGATTATAACATATTATACTCAATGCTGTTTCAAAAAGCCAATAAAGGGTGTTTTTGATCTATTATGTATGGTGGGTTCGATAGTAGAGGACCACGTTCCAGTCATCGATTGTTTGAGTACAGTTATTATCGATTCCCCAGAGGATATATTGGTCTCCGTCTATGTCGATGTTCAGGCTGTTGGAGTTGTGCGCTTGGCCGGTGAGTCCAGTGGCAATGTTGGTGTCAAAACTGTAGTTATTGTCGTCGCTATTACTGCCTGTTGACCAAACTTCTACATCGAATGAGCCGAAGAAGCATGAGTCGTTGTCTGCGGAAAATCCGAACCCGGTGACAGTGATATCGTGAGGGATGTAGAACCCAAGGTCAGTACTGCCGTCGGACCCAAGTCCGTTACCCCAGTCAACGGTACAACCTTCTTCATTTCCTGGGTTTCCAAGGGTTGAACAGTTTCCACTTTCATCACCAAAAATGACGTTATCTTGTGTTGAAAGCCATTTGTTTCGGCCGTTACTCGTGTCGCAGACATAAACGATACCGCTATCGGTGTCCATGAATGTTTGGCCAGCGAAAGATGCGCTACAGGTGGCTGGCGGTGTTGATGTGGCAAATCGATAGTCAACATCGAGCCAGATCGCAGCCCCAGCAGTTGAATCGACGTTGATGAACGTGAGGTTTGTAGAGGTGTTGATCCAGAATGTTCCTACATCGTAGCCATCATTGATGTCATCATTCACGGTTGGATCAGTTGTGGCACGGTGATGATTGGTTTCGAGTTTGGCATTGGTCCCAGCATCCACAATCGTGGTTGAAACGCTGGCAAACTGGTTATCAGTAATGATATTTCTTTCGTTTGTGGCTGCGTTGTTGTCGATGCCAACGGCAAAGCTGGATGGTCCACCACGTACAGCGTTTCCTATGACACTGGTGTTGTCGACATTGTCGAAGAGTGAAATTCCTGTGGCAGCAGCGTTGGCTCCTTCCATCGTATTGTTAATGATGATGACATCTTCACAGTCGTTGAAGAACATACCGAATGCTGTTGGTGAGAATGCTAGGTTTCGCGCTCGGTTCGAAAAGACAGATGAAGCTGAAACTTCAGAAAATGCGTAAGACGTTTCTGCTGCTTCGGAAACAACATTTTCGGAGATGATGCTGTCCCTGATCCCGTTGCCGTAACCGAAGAGTTGCCCTGCAAAGTCGGCGTTTCCGTCAAAGTGGATCCCATCGACCCAGCGGTTGACAGGAGCGTCGTTATTGATGATGTTTCGGGTTGCTGTAAAACGTTCTCCAACAGTGGCTGATCCATCGGTGAAAACAATGGCTGTGTGAGTTGATGTTTTGGCACCTGTGGAGGTTAGGACCATGTCGATTACTTTGTTTTCTGATCCACCATTGATTGAAACTCCATGTGTATCGGCTCCAGCCTCTATTTGGAAATTTTCAATTTCGACGTTGTTTGCTGGTGATGTCCCATCTGAAGACCCTACTTGAATGACAGCATCGTTTTCGCCGGTTCCTCCTGTCCATGTGCCGCTCTGAGTTCTTAAAATTGAGGCTGACCCTTCACCAACAAGACTTACACTATCGTTATCTATGTTGAGTGGTTGGGTAATTTCGTGTGTCCCGATGAGTAATTTGATCGTTCCTCCAGCAGAACCAAGACTGTCGATAGCGGCCTGAATATTCATTCCTGGGGACACTAAGATATTCCGTGCTGGCACAGAAGTAATTGTTCCCGATGTTACAACATTTGCACCTCCAATGATGGTTGCATCCCAGTCAACAAGTCGAAGAGGGAAGGCATCGACTAGGTCGATCATCGTGAAGGTTGAACTCAGATCCAAATTGGCACTTGCTTGCGCTTTCACGAGTGTTCCCGTTCCACTGGATTGTGTACTGTTTCTAAATGAGGCATTTACGACTGGTGGGGTTCCCGCAGAGCTATCGATGAGGACTTTTCCACTTGGTATAAGAATGTCTGTTTCAATTGCAGTAAAGCTACTGTTGGATGAAGGGAGATAGATAATATCCATCCCCATGTCTGCTGTTATTCCTGGATCGATATCGATGGTGAGATATTCGAAGGTTGTGTTTTTGACGCTCAAAATTCCAGCACCCTGGACATCAATTGTGCATGTTTTGATGTCTGATCCAATGACTGTTGTATTTTCGAGGTCTACGTCGGTTGTGACTACATGTACTCCTGGCTCCAAAATTATGATGGATGCTGAAATTGTGCTGGTGTAAGCCGTAGCATCCTCAATTGTTGCGTAGTCCCCAGTTGGCCCTACTGTTACGATTTTTGTGGCTGTTTGGTCTGTTACACTCAGCAAAATCCATGCTGATCCATCCCAAATATACGTTCCTATTTCACAGGTTGTGGATATACACCCTGGGGCTGTGCTATCTGCTACTGTTAGTTGAACAATACGCCCATTTCCACTTGAACCAAGTCCAATTGCTCCGCCCGGAAGTGATGATACATTTTCAATTCGAGCTTCAATAATTTCGTTGCTGTTGAAGTCGAGAGAGCTACTGATTTCAAAACGGAGATCACTGGCATTCCACTGAATGAACTCCCCAAGTGTGGTTCCAAACTGGATGGTTATATTTCCTGTCGCCTGATCTAAAAAGTCGAGGACAAGACCTTCTGATCCAATATCTGCAAATGAGTCCTGCTGAAAGAGGATTGCGGCCTCCGCCCGCTGGAAGAAGATTCCCGCTGAAAGGATCCACGCAACCCCTAGCGTGGTAAGCATTTTTGTACTTTTCTTTTTGTATAAGCTGCTTTTTTCAGCCTTCATAACTTTCAAATTATCATCATTTTATCATAAAATTATAACAAAAAAATCATTCTTTTTCACGAAAGAATGTCTTTTACAAAAGACAAAGCCGTATTTAAGATTGACTATCGCCCATCTATATTGTCTTTTATGTCCCGATGACGAAGATTGTGATTGGTGTGGCCGATTCTTCGGCTTCTAGACCTTGTCCTCCAAGAAGAATTCCCGCACTTTCAAGGAATTTTACCGTTAAGAGGCCGGTACCAGAATTGTATGAATACCCTGCCATTATTGGGGCTTCGGCCAGTGATTGGATTTCAGCTGCGGCGATTGAGACATGATAGACCGATGAAAAGAGGCGATTTCCGCTGACTGTTCCATCGTCAGTGAGGTAGACGGTTGTATTTTCACCGTCTGTGGTCTCGTTGTCAACGGTTGCGGTGATGATGTTTCCGACTGCAGAACCGTTGTGGTAGTGCTCCCCGTATATGTTTACGATGTTGTTGAATGAAGTTCCATCACAAACATAGGCGAATCCATCTGTTGTGTTTTGATATATTAATCCCTCTGCAGAGCCATCGCAGGTTGGTGCAGAAGCGAGATTCTCGAGTCTTAGGTCTAGGGCTTCATTCAAGTTAAAATCGATATCGCCAGTTACTGAAAGTCCACCGGTAATACTCAAGTCGTCGGAAAGCTCAAACTGAAGGGCTGAACTGTTCCAGCTCATAAGCTCCCAGTTACTCCCATTTCTTCCGAAGTTCAGGAACCCATCGCTGTTGGCAGCACTGTGATCGTCAGCGATGAAACCTTGTCCTATAACCGCAAGGTTCCCTTCAACGCGAGTGTCATCGGAAATTTCAAATCGGGTATTGGTGGAGCTCCAGGAAATGGCTTCTGCTAGGGTTTCACCAAATTGAATGGTTATATCTGTACCATCGTTGTCTTTGTCGAGCGTGAAGGTGTCGGCGTCGGTGGCGTCATTGGTGTAGAGTTCTTGCGAGATTGGAACGCCATTTTCTGTTAAGGGGAAGCGGTCGAGCGTTGTGCCATTGATATATGTGTCGTTGTAGAGAACGTATGCTGATACTGGATCTCCTGAGTCTTTGTATTCAATCATCATGAACTGATTGTCGGAGGTGAGCTCGGGGAAGTTGTCTATGTCTCCGAATGGGATGAGAAGGCGACCAAGTGCGTCAGGTGTGAGCGTGAGTTCGCTATTGAATCCGCCATAGTTGGCTGCGCCAGTATTGAGCACCCCAGCTGTGACGTCTCCACTTTCTAATCGTCCGTCGTTCCAGAGACTCAGGCGAATAGTCTGCTCTGTCGTGATCGGACCTCCATCATCCAAGACGAGAAAGACTGATGATATGTAGCTTTCTGCGTGCGCTGTGAGCACGAAGGCAAAGAGGGCTAGGAAACTAATTGTCGCGAGAAGTTTTTTCATACTTAGAGTTTTTCGCCAAGGGTCCAGAAGACGCCACTCATTTCAAACCCGAGCATAATGGCATCGTTATTGTAGGTGTCGTCAGGGTCTCCTGGGTCGCGATAGAGGCGAAGGTAGAGTGGATCCCCTTCGTAATATCCGCTTGTGTCAATGGTTCCGGTAAATTCAGAAAGAATTATTTCATCGTTCGTAACTCCAGATCCCGCTGGTGTGGTTTCTATGGTTGAGACACTCACACTATCGATGTCTTCAGCTGTCGCCCGTGGGGCTGTTGGAATGTTTGCACCATCAGTTACTTGCACATTTTGGGCTCCCGCTAGCGCGTAATCGATCTTCCATTGAACATTTCCGCTGCTGTTGTTTGATTTTTTCCAGTAAATGCGGGCGGTAATTGGATTTGATGTGTCGATTCCTCTTGGCAGTGCGATTGAGCCAGTGGTTTCTTCTAGGATGAAGGCATTCCCTCTGAATGTTGACTGGTTGCGCTCCATGACGAAAGAGGATCCTCCACTTCCAATGCTGAATGATGTGTTGTCAGGGCTGTTTGATCCCTCTCCATAAAAGATCATTTCTGGGCTGTTGATAAAGGTTTTTCGGTAGCGTGAGTCGCCGAGGAAGGTAAATGTTCCATCCTGGTTGATTTGTGTGGAGTTTGGGTTGATTTTAAACTGCTCGAACAGTGGTGCTGTGCTGAGTGCTGAGGTTATGCGAATGCGAATCCAGTAGCGATCTGTTCCGGTTGAAGGAGGATCGCTGAGGGCCCAGTCTGACTTGATAGTGTTGTCGAAAAGCGCATATTCGTTACTGTTGGCGCGGAGGTGACATGAGTTGTCATAGCGGTAAAGCAGCATGGAATGCATACACATAACATTGAATGGGGTCCATGATGATCCGTTCCAATATTCATGGACTATGGATCCGCCGCTGGCTGCTGTTCCGGCTGTGAGATAGCGGTATCCTCCAAATTTAACGAAGTTTCCAATGCTGTCTTTGCGATCACTTGAGATGTAGAGTGCGTTGTTTATGCCTGTTCCTGGATAGCTGAATGTTGATCCAGTCGCGCTTTGTGCTGCTGTTGTTACATTCGTGTATGTGCTGCCGTTGTAATTGTATACAAGCATTCCATCTGTATAGCTATCACCCTCACCAAAGAGGGATTCTTGTCCTTCTTCAGGGATTCCCACATTCAGTTCCCCTAGTACGTTGAGGGCTTCGTCATCGGCGGTGTTATCGTTGAAGGTGATGACGTTGGTCATGGCTGCGGGAATGTTGAACTTATTTTTATTGGCCACTACTCCGGAATAGTAAATGCTGCTGGATGTTGATTCTGAAAAGATGTCGTAGGTTTGATTGTTGGTTATGACTCCACCTGATCCATTGACGACACTTGATCCAGTTGGACCTATGCGGAGGCCGTTGTCAGTGAACTGGACGGTTACATTTCCGATTTCGACATTGGCATTGTCGTTTACGAAAATTCCGTTGGTGACCAGCGGAGCTTTGATGGCTGCATTTGCTATTGCGATTTGTGTTCCTGTACCACTGACGACAAGAGCGTTGTCGGCAGTTGCACCGGTAACGGCATATTGGCTCATCCCTCCTACTGCTCCTCCCTCATATTTTACAACGTCTGTAAACGTTCCAGACTGGGCGGCAACGTTGAGAACGCGGACTGATGCTGATCCTCCTGTTGCTAAAATTCCGGTTTCACAATCCGATAATTGGACGAAATCGAATGCTGTAACTCCATCGGCTCGTCCACAAATACCACCAGCACCAGAGGCCCCGGTGAGTGATATGTTTTCGATAAGGCTGCTTGACCCTGTATCGAGGAGGGTTCCTGTTGGGACAGCGGCAATGACAATGATGTTACTCAGGTTTCCAAGGCCTTTAATACTCACATAGTCTGGAACAGAAATCGGCGCTTCTACATAAATTCCTGGATAAACATGGACAACATATCTTTTAGCAACTGAGGCATCAGTAATGGAGTCAACGGCAGCTTTAATGGATGTAAAATCCCCACCACTTTTAGCGACTGTGACGGTTTGAGCAAAACCTGCTCCACTTCCAGGACTAAGACCGAGCCATGATGTTCCGTTCCATACATATGTTCCCGGATTACAGAAAGGGGATGTGGTACATCCTGTTGCTGCTGAGTCTATTGCTGTGAGCTGTACAACGCGTCCGATGTCTCCTGCTCCAAGGGTTGGGAGGGATGCTACGTTTTCAAAACGAGCGGTTGTGAGCTGATTGCCGCCAAGGTCTAAATCGTCACTCAACTCAAAACGGTTGTTGGAAGCGCTCCATGCCAGCGTTTCTCCTATAAGGCTGCCGAATTGAATTATGATATCCCCACTTGCGTCGCCAATGGCATCAATAATGATCCCATCAGACTCTACATCGCTGAAACTATCATCCTGAAAGAGGATTCTGGCATCTGCTGTTTGATGTCCTATCATCAGACAGAGCAGAAGAGCGAAGATCGATAATGATTTTGAGAGCTTTTTTTCTTGCATAGATAGAAAGAGATGTCCTTTAATTTTACCATAAAAAGGGCTTTTATACTATAAAAAGCCGCGCACCCTGTCATGAAACTGTCATTTTTGAGGATGTGAAAAAGCCCCCTCGGAAAGGGGGCTTTTCTCATTTGTGCTCTTTATGTACTAGTTGTCGTATCCAAGGCTCAACAGTCCAATGTCTGCGAATGTTGCTGCAGCGCTTGTTGCATCAATGAGCTTCACAGCAATTTCGATGATATCGCCTGCGTCAAGGGCAGCACAGCCAGCTTCTAGGGTGGCTTCAGTGATGGTTCCTGTTGCCCATACATTGGCCGATCCATTGGTTGTGTCACTTCCACATGTTGCAGCGTCAGTAACATTCACGACTGTTACCTCAACGTCGTTGTCGGCTTCAGTTGTTGATCCTGTTCGGAAGTCGTATGTGAAGTCGTTTACATCAAGGAAGTCTGCTGGAAGAGGGAATCGGAAGCGGATGTCGATGTCTTGAGCTGAGTTCTGCTTTGTGGTCCATGTGTAGTAGTGTTCGTCGTTGGCATCGTCATAGAGGGCTTCCAGTTTTCCTTTGTTATCAGATCCATCTTGGAAGATGACTGCATCTGGATATTCTGGGTAGAAGCTCAAAACTTCATTGTTTGGAGCGTTTGATCCAGAAACAGCGCCCAATTCTTGTAATGCTGCTTCTACGTCTGCTCCAGTGTAGTATCCTCCGGCATCTTCAATACCTACGTTTGAAGCACCTTCTCCTGTAGCAGTTGATGCGAGGGAGTTGAGGGCGTCAATAATACCGGTTGTACTGAAGGTTGCGTCGATAGCTGTGTCGGTATCGGTAAGTTGTACTGGGGCGGTGAGCTGTGCGTCATCGAAGATGATGTCGTCTCCTGATGTAAGGGTCACATCTCCTGTTCCAGATGTAAGGTCAACGTTTGTTGCACCGGTTACATCAACGTCTCCTGATGTTGTTGTTGAAAGGGTTAAGTCACCTGTGTCGGTAGTTACGTTTGAGTTTCCTACAGCGTCAATACTGAGTGCTCCGGTAAGATCGAGGTCGAAACTGTCTGCATTGAAGTCGATGAGTCCTGTTGAGGTAACATCGAACTCACCAGTTCCGGTTGCAATGTTAAAGTCGCCGTTTGAAGTTGTAAGGGTGTTGTCTGCATCTGCTCCATACACATCTTCAAAATCTTGTGGCCCCCCTGTTGACCATGTGTCTGTAGCGGTACAAACACGAAGTTCGTTTGTTGTTGTGTTATAGAAGAGGTCTCCTTCAATACAAGTTCCTGGATCTGCTGCTCCTGCGGCCATCGCGAATCGAGTGGCTCCGCTGAAGTCTGCATCTCCGTTAACGTCGAGTGTTGTTCCTGCATCTGTTGTAAGGGTTCCAGATGTGAAGTTGTCTGAAGTGTCACTTCGAAGGAACTGTGTTGAATCAAGTCCGTCGAGTGTTCCGGCATCTCCAACATTTACTACTGGTGCCCATACACCCGGCGTACCGGTTGTGGTACAGATTTGAAGCTCTTCATCCGTTGTGTCGACGATCAACTCACCTACAACGGCACAATCCGCATTGGTGTTTGGATCGGCGTCTTCACGAAGTCGGGTTTGTGTTGCCGCTGAAAAGTCTACATCTCCGTCTGCACTAAGGTCTCCAGTGACTTCAACACTGTTGTCGAACTCAAAGGTGTTGGTTGTGATGTTCCAGTTAATGGTTCCGTTTTCTGTTGCGACGGCATCATTACCGAACTGGATGGCAGTGTCGTTAGCACCAGATCCATCGAAATCGATAAGAATTGCATCCGATGCAATGTCATGGAAGTCGTCATCCTGGAAAAGGATAGCTGCTTGTGCTGTTGCACTGCTCGTCACCATCATAGTGAGAACAAGGGTATTGATGGCTTTTTTGAGCCATGTATGCTTTTTGTTTTGCATAGTAGGGGGTGAGATAATTTTTATATGTTCAGAATATTATACCACACTTTTGTCATTTTTCTAGTATTTTCTCCTTAGCTACCGACATAGTTTATAATGATGCGCCCAACATCGGTATACCCAGAACTGGTGGTTTGTGGTTTGATTTTTATCGTTATTTGTTCGCCTGCTGTGAAGGTTGGTGCACCTCCAAAGGTTATTCCGCTTGTGGTGAAGGCTGCTGCTGATGTGAGGTCTGTTCCTCCTGCAAGAGTGACTGCTGCTCCATCTGTATCTTCGATCTCTACATCTATATGGTTGGTTGCTACAACTCCGTCAGAAGTTCTATACGTGAGCTCGACTGGGGTTGCCTGAAAGCCTGTGAATCCGTCTGGAAGGTCGACTCTGAGGGTCAAATCGATATCTTGCATTGCTGTTTGTCGTGTGGTCCAACGGTAATAGTTGAAGTTATCGTTTCCTGGGTCTCCGTCTGTGTCTGCATAGAAGGATTCAATCTTTCCTTTATTGTCAGATCCATCTGCAACGATGACTCCATCTTCGTATTCTGGCTCAAGGATAATGCTTTGTGAATAGGTTCCGCCGGCTCCCCCTGTCGCGGCCCATGTTCCTGGTGAGCCTGTAGCGGTACAGACGTATATACGGTTTTCTGTGGTATCGAGGACTAATTCATTGACGGTGGTACAGTCGGCTGCGGCTTCATCGGCAACTTCTCGCATATGGAATTCTGAAGAACCAGCGAAGTTGGCGTTTCCGGTGACGGTGAGGTCGCCGGTGATGTTCACGTCATCTGAAAAGTTAAAGTATGAGTTGCCAATGTCGTATTCGAGGACTTCGGCGAGTGTTGTTCCAAATATTAGGGGGATTGTTCCGGCTGCGACCGAGTCATCGGCGTCGATGACAAATGAGTCGGCGTTGGTTCCTCCTGGGATGTAGTCAACTTCAAAGAGACCGGATCCATTGAGGACGACTAAGTCACCTGGATCGGTTCCTACGTCAGCGTTGTCGACGGTGTCGGCGTTCAGGGCATAGAAGGCTGAGTTGAGGATGTGACGATCGGTTGCGTCGGCGGTTGAGCCAGTTGGATCGATAACTTCGTATGCTGTGAGGGGGGATGCATCTGGCTTCACATCGACCTGAAGGTAGACATGGGTTGCGGATGTGACGTTTGGAAGCGTTGTTATTGTTCCAAGGTCAACGTGGAAGAGTCCGTTTGCATCGGGGGTGAGGCTGTGCTCTTCAAACCAGCCAGCGTATCCTCCCGCGCCGGGATCGATAGCTCCGGTTCCCAAAAGGTCGCCAGCGTCGAAGTCGGCATCGGTCCACAGGCTGAAACGGACTGTTTGTGCCGTTGTTATAGGTGTTCCGCCGGTGTCGGTGAGGCGGGCACTATACGAGACCGTATAAGGAGCAGTGGTTGTTCCTGGTGGAGGAGCGGCCATTGTGGCGCTGTTTAAGCCCACCACACAGAGCATCACAACGAAGGCAGTAGCGATGCCTTTTTGTAAGGGTTTTATCATTTGAATGTACATAGATCCCTATATTTTAACACTTTTTTAGAATTTAGCAAAGCCCTGGTGGTTTCTGTTCCTTCTCTTTGCACCAGGCTTTTGGAAATTTTTTTAGGGTTGCTTTTTGGTCGATTTATAGTATAGTTTTTTGCTCGTGTGTGAGGTTCGGGGAGCGCTTATGCTCATCCAAAACCAGCATACGATATGAAACTTCGCGGACATCAGAAAAGGGTCCGCATGAACTTTGACAGAGAGAGAAAGGAGCTATCTCGTCGTGAGAATCATTATTGCAACCCTCGCCGGAATGCTGGCGCTGCTGACTTCGGTCAGTGTGCAAGCCTCTGGTGGGGAGGGGCACGGGCACGAGGAGCATAATCTCCAAATGTTCGTGTATATCGTTCTGCTCGTGTTGTTCGCCTACCTGGGCGGGAGCGCGGCAAAGAAGATCAAGCAGCCGCCCGTCCTGGGCCAGCTTCTGGCTGGCGTTGGAGTGGGTGCTGTAGCGCTGTCACAAGGGGCCCTCGGGCACTTTGTGAGGTCAACCATGACCGATTCCATCTTGCACTTTGGTGCGATGGTCGGTGTGATCCTCCTGCTCTTCAAGAGCGGGTTGGAGGAGAACATCCACGAAATGAAGGAGGTCGGCGGCCGTGCAACGGTTGTCGCGCTCGTGGGCGTGGTGCTGCCGGTTGCCGGTGGCATCGGGTTCACGTACTTCTTCCTGCCTGGGCTGCCGATGCTGGTGTACGTCTTCTTCGGAGCGACGCTGGCGGCGACTTCGGTCGGCATCACCGCTGCGGTCTTCAATGACTTCAAATACAAGTCGACGGAGACACGGATCGTGCTTGGGGCTGCCGTGGTCGATGACATCATCGGCCTAGTGATCCTGGGTGTGCTTTCGGCCGTGGCGCAAGGCGGAGAGGTGAGCGGGAGCTTCATTGCGATCGCGATCGTGAAGGCGGTTGGGTTTCTGGGGATTTCCATCCTCTTGGGCCGGCTGCTAGCGCCGTCGATCAGCAAGGGTTTCAGCCGTCTGCACTCCGGACCGGAGATGAAGATGGCGCTCGCGCTGACCTTCTGTGCGGTCTACGCCTACGGTGCCAAGGTACTGGCAGGCCTGGAGCCGATCGTGGGTGCGTTCGCCGCTGGGCTGGTCCTGGATGCGGTGCACTTCGAGAAGTTCGAGGAGCCGCAGTTCTCCAAGGATGTGAAGGAAGCAGCGGAGATCGTTGAAGGCCAGCGTGCCAAGAAGCGCTTGCTGAAGATCGCGAGCCATGCGCGTGAGGCACATGTGGAGGAGCTGATTGATGGAATCGCCATGTTCTTCATGCCGCTCTTCTTCATCATCACGGGCATGGCCGTGGACCTGCGGGTCTTCCAAGATCCGCAGGTGCTGCTGCTGGCTGGTGGCCTCACCGTCGTCGCCTTCTTGGGCAAGTACGCTTGCGGGCTCGCGGCTGGCAAGGGGACCAACAAGTCCCTCGTCGGTTTCGGGATGATCCCGCGTGGCGAGGTCGGACTGATCTTCGCCAACTTGGGCAAGAGCTACGGTGTACTGGACGAGAAATCGTTCGCCATCGCCGTCGTTGTGGTGATCGCCACGACCTTCATCGCTCCCCCGCTGATCGCTCGCGCGATTAAGCAGAGCAAAGATGATGCGCTGCCTGAAACCAAGCGCCAGGGTGCCAAGGCTGCTGCCGTGGCTGAGTAGTCCAAGGCCCCCGCCCACTCGTAAGAGTTGGGCGGGGGTAGCGTTTTTTTCTCTCTCTGTTTCTCTTTTCCCTCATTGACAATGAGGTTTATTGGCTTTATCATCCCTTTTGCTTTGTATACCATCATTTATTTCCCATTAGTAAACAACTTCGTACCAACAAGCAGATTCGTGTTCCTGAAGTGCGTCTCATTGATGCAGAAGGGGAGCAATTAGGGGTTAAGAAGACCGAAGAGGCTCTCAAGCTTGCCGAAGAGGCAGGATTGGACCTTGTTGAGGTCGCGCCGAAGGCGAAACCTCCTGTTTGTAAGATTTTGGATTATGGGAAACATTTGTATCGGCAATCGAAGCTGGAACGGAAACATAAGAAGCAGCAAAAGCAGGGAGAAATGAAGGGTGTTCGGCTGACTTTCCGCATTGATAAGCACGATATGGAGACCAAGATTAAACAGGCAAAGAAGTTCCTCGAAAAGCAATGCAGCGTGAAGGTGACACTGGTTTTTCGTGGTCGGGAAGCGGCACATGTGGACATTGCGAAAGAAAAGCTTGATTTTTTCTACGATTCATTGAAAGATATAGCGCACCTTGATCATCCTCCCAAGAAACAGGGATACACTATGTTTATGATTCTGGTGCCACAAAAATAACTATTATTATGCCAAAGCAAAAGACACGAAAATCAGCAGCGAAACGCGTTAAAGTGACTGGAAGCGGAAAGATCCGCCTTCAGAAATCGGCTAAAAACCATCTTTTGATCAATAAATCAAAACGGCAGAAGAAGCTGAATCGCGGTGGGCAGGCTACGAATAAAGGAAACGAGAAGAATATTAAATTGATGCTACCACACACTACTTAAATTTTTTGTTATGCGTGTTAAAGGAGGAAGTACGACTCGACGTCGACATAAAAAGATTATTAAGAAAACGAAGGGGTTTAAAGGACTCCGAAGTAAGCTGTTCCGATGGTCGAAGAGCGCCTATGCAAAGCAAGGGCAGAACTCTTACATTGGACGAAAGCGACGAAAGCGCGACATGCGTCGTCTTTGGATTACTCGTATCAATGCCGCTGTTCGGGCCGAAGGTATGAACTACAGCCGGTTCACTCATGGTCTTTTGAAAGCTAAGGTGATTGTTGATCGAAAACACCTGGCTGACCTTGCGGTTCACAATCCAGAGATTTTCAAAAAAGTTGTAGAGGTTGCGAAGGCAGAGCTCTAGCCTTTTTATTGCGACTTTTCTTCTAGCCTATGATCGCTGCGGAACGCTTCGTAGTCTTTTAGGTCGAGGGTATAGTAATCCCAATCATACCATTGATAGGTGTTGGTCACGGGGTCTTTGACCCGCGCTTCATTGTTCTTCGTGAATGTGTATTTAAATCCTATTTTTTCGTAGAATTTTTTAAAGGAGTTTGTTGAGGTGACGACAATATCCACCAGCTGGATCCCTTCTGATATAGCGTGATCTAATGCTGTATAGGTCAGCTGCTCGCCAATACCATGGTGCCAATGAGCTGGATGAACAAACACCTTACCGAGAGTACATACATGGTCGCGTACTCCTTCTTCACGTCGCAGCTGTGCTATTCCGACAAGCTTTTCTTTGGTTCCTTCGTCATTGTGGCCCTTGTGCTTTAGTCCGAAGACGGTGCTTTCTGCCAAAAGTCGTCGGACATCCTCTTCTGACTTCTTTTCCTGGTCTTCATATTTAGCGCCAAAGGCCCATGGGAAGGTGTAGAGCCCTTTTAGGTAGAGTTTTTGGAACTGCTCCCAATCATCTGGTGTGAGGACTTCTATTTCTCGGAACTCCTCTATTTTGATGAGTCCATTTCGTCCATATACACCCCATACAATTTTGTTTCGAATGATTTCTGTTATCTCTCTTGTGGCACCGGTTAGCGAATTATTCTGCTCGGCTCTTTCCGGTATTGTCGCTTGAGATTCCAAAAATCTGCGGCAGTCTTCTGCTGAAATGACTCGCTTGAGTCTTCCTGTCTCTTCTTTTTTTTCGCTTGGCTTCATGAGTCTTTATCAAAGGTTTGGCATTTTGCTCTATTTTTAGTATTTTGTCAACACCCTTCATGAACAATATCAAAACTTTTCAGGTGCTTTGCCGGCTTTTCATCCCATTCTACTTCAACCTTTGTTACACGGGCAGCCGATGGCCCTTCACTGCACCACTCAATGAAGGTTTGGATATCAGCCTCGGAGCCTTGTACAAGCGCCGAAACGCTGCCGTCGGTTTCGTTTTTGATCCATCCAAAAAGGCCACGCTTGTCGGCTTCTTCTTTGGCTGTTGCTCGGAAGAAAACGCCTTGAACGTGGCCTCTAATGTGGATAGTTGCTTGCATTACTCCGGTTGGTATTCCATGACTTCAACGTTGGTCATGGTCACGGTTTCGCTTGGACGCTCGGTTCCTGGTATTTCGAGTGCTTCAATCTCTTTCGCAATTTCCATTCCTTCGTAGACTTGTCCGAACACGGTGTAGCTGCCGTCGAGGAATGCGGTTCCGTTAGCGTTAGTGACGATGAAGAATTGGCTTCCGTTGGTGTTTGGGCCACGGTTGGCCATGGAGACGGTCCCATAGAGGTGTTTGAGTTCTGGAACGATTTCGTCTGGGAGGACTGTTCCTGGCCCTTTGTAGCTGTGTCCACCAGTTCCGTTTTGGTTGGTGAAGTCGCCAGTTTGGATCATGAAATCGACCATAACTCGGTGGAAAGGTGCTCCATTGTAGCTGCCTGCGTTAGCGAGCTCTTCAAAGTTTTTGGTCATTTCTGGAACTTGCTCGGTGAAAAGTTTGAGTTTGATGGTTCCTTTTTCTGTTTCGATGACGGCGATTTTGTCACCGGCTTGTGGAGCTGCAAGCTGTGCTTGAGCGTCTTCTGTGAGTTCTGGGGTAGTGATAGTTGTTCCTTCCATAGTTTCTTGGGTGTTAGAGTATGAATCTGTAGTTTGTTGGCTTGTTTCGGTAGCCAGATTTGTTGTTTCTGGGACCTCTGCGTCGCATCCTGCTAGGAATACTGTGAGGCTGAAAAGGATGGCAAAGAGCGGTGCGATTCGTGTTTTCATAGTTTGTTCGTTAAATTGCTGGCCCATTGTGGGGGTTTTTTAATGTGAATTCAAGAGCTGCCAGACTTGCGCGGGCTACCTTTTTGTGCTTTTATATTATTCGCTATTAGAAATATCTATTATGAAATCGTTTCTGAGAAATGCAGTTTTGCGCTTATTGGTGGGATTGGCGCGCATCCGACTGAAAAGGCTCCGACTGTTTATTGTTGGGGTGACGGGCTCTGTGGGTAAAACGAGTACAAAAGATGCCATTTTTACTATTTTGAAGCAGCGATATTGGACGTTTAAGAGCAACAAAAGCTACAATACTGAGTTTGGATTACCGCTGGCGATTCTGGAGCAAGATTCTGGTTTTTCATCGCCGACCAAGTGGCTGAAAACCATTTTTGGAGCGCTGTGGAAAGCGTTTATTGGGGGTCGGCATATGCAGATGTTGGTGATTGAAATGGGGGTGGACAAGCCAGGTGACATGAATGAGCTGCTGAAGTTGATTCAGCCGCAAGTGGGAGTAATGACGAACATTAAACCAGTGCATCTTGGGGAAGGGCAGTTTCAGGATTTGGATGATATTTTTAACGAAAAAAAGAAGCTGGTTGAGAGTTTGCCAGAGAAGGGAATTGCGGTTTTGAATGCTGATGATGGGCATATTGTGGCTCTAAAAGATAAGCTGTCATGCCGGACTTTATGGTATGGGTGGGCTGAATGGGCCGATGTTCGAGTGGTGCAGGCGCAGCATTCGATGGAAGGTCTTTCGTTTGTGATTCAGTATAAGGATCACGTGGTGGAAGCGACGGTTCCAGTTTTGGGATCGTTCCAAATTTATGTGCTGTTGCCGGCGATTGCGGTGAGTTTGACGCAAGGATTCACGCTTGAAGAAGCGGTTGCGGCTTTGCGGGAGTATAAGTTGCCGCCGGGGCGGATGAATCCAATTCCTGGATTGAAGGAGTCTTTGATTATTGATAGTTCGTACAATGCTAGTCCAGAAGCGGTGATCCAGGCGATTGATATTTTGGGCGAAAGTCCAGCGCGCAAGATTGCGGTTCTGGGAAACATGAATGAGCTGGGGAAAGTGGCGGAAAAGAAACATCGTGAAATTGGAAAATATGTGGCTGATAAGGCGGATATGCTTATTACGGTTGGGGAGTTTGCGAAATATATTCAAGAGGAAGCCCGAGAAAATGGCTTTTTGGAGAGCCAATCGAACCATTTTGAGGATGCGCGGGAAGCGGCTGACTTTTTGAAAAAATCGATCCAAAAACATGATACTATCTTGGTGAAAGGCTCGCAGAATAAGGTGAGGCTGGAAAGGCTGGTGAAACAGTTGATGCAGGAACCTGAGCGAGCGGAAGAGCTTTTGGCCCGTCAGGGTCGGGAATGGGATCGGATACAATAATTGTTATGGCACTCACATATAACTGGGATATTCTGGGGCACGACGCGTCTTTGCAACTGCTGGAAGACGATCTTCAGAGTGGGCAGGTTTCGCATGCATACTTGCTGGCCGGGCCGGAGTCGGTGGGGAAGTTTGCGGCGGCGAAGCGGATGGCGCACATTCTGCAGTGTGAAGGGAATTTTTGTGGCGATTGCCACGTTTGCAATGAGATTGAAAAGGGGTATCACGGCGATACGATCGAAATGGCTGATGATGGCGAAACGGTGAAGATTGAAGCGGTGCGGAAAGTGATGGATCGGCTGAATATGTCGGGGCAGAGTCCGAAGAAAATTTTGTTGATGCAGAATATTGAGCGGATGACCTTGGAATCGAGTAATGCGCTGTTGAAAACGCTTGAAGATCCGACTGGAGAAACAGTGTTTTTATTGACGACAAGCAATGTGAAGGATGTTATCCAGACGATTCTTTCGCGGGTGCGAATGGTGAAGTTTGGGCGATTGGCCGATGAAATTGTGGTGGAACTGATGCGGAAAATGCATCCGCTGATTGAGGAGGATATGGTGGCTGCTGTTGCGGAGATGGCTTTAGGGAGACCAGGGAAGGCTCTAGAGTTGCTGGATGATCGAGAAATGTTTGAGCGGTATCGGACGATGTATGAGGATGCCGAACAGTTTTTGCGGGCACCGGACCGGACAAGACAGTTTTTGTATGTGGAAGAGCTGACGAAGGCTGCGAAAGAGGGTGGCAATGGGCTCTTAAAAGAGTTTTTAGATGTGTTTCAGGTGGTTTTACGGAGGGAACTGCTCGTGAATGCGGAGGGAAAACGTGGTATATTGGGCCGCGATAAGATTTTACAACTTTTGGATAAAGTGATGGAGGCGCAATATTTACTACAGCGTAATGTGAACGCGCGACTCCTGCTGGAAAATATGATGCTCACTCTATGAAAGAAATAGTTATTATTATTGGGATTGTAGTGCTGGGGCTGATCTTTTTGCGGCGCTATTTAGAGGTGGAAAAGGGAATCAAGGTGTTCGAGCTGTTTTTTCGGCCGAAGAATATTGTTCGGCATGATGCTCGACCAGATAAGCCGTCTGAAGTGACGGTGGAGGAGTTTATTCCTTCACGAGAAGAGGTGGATGAGAAGAATGTGGCGAAGGCGGATAGTTTAGTACGGAAGGCGGAAATTGCTATGAAACGGGGTGATGATGCGGAAGGGAAGAAGGCTTTGATTCAGGCGCTGGCGTTGGATCCGAGTTGTATTGAGGCGTATAAGAAGTTAGCGTTTTTGTATTTGCGTGATGGGGAGTTTGGGAAGGCGGAGACGATTTATAAGAAGTTGGTGGTGTCGATTTCTGATGATCCGATGATGTTGAGTAATTTGGGGATGGCTTTGTACAGTCAGGACAAGCTGGAGGAAGCGAAAACGTACTATAAAAAGGCGCTGGAGTTGGATATGGAGCGTCCTGGGCGGTTCTTTAGCCTGGGGCAGATTCACTACGCGCTGGAAGAGTTTGAGGATGCGGCGAAGATGCTACGGCGCGCCGCGGATATGGATCCGGGGAATGTGGACTATATGCTGACGTTGGCACACCTTTACGCGGATCGAGAGCTGGTTGGGGAGGCGCGCAATTTGATTGAAGAAGTGCTCCAAATCGACCCAGAAAATGAAGATGCACTCGCTCTTCAAAAGCATACGATGGCTCCAAATCCTAGCGAGAAAGAGGTTTCTTCCGAGAAGAAGTAGTTTTGGATTCGACACTGGACGCTATTGACGTGTGCATAATTTGTGCTACAATCATTTTCCTGTAAATTTTATCTTCTCTATGTCAGACAATATACACAAACGGGGCGATCATCCTTATCGGCTTTCCCCGGAAATGGACCTAGAGGATGCTGAAGCAATGCGAGAACTTCATCGAGAAGTGCGTTCAGCGCAGGGTCTTGAAGTCCGGCATCTTGTGTATTTGGTCCGTCATAACTTGCAAGAACTTTTGGACCTCCGAGAGAAGTCGCGAAATGAGTTTCAGATGGCCGGGACAGATTATGCTGAACACCAAGGTGTTGGCGCTTTTGCACAAGCTATAAATATGGTGAAGGACGGGGGAGTTTCGCTCACTGAAACTGAGCATTCAGATGTTTCAATTCCGGAATTTTATTTCCCTGAAGGTCTCACTTCGCACGACGTTGTCCGACTCGTTAAGAGTGGAAGTTTTAATGGCGGAGGGTTCAGTGTTGAGCTCAAGCATCGAAATAGTGAGGACATGGGGTTGCAAATTCATTCGGGTAGTAAAAGTGCCGTTTTAGTGACCTCTGATGGATACCGATATCAAGCTCGTCACTCTGCTTCTCGTTTTATGCTCACATTTGTTGCTGTACCGAACGATCCATACATTAACTCGCTGCATGACTATCAAAGGGTTGGTAATTTACTTTCTTCTGTTATTCGCACAGGAGAAGGGCTGGCTTCCGCGGCGGCGCATATATCACGTGGTTTGCCAACTGCTCCGGTGGAATCGAGTTTGACAGCCTATGACCTGCGTGTGCTTGCTTCGCAGGGGAAAATTGTAGTCCGACGCTTGAATGATTTGATACATTCAGATGGTGCTTTTTTCGGTCTCGTCATTGACAATGAGGGTACACGGCAAGCCTTTTCAGCATATGTTAGTGAGAATCTACTTATACTGAATCTCAATGTTGATGACCCGGCCCAAAAGCAGTGGTTTGACTGGCTCACTAGTAATCCTTTTGCATAAACGATGCGCCGCTATGTCTGAATCGTTCACAGCAAAAGAAAAGTTGGCCATGCTGCAGAGGCTCTTTTTTGATCCAGAGTCACAATTGGTGCAGATTTTTGCCGTAAAAATTTAAAATCCATCCGTTGGTGCAGATGGCGCAGGGGCCGGTGCAGGTGCTGGCGTTTTTGGCTTTGGTGGGGGGATTGGCACGTATCGGCTCCAGATTTCTTCTGTTCCTTCTTCGTTAAGGGTTTCGATGGTCGACATTGGTTTGCCTTCCTTGTTGAGCACTGTGCGATTCCATCGCCATGTAAGACCACCACCGTACGGCCCGTCTAACGAGACTTGGCGCCCGTCATCGGTTCCATAGATCTTGAAGTAGGCTTCTGCGTCCACTGTGTATGCCTGAATGAGAATGTGGCCCGGGGTGTCGTTTCTAAACTTCAAATCGGTTACTCCAGGATAGATTGTGGCATCCAGCCCATCTCCCATTGACTGTGCATAGTATGAGATTTTCCATGAGTGTGGCTTTCGTTCGGTAATGGGTAATCCAGCTTGAAGTGCTGCGCGGTACATAGTAGTAGAAACTTGGCAAATTCCTCCTCCGTATTCGTAGATGAGTTCATCTCCTTTGATGACTTTTTCTGGAACGAAGCCGCTGGCTGCATCTACTTCTCCAAGGTGATCGTTGAATGAAAACTCTTCTCCTGGGGCAATAAGGAGTCCGTTGTATTTGGCAGATCCAAACTCAATGTTGAACATGCGGTTACCAGATGATCCGTAGTAGGCGCTGTGGCCTGTGGTAAGCAGATCTTTGATCCCCAGTTCTTGTAAATCTTCTGAAATGTCGAGTGGTGCTTTAGCCACTTCGATCGGTACATTGACGGTGGTTTCACCGTTGTTTGCGGCTTCAGTAATTGCCTGGATAAGCTTGTCATATGGAACGGTGAGGCCGTCTTCACCTCGCCCTTCGATGATGACTTCGCCAGCATCGTTGGTGAATATTTTAGCAGGAGAAACGGGTTGCTCAATGTTGCTAATGAGGTTGTCCTGGAGGTGTTGTTTGAGCGCTTCTTTGTCGAGCTGGATGAGGACCCGTGCATCAAGTTCAACAGGAACTTCTGTGTCTTGGGCATGAGCGGACTGCATAATTGACGCGAAGGTGGCTGGATCGTTGAAGGTCACGGCATCTAGGTGGTGAACGAGGGTCAGATCTATCCATTCACCATCTCCTTCGATGTGGATTGGTGTGTTGAGGAGCGCCATAAGGCGATCTCTTTCTTGTTCAAGGTCTGCAACAGTAATGGTTGGGTTTTTTGGCTCGATTTTAACGTCGATTGTTGCCGTGCTCAGCTGACTGATATTATTTTCGAGGTTGGCGAGCAGGTAATCGTGGTTGATTTCGAATCCGGATTTTTCTGGCTCAATCTGGATTGTGCCATCGGTATAAATGAAGCGTGCATTGCTTGGTTTTCTGTGAGCAATGTTCATTTCTCGTTCAAGGACGCGAATAACGTTATCCTTGTCATAGGTGTAAACTGGCTTAATCTCGGTATTAACGATGAGGCTTGCAACGAAATGGATTGGATTTTCGCGTTCAAACTGGAACGATGGAATGTTGTGCAAAGTCTCATCCACATTAATGGAAATCCCGAGTTTGCTGTTTGGGACCTCGAATGTGTCTCCTTCAAAAGAGAAGATGAGTGGTTGATTCAAGTACTGTTCAGACTCTTTAGAAAGCTCTTCCCAGGCTTTGTCGAGTGGCATGTAGCCAATATCGACCCCTGCTGCTTTGGTTCCAGGGAATGTGCGGCCATCTGATGCTAACTCTTGCACCATAATGATCGAAACCACTGCAACGATGGCAATGGTGGTGTACCCGATTTTTTGGGCGACGTTTTTGGTCTCTTTTTTGAAATTATCCCATTTTTCAGGATCAAAGTCGGTGGTGATTGAGTTGCGGATGTTGGCGAAAAAGCTTGGGGTTGTTTCATCGACACTCTCAACGGGAATCTCTTTTTCTTCCTCTTTTTTCTCGACTTTCTTTGCTTCTTTTTTGCTAGATTTTTGCGCTTTCTCGGTCTTCTTCGTTTTGCTTGCTGCTTTTTTCTCTTTAATGCTTTTTGCCTTTGGTTTTTCTGGTTTTGCCAATTTCCCCTCCTTTTTCGATCGGACTTCCTGGGCCTTTTTTACAACAGATGTTAAAGCTGACTCAACCGCTTTTGCTTTTTTGTCTAAAGCTTCAATGGTGACGGTTGTCGTGCGTTTTTTTGATCCTTTTTTACTCTTTGCAGAAAGTTTCCCCTTTTTGTTTTTTGGGGCTTTTGGGGCTTGTTGCTTTGCTTGAGCCCTTTTTTCTTTCTTGCGGCGAGAGGCTTTACCCATATTAGGCAATAATTATCGGAAATTTACTATACCAAATAGTACGCTTATACAACAAGTTTATTACCAATTTCTTACGACTTTTTTGTGAAATTTTTTTCTCAGCCTACTCCCACTCGTTGGGAATTTTCTTAAAAAATGTTTTTTCTTTCTTTTGCTTTGGCTTTTTTTTGCCACCCCATATATTGAAGAGCCGCTTTAAAAAGCGAAAAAGACGGCTTCGCGGTTCGGCTGGCTCTTCTTCTTTTCTCTTGGGAGGAGAGAGGACTGCATCCTCTTTTTGTTCGTGCTCGGTTTTTGCTTTGAGGGACATCCCTACAACTGAACCAACGGCTACTCCCATAATCGCACCCATAACCAGCTTGTCGGTTCGGCTTTTTTTCTTTTTCTCTTTTGGATCGATTGGTGCTTCCTTCGTTTTCGACTCCTCTTTTTTCATCTCTTTGTCGGCCTGAGCAAGCTCTTTTTGTAGCTCATCTTCTTTCTGTTTTTGCTTCTTTTTTTTGCCAAATCCAAACATGGGCTTTCTGATTAAAGGTCTTTAAGCATTGTACGTCTGATGGGACTCTATTTCAAGGGGTGGAACTACTTGCCAGCTTTGGCTGCCTTGCGGGCGTATTGGGTCTCTTTGGTGCGCCGGATGATGTTGACTTTGACCTTTCCTGGATAGGCTTTTTGCTCTTGGATTTCGCCGGCGATGGCTTTTGCCAGGTCTCCCAAATGCTTATCTTCGAGTTCTTGTGGTTCGACGAGTACTCGAAGTTCGCGTCCGGCTGAGATAGCAAAAGTTTTCTTTACGCCTTCGTATGAGTTGGCGACACCTTCGATCATGCGGACATGTTCCAGGAACTTTTCGAGTGTTTCTTGGCGGGCACCAGGGCGTCCGGCTGAAATGGCATCAGCGGCCATGACCAGTTTGGATTCTGGGCTTTCGTGTGGGATGGCGTCATGGTGGTTCCAGGCGGCGTGGATCTCTTCGTGAGAGAACGATCCTGCCTCTTCCATGATTTTTTTGGTGAGGTGGTCGTGTGGTTCGTTCATTTCGTGGTCGATGGCTTTTCCAAGGTCGTGGAAGAATCCGGCGATACGAGCCGTTTCCATGTCGGCACCAATTTCTCCGGCGAGCATAAGGGTGAAGTATCCAACTTCAAAGGAGTGCTTCATGATGTTTTGTCCGTAACTGCTGCGGAATTGAAGACGTCCCATGATGCGGTAGAAGTCGTCTGAGTATGGTCCGCGGGCATTGAGCTCCAGTTTTTTAATGGTGTCTTTTCCAATTTTAATGAGATGTTTTTCCATCTCTTTTTTCACGACTTCAATCGTTTCACGAATGATGTCTGGAGTGACATTACGAAGGCGAACGAGCTTCATGATAGTTTCACGTGCTGTGTGCTTTTTAACCAAATCCAAACATGAAATGAGGATGGTTTTTGGTACATCGTTGAAGATGATGTCGCACTCGGTGAGTTCCTGAAGAAGGAGGAGGTGTTCCGCATTTTCTCCAAGGAGTTTTCCTTTATCTTCGTCGCGCTTCACGACGACGGCAAGGCTGCGCTTTTCGACTGAAGTTGGCGAACTATACCGCTGGATGGCGCTATCTAAGACATCTTTGGCGATGCGCGCTTTTTCTTCTTCGAGGTAGGCTTCGTATTTGTGGAGGCGCTCTTCTCGCATGAGTTCCAAGTCGCGCGCGAGGGCCGTCATAATGGTGTCTTGCGCTTTATCCCTACTGATTCCGGTTTTTTTGATCAGGTTTTCGGTGAGTGTTTTTTGGGCCTCGTCGTTCTTCTTTTTGAGGGAATCGATCTCGTTGCTAACGTTTTTGACGTGATTTTTGAGCTCTTGGACTTGGGCGCTTTTCTTCTTTGCTTGCCCATCTTTGGAGTCGATGAGCTGTTGTCGTTTTTTTTGTTGTTCTTGAGAGCGCTCCTCGTCATCTTTGATCCGATCTTTTACTTTTGAGGCTTTTTCTTTGGCATCTTTCTGGAATTCGTTCGCTTCTTGCTCCGCTTTGGTCAGCTTTTTGTCGGCTTTTTCCTGGTATTCAGCAATGGTTGTGCCACCTTTTTTGTTAGCAATGAAGAAGCCTCCGGCTGATCCGGCTATAAGTGCTACTATTCCTGCGATGATGCTTATTGGTTCCATTATTCTTGTTTATGAGGTTCGCTTTGTCCTCTCAGATCGTAAACGATCTGGGTGAATTTCTCTACTGTTTTGTCGATTTGTTCTTTGGTGGTGTCTTTGCCGAGCGAAAAGCGGATGCTGGTTTGGGCTTGTTTTTTGGTTTGGCCAAGGGCGAGGAGGACGTGGGATGGGTCGATGGAGCCGCTGGAGCAGGCGGAGCCGGCGGAAGCGGCGATCCCATCCATATCTAAGCGAACAAGGAGTGATTCATTATTCACACCCTCTACGCAAACATTCACGTTGTTGGGGAGTCTCATTTTTGGATGTCCATTGAGGCTTACTCCTTCAATTTTTAGGAGTTGCTTTATAAAGTCGTCTCGCAATCGAATGGTTTTGAGTGGCTGAGGATGAATTTTTTTTATTGCTGCTGCAAAACCCACAAGTGCTGCAACATTTTCGGTTCCGGCGCGCATGCGGAACTCTTGCCCTCCACCAAAAAGAAGAGGCGTGATGTTGATGTTTTCTTTTATGAGTAAAGCTCCGGCACCTTTTGGACCGTATATTTTCCCGCTGTTAATCGTCATAAGGTCGGCACGAACATCAGCCATTTTTGTTGGGATTTCGTTTACTGCCTGGCATGCATCTGTATGAAGTGGAATTTTCTTCTCGTGGAGGATTTGGGCAATTTTTGGAATATCTTGGATGGTTCCAATTTCGTTGTTGGCATAAATGATTGATGCGAAAATTGTTTTATCGGTGACAGCTTCGGCCACTTGTTGTGCTGAGATAATTCCATCTTTGTCTGGTTTGAGAAATGTCACCTCAAACCCGCGATCTACCAATTGTTCCATTGGATGCAACACTGAGTCGTGCTCAATGGCGGTAGTGATAATATGGTTGCCGCGCCCTTTCAAGGTTTCTGCTAATCCAAACACGGCCCAGTTATTGGCCTCTGTTCCTCCGCTGGTAAAAATAACCTCTTTTGGAGTGCATCCAAAAAAGTCGGCTACGGTTAAACGTGCCTCTTCAACTGCGGCTCTGGCTTCGCGCCCTTTTTGATGAATGCTTGAAGGGTTGCCATACTGATCTTGCAAGAATGGCATCATGGCTTGGAGTACCTCTGGGTCGAGAGGGGTTGCTGCTGCGTAGTCTAAATACACCATAGGTCGGGATTATACCTCGGTGATTTCAATATCGGAAGGGATTTCGAAGGTGCTCTCCGGAATGGTTGGGTTTACCTGAACGCTCACCGCAGTATTGGTGTTTTTTATGCCTTGTTCTGGAATTTCAACACTTGAATAGAGTGGAACTCCATCCCAAAGACAAATCTCTCCAATTCCTTGCAAGTCATAGACATCACATGTTTGTCCGGCAATTTCACGCTGCTCTTTTGGGGTTGGAACGGCTCCGGTTTCTGGGGCTCCAACTGCCAATTTTGTTAAAAAATCCTTTCGTTCATTTTCGTCCATATTTCTTAATTCGGAATAGATTGGATTCGGTGCTTTTTGTCCTGCCCCCAAGTTGTAGTCAATTTGATAGAGTGTTTCTCCTAAATCAAAGAGGGCGTTATTGATTTCTTCCCCTTCTGCGGTTGCAACTGTTTCATGCTTTGATCGGTCACCATCAATTGTTACGGTAATGTTTCCTTCTACGTTTCCTTGAATTTCGTACTCGATAATCGCTGATTCAAATGGGTATGGATAAACCGGTCCACTGAAAGTTTCTTGGTTATTTGGTTCTGTAGTTCCTGCTGTACACCCAGCAAGAAGAGCAGCAACTGCCATTGTGGCGATTACTGATCCTTTGGTTTTGTGCCGTGTTTTTTTCATTTTTTATTCTTAGACGTCTTCGCCTAAGGTATCATTGTTTTTGGTGTTTTTCAATCGCTGTTTCAGCAATCTGCTTTCTTTTTTCGATTCTTTTTTTCTCAATCAAATCTAAAAGGGAGGGGATAATATTTTCGGTTGCCTCTACACCTGCGGTAATTGCCTGCTTGTAACTTCCAAAATCTAAGAGAGATATGGCATCTAGTTTTGGTTTTATGACAATGTCCGGCTTCGCAAATTCGTAGCGGTTTCTTTGTTCGCGCTCACGGAGAATATCAAGTGATCGCAGGAGTACCTGCGTCATGAGTGCCGTGTTCATTTTCCATTTTGTGAAAAAGGATGGATAGAATTCAAATGTTTTTGGCTTGCGATAGTATCTATTCCAGACCATAGCAGAGATAAACTGTTTGGTTGTCATCCCTCCAAGCTCAATAGCAACAACAATATCCAGGTTTTGTCGTCGAAGATGATCTACCGGAACGTTGTTGAGAAGACCTCCATCTACACAATATCGTCCGTTTACAAAGTATGGACTGAAGACCATCGGGATCGCTGATGATGCTCGGGCTGCTTCCCATAATCGCCCCTTGTTAATAACAACCTCTTCCCCACTTTCGAGGTCGACGGCGGTGGCAAGAAATGGGATTTTAGTGTCTTCAAAAGTGGTTTCAACTCCAAGCATCTCTTGAATTCCTTTGTTAATCACTTTGTTTTTGATCAAGCTTTCGCTGAAAATGTTAAAATTTCGAATTTTGGTCATTTTCTTGGTTGCAACTCCACCTTCTGCCTTAGTAAGGATTTCTGATGATGAGTCGCCAAGCGCTACTGCTCCACCAACAATTGAACCGGCACTGGTTCCGGCTACAGATGCAATTTTAATGCCGTATTTTTCTAATACGCGCACAATTCCGATTTGGGCGAGTCCTTTCGCTCCTCCTCCTCCAAAGCCAACTCCAATTGTTGGGTAATCTTCCATGTTTGTTACGGTTTTTCGATGTGATTATTAATGATTTCTTGTGGTCGTAAATTTGTGCCTTCTTTCTTTTTTTGATCGCTGATCTCTAAGACGTTCCACTCTTCTTTGTTCACGGTTGAGATGTGAATCTGCTTTGATTCGTTCGGGAATGTGGCGATGATGGTGTAGGCTTTTTCCCCTGTGTATTCTGTGATTTGTGCTCCTTGTTTTTGGAGTTCTCCGATTATTTGAGATTTATCCGTTTGAAATTGAGGTGGTTCTTCGTTGCTTTGATCCTCTTCTCCTATTTCTCCGAGTCGTTTGTAATAGAGTTCTGTTCCGGCAAACTGGCTTTCTATGAGGTGTGCAAGTTTGGACTCTATCTCTCCTCCTCCTTCTAGGATTGTTGTGAGGGGTGTTTTAAATGAGAGAAAAAGTGCTTCTGGTCGGCCTTCTGTTTTTTTGAGACTAAAGTTTGCGATGATACTTTTGAGAATACTTGGATTGTCTCCTATTTCAGATTCTATAGTTTGAGGAGAAACAATTTTTTCTTGATTCTCTAGTGATAGGAACTCTATGTGGTGAACCTCTCCTGCTACTTTCACCTTCGTCCATATTTTTTTTGGTTTGAGTTTTTCAGCTATTTTTTGGAATCTTTTTACGAGCTCGTCGTTTTTTTCGGTTTTATTAAGCTTTTGTTCTAGCTTTTTAAGCTCAATTTCTTCTTCTTGCTCCTCACCTTTATCGATCCTTACTCCTTCTTTTTTCTTAAATGGCTTATAAAAGAGTTTTGTTTTTAATTCTTTCGATTTTTTTTCGTCTTCATCTTTGCCTGGAGTTGGTTCGAAGGACTCAATGTTTCCAAAAGTCATAACGTTTGAACAAATATCTTTACATTTTAGCATGTTTTGAACGTTTTTCACACAGGAAATAGCCATTTGTTGAAAAGTCCTTATTTCAAAAAAATAACGATCTCATAAGAAAAAACATATTTTTGAGGGTTAAGATTTGAACAGAAAAGATCATGAAATCTAAAATGTGCAAACAGCTACTATTACAAAGTAATTAAAAATAAAAAATAACTTAACTGAAGTAGGGGACAGATGTTCAAAAAAACGGGTTGATAAAAGAAAACACATCCCTATAATGAAACCACAATTTTGGTATTTTTAAGACCGGATTTTATGAAACTTGTTTGCTCTCAAGCTGATTTAGAGCGCGCAGTTACTATTGTGAGTAAAGCGATTACTCCCAATACGACACTTCCTGTGCTGAACAATATTTTGTTGAAAGCAGAGGATAAAAAGCTCCATTTTTCAGCGACGAATTTAGAGGTGGCTATTCAGTTTTTTATCCCAGCTGATGTGAAAAGTGAGGGATCTATTACTGTTCCAGCGAAACTTTTGAGTTCGTATGTGAACTTGTTGAAGGACGAAAAGTTGGAAATTGAGTTGAAGGATGGCGATACGGTTGAAATTACTTCTCCGTCTTCACACACAAAAATGAAGGGAATTAATGCGAATGAGTTCCCGGTTATTCCAAAAGTTGAGAAAGAAAATACGTTTAAAGTTCCAACAAAAGATTTAGAAACTGCCATTTCTCAGACCGTTTTTGCGGCTTCAAGCAACACTTCACGGCCAGTTTTGTCTGGAGTTTTGTTTGATGTGAAGAAAGATAAAGTGAAAGTGGTTGCGACCGATAGCTATCGGCTTGCAGAGAAAACTATGACTTTGAAAGATGCGACAGATGTTGAAATTGAGTGCATAGTTCCTGCAAAAACCGTGATGGAACTTGGGAAAATTTTATCTCGAGAAACAGGAGAAGAGGTGGAATTGAATGTTTCGAAGAACCAAATTTTGTTTGTAGCTGGAGATGTAAAATTGATGTCTCGGCTTATCGAAGGGAAATTCCCTCCATATGAGAAGGTTGTTCCAAAAGAGACGAAGACGAAAGTTGAGGTTTTGGATGAAGCGCTCGCGAATGTTGTGCGACGTGTGAGTCTTTTTGCACGAGAAAACAACAATAGCATTAAGATTGCAGCAACAAATGATGGGAAATTGACGGTTTCGACTGATGAAACACGCGTTGGGGAAGAGAAAGCGGAGCTTGAAATATCTATGACTGGGGAAAATAACAAAATTGCGCTGAATGCGCAGTATTTGCTTGATGTTCTGAACTATATTCAGAGCGACAAGATTCAAATGGAGATTGAAGACAAGCTTTCTCCTGCTGTTGTTCGTCCAGTGAAAGAGAAGGATTATGTGTATATTATTATGCCACTCAAGGTCTAGTTGATTCGACGTGAGCACTGATACAAATCTTATCGCGCAGTTTCCGACTGTCCAAAACAGCCGAGTCTTGGACAGTTTGAGTAAACATAAAAATATTACCGTTTCTGGGGCGGGAAATTTTTCTGCTAAGAGCTTTGTAGTGAGTGATGTTTTGCGTTTTGAGAAGGGGATTCAGAAGGTTTTGTGGGTGGTGAATGATGTGGTGGAGATGGAGCATGTGGTGCGCGCGTTGCAGGTGTGGAGCGACATTGATGTGTTTGCTCATAGGATTGAGAAGGTGGACGCGACCAATATACGGTATGCGGAGCGCGACAATATGATGGAGCGGCTGGAGTTTTCGTGGCTTTTGGGAGCTGCTTCACGTGGATCATCGAATAAGAAAATAATTGTAGCAACGTATGCGGATGTTTTGGCTGAGTTGCCAGATTTTGAGGATGTGCATGAGCGGACGATCATTTTAGAGAAAGATGAAAAAGTTGATGTGAATGAACTTTTTGAAGCGTTGATTGCGAATGGGTATGAGAATTCAAGTGATGCACGACTGGAAAAAGGAACGTACTACAAGAGTGGTGAAATTTTGACGATTTTCCCTTTGTGTAGCGATTATCCGATTAGAATTACGATTGGATTTGAGGAGATTGAGGATATTCAAGTGTATGATCAGGATGAGAAAGCGGATTTGGGATCGTTGGCGAAGATTGAGATTGTGCCGGCCGATTACGAGGTTATTGGAAATGGAATTGTGGACTATTTTGCGAAGGATGTGTTGGTGATTGAGGACGAGTTGGATCTTTTGGATGAGTATTATGAGGAGTGGAATGAGGCGTTTGATCAGATGTATGGGAAAGCGTATTCATTGGGTTTTGTGACGTTTAATGAGGATGATGAGGGGCATCAGCATTTGCATTATTTGTCGATGTTGAAATATAGAGGGGCGTACGATTTAGTGAATGATTTACGGGATAAGAAGGCGGATGAGTGGCGCGTTTTGGTTCTTTCGAAGGATGCGACGGAGTTGACGAATATTTTAGATGAGAATAATTTTGTGTATAACAAGGATTTTGACCGGATTGGAGAGGCATCGGGCGTTTTTGTTGTAGGAGTGGATAAAGAGATTGTGGTGCCGCAGGCATTTCAGAATCCGGAGTTGAAATTTGCGGTGGTGTCGGATAGAGAGATTTCATCGATTAAAGAGGAGAAAAAGAAGCATTTTTCGCAGAAGGCGATTTTTGATTTTGTGACGAGTTTGAAACCGAACGATTTTGTGGTGCATGCGAATCATGGGATTGGGCAGTATTTGGGCTTGGAGAAGCGAACAATTGATGAGGTGACGCGGGAATACTTGAAGATTGGGTATGCCGAAAATGACAAGTTGTTTGTGCCGATTGATCAGGCCGATAAAGTGAACAAATATATTGGGGCGGATGAGGCACCCCCGCGGCTGACGCGGCTTGGGAGTGCGGAATGGAATACGATTACGAAGAAAGTGCAGAAAGAAACAGAGGCGATTGCGAAAGAGCTTTTGGCGCTTTATGCTGAGAGGAAAAGTTCGAAAGGATTTAAATTTAAGGATGATACGGATCTTCAACAGCGGTTTGAGGAAGCATTTCCGTATGAAGAAACTCCTGGGCAAATTAAGGCTATTAATGATGTGAAGTCGGATATGGAACGGGATGTGCCAATGGATCGATTGGTGTGTGGAGATGTTGGGTTTGGGAAAACTGAGGTGGCGATGCGGGCCGCATTTAAGGCTGCGATGAATGGAAAGCAAACTGCGTTTGTTTCGCCGATCACTATCCTTGCTGATCAGCACTACAGATCGTTTATGAAGCGATTAGATGGGTTTGATTTGCGAGTTGATGTGTTGAGTCGTTTTCGAACGGCAAGCGAGCAAAAAGAGATTTTACGGAAGCTTTCACGGGGTGAGATTGATGTGATTATTGGGACTCATCGGTTACTGCAAAAAGATATTGCGTTTAAGGATTTGGGACTCGTGATTATTGACGAAGAACAGCGGTTTGGGGTGAAGCAAAAAGAGAAGTTGAAAGAGTTGAAAAAGGAGGTTCATATGCTGACTTTGACGGCTACGCCGATTCCGCGAACGTTGAATTTTGCGTTGAATAAGCTGCGGGATATTTCTACGATTACGACTCCTCCGCCTGGTCGGTTGCCGATTATTACTGAAGTTCGACGGTATTCGCAGGGGTTGATTCGGGAGGCAATTATGCGAGAAATGAATCGGGGTGGGCAGGTGTACTTTTTGCATAATCGGGTACAGACAATTGATAGTGTGGCGGAAAAACTGCAAAAATTGGTGCCGGAAGCGAAGTTTATTGTGGCTCACGGAAAGCTGGGATCGAGCGATTTGGAAGAGCGTATTGTGAGGTTTAAAGATCATAAAGCGGATGTTTTGGTGAGTTCGACGATTATTGAAAATGGGATTGATTTGGCGAATGCGAATACGCTGATTGTGAATAATGCGGAGCGCTTGGGGTTGGCGCAGTTGTACCAGCTTCGTGGGCGTGTGGGGCGTGGGAAAAAGCAGGCGTATGCGTACTTTTTGTATCATGGGCAGCGCTTGAAATTGGATGCGAAGAAGCGGCTGCGAGCGATTGTGGAGGCGAGTGAGCTTGGAAGTGGGTTCCAGATTGCTATGAAAGATTTAGAGATTCGTGGTGCTGGAGATATTCTTGGTGCGAAGCAGCACGGTGCGATTAATGTGGTTGGTGTTAGTCACTTTATCCGCATGCTTAATAAGGCTGTTGATGATTTGAAGGCTGGAAAAGTTATGCGCGAGGAGGAACCGGAAGATGTTTCAATCGAGCTGCCGCTTACTGCTTATATTCCAGACACATACATTGTGAATTCGAAGGAGAAGATTAATGCATATCAGCGCATGTCTTCGGCGGATACGATGGATTATTTAAATGAAATTCGTGACGATTTGGTTGAAGATTATGGAAAAATGCCGACTGAAGTGATGAATCTTTTCCGTATGCTGGAGCTGAAAATTCTTGCGAAGAAGGCGAAATTGGTGAGTGTGAAGACGGACGATATGGGTATGAACAAGGGCAAAGAGGTGGTGATGCACATGTCTGGATTGGTGAAGCCGGAAAACATTATGAGCTTGCTGCAGCACAATTCTCAGTGGCGGATTGTGGGTACACGTCTGCGAATTGCTATTTCTGAACTGGGGATGCACTGGTTTGACGAACTGCGTGATAGCGTGAAGAAGCTGAGCATCGCAGCGAAGAGGAAGGGGGAGAAATAGATTAAGAGGTGACCTTTGAGAGCTTTTCATGCATAGCAAACAACAACCTGGCTAGCGGGGTGGGTTTTGAGGTTTGATCGTAATACTGGGCAAAAACTTGAGCAACGTAGTCAGCCTCCTTTTGGCGATATTTATTGTGGATATATTCCGCTTGGTCAATGTGTGAAAAATGAGGAAGGAAGTAACATGAATCAGTAATCTGGAGGAAGTCCACAAGAGTTCTGATGCTTTCTTGGCAGAGTTTTCTTGTGGCGACATCGTTGGTTTCTTCAAGTTTTTTGAGGAGTGATTTAACTCCTTCACAGAGACCATAGAGTTTTTTCTCCCATGCATCACGTTTAGCGAGCGCTGTCGCGGTTATGTCCTGCGTTTCCATTTGAAGGCAATGCTCTTCAGCTGCGAGTAGTGTGGTGGCAGCCCTTGTGTAAGCGTACGATGCAAAGAGGGATGCACGGTTCCGGTCGAGTGGAGAGGCCAAGTTTAAGGGGATTTTTTCTATGGGAAACTCTTCGGCAAGATACATTGACCCAATGTCGATCCAGGGGTTATCGGGGCTTTTTTTGAGGGTTGCTTGGGATTTTGAGGGTTTGAAATTCCAGCATTTGGCTATGCAGGTTGGAATGTGCACGGATTGTGTGGTGAGATTTGTTGCATCTGTTGACTTAATCGCTTCTCTCCAATGAATTCCAGGAATTAAAGCTGTTGTTGATTGCAGCTCTAATACGGTTAAGGTTTCTCTCTGTGATGCTAGGTTTATAGCTCTTGTAAGCTCTTGTTCCGCTCGGCGAAGACCTTCGATGTCTTTTATTTTTTCGCAAGCGTCGCGGTATGGGTTTTCTGGCATGGGTGGAATTATTGGTGGCGATTATGCAACCTAAGATGGGGTTGGTCAATGTTTTTACGAACAAGTTTTGCACAGTCCTTGCAAATTTTTGTTGAAAAGTTGATGGTAGGATGTGCAAAACTAATTTTTTTTGTTGAAAAGGTATGGGAAAATTTCCGTCCAAAACGAGGCGTAACTCTGCCGCCCTTGAGGTAGCGGAAAGTTTTGAACAATGTCTAGCTCAAGCCGAAAATGGGGTGTGGGTTGCTGGGCGAATAGTCGGAATTTTGGATGATGGTTTTGTGATCCAGGATCAAAATGGAAGGTTGGATGTTCGGTGGGGTGAAAAGGTGAGAGTTGGCGATATTGTGGAGGTGCGATTGGAGAAAGAGGTTCTCCCCGGGGAGAACATTGAAGAAGTTTTTGTCGGCAAAGAGATGGAGGTGCTGGTTCCGTGCAGTGACGATTTTTTTATCCCTCCTACTGATGTGAACTATCGGCGGACGGTGATTGATCGGACACTCATGAATGTGATGGAGCAGCGGGCGGATGTGTTGGATGGGATTCGTGACTACTTTAAAAAGGATGGATTTTTGGAAGTGGAAACGCCGGAAGTGGTGAGATTGCCTGGCATGGAGCCGTATTTGGATGTGTTTGGAACGGAGTTTGTGGATATGAATGGGCAAGCGGAAGAGATGTTTTTGATCACGTCGCCCGAGTATGCCATGAAGAAGTTGTTGGTGGCAGGGTATGAAAAGGTTTTTCAGATTTGTAAGAGTTTTCGGAATAAGGAGACGGATAGTCAGCTGCATAATCCCGAGTTTACGCTTTTGGAATGGTATCGGGCTTTTGCTCATTATGAAGCGATTATGGAGGATACAGAAAAACTGGTGGAGGCTTTAGCTGTGCGGCTTCATGGTGAACCGAAAATTGAATGGAATGGAAAGGTTATCGATGTGAGTACTCCATGGCCGCGGGTGACGGTGGTGGAGTTGTTTGAAGAAGTGGGAATTGCACGTGAAGTGTTTGAAGATTTTAAGAAATTTGTGCAGGCAGTGGCGGAAAAGGGTTATAAGGTCGGGCCCGAGTCGAGTTATGAAGATGTGTTCTTTTCGGTGTTTTTGAACGAGATTGAACCGAATTTGGGGATGGGAAAACCAGTGATTGTGAAAGATTATCCGGTTGAAATGGCAGCATTGGCGAAAAAGTGTGAAGGTGATGAGCGCTATGCGCAGAGGTTTGAAGCGTATGTTGCGGGTGTGGAGCTTTGCAATGCCTTCACGGAGTTGAACGATCCTATCGAACAAAAAGAGCGACTGGAGCAGGAACGGGAAGAAAGGAAGAAGCTTGGGAAGAAGGATTATCCGGTTGACCAAAGCTTTATTGGTGCACTAGAATTGGGCATGCCTCCGTCTGGAGGGAATGCTCTTGGAGTGGATCGATTAGTTATGCTTCTCACCAATACGCCGGACATTCGCGATGTATTATTTTTTCCTCATAAAGATTTATGACAACTTCAGATTTTAAGAAAGGACTTGCTGTTCGATACAAAAATGACACGTATGTGATTGTTGGATATCAGTTTGTGAATCCTGGAAAGGGTGCTGCTTTTACTCGAACAAAATTGAAAAATGTGGGGAGTGGTAAGGTTCTGGAAGTTTCTTTCCGGAGTGATGAACAGATTGAAGAAGCGAACATGGAGTATAAGAAATCACAATATCTTTATAGTGATGGGGAGGATTATCATTTTATGGATAACTCCAGCTATGAGCAGTTCACTATTTCTGGTGATATTGTTGGGGATCAATCAATGTATATGATGGATGGAGGGGAAGTGACGGTGGTTTTTGTTGATAATAAGCCAGTCAGTTTGCAACTTCCGCCAAAAATGAACTTTAAGGTTACTCAGTCTCCACCTGGAGAAAAGGGTGATACTGCGACTGGTGGGACGAAGCAGGTTGAAATTGAGACCGGCGCGAAAGTTGCGGCTCCGCTCTTCATTAAAGAGGGAGATACGATTCGCGTGAACACCGATACTGGGGAGTATGTTGAGCGCGTGTCTCAATAGCGACTACTCGGATGGTCTTTCTGCAGTGTTTTCGGTGACTTTTTGAAGTACCGTTTTGGTTATGCTCGTGGCTTTTTCTAAGAGTTCGGCATTACCGTCTTCCAAGTGAGCAAATGAGATGATGGTGAAGACATCACCTTGGTAGGCAATGATTTGAGAAGTGGTTTCCCCGTATACCCAAAAGGCTTCATCTCCGAGGTCAGTAAGATCTTGGAACTCTTTGTTGGCAAGTTGATTGTTTTCCCAGAAAGCCACTGCGCGGCCGAACTCTTCTGAGGAGATGGCCGTGCTTTCGGTTTTTCGGGCAATAATGTTGAAATTTCGGGCAAAAAGAGGGTCGTCTTCGGTGTTGAGATATGCGCATCCTCCAGTTCTAAAATCCAGATCTTCCATGGTTGTGGTTTCGTAAGGATCTCCTACAACGTTGGCGATTGTTTGGGCATTGACTGTTTGGCACAGTTGGTCTGAGTCGACGAATATCTTGAGTTCATCGATTGGTGAACATCCGGCTAAAAGAAGGATACTGAAGGTTGTTGTTAGGAGCTTTTTCATCTTAGAATTTTGTGGGTGATCATGAGTGGTGCTCTATTTAAGTCGGCGCGTCGTTGGATGATGTATGTGTCGTTGATATCGAGATTTGTGATTTCCATGGTCCAATAAAGGTGGCCTTTCGCGTCGTTTTCAAGGGTTACCGCCATGGTGAGCTCTGCGGTTTCTGGGAACACATTATCAAAGAGTGAGAGTGCCATTTCGCTTGTTAAAATTTGGCGAACGAATTTTCTTAATGTTGTGTAAATGTCGCCGATTGGAGCGCTGGCGTTTGGATTTTTGTCGGTGGATTTCGCGATTGTGTCGTCTGTGATATCTCCGAGTCCTGGGAAACAGCATTCGCCAATAAAATCTTCTTCTGGTTTGTCTTCAGCGTTGAAATGGAGGGCGAAAGAGTACTCAGGATTGTATTCGAGCTCGAATTTATAGAAATCGGCTTCAGAACTCCATTCCAAGGCTTTTTCACGGCTAGAATCTGCGCTGGAATTAATGAGATTAGACCCAATGTTGTCTTGAGAGAGCCAAAGGTGGAAATCCATAATGAAATCTTCTGCGCTTTTGGCTGATGCTGTTGGGATGAAAAGCAAAAGCATGAGCGTGGTGAGGAGTGCTGATTGGAGTGTTTTTTGTAGCATGTGATATTTTTGATGGTGTTGTGCATTATAGCAGAAATCTGGCTTTGTATTGACATATTCAGCTATTCTTGTCAATCTGTGTGTGAGGGGATGTAAGGCTCTCGACAAAAATTGATCTTTTACAAACTGCCATCTGGGGATCGCGCTGTCTCCCCATAGATCCGTCCAGCGCACATTAAGTGCTAATGACACTAATGAAGGAGAGAACGCTACAGTTGCAAAACTGCGAGCACTCTTCGCCGCAGCTCCTGTAGCTGCATAAATCTCCCCCTTATTTGGGGCGAGTCGCATCCTTGCTGACGTCCGATACGCTTGGAACCGCGTCACCCTTATCGGGATAAGTCCTGCAGAATCCTGCCTGTAGGAACGAAAACTTTAAGGATAAGCTTCTAGAGTTTTGTGTTCAGCTTCTATTCTAGTCGTCGAAAACTTTAAGCCGAACTATGATGGTAGACGTTTCTAGAAGGGATTTTTGGACCCGGGTTCGATTCCCGGCATCTCCACCAAGATGGTCTCTACAAAAAAGACAGCCCCGCAAGGCTGCCTTTTTGAGATTGATTTATGTGCAGAGCTCTAGAGCACGCCCATTTGGTGGAGTTCGTAGAGGAAGACTGCAACGTCTCTTCGTGGAACAGTCTCTGTTGGTGATGGAGAAAGTCCGTCATAGAGGTTGTTGTCGGCAACGAATTTTGCGTATCCACTATACCAGGCATCGTTTACCCATCCCGCAAATGATGATCCAAGTGGGAGTTCTTCGGCAGTGTTGCGGAGAATGAGAGCCCAGAACTCAATGAGCATGACGTTATTGGCAGGGACAAAGAGTCCTGCGTTTTCTCCAGCTTTGTATCCAGTTATCATTCCCAACTGTTTCCCACGGCAGACATATTGGTATGACCAGTCGGCAGAGGTGACATCTGGGAATGGGTTGGTGTTTTCACAGTAGTCGGCTTGATCGTCGAAGAGTTCAAAAGCTTCCAGAGAGATTTTAGTGATTTGATCACGCTGGAGGAACTCTCCTGGAGCGAAAGTGCCGTCGTCGTTTCCGGTCATGGCACCGATGCTCTGAACGTATTCAATGGCTTCGCAGTCGGTGTCGTTGGCTGAAATGTCAGTGTAGCCGCCACAGTATTCTACTGGTTGCGGATTTTGATTGTTGTTTGGTGGTGGGCTGACTGATCCACCTGCGCCGCCTCCGCTGCTTCCACCACTTGAATTGGGGTCCACTACTTCAAACGAGGTTACAGCTAGTGGTGTACTGGCATTTGCTGAAGCGTCGGTAACGGTGATGGTGCAGTTTGAATAAACATTTACAGCAAGAGTGTTGAAAGTGATTGTGTTATTTCCAGCGACTGCTGCGGTTGCTGCGCTTGAGCAGTCACCACCATAGGTAATGGTTCCGGCTTCATCAGATGAGAAGGTGTAGCTTGGTGTTGTGTTTGAGGTTGGAGTTGCTACTGGGGAGACTTCAGAAAGTACTGGTGATGCGATGTCGATACTAGGATCAACTTCAAAGGCTCCACGGTCAAGGACTGCAGTAGTATCATTATCCCCATCGACTGGGCGCCCGGCACCTCGTTGATCATCGGCGGGATTTGAAGCATCCACAACACCACTATCGATTATAGGACTGCCAGACTGGGGTTGGTACACCCGTGTGTCCCCAGTTACATCGTCGTGAGGAACGGTTGAAAGGGCGTTGAGGAGTGGGTCTGTGCTGGAGAGGTCGTTTGCTTCACCAAATCCGCAGGAGCCGTCACTATCGAGGTTTCCATCAAGAGATGTTACGGCTACTCCTCCGGTACAATCAAATGTTCCATTGTTCGTGATGACTGTATTTATAGTACTTACTGCTGCCGTTCCCTGTGCATAAATTCCAGCGGCTGTGCTGTTGGCAATCGTTGAGTTGTTTACTTCTGTTGTTCCGCCAAAAAGTCTAAGCGCGCCGCTCGATGCTGGCATATCATTCTCTCCAAAGGTTGAGTTGGTAATGGTAATTACTCCGGCTGAGTCCACCTGAGCACCAACGTTGTTGACCATTGCTGTCCGGGTGATGTTTACTTCTCCGCTTGGAGCAACTTGGATCATGGGCTGAAAAGTGTTTGTGTCAGTGTTATTTTCAAGAACTGTTCGTGTAAGATTGAGAGTCCCGGCTCCGGTTACGTATGCAACCCTAGCGAGGCTTCCGACGGTGGTTTGGGTTACCAAAGAGTCAAGAAGTGTTGCTTGTCCGACTTGGACGTAGACAATTCCTGCATCCGTGTCGGCACTGTTCATGGTGAAGGTAGCTTCCTGAACGCCAAGAGTCCCATCGGCTACGTAAAATATGCCGCCATTGTCTGCGGAATTTTGTTCGTACGTTGACCCAGAGTCTGTGTATGATCCACCACCATCGAGATATATGACCCCACCATTATTGGTAGCACTGTTGTTGATAAAAGTTGATCCTACAACGCCAACGCCAGTCCCGTTACTATAGACAGCGCCGCTCACTTGAGCAGTATTGTCTTGAAAAGTAGAGTTGTTAATTTGCAAAAAGCCGGAGTCCATATGGACGGCGCCTCCGTATCCAGCGCTGTTATCACCATTTTCAATGGTGATGTTTTCGAGTGTTAGGTCTGCAGTTCCGTAAAAATGAGAAACACTACCGTCTCCATCAAGAGTGATGAGGTCTCCACCATCAATAGTGGTAGCGGTTGTGATGTTTTTTGTCCCGGTGAGTGTGATGGTGTGTGGGGATGCACCACAATCAAAATCGACGGTTCCTCCGCCAGTGAGTGCTGTATCAAGGGCTGCCTCTGTACAGCTTCCAGGGGTTCCGGTTCCAACTGTCCCCGCAGCAAAGGCTGGAGAGGCAAGAATAAGAGTAAAGGCGAATGAATATATGGCTAGACGAATGGATCGAAACATAAGAAACAATTAAAAGTACTGGTTTTTAACCATACATTCGCAAAATGCGAATTGTCAACAAATCCTGATGACAAATCAATGCAGATACTTAGGCAGCCATTTCCCAAAGTTTTTCACAAAGCTGAAGACATTCCTTGGCATAGACTTTGTTCACGATTTTGATCGCGGTAACAGAGTGTCCATCTTCGGAATATATGTTGTGAAGGACAGTATTTAAGTCTGGGTAGACGTCGAGGACGCGAGGGTCGGGGAGATCGTACGGAAGGTAGCGTACTTCGTAGCGGGCTGGTAATCTTTGCAGATCTTCTTCGAGCATTTCTTTGTGCTTTTCATAGGCGATAATGCGCACGACGCTTTTGTTTTTTTTCAATTTTTCTAAGTAGCTTTTGCTAAAAGATTTTATGTATTTGTTCATGAGGCGGCCGTTGCTTGTGCCGAAAATATACTCAACTGAACCTGGTGCCATATCGTCTAAAAGACCTGAAAGAAGGCTAATATACTCTTTGCGACCTTCGTATATGACAATTTCTTCGGACTCTTTTTTTGAAAGGTCCTTCATTTGTGTTGAGAGTTTTTGAGCTAACTCTGCCTTGTGTTCAAACTCATGGGCCAGTGTTTCTGGGGCAGTAGCCGAAAATATCTTTCGTCCTTTTACTACTTTTTCGGATACCAGTTTCCTTACTATAAGGTGTTGGATGGAGTTGTAGACGATGTTTCGGTGGAGATTTGTGGCTTTTACAATTGGTCCCGCGTTGCATGGTCCAAATTCAACAATCGCAAGGTATACAGCTGCGTTGTTAGTGGTGAAGCCGAGCTCGAGAAGTGTGTTTTGTAGGGCGTTTTTCATCGGAAAAATCATATCTTTAAATGGCTTTTGAGGCAATTTTTTGGATCGATATTGACATTTTGCAGAAAAGTTATATTGTATAGTCTCTTAAAAAGGCAAATATGTTTGAACTTGAATCGTTTTTGAGGGGTGAACTGAGTGATCTGATTGATACAGAGAGAGGCGAGGCTTATGAGGATAAGCTCAAGGCATACTGGGACCAGGTTAATGAATGTGAGGATTTGGATGCCATTCGGTATCTGACTGAGTTTGTCCGGTTGGATTTGTTGGCAGTTTTGTACTGTTTTGCAGATATTGATGCATTGGAGCAGGCTGAGGGTGAACAAATGCAGGTGGAGATCGCATTGGATCGGTTGGCGATGGAACGAGGTAGAACATTGAAGCAGCAGATTTGGAGTTAGCAGTGCTATAATGGTGGTATGAAGTTTCCTGTTGAGTTACCATCGGAATTTGAAGAAAAGGCGAAGAATTTGGGTATTCATCCAGAAGATGTGGATGAGTTTTTTGTGCGTGGGAGCGGGAAAGGGGGCCAGAAAATCAACAAAACCTCGAGTTGTGTTGTGTTAGTTCATCGACCGAGTGGAATAGAAGTACGATGCCAGAAGCATCGGGAACAAAGTAAAAATAGGATTTCGGCTTATAAACTGTTAATCCGAAAGATTGAAACGCAAAAAAAGGGGAAGGAGTCCGATGAGGCAAAGCGGATTTTCAAGCTGCGGAAACAGAAGAAACGGCGTTCGCGAAAGGCAAAAGAGAAAATGCTTCAAGAGAAACACCACCGCAGCGAGATTAAGAAACTGCGGAAAGATGTTTCTGATGAAAATTAGAACTATTCTTCTGAAGGGGTTTCGCTTGATTCGTCGGTTGGAGCTGCTTCTTCCGGAGGATTTGCCATAACTTCCACAAGCTCTTGGTTGAGCTCTTCAAACTTGGCTGGGCTACTTTCAAGACGTGTCTTGAGACCATTGAGCTGTTTTACAATCTGGTCGAGCTCTTCTGATCCAGGAGCGGCATCTATGGCGTCATTGGCTAATTCTTGTACTTTTGCAGTGATTCGAGCAATGTTTGAGACATGGACGATAGCATTGAAAGCTGTTTGATCAGCAGTGTCGGTTACTTTAAGGGCTTCGAGGGTGGCTTTCATTTCGGTAAACTTCTCCTTGGCCTCGTTCGCCTTTAAGGCTATTTGTTCGTAGTTGGCACTTCCGTCTTCTCCAATGTTGATTTGATTGGCTAAATTGAGCGCAAGCTGACCACTTTCGGTTGAATATTGTTGAAGATTTTTTTCAGCTTCTGGGAGATTTGGCGCTGCTTGGCCGCATCCTACGAGAAGAAATGATGCTACGATAATGGCTAAAAATGGCTTTTTGAAGAGGTTTTTCATGATTTGTATAATTAAGAGCGTTTGTATGCTAGCAAAAAAAAATTGGGAAGTCTAATGGTGTGTAATGGCTGTAATGAAGGGCATTCTTTTTGTTTATAATAAGTGAGAAGAAGTGAGTATTGACAACTTGGTAAATTAATGCATAATAGTACCTTACGTTCGTAAATGGTACTATGGCGCAAGAGCAAGACAAAAAGCTAGTCGAACAGGCGAAGCGGGATCCGCAGGCGTTTGCTGCGCTCTACGACAAATACTTCGACCAGATTTATCGCTACGTGTATAGGCGCGTGGGCGATAAGGAAATGGTCCATGACCTCGTGAGCCAGACGTTCTACGATGCCCTATCGCACATGGATTCCTATGAGCATAGGGGTTTTCCGTTCTCTGCTTGGCTCTACAAGATTGCTCATAACAACGTTTTGAAGTACTACCGCAAGAGTAGCAAGCTTCAGACTTCTTCTATTGAAGAAGGAATGACGTTTGAAGACGAAACGGTGGATGTAGAACGCGAAATGCGAAACACGGAAGCCAAAGAAATGATTGAGGAGATACTTCTACAGTTGGAACCTGAGGATCGAGAAATCATCCGTTTGAAATTTTTTGAAGAGGTTTCCAACGTGGAGATTGCCGAAATTATGGGTCTGAGCGCGAATCACATTGGAGTGAAAGTGTTCCGAGCCCTCAAAAAAGTCAAACAACTTCTCTCAACTTAATTTTATAACTATGGCACGACCAAACAGTAAATATTTTGCATCGGTGATCACGAAACTTCTTGCCCACAAGCGGAAGGAGAACATCGAAATTGACCAGTCGTTTAAGACGATGCTGCGCAGTGATATTTTGACGAAGGCTGCGGATGTGCTTGGTGAACAACAACGTTTACCGGAAACTGGAGGTCAGAGCTTTTTCGCTCAATGGAAGTATCTTTTTGCTGCTGTGCCAACTTTTGCGTTGCTCATGTTTGTGGGATCGCAATTTATGAATATGCCGGTGGTTATTCCTGAAGGAGAGTTGCCGTCAACGGAACAAGATACGGTTGCTGAACCGGGTAATCAGGAGGATGTTCAGCCTGTTGTGGAAAACGATGCATCTGTTGAGAGTGATGAACAACCGGAGACTGTTGAGTCTGATGCCCCAGCACAAAGAGTGAAAACATTCCCAGGGTCACTTGTTTTAAATCAAGTGACGAATACGGTTGATGATGTGCAAATTTTGGAACCGGAACCGACTGTGGAAGACAAGGTGGCTGATCAGCAACCGACGACTCCGTCGCAACCAATGTCTTTTCAGCTTTTGGGATTGAATGTGAATGTGAGTTCAAATGATGAAGTTGGTGGAGAAGTAAAGGTTTTTGATGAAAGTCAGCCGGAAGTTCGATCCCTTGATGCTGAGCCACGTGTGGTTCAGGTTGAAGAGACGCAACCAACGGTACAATCGGTGAATGAGGATACTCCTCCGACTGTACAAACCGTTCAAGAGCCGGAGCAAGAGGTTCCAAATCAACTCGTTCAACGGGTTGATGCTAGTGTGCCGGCGGTTCCGACCGTAACAGAACCAGCTATGGAAATTGCCCCATCGGTGCAAAGGGTTGACTATGCAGTGCCGCTTTCTTCTGTTCAAGAGGTGCGAATGGAGGAGAAGGTTATTCCAAAGTTGGCTGCTGGAAGAGCTATTGAGGATGTTGTTGTGGTTGAGCGGGAGCCGGGAATTGTGACAGTAAATATGACGTTTGTGGGTGGAGGTCAGGCCAGCGGGTTTTATACGTTCAATGAACGAACGCAGGTTTGGGACCATGTTCAATATGTGACGAATTCCTACTATGATAATGGGCTTTCGTATACGACGAACTTTACGTATGTGAAGTAGTGAGGGAGTGGTGTTGAAGGTACTCTCACGAATGATGTCATTTTGACAGCATTTATGAGAGTGGAGTTTTGTTGGTCGGCAGGTCTTGAAGGAGCGCGAGTGCGATCCAAAAGAAAAGGAGGATCGGCGCGAAGAGTAAACTGTTCACGAATACGGAGTGGACGAGGAGCGCGAACATCCCGCCGAAGATGCCGAGGGCGTAGCCTCGGTGGAGGAGGGTGGTTTTGGTGTTGCGCCAGATGTGGAAGCTGGATGTGAGCGTGAATCCATAGATGAGGATGAAGGGGATGAAGCCGAAAATCCCAGTGGTTGCGGCGATGGTGAGAAGGCTTGAATCCGATCCACTACCAGAGTGAGTGCCTTCTTCTTTGGTGAATCCTTCTTGATGATTTACGATGCGGAGATTGTTGTATCCGCTTCCCAGGAGTGGTCTTTTTTCAATGAGGCTCCATGTTTGTTGCCAGGATTGGAGTCGTAGTTTTGCGGTTGGGTCGGGGGTGTCGACGGAGCTTCCAGTCAGGGAGACTATACTTTGAGCGAGTTCCCCAACACGCTCTTGAGCTCGTGGTGATGCCGCAATTCCCATCAAAAAAAGTATAATAGTGATGAGTAAAATCTTTCGTGATTTAAGGAGGCTGATGATGAAAACTCCGCCTGCAAAAGCGAGGTATGCGGAACGTGAATAGGTGAGAAAGACGGCAGCACTCAGCACGGCGATGATCGAAAAAATCCAAACTTTTGACGATAGTTTTTTTATGTGGAGGCCAATCCCCAATAGCATGCTCGCCATAAATGATAGGAATCCTCCAACAAAATTGGGGTCGAGCCACACTGAAACCAAGCGGTTGATGTGCGGATCGTAGCCAAACTCTTCCAAGTCGGCCAAATCTGGGTAGACGGCCAATTGGATGAATCCCGCAATGGCGAGTCCGACGGCAGAAATGGCCATGGTGTGAATTACGGCCCTTTTTTGTTCCTCTGTCTGGATGGATTGGAGTGTTATGAAAAAGAGGAGTGCATACTGAATGTAGCGGAGTAAGTAGAGGCTCCCGCTGATCGCTTCTGAAAATGAAAGAAAAGTGAGGGATTGGAGGAGTGAAAGTCCGGCGATGACCACGAAAGCCACGAGTGCGATGGCTATTTTTTTTGAAGGCTTTGTGAAGAGGGGTGTGGTTTGTACGGTGGTGAGGTTTTTGAATATCCAAGCGGCGATGATGATGGGGAGGATTGCATCGCTGACCAAAATGGTAGTGGAACTGGTGATGGGTAGGCGAACAAGTTCACCGAAAAGTGGGAGTAGTAGCGCTAAGTGTAGCCCTATCCTTGTGTTTCTAAAAGTGAGGAAGAAGAGAACTCCAAAGAGGATTATGAGTGCGGCCTGTTCTGGCTGTACAGCGAAAAGGATGGCGGCGATAGCTGCCGTAGCTGCTCCAAGTATCCAATAGATGACTTTTGGTAAAAATTGTTGTGTGATTTTGTTTGTGTCTGCTATCATATCTGCACATTATGGCAATTTTATGGCTCAAGCAATGGAAAAATTAGTGATTGGGACGTCGAACCTAGGGAAGTTTCGAGAGATCATGGAAGTGATGCATGATGTGCCGTTTGACGTGATTTCGTCGAAAGATTTGGATTTGAATAATGATGTGGTGGAGGATGGTGAAACGTATGAGTTGAATGCTCGGAAGAAGGTTGATCATTATTTCGAGCAGACTGGATTTTTGACCTTGGCCGAGGATTCGGGAATTGTGGTGGATGCGTTGGCGGGGGAGCTGGGTGTGAAGACGCGGCGGTGGGGGGCAGGAGAAAATGCTTCGGATGAAGAATGGATCGATTATTTTTTGGATGTTTTGAAGGATGTGCCGGAGGAGAAACGAACGGCGCGGTTTATTTGTTGTGCGGCGATGAAAGACGTGAATGGAGAGATCCAGATTTTTAATGGTGTGACGGAAGGTGTGCTCACGCATGAATTGCGCGCGCCGATTTATAAGGGTTTACCAATTAGCTCGTGTTTTATTCCGACTGGATTTGAGAAAGTTTATGCGGCACTTTCGATTGAGGAAAAGAATCGTGTTTCGCATAGAGGAAAAGCCATGCACGCTGTGCGTGATGTTCTGAAAAATCGAGCGTAGTAGTCTCCGTCGTTCTGGGTGACCTACTTTTTCTTCTTCGTGGTTTTCCGAGTTGTCGTTTTTCGTGCTGTTTTCCGAGTGCTCGTTTTTTTCTTGCTTGTAGATTTTGATTTAGATGAACTCCGTGACGAGGTTCGTTTTGGAGAACTCTTTTTAGCCGGTTTACTTGTTGTCTCTTTACTTTCTTCAAATGTAATCCAGATCAAAGCAGCCAAGCTGACGAGGAAGAGTGTGAGTGATATCCAAAAGTAGTAGGTTTGCCATGTTTCACTGACCCCATCCAGATCTGTCTTGGTTGGAGGAATATTTTTGATGTTCATGTCGGTGTGGAGCACGAGTCGAGTGGCAATGGTCACGTTTGGATTGTTGATGTCCTTTTTCGTTTTTTCCATGGCAATCCCTGCTCGGTATTCGCCGAAAGAGGTGTCGCTTGGAATGTTCAATGTGAAAAATGCTTGTCGTTTTTCTCCTCCTTCCAGAACGATTTCTGGTTCGTCGAAGACAATCCATTGTCCTTCGCCTTCTCCGCCGTCTGCGCGAGTTTTGTATGCTCTTGTTCCTTGTTGTGAAAGCGTTGGATCAGCACCGTAGAGATAAAATGTGGCAGCTTCGTTCGAAAGATTTGCGATTGTCACGCTGTCTCGAACCTCTGATCCTGGCCCTAGTTCAAATGTGAAGTTGCTGGATCCTGGTGTTGCTGGATTGGTTGGCACAATGGTAAAACCTTCACTCTGCATGTTGGCAATTTCTTCTGGGAGTTCCACGTTTTCTTGAGCGAAACCAATATTCAAAGGGAGCGCTAAGAGGGTGAAGACTGTTACCAACAGCGAAAGTTTTTTTGTCATTGTGAAGGGTTTATGAGGAGTTTTATTTTTTTGGAGGGACTAAAATTGTTGTGCCGGCTTTGAGTGTGTATGGTTTTTTGAGTCGATTCACTTTTGCGAGTTGTTTCCATTCAACTCCATATTCTTTTGCTAAGCTTGTGACACTGTCTTCTTGCTTTGTTTTATATGATTTCCACTCTGCACGGAGCTTCTTCATGGTCGTGTGATGGTGGATGGCCCATCCCACAAGGAAGATAACAACTCCTAGGAGTATAACAGTTATGTACCATGGCGTTAAATTTATTCCGATTTGTCGGGTTTGAGTGGAGGAATTAATTTTTTGGTCGCTGGCGATATTGAATTCAGAGAAAGTCACGCTGGCTGTGGCCATGTAGTAACCAAATGAGGGTTGGTCATCCCAACGAAGCTCTATGTCGTTGAGTTCGGTTCCTGGTTGTAGGGTAATTTGCGGGAGGGTGAGTTCTGATTTTTCTAAAAATGGAAATCCTGCCAATGTAATTTTTGGTTCGACGATGGCAATAGTGTTCCCGTTATTTTTGAAAGAAAAATGGAATTGAGATCGATTATTGTTGGTTTTGCCGTTGAATGAAAAATTTTCCCAGCTGTAGTCGTTCACGGCTTCTCCTGGAACCGATACGAATGTTCGAATATAAATGCGGGCGTTGGTGCTGACGGCGCCTGGAGCGCTCAAGCCATCATCTCCTTTGAGTTCGGCTGATGATGCTTCTACAGCAATCCCTCCTCCATAGTTTCCCGGGGTGGCATTGGCTGGAACTGAGAGTGTGAATGGAATTTGAATTTCCCCTTGTGCTTCAATGGTTGTTTGGGGGTTTTCAAAGGTTACCCATGTCCCTAAGAATTGTTGGTCGTGGGATTTGGATGTGAGGGCGAATGTTCCTTGGCTGCTGTTGGTTCCGTCTGCACTGTAGGTTTCTACGGTGATGGCATCTCGGCCAAGGTTGCGAACAACGATGCTGCTTTCAATGCTTTCCCCTGGTGCGATTTCAAAATTAAATTGTCGTTCATGAGGTGGCCCTGGCACAACTGAAAATTCTGCTAGTGCGGTTGGGGCGAGCGTCAAAAAGAGTGAAAGTGCGGCAATGGTTGTGAGGATTTTTTTCATGAGTTCGGGCTATGGACACACACCGGATGTGTCGTCGGAAAGGGTATAGGTTAGTGTTGTGTAGTAGGTGTTTGGTGTTGTGTATTTTGGAATTGAAAGATAGAAACTCATCCCAACGTGCATTTGTCCGTTTCGTCCGGTTGGAGCAGTGAGGGATCCATTCATAATGTCTCTTGCAACTTCCAATGAGTTATTGGAAACAGCTGTGAAGGTTGCAGGATCGCTAAAGGTTGATGATGCTGTGTTGAGTGGTGCTGTTGCAGTTTGGTCGCCAGAAAAGCCGGTGAGGTACTTGATGTTGTTTACTTCGCTTCCAGCTTCTGCGGTGTTCGTACTGGTTACAGCAAGCAAATTGTCTGGAACTACTTGGGTTGACACTGGTGTGAAGGCGGCGGCTTGAGCTTGAAGGTTTATCCCTCCACATCCTCGATTGTCCAAAACTGTGAGGTGTCGACTTGTTGGCAATTGTCCATCGCTATCACTGAGAAGGTCTGTGTCTGCTATTGGGACTGCGAAGCTCCCTAAACTTATTGAATTTGGGATATCGACAAATGAGATATATGGAGCACTAGTTACAATGATAGTTGAAGTTGCGGCAAACGCGCTACTCGCTATAAGAGTACTGAGGAGAGATGCCGCGCAAAGCGCCGAAAGAATGAATTGTTTTTTTTGTGTTTTGCGCATGCATGCATTATAGCTTAGATACAGCTGAGATCAACGCACTGGTAGAGTGTGTATGTGATTTGTCCACTATAGGCACCGGCTTCTAGATAGGAGGGTTCCAGTAGTCCACGAATAACGAATCCAACAGAGTATCCGCCAATTCTTCCGCCTACAGGCTCGGGTGCGACAAGGATATCAATATCACTACTTTCTGACCCAATGTTTAAAATGCCAGAGTTGGCACCTTGTCCGGCTGGAGTTGTTCCGCTTACACCACGCTGAATTTCAATTTGCGTTGGGCTGTTTATAGCAGTAACTAAGGCATATTCATTGCTGTCGAGTCGAATCACATCACCTTGTACGTAGAGAGAGCTGTCTCCAACAGGGATCAGTGTGTCGGTGTCGGTGATTGGAGAGGTTGGATCAAGATTTATGAGTGGTCCGTTTCCGGTGAAGTGAGAAACGTCAAGATCGGCATCGCAATTTGCGGCGGGGCTTCCAGTTTGTCCATCCCATGCACATGACCATGGTGCAGTTACATTCACACTTCCAGCTGATGGGCTTCCTGGCTCAGTGTCGACGCCATCTATTGTATTGTTGGCAACAGTGAGGGCTGCGAAATTGGTGAATGGAATTACATTTCCAGTGATTGTATTGGTAAAGTTGGTCAAAGACATGCTGACTTTAAAGTTGAAGTTTCCGTCGTCCGCATCATCGGCTCGAAGAACCTGTCCAGGAGTAATTGGGGTCAATGTTTTATAAATGTTGAAATCAGGAGATCCTGATGCTGGGAGAAAAGTTGTATCAAAAGAGAAATCGTCTGGAGAAGTTATAGAAATAACACCGTCAAAGATTTGCAGTTCAGCGGTGCTGTTGTCACTTCCTTGTGCCATGAGCATCATGGGATTGGCCATCAGGGCTATGGCACTGATTATCATTCCAACAATACTTGCTCTTTTGAGGTTACTTTTTTTCATGTTTTTTCTCTCTTGTGAGTAGTACATATGCCATGCTGGCTATGAATATTCCGAGTGTGACCCAAAAAAATGCGGTTGGTTGATACGAATTTTTTTCTGGGGGAGTGAATCGTGGTATTTCTTGGGGATCCTGCGTTACTTTGATTTCAATGTTTTCCATGACACGAAGCGCGGTTTGTACGGGAGCGTCGGTGTTAAATTTTTGTTCCAGAGCGAATCCTCCTTTGTACACTTTTTCTTCAACGTCTTGAGGGATGTTTATTCGAAAGTGAATTTTTTTTGTTTCCTGTGGTTCGAACTCATATGTTTCATGTTCGATTTCTACCCATGATCCTATTTCTGTCATCTCTTCATCATAGGTTTTGAAGGCTGGTTTGCCTTCGTTGTCGATGGAGCCGTCAGCAGGGTAGAGGTTTAATGTTCGAGGTTCACTAACGATGTTTTTAACCAGGATGTCATCTTCTATTGTTGTTCCAGGTTTAGCTTCATACATGAATATGGATGGAGCCACAGCATTTTTTGAGGCTGGCTCGGCAGCAAACGATGTTGATAGATTCTGTGCCGATGCGTTTTGCGACAAAAAGAGACTTATCAAGATACTGACGAGGAAACCTTTTTTCATTTTTTGGGTGGGATCAGTATTTTTTGATTTGGTGTTAATTCATAAGGAGGTTTGAGGTTGTTGAGTTTGGCAACAACTTTCCAGTCAACACCACTCTTTTTCGCGATTTCGTTAAGGGTTTCTCCTTGTTGAACAACATATGTAGAACTGTTTTTCTTGAGTTTTTTTATCCGGTTTTGATGATAGATAATCAATCCAACTATAAGGATGATGAGAATCAAAATAATCAGGATTGTTGTCCACGGAATGACTGTTAGGGACAAGGTTGCTGTTTTTTCTCCTATTAAAGTTTCTACATTGTTAATGATGTCGTTTTCATAGTAAGAAACTTCTGCTTCTGCAGTGAAGAAACCAAAAAATGGCTTGTTATCCCAATTGACACGGAAATCAGTGCTTTCTCCCATATAGAGCTGAATGTCATCGTCGGTTATTGTGTCTGAAAAGAGTCCCCCGAAACTGCTGATTTTGATTTTTGGTTTCAAGATGAGGGCGGTGTTACCATTATTGGTGAACTCCATAGTAAAGAACACCTTATTGTTCGCGGTTTGTTGTTGAGTAAAGTTATTGAACTCAAGATCTGATATTTTTTCTCCAGGTACTTCTACAAAGAACGGTACGACAACACGGGTTTTGATTTTAACGGACGTTCCTCCGCTGGAAGTTGCGGCTGCTTCATCGAACTCTTCCAGAGCAAGGCCTCCTGAGTAAACTCCGGGAGGGAGACCGGAAGGAATTGTGATGTAAAAGGGAACATCCATGCTTTCTTTTCCATCTAGGGTGTAGACCGATTCGTCGAATGTCGTCCAGATTCCTAGGCCGGTTTGTTCTTCTGTTGGAAGTTTCACTGCGAAATGACCATCGTTGGTTTTGGCACCATCATTGGCATATATTTGAACCTGAATGGGATTTTCGGAAGTATTGCGAATATAGGCATACCCTGTTTGTTGGCTGCCGGACTGTATCTGGAATCGCATGGTGCGATTTTCTACGCTTGGAGAAATGCTAAAATTTGCTGAAGCACCACTAGTGAAGAGCGTCATGCCGAGCATCATGAGAATAGCAAGAAGAGCAGATTTTTTCATTCGATAATGTTTAGTTATTGTACTCATTGGATTGTATCATTAGTGGTAACTTGGACCAAGTTTTTTGGCTTTCAAAAGCCTATGTAGAAGGTATCAGAGTGATGGTCAGGGTTGATGTGTAACTTCCTCCTGCTTGATTTTCTGGAACATTGAGGTAATAAGCGATACCTGTTCCTACCGCGGTAAACTTGAAGTCGTTTGTTCCGGCTCCACTCGTGTTTTCCATAATTGAGCGGGAACTATCGAGTGTAGCGTTTTCAGTTGTGAATGGTGTAGCTGTGGTGAGGTCTGTAGTGTCGGCTACGTTGTATGGTGCTTCTACGTCTTGTGTATCTGCGTATCCGGTTGTGTAGAAGAGGTTGGTGTCTGATCCGTCTCCACCACCGGCAAACTCGGTAAATCCAGGGCCGTAACTGGTGTCTGGTGTAACGTTCGTCGTGGCCAGAAAGTAAAGATTACTAGATGGAATGTCTGGGGCGATGGCTCCACTATCGACAAAGTTGGTGGCTTCAACTCCAACGAGCCATCCTTCATCTACTCCGTCGGTAGCGCAGCCTGGGCCGGTTCCGACTGTTCGTGAGTCGTCAACATAGATAAATGCTTCTTCTGGGAGAGTATTGGTTCCGTTTTGGTATGGAGTGGCAAATCCAGACCCGATGAGTGTTCCAAAGGAGTCTTGTGCTAGGTTGCTTACGGTAAGGTCGGTCATTTGGAAATCGTTGTTGGCGTTCACGTTAAGGGTGAGAGCTCCACAAATGATTTCTTGTGTAGCATCAGAGTTTTCACTTCCTCCGCTGCTACCGCCACCACTAGAGCCTTCGTCGAAATGTTGTGCATAGAGGTCCATGCCGCTTGGTCCTTCATCTTGAAAGACGGTTACGACTCCAGTTCCACCATCTGAAGTCATGACCGGATTAATGCCTTCTATGCCTGCTCCTGTGGCGAGGGTTGTTCCGTCACCCGCAAACTCAACGGTACCATCACTATTGAGGTGTTGGAGTTTGGCTACCGGCCATGCACCACCTTCGTATGAGCCATAGAGGATATATGCCCCACCAGCGCCATCGGTCAACATGGTGTTCGTATCAAGACTTAAGAACCATGAAGTGTTTGCATCGATGTTCGAGAGTGCAATTGGCGCGGATGCCCAACTGTCAGCGGTGTCGAGAACTCCTGCTGAAGTTACATGGTGTCCATAGACTTCATTATCTGTATCTGTGTGCCATGCAATAAGGAGCCCTCCGCTTCCATCATGGACTATTCGTGGTTGTCCACTGTAGCTGGCTACGTCAGCTGAGGTTGGGACAACTGTTACACCGCTGCCCCATTGTGCTGCACCAGCACTGTTAAACTTTTGAACTTGAATGTTATCTGGTGAGCTACTGAGGTCTTCAGCAAGGAATCCAAAGTATACATTTCCTGTTCCATCTACTGCAATGTCTCGACCACGGTTACCTTGATTGTCGTCATCGACGAGCAGTGGTGTGTTCCATGGAGCTCCGGCTAGGTTACCGTTTGCATCAAATTTTGTAACAGCATAGTAGAACAATGGAATTGAGCTTTCATATGCAACAATAACGTTACCAGTTCCATCGGCGATGATGTTGGCACTGTGATCGTTGGTTCCTCCACCCTGACTTTCAGGCATTTGAAGTGGACGCCATGTTCCTGCTCCACCGGTGTTCCAGTTTGTATCTACAACTCCAGAGCTGGTAACACGTGTTACGTAGAGATCTTGTGTTTGAAATGTGTTGAGGCTTGCTCCACCATCACCCCAGGCAAGATATACACCTCCTGATCCATCGGGAATCATTTCCATGAATACTTCACATCCGCTTCCACTGGTGATTGTGATTCCAGGAAATCCAAACTGACGGGTTCCGGTTGAATCTAATCTTTGAAGAAGGACGTCACAATTGCCGCCACCGAAGTCAATATTTTGAGCTACATATACACCACCGGCGTTATCGGGAGCGATGCCTCGGGGTGCTGTCAGTTGTGATGAAGCGATTGTGGGAAATCCACCGTTCCAGGCAGCTACGGCTGATCCGTCTGTTGCTGAAAATTTGTACGCATATGAACGACCATTGAGGAGGAAGGTTGTAACGTAATCGCCATCACTGGTTCTGGTTACGAGTTGTTCGTTTTCGTCTGGAGGATTGTTAGAAATGACAATGTCACTTGGAGTAGTGGAATTGGGCCACTGCCCCTGTACCGCGGCAAAAGCTATTTGATAGATTCCCAGCGAGCTGAGCATGCCAATAAGGGAGAGTGTGGAAATAAATTTTGCAATACGGCGTTTCATGGATTGAGAATGATGGATTTTTATCTTTATATTATACCATATTTTCTCAATAAGAGGTAGACAAAAAAGAGGCCTCGGGATACGAGACCTCTTTTATTATTTGTCTTGTGGCTGCGAACTAAGTTGCTGTCGCAAGAGTAAGAGTTACAGTAGAACTATATGTACCACCAGATTGGTTAGCAGGAACGTTCAAGTAGTATGCAAGTCCTGTACCAACAGATGTGAACTTAAAGTCGTTTGTACCAGCACCGGTTGCATTGTTCAAGATGTTTCGCGCAGTGTCGAGGCTAGCGTTTTCTGTCGTGAACGGTGTAGCAGTAGTGAGGTCTGTTGTGCTCGCAAGGTTGTATTGAGCAGCAACATCTTGAGTACCGGCATAACCAGTTGTGTAGTAGACGTTTTCATCGTCACCATCAACAACCTCATACTCGGTGAATCCACCAGCTGCTGTTACGTTTGGAGATGTAGCGATGTAGAAGTTGGTGTTTGGGATACTGTTTAGTCCATCAACAAAGTCGGTGGCAGCAGCAGAAAGTGTCCAACCTTCATCAGTACCATCAGTGGCACAACCTGCACCACTACCAACAGTACGAGCATCGTCAACAGAAACAAATGATTCTACTGGAAGAGCATTTGTTCCACTTTGATACGTTACAGCAAAACCGGAACCGGTAAGAGCTGCAAATGAGTCTTGGGCTGATGTACTAACGTTCAAATCAGTCATCTGAAAGTCGTTATCAGCGTTGACGTTAAGAGTAAGTGAACCACAAGCAATGTCTTGCTCAGCCGCTTGAGGATCAGATCCTTGTCCAAGAGCAAGGCTTGGAAGAAGTACGTTTGCCGCGAGGGCGAGTGTGCCGAGACCGGCAACGAGTGTTTGTTTTTTCATGTTGAATGAAAAGGTTAAAAAGGTATTTATATATATTTATATGTATGTTTTGTATGTGTTGACAGATTGAATTAAACACATCGTAATATCATACCACTTCTTGAGTGGTGGGTCAAGGCTTGTCATTCTTTTTTTATTAATGGGGGAGTTCCTTTTATTAGAGCCATTTCCCGTTAACAACTTCCTGCCCCTGGGCCGGTAGAATCGGAGAGGGTGTAGGTTATGGTGTTTTCATAGCTCCCGTCTGCGGTTATTTCTGGCACATCCAAGCGGTAACTTGGATAAAGGGTGTAGAGCCCAATGCGGCCACAGCCGGTATCGGCGTTTGCATTGATAAGGTCTAGATTGAGGCTGTTTCCTGGGTTTCCGCCATCTTCGGTGAAGGATGTGTAGTCAAGGTCGACATTTGGATCACCTTTGGTGGAAACGACAACAGCAGGCGTTCCTGGTTTTACGACTTCAATAAAGTCGGCTCCAGATGGGTTGTATTGGAGGAGTTTATTGAGGAGATTGTCAGCATCTTCTGATCGGCTGTAGAGCGATTCGGTGTAGGTTGCTGATGTTGGTGTTCCGGATGGTCCTCCTTTTGTAACTCCGACAATTGGTGAATCGCCGTAGTCGTCGCGGAGGAAGACATCGTTGTATTCAAATTGGATTGGATCGTCAGCAGTGTTTCCGGTGAAGACGACACGGAACATCATGACATCGTCGTCTACTGGGGCATCAGGGCTTGGGTCGCAAAGTGTTGGAGTTCCGCCATCTGGGACACAGTTTTCGGTTACCCATGTGAGTTTTACTTGGCCACCAGTTGTGTCTAGGTAGATTCCGCCTGCATCACTACCAGTGGTGACATCCTTGTAATACGGGAGAATTCGAGGTTGCGGATCTTCGAAAATGTCTTCCCCTGGGGAGGTGAGAGGGGATTCACACTGTCCTGTTGAAAAGGTGATTGATCCGTTTGAACAGGCGTAGATGGTGTCGCCGTAATCGGTTCCATAAAAATAGAAATTCCATCCAGGGACGGTAACGGTTACTTCGGTGTTTTCATCAACATCATCATCGGCATCTGATCCAGTAATGAGGGTTCCGGTTGGGAAGCCAGTAAAAGTACTCGTTCCAGAGCTGTCTTCTAGGTAGCTTGGGCTGAACTGTTCCGTAACAATGTTGAGTTGGTCGATGTCGATGGTTTCTGGCCCAGTTCCATCTTTTAAATATTCTGACGCGGCAACTTGAAGCACAAATCCGCCGTCGTAACGAGTGTCTTGAACAGTGATTCCTGTTCCTCCGCATGTAACGAGGTCGATGTCTGGAGTTTTTGGATTGAGATAGTAGCTTTCAAATGGTCCGGTTGGGGCGTTAATTTCAACGGGATCAAGGGCGAAGTTGCCTAAAGAGCATGGCATGGTGAGCGCACCGCCAGAGGCATCAATCACTTGTCCAACTGTAGAAGAACCGCTTGTTTGAGCGGTTGCTGAGATCGGAACAATTAAATTTACACCAAGGAAAATGGTGGAAAGACCGATCAAATGCTTCAAAGCGGTTTTTTGCATACCTGTATTATAGCAATTTTTGGGAGTTTTTTTCAATGCTCGCCACGGAATTTTTTTTGTGGTACATACGTGGGGTATGAATTTTTTTGGATTATCGTTTGAGCCGCGGCTGGAAGAGGTTTTGCTCCGTCTTGAAAAAGAAGGGGAGCAGGGGAGTTTTTGGAATGTGCCACGGAGTTCGGCGGTTCTGCTGCATAGTTTGGTTGTGGCTTTGGGAGCGAAGAATGTTTTGGAAATTGGGACGTCAAATGGGTATTCGGGTTTGTATCTGGCTCATGCTGCTGCGGGAAATGGTGGTAAATTGTATACGGTTGAGTCGCATAAGGAGCGGTTTGGGCTCGCTCAAAAACATTTTGCGGAGGCGGGTTTGGACTCATCGATTATACAAATTCAAGGTCATGCTCCAGAAGTTTTGGAGGAGATTGATCCATCTATCCTTTTTGATTTTGTTTTTATCGATGCTACAAAAATGGAGTATGAGTTGTATGTTCCAGCACTTTTACCGCGATTAAGTGAGGGGGCACTATTGGTTGCAGACAATGTGCTCTCTCATTGGGACGATTTGAAAGGGTTTGCAGAAAAAATTCAATCAGAGTTTCCGGCGTATCTTTTGGATATGGATAGCGGGTTGCTGATTTTTTCTACAAACTCGTGATGGTGAGCTCACCTTGGTAGGTTCCTGCTGGTGTTCCATTTGGGATTTGGACGCTGAGCCGTGGATTGAGGACGAAGGCTTTCTTTTGGCCACGATTTCTTTCGGCGTTGACGAGGGTGGTTCGATCACTTCGGCCTGTGAGTTTCTTTAGTTGTCCTGGAGCAATGTCACGATCTCCATCTTGGGTGAGGATGGTTACTTCACCTGGGTCGATGGTGAGTGCTGAGGCAGGGATAACATGGTCTCCAGAGAGGAGCTGAAAGTCGGTGGTTCCAACAAATGTGTTCCATGGAGCGTCGTTGTTTTGGACAAAGATGAGTGTTCCCAGATTTTGTTCTGATTCTTTGCTTTCATTGAAGGAGAACTCTTGTGGTGGGAAGTTAATCTCTTCGGTTGGGACAAAAACAAAGTTGAGGTCTGGGGTTGCTGTGATCTCTTCCAATATTTCAGGTGTTGCCTTGAGTGCTTCGAGGAGGATTGAGTCGGTACGGAGTTTTTGCGTTGAATCTTCTTGGGTGACTTCTTCAACGTAGTCTGACTCAAGGATGAATTGACTGAGTCTTTCCCGTGTTGCTGGCAACTCTTCAACGAAAAGGTTTTCGAGTTCAGGGATTTGGGCGAATCGTTGTGGTGTGGCTTCTTGTTCTTCTGTGGCATCTGGAGTTGCAGCGCCTTCGGTAAGGCCGCTAATTGCGACGTTGCGACGAGCTTTTTCCTGCTCGGTGTAGTCCGCCATGAAGTGAACACCCCATAGTCCTTGTTCGAATGTACTTCCAGTTCCAACGAGGTCAACAATGGTTACCTCAAACTCTTCGCCATTTTCATCGTTTTCAAAGGTGACTGTTGGTGGCTGGTTGCCAATGGCTTGGATGTTCAAGATGACACCATCGTTGTCTGGACCGGTGAGAAGATCGAATTCAACTTCGGCTTTGTTGCTCTTCACTTCTGCTTGGTCTGTTCTTTCAAAGTGGAGGAGCTCTGTGATTGTGACACGAGCGTTTTTGAAGCGAAGGCTGCCATGCCATTCTTTGGTTTTGTATCCAGGAACGCGGATTTGTCGTACGTCACCCCACTTCACTGTGAGGACGTACTCGTTCGCGGTTTTGTCTTTTTGTGTCACATTTTGAGTTGGCTCTTCGGTGTCACTTGGATTGTTCTGGTTTTGGTTGTTGCCTCTTCCTTGATTGTTGCTGTTTGATGGTGGCCCACTGGTAATTTGTGCTTGTACGGTGGCTGGATCGATGCTGGATTGCATGGCAACGCTGGTTGCAACAACAGCGAAGAGTCCAAAATAGGCTAATCCTTTCTTAAGCTCTGGTACTTGAAAGGCTTTTTGAATGTTTGCAAATGTGAATGTTTCTGGTTTGAGTGCTACTAGAAGGATCAAGAGTAGGGTTCCGATTGCCCAAAGAGGGACAAAAAGAACTGTTCCCGCATTGGTTTGATGTGTTCCGTCGGAAAGGACGAGATTGTAAAGTCCGAATGCTGGTTTTTGGAAGCTGAGTGTGGTTTGTTTGGTGGTTTGTGGTTCGGTCCGTGAGTTTGCTGAAATGGTTTGGTGCGTTTCTCCAAAAATATCTTGAACTTGAAGTGTGTAGTCGGCTTTGAAATCAACAGTTCCGGCGTTGGCGGTGCCGACATTGAGCTGGTATTCGGATCCGGTTTGAGTTGATGAAATTGCATCAACATATCCATTTTCAATGGCTGGCCCTGTGACGTTCATGTAGACGCGAATACCTTTTTCTATTGAGAATTCTGATCCATTTTCGCGAACAATGATGGCTCCAGTGTGGAGTCCAACACCTGCGTTTTCTGGGATAATGAAATTGGTGCTCAAGATGCGACTTTCTCCAGATTGGAGTGTGATTTTTTGGACTGGAAGATGGATCCAGTCGGCAAGATCGTCTGAATTTTCGTGGACGTTTTTGGTTTGGAATGTTTTTCCTTCATTTGTTGCTGTATCGGCTGGGTAAATAGAAAGCTCTTTTGCTTCTGGCGCGAAGTTAGAGATCTGAATGGCTTGTTGTTTTTGTTGGCCGGGAGCAAGATATTCAACAAACCAATCTTGGTTTACTGCTTCTCCTGCGTGGATTGGCTTCACATCGAGCGTTCCAAAGTTGTAGAACGCAGCGTTTGCGGCTGGAAGTGCAGCGATGCTCCAGACGATGGCTGTTAAGGCAATGGTTTGTAGTGCTTTTTTTATCATTTAGATTACGGTGAACGTGAGGCTTGTTTCGTAGACTCCAATCGGTGTTGTAGATGGGATTTGCACGCGGAATCCAGGGTAAAATTTCCATTCTCCTGGTTGGCTTCCGCTTCCAGTTCCGAGTACTCGAGAGGTTGTGAGATCGGTATAGCTGTTGAGCGATCCGTTGAGTGTGAATCCACTGTCAACTCCGTTAATGGTTTGTACATCGAAAGCGTCGTTGATTTGTGTTGTGAGGTTTTTGACTTGAAAGTTTGTGAGTGGGATTGTTTCGTTTGGTGCTGTTATTTTTGTGAGTGGTCCAGATGCGCTCACTTCAACTTGAAACTCTGCTCCTCCGTTTTGGTCGGATATTGATATGAATCCATCTTCTCCACCTCCTGGTGGGTTGGTGTATCCACTTGCACCGGTAATGGTTCGGATGCTGACTTCACTGTCGACTTGGCTAAACTGGGCTTGTACAGGCGTGAAGACAATGTCCGAAGGGCCATCGAATCGGTATCCTCCACCGACCACCTGTATGAGCATTTGTTGTGCGAAGACAGGGGTAAAGTTGAGGCTGAAGAGCGCCAAAGTCGCAATGACTAACCAAATGTTACGCTTGTTTTTTTGCATATTTTTTAGATTCGATGTAGTGGATGAGGTTGTATCCTACGGCTGCCAGGAGTCCAAAAAGGCTGAGGGCGAAGAATGCCGTTTGGCTGTACATTGGAGTGGCGAATATGTTGGTTTGTGCGAATGTTGGTTCGACAACATTGGCATAAACGCGGACGCCGATTCTGGTTGTGATAAGGATGTTCTGAGCATTTTTTTCTGATTTTGATGCAAGGATTGAGGCTTTGTATTCGTGGATTTGTGCGTTTTTTGGGATCATGAATTCGACGGGGATGGTTTTCTTTTCGTGTGGTTGGAGTTCGACAGTGTTGGCAGGGATGTTCATCCAGGTTGAAAGCTCTTGTTCTGCCGGTTTTTCGTTGATAAGGAAGGTTCCGCTTTGGTCTTTTGCATCAAAAATTTCTAGGTTGAGGCTTAGTGGTTGGTTGGTGAGGTTTTCGATCGTTACTGAATCTTTTACGGTTTGTCCTTGCTCAGCATCGAGGATGATCCAACTTGAGTTGTCACCATGTTTGTAGGTTGGGTAGATGGTGAAATCTCCTGTGGCAGCGTGGACTGGCAGAGCCATGAGGCTCGTGAGGAGGACGCTGGTTCCAATTGTGGTGAGAAGTTTTTTCATCTTATGTAAGCGTGAATGTGATTTCGGCGCTGTGTGTTCCTGGAGCAATAAAGGGTGGTACTGTTATTTCGAATTCTGGGAAGATGCGCCATCGGCCAATTTCGTTGTTGGTGGTTCCGGTTTTTTCTGCGAGTACTTGTTGGGTGTCGATAAATGTATAGCTTTGTGTTGCTGCGTTCAGTGTGAAGGCAGTTGGCGTGTTGGTTGATTCGACAGTTTGAAAACAAAGATCTGCGTCGGTTGGAGTGTTGGTGTCATCACAGTCCCCGACATCGATATCGGTAAGGTCGTTATCCCAGTTTTTGACGCGAAAATGTTCATCATTTTTGATGTACGCTTTTCCATCGGCGGCAGCAAAGAAGTCGTCTGCTTGAATGGTGAGTGTGAAGTCCACACCCGTTGCATCTTGAACTTCAACGTATTTTACGTCTCCTCCATAGATGGCATCACGGACGGAAATTTCTTGAACGGTGTCTTGGGTAATGTCGACTGGTACTGATGGGAAGGTAATGTTTGTTGGAACATCCAGGAACTGTCCTCCTGCCTGAACTTCCTGTTGAGCAAGTGGTTCAAATTTGTCTGCTCCTAATTGAACGAGAGGACTTTGTAAGAGTTGATATATTGTGATACTGGAGTCGTTTCCTCCGGTACTTTCAAAGTTTCCTTCCCAGGCTACTGAGGCTTGTCCACGTTCATTCATGTCGACCGATGGGAGAATCTGGCTTGAGTTAATCGTTGAATTTATGCGGAAGGTTGGTCCGAATGGTTCGAATCCATATGTGCCGCCACCTGTGAATTGAAGGAATTGTCCATAAATCATATCTTCTGCTGAGATTGGTGAATCTCCCCAGACAACAAGGAATTGAAGTGAATTGGTGTCTGCAGCAATAGTTGTTGCGAAGTCGCGGGCTTCGGCTTGAGAGTATTGTGTAAGAGGGTAGCGAAGGCCAGCACTTACTGGTCCTCCTCCATCAAAAGCATAGAGTTTTGCAAAAACATCGCTATCTGCTCCGCTGACGCCCGTGAATGTAACGACGTATCGACCTCCGGAGACAAATGCAACGTCAGGGTCGACGTTTTCGGTTCCGGCAAGAGGAACCTGTTCATCGGATCCAATAGGGGTTCCACCAGTTGCTTGATGTATAAAAGCTTGGCGGACTCCTAATACACTGTCTTCCCATGCGTAGACAATGTCTGTGGTGTCTGGATCCATATCAACGCCACCTGGGCGACAGTCGGTGCATCCTCCGTAGAGCTGATAGTAGTCGAAAGATCCGCTATGGTATGCGGCTTGAATGCTTTGATCTGTTACATCGTTCCATATTACAGCAAAGCGCTGGAGGGCAAGCATTCCTGAAAGATATTGTCCAGCTGATACTTCGGCATATTCTTGAGTGTTTGAGCTGGCACGAATTGGGGTTGCTGCTCCGAGTGGGTCTCCGGCTTCGTCAAAAAGTTGATAGTAAACGTTTTTGGTTCCGGATGAGTTGTCTTCCCAGGTAACAACAAAGTTTCCAACTCCGTTTCCAGTTGTGTCTTTAAAGAAAGAAATGGATGGGTTGTTTGCACCGGATGAAGCAGAAATAATGTAGGCCTCTTTCACATCGATATAGCTTGGAGAAGCGCTTGGATCGTAACGTTTGAGGGTGAGACGAACAGCTTCTGCTGGGACGGGTCCGGTTGTTCGGTAGACGAATGCAATGTTTCCGTTTGGCGCGACCGCTGCATCGACGTTGGTTCCAGTGTGGACACTTATTGGGGTGGAGATATCTTCAGTTTCGGTTTTGAAAACCTCAGTAATATAGGATTGGTGTTTGATGTTGTTGCCTTCTCCTCGGGCAGTTGCGTAAAATCCGTCCGAGTTCATTCCGACGGCTGACCATTCTGGAACACTTGCGCCTGTTGTGAGGGCTACATTGCTGCCAATTCGTTTTCCTTGATAGTTGAAACTTTGACTGTAGATGTCCCAGGTTGCGCCGTCTCGCTCCGACCAGGTGACGGTGAAATTTCCAAGGTAGTCGGCAGAGATGTTTGGTGATTGACGAGGGGTGACGGTTGTGTTGTCATTGGCAACAAGTTGGAGCCCGTTTGGAGTACAGGTTACGTCGGTGTCGGTTCCGTTGGTTGCGTTTGGATCGCTGCAGGTGATGATTTCAGCAGAAAGTTCATTGCTGCCGGCATCTTGGTCTGGGTAGGCGATGATGAATCGACGTTCTGTATCGTCATCAAGATTATCTGGTCGAGGTGCTTTGTCAGCAGCAATGTCTGGAGCTTCAAGGTTTGCAAAGACTTGTGACATGAGTGCTGTGTTGCTTCCGAGTGCTGTTCCATCGAAGGCATAGGCTTGATAGTAGATGTCGGTGTCGTTCCATGTGATCATGAACTCTCCGAGCGTGTTCATGGCTACGGCGCTTCGGGTGTTTGCCGTTGTTGAAGCGCTATTGACTGAAATTTCTGAGCCAACAGCAGAGGGTTCAGTGGATGACTGTGTAAAGTCGACGTCGAACCGTTGTGCGTAAATGTCGTAGGTTGATCCTGCGTCAGCGGTTGAACGCCATGTAACAACGAAACGAGTGTTGTTGGTCAGTCCAGTAGAGTTGTAATCAATAGCAATGTCTGGGAACGACTCTGGTGTTGCTCCACCTACACCGGTGGTGTTAACCAGTTTTGCTGTGGTTCCAATTTGAGTCCCGTCGGCTTGGTATGCTTGGAGGAAAATTCCATCAGAATCGCCGGTTCCTACTCCTTCCCACACAATGACAAAGTTTCCATCTTTGTCCATTGCTACGGCTGGATTGTACTGCGCATTGCTGTCCACGGTTGTTGCAACGCTGAATTCGTTTCCAAAGTATGCATTTCCTTCAATGTCGTAGATTCGGCCTTTGATGTCTTCTCGAGTGGTTGTTTCATCGGCCCACACAACAATGACATTGCCGCTGTCGCTCATGGCAACATCTGGTTTGTTTTCTGCATCCGATGTTGGGAGGTTTACGGTTGTTGAGTTGGCGTTGTTTTCTGGTCCAATCGTAATGGCGGCAAGTGCTTCAGGAGTTTGTGTCCAACTGATTTTCGCCAACTGATATGCGCTGAAGATCACGCCGATCAGCGGTACAATCAGAAGTCCAAAATATTTTTTGTTTTTATTGTTCATTTTTTTGTTTTGGGACCATCAGTGTTTGGCCTTTGTCGACTAAGTATGGCGCTTTGAGTTTGTTAAATTTGGCTAATCGTTTCCAATTAATATGATGATTTTTGGCAATGTCTCCAATGTCTTCGCCTTCTTGAACAACATAAGCTTCGGCGTTGGCCATGTATTTTTTCCAGATTCGTTTTCTTTGAATCATGATGCCGGAGATAGCAATTAAGATAAGGATAACTATAAAAATTATCTCCCATGGCATAACCCAGAATTGGAGTTCTAATGTTTCTGTTGGACTTGCTGAATGGAATTCGGAAGATCCGAATTTTCGTTCAAAGGTAACGGTTGCTTTGGCACTAAAGTTTCCAATGAGTGGTCGGTTTTTCATTTTGACTACTGGATGGATAACCGTTCCAGGTGAACTGGTTCCGAGTTTTTTCTCGATGGTTTCGTAGACATTGCCCATGCCATCATAGACATTGATGAGGGCCAATGGTTCGTAAGCGACGTTTCCATTGTTTTCGATGCGGAACTGGAATTTGGTTGTTCCAGTAATGCTTTTAATGGCGGAGAAATCGGTGAGTTCGTAGTCTTCGTATGTTTTTCCTGGGATTGTTAAATAGATGCGCGTTCCGATTCGGGTGCGGACAGAAACGCTTGTTCCACACAGCTGCTGTTCCACACAATCTTCATGAGCTTCCATGTCGACTTCGTGTGGTGATCCTGTTTCAGCAATCAATCCACCGAGGTATTGTCCCGGTGGGATGCCTTCTGGAAGGACGATGGTGAAAGGGATGTCGATGGTTTGCTGCGGTTCGATGGTGATCGATTTGGTTTCAACATCGGACCAATATCCAATTCCTTTTTGTTCTTCTTCACGGAATTTGAGGATGAAACTACCAGTTTCACTGCTGGTTGCGTCAACGGCATAAAGGTTTACTGTTGCGGGTTTGTCGCTGAAATTCTTGAGTGTTGCTACGTCTTCAATTGTTTGGCCGGCCTCTTGTTCGTAAATGAACCAACTGTGATTTCCCTGAATTGGATCAGGGTTTTTTACCGTTAGAGTGACTTGGCTTCCGGCTGCTGCAGTGTTTATGCTTGTAAAAAAAGCAGCAACGAGCAGCAATGCCAAGCTCATTGTTTTTAACGGGTGTAGTGTAGCGGAACCGCTACAGAATGGGCGTTGTTCTTTTTTTGTCATTTTTATTTTTGCGCGTAAAATAAAATACGCTTCAAGAAATTATACCTCAAAATGGCCTCAGCGTCAAAGCGCAGAGGTGACTTTTTTTGTGGTTGGAAGATTTAGTGGTGGGGTAGTAATAGGCGTGATGAATTGAGCCTATAACCCCACCGATTGCGAATGTACCTTTTTTATATTGAGAGGCAACGTAATTGGGTTTACTTGTTTATTGAGATGTTGTATAATTTTAAGATACTTTTGTACGTTTTCCCTACGACTCTCTATGAGAATATCACGAACATCTTTTTTAAAGAGTTTGTACCCTGCCGTTTTGGCGACGTTTGTTATTCAATTGATTTTGATTTCATTTGCGCCTTTTACATCTGCAACGGATGTAGGGGTGACGCTTTTGGAAACACCGGTCTCTATTACAGTGACACCTGCTACGGCTCAAAAATTTGTTGGAGAAACGCAACAGTTCACTGCTACGGCTACTTTTGCTGGAGGCGGGACTCTTGATGTGACGACTCATCCTCTTACAACTTGGAATTCATCGTCTCCTGGTGTTGCAAGTGTTACAGCTGTGGGTCTTTCTACAGGACTTGCTGTGGGAACAACGAATATAGGAGCAACATATGGAGGTGTGAATGGAATAGGGCAATTGAATATTCAATCTTCAACAACTCCTCCTCCTAGTTCTGGAGGTGCGGGTGGATCTGGTGGTGAAGGTGGTGGAGAGCCATCTGGAAGTCAGGAGCCAGGTGATCAGCCGCCAGCCGATGAACCGCCAGCCGACCAACCACCAGGAGATGAGCCACCTGCGGACCAACCGCCGGGAGATGAACCGCCAGCCGACCAACCACCAACCGACCAACCGCCGGGAGATGAGCCACCTGCGGACCAACCACCAGGTGAGCAACTTCCTCCTCCTCCAGGAGAGCAAGTGACTGTCCCTCCTGCAACCCAAGATCCGACACCGCCACTAGCTCCAGGTCCACCACCACCAGGTCAGGAAGAGTTTAGTCCTGAACCGGAAACGCCGGAGTTTCAGTTTGTGACGCCGTTGGTTCTGGAAGAGGTTCAACATGAGATTCTGGAAAGCATTTTCCTTCCAGATGCATTGAGTGTTACTCGTGGAGAGATTTTGGTTGAAATGAATGAACAGTTCCAGTTTGAGGAAACATACTCTGATGTTCTCTCTGACTGCTCGCTTGATATTCAGGGATGTTTATCGATCTTCTTAAGTGTTACGAAGTTTGACGGAGTGTCTTTGAATGGACTTTTTGCAAACAACAGTTTTCTGGCAATGATTTTTGAGCCAGTTCATGCACAATCTTTTAATTTTGGAAACCTGCAACTTTATCCGGATGTGCCACCTGAGAATCCTTATTCTTATGTGATCAATATTGGGACGGTTTTGGGAGTCGTTCAAGGATACTATGCTGAAGAGGATAGTCCGTTTAAGTCATACCAAGTCATTACACGAGTGGAGGCCACGAAAGTGTTGCTCGGTTCTGTGGGGATGATGGAGTGGCTTTATTATCCGGAACTAGAAGCTCTTGTGGGTGGGCAAGAGGAGGTTCTTAATCAACGAACACCATTTAGAGATATTCAACCAACACGTGATTATATGTGGTGGTATCCGCGATATGTAAATAAGGCATGTGAAGTCCGAATGTTTGATTGTACGGAAGGTTCAGATTTTCGCCCAGATGAGTTTGTTACTGAAAATGAAATGCGAGCGATGATTGTGAATCTGAAAGCGTACTTGGATGATTCACAGTATTTGGATGATTACACTGCTGATGATGATGGAGATCAATTGAAGAACTACATTGAAAGAACTGTGACTTTTACTGATCCTTCTGCTGAGGATACTGATAATGATCAGTTGGCGGATGGTGAAGAAGTGAAAGTTTATAAGACGAGTCCGTTTTTGTCTGATTCAGATGCGGAAGGTTTGAGCGATTATGATGAAGTTGTTGTTTACGGGACAGATCCACTTAAGTCTGATACAGATGATGACGATTTTACTGATTATACGGAGATCGTTTCAGGTTCAGATCCGCTTGATCCAGAATCTGTTCCTGTTGATGATAACCAGAATGGAGTTGAGGATGAGTGGGAGTCTCGGTATGGAATTTCAGTTGTGAATGGTATTCAGGATTCTGATTTTGATGGTGTTTCTGACAAGCTTGAGTATCAGTATGGGACAAATCCACTTTCTGTTGATTCTGATGGAGATGGTTTGACTGATGCTGAAGAAATTTTGGAGTATCGATCTGATCCTTTGAATGCTGATGATCCTGGTGACCTTGCGGCACTTGGAGTGCGAATTACGAATTTCCAGGAGAATCAGTTGGTTGGTGATACGACACCTTTGATTAAGGGTGTGGCGCCGTTTGGAACGCAAGTTCGTCTGCTTTTGAGAAATGACTTTGGGCACGAAAAGGTGCTTGGAACTGTTGGGGTTGATGAAAATGATGTTTTCGTTTTCCAAGTTCAGGATCCACTTCGTGATGGGCGTTACTTGTTGGTTGCGCGATCGTTGCAACCTGAAGAGAAACGTTATGTGGATAGTCCGCCAGTTCACATTATTATTGATTCAACGTTGAATGTGACGCGGCCGGTACCTCGAAAATTGGATGAAGAGGAGATTACTGAAGATGTTTTGATTCGAAATTTGAAGGTGATTGTTAAGAATAATCGGCCGATTTTGACTGGAGAAACAGAGTTTGGAAACCGTGTGACGGCTACATGGCGGTCGGTGGTGACTTCTTCGGTTTTGATTGCGGATGCGGTTACCGGTGAGTTTGAGATTCAAGCTCCGCGTGATCTTGAATTTGGAGATCACGAAGTATGGGTCACAGCCATCCGAAAGACTGATAGTGCCCAGAGTGAATCGGTGCGTTTGGAGTTCCAAGTTGGAGCGGCAGCGCTAGGAGAGGGAATTGAAGGTGTTTTGAGAGGGGCTGGTGAAGAGGTCGCGAGTGACCAAATGGGAATTTACTCGTTGCCAGTGCTTGGCGGAGTTGCAAAATTTGTTTCTGAACAAGGCTTCCTTGGATGGATGCTCGTTCTTGTTGTGATCTTCCTTATTGGATCTTTGATCTACTATTTCAAGCTGAAGAATACCAAATAGTTTGAGTTTCTAAGCCCAGTAGATGTCTTCGGTTTTGTCGTAGATGAAGTCGTTGGCGGCTATGAGGCGACCTTGCGGTATGAGTGGGATGGTTTGGCCGTCGGGAGTGAGGATGGCAACTTCTTCGTCTTGGGCAATGAGTTTGCTGCCTTTGGGGAAGTCCAGTTTTTTGAAGTGGAGGATGCTGGTTTTGATGTTGGTGAGTTCCATGCTTTCAATGTAGGTGAGAGGAACGTCGCGGCGTTCTTTTTGTTTTGGTGGCTCGTCGATGTAGGGAACATCCATGTTCATGGTGAATTCATACTGTTTATAGAGATCCCATATAAGTTTTTCCATTTTATTGTCTGCGAAAGTGACATTGAGCCCAGATTTTTTGGCCTCACTTCTGGCGATGCTGTGGTTGTGGGTTTTGACATCTTTTATGAAGCAGCGGACGATCTTTTTAACCTTTTTGGGATCTTTGATGTTTCGGCGGAGCATTTTTTCGGCATCTTTCTTGGTTTCCAGGAAGTTTCTATATACTTTTCCAAGGAGCACTGGAGAAACGTTTTCACCTAGAAGCTCGAATGCTTTCATTTTGTCTTTGGGGTCGGTGATGTTGTATTCGTCGCGAAGGAAATCTTCATAGCTATCCACATCGGTTGCTGAAACGGACATGCCGCTGAGTTCTCCTCCTTGGATGCGAATAGATGGGTCGATTGGTCCGAGTGATCCCATTTTGCCCATGACAACTTCTTGAGCACCGAGTGCAATGAGCGTTGCAGCGCTGCGGGCGTGGTAGGGGATGAGGACAGAGAAATCGACGTTGTATTCACGAAGAAGGTTGACCAGCTCCCAGGCGGCCTCGAGCTCTCCTCCATATGAAAAAAGAAAAAGGTCGAGCTTTTTGCAGCTGGCGCAAATGTTGTCCAAGTGTTCACGAAAGTGAATGATGTCGGAGGCTTCAATTTCTGAGTCGATGTTTTCGCGGGCAGATGTCACATAGGTAATGACGCGAGATCCGCGATATTCTTCAATCTGCTGAATGAGTTCCTTTCTTTTCATCCTTGTGAGATGTGATTAACCGAATGTGAAGGTGAAGGCTTTGAATCCAGGGTCTTCAACGAGGATTTCGAGTAAGTGTTCACCATGTTCCTCGTCTTCTACGAGAATATAGAGTTGGTCGTCTTGGACGGTTTGCTCGCTAACGAGTGCTCCATCTTGGTAGACCTGGATGGTTGATCCTTTTTCCGCGCTGGCTACCATGAAGACGTTTTTGGCACGATAGCGGTAAACGATTTCGGCATCTTCGCTGTTGTTGGTTGCGTATTCGTCGGTGATGGTCCAGTCTCCAACGAGGTTGAGTTCGTCGAGGCGAAAATTTTCTGGTTTTTCGAGTTGGAAATCTCCTTCTTGTTTTGGTGTGGCGTTGGCCAATAGTTCGTTGCGGCCTGCGCCAAAGTAAACTTCTGGGCTGCGGGATTGACGATTGACTTCGGGGTCTTTCTCTAGTTCAGGCATGGTAGGCATGAACTCTTCATCGAGTCTTTCAGCACGTTCTTCAAGGAGTTCCTGAATTACTTTTTCGGTTTCTTCGTAGGCGCCTTCGCCAATGTGGTCGTAGACAATGAATCCATCAATGTCGATGATATATTTTCGTGGCCAGTAGCGGTTTTTGTAGGCTCGCCAGGTTTTGTAGTCGTTATCTTGGACGACTGGGTATTCAATTTCGAATTTTTCAACAGCTTTGTTGAGGTTATCGAGATCTTTTTCGAATTCGAATTCTGGTGTGTGGACTCCAATAATGGTGAGGCCTTGGTCTCCATATTTGTCATGCCAAGCATTGAGGTATGGCGTTGTTCGTTGGCAGTTGATGCAGCTGTACGTCCAGAAATCGACCATTATGATTTGTTTGCCGATCAGATCTGCGATGGTGAATGGTTCAGCGTTAATGAACTCTCCTGGATCCACGAGCTCTTTGGCGCGTTCGTACTCTTGTTCTTTTTCGGCGATAATGGTTGCGACCTCTTCCGTTTGTTCCGGATTTTCTTCAACAGCAATGTCGGCTTCTTGTGCAGGTGCTTGTTCTGGTTTGAGAGATTCGAGGTAGATGATTGATCCGGCAATTCCAACCACAACGAGGGCAAGAATAATGTAGCGAGTGGTTTTATTCATAGTTTGAGTTTATTTTGATCTATTTTAACGCAGGTGCTTGTGATTGAGTACCGATGAGGGTTGATTTTTGGTTATATTGTTGTATTGTGAGCGCCTTTATTTGAATGTCGTGAGTGAAATTCGCGAAAAAATGGAGTTCGAGGCGGAGATGCTCCGTGAGGATGGAGTGGAGTTTAAAAATTTTCCATTGTTTCAAGAGTCTTTGATTCGGATGATGAAAGTGGCGGCTGTTCGTCAGGCAATTAATGCTGTTGATGATGGGAATCGTTATGTGGATCCAGATGCGACTCTGGATCTTTTGATTGCGATGGTGAATCCGCCAATGAGAGATGAGCTCCTGCGGAACATGAAAAACGTGGCTGAGAATTATGCAGCCATAAATGTCATGAAGCCGGTGAGTGTGTTCTTTTCCGGTCTTTCACTTCTTTTTATTAAAGATTCAAGGGAGAATGCGGTCTTTGTTGTTTTTTTCATGTGTGTGACTTTGCTTTGGACGATGAGATTGTTCGTGAAATACAATGCTGATCTGGATTTTTTACTGGAGGTTGAAAAGGGGATGATCCGTTTTTATGATGATCTAGAGAAAGTGGTGAAGAGTCATGGCCAGGAGGGATGGTTGGCTTCTTCAGTCTTGATGAAAGAGATTCTTGAAGAAATGGAGCAAGGTTTACATTCCGCTTCGAAGGGTGAAGCAGGTGTTTATGGGGATGATTTTGTCTGTGTGCCTGGACATAAGATCTTTAAAGCCATGAAGGATAAAGATGCTATGAGTCGCTTGTTGAAGCGAAAGACTACTGTAGGAGAAACTGATTCAACACTTCAAAGTTTGCAATCAGATTCAGATTCTCCGTAAAGGCCAAGATACCAAGGATGACCATGAACACACCGAAGATAACTTTGGTGTAGTGGATGCCTTTGCGGTGTTTTTTGAAGAATTCAGATGCTCGGGATGTGAAGAGTCCAACGAGAAGGAATGGAATTCCGAGTCCAAGTGCGTAGGCCATGAGGAGGGTGAAGGCGATTCCTGGTTGGGTTGCGGCGAGTCCAAGAATGGCTCCAAGAACGGCTCCGACGCATGGGGTCCATCCGGCTGAAAATGCTGCTCCGAAAACGAAAGAGGTCAGATATTTTGATTTGAATTTTTTCTTTACCTGAATTTTGTGTTCGGCTTCCAGGAATGGGATGTGAATGAGTCCGACCAGGAAGAGTCCAAAGAAGATGATAATGGCTCCACCGATCCGCGCGAGCCAGGTTGTCGCTTCAATGGCGACATTGGCGAAAACGGTGTTGAGGACGACTCCCAATCCTGCAAAAAAGACTGAAAATCCGAGTACGAAAAAGACTGAGTTGAGGAAAATTTCCCAGCGATGTGCTTTTGAATCTTTCAGGCTGGTTCCGGCAAGGTAGGCTAGGAATCCAGGAATAAGAGGCAGGACGCATGGGGAAAGGAATGAGACAAATCCTGCAAAAAAGGCGACGTAGAGGGGTGTGTCGGAAGTCATAGTTTGAGTTTAATATTTTGGCTATTGGTTATTGTATCGTAAAATGGGCGCGATTACATCTTTTACAAAATTTTATGCGGCAAATTCTTGCGAATGAGAAGGTTTCGCTTATGCACTATGGAATTCGGGAGATTGTGGATGTGGCGCAAAAGTTGAAGGAGTTGGATGGGAGTTATAATTTTGTGATGGAGAATATTGGTGATCCGATTGCGAAGTCATGGGAAGTGCCGAAGTTTTTGAAGGAGTTGATTCATGAAGAGGTGGATCGGGCTGGCAATAAGGTTTTTGGGTATACACATTCGCGGGGGAAGGTGGAGACGCGGCATTGGGTGGTGGAGTATGCGAAGCGATTTTCTCCGAGTTCGACGCTGGATTATGAATATGTTTTGTTTACGAGTGGATTGGGGGCCGCGATTAGCGCTTTTTATCCAATGCTGCCTGAAGGAATGCGCATTATGCAGCCGACGCCATCGTATCCGACTCATGCTTCTGCGGAGGCGTTTCACGGTGGATCGATGTCGATTTTTTACAATTTGGATCCAGATAACGATTGGCAACCGGATCTTGGACATATGGAAGATCAGATCCAGGCTCATCCAGAAGTGGTGGGATTGCTGATTATCAATCCGAATAATCCGACGGGGGCGGTGTACAGTCGTGAGACACTGGAGGCGATCGTGCAGTTGGCGGAGAAGTATAATCTGATGCTGATTTCTGACGAGGTGTATTTCCGGATGGTGTATAACGGTTATGAGTATGTGCAGTTAACAGAAGTGGCTCAGGGAAGGGTGCCGTTGGTGGTGATGCGCGGACTTTCAAAAGATGTGCCGTGGCCGGGTGGTCGCTGTGGGTGGATGGAGTTTCATAATGTGGATTTGGATCCGGATTTTAAGGCGTTTGTTGAGGGAGTGAAGAAACGTGTTTTGATGGAGGTGTGTAGTGTGAGTTTGCCGCAGTTTGTGTTGCCGGGGATTTATGATCATCCGGACTATGAAGGGTGGCTTTCGCATAACAATAAGGAGTTGGAAGAGAATGGAAATGCGATCGCGGAGGTTTTGGGTGGAGTGAAGGGTTTGAAAGTGAATCGAACGAACGGCGCTTTTTATATGATGCCGTTGTTTGAGGAAGGGATTTTGAATGATCAACAAACGTTGCCGATTGCGAATGATGATGCACGGACGTTTTTGGAGAAGGCGGTTGCGAAAGAAGGCATGCCGCTGGATCAGCGGTTTGCGTATTATGTGTTGGCGTCGACGGGGATTTGTATTGTGCCGGCGAGTGGATTTTTTAGTCCACATGCTGGATTCAGGTTGACGACACTCGATCGCGATCCGGTACGACGAAAAGACACCTATGCACGGCTTGCTGCTGTGGCGGAGGAGTATTTGGGGAGTGCGTAATTGGAATGGAACTTTTTATCGAGCGTTCATGTCAACCTGGTATAAATGCTCTGGAGGTCACTCTCCTAAATGATGTCAAAATGACATCAAACAGGAGAGTGGTTAAAAGTTCATACACCAATTATGTCCAAAAAAATCCAAATGACCTTAAGGCTCCCGAAAGAGATTCATGAAAAGGCAAAAGTGAAGTGTGAAGATGAGTTTGGAATTGGATTGTCCCAACTTTTGAAGATATTTCTTAAAACTTTTGTTACCCAAAAAGGGATAGGTTTTTATGTTGGAGATGATGATTTGTGTTTGTTGATAACAAAATGGATGAGCAAGAGGTATTATGAAAAACCGGCTGGAGGAAGAGAGAGAACTGGAAAATATCGGGCGCCTGGACCGAGGTTAAAAGATATTTACGACCTGTAAGTTATCCCAGTGACTTGCGAATTTCGGCGGCTTTGAGCGCTTCTTCGGAGAAGTCTTCGCCGAGGCCGAGTTTGTAGTAGATGGTGGAGGAGAGGTTGCGGTGGATGTAGTGGTGCGGTTTGGTCGGGCCGATTTCGATGCCAAGGACTTCTTGGATTCCTTCAATGTCGTCGTGGATGGCTTTGATGCCAGGATGTTTTTTGGCGAGATGTTCAACGTTTTCGCGGTTGAGGTAGTGGCCGACGTGGGCAAAGTCTTCGCGGAGGTATGGGCAGAGTTTTTCCAAGAGTGGGAGGAGTCCGGTCTCTTTGGCGTGGCGGAGGGCTTTTCCTGATCCGATCAATTCTGGTGGAATTCCGATTGAGTAGAGTGATCCAGTGAATTTGATCGCGCGCGGGAGCTGCACGTTTTCGGTGCCGCGTGAGTAACCGAAAAGTCCAATGTGTTGCACACGTTCCCGGTGGCCTGGAAGTTTCTTCGCAATGGTATTGATGATGGTGGCGATGCTTTCGACTGTTGGTTGATACATCTTTTGTGCGGTCCGGCTGAAATCCATGATCGCGCGGTTTTCTGCTGGCGTGATCGGAATGTATTTGAGGCGATTTTTTGGAACCTGCTCGTTGATTTTTTTGATTGCAGCTTTGACTTGGCGCATGGAGTAGTCGTAGCGGAAGGCGCTTTGGGCTGTGAGTGTCGCGACTCCTCGGTGTTCGTTGATGGCTGCGTCGATGTTTTCTGGATTGATCCCGCCGCGGAATGGTAAACATCCTCCTCCAACCCAAGGGTACATTTCGATTCCTCGTTTTTTCCCAAACTCATGGTAGTGGTTGAGCGCGATTTTGATCGCTAATTTTGCTGGAAGAAATCCTCCATTTAAAGCCGTGTCGCTGCGGGCGGTGAAGACGCGCATGTATTTGGGTTTGGTTTTGTACTCTTTTTCTAGAAAGTCCACATAAGTTCCAAGGATTTTTTGGGCGCGATCCATGACTTCGAACTCTTCGAACAGTGGGATGATGTCGATCATTTCCAACTGACTTTTCATTTCGAAAATGTCTTCGGTAACTTTAGCGATTTTTTTGAACGTTTTTTGTAGATAGATGAGCTGGCTGGCTTTGGTGGCCATCGGCAAAATTACTTCAAACAAAGGTGGGCCGTGGAATTTGTACGTTTTGGCGGCTTTTTCTGCGGACAACAAATTCATGAATGCGCGGGGGAGCTTGTGACTCGATTCGATCCAAATGTTGGGAATGCGGAATGTGAGGAATTTGTCTTTCCCAAGTTTGGTTTTTTTGAAGTAGTCGTGATGCTGGTTGTAGAGTCGGTCGATGACGGCTTCGTCCACGAATTTCCCTTCCCAATCCCACATATATTCGTCGATGTCGAGTTCGCTGAAACAGCGAAAACATTCTTCGATTTCGTCTTTGGCGTGGATGAATCGTTCACCCAAAAAGTAGACCGGACAGGCATTGTCTGGGTGTTGGGTCGCCATCGTTGCTGGGATTTTTCTCATTGCGGCAATCTTACCATAGTGAATAAATTGCTACCATGGATCCAAAAGATCACTGTTGCTGCTAAAGCCAATTTTTTTACCGAGGACTTTGTTGATGGTGATGATTCCATAACCAAAGAGGTCGAAGATGGCACGGAAAAATTTGTTTCTTTCGCTCAGGGAGATGTCGACATCTAATGCTGTGAGGATTTCGGTGATGTCTCTTAGCTCTGGGCGACTCATGGCGTCTTTAAACTCTTGGAGCGGCTCTAGCCATTTGTCCAGAGAGTCGAATAGTGCTGCATAGGGGATGATTTTTTTGTAGGCATCGATGTCGTTTTCCAAGACATGACGAATTCGATCCTTTTCAGCAGTCATGATGAACTCTTTGAAGCCAAGGAATTCGGCTTCCTTTTTTAATCCTTTATTTGTTTTTTGAACGTAGAGAAAGGATGAGTATGCAAAAATTATCCCAGCTAATGCTAAGCCGATAGTGAGGTTCCAAGGAATGTGTCCACCATCTTGATTAATAGTGGAAAAGATATTCCAGATGAGTGGTCCAGCGAAAATGATGCTGCCAATGAGAATGAATGGTTTTCTTTGTTCGAATGGAGAGAGGACGAAGTAGCCTTCTTCTGTGAGGGTTTCATAGAGGGTAACCTTGAGTGCGGTGATTTTTTTTGAGAGTCGATTGAGGTAGTCGTTGTGTAGCAAGTCGATAGCTGCCTGGGGGACTGGATTGGCTGGGTTTTCGTATTCACCTTTGTATGCGTTTTTGTAAGCATCTTTGTGGAGGAAGAATGATCCTCCTTTGCCAAGTACGGCGTTGAGAAGGATTTTTTGTCCGAATGTGAGGTCTTCAATGTCTTGTTCGGTGAGATCCGGATTGAGTGTGTAGATGTTTGTCTCTTTTTCAATGAGGATGCCCTGAAGGTTGAGATTGTAGAGCTCGAGGCCGAGTTCTTTGGTGTTGACGGCGTCGTCAATGAGGATTCCGCATTCTAAAACGCTCAATCCTTGTGGCGGCTCATAGAGAACAGGGATGGTTTGATGCTCTTTGCGACCGTAGATGAACCACCAAATGATAGTAAATATGACCGCAATCGTTGGAGGAATGAGGAGTTCTTCCATGATTAGGTTTTTAACTCAGAATAAACGAGTGCCTTGAATCCGCCGTAGGTCATGTCTTTCATGTCGAATGGCATTTCCATGTCTTCTTCTGGAGGTTGCATTTCTGGGTCGGACATAACTTTGGCGTTCACTTCGTCGCGGTGCTCTTTTGATTTGAAGATGATGAATGAGAATACGGGAATTTTATCTTCTCCAGAATTGCAGAGCTCGGTGAAATCGACTCCTTTCATGGCTTCTCGTTGTTCTTCTGGTATGCCGTCGATGTTCCAATCTGGATGCATATCATCGCCAACACATTCAAAGTAGGCGAGGGCTCCATACTTCATCCACATTTTTTTTCCGAGTTCGGCCATCTCTTTGTAAGCATCAATTTTGTCTTTTTTTAAGGCTATGACAAAGCCGTCAACGTAGGGTTCCATGTGAAAAGGTTTAAGGATAACCGACTATTGGGTGAAGGTATGAATGTCGGCTGATTGGATTGTACCATTTTCCATGGCGATGCGGGCGTAGGTTTTTGGTTTTTTTTCACCGTTGTTGGTGAGGTCGTATTCGTTGCGCCAGGTGTCGGTGATGAGGATGGTTTGGTCGCCGCGCTGAACTTTGTTGAAGAGGTGGGCGTGGCCGAGTAGGAGCACCTGTTTGTCTGGATGGGTTTTGGTGATTTTTTTGATGCGGGATTTGATCAGTTTGTGATCATCTACGAATTCGAATCCATGCTTGGATATATGTTTGAGGAGGGTGAAGTAGGGAATACGGTAGTTGGGGTTTCTAGGATTGGTGATCCGTTTTAGAAGGAGTTTTGCGGCTGCGCTGAAAAGCATTTTTCGGCCATCGCGTTCGTACTGTTTGTTGGTGGCGATGGCATCTGTGTGTGGGAAAAGCTGTTCTTCTTTGGGGTATTTTTTCTTGAATTGCACTAAGTCGGAAAAGCAGACGTAGGCGCCCCAAGGGAGGTTGAGGATCTCCTTTTTTTTGTGGGTGATGATTGGTCGATGCGTTCGATGCATGAAAACTGGGTCTTGCAAATGGCCGTGTTCAGCGTGGATTGGGCCGTTCTTGTACCAATAATCGAAGTTGATGCGATCGTGATTGCCGAGTTCTTGTTTGATTCTTGTTTGGAGAGATGGCCAGGCCAGGTCGGCGTCGTGGTTTCCTATGACGAAATGGATGAATGTTTGTTCATGTGCTGCAAGAAACTTTTTCATTGCGGCAAAGACTGCTGTGTGAGTTTTGATGGTCTCTTCCAGTTTCCAGAGAGAAATTTCTTCGGTGATCAAATCGGGTAGTTCGCCTTTGTATTCCATTTTGAGGAAATCAAAAATGTCACCATTGAGCACGAGGGTGATTTTTGGGGTTGGATGTTCGTCAGAATGATCGGCAATAATCTTTTCCAAAAAGTCGGCAACGGCTTGATCATCACTGAAATCGTCCGTGATGTCGCCGCGGCCCATTTCAATGTCGCTGATGGAGTAGATGTATTCTTTCATGCGCAACTCTATTATGGCCGAAAGGCCTTCTAAGAGGCAATATATACAGGTTTTAACAGGCTTTTACAAGTTCGATGCTTGGTCGTCCCAGGTTGCACGCCCGTCTCCGGTGATGGGAATGGCTTCGCCTAGGAATTTTGGTTGCGCGTTGGTGCTGACATCGAGGAAAGCTTTTATTCTTGCGAGGGATTCTCTGAGGTTGTTCCATCGGGCAGCCAGGTATGTTTGGCGGTCAGCAATGTATCCGTATGTTTCTATGCCAAGGGATTGTCCGATGTAGACAGCGCGGGGAAGGTGGAACTCTTGGGTTACGACTATGAGTGTTTCAACTTGGAAAATGTGCTTGGCGCGGTAGAGACTGTCGTAGGTGTCGAATCCGGCATGGTCCAGAAAGATGTCTTCTTCGGGTATGTCGTTTTGAAGAAGGAAGTCTCGAACAACTTTGACTTCGTCGTAGTCTACTGTTCCGTGATCTCCGCTGACAAGGATCTTTTCGACCTTTTTATCTTGGTAGAGCTCAAGCGCTTTGATGCTCCGATCTGCAAGGATATCGCTCATGTTGCCGTTGGTGTAAACTCTTGCTCCCAAGATAAGGGCAGCCTGACTGTTAGGAATGTTTTCAAGCTCGGCGAAGATGTGGGGTTTGGTTCTGCTTAGAATATCTTGATTGATGATGATTGCTGTAACCGTTCCTGCTAGGGCTAATCCAATGATTCCAAGGAGGCCAATTTGCCATTTTTTGAATTTTTTCATTTAACGGGATTTTACAAGCACGACGTTTTGAACCTTTTCCATTTCGGGGAAGTATTTGTTGTCGATCGCTACTCCGGATGAGCTACCGCCATCTAAATTGAGTACGGAGTGGAGTCCAAGTTTTTGGATTTCTGTGTGATTGGCAAGGAGTTGCGCGAATTGATAGAGGCTGATGGAGTTTTCGAAATTGAGGATGCTTTGCTTCAGGATGATGAGGATAAGGTTGCCTTCGCTGTCGATGCCGAGGGCTGTGCGGCTTGCGGTTTTTCCGCTGTCTTCTCTTATTGATGGGTTGCCGTTTTCGTCCAGAATTATTGGTCCGTTTTGGATGGCAAAGTCCAAGGTGTTGAGGTTGATGTTTTGATAGTTTTTGTACAGTCGGGGTTGGCGGCTGTGATCAATGGTCATGATGCCGTTGACCAGGTCAGCATTGGATTTTTGATTAAGGATTTGAGTTTGGCTTATGAGAAGGCCGGTAGGGGTAAACTCTTCGGTGAAAAATTGGCCATTGAAGGCGAGAAGTGATGCAGTTTCTTTGTATATTTCATCGATAGTTTTTGCTTCTTCTCCTGCTTGGTTTTGATATATGGAGAAGTTGAAGCGAGTGGGATCGATACGGATGAGCAACAGGTCTTTGAACATTTTTTCATCCTGTTTCACGTGGAGATTCGTGTAGAAAAGTCCAGGTTTTATCTCTTTCCAGTCGGCTGTGGTCTCTTTCTGAGTTGAGGGATCCAGAATTTTAAGATTGGATGGTTCGTTTTGCTGGCATCCTAAAAAAAGGATGAATGTTACTGCAACAATAATGGAAAGCTGAAGCTTGTTCATTCTTTTACTTTTTTTTGGCACTGTCACCATTTTCTTCTTTTTCCAGTTTTTTATCCTCTTTTTTAATCACTTCTTTGGCTTCTGATCGTTGAACGTAAAAGTTCATGATAGAAAAAACCATGACACAGGCGAAAAGGATTCCAAGGATATTGATAATGAAAAGAACGAAGGCATTGCTGGCAATGACAAAATCTTGGACGGCGAGACCGATTCCTACAACGGCAAGCGGAGGGACTAAGGCGACAGAAATGGCGACACCTGGAAGCGTTTCGCTGAGTTGCGGCTTCACAAGTGCGAATGAAGCGGCTAATCCCGCCACAATAGCGATGGCAACATCTGCTAGAGATGGGTCCATGCGGAGAGATATCTCTTGGGTGAGTTGGAAGACTGTTAGTCCCCCAGGCGGATAGACCAAAAGTGTTATGATGACTGCTGTTACGAGTCCGATGACGATCGATTTTGCGAGTGTATTGAGTGACCGAACAATGAGCTGGCTGTTTGCCATGACGATTCCCATGGCAATGCCAAGAATCGGATACAAGACTGGAGCAATAAGCATGCTCCCTATAACAGTGGCTACATTGTTTTGTATTAATCCAATGCTCGCCATGAGGACAGAGAGGATTACGAGCAACAGAAAGTCTTGGCGCGGTGTACTCTGAGTGATCAGCTTGTCGACAGCTTCGGACTTTTCTTTGTTGGCGATGTTATCAAAAACGGTAATGCGCATGCGATGATTGTAGCAGAGTGATTAGATTGTTGGTAGGTCGGTTGGGTTTGGTTCTACAGGAAGGTCGTCGATGATTTCGTCAATGGTTTCTTCGATTGGGTCTTCAGGATCTTCTTCTGGAGGGAGTTCGTTTGGGTCTTCTTCTTGTGGGGGTGGAGCTGGTTGATCGTTATCTTCTTCGTCGTTATTGTTGTTATTATTATTGTTGTTGTTGCCTGATCCATTGTCTGGAGAGGTGGTTATTTTCACGCTGGCCTCTGCAATGTATCCGAATTCGTCGGTGACAATAACGCTGATGGTGTGCGAAGTTTTTGACGTTTCACCTTTTGGCAACCGAACGGTTCCGTTGAATGGGCTGCTGCTTGCACGGTAGTTGAACTGGTCGTCCACATAGTATTCTACTTTTTCGATGTCGTTTTTGGCGTCGATGTCGATCTCAACATCCAAGTTTATGCCCGATTCAATTTGTGCGTTTTTCTTTGGAGAGTCGATTTTTACTTTTGGTGCATCTTCCAAATTGTCTTTGGTGCAGAGCTCGGAAGTTTCGCTTGGTGGAAGTCCAAAGAAGAAGTTGGTAGTTAAGATTGATGGTGTCGCTTCTTGGCCTTCTTCTCCTTCGCTTTCACCGGTTTGTCCGCTGAAGAGGTCTTGTGAGTTGGCCTCCATCCAGGCATCCACTCCTTCTTGCCATGCTCCAATGTCGGCAATGGCGCGGAGGCCGATGAAGCTGATGGTGTTTACGTAGGTTGGTGGGCAGTACTCGTTGGCGAGTTTCATGTTGCGGGTGTCGATGTCGGCTTGAGTTATGCTGTCGTCGACTTCGGTTGGAACGGAGAAGCTAGCGAATATCTCTTCAACGATTTGGTCGTCTGGGGTTCCTGGGCCAGGAAGTTTTCCGGTGAGTTTGGAAACGCTGGCGGTGGTAATTCCTTCGGGCGCGTGGAAATCTTCGCTTTGATAATCTTGGAGTGCTTGAGACATGAAGTCTTTCCAGATTGGCGCGGCGTTGGTGTATCCGCTGGCGTTTTTGGCTGGTTTTCCTTCATCGGCTTTGTTATTTCCGGTCCAAACTCCTGCAACGAGGTTTGGTGTGTATCCGATGGTCCAAAGATCACGAGCATCGCCGTCAGGGTCGGTTGATGTACCAGTTTTGGTGGCAACTTTCCGTCCTGGAACACTCATAGTTGGGCCGAGACGGACCGATTCGTCTGAAAGAATGTCGTTGATGAGGTAGGCGATTTGCGGGTCTAATGCTTCTGTTCCTTCGCCGATCTTGTATTCATCCAAGATTTCTCCTTGGGCGTTTTCAACTTTCAAAATTGAGATCGGTTCATGATAGATCCCGCCGTTGGCGAATGTTCCGAATGATGAAACCATTGAAAGTGGTTGGACTTCGGCGGCTCCGAGTGAGAGGGGCCAGCCATATTCGCGTTCTGTGTCCAAGAATTTCACTCCCATGTTTTGGGCGAGTTCTAAGATTGGTTCCATTTCGCCGGCGAGGTAGTAGGCTTTAATGGCTGGGATGTTTCGCGATTGTGCTAATGCTTTTCGAATGCTAATTGGGCCTTGAAATCCTCCATCATAGTTTTGTGGATAGGAGTTGGATCCAAATCTGGTTCGAACGTCGAAGATGACCGATGCTGGTGCGTAGCGATTGTAGAAAGCTTGAGCGTAGACGATCGGTTTGAATGACGATCCTGGTTGGCGGTATTGGGTGGCGATGTTCACGGCTCCATCAATGTCTTCGGCAAAGTAGTCTTTGGATCCGACCATGGCTAGCACTTCACCTGTTTTTGGATCGAGGGCCACAAGCATACCGTTTTTCACGTTAAAGTTTTCGGTGTTGTGGGCAGCTCCTTCTGCTACTGCTGTTTCGGCGATCTCTTGAAGTTTTGGATCAATCGATGTGTAGACGTTCAATCCTCCTTGCTCAACAACCTCTTGTCCGTAGGTTTCTTCCAGTTGTTCAATAATATAGAAGACGAAGTGTGGCGCGTTGATCTTTGCTGCGTATTTTTGGAACTCAAAGTTTTGGAGTTCGTCCAAAGCGGCATCCATTTCTTGTTGGCTGATGTATCCATTTTTTTCCATGGCGGCTAAGACAAAGTCGGTTCGGCCGCGAATGTAAACGGTGCTTTCTTCGTCGAGCGCTACATCTCCACCAATGAGTCCACGCCAGAAATCGTTTACGTCGAGGTCGGCTTCTTCATTAATGCTGCTGGCTTCTGCAGCAGTGAAGGTTCTGGTCAAAACTGGATCGCGATGTTCACCGTACGGGTTATAGTATGTTGGTCGTTGTGGGAGGGATGCCAAAATGACCGATTCAGCGAGTGTTAAGTCGGCAGCATCTTTGTCGAAATAAATCTCTGCAGCTTTTTGTACGCCGTAGGCGTTATTTCCGTACGGAATTTTATTGAGGTAGAGCTCGAGAATTTTTTCCTTGTCGAACTCTTGTTCCAATCGAACCGATAGAATCAGCTCTTTGAGTTTACGAGTGTAGGTTTGTTCTGGGCTGAGGAACGCGTTTTTGACATATTGCTGAGTGATGGTTGATCCACCACCAGCTGCTGCACCGGTTACTTGTCCAAGCACGGCACGGGCAATCGCTGTTGGATCGAATCCAGAGTGAGTCCAGAATTGATCGTCCTCAATGGCGACGGTCGCGTTGATAATATTGTCAGACATTTGGTCGATCGGAACATATTGGCGATTTTCACCTCCATGTTTGGTGTAGAGGATGTTTCCTTCGCGGTCGTAAATGGTAGTGGATTGTGCCACCGCGAGCTTATCCAAATCTTTTACGTCTGGCAGTCCTATAGAAAGGATGGCAATGAAGATTGAAAGAAGGATAACTCCAGCAACTCCGGCTCCAACTATTCCAATGCAAATCCAGAGAAATATGGTCTTAGCATCCCATTTTTCACCTTTTTTGAATTTGGGAAGTTTTGGAAATTTAGAGAAATCGAATAGTTTTTTCTTGGGCCGACGGGTTGAGTTCACCGGTCGGTACTGAAAATCATCTTGAGACATGATTTTGGGTTAATTGTCAACTTGGATACTACCATTTTCGGGTGGTGAAAACAATGGCGCTGTATCGGTATATATTGTGTTTATTCTTTCGGTATGTATAACTACTGTGTTCGTATCTATTACATTTTTGAATGGACAGAAGAATTATCCAACTTATAGACGATGATCATTTCACTCATGGGCTTTTTGAGCAGGGGATTGTTCCTGAGCTGGAGGAGTTTTTTGAGGAGGAGGTCGAGCTTATTTCGTGTCGAGAGGATAATTGGGTTGATGATTTTCGTAAGCATTTTCATGAGCGTTTTTTTGCCGTGATTATGGACTATAATTTGGGGCCTGTTGATGGTGGGCATATGTATTCGTATGAGCTGTATAGGAGGATGATTCATTTGGAGCCGAGTGTGTTGGCACGAAGGAATGTCATTTCCTTGAGTGCATCCCATGATGGACTTGTGTATGAAGGGTATAGAGATAATGGGGTTCCTCCGCTTTTGTACTACGTTTCTAAGCCAATTATTGGCGATATTCAGAGGCTTGTTGATCATTTAGAGGAACTTGGGTTTTAGGTGACCCTTGCTGGGAGTGGTGTTACAATGGCGGACGTAAATTTAATCTTTTCCACTATGATGACCCTCCAACAGAGTTATGACACGTTTTTAAAGCTGGCGATTGAGCGCAGTCCGCGTTCGAAGAAGGATATTCAAGATGATTTGAAACGGTTGAAAAAGGAGTACGACAAAATGGATAAGGAGAAAAAGGAGTATTTTGATGAAGAGAGTTTGGTGAATCCATTTTTGGATAGCCGAATTGAGGTTGGGGATCCAAAAACGAAGATGAAACGAGTGATGGTCGGGATTGATATTAGTGTTGGTGAGGTTTTGCTTGCTGCTGAATTGGGACGACAAGGAAAGAAGATTGATGCGATTTTGGCGCACCATCCAGAGGGGCGGTCGCTGATTGATCTAACCCAAGTCATGACGACGCAGATTGAGCAAGCGGTGGATGATGGTGTGCCGGTAAACGTGGTTGAAAAGCAAATTGGTGGGCGGATTAATGATCTGAATCGGGCGCTGCATCCGACCAATCATTACCAGGTGCCGCGAGCTGCTGAACTTTTGGATATTCCAATGGCGTGTTATCACACTTTTGCGGATAACCAGGTGTATTGGTTTATGAAGAACTATATTACCAAAGCGAAGCCGAAATATGTGAGTGACATTATAGAGGCATTGATGAAGTTGCCGGAGTATCAAATGGCGAAGAAGAAGGGGAATGGGCCGATGATGTTTACTGGTGGAGAGAAGAATCGGTGTGGGAAGATTAGTTTTTCTGGGTTTACCGGTGGGACGAGCGGTTCAAAAGATACAATTGAGAACATGGCACAGGCTGGCGTTGGTACGATTATGGCTATGCACATGCCGGAGGATCATCGGAAGTTGGCAGAAAAGCACCATATGAATGTGGTGATTTGTGGACATATGGCTTCTGATAGTCTTGGCATGAATTTGTTGATGGATGAGTTGACCAAAAAGAAGGTGGAGATTGTGGAGGTTGGTGGGTTCTATCGCGTCGACCGCTCAAAGAAGAAGAAACTTTTTTAAAGCTCATCTTGCTGTGTCAGCGGCCTCCTCGCTCGCACGTGCATGTTAAATGCACTTAGCTCGTCTTTCTTGCAATATGAACTTTTATAAAGTTTCTTAAGCGTTGACAAATTCTGGATGGAAATATAACATTCAACCATATGGTTGAATGTAAAATGGATTTGGATTTGCTTTTTGCGTCGCTGGCTGACCAGACGAGGCGGAGTATTCTTGAGCGGGTTTCGAAAAATCCGCATTCGATTAGCGAACTTGCGGAGTCATATAAACAAATGTCGTTTGCTGCAGTGGCGAAGCATGTTCAGGTACTCGAGAAATCGGGGCTTGTAGAAAAGAAGCGCCAGGGTCGACAGCAAATTATTACTGTTATTCCAATCAGTATTAAAACGGCGACATCCTACTTGCAGAAGTATGAAAAGATGTGGGATGAGCGTTTTGATAAGTTGGAAAATTTATTATCTCATTAAATTTTTATGAACAATATGAAATTTACTGTTGGGGAGGATAAGAAAACGCTTATTGTGGAGCGGACTTTTGCGGCGCCGCGAAGCAAAGTGTGGGCAGCGTATAGTCAGCCGGAGCTTTTTGCTCAGTGGTGGGGGCCAAAAGGGTGGGAGACTGAAGTGAAGCACATGGATTTTAAGGAGGGTGGATACCTTTTATATGGCATGAAGTGCGTTGATGAGGCGCAGGATGAATGGTTTGGGAAGGTGAGTTGGGGGAAATCGACTTATACAAAAATTCAGCCGGAGGAGTTGATTGAATACACGGATGCTTTTTGTGATGAAGAGGGGAATGTGGATTCGAATATGCCGGAAATGCTGATTAAGGTCGAGTTTCATGAAGAGGGCGATGGGACGAAGTTGGTGAGTATCACTGTATTTGATTCGCCGGAAGCTCTGCAGCAAGTTATTGAAATGGGTATGCAGGAGGGGTTCACCCAAACATGGGATCGTTTGGAGGAGTTTGTTGTATAGGTGAAGAGTCCGGGGCCGCACGATGTGAAATCGTGGGGACACCCGGACATTCTTCGACCGGTTCGTGTGACCGCTCCGAAATGCTGGAGAGTCGCGCGAAAAGTTCAAGTTAAGGCGTTGATAAGAGGTGCTCGTCTAGCCCTGGACGAGGCGGGTGGGGAGGGTGCTGCTCATGCTGATCTGCTCGACGACGTTGACCAGGAGCGCGGTCTGCTGGTTGAGCAGAATGCGCGGGTCGGAGGTGCCGAACAATGGGGTGACGTCGCGGCTGATGACGTCCTGCTTGCCGACCAGGGACGGCTTCGTGTCGCCGACCTGGTAGACGGAGTAGCCGTCTTCGGACACCATCGCGAAGGTGCCGGTCATGGCGTCGAAGCCGCTCGCCTTGGCCTGCTGGGCGAAGATCTGACCGTCGTAGTAGGTGGCCTCGTTGCCGACGACGAGCAGCTTGGGCTGCTGGTTGCCGTTGGGGATGGAGATGATGGTCTTGATCGTGTCGTTCTGGGGCAGCGTCATGTGCACCTGGTCGAAGCTGATGTCGGCCTGCTGATCGTTCTTGTTGACGAGCGCGCGGTACACCTTGCCGTTGCTGAACGTGTCGACGTAGATCTTGCCGTCCTGCTGGACGACCATCTCCCACCGCTGGGCGTTGAGCTTGTTGCTCTTGGCCTGATCGGTGAAGTCGCTCCCGGTGAACTGGAGGTGAGTACCGTCCTCGGTGTAGAGGTCGAAAGCCTTGGTCGCGTTGTTGGCGACGCCGGCGTACTCGCCCTTGCAGTGCGCGAAGCGGCCCCACTTGATCACCCGACGGGTCCCGATCAAGGCGACGGCGATGTTCTGGAAGATGACCTTGGGAAGGTCACCCTGCTGGCGCTCCATGCCCAGCACCACTCCGGTCTCGGTCTTGCCGAGGACGATCTTGTTGATCGCGATGGAGTTGGGCTTGAGCGGGAGCTGACGCTGATCATCGTTCACCTGGAGGTAGACCTCCGTGCTGATCTCTTCGCTGGGATCGAGGATCACGATGTTCTTGACGTCGGTGATCACCACGTCGGGCTGCTGGATGCAGAGCTGCAAGAAGTTGAAGAAGCTGAGGGTCTGGGAAAAGTTGATCTGCATTTCGAGTGTCTCTTTCTTGGTTTCCCCCACTTTTAAGGTGGGCTGTTGTGGGTTCAGAAGAACCCGGTTATCTCTTGGTTGCCTAGTTGAAAAAGGCCGAAGATGCTCTTGCGAGCACACGAACGGGGACTTTATATACATTTGCGGCGAAATGCAAGTTTTTTCCTTTGGTTGTTTTTGGGGGTCTATTCGAATCCTTTGAAAATGGCTTTTCCTAAGGCGTTTAATTCTTTAGCGCGATCGCCTTCTGGCTGTTGGATTGATTTGTATGCAGCAATCACTGAGCGGATGGCGCATTGGCTGCGAGGCCATCCTTCGGGACCTTCCGCATCGGTGCCATCCTGATGGTTGGTGATACCCATGGCGCAGAGTTGTCCTACTTCTGTAAACCATTGCCACATGCGGTCTGGTCCAGGTTTCATCCCTGGATCCCATGTGTTCATTTGGCGAGTTTTATCGGGAGCTATCAAAACAGCATCCAAGTTTTTTTGTGATGGATCCTTGTACCATGCCTCTACAGCATCCAGTTTTTCCATTTCTGAGTAGCCGTCGTAGTCCATGCGGGATGCTGGAGGATTGAAGTCATGGTCTTTGTCGAAGCGGAGGTTGGTGGCGTTGTCTTTTCCAGCTCCTTTTAAAGCTATTGGATGAGCATATCGTCCGGCGGCAACGGCAGCAGAGAGAATTGGTTTTACGTGATCACCAGACTCTTTTACGATCATGTTGAGCCAGGTGTTCAATCCTTTTTCTTCTGGAGTGTCGCACTGGTCCCATGTTGGAAAATCTTTGCTGTCGGCAAGTTTGACGATGTTTGTGGCGAAATTGTCTTCGCCAGCTTCTTTAAAAAGGTCTTCGAGAGATGCCATGGTTGAAGGTTATGTTATTTAAGGCCGCGGATTTCGCCGCCAAGTTTTTGGAGTCGAGCGAATGCTTCTTCTTGAATTGTTTTGGACTCTTCGTCTCTGAGTGTGCGGTCTGGTGCGCGGAGAACGATCTTGAATGCGCACGACTTTTTGCCTTTTGGAATGTTGTCGCCTTGGTATAAGTCAAACAGTTTAACGCTTTCGACGAGGTTTTTGTTGATGCTGGCGATCTGTTTTTCCATTTCGCCAATGGTGACATTTTCGTCGATCAACACAGAAATATCGAATTCACTGCTTGGGAATTTGGCGAGTGGTTTGTGCTTTCTGGTGCGAGCTCCGAGTTTTGCGAGTTCGGTGAAGTTCACTTCGAATGCTCCAATTTTAACTCCATCAAGATTGTAGTTTTTGGCTACGAGTGGGTGGAGTTCGTATATTCGCGCTATTTCTGTTCCGTCTTTTTTGCTGTAGTAGCCTGCAAAGCGGTTTGGGTGTGCGTATGGGCACAATGTTTCACCTTTGCGCAGTTCTAAGCTTTGGGTTTGGAAGAATGAAAACAGTTCTTCAAGAGCTCCTTTGGCTTCGTAAAAGAGATCGCCTTTATGTTTTTTGCCGCGGACGATCAATCCACAAATTTTCTTTTCCTCTTTTGGAAAGTACTCTTGCAGGTCTTCGTAGGTTCGGCCGATTTCGTAGAGAGCGAATTCTGCATAGTTTTTCAGGTTGAGTTCCACGTTGTGGAGCAGGTTTGGAAGCAGGCTCACACGCATGTGGGTTTGGTTTTCGGAAAGATAGTTTTCTACTTTAATGTGCAGCTCTTCTGGGAGCATGCATTTTTGGATGTCTTTGGCGCTGTAGAATGAGTAGTTGTACACTTCGTTCATGCCCAGCCCTTTGCTCAAAATTTCACGAGCGCGATGTTTGAGTTTGCGCTCGGTGTTTTCGATTGGAAGTTTGGTTGGAGTTTTTGGAAGGATCGGCGTTACGTTTTCGTATCCGAACATGCGGGCAATCTCTTCGGTGATGTCTTCTTCAATTTCCACATCTTTGGTGGCGCGCCAGGTTGGAATTTGGAGCTCAAATCCGTCTTTATCCTTCTTTAAGATTTGGAATCCGAGTTTGAGAAGGATATCTTCTGCTTGTTCTGCTGGGATGTTTGCGCCAATTTGTGAACGGACTTTGGCCAGATCCACTTTTACAGTTTTTGGCGTTTCATCAAAGTTCTTCACATCCACTTTTTGTGTGACGATTTTTGCGTTTGGGCAGAGTTGGAGCACGATTTCGCAGATGCGATCGAGTGCTTGCTCGGCCAGAACTGGATCCAAACTTTTTTCGAATCGTTGGACGGCGTCGGTGCGGAGTGTGTGGCGAACTGATGTTCGGCGGACGGTTGTTGGGTCGAAGTTGGCTGCTTCAATCAAAATTCGAGTGGTTTTTTCATCGACTTTGGAGTTGTCGCCTCCCATGACTCCGGCGAGTGCGACCGCTTTTTTGTGGTCAGCAATGACGAGGTCTTCTTGGCTGAGTTCGTGTTCTTGGCCGTCGAGTGTTGTTAATTTTTCTCCGTTTTCTGCCATGCGAACAACGATTCCATCTTCAATTTTGTCGGCATCGAAGGCGTGGAGAGGTTGTCCGAGCTCTTCCAAAACGTAGTTGGTGGCGTCGACAATGTTGTTGAAAAGGCTGTGGTCTGTTGAGCGCAGTTTTTCTTGAATCCATTCTGGTGAGTCCTGAACGTCGATTCCTTCAATGATCACTCCTAAATATCGTGGACACTCTTTTTTGGCTTGGACTTCAATAGAGAGATCTTTGCCTGATCCATACTTCACATCGGTTGTGAAGGGTGTAAGTGGAGTGTCTAAAATGGCGGCGATTTCGCGGGCGTGGCCGTAGTGTCCCCACAAATCTGGGCGATGTGTGAGGGATTTGTTGTCTATTTCTAATATGATGTCGTTCAGATTGAGTGCGTCGGAAAGAGGAGTTCCTGGGTCGGCTTTGCTGGAAGAAAGATCAACAATTCCTTCTGGACTTGCTGGAAGGCCGATCTCTTCGCCGGCGCAGATCATGCCAAAACTTTCAACTCCACGGATTTTAGTTTCTTTCAGTTCAACTAAATCTCCTTCGCCGTGCCATCGGACTTTTGATCCTGGAAGAGCCACCGGCACGAGCATTCCTTCTTTAATGTTTGGAGCTCCGCACACAATTTGAACGGTGTCTTTGCCGACTTTGGTTTGTGTGACTTGGAGCTTGTCGGCGTCTGGGTGCGCGGTGATTTTTTCAATCTTTCCAATGACCATGTTGGCGTACGATTCTGATTGGTCGTGCACGCCTTCTACTTCGGCTGTGCGAAGGGTGAACAGTTTTCCAAACTCTTCTGCGTTGAGATCGGCAGGGATGTCGACGAACTGTTTGATCCAATTTAAACTGACTTTCATTTCGGCGGGTTAGTATTGTTCGGTAAATCGTAAATCTCCAGAGAAGATGAGGCGGATATCGTCGATGCCGTAGCGCATCATGACCAATCGTTCGAGTCCGAATCCGAAAGCCCATCCTTGATACTCTTTGTTGTCGACTCCTCCAGCTTTTAAAACGTTTGGGTGAACCATTCCGGCTCCCATGAATTCGACCCATCCGGTGCGTTTGCATACGCTGCATCCTTTTCCGTTGCAAATAAGGCATGAGAAATCGAGTTCAACTCCCGGTTCTACAAAAGGGAAATAGCCTGGGCGGAAGCGTACGTCGACCTCTTTTTTGAAAAGTTCTGTGAGGAATTCTGCCATCACACCTTTGAGGCTGGCGAGTGAAATGTCTTTGTCGATCATCAATCCTTCTACCTGGTGGAAGTTGCTTTCGTGTGATGCGTCGGTGGCTTCGTTGCGGAAAACGCGACCTGGGACAATAATGCGAAGTGGTGCTCCGTATTTTTCCATGGTTCGGATTTGTACTGGCGAAGTTTGAGTACGCAAAACGAGTCGGCCGTGTTTGTCTTCGTGTTTTTTGTCGACGAAGAAGGTGTCTTGCATGTCGCGGGCTGGGTGGTCGGCTGGAACGTTGAGCCCTTCAAAGTTGTAGTATTCGCTTTCGATTTCTGGTCCGTCGGCAACGGTGAATCCCATGCCGTGGAAAATGTTTTCGACTTCGTGTTGTACTTGTGACATTGGGTGGATTTTCCCGATTTTTCGCGCGACTCCTGGGGCAGTTATATCAAAAAATTCATTGGCCAACTGGGCTTCAATAGCTTTGGCTTCCAGTTCATTGCGCTTGTTTTCCAAGTCCTGAATAATCCCGTTTTTAATGTCGTTGGAAAGCGGCCCAATCACTTTTTTTTCTTCAACAGAAAGATCTTTAATCCCTTTAAGAATAGCGGTCAGTTCACCTTTTCGACCGAGATACTGTACTTCGATTTTTTGAAGTTCGTCGCTGGTCTTGGCGGATTGAATCGCTTCTGTTGCTGCTTGCTGTAGTTTTTTGAGTTCGGATTCCATATTACTGAGTGACGTGCTCGATCCATCGAGACTCTTTTTCGAGTGCAGTGGCTAGTTTATCGAGCTTCTTGGATATGACATTGTAGCTTTTGGCTTCTAACACAATTTTTGATACGAAATCTCCTTTGATCGGAGAGAGGTATGTTTTGGATTTTATTATGTTGAAACCAAGTGTTTTTATGACTTCGAGGAGGTGGGCTAACTTACCCGGTCCGTATTGTATTTTTGCTCGTATTTTAATCTTTACTATAGCTTTGCTGTCTTCTTTCACTGATTTATTATTTTGAAATGATGTGCGAGCTTTACTTTAGAGTTTTTGCTCTTACATTGCAATTGGTTATAACAAAAAACCCCGCTACAAGAACGGGGTTTTGAGGTTTATAAGAAGTTGTTCTATCGAACAGCGTCCTTAAGAGATTTACCAGCCTTGAAAGCAGGAAGCTTCATAGCTGGGATCTTAATCTTTTGGCTCGGGTTTCGTGGGTTAACACCAGTTCGAGCAGCACGCTTAGAAACACGGAATGTTCCGAAACCAGTAACGGTTACGTTCTTTCCGCTCTTGAGGCTCTTAGTGATTGCGTCAAGAACTGCATCGAGTACAGCTTGAGCATCCTTCTTAGTTACCCCAGCAGCAGAAGCAGCGTGGTTGACTAGATCTTGCTTAGTCATAAGAAATAAAGTTATGAAATATTTGGTCGATATGACCGTGTGCATTATATGACGTGAGGAACCAAAAGCAAGCGTTTTTTTGTTTTTAACAAGGGGATAACTCGATTTTAATGCAACCGAAATGTATGTTTTGGGATGCGAGTTTTGAACAAAATGGCTTATTTAAGCGGAAAAATCGACTTGAAAGGGCTCAAAATCGTGTCAAAATCGCCATTTTTGGCTTAGATATAAGGAAATCAAACACTATCACGTGTCAAGGGCTTTTGTAAGCCGTTTTTTATGAATTGTCCGCATGTTTCATTGCTTGGAGGGTCAATACATTCTTAATTTCACCCAAGGTAGCAAAGAAATCGTAGAGTGCTTTGTACTCTTTTTGATCCATATCTCCTCTATTCAAAGATTCCAGAATGGTAACAATTCGTTTGGCAATTGAAAGTTGAATTTTTTGTGTGTCGTGGAGGTCTTCCATCAGCCCAGCGGCAATATCTGGGAGCATTTCTAGCACCTTATTATAAGAAGCGTTGCTGATTTTTCCATGAAGCTGAGTGAACCGTTCGCGTACCCACAGCTCAATAAAAGTTTTTTTTTCTTCTGGATCGTTGACATCTCTGCACTGAATTTCATTTTGGGCATCTTCTTCAATGATTTCATCGAGAGAATCAAAGGCCCCAAGTCCTTCTGATGTTTTTACAATAACGTTATCTTCATCGGTTATTTTTGCAACACCGTTTCGAACCATCATTGCAATGACGGTGTTCCAAGCAATTCCTCTTTTTGGATCGGCAACTACCTCATTTGTTCCAGGTCGGAGCTTGATTTTTTCTCCTTCGCCAGTGAATTTTATTCTTTTTGTAAGACCTTCTGTTTGTGTAGCATCATCCCAATCTTCGCCTGTACGATCCAGCTTTCTTTTCCCGCTCATAATAATAAGGTTATAAAATAAGGAGATCATGCTATACTTATTTGACGAATTTGCCAACATCGACTACTAATGAGCAGTGTTGGATAAAAGATAAACGTTTTTATGGCTGACAACCTTGTTATTGTTGAGTCCCCAGCGAAAGCGAAGACGATTTCGAAGTTTTTGGGCAAGAATTATCGGGTGCGTGCCTCTATGGGTCATGTGCGGGATTTGCCGAAATCGAAGTTTGGAATTGACGTGGAAAAGAAATTTAAGCCGACCTATGTGGTTTCTTCTGATAAGAAGAAAGTGATTACTCAGTTAAAGAGCTATATAAAGAAGGGGACACACGTGTACATCGCAACTGATGAAGACCGCGAAGGAGAGGCTATTGGGTGGCATCTTTTGAAGGCGCTTGGGGTGGATGAAAAAAAGAATGATGTGAAGCGGATTGTGTTTCATGAGATTACTGAGTCGGCGATTAAGCACGCGATTGAGTCGCCGCGACAGATTGATAAAGATTTGGTGGATGCGCAGCAGGCACGAAGAATTTTGGATCGAATTGTGGGGTATGAACTGTCTCCGCTTTTGTGGAAGAAGGTTCGGTATGGGCTTTCTGCCGGACGTGTGCAGAGTGTGGCGGTGCGTTTGATTGTTGAACGTGAGCGTTTGATTTTGGATTTTGTTCCAGAAGAGTATTGGAGTTTGACGGCCGATTTATTGAAGCAGAAGGATGGATTTACAGCTGAGCTGAAAAAGTTTGAAGGAAAGGATTTTAAGATTGGGAATGAAAAGGAGTCTAACGCGGTGTTGAAAGCGATTGATGGGGCGGATTGGAAAGTGATGAAGGTTGAGAAAAAGGATGTGAAAAGGAAACCGGCGCCGCCGTTTATTACCTCCACGTTGCAGCAGGAGGCTTCGCGGAAACTTGGGTTTTCGGTGAAGCGGACCATGATGATTGCTCAGCAGCTGTATGAAGGTGTGAAGCATGGAAAAGGGGAGACCGGTTTGATTACCTATATGCGTACCGATTCGGTGAATTTGGCGGCGCAGGCACTCCATCAAGCTCAAGATGTGATTACAGATGAGTTTGGAAAAGAGTATGCTTTGCCAAAACCGCGTTTATATAAAGGAAAGAAAGGTGCGCAAGAGGCGCATGAAGCGATCCGTCCTGTGGATCTTTCTATCAAACCAGATGATGTGAAGAACTATTTGGATAAAGATCAATATCGGCTCTATGAATTGATTTGGAAGCGAACGTTGGCGTGCCAAATGGCGGAAGCCAAGTTGAAAGCGGTTGGAGTGGATATTGCTCCAATGAAAAATGGAAAAGATACTGGCTATAATTTCCGTGCAACAGGGCAAACGGTTGAGTTCCCAGGATTTATGCGTGTGTATACGGAAGATTTTGATGATGAAGATGAAGCGTTCAGTTTTGCGGAAAAACTGTTGCCTCAACTGGAAGAAGGTGACGACTTGAAGTTGGAAAAGCTAAATCCGAACCAGCATTTTACCAAGCCGCCAGCTCGTTATACGGAAGCGAGTTTGGTGAAAAAACTGGAGTCAGAAGGGATTGGGCGACCATCAACTTACGCGCCAACAATCGGGACAATTATGGCTCGTGGCTATATTGAGAAAGAAGGGAAGCAGCTTCGGCCAACCGATTTAGCGTTTATGGTCACGGATATTTTGGTGAAGCACTTTTCTGACATTGTGGATTACAAGTTTACAGCTGAGCTGGAGGAGAGTTTGGACGATATCGCTGATGGTAAGAAGAAGTGGGTGCCGGTGATCGAGGATTTTTATACACCGTTCCACAAAGTGGTGACGACAAAGGAAAAATCGATCAAAAAAGATGATGTGATGAAGGAGCGGAGCCTTGGGAAGGACAAGAAATCTGGGAAAGAAGTAGTGGTGCGGCATGGTCGATTTGGTCCGTTTGTGCAGCTTGGCAACTATACGAAGGAGGAAATTGATGCGATGGAAGAGAAGCCTCGGCGCGCATCGTTACCAAAGGGAACCTATTTTGAAACGATTACGATTGAAGAGGCGATGAAAGCACTTGAACTCCCACGAAAACTTGGGAAAACCAAGAAGGGAGAAGAGGTTATTGCGACGATTGGCCGATTTGGTCCATATTTGAAGGTTGATAAGCTCAATGTGACCCTGCCAAAGGAGTATGATCCTTATACGGTCAAGCTTGAAGATGTTGAAAAGCTGATTGAGGAGACACGAACGGCCAAAAAGAAGGCGGCTGAGCCGATTCAGGATTTTGGGAAGCCAGATCCGGTTTCTGGAGAGAATGTTTTGGTGAAAACTGGTTTCTATGGTCCTTATGTGACTGATGGAAAGACGAATGCATCGCTTGGAAAGAAATTTGATCCAAAGGAGATTACATTTGAGGAAGCTTGTGAGCTTTTGGAGAAGAAACGGCATGCTCCAAAGCGCAACTTTAAGCGGAAGTCCAAGAAATAGCATTGGCAATTTCCTGCGTTAGTTGACTCCTCTTTTGGCTACTCTCATAAATGCTGTCATTTTGACATCATTTGGGAGAGTGCTCATGAGAATGGTTGTGGTGGCCTGTAAATGTTGAGGAAAAGGCTTGTTTGTGGTACAATTAGAGGAAGGAAAAAATAAAAATCTCATCTTATGGCTATCCCACACATTTCTCAAACTTTTTCATTGGAAAAATGGCTTTCTGTCATGGCTTTTGCAGGTCTTGCGATGATGCTTTTTTTTGGAGCATTGTTCTCACAACATCCAACTGCAAAGGCAGCATCGGCTACTTGTTATGATATTACAGGTCAAGGAACAGAGGTTTTGAAGGGTGGTGTGCCGAACTCTGGGGTTATTGATTTTGAAACACTTGTTCCAGCTTATGCCTTAGAGGGATGTGCTGAAGATAACAATGTTCCGCTTGGGGATGGCCCTTTTGAACTGAAGGGATGGGCGTGGGATACGAATTTGGGATGGATTAGTTTGTATTGTGGAGATGAGAATGCGGATGGAGCACCATATGAGAACTTGGGTGAACCGTGTGGAAACGTTCAATACGGTGTGACAATGGAGGGAAATGCGGGTGCGAATCCGGGTCGCCTTTCTGGTTTTGCGTGGGGTGATAACACGGGATTCATTAGTTTTAATTGTGCGAATACAGGATCGTGTGGGGTTTCGAACTACTATGTTGAAGTGGAGACGAGCCAAGGAGCCTGTTTAGGAGATATTTTTTCTGGATCTCCACCGGCTGGCTGTGTTGCTCGTCCGAATGAAAGTACATTTGCATGGAGCGACAATGTTGGATGGATTGATATGGCTGGTGTGACTTTGCCATGGTTTGATTTGATTGGATTAGGAGTTGATGTGGAATTAGAAATTTTGAGTAATGATGGAGTGACCGATCTCTTGTCTGTGAATAAGCTCACAGCGCCAGTTGCGGATGGAGCTGAACGGTATTTTGTGGTTCTTCGAATGACTCGCTCAACCGATGGATCACCAGTTTCAAATCCAGGGGACTATGCTGTAACGCTCTCTGCTGGATGGAATGATAGTGTTGATTTTGATCAAACGGATCTTGTGACACCTGATTATAGTGCCAATAACAATGGTCCAGTTCAGAAATTCTTTGATTTTTCTGGCTTTGATCCAACGTATGGAGCTATCGTGCCTGCTGCATATGTGGCAGAGGTAACATCGCTTGCACCGACATCATCTATGAATGGTTATGATGAAGGTGGAGATGGAACTGTTGACTCTTCGCATGAGGATTTTGTCCTTGGTGCCCCGATTGATCCAGTTCCACAGAATATAGTGGGACTGCGCAATGTGTTTGTGAGTGTTGAGCACCTACCAACAACGATTTGTGCCTTTGGTGGCCCAGGGTGTGCCGCTCAGGATATTTCTGGCGTTTATGGTGGTCAACCACTCGACTTTAAACCAGCGATTGATGTTGCTGAGTTTAGTGATTCTATTAATGGGGCAACGATTTCTGCGCGCCACTTGGTTGCGAATTCGATTGATGTTGCTATTGATTGTCTTGGTGCAATGAGTGGTTGTGGTGGAACGATTGATACGTATTTATCAGTGGACTCACCATTTGAGTTTGTTTTTGATTCTGATGGTGATGGTGCCGACTGTGAAGATGTTTCTACACAGTTTAATCTTTACGATGCGGTAACACTTTTTGGTTCGCCGCTGCAATTGACTCCAGTGTTTGAAGATGGTCCTGATGGATGTCTGGAAGGAATTAGTCAATCGGAAGGAGAAAATGCTTACGTCTATACAGAAGTTGAGTACCAAAACGGTGGTCAAACGATTAACTATTTCTCAAGCAAGCTACCACGTGTGCAAGGAACGCTCGTTGTGAATCCTGTTGCCGATATTAGCGGTAATGTGTATTCAACTGGTGTAACCAATCCGCAGACAAATCAAGAAGTGCGGTCGCTTGGTGATGTGAGTACGAACGTTTTGCGTGATACTATTTCACGAAATGTTGAAAATATTGTGGCTGGAATTGAGCAGCCAGTTGGATCGGCTCCAACAGTGAACTTTTGGAATACGAATGAAACTGAAGGATTTGAAATTAGTGGTGCTTATGCCTCTCTGTTGCCGGATCTGTTTACTGGAAAGCCAAAGGTTTTCTATTTCACTCAGGATCTTCATATTAGCAACATTGACTGGGAAGGAGAACGAACCTTTATTGTGAAGGGTGCCGATGTCTATATTGATGGAGATATTTATTCAAACACTCCGAGTGCGAAACTTGGGATTATTGTTTTGGAGGATCTTGCGACGGAGGTCGGTGGGAATGTATACATTGATCCGAGCGTGAAGAATATTCAGGCGAACATCTTTGCGGACGGAAGCGTATTCTCTTGGTATCCTGCCAATGGCATTAATGCTGATGGGGAACCAATTTGGGCTGATGAGGCTGATCGATTTAATCGTTTGAGGAATCAGCTCTATATTCAAGGGTCGATTGCTTCGCAGAATACGATTGGTGGGGCGGTTCGGCCAGAACCTATTCTTGGCGATGGTACCGTAGCTTCAGCGAGTGAAGGACAATATGGAGCCACTCCAAGTGGTCGTAGCCAGGCACGTTTGTATGATTTGAACTTCCTTCGCTACTACGGGCTTGTGTTTCAGCGTGATGGCAATGGGAATGCAGTTGATCAACAGGGTGATTCACCTGGAGATCCTGGGTATTTGCAGCTTGATTATGTTGGAGATGGTGGAGACCTTATCTTGATTACTGATGGTGATCCGGCTCAAGGATTGAGTGAGACAGAGGATTTCTCTGCGGTTTATGTAGAGTTTGATCCACCAAGCCTTGGTCTTCCTGGGTTTAGCGTGAGCGGAGGAGTCGATATTCGATTGCTTCCATAATCTTCGATGTTTTTGTTTCGGAGCAGGCTTCCGCGACCCTGCGGGTGCCCGCTGGATGACCCTTCGGCCCTCAATATCTTCAGCCGCATGCTTGCTTTACTTTCTTGCCTTCTCGGTTACCCGGTATTCCAGGTAGTTGCCGAACATGAGGCGGGTTTGGGCGTCGATGGCGGGGATGGCAGAGAGGCAAATGGAAACGATCGGAATGAAAATCCATTGAACTAAGAGCATGAGTTGGCCAAAGAGTCCTTTTTTAGGATTGTATGGAACAATGGCGATGTTGATGATCCCGCAGACAATCATACCCACAGAAGCAAGGGTGAGCATATCGCTCATGATGTGGGGGAGGTTGTACGCTAAAACGGTTTCGCGGAAGGTTGGATTAATGAGTGCTGGCACGAATCCCATGAAAGTAATAAGGATTGGTCCGGTGGCCCATGAAAGGCTGTTTTTCAGGAAGTCTGCGATTTTGTAAATACGGGTCCAGAGGCTGAGGTTGGGGTTGTACCAGATGTTGAGTGAGATGAATGAGAAATCGCTCACTCCCCATGCCCAACGTTGGAGCTGTTTGTATTGATTCTGGAACGTTTTTACATACGTTTCGGAAAGGACGGCATCCATGTACACAGGTGTGAAAATTGGTACTACTTCGTGTTCGCCGTTGTAGATGGTGTAGGCGGTCCAGTACTGGCGGCTGTCTTCTGGGATGATGGTGACGTCCCAGTAATCGACTTCTACTAATGTTTGGAAACTGAGTGATCGACTGGAGAAGCTTTTGTATTTTTTTGGTTCTACGCTTTCGGCGAGGCGCCAGTATGAGCAGGCTTGTGCTACTACGCGCATCATCAAAGGGACATCCCACAGATTATTGTGGAAGAGGGAGTTCGGTTGGTATGCTTTGATGGTGCGGTCTTCTTGTGTGAGGTAGCGATAGGTGAGTTCAGAGAAGTAGAGTGGATGGGCCACGGTGTCGGCGTCGAAGTTGGAGATCATGAGGTCGTCGTATTTGATGCTCAGTTTGTCGACGTATTTTTTGAGTTCTTTGGCAGCCCAGGTCGCGTTGGCGCTCTTCCCACGACATTCGCCAGGAATGTCTTTGGGGTGTACGGTGTACATGAATTTTTTGAAGTGGTGGCCGAACTCTTTTTCTAGTTTTTTGGCGATGGCTACGAAATTTTCTTCGTCATTTTCCTCTCCGGCTAAAACCATGATGATGCGGTCTGCTGGGTACTTGCTGAACGCATATGACTTGAGTGACTCGCGGAGGAGTTCGTAGGACTCTTTATAAGTCACGCAGATGATGGCGTGGTACATGTTTTTGGATTTTTTCCACTGACCAATTTTTTGCAATTTTTGGATTTGGCTCTTGAGGTTGAGGATTTCAAAGTATTTGCGTGGATCTTTTTCTTTGTTGATTCGTTTGAGTTCGTAGTCGATTTTTTCTGGATGATCGATAAGGCTGATCATTTTATTCCAGTCGGTTTTGAGTGCGCGTTTAGAGATGTTAAAGGCACGGTAAAGGTTGACTGAGAGCTTGATGGATCGGAAAAGCCACATGGTGGTGTAGACGATCATGAAAATAGCGACCCAGTCTGGGACAATGAAAGAGAGAAGGAGTGGTCCGAAGATCACTGAGTAGAGGATCGCTCCTGGAACGATTTCCAGTGCGCGCCACAGTGGGTGTTTGCGGATCAGTCGTTTGGGATCTTGGCGTTTGCCAACGTGGAGAGCGGTTTTTGCGGTTTGGAAGGTTGTTTCCATCTTAGTTCTTTAAATCTTTCGCCCACCAAACGTCGACTTCGGGGTATTGAAGCAGTTTTTCTACCATGATTTTTTGGATTTCGTTCAATCTTTCTTCGGTTTGGGCTTCAAAACGGAGGGTGAGGTTTGGGCTGGTGTTGGAGCATCGAACGGCTCCCCATGAGTTGTCGTCGAAATTGACGCGCACACCGTCGATGGTGATGCAGTTGTGTTCACGTTCGAAAGCTTTGGTCAGCTCTTCCACCACGGCGAATTTTTTGTCGTCAGGGCATGGGGTTTTGTATTCGGGCGTGGTGTACAGTTTTGGAAGATCGGTGAAGTGCTGTGAAAAAGGTTTGGCCGAAGCAGCCAAGATTTGGAGAATTTTACAGGCTCCAAAGAACGCGTCGTCGAAACCGTAGTAGTCGTAGTGATCTTTTCCAAAGAAGAGGTGTCCACTGATTTCTCCAGCGAGTGGTGCGTGAATTTCGTGCATTTTTGTTTCAATGAACGAGTGTCCGGTTTTGCACATGACTGGGACTCCGCCGTTTTTCTCAATTTCTTGGATGAGTGTTTTTGAAACTTTCACATCGAAGACGATTTGACTTCCAGGTTTGTTGGCCAAGAGTTCTCGCGCTAAAAGAATGACGAGGAAGTCGGCTGAGTAATGTTTTCCGTGTTCGTCGACTACTCCAACACGGTCACCGTCTCCATCGAATCCGATTCCAAGGTCTGCACCTTGTTCGCGGACGAGTTCGCCCAGTTCGCGCATATTTTCTTCTTCTTCTGGATTGGCTTCGTGGTTTGGGTAGTTGCCATCCAGTTCGCAGTACAGTTCGGTGACTTCACATCCGAGGGCGCGGAACAGTTCTGGAGCGAACTTTCCGGCAGTTCCGTTTCCGGCATCGATTACCACTTTCAAAGGTTTTGCCAGTTTGATGCGACTGACGATGTCTTCTTTATAGACGTCAAAATTGTCGTTTTTTTCTGATCGCTCTCCTGATCCGGTTTCAAAATCTTGGTCTTGAATGAGTTTGAGAATTTTTTGCAGCTCTTCTCCACAGACTGAGTGAGCTCCTTCGCGAACCAATTTGACTCCGTTGTATTCTTTGGGATTGTGGCTGGCGGTGATGTTTACGCCACTATCCATCCCAAACTTACAGACTGAATAGTAGAGGAGTGGCGAAGTTGAAATCCCGCAGTCTACAACGTCTAGGCCAGTTGAAAGTACTCCTTCTATAAAGGCGTTTTGCAGTTCTGGGCTGTGCAGGCGATTGTCGCGGCCGACCATCATGTTTTTGGTTTGATAGGTTCGTTGCATGTAGGTTCCCATCCCTTGGCCAATGAGTTTCATGGTTTCGATGGTCAGGTCCGGTTTTTCGCCCATGGCAATGCCCCGGATGTCGTAGGCTCGGAAGATGTGTGGATTGATGTTCATAGTGTTCATAATAGTCATAAAACCTCTTGCTGGTGCCAAAGAGGCCTGGTTATTCTACCAGAAGTTTGAAAATCCTCAATGGATGCCTTCGAACTGCTCTCGTTGGCGTTGATAAAAGAAATCTCGGGCTTTGAGAATGTTTCTTGTCCGTGTGGCGACGTCTATACGTCTGATTTCATTGATAATCTTTTGTTCTTCGCCTTCATTGTCAAAAAAGATATCATCGACTTCATCCATAGTATCCATGAGGTCGTTCATTGTTTTTCTTTCATCCGATTTTGGTGAAAGCATTGCGAGAAAAAGTTTTCGCACAATGTTGAAAAGTCTTTTTTGTGTTTGAAGTAAGGCTATTGCTACATCCTCTTCACATTCGCATATGGCAGGTGTTGTAAAGAGTTGGTCGAGTTCAAAGGTGTTAAGACCATGCTTTCGTAAGAGCATGCGAACTTTGTAGATGCAGTTGCTTGGCTCTTCGGAGAAATTGAGCAAAGAGATTCTTTCTTCGATACTTTCAATAAAGGTCTGGATGATGCAACGGGCTTCGGGTTCGTTGTCGTAGTGGCGTGCGATCAGAGATGCGGTGAAGCCGTGAGTTTCCTCAAAAATTCGTGGTGCCCGGTCGATGTAATTTCTGGTAGTTTCACTCATTTTTTTTGTCTTTGAGGAGTTCTGGGAATTCTTCTTGGAGGAATTTTTCCATGGTTGCGAGGTCGTCGAGGCTTGGTTCTTCTTGATTGAGGTCGAATGCTTCTCCGGTGAGTACATCAATGATGGCTGTTTCTGTGTCGTTTGCCAAGTCTGTTGGCATGTTTTCGTCTGAATATTCGTAGCTTCCTGATGGCGGATTATCTGGGCTGTGGATCTCTTTCATGCATTCTTCGAAGTCGGATTGGGCTACTTCAATGAGGTCGACAAGGCTTTCGATGCTGAATTTTTTGATGTATCTGGATTTGTTTCGTCGAACTTGCATTTCTTTGTGGTCGTTGATCATTTTCCAAAGAAGAGTGTTGATGGCATTGAGCTCTCGTGGCTCCTCAATATCAATGCTTGAAACGAGGGTTCGAATGAAAGCATCCATCAATGCTTCTGCTTGATCGGGCTTTTCGTAGAATTTGGCGACACGGGCAGGGGTGTCGGCTGGTGCTGGTGTGACTTCTAATGGGGTTTCAAGTTTTCTTAATTGCATGGGAGTGGCGTTATCAACTAGTTAAGTAAACGTCGATTGATCGTTGCTCTTACAATTTTGGCCATTTTTTCGACAGGATCTTCATCGTAGAGATCTTCATCTTCTTCGTATTCTTCGGATGGCTCATTGTAATCGTGTTCAAAAATGGTACCGATTGGGGTGACCAGCAGCTTGATACAATTGTTGGTGAGTTTTTCGAAATCATTGAGACTGAAGGCAATTACGAAATCTTCTTGTTCTCCCATAATGTATTCGAAGAAGAGGTCGCACAAATAGGCGGCTATTTCTTTGCGAAGTGCAGCTATGTCCTCAGGAGTGTTCATTGGATCGGTGAAACGTATGCGAAGAGCTGTGATTTCTCGCTGTAAAATTTCTGATTGTGGCCAGACTGATCGAGCATTGTCGAGGCTTTGGAGCACGAGATTTGGCGTAAATGTATTGACGATGGTTTCGTTGATATGCAATCGACATTCATACCAACAGGTCAGCATTTCTGTTGGGTTTTCGTATCGTGCCATGAAGCTCTGTTCGTCTAATATTGCCTTATTGAAAGGCATTGTTTGAATCTCTGGGAGTTTTTCTGACATGGGAAGGCATAAAAAATAGGTATTACTTTATCCTATTTTTGTACTTATGTCAAGTGTTGCGGGAGTGTTTCTTGAGGGCCCGCTTGATGTCCAAATTTTGGTCCTTTTTCTTGATTTCAGCGCGACGGTCGTATTTCTTTTTTCCCCTACAGACGCCCACGGTGAGTTTGATGCGATTGTGTGAAAGGTGAAAGTCGAGGGGGATGAGGGTGATTCCTTCTGTGTTGAGTTCTTTTTCCAGTTTGACGATCTCTTTTTTGTGAAGGAGGAGTTTGCGCTTGCGGGTGGGATTATAGTCGGCTTGTTGGCCGGCGGCTGGTTTGTATGGAGAGATGTGAATTTTGAGTGCAAATATTTCGTGTTTTGGCGTGATGCTAATGTGACTGCCTTTAAGGTTGGCGTGACCACCTCGAACAGACTTCACTTCTGGTCCTGAAAGTTGGATACCGGCTTCGTATGTGTCCAAAACTTCATAATCGACGAGTGCTTTCTTGTTTTTGGAGAGTGTAGATGAGTCTTTTTTGTGTGACATTCGTTACGGTGTAATCCGGTAAATGGTTCGTGGGAATGGGATGGATGAGCGGACGTGTTTGCGGCCGCAAATCCAGGTGACCAGCCGTTCGAGGCCGTAGCCAAAGCCGGAGTGGGGGACGGATCCGTATTTGCGGAGGTCCAAATACCATTGGAACTCTTTTTCTGGCAGGTTGTGTTCGCGAATGCGTTCCAGGAGGACGTTGTAGTCGTCTTCACGCTGGCTTCCGCCGATCACTTCGCCGTACCCTTCTGGGGCGAGTAGGTCGCTGCAAAGCGCACGCGATTCGTCTTGGGGATCGCGCTTCATATAGAAGGCTTTCACTTCTGCTGGGTATTTTTCTATGAACATTGGTACTTCGTATTTTTCCATGAGCATAGTTTCGTCGGCTGCACCAAGGTCTTCGTTGGCTTTGATTTCTGATCCCATTTCTTGGAGTTCGGCTACTACGTCTGCATGGGTTTTTCGCAGGAACGGTTCGTTGATCACTTTGTGGAGTGGGGCGAGGTCTCTTTCTAGGATTTCCAACTCTTTTTTGTTCCGTTTCAAAACGGCGTTTACCATGTATTTGATGAGCGCTTCTTGGATATCCATGTTTTCGTTGTGCTCCACGAATGCGGCTTCGGCGTCCATCATCCAGAATTCGGTAAGGTGGCGTCGTGTTTTGGATTTTTCTGCGCGGAAAACGGGTCCAAAATCGAACACGCGTCCATGTGAGAAAATGGCCGCTTCGCTGTAGAGTTGGCCAGATTGGGAAAGGTATGCTTTGCCTTGGTCGAAGTAGTCGATTTCGAACAGTTCGGTGGTTCCTTCGCAAGCGTTTGGAGTGAGGATTGGTGTGTCGAATTTTATGAATCCTTCGTTGGCGAAATGTTCGTAGGTGGCGTTGATGAGCGTGTTGCGAACGCGTTGGGTTGCCCATTCTTTGCTGGATCGGAGCCAAAGGTGGCGGTTATCCAACAAGAACTCTACCCCATGCTCTTTTTTGGAGATTGGGTATTCGTCTTCAACCAGGTGGACGATTTCGATCTCTTTGACTTGGAGTTCAAATACGTCGTCGTGTTTTGGATGTTTTGAAACGGTTCCGGTTACTCGGAGTGATGATTCGGCAGTGAGTTTTTCTGCTGCTTCCGCGGTTTCTGGCGAAACATCGCTGCTAACCACGACACCTTGTGCTACCCCAGATCCGTCGCGCAGTTGGAGAAAGTAGAGTTTTCCGTTTCCTCGCTTGTTGTACATCCATCCTTGGATGGTCACGTCTTGGTCTACGTGGTCTTTGAGTTGGTCGATTCGGGCTATCATGGGTGGAGGGTTAAAGGCGCGAGGCGCCGGCTAATCAATCTGCACGCTCGACTTTTGTGAGCTGCTGAGTCCCATGATAGCAGGATTATCGTATTTTTGAATGATTGCTGGTTCTTGGACGAATGATCCTTTGTTGATGACGCGGGCCAAGTAGTAGAAGTTGCGGGTGCAGCTTTCTGGGAATTTTGCGTCACAGTAGGTGTAGAAACGGATTTCTTGGCCGTTGGTGTAGTACGGGTGGTAGTAGTTTTCGGAGACGTTTTGGTCGTAGCCTGGGCGGTTTGCTTGAGTTGTAGGCAGGAGTCCACTTGGTAGGTACTCTTTGATTTCGTATCCACCTTCTAATGTTGTTGGGATGTTGATGGAAAAGTGGACTTCTACGTCGTCACCGGTTTGAAGGTTCGTGGTTTCTTGGCCGTCTACAATGTAGCGGCGAGTGATGCTGATACCGCCGTTTTGTTCTGCTGCAGCGAGGTCGAGTTCTTGTTCATAGGTGCTGATGACGAATGGTTCACCTTGAATGTTGGTGACTTGGAGTGTGGCCAACTCTTCTGGCGTGACCGACATTTCATGGATATCCATGCCGCTGAGTGTGATGTTTTCGCCGTTAATGGTGAGGGAAACTTCTGCATTTAACCCGTTTTGGAGCTGTGATTTTGCGTACATCATGCGCTCAAGGATGAGAGTTTCTGTGTGGTCGTGTCCTTCGGCCAGGATGTAGTTCCAGAGTTTTTGATGGTTTTGGTCACCGATATGGCTGGCGATGATAGCAGTGAGTGCGGTTTGCTGTAGCTCAATGTCGAGTGTGGCTTCTTGGGTGAGGCCAGAGTTGCTTGGTGCTGGGATCCGGAGGATGTTTGGTGTTTGGGCAGGGGACTGTTCGGTTGCGGTTTTTATGACCTCTAAGTAGTGTTCGGTTGCTTGAGGGAGAGCGCCGAACTGGATGTATGCGAGCGCGGCGTAGATGTGGTCTTCGGTGGTGAGTTCGTAGTTCTGGGTGAAGTGGTTGAGCTGGGTGAGGCGCGCTGAATCGGTTGATGCTAATCCGTACAGAGCCTGAAGTTTTCTGGTGAGCGTTTCGTCTTTGTTTTCAGCGATGCCGGTTAGGTGTGCGAGGGCACCTTTATCGTTCCAGATGGATGCGTCGAGTCCGAGCAACAGTGTTGTGAGTGTTAAGTCTGCATCTGAGTATGGGAGGAGTGATATTCCGCCCAGTTCTTCTTGGTATGGAGAGTAGTCAAAGTTTTCGCTTGGTTCTTCTTTATCGAAATACTGCGCTTGAAGTTTTTGGCTTACGTAGCTTGCTGCGGCCATATCTGCGCGGCGAACTGAGTTATAGGTCGCTTCCAAGAGTGTTCCATAGATTGGTCCGACTTCGTTGTTGGCGAAAATGAGTGTTGTTCGGGTGTCGGTTCCGCCAGGAATGGTCATCCCCTCTGAGACAACGCTGTCCCACATTTTTGTTTCTTTAAGATGGGTGGTGCGCACGGTTGTTGTGAGGGCGATGGTGTCCGAATTATCGCCAGATTGTGCGGTTGTTTCAATGCGGTGTTGCCCGAGTGTGAGGGCTGGGAGTTGGATGTAGGTTGGGATGAATGCTTGGCCAACAGCTGTTTCTTCTAGGTTAAGGCTTGGGATTTTTAGGGTGAAGTTTATATCTTCTTCTCCGGTCAGGTCGGTTCCGTAGGCACGTACTGGGATCGATGGTGTATCGCCTTCAAGATATTCTGGATTGATGACGGGAACAGTGAAGACCGGCTTGGTTACTGGAATCGAGATGGATTCGTGTCCGGCATGAATCGTTCCTCCTTGAATGGAGGCGATGCTGGCTCGCCAAGAGGTGATGTTGTCTGGAAGTTCGAATGTGATCTGGGTGTTTCCGTTGTTGTCTGTTTGGACTACCTGGAATACGGCGGTGTCTTTAAATACATCTCGAGTTCCTCCTTTTTGGTTGTGAACGTAGAGACCGTTGGCGAAGTAGGTATGATACTCTTCTACTTCAAAGTTGTAGACTTTCATTGGTTTTCGGACGGTTTCGATGCTGTTGATGACAATTGGATTTCCGTCTTGATCAACCAATGTGTCTCCCAGTTGAGCTTTACCGGCTAGTTGCCATTGTCCGTTTAAGAAGATGATGTGCTCTTTGGTGACACCGAGGGTGCCGTTGATGAGCAGGTGTTCGTTGACGGTGTGTTCAAAAGTTTTGAGTACTTTTCCGCTGACTAATCGTCCATCAAGAGCGCTGGCTCTGGTGAGGATTGCGTCGCCGCTTACCACTTCTTCTATTGGTTTGGTGGTTCCATCGGCCATGAGAATCATTGTTCCGGCAATGAAACATCCTCCGCGGCCTCCGTCTTCTGCCATGACAGCAGTGTTGAGCGATTCATATGATCGGCCGAAGTTTGACCATGAGTTTTGGTAAATGGCATCGAGTGGGTCAGAGAAGTTTTCCGCGAAGAGCGCGTAGTAGGCTTCGTCAACCAGGTAAATATTGGTGTAGGCATTGGTAGCAGGTGATCCATTTTTGGTGACTTGGATGTTAAGAGTGACCTCTTCACCTGGTTCGTAGGTGGCCTGGTTTGGTGTTGCTTGGATATCGAGTCGTCTGGTTTCTGAGTCGAATGTGTAGTTTCGCGGGTATGAGACTCTGTAACGAGTTCCGTTGTAGCTGTAGACTTTGATTGCGACGTTTGGAATGTCTTCGTCTAGGAATGTGTACTTGAACTCTGGATTTTCTGAGAGGATGTTTGCTTTTACGTCACGGTTGGCAATCGAGTAGATAAAGGTGTTTTGGTCCGTGAGTGTTTCGCCGTTGTGATCAACGGTTTCCAGCTCTACTGATTCACCTGGGACAAAGGTTTCTTTGTCGTCGCCAACGAGTTGCAGGAAGCCGTCGTCGTATCGGTATGATTGTCCGATGTATCCGGTTTCTTTGTAGAATCGGCCTTGGGCATCGTAAATGGTGAAGATGACGCGGTAGCTTTTTTCTTCATCCAGTTCTGGGTTGAATTGGATGATTCCTTGGTCGTTGGCTGTGAACGATTCTTCTGAAACTTGTTCATATCGTGTTTCGTAGCGGTATTGTGGTTGCGTTGTTTTGGTGAGGGGGTCGTACTGTTGACCTTCTTCAATGCGGTCGTTGATGATTTCTTGAATCAGGATTTGTGCGCGTGCTCCAGCTGCGGCTGCTCCCCACATGTCGTGACTGCTGTAAACGTATGGGAGTTCTGCAACTTTGTTGAGATCCACCTGTTTTAGTTCGAGCTGGATGTTGTCTGTTTCGGTTTCGATTTGATCGGCACCAACACTTGAACGCGCAACGTGGATTGAAGCACTTCCGCTAATGTCGGCGAGCTCTTCTCTTACTGGTGTTACTCGTCGGTATATGGTTTGGAAAAGGCTGCAGTAAGTGTCTTCGTCGCAATTACTGTTTTCACCGGTATAGCTGAATTGTGCTTTTCCAAGGATGTCGGTGGTCAGATTCCCAATAGTTTGGTAGGTGTTGTTGTTGCGCAATTGTAGTTCTAGGTCTGGAACGGGTGTTCCTTCAAAGAAGGTTGTGTCCACGTCGACGGTTGTGGTTTCGCCGGCGTAAATGGCTTTTCTTTCTGGAGCGAGGGTGATTTGATATTCCGGTTTTATGTATTGGGATACAAAGAAGTAGGTTGAACTGATGGTTTCATCGTTTTGGACGATGCGGATTTCGTAGCTTTGCGATGGGAATCGATCTATCTGAAACGTTCCGCTTATGACTTCTCCATCTTTGAGTTCGACGTCGGTTTCGTAGAAAATTTGGTCTGATGGGGCGAATGCGTAGTCGAAGAAGTAGTTTTGTGGGGTGACGACCAGTTTGGCTGGTCCGTTGACTGGTTCGGATTTTCCTTGAATAAACGACCAATAGTTAATGGTGTCGGTTGGCAGGTATGTGCTGCGGTCAGTTTGGAAGTAGAGCCAGTTGTCTTGGGTTGTTGATCCCCAGCTCGTGACTTCGTAGAAGGTTGTGAATCCGTTTTGAGGTGTGACCTTAATCAGGTTTTCTCCATTAGAATTTTCGGTGAAGTCATAGTGTTTGATTGGGAGTTCGTCGAGCTCTACAAATCCTTCTTGGTTGGTGCTGACGGAAGCTGGGTCGTTTACAAGCTGAACGGTTGCATCTGGAATTGGTTGTTTTGATTGGTTGTCATGGAGCCAAATGAACGATTTTGTTCCGCTGATGTTGAGGAATGCTGCAGTGTTGCTTATTTGGATCAAGGCTTGGGCGTTGGCATCGTTGGAAGAGATGTCGATGAGGTAGTATCCTTGGCTCAGCGATTCCGGGAGTTCAAGATACTGTTGATATCCGCTTTCTATAAGCGGGAGATCTTGGAAGCTGAATGTTTGGGTGAGGCCATCGGTGCTGATGGTCTGTTTTCGTTGTTGGACCCAGTACGGCTTGCTGTTGAATTTTTGCTCAAAGAGTTCTTGGAACGCTTCATCGTTGGAGATTTGATAGACAGCTCCGCTGACGGAGAGTGTTTGGCCGCTTCCGTCTGTGTATCCCATTTGAAATGCAGGAGCTTGGTCTGGAGCGAATTCGTAGAGGTTTTGGCTGAAGTTGAGTTGGGTTTGGTAGGCGGTGTCGCCACTGGTTTCGAACTGGAATGTGTAGGCTTCGCCGAGCGTTTTTTCGGTTCCTGGGACTGAGAGATTCTCGTTGATGGCTACGGTGTAAACGGTGTTTTTTTCTAATCTTTCTGGGACGAAGACTGCGGTTTTTCCATCCATGCTGAAGGTTCCGTTGACACGTGGTTCAATCGAGAAGTTTTCTTGGAACTCTTCGGTGGTGATGCCATAGGTGTTGAACTGGATTTCGATGCCACTGTTAACGGGAACATCGGTTTGCTGGTTGCCTGGGATACTGGTGGTCACAGCTAGTTGATCCGACACTTGAAATGCCCAGCTGTACTCTTTTTTGTACGGACTTTCTTCTAGGTTTTGGGCTTCGAGCGTGATGGAGTAGACTTCGCCCTCTTCTAGCGTTTCAGTTGGGCGAATAATCACTTCGTTGTCGGTGCGCTGTTTGGCTTCTACCGCAATTTGTGGGCTGACGACGATGTTCTCTTGTATGTCTGCGGCGTTAATCGATCCTTTACTTTTTAAAAGGAATTCGTTGTCGGCGTCGATGCCGGCTTCGCTTTCTGCAAGGGCTGTTAGGGTGTAGTAGTCTTTGGCTTCAGCGACATCTACGAATTCGATCGGAACCAAGTTTTTTGGTACGAAAATGTTGAATGCAAAGAGGACAACTACGGCCAGTGCGGTGGCTGGGATCAATCCGAACTTAAAGAGTGAACCAAAGTTGAGCCAATGGCCATCTTCTTTCGCTGTTTTTTTAGCTTTTCCTGCTGATTTGTTCAGCTTTTGAGCCTTGTCCTCAATCTGCGATCGAAGTTGGTTCTTGAAATCTGGATTTCCTTTTTTCTTCAGCATTGTTGCGAGCTGTTTAAGATCTTTCTCCAAGTTGTGATTCGGTTTTTTTGGCATACTTTATGAGTAGTTACACATTTGCTGCAGGCGAGACATGGCTCGGTTGAGTTTTACGCCTACGTTGGATGTGGTGATATTCAGTGTTGCGGCAATCTCTTTATAGGAGAGGTTTTCAAAATATTTAAGTGTGATGATGTTTTTTTCGTCTTCTTTTAGTTTTTCCAGGGCGAGGTGTAAGTTTTCTAGGTTTTCTCCGAACTCTAACGTGTTTTCTTCTTCTTTCATTTTGGCGTCGGCGGCTTCTGACTTGGTTTCACCGCTGTGAATCTCTTTAATGGCTTGTTTTTGGGCTTTAGTGTTGGATCGGAAATGGTCGTTCATTTTGTTGATGGCGATGCGATAGAGCCAAGCACTAAATGGTTTTCCGGTGTATTCGTAGTTGTCGATTTTTTCGAGCGCGGTCATGAAGGTTTCGGAGGTGATGTCCTGTGCGTCTTGCTGGTTGTATACTCGGGAGACCACGTACTTGAAGATTTTTTCAAAGTTGGCGTCGTAGAGTTCTACAAATGCAGTTTTATCTTGTTGTGCTGCTTCTATGAGCTTTTTTTCGGATGCCATTTCTGGTCTGAGAAAAGTAAATTCTGTGGTTGTTTCGGTTGTATAACGACTGCTCTCAATTTTCTTACACTTTTTTTAGCATTTCCTTGAGCATGGCTTCGACTTGGAAGAGGGGGAGGCCAATGACGTTGTGGTAGTCACCATGAATTGTGTGGATGTGTTTGCCAGATTTTCCCTCTATTTTTAGTGCTCCGGCCACATTGAGAATGTCATCTTCTTGAATGATTTCCTCTATGTCTTTTTCTGAAATTTTTCCAAAATGGACAGTGGTGACGGCGTGATCTGTTAGTTTTTCGACAATTGTACCATGGTCGGCGGTACTTATGACAGCAACGCCAGTGTGAACTTTCATTGAGCTTTCACTGTATGCGCGGATTATATTTTTTGCATCGGTTATGGATTTGGGTTTTCCTAGCTTTTTGCCGTTCATAGTACCAAAAGTGTCGGCCCCAATAATGATTGAATTTGGATAGGTATGTGCTACAAATTCTGCTTTTTTGTATGCCAAAAATTTGGCTAAAGCTGGGGCTGTTTTGCGAGCAGACATATCTTCTTCATAGCCACTCGTATGGCACTCAAAATCGAACCCGAACTCTTCGCTTAACTCTTTGAAGAGCTTGCGGCGTGCAGGTGAGCGAGATGCGAGAATGATGCGTGGCATTTTTGGCATTTCCACCATTATACCACTAATTTTTTTCTGCTTTTTTTAGTTTTTTGCGCGCTCGATGTTGGTATTTTTTTACTCGCACATATTGGGCAACCGGCTGGTCGTTTTTCCTGTAGAGCACTTTGAGTCCAATAAGGATGAGCGTTGCCGAACTGTTCAAGACTGCTGAAGTGATTAGTGGGATATCGTCAATATGAAGGCCGTAAAAGGCCCACGAGAGTGATCCTCCTAAAAACATAAGGAGCATTGTCCAGGCTACGTCGCGCAGGTGTTGCGTGTGGATGGCTTTGTATACTTCTGGGAACAGATGTGTGCCGGTGAGCATGACGCCAATGTATCCGAAAATTGCGAAATCCATAGTGTTGATTATTCATATTATTATACCATTTTTGGGCATGAGATGCCATGGAGAGATGTGGTATAATCGTTTGAGTAATCACATTTTTAAACTTTATGAGACGATTTATTGCTGTTTTTGGAGGAGGGGCGCTGCTGAGTGTTTTAATGGCTTCACCGGTTTTTGCCCATGTGAAATGGTTTGTGGAAACAGAAGAGATTGTTGCGAAAGAGACAATACATTTTTCGCTGACTGATCCATTTATTATGATGTGGATTGCGGTGATTGTGTTGACGCTGGTAGTGGTGTTTTTGTTGGATATTGTTTTACCTGAGCCGAAGGCAAAGTTTTTGAAGAAGCTTGAGACCTGGAAAACTCTTGTTTATAGGATTTTTGCGATTACGATTGGTGTGAATTTTTTGTTGGAGGCGTATCTTGGTGCGGTTTTTGCGCCTCCTTTTAAGGTTGTTGAGACATTGGATTTTGCGCTTGTGACTTTTCAGGTTTTTCTGGGATTGATGTTGGTGGCTGGGGTGAGGCAACGTTGGGCGGCGATTGGTGTTGTGATTTTGTATTTTGGGTCGATGGTCTCTTATGGCGTTATGCCGCTTTTGGATGAAGTGTTTATGCTTGGGGTTGCGGCTTACCTGTTTTTGGCGCATCCTAAAAGTTATGCTTGGTCAAAAGCGTATAAAGTTTATGCGATTCCGCTTTTGCGTGTTTTTTCGGGGCTAGCACTGATTGTGTTGGCGTTTTCTGAAAAGTTTTTGCATCCGGAACTGGGGCTCAACTTTTTGAAGGAGTTTAACTGGAACTTTATGCAGATGTTGGGGGTTTCCGAGTTTACTGATTTGATGTTTGTGTTTTCTGCTGGTGCTATGGAGTTTTTGTTTGGGACGATTTTGGTTTTGGGGTTTATTCCTCGCCTTAATATGGCAGCAGCAGCCTTTTTCTTTACGATTACCTTTGTTTTGCTCGGGCCGATCGAGGTGATTGGGCATATGCCGATTTTTGTGACGGCTTTGGTGATTGTTTTGTATGGAGGAGGGGATCGGTTGAACTTTTGGAATGTTATTCCATATAAAAAGCGCAGCAAGTTAGCCGCGCTTTTTAAGAAGTAGTTTTGTGGATTTAGCTTTTATCCATTCCTGGTTTCGATTTGGAGGTTGAAGTGCTTTGGGCTTTGCCTCGAAGAATCATCACGACGACTCCAATGATAAGGAGTGCGACCAGAATGAGCGCAATGATGTTGTGGAGGATCATCGATACAAATACAACAACAGTTGATACGACTGCGGCAACAATGAATGTTGCGATTCCTATCACACCTTTTCCAAGATCACCAACGAGCGGTACGAAGTCGAGTACGGTGCTGATTGGTCCAAGAAGCATGCCAAGGCTGATCCACATAAGGACGAATCCAAGGACACGGAGTCCCCACGTTGATTGGCTGTGTTCGGTGGTCATTTTTGAGAGTGATTCTTCGTGAGTTCCGCTGAAAATGCGGTAGAGGTTTGAGTTCTTTGGTCCGACGAAGGTGCTGATTTCTGTTCCAGATTGCTGTCCGAAGACGGTCACTTGTTGGTTCGATGGGACAACTGAGTAGCTAATTCGAACATCACCAACTTCTGGAGCTTCTAATGTTCCGAATCCTTTGAAGATGTATTTGTTGCTTTCTAGAGTTGGGGTAATGTCTTCGAAGTTTTCGAAAAATGCTGTTCCGGTGTCTTCATCTTCCATCAGGTTTCCTTCTTCAAGAAGGGCATTTTCTGCTGTGAGGATAACGTCTTGAAAGCCTGGTAGCTGTGCTTTGTCCAAGTTTAAGCTGTAGAGTCCAACTTTTGCTGAAGTGGCCTTAATAGTCTCTCCTTCGATTGGTTTTTGTGGATTTTGATGTTCGCTTGGGAACTCAAATTTGCTGGAATCTGATGGATTTGATGTCCAGGTTTTTTCATATGAGTAGATTCGATCTTCAATACGACGTTGATCTGGATTTTCGTTGTCGATGTAGCCATCGTTGTTTTCTACTGATTCGCTTTTTTCATCCCATGCATACATTTCTACGTTTCGGCGAACGGCAACATAGTCGCCTTCTTGAAGGTAGATGTCTCCGATCATTCCCTCTGCTTCAATGGTTCCAGAAAGGGAAACGAGTTGTCCTTCTGCTTCCGGGTTTTGCTCGGTGGCAGAGATTTTGATGGCATCATCGGCAACACCAGAGAGGTCGACGCGACCTTCGTTCCAGTAGAGGACTCCGATGGATACAAAAAAGAGGATAAACCCGATGAGAATCCCCTTGAGAGAACCGGCGAGGCGGTTAAGCGAGTTTTGCATGGCAGGAATTTAAAAAATGTTAATGGTCAGATTGTAGAATAGATCTTGACTTTTGTGAAGGAGAGGAGCAAAGTCGCGATTAGTACTTGTTATTTTTTTCCTATGGAAAAGCGACTATTTATTGGTGGCATTTCATGGAGCACTACAGAGGATCAGCTCCGAGAAATGTTCGCTCAAGCGGGGAACGTAGTTTCTTGCAAAATTATTGTGGACAAATTCTCTGGCCGCAGTAAGGGGTTTGGTTTCGTTGAATTCGAAACTGAAGAGGAAGCCGCTAAGGCAATTGAGATGTTCCATGAAAAGGAAGATCCAAATGGCCGACAAATTATTGTTAATGAGGCGCGCCCAATGGAGCCTCGGAACAATGAAGGTGGTGGAGGCGGAAGCTTCTAAATGTCTTTTGACACAGGGGAGAGCGATACCTTTGGGTTTCGCTCTTTTTCGTTGTGTTGGGATTAATTGAGGATCAATACACTGTAAGTGAGGTAACTAGCGAATGTCACCCAGGAAAGATATGGAATCAATAGGATTGCGGCAATCCGGTGGATTGGCCATGCAAGGACAATGAGTGCGATGATGCTGATTTTAAGGAGAAATGCTTCCAAGAGAGCTAATCCAATATTGTGGAGTCCAAAAAAGATAAATGGCCACAAGAGGTTGAGTGCGGCATTGGCGATGAAAACGTAGGTGAGAATTTTTCTTCGATCTTTTAGTTTCCCTCGAAGTTTGAGTGTCCAAACGAGGATAGCGGAAATCGCCGCGAAGATATAAATAATTGTCCAGGTAAGGCTGTAGGTATTGCCACTCACGATGCTGGGAGGCAGATTGAGGTTGCTATACCAACTTAGGTTGGCTTCTGTTATGAATCCTCCACCGATCGCAACAAGGAAGGTAACGGCAACAATGACAAGATATTTATGCATGGTTTCGCTGTTTATTGTTCAGAGAACCGAACAGGGATTTCAAAGAATTCTGGCTCTGGGCCATCTTCGCCAGCGGGAGAAGATTGGAGGAAGATGAGTTTTCCTTCTGTGGCTTCTGGTTGATCAAATACAACGGTTGCTTCGAACGGGACAAAGTCGGTGGTCATCCAGTCGTCGGTGGCGTAGGCCGGTGCTTTTGCTAACTCTTCGCCATCCGCGGTTTGTAGTTCAATATCGAAAACGGCTTCGAACATCCAGTTCCCGCGAACCTCCCCCTTAATGTCGAGTGGGCTGCTGATGATTTGCCGAGGTGTGATGTTATCGATTTTGATGGATTCAACTTTTTGAGTGTTTTCGTTTTCTGGTTTGGTTTGGACTTGGCTTGAATTTTGTTCGGGGGCGGATTGGCATCCGGCAAGCGTTGCCACAATGACGAGTCCAATAATTGCTTTTTTCATATGATAGTGGTTAAGAGGGTTGTTCTACATTTTGTCTCCCCCATTTGAAGGTCGTGGCCATCCAGATGAGCTCTTTGTATGCTCGCTCAATGCGAGCGATGTATGCTTCATCAAGGAGTTTTCCATCTTCATCAAAGAGTTTGCTGACAAACGGGAAGTTGACGTCAGTATGGGTGACGGCGAGGCCCATTTCTCGTGCGGATGGTACAAAGGCTTCGATTGCACGGACGCCGCCCCATGGTCCATTTGAAACGCCAGCAAAGGCTACAGGTTTATGAATATAGTTTTTCAGTTCGCTGTCCATGAACCTTTTGAGCGTTCCCGGATAGCCGTGATTGTATTCGGGAATGACAAGGAAGAAGGCATCGGCTCTGGCAGAGATATCTGAGTATTTGGGGTCCTTGTTTTCTTCATCATTGCCATCGAAGGGCATGGTGAAATCGTTTGGGTCCAAAAGTTCACTTTCGACTTCGGGTATTTTGCTGGCTACTTCGTGAACGAGCTTTGCAACATTGAAAGATCGTCTTTTGGGACGTGTTGTTCCGGCAATAATTGGGATGAAAAGTCTTTCCATGTGAATGTTTTATTTTTTTATAGTATGCCATTAAAGGGCTTTTTTTGTAAGTGGAACTCTCTTGAGTTTTTTTTGGGATGTTTGTTATTGTTCGCTTGGTTATTTTTTTATTTTTACTTTATGGATTTTTCAACTCATACGATTGGTGGAGTTGGTCTTGAGCAGTATGCAAAGCTTTGTGCTCTCATGGCTAATACCAAACCAGAGGAAACAGATAAGCACGCAGAGATTGCTGCTGCGAATGGTGTTTCAAAAGAGAACTGGGAAGAGGCGAAGGAGGGATGGACGAAATTGATGTCTGATCCTGCTCACGCAATGGCGATTCAGCAAATTTTTATGCCGAAGTATCAGGCTGCTCTTGAGGAGGCTTCTGGTGGAGAAGAGCCATGCCCACTCGACCTTTATGCGAAGATGAAGGCAGAGATGGCGTATGGGAAAGATCCTGACAATCCGGAACAACAGATTCCATTTGAGAAAGTTTTGGAGCGTGAAGGGTTTGATGTGACCAAGTGGGGAACTGTTGAAAGTTATTGGATGCCGCGTGTAAATAAGGATGAGCATGGACGGCTGCAAGAAGGGAAGTTTGATGAAGAGCAAGCGAAGGAGTTTCGTGTGTTGATGCAGAAGTATGCGGATGAGATCGCTGGAATCGAGCGATAATTGTTGAGCGCCCTAGAAGACTCAGGAAGAGGTTGTCACGCTGTTATAGCAATGTGGCGACCTCTTCTTTTTTGAGGTGGCGCCATTTGCCGCGGCTAAGACCTTCCAACGTGATATTGCCGACGCGGACACGTTTAAGGATTTTGATTTCGTAGCCAAGTTTTTCGCACATACGTCGAATTTGGCGATTCATACCCTGGATGAGGATCATGCGGATCTGGCGATTGTTAATTTTGGAGACTTTGGCTGGCAAAGTTGTGCGGCTGTCGAGGTCGATGCCATCACACATTTTTTGAACATGTTCGTCGGTGATGGGTTTGTTGAGTGTGACAAGGTACTCTTTTTCGAGTTTGTGCTTGGATTTGAGGATGCGATTCACGATCTCTCCGTCGTTGGTGAGGAGAATGAGTCCGGATGAATGGACGTCGAGGCGTCCAATTGGGTAGACACGAGTTTTGAGGTCGATGTAATCCATAACTGTGTTTTCGCTGTTTTTGTCGGTTGTGGTAATAACGCCAAATGGTTTGTGGAAAGCGATGTAGATTTTTTCGTTTTGGAGATGGATTGGTTTGCCGTTGACCGTGATGGTGTCTTCTTCGGAAACAGTAGCTCCGAGTTCTGCCTTTTTACCATTCACTATAACTTTCCCAGCTTCAATAAGACGATCGGCTTCGCGACGCGAACAAACCTCAGATTCGGCAATGAATTTATTGATTCGTTTTTTCATTGTTTATCTTTCATCACTGAACCGTACAGGCATTTCAAAGCTGCGAGGTTCTGGTCCTTCATCTGGGCCAGATGCGTCGTGTTGCCTGAAAATCAGCTTGCCTTCCTTTGCATCTCCAGCGGAAAAGGTGAGGGTTTCTTCGAACGGAACGAAGTCTTCGGTCATCCAGTTGGCGCTGGTCATGATTGGAGTGTTAGCAATTTCGTTTCCTTCCATATCTTCGAGAAAAACATGGAAGGTTGCCTCAAACATCCAGTATCCTCTGACTTCGCCTTTAATCGTGAGTGGGCTTGAAATGGTTTCGTGGGCCAATGGAGATTCGATTTGGATTTGATCATTCCCAGCTGGCTCTGGCTGTTTTGAGGGTGGGGGTTGAACTGCTTGTTGGCAAGCGGTGAGGGTTAGGATTGTGCTCGCAAGGATTATGAATTTTTTCATAGTTTTTGATTAAGAAGATGTGTCCTCTTTCTTTTTAAAATCGAGCGCGCATGAGTTAATGCAATAGCGCTTGCCTGAGTCGGTTGGTCCATCGTCAAAGACATGACCTAAATGGGCGTCGCATTTTTTGCATCGGACTTCGGTGCGAATCATCCCATGGCTGGTGTCTTCTAAGAGTTTGATGTTTTCCAGGTTTTTTGGATCGGAAAAACTTGGCCATCCTGATCCTGATTCGAATTTTGTGTCTGAAGAAAAGAGTTCTGTACCACAGCATACGCACATATAGGTTCCAGACTCTTTGTTTTTGTAGTATTTGCCAGTGAAGGGTGTTTCGGTTCCACCTTTGCGAGTGATGTTGTATTGCTCCTCGGTGAGCTGTTGCTTCCAATCGTCATCAGTCATATCAGCCATGTCTTTTTTTGAATTTTGCTCATCAGTCATGTTGGGAGAGTTAGGGATAACAATATTGTAGAGGTGATTTTTGCTTTTGCAACCGGATAAGTTATACTTGGGGGTGATGTATTTTTAATCTTTTTTCTATGTTGTATCACTGCATGGGGTCTTGTGCTGGTCTTTCAAGTGGGCCGGGAGAGTGCTCTGCGGAAAGTTGCAATAAGCACGGGCATCCGCTGCAAGAGGTTGAGCCGTGTGAGGACTGTTCTATGAAGATGGCTGAAAGTGGGGAGATCCCACCATTTTGTGAGCCATGCAAGAAGGCTCGAGCTGCATAATGTCGGCTAAGCTTTCTTTTGAGAAAGGATGTGGCCAATTGCGGCTGGTGTTCCAAGGATCAATACCAACGTTACTAAGAAGATTGGGTTGGCGTAGTAGCTCAAAAGGTCGTTGTATGATCCACCGCCTAGCACGTATGGGATGAAGGTGACAATGTCCATAATGAAGCCAATAATGATAAGTGTGACCCCAAAATAGAGACCTTGTTTTGCGCTTGGTTTTACATTTTTCCCTTTGAAGTACCAGACTGAAAAGAGGGCAGCGATGATGACGGCTGCAACTGCAGAAATGTAGAACATTTCTGGCGGTGGGGTGTCGGTGGAGGTCATGTCGAGACCCATTCCAAGGGCGGCAATGATGCCGACGATGAAGGTGCAAATGTAGGTGAGGAGGCCGATGCCAATAGCGCGTTTAAGGTTCATGGTGGTGGGGTTTAATGGATGTTAATCAGCATACTGGATGAGTGAGTCTTTCACAATTAAGTAGTCGGATTTGTGGAGGTCGTAGGCTTCTTGGTTTTTATATTGAACGGACCAGGTGTAGCGGGTTTTTGTTCCGTCGGGTCCAGTGAAGAGGTTGTCTTCGATGGATCGCGTGTAGAGGCCGTCTTTGGCTTGGAAGGTTTTCCAGGTTGTGGTCTTGGTTGTTCCTGTTCCTAAGCTGGAGTTTGAGTCGGTTGAGGTTGTGGTTTTTGTGGCGACTTCGTCTTCGTTGCTTCTTTGGAAGAGGTTGGTTGGTTCGCCGCTCCAGAGAGGGGAGTACAGTTCAATGATGACCGTGTCGTCGGTGGAAATGAGTTTGCCGTAGTCGGTGTCAGCAGTTTGGATCATGAAGGTTGATGGATAGGTCAGGCTGAAATAGTCTTTGGCGTAGTTTTGGAGTTCATTTGATTCAGCTTCGCCTGGGAATGGTGGTTCGTAGAGAATGTGGAGTAGTTCATCTGATTCGAACAAAAGGTCATCGCCAGTTTGGCTGTCAGCATCTTCGGGGAAGTATAAAGTTTGGCTCTCTGTAGTTGTTTTGGATTCGTCGAACTCTGGATCAATGATATGGGTGTTGTATGTGTGGAGTGTTGTGATGGCTGCGAAGGGTTCGTCGCTGTCTTCGTAGAAGAATTCGTTTACTCTCTTTCCGGTTTCTCCAAAGTGTGTGACTTTGATTTTTCGAATTTCGTCGTTGATTTCATAAAAAGTAGCGATAGATCCTTCGGTTGAAAATCCTTCCAGTTCTTTGGTGGTGATGGTGGCGTTTGCTACTTCTGCGTTGATCTGGTAGAGGATATCCTCTTCCTCTTCTGCTATAATTTCATTCTGGGGCGTTGGCTCTTCTTGAGTGTTTGGTTGAGCTTCGGGAGATGTGGATGCTGGGAAAAGATTGCACCCGGTAAACATTAAAGTGAGAAAGAGGAGAGATAGTTTTTTCATGATGATTGATAAAAGGTTTGTAGTTTTTTTAGAACCCCCTGCCAGTGTGTTTTCATTGTGGCGCGCATTGTTTTGGATGGCAGCTTTTCTTGATGGAATCGCACTGAACATTTTTTGTTGGTTTCGAGCAAATAGATTTGGAGTGTTGATGGCTTCTTAAAATTTTTTGGTTGATAGGTCAGACGAAGTCGTTTGTTTTTCTCGATGCTGCGAATTTCTCCGGTTGTCCCTTCTTTTGTTGCGTATGTTGATCCTTTTTTGAGTGTGAGTTTTGGGATTGTTCCAAGCCAGATTTTTAATCCGTCTGAACTCGTGAGGAGTTTCCATGCTTTTGCCGCAGAAATATCCATACTTTTTTGGACGCCAATTTGAAATCCGGCATCTTTGGTTTCTCCTAAGACTCTGCGGCCAGTCATTTTTTCGTATTGGACGGTGACTTCTTGTCTCCACCAACTGCTTTGAATGAGATTTTTTTCTTTTAAAAGGATGACAATCTCTTTGTGTGGCATTGTTTTTGCACCAAGTTTGTTGAGTGTTTGCACCCATTGTTTCCACGTTTTTCCAGTGGCTTTTTTGACGGCTTCATCTGTAGTTTTTGGTGTGTAGGTTGTCATGGTGAGATGATCAGAATTTTTGATTTGTCCGGGAATTCAAGATCGTAGGGGACTTCGTCCCAGGTGTCGTACTGGATGGCGTCTTCGTGAATCCAGATGACATCTGAAAATCCTGGTGTGCAGTTGGCTGATCCGCAGCTGAAATTGATTTTAATGTCGTAGTTTGTGGAGTCGAGTAAGGTTCCATCCTCTTCAAAGCTGAAAATGGTTAATTGGGTGAGCTCTGGCCTTTGTTCTTGTTCCCAATCCACAGTGACCATGGCGAGTTTTGATTGGTCGATATTCCATTTGATGAAACTGATCCCGTCGATCGATCCTTCTTCAAAAGTGGTGATCTCTTGGCTTTCTCCAGATGTGAGATTGTAGGTTTTGATGGCGGTCCAGTTCAGGTCGGCATAGACAATGAACTGTTCGTTGGGAGCGATGGATGGAAGGACTGGTGGGCACTCGAGTATTTCTTGGAGTTCGTCAGAGAGCGTGATGTCTTGATTTGGCTTGTATGCTGTGCAGGATGCATAGGATTGTTCTGGAACTTCTTGCCATGCTAAATAGTCAGAGGAAACGGACTGTGGCGATTCAAATGGAGAGAAGAGAATTACTGTGAGAATGGCGAGAACTGTTTTGATCATTGCTTGGTTTATGTCTTGGCAGAACTATATCATGGCTTTTGCTTTTCATGTTAGGATTGCTGTATGGAAATGCACAAAGATTTACCGGTTCTCACTTTTAAGGATCAAAGGGAGTGTTTGGACTGGTTCAAGCAGCATTTTGAAGAAGAAGGCGCTTTTTGGTTTAAGTTTGCCAAAAAGGCGTCAGATTTGGTGACGGTGACGTATGTGGAAGCCCGAGAAGCAGCAATTATGTATGGGTGGATCGATGGGCTGAAAAATGCCTATGATGAGGATTCGTATGTTTTGCGTTTTACTGCTCGGCGGCCAAAGAGCAAATGGTCCAAAATTAATCGAGGTATTGCTGAGGAGTTAATGAAGTCTAGAAAGATGAAGACGTCTGGTCAGAAACAGGTGGATGCTGCTAAGAAGGATGGTCGTTGGAAGGCTGCTTATGGAAGCTAGCGGTCTTTTCCGTTGTAGTGTTCGAGTGTGAGGGTGGAGATGTCCACATCTTCTAGGCAGCGAACGTTGATTCCAATCTGAGGAAAGGTTATTCCCTTTGCGAAGGATTGGGTCCCACAGTTTTTGCAGAAAAGGTGATCGATTCCTTTGGTGTTGAATTGGTACGACGAAAGTTGGTCTTCTCCTTTGGTGAGTCGGAACTTTTCTTGGTCGACAAAGTTGAGTACGAGTCCCTTCATGTGACAGTGTGAGCAGTTGCAGTCGATGACTCTGGCAAGGTCGGTGTCGACTTCGTATTGTACTGCGCCGCAATGGCATGATCCTTTATAAGTTTTCATGATGTTGTGGTTAATTTTTTTCTTCCATAATGTCTTTGGTCATCCATCCTTCTTTTTCACAGGCTTGTTTAATCCAAGCGGTTAATTGTTTTTTGTCTAATTCACCTTCTTTTATGTTAATCCATCTTGTTGGTGCTGCACCGTCTTCAATTTTTGGTTCAAGGTGTAACCCATTGAAGAAGGTGAGTTTTATGAATTTGGAAAATACGTGAAAGCTGACGATCCATCCTTGGCCTTGGATTCCATAAAAGGGAGAGTTCCATTTTACTGCTTTTGTCGCACCTGGAATTGTTTTGGTAATGATGGTGTCGAGTTCCTTTGCTAGGTCCGACTTCCAACCGGGTACTGCATCGATATACTCTTTTATGGCTTTTTCACCAAAAGCCTTTGATATTTGTGGGTTGTCGCCGGATAGGAGCTTTTTGGGTTTGGGCATAGGTTTTGTTATTAATGGCAGATCCTTTAGCATTATGGCGGAGAGAGGGGGATTCGAACCCCCGAACGCCTTACGACGTTACCCGCTTTCCAAGCGAGCGCACTAGGCCACTATGCGACCTCTCCATGTTTGATTTTTTTAGCTCGGCTTATTCGCGGCTTGGGGAGTGGCGTTGTGCCAACATACTAGCACTCCTTTGATATGAATCGAATTTATTTTTTATATTTCTGGGCAAGGAGTTTGTACGACCTGGACCGCATTGCGATGAGAGTTATGAGTAGTCCAACTATTCCAGATATTGAAAAAACAAGGGCAATCCCACGACCTGTGCCGGTTCCATACCAACCTCCAATAAGTTCGACGCCTGCTCCATCAGTCATAAATGGGATGAAGAGGAATTGTGTAATTGGGCCAATGAGGAATGCAGTGATAGGTGATGCGGCCTGTTCAATGCTTTGCGCAAAGCCGAAAACGCGCCCAAGTCTGTCAGGCGGGACTACTTTTTGAAATATGGTCTGTTCAATTGCTTCAGTGAATGGGACGAAAAACATCCATATAAATGTTCCAATTGCCAATAAAATAATAGATGGCTGAATGGTGAAGAAGATGCAGACTATCCAGGTAATAATGTTGTTCCGAAACAGGATTTTGAGTGGACTGCTGCCGAGGCCCTTTTTGGAAATGTAGAGTCCACCAAGTATGAAGCTCATACTGAGGGCTCCCCATAAAAGTCCCCAAGATTCAACTGACATAAGGGAGAGTCCATAGGCATCCATGAGGGCAAAAAAGACTCCTCCAAGAAAGTTGTTGAATGTTGTAAAGAAAATAAGCGCGAAAAGTCCAGGTACAGATTTAATGGCTTTGATTGTTCCGGCAATGTCGACTGATTTTTTCTCTGGTTTTGCTTGAGCTGTGGTTGGTTTTTCTGGTGAATAGAGTGCTGCGGGTTGAAGGCTTTCTGGACTTTCGCTGAATTTGGATTTTTCTTCTGAAACAGGAATGATGAAAAGGATTGAAGTTGCGAGGAGTGTAGCGATAATAGCGACTGTTAGGACGAAGTTCATCCCTCCAAATGCTAATGAAATTCCGCTGATGACCGATGTTATTCCAAAGGCAATCCCAACAGTTGTTCCGAACATACCATTGGCTCGGTCGTGCATTTTTTCTGGGAGAATGCGGGGTACAAGGGTTGGAATGGCAATGTTGTAGACCGATCCTGCCAAGGTTCCGCACAAAAGGAGTACGATGAAAATCCAAAATAGAGGACTTGTGATGGAGTTGAATGATCCACTGGGAGCGAACGTGAAAAGGAGAAGCCCAATTACAAAAAAAGTGAGGGAAACGAGCGATGATCCGATCATGGCGTGTTTCTTTTTGTTGTGATCGACTATCGATCCGATCCAAATACTGGTAATTGAAGTGATGACCAAGAAGATTCCTCCCATAACCGAAGTGGAAATGACTGATTTTGTTGAGAGGTAAGCCCAATAGGTGAGTGCGAACCAGACAAAGTTGTTGGTGGTGATCACGAGGAGTGTGATTCCCAATAGGCGATAAAAGGTTTTCATGATCTATTTTTGGGCAGCAAAAAAGGGCGCCGTTATTGTAGCACCCTTTTAATTGTTGGAAACTATTTCGAGTTTGCTCGAGATTTTGCGTTTCGCTTTTCCTGCTTTTTTACGAGCTTTTTGAGCTCAGCAGAGAACTTTCCTGGGTTTTTGAGTAGGGTTCGTTGTGCTCGAGTACTAAGGCGTACCTTCACTTTCTTTCCAGTTACTGGGTCAACAATGGTTTTCTTGCTTGTGTTTGGAAGAAAACGTCGTTTGGTCGCTCGCATTGAGTGACTTCGGTTGTTACCAGTTGCTGGTTTTTTCCCTGTTAATTGACAAGTTTTTGCCATACAATGAGGTTAAAGCCATAGCAGTCTACCACGCTTTTTTGAATTTGCAAGTTTTGTCATGGACTTTTTTTCTCTTCTCTATCTGGTTGTTGGGCTCGTCGCGGTGATTACGATTCATGAGTTTTCACATGCTTGGGTGGCGAATGCGCTTGGAGATCCTACTGCACGGCTTCAGGGTCGCGTTTCGTTGAATCCATTGAAGCATTTGGATCCTTTAGGGACGCTTTTGATCTTTTTGATTCAAATTGGATGGGGAAAGCCGGTTCCGGTGAATCCAAGCTATTTTAAAAAGCCGAAGAGAGATGAGGCTTTAACGGCTTTGGTTGGGCCTTTATCCAATCTTTTGATTGCGATTCTTTTTTCTATTCCATTGAAGTATGCCAGCGGTTTTTTGGGTGATTTAGCGATTGGAGGGGAGCCGATTGGGCTGAATTTGGTGGCTGCGATTGTGGATATGAGCATTATCCTTTTTGCTTTTAATATGTTGCCGTTTCCGCCTTTGGATGGATCGAAGTTTGTGCAGCTTTTGGTGCCACGGAGGTTTGAATTTGCATATCGGAACTATTTAAAGAATGGACAGATGTATTTTTTGTTGTTTTTGCTAGCTGACCGATTCTTTTTGGGGCGAATTCTGGGGATTTCGGCTTTGGGGTGGTTTATTGGGACGGTCTTTGCACTCATTAAGGGTGCAATTTTCCTTGGTATTTAGGTGATTTGTGTTGTGGTTTCTTGCCCTTTTTCAACAATTAGTAGTATTATTCATTGGATGCCACAATAGCTAGTATTGGCTTGCTGTAAGGAAAAAGCTTGATTTTTTTTGGCGATAGGAATAGAGTGAATTTACTCTGGGGTGTTCGTAAGAAGACCTTATATACTCTCTCTTCGTAATGACTACGGGAGTTCAAGATCAGTCTGGGCTGTGGCCTGGGCATGAGAACACCCACCTATTGGATGCTGGGGGTACAGTATCCATAAGGTTGAACGCCATCCTGGAGAACAATAGAAAATCTTTTAGTGTGTCAGCTGCGAATAGTTTCTCGTCGCTGTATTGGGATACAGCTCCTTCGAAACTTTCTGGCTTCCTTCTAAAAGATTCCTCTTGTCCCCCAGGATTGAAGAGGGGGGTTGACGTGTTTCTAGATTTGTTGCGGGAAAAGTGTGCACGTGCACACTTTGTTGAAAAGCCCCGCCGTTCGGCGGGGCTTTTGCAGTAGGCACTCTAGGATCGTCGTCCTTATTATAAGGGCTAACCAGTGGTGGAGGCAATTTATTGAATTTCCATGCTTTGGAGAATCTGTTCGTAGACCGCAGGGTCGAGCTCTGGGTTGGCGGCGACGACGAAGTAGCGGGTGAAGCCGTCTCTGGCGCGGAAGTCGGTGACGATGTGGCGCTGGTTGCGCCATGAGGGTTGGTCGGGGAAGTCGGCGATGCCGGCGTTTTTTTCGATGTCGTAGCGGCGGGCGGTGTATGGACCGACGGTTGTGTCGGTGGTTTTGTGGATGGTGACGGTGTTGAGGGTTAGGAAGCTGGATGCGTCGAAGTAGCGAATGAAGATTTGTGAGCGTTCGCGGGCTGTGCCTGATCCTTTTAATGTATATAAATTCAGTGATTGGATTGATGGAACGTACTCTACTTCCCATCCGGCTGGGATGTTAAAGCTGAGGTTAAAAATGTCTCCGCCAAGTTCTATTTCTGAATTGTATGTTCGGGTTGGAGGAGTGGGATCCATCCCAAATTGAAGGAAAAATTCGTGCGGATTGATCCAGTTGTCGAGGGCAGCGGCAGATGATTCATAGCCGTTGATGCGGTTGTCTGATCCTTCATACAAACCAAAGTGGAGATGTTTTCGTTCACCATCGGTTTCTGCAGATTCGTGGTCGCCGAGGTTAGCCAAAAATTGGCCTTTGGTTATTTGGTCGCCCACTTGGAGTTCGGAAGAAGAGAGGTCTACATGTCCATAAATGGCTGAGATGGTCATGTTTTCAATGTTGTGCTGTACGCGGATCATCCCGCCATAGCCGCTGGTGTTTTGGGCGTAGATAACGGTTCCATCGGCAATGGCTGAAACGGGAATTTCTTTGTTGATGCTGGCTTCGTCGGTGAATTCCACATCTTCGGCAACGTGATAGCCGGTGAACCGGTCTTGAATGTATTCACCAAAGTTTTTAACGGCGCGGCGAGAAATGTACTCTTCAACAGGGAATTCAACGGCAGATTCTGTTGGGTTTTCTTGAGGAGCAGGAGTTTCTTGCACTGGTGTTCGCACAACAGGCTCCTCTTGTGGCTGAGGTTGTGGGGCTGGCTGGCTCTGTTGGGCGCAGCCTGTTAAAAGCAGAGCGAAAATGAGAATTGCAGCACGTTTCATGTGCTTATTGTAGCATCTCTTTTCTCATTTTGTAGCGGATTTGCCCTTCGCGGTAGCGGCGTTTTTCGTCTTCTGTTTTTGGAACGATTTTTGGAACACTGGTTGGTTTTCCTTTTTTATCGATCGCTACCATGGTCACATAACCAGAAGTTGTATGACGGACTTTGCCAGTTTTTGGATCTTCGGCTTCGATCCGAACTCCAACTTCCATGGACGTTTTCCCGACAAAGTTCACGCATGATTTGAGCGTGAGGAGTTCTCCCACATGGACATGCTCTCTAAAGTCTACTCGGTCAAATGATGCGGTCACACAGTATTTTCCGCTGTGGCGCGCGGCGGAGACGTAGGCAATTTGGTCCATGAGTTTGAGGATTGCTCCACCAAACACGTAGCCCAAAAAGTTTTGATCTTGGGGAGTCATGAGTGCCGTGATCATCGCGTATGAGTTTTTGACGGGTTTGCTGCTGTTGGTCTTTTTTGTGTTTTTCTTTTGTGGCATGGGTGCCGATTAGTTTGGAAGCAGATCGATGGTAAACAAGACATTGTATGTTCCGGACTCTTGGTTAGCGGGTAGGCTGAGGTAGAAGTTGAGCGCCTGGCTGATTCGGGCGAGTCTGGCTGAAGTGCTTTCCATAAGGGTGATGGTATCTGGCGTGTCATCGAGGTTTGCGTCAAAGTTTGCTCCATCTGTTGTGTAGGCATTGATGAGAGCGGTCAGCTGTGAGGCGTTGCTGGCTGTTCCATTGACGCTATCGCTGTGGACGGTTGATGCTTGGTTCATGTTGGCGATGTCGGTTGATCCATCGGCAAATTCAACCCCAATGGTATTGTCACAGTTGGTAGGGGATCCGTAGAGGTCTGCAGTAAGGTCGTCGCCGTCGGGGCATGAGGTGGCAATGTAGAGGTTTTCGAGTGGGATTTCGTCGCTGGTTGAGTTTGTAAATGTGGAACTGGTGATAGTAACATCGAATCCTCCTGAGTTGCGGAGGTCAGAAATCGTGAGAATGTCATCTGTTTCGGATTCAACATCAACAATTCCGGTTCCAGGATCATCATTACTAAAACTGTCTTGAGGGAAAGATGATGAGAATCTGTTTGGGAAACTAAAGCTGTCTGGTACATCTTCAAAGCTAATGGTTCCGGCGGTTATAGTCACACCAATACAGGCTTCGCTGACTGTTGGTCCGCCAGAGTCGTCGTTGTCGGCAAGGGGTCCGCACAGTGTTGGAACCGTGGTGGCAACGTTTGATGCGGGTCCCGTTCCATTTCCGTTGATTGCTGAAATGCGGATTTGGTATTCGGTCCAATTGGTAAGGCCTGTTATGGTGGCTCCTGGAGTGGCATCGGTACAACTAGCTGTGACACAGGTGTTGTTGAATAGTCCACTGGCTACGGTGCCGTATTCTACGGTGTAGCCTGTAATGGCAGAGCCGTTGTCGTTTGGTTCGGTCCAGCTGAGGGTGATTTGGCCATTGTCGCTTGAGGCAGTGAGGTCTTGAACGGCGTCTGGTTCGTTAACTGCGAAAACGATGGTTGCGTTCACAAAAATTGCGAAAAACAGAAGTGTTAGTTGGGTTAAATGTTTTTTTGTGAGGATTTTTTTCATCTTATGTGGTGCTATCGGCCAAGGTGTAAGTCAGAATGAGCGAAAAACTTCCGTGTTCTTGGGTTGGATCGATGTGGAGGTAGAAGTTCGTGAACGTAGACATGGTTCCGTCTCGTCCAGATGCGGATGGGAGGGTTCCATCCATGATCGTGAGTGGAGAACCTCCAAATTGAGAGCCAGGTGCAAGGTTTGTGTAGGTGGCAGTGTCTGTAAGGCTGACACTATCTACATCCACATAAAGTGGCATTGAGACGTTGTTGTCACCGCTAAAGCCTGCTTCATACGTGAGTCCTGCATTGTTTCCAGGATCTGTTTCGTCGAGGCTTGTGACTATATAAAGGTTTGGAAGAGGGATGGTTTCGATGCCATTTTCATCATCAAAAACTCCGTCTGGGTCAACGGTAACGGTGAATCCTCCGGTGTTACGATCGTCATAAATTTGGAGAAGATCGTCTACAGCTGGCTCATTGGCATCTGGAGGGGTTTCGTTGTTAAAGAGTTCTTGTGTACTGCCGGCAGTTATGGTCCCAAAACTAAATGTGTCAGGGATGTCTTGAAATGTGAGTGTTGATGCTGAAATTACTTGAGTGCCGCAAAATTGATTCGCGCCAAGAGTATCGAGATCGTCTGAAAATTTTGCATAAAAGAGATCTGTTGATCCAGCTGATGATTCATTGTATGCCCCAGTTGTCGCTGGGAAATCTGTTGATGTTGTGTAGCCTCCAATGAATACATTGTCAGATCCATCAATTGCGATGTCTTGACCGATGTCGGAGCCGGATCCGCCAATGATAGCTGCATTATTGAGCGTTGAAAGATCGGTGGAAAAGTTCATGAGAAAGGCATCAAATCCACCTGGGTCGACTGTGACACATGTTGAAAATGTAGGGAAGTCAGTGGCGTCAGTTTCTCCTCCAACAATAATGTTGTCGTTGGAGTCTACGCTTAGTGCCCGGGCTCCTTCTGATCCATTTGCTCCGGCAAACGTTGAGACTTGGAGTGTTGAAAGGTCAGCTGAAAAGCGTGAAATGAATCCATCTTGACCGCTATCTAATGTTTGACTGTAGGCGCTTCCCGTTGTTGGATAATCACCAGATGTGGTGAAGCCTGAAAAGTAAACTCCATTGCTGGTAATTTCCATGTCTTCAATGATATCGGTTGAACTTCCACCGAGGTAGCTGAGGACTGCTCCGGTTGAAGTGAGTCCGCTATCGAATCTTCCAATGAAACCATCAACGAGATTAAACGTGCCGTCATAGGCGCCTCCTGTGGTTGGTAAGTCGTTTTCGTTGGTGTACCCGGCGACATAGATGTTGCCAGACGTATCGGTGTTTACTTCTGTTCCGCGCTCTGAATTCGGTCCTCCGATAGAGGTATTACCTCCGATGTAGGTTGATGCTTCAAGTGTTGTGAGGTCGATGTCCAGTTTTGAGACAAAAGCATCTTGAGATCCACCGAGCGTGCTGTCGAATGGGCTGCCAACTGTAGGGTAATCACTCGACTGCGTTCTTCCTGTAACTAATACTTTTTGAGGTGATGTTGGGGAAATTCCAACGTCGTACGCTACTTCGAATGCTGATCCTCCAATAAATGTTGAGGCAGAGAGAGTGCTGAGATCGTTTGAAAGTTTTGAAACAAATACATCAGTATTGAAGTTGAAGGTTTGATCGTAAGCGCTTCCGGTTGTTGGGTAGTCACCGCCGGTCGTGCTTCCGGTAATGTAGATATTGTCCGAGTCATCTATATCAAGAGCATAGACGTTGTCTGTTTGGATGCTTCCAATGTAGGTTGATGCTTCAAGTGTTGTGAGATCATTGCTGAATCGAGAAATAATGATGTCGTTCCCTGCATTATCAGTTTCGTCATAGGCACCTACAGTGGTTGGAAAGTTTGTAGATGTTGTTTCAGCAGCAATGAAAGCTTTGTTGTTTGAATCGATTCCTACGGCGACTTCGGCAGTTCCTTCCACACCGCTGCCCCCTAAATAGGTTGCTGCGAGAACAGGATCTATGAAGAGTGGGAGTTTCGGATTGTAATCTCCGACGGTGAATCCGTACTGATGGTCGTTCAGAATGTTGTATGCCACTTTGACAAGTTTTGTACCTTCTGGGGTTTGTTGAAAGGCGACCGGTTTGCTCATAGTCAACTCGTTTTGCTCTCCTTTTATTCGGAGGCTACCATCATCACGTATTGATATTGTATCTGACCCTTCGATTTCCATGAGTATTGTTGCAGGGCTGGCTCCAGGAGAGATTTTAAAGAGTTTTTCAATGGATTTGTGATGAGTATGAAGTGAGAGCTCAATACCATTGTATATCTCACCGATATGTATGGTTTGGAATGCTGGAATGTTGCTTTTCCAGTTTTCTTTGTTTCCGATGAATGATTGAATTTTTGCTTTGGATGGGTCTTGTCCTTCTGGCGAAAGAGTTTTGTGGGTTAAGACTTTTTCTTTTATGACGTGTCCACCAATTTCACTCATTCTAAAGTTGTAGGTCATGGATCCGTCTTTTTCGACGAAGGCAGTTCCATTTTCTACGTTTGCGTAAAACTGGACATTATCATCTATTTGACCAATGTTTTGAAGGAATGGAGTCATGGCAGCGGCCCGTACAGCGGGGGACTCTTCTTGGGCGGAAGTAAGGGGGGGTGTGTTTGTTGGTGCCCACACAAAATTCAATAAGAACAGTATGAGTGAAAGGAGTGTGAACGACGGTTTTGCGAATACTGTTTTTTTCACAGACAATTTGTTTTTAACAATCCCTCTATTATACCCAAAAAATGGCTTTTATTCAATGAATAATGTGATTTATGCTGCTGCTTCTTGGTCATCTATTGATGAAGCCATATTCAGGAGCACATCTTCATAGTCGGAAAGGCCGGATAGGTGGAAGAGGCGGCCTGTTGTTTCGCCCATGTAGTAGACGTTTGTGTTTGATCCTTCCTCTACGACAATGAGGGATTTTCCGTTCATTTCAACGATGGTTCCTTCTGGTTCTGACCCAGTTCCTATAAGGAGGGTGATGAGCGCTGGTTCGTCATCAACAAGTCCAGGGCCGAATTCGTACGGCCGCTTACCGTCTTCATTGGTTGGCAGACCTGAATAGTACCAGGTTTCTGGGTATTCAATGCTGAAGTTGAAATTTTCGCTTGTGAAAATGGCATATCCGGCGATTTCTCCAACGATTTCTTCTGGAGTTTGTTCTTCTTCTGTTGAATCTTCTGGGCTGGTGGTTGATTCGTTTAAGAGGTTGACCAAAATGGTTCGGTAGATGTTTTCGCTTACTTCTGCACGAGTGATGAATTCATCAACTCCATATGTTGAGCCGGTAACATCGAGCAGTCCATTGTCGACAGCAGATTTTACGAATGGTGCGTACCATGCGCTGTTGTCCACATCGTCAAAAAGTTGATCGTTTACTGCTCCAGGAATGTTGATTCCTTGTGAATTGATAATCATTTTGAGAGCTTCAACTTTGTTGACCTGGTTGGCTGGTTTGAACTCTCCATCTGGATATCCTTGAATCCAGTTTTTGTCTTTTGCGTAACAAACATAGACAGCGAACCATTCGTCGTTTACATCGGGGAAGCAGCTGTTGTAGTTGTCTGGATTTGGCGTTGGGCCTTGAGCTTCTGTAAGAATTTTCATGAGCTCAGCGCGGTTGATGGTGTTGCCTGGTTTGAAGCTTCCATCTAAATATCCAGAAACGACGCCGGTATCTAAGAGGTATTGGATGGCATTTTCGTTGAGCGTTCCTTCAATATCGCTGAGTGGTTCTTTGTGGACTGTGATGTGGTCAAGGACCCATTGAGCGGTGGAATCAAATGTTTCTGGATTGGTGCTGTACCCGAGCGCGAAGCCGTCGCTTACACCAAGAAGTTCTGGTTTTTCACCTTGGAATTGAGAAAGGTCGATCCAGTCTTGGGTTTCATGGCGGCTGATAGTTATGATGTCTGGTTGTCCTGATAGGCCGAGATTAATAGCGTTTGCTGTTCCAAACTCGTCAAAGTCTAGTGTGCTTGAGGTAGCAACGAATGTATCCCATTCTTCTGGGATTACTGCAGAAAATCCGAGGTCGGAGTGGTAAACGTTTGAGTTTATGAGCACTGTGGCGCTTACAGCAAAAGAGGTCGGGATGGCTGCAAGGAGGGAAAATGTGAGGCTTACAAGTGTGAGTTTGGAAATTTTGTTTTTCATGGAGGCGGTTTTAAGATTGTTTGTATTGTACAACAAAACTCCGTGAATGAATAGCATTCACGGAGAAGGTATTTTTTTAACTTGAAAACTAATTATTGAAGCTCGCTCCAAGGTTATTCATGTCTCGAGTCAGGTTGCAGCCTTGGTCGAAATCGAGCCAGACTCCTGTTGTTGGGATTTGGAATCTGTATCCGTCTTCGTCGTAGGTGATGTTGGCGGCTGCTTCTGATGAGACACCGTTTGCGATGGCTTTTTGCCAGATGTCGGTGTAGCTGCATGCTGGGGCATCAATGAGTTCACCTGGCATACGAGCGCTTGGGCTGCGGGTTGATCGGATAAATCCTTTGTTGGTTACCCAGTATTCAAGATTGACGCTTCCGCCACGACTGGTTATGTGTCGTGTTTCTCCTGGATTCATCGCTTCCACAATGATTTCTTGAAAGTATTCATCGGCACCTGTTGGTGGTGCATTTTCTGGTGGCGGTACCGTTTTGATGAAGGTGTAGGTTGTTGCGGCTGGAGGTTCATATCCGGCTGCGAAGTTTTGTGTTCCGTCTGATGCTACGAATCGTGAGTCGATTTCTGAAAGTTGTGCTCCTTCGCCGGCGTAGGCTTGAGCTTCTGGGAGCATAGCAAGGACGTCGAAGGCTGCTGGATCTCCTGTGAATGCTGTAGTTTGTTGGAGGTTATCGGCTTCTTCACCAAGAAACTGTTGAGCGATGTCCATGCCAAAATCGTCGATGTTTTGCATGAAAAGGAAGACAGCTACTCCGGTAATAATAAGAATGATTATTGGAACAATGAGTGCCAGCTTGATGATGTTGGCTACCGTTCGTTGGGCACTGCCGGCCATGTTTTTAACTGGCTGGCTTGCCATGCCGGTCATTTTTTTGAGTTCGTCTTCGTATTTCATAGGAAGGTATTATAATAAAGATAGTAAATTCTAATCGGAATCATATGGCTGAAGCGCAAGATTTGCAAATGGCAACGTTTGCGGCGGGATGTTTTTGGGGTGTGGAAGAAATTTTTAGGTGTACCAAAGGTGTGACGGAAACTGAAGTCGGGTACACGGGAGGAAAAACGGAAAATCCAAGTTATGAACAGGTTTGTACAGATGGGACTGGTCATGCTGAAGCTGTGCAAATGAAGTTTGATCCGGCGATTGTTTCTTATAAAGAGTTGCTGGATATATTTTTTAAAAATCACAATCCAACCACCATGAATCGGCAAGGACCAGATATTGGGTCCCAATATCGATCAGCGATTTTTTATCATTCTGACGAGCAGAAAAAAGAGGCGGAAGAGTTTGTGGCTGAACTTCAGGCGACGCCAAAGTACGAAGGAAAGAAAATTGTGACGCAGATTGTGCCGGCCGCGCCGTGGTACAAAGCCGAAGAGTATCATCAGAAGTATGTGATGAAGAAGGGAGGAGGGAGTTGTCATGTTTAAAAAATTTAAATTGAGTCGTAATTTAAATTTTTTATGAATAAGAATCGTCCGGTAGTGTTGCTCCATGGCATTGATGATAAGGCTCACTCGCTGCGCTTTTTTGCGAGGCATTTAAAGAAGGCTGGATTTGAAACGTATGAGTTCGAGTATGCGCCGAGTAATGGTCAGTTGAAGGTGGAGGAGTTGGGGAGTCGGCTCGAACTTTTTTTGAAGGAACATGGATTGAAACATTTTGATATGGTCGGTTTTAGTATGGGTGGGATGGCGGCGCGGTATTATGTTCAGGAGATGGGTGGGTACAAACATGTGAAGAAGTTGATTACGGTTTCATCGCCACATCATGGCACGTGGTTGGGATATTTACGAAGATTGCCGGCGGCTCATCAGCTGCGGCCTGGCAGTGATTTTTTGAAAAAGTTGAATGGGGATGGGATGAAACGTTTGAAAAAGGTTGAATTTACATCCATCTATTCTCCTTTGGATTTGATGATTGTGCCGGCGACAAGTTCGCGGATGCCGATGGCTGAAAATCTGAAAGTATGGGTGCTCCTTCATCCATTTATGTTGTGGGATAAGAAAGTTTTGAGAATTTTAGTTGAAAGACTTTCAGAATAACTCGTGTATTATAGGTGACATGTTCAAAGATCACCTGCAAAAGAAGGACGCGGAATTGGTGGCCGAGGCGTTAAAGGATGCTGAGGCGTTTGGGCCAATTGTTGAGCGATATGAGGAGAAGTTGTTGCGCTATGTTCGCCGGTTTACTGGTCTTTCAAAGCAGTGCTGCGAAGATGTTGTGCAGGAGGTTTTTTTGAAAATTTATCGGAATTTGAATGGGTTTAATCCAGAGATGCAGTTTTCGAGTTGGGCGTATCGGATTGCGCATAATGAGGCGATTAATTATTTGAGGAAGAACAAGCAGAATGTGGCTCCGTTGGAGACGGATGATGAAGAGATGGGTGATTTGCTGGATGTGCTGCACGCGGATGTGGATATTGTGAAGGATGCTTCGAAGGGTGAATTGCGAAAAGCCGTTCAGGAGGTGTTGTATGAAATGCCAGTGAAGTATAGGGAGGTTTTGGTTCTACGATATTTGGAGGATTTGGATTACACGAGTATGGGAGATGTGTTGAAGAAGTCGGTGGGGACAATCGGAACGTTGTTGAATCGGGCGAAGGAGCGATTCAAGCGTACAGCTCAGAAAAAAAATTATTCTTTTTTCCATTTTGAATGAGTGATGTAAAGAAGTCCGTTTTGGACACCATTAAAAAAGAGGATGTGAAGCCGAAGCCGAAGTGGTGGTTTGCTCTCATGCACGCGCTTGTGTGGGCGTTGGCGGGAGTGTCGGTGTTGATTGGAAGTGTGGCAATGGCAGTGGTGTTGCATGAAGTCTTTGGGACGGATTGGGTGGTTGCTCAGCGGCTTGGGCGAGATGGAATTCCTGGATTTTTGTTGGTGTTGCCGTATTTGTGGTTTGTGGCTTTGGGGGTGACGCTTTTGGCGGCCTACTTCTTATATAAGAACACGGAGAAAGGATATAAGAAGGGGCCGGTTATGATTGTGGTGGGAACGATGGTGATTTCGTTGGTGTTTGGGTCGGTGTTGTATGAAAGGCAAGTGCCCGAGCGGGTGAAGGATGTGATGGTGGAGAATCTTCCGCCGTTTGCGGAGTTGGAGATGAGGCGACAAGAGGTGTTTATGGCGCCGGAGCGAGGGGTTTTGGTGGGGATTATTACGGATATTCAGGGTGAGCATTTGATTGTAGTGAATGATGTGCGTGAGCGGGAGTGGTCGGTGGATATTGCGGCGGCGAGGTATGGTGATGATTTGATTGAAATGGAAAAAGAGGTGGTGTGTTTAGGAGAGAAAAAGGGTGATGCTGGGTTTGTGGCTGCCGAAGTGCGGCCGCTGCGAGAGCGCGCGTTGAAGCGGTTAATTGATTTTCGGAAAAAAGTTGAAAGAAAGGTGGGGCCGGGGGCGTAGTAATGGGTGATGGCGCTCGAGCTTTCATCGCGAAGAAGCACTAATCACTAAAAACATTACTATGACTTCTGTTAAGAATTTGGCCATTGGGCTGACAACAATTGCTACTATGGGAATGCTGACCGTAGCGGCAGCAGCGGAGCCGATTGGTCCGCGAGAGGATTTTGATCCATCCAAAACAGAGGATCGTGCTGCAATGCATGAAATAATGCAAGAGCGGCATGAGGAACGACTTGCTGAGTTGGAAGAATCGAATCCAGAATTAGCAGCGGAAATTCGTGAACGGCATGAAGCTCATCGCGCAGAAAGAGAGGAGCGACGTGAAGCCGTGAAGGAAGCTGTCGAATCTGGAAACTATGAAGCTTTTGTAGAGGCTCTTGGAGAGCATGTTCCAGAAGATATGACCGAAGAAAAGTTCGGACAGATTCAAGAGGTTCATCAGCTTTTAGACGATGGGGATAAAGAGGGGGCAAAGGCTTTGGCTGAAGAGTATGGGCTTGAACGACCGTTTGAGGGACGAGGACATGGACGGGGGAAGCATATGTTTAAGCGTGGAATGAAGCTTGGTGAGAAGATTGGAGAAGCTCGAGCAGAGGCTGGAGAAGAAGTGGCTCAATAAAAACTACGAAAGGAAAGGTTAAGGGTGAATCCCCTCCGTGGCTAGCAGGTGGCCTGCGGAGGGGATTTGTTTTATTCAACTACTTCGATGACGCGCGTAACGATTTTGATGTCGGCCATGTCCAGGTACAGGGTTCCGTTGAAGGGGAGTGGTTTTTTGGTGGATGTGTAGACGAGTCGGGTTTGAGCTTTCACGATCCGATTTGAATCGTTGAGATGATGCATGGATTCAATGACGGATGGGTCGTTGCCACCGACGCGCATGGTTGGGTCGGTGATGCCGTGGACTTCGTTGCCGTGGCTATCGTGGCCGGAAACCATGTCGAAGGAGATGCGGCTGACGTGGGGCGCTAGGGTGCTGTAGGCGTCGTATGTGCGGCCGAGGCGAAGGGTTAACTCTTGTTGGCTGGGGGTGAGCATGTCTTGTGATATATAGCTGTTCGTGACCAAGAGGTCTCCTCCTCCGTAGACGGTTTTTCTTCCGCCTTTTGGGCTGGGGATTGACGTTTCCACTTGATTGCCAATGAATTGGTAGGTGGATCCGTTCACTCTCACTTTGCCTCCGGTTATGGTGGAGACATCGTTCAGATTTTGTTCCAAAACGAGTCCGTTTTCGAATGGGAATGGATGGAATATCCGATCCAAAATTGCCCGAAGGTGTGCTTCGCTTTCAAGCACAAACTGTCGATCACAGTCTGATGCTGATGGATCTTTGAGCCGGATTTTTTCTTTGTCTGACAGCTCTTTTTTGAGCTTGAGGTACGCTTTGATGGCATCCTCTTGTGAGTAGGCAGTGTACCCGGGGAGGACCACTTCGCGGACGGCGCGGGCGAATTCGGCCGAGTAGTGAGCCGGAATGTTTTCGGCATCGGGAACGACTTCATGGAGCTGGCCTTTGTCGGCGTGTTGGAGATAATCCACCATAGCGCCGTAGAAATCGTCTGCGGACTTCATGCCATGTTTTTCTCCCTGTTCTTGGGTAATCGGAGTTGGGAGAAAGTGGTATGGATCTAGGTGAGAAACGGGATTGTCGTGAGAGAATCCTTGTGCCTCTGCGAGCGATGCTGCCAGGCGTCCATTGCGCTGGAGAATGTGCTCGGCGTGTGAGGGTGGCAGGGTTACGCCCTCATAGAATGGGATAATGTTTCGTGGTTTCATTGTTGTTTGATAGTAAAGAATAGTTCTTCGTTGGGGTATGTGATGGTTGTGGTTTTGGGTGGGAGGAGGACTTGGCAATTGAGCGGAATGGTGACTGGTGTTGATCCTTTTTTGGTGAGGATTTTTTCGCCTTTTCGTAATTTTTCGAACGGTTTGAGGAGGCGAGTGAGTCGGTATCCGCGTTCTGGTGCCATGATGCTCCCGACCAGTTGAAAGAGTGTAGGCCGAGGCCATGGTGCTTGTGCAGTTTTTTTGATGATTTCGATTTCTGAAAGGAAGTTCATGGTTGCTTGCAGGGCGGTTTGCTTGGCTTCTTTTGTTCCGTGAAGGCCACATTCAATGCCAATACGGACTGATTTTGATCCTCCACAAAAAGAGATGAAGGCTTGGTCTTTTTGGATTTTAGCCATGTTGGAAATGATGGTAGGGATGCCGAGTTTTTTGGCGATGGATGGAATAGTTTTGTTGAGAATGACCACGAACGGTTCGGGCATGGCGCTGGTTGTGTGAATGTCGAGTGCGAAATCTAGATCCTTTATTATAGTATGGAGTTGCTGAAGTCGTTTGACTTCGTAGTGGGTTGGAGCTTTTTGAGTGAGGGCATTTGTAGGAAGACGATTCATGTTGAGGTCACAGAATCGTTTTTTAAGACGAGTTGCTTTGATGTTGTTGTGAATAAGAATCAGCTGTCCGCGAACTGGTTTGAGGGTTTTAAGTTTGCGGAGAATGCTGAGTCCCGTGGGCTCGTCGCCATGAGTGCAGGCGATGATTCCGACTTTTGGGCCCGGCTTTGATCCTTTTATAATTGTGATCCCTGGAATGTTTTTGGGAATATTCATAGTGTTCTTTTGTACTGGTACATCAGTACAGAGATTGAGGTGAGAAGTCAAGGTTTTTTTCTTGTTTTAAACGGAGTATTATTTGGGCATGGCGAAGATCGATCAATACAAAAAGGAGATTTTGAAACTGTTGGTTGCAGTCGAAGATGAAAAGGAAGCGAAGATGCTTTTGAAGGATTTGTTGACGCCGGCAGAGATGGATGCGATTGCGGAGCGATGGCAAGTGGTGAAGCTTTTGGCTGCAGGGAAAACTCAAAGGGAGGTGGCGAAGGAGTTGGGTGTGAGTATTCAAAAGGTGAGTCATGGGGCGGCTTGGCTGCGAGATTCAAAAGGTTTTCAGTATTTTTTGAAGAAGCTGGAAAAGTAGCTTTTTTGTAATGGATGGCTTGTTATAGCGTTTAATTTATGCTATAATGTTTTGATATGTCAAATTAGCCATTCATATGTCTGAAGAGTTCAATGGAATAGAGAGTGGGGTTCGTCCCCGAATTAATGCTCAAGAAGTTGATGAGTATTTTGAAGCTTATCCTGAGCGAGCCGATGAGTTTTTGGATTTTGCGAGGAATCTTTACACTGTACTCCCAGAAGGGGAGCGGGAAGAGTTTGCGAAACATCCGACAACTTTTACTTCGAAGCAATTTCTTTTTCGCGGTTTAACGATGGAGAAAGCGAAAGATTTACGGTCGCGCAAGGAGCTTTTGCCTCAATCTGGAGACCTTGGGGCGGGAACGGGGGTATTCTTATCGGATTCGCCGATTTCGGCTTTTCAATATCAACAGAAAGAGGTGATTGCCATTTTTGATCGGAACGAATTGGATTTGATGGGTGATACAATTATTGAGGCGGCAACGGCAGAGTATAAGCAGAGGATTGAAGAGTTGTTGAGCGGTTTGACCCCGTCTGAACGACGGGCGGCTGTGTACGAAGTAGATGACAAAATGGATTTGGCTTATAAGCCAAAAGAGGGGGCGACGGGGAAGAATGTGTCGCTGCGCAAGAAGCAACCGCTTTCGGCCGTGCATAGTTTTCTTTCATTCAAAAACGGCCAATACGTGAGTATGACCGTTGGTGAGTTTCTGGAAGATGAACAGTTGGCTGCTTAGAGTAGAAAACCTAGAGCAGACCAACAAAGATGTTCATTTCGCGTTGTGCGTTTTCTGCTGAATCTGATCCGTGAACAACGTTGTTTTCAATGGAGTCGGCGAAGATTTTTCGGATGGTTCCTTCGGCCGCTTCTGTTGGATTGGTTGCTCCGATTTGATTGCGCCATTCTTGAATTGCGTCTCCCTCTTCGTTAAGGAGTACGAGCCCAGTGATCGCTCCTCCACTCATAAATTCTGTGACGCGGTTGAAAATTTCGTCGCTACCACGTTTCCCACGTAGGTTGTCGTAGAAAATTTGAGCAACCTGTTCTGGCATGAACGTGTGCCGAACAATAGTTGGTTGGAGTGGTGATTCAATCTCGCTGATGATTGCTTCTGCTACTTCGTCGTCTGAAAGAGATTTGTTTTCTTCTTTGGCTGTGTTTACATGAGGTTTCACCATGCCATAGGTGACATGTCCGGCTTGTGTGGCTTCTTGGAATTCGCGGTGGTTTATCAGGTCAGTGGCGAGTTCTGTATATTCGTCTTCAAATTCGATGTCGACGCAGAGGGCACGGACAGCATCTGCTGTGAGTTGGAGTTCTTGTGCGATAGCATCGTTAATAAGTTCTCTGGTGAGCGTATCCATTCGTGCGGATCGATCGGTGTTTTTTTCGGTGATTTGTGAGAGGAGTAAACGCATAAGCCGATTTAAGATTATTTTTAAAACAGGCATATTATCCTACATACTTTGGGCTAATATGTCAATACCTAAAGGTCTGTTTCTTCATTGAAATGGAGCCACGACCGGGAATTGAACCCGGGACCTCACCCTTCTCTTATACCTCTGTTTTTATCGCTATCAGAGGGATAGACTGTATCTTGAGCATGCCTTTTCAGGTGTAGCTCCCTTTGTCAGTCGTTCGGGCCCGACAATGCGTGCCACGGTCTGGACCTGCTGAGGCCTTTAACCGTTATTCAGGATTCACGAATGAATTTCTCCATAAGTGGGCAAGAAGACGAGTCTTACCATGGGTGCGCTCTACCAACTGAGCTATCGCGGCGTGTAAATGAACTTAAAGCTGGGCTATTTTAGCACAGTGTTTTTTGTTTTCAACTCCATGTAGTAAACTACAGTACTGACAAGTAATTAGTGTTTATGATTTCCCGTTCGAAATTGAAAGGACTCTATGAAGATAAGGGCTTTTCTATGCAAGAAATTGCTGATGAGCTGAGGTGCTCCATCAATAAGGTTCAGTATTGGATGGATAAGTATCAAATGAAGCGGCGTTCACGAAGTGATGCATTGTACATTAAACATAATCCTAATGGGGATCCTTTTAAGATTAAGGAGAAATTTAATGAAAGTGATTTGGTTTTGTTGGGGTTGGGCTTGGGGCTCTGGTGGGGAGAGGGAAATAAAAGACACTCTGGGGTTGTAAGGCTAGGTAATAGTGACCCTTTACTGATTCGGCAATTTATTCTTTTTTTGGAGAGAATATGTGGAGTTGATAAAAAGAAATTAAGGTTCGGGTTGCAAATTTTTAGTGATATCAATCCAGATGAAGCGAAGTCCTACTGGATTGACTCCCTTGGGGTTGAATCAAGTCAGTTTCATCCTAGAATTATTGTTACTCAAACAGGGAAAATCGGAACATATAGGAAGAAATCAAAATATGGAGTTTTGACGCTTTATTGTTCCAATATTAAGCTGAGAGCTGTTTTTGATGATTTGATGAAGAAATTTGCATATGAGCTGAATTGAGCTTTTTTGGAATTGCAACTTTTTAAGAAAAATTTATCTGGCGATAATGTGGAGTTGATAGGTTGAGAGTGCTTTTGCGCAAAAGGCATTTCTTAACCCAAACAAAATGAATCGAAAAATAAAAGCGGGCTTGGTGCTCGGTATGTGGACGATGTCGCTATTTCAAGGGCTGTTGCCGATGGGCAAAATGGCTCTGGCTGCAAGTCCTGGTGAGGTTGTGATAAATGAGATTGCGTGGGCTGGGTCGGCTGATTCTGGCACGGATGAATGGATTGAGCTGTATAATCCGACTGGTTCAGCTGTGGATTTGACCGGTTGGACAATTGAGGATGATGCTGGAGCTTCTGTGTATGCGTTGAGTGGAACGATTGGAGCGGGAGGTTTTTATGTGATTGAAGATAGTGAGGCTGCGGTGCAGCCGGATGTGGCTGATTTGATTGTGAATTTGTCGTTGGCGAATAGTGGGGATTCACTTGTTTTAAAGGATGATGTGGGAGCTGTTATTGACACGGTGAATGGTTCTGGAGGAGCGTGGTTTGCTGGTGATAGCGCTACATTTACATCAATGGAGCGTATTGATGCACTGACTTCAGGAGATGACGCCGGAAATTGGGCAAATGGCTCAGGTGGTGGAGGTAAGACAGCTTCGGGTGGAGCAGTAATTGTTGGGACTCCTGGGCAGGTGAATAGTGTGAGTAATCCACTGATTGGGATGCCAATGGTGAGTATGAATGTGTCGAATCCAACGCCGGAGGTTGGTGAACAGTTGACCGTTTCGGTTGATGTGACTGATGCTGTTGACCTCTTCAGCTATGGATTTGAAGTGGACTATGATCCAGTGATTTTGTCTTTTGTGAGTGCGAACGCGGACTCGTTTTTGAGCGAAGCTGGTTCAGTGGCAACGACTTTTCAGTCGGGACTGGAGGATGGGAGCCCGGGAACATTGCTTGTTGCTGAGGCGCGGACGATCGATCCAAAAGTGGGGACCAGTGGAAGTGGCAAGCTATTAACCATGACATTTGATGTTCTTGCCGGTGAGGGGCAGACGACGGACATTGTTTTTGCATCAGAAAGCTTCCTTGCGGACACGAATGGAGCTGTCTCGGCTTCTTTTGCTGATGGGCAGATTTCTATTCAGCAGACATCGGTTGATCCGGTGATGAATGTTTCTGCAATTGAAGGCGCTGCTCGCTACACTATCCAACTTTCCTGGGATCCGGTTGTCGGAGCAGAGAGCTATAACGTCTATAGAAAGGATGCGCATGGGAATTGGGTGCTCATTGGAAGTCCGACTTCTGCGCTTTTCTTGGATGCTGATGGTGTAACGAATGGAGGAGATATTGTTCCATTTGTGCAGTATGAGTACCAAGTGACGGCTGTTTCTGGAGTCAACGAGAGTGGTCCAGCTTTTGTGAATGGTATGGAAACTCGTGGTCTGACTGGAGACAATGATCGGAGTGATCGTGTGGATGGTGTCGATTTGGATCGGTTAGCGCGGCATTTTGCCGAAACTGATGCCGATGCAGGTTTTGAAGCGCTTGTGGATACGACCTACGATGGAATGATTGACGGAAATGACTTGATTGATCTTGGAGCGAATTTTGCTTTGACGTATCAATCGTAATGACTTAAATGGCCCGGCGCTTTTACCAAGTGCCGGGCTTACTACTCTTAAAAAGTGAGATAATGACGAAAATTTGGACAGAAATGAAAGGAGAGGGCGGCCAAGTGGAAGTTCAGGTGAACATTCAAGATGCTCCAGCCGATTTTTTCGGGACGTCGTTTCATTTGAATTTTGGAGGAGCCACTATTGTGGGATGGGATTATGAACTCGGGTCACTTTTTGGAGAAGAAAAACCGTTTGTTCTTGTTGCAGAAAAAGATAATGCTTTGGTGACTGGATTGGCTTTTCAAAGAGGAAATCATGCTGTTCTTGAGGATGGAAATTTGATCACTTTTTATGTTCAGGTGGAAGGGGGCGAAGAAGTGACCTTGTCATTTGACTATCCAGTTATGAGCCGGTTTGAGAATGGCCGAAAAGATGTGGAAAATGTTGAATGGATTGGTTCACAATTGGGTTTTGAACCTGAAGCTGTTCAAGAGGAGCCAGATTTCGTGGAAGAGCCGGAGGAGAGGACCGAGGATTTTCAAACGAGCACACTGACGTATCCACCTGATGGATTTGAGGCAGATTCGGTGACAGATGTTTACCTTTTTATGTTTGGTTTTGGGTCTTTTATATGCGCTATTGCTGGTCTTGTGTATCTTTATTATCGTTATCGGAAAACAATGTTATGATTGAGCCATTGATTCGATAACTTTTTTTATTATGTTTGAGATTGTAAGGAAACATTCTACAATTTTTGCTGTTGGGCTTTGTGCTGTGGCAGTTTTAGGTGGGTGCCAGGCGCAACAGTCGAGCGATATGCCATCTATGATGGAATCCGCTGAAGGGGTAAAGGCTGAGAGCTTTTTTCCTGAAGATACGGTTATGGCTCTGAAGCTTGGGACCGATTCTCCTGAACAAAAAGAGAGCTTGGACCGATTGAAGGCACTTTTCCCACAAGATGGATTTAACTTTGTGATGGAAGAGCTAGCGAGCGACTTTAATACTGACTTTGAGGCGTCTGGTGTGACTTTTGAGGAGGACCTTTTGCCAGCTATTGGTGATAACTCAGAGGCGTATCTGGGATTCTTTGGAGATTTTAGTGCTGAGGAGGAGCCAAATATTTTGGTGGTGTTGTCTTTAGCACAGCCAGAGAAGTTTGTTGAATGGATGAGTACAGAGGTGAATGATGGACAAGGTTCGATGCAGGAATATAAAGGACACGAGGTTTATTCTGGTCCGGAATCTGATAGTTACATTGTCCATTATAAGGATGTGTTGGTTGTTGGAGACTCAATGGAGAACTTGACTGCTGCCTTGGATCGGGCTGAGGCTGGATCGGCATCGCTGCTTCAAAATGAAGGATATCAACGTGGACTTGAGACTGTTGGGGATGGAGTAGCGTTCTTCTATATTGATCCGAGTTTTAGTGCGGATGTTATTAAGGCTGATCCAGAAGCAATGGAGGAGCTTGGTGACATGGAAGGATTTATTGATATTTTGGAGGCGTTTGATGGGGAGATGTTTGCTTTTATTGCAGAACCTGAAGGGTTGCGGATGAAGGGGACAGTCTATGGTGATCCAGAAAACTGGGAAAAATTGGAAACAATTGGGAATTTTGATGTGATGCAATCGTATCTTTATAAGCAGGTGCCTGGAGATGGGTTGGTGATGTATTCAGAAGCGTCTGGTTTGACGAAGAGCTTTGATGTTTTGGGAGAGTTATATGGTTCAATGGATGGATTTGAAGAGGGGATGCAGCAGCTCGCTACTGGGCTTGCGTCGCTTGGACTTGATCTTGAAGAGGATATTTTGAGTTTTATGGATAAGGGGTATGCGTTTGGTCTCTACGATCAGGGAGGAATTATTCCTGGTATCGGAATCTTTATTGATGCGAGCTCGAATCCTGACGGAGCCATGAAGACTATGGGTGTGATTGCTCAGAATATTGAGGCTGGATTGGTTTCTTTGCCGCCTGAATCAGAAGGCGTGGTTGTGTTTGAAAAGAATGAGGATGGCAGTGCGTACAAGCTGTCTCTTGATTTCTCGGCATTACCAGAAGAAGAGGCCGTTGGTATTCCGCCACAGATTGCCGAAGAAAGCTTTGAGTTTCACTTTGGAGTGAATGGGGATGACCTTGCTTATTTCGCTCTCTATGCAGGGTTTGATGGCGAGTGGAATACTGTTGCCGAGAATGCTGAGTTTATGGCTGGGCTGGATATGATTCCGGGATTTGATCGAAGTGTTGCTTACTTTGATGTTGCTGGATTGATGGACTATGTTGACCGAATTATGCGATTTGCGATGGTTATGGAAGGTGGTAGCGCCGATGATGTTGATGCTATGGCTGAATACCAAATGGTACGACAGTATCTTGGGCCAATTAAGTCGATGGTGATGGGTGGAGCAGAGGCTGGGGAAAGCTCAGTGGAATTGGAAGGATTTATTTTGATGGGAGAGTAAGGAGGATATTGAAAAAGCCCCGTTCGAAATGAGCGGGGCTTTTTTTAGTTTGTTGGTATAGCTTTGGACTACTCCATTTTGTTTAACTCACAACCATAAAAGTAACCAACGGTCGTATTGTTTGAGACGCTTGATGGCGCATCGAATGCAATCGAAATGTTGGTTGTAGAGCTAGGAGCCAGGAAGGCATATAAAATGTGACCATTTTCTACTGCTGGATAACTAACGTTTCCATTGAGTACAGCGGCGACCTGAGCTTGGTTTTGTGGTGATACTGAACAGTCAAGAACGTATACACTGTTTTGATCAGTCGGGAGGCTGAGTTGAACAGTGGATGTATATCCTTTGGTGATCGTATATTGACCATTAGGTTTACCGCTGGAAGCTCCAATAAATTGAGATAGAGGCTCTGCTCTCTTGATTTCAGCTCCACTTTGATGGCGTGGTGCAATAGGAGTGAGGCTTGCCTCGCTTGATGGTGCAAGTACGGCGTAGGAAGAGGTGATGTTTGCTGATTTTACAGCAGTTTGATAGCTCGTGAGTGATTGAGTTGAGTCCTCTACCTTTATAGGTTCTGCAGTAGTCGCAGTTCGTGTGTCGGTTGTTGTTGATCTGGTTGTAGATGTTGACTCGAGCTTCAGATAACCTTGGAGATTTTCGCTTCCTCCATAATATGCTGCGGCTCCAACAATAATGACCAGTCCAATAATTATTGGAAGGATAATTTTTTTGTTTTTCATCTTTATTGTTTTGTTAAAGAAATTTTACATTCTGTAAATTATACCACATTATTCAGTGTGGCGCAACTGTAGGGGGTGCTTTGCAATGGCAGGCCCAGCAGGATTCGAACCCACGCTTTTGGTTTTGGAGACCAACGTGCTACCGCTGACACTATGGGCCTATATGCCTGCGCATAGTACTATAAAAAATCATCTTTTAAAACTGATTGTTGATCTTTGTAATATTTCTATAGTATTTCGTTATAGTCGTGTACTTTTTAATCATAGTTTATGAAACAGTTTCAAAAGTTTTTCATTGTTGGGTCTATGGTATTGGTCCTTGCTGGCTGTAAGCCAGCTCAAATCGATACACGGGAGCAGCAAAATGTTATTGATACCAGCAGGGATGAAGTGGTTCAGCAAGAAAAGATGGCTGCCATGGACTCTTTTTATGATGGGGGTTATGTGAATGTGCGTGGGTATTCCGAGGAGATAGAGGTGGATCAAGCTTGGTGTGAGGAGGATTGTGAGAAGTTCCAGTATGTGGCTTTTTATATTCTTCCGAGCGAGTATGATAACACCGCTCTGCAAAAGTTTATTGATAGCAATGGGGGGAACTCATATGTGGGTGACGAGTCTATTGGATTGGGGTGTAATGAAGACGGCGTAATCGTTTATGAAAATGATTCGGATGAGTTTGGGTATAAGAATTTTGAGCTTTCTGAGGATGTGAGTAAGGCGATTTTGGATTCACACGAGCAGAACCCAATTGATTTGCAGTTGGTGAAGAAACCTCTTTCTGGGGGCCGTGGCGCTGGAACGTGCTATTCACACTTCACTGAGATGAAGTTGATTTAGGCTTTGTCTGGCGGGATTCCTAGGTAGTCGTAGAGGTACGAGGCGATGTCGGAGTAGAGGAAGGCCGCGGTTTCACCAGCCCATTCGCTGGACCGCGGTCTATCGAATTTGACGATGAGGACGAACTTTGGATTGTCGACTGGGCCAAACCCAGCAACCGAAGCGATGGTTGTTCCGGCTCCAGTGAGTGGTTTTCCATATTTATAAGTTTGGGATGTACCAGTTTTGGCAGCGACATAGTGGTCGTCGACTTGCGCGTTGTTTGAAACACCATTTTCTACGGCGCTGGTGAGCATGGCGGTAACTTGTGTTGCCGTCTCTTCGCTGATGACTTTATGAATTGGGGTGACTTGGGTTTCGGTGACGCGGCCGTTTTTTTCGATGATTTTGTCGACGATGTGAGGTTGGTAGAGCTGACCTCCATTGGCGATGGCGGCATAAGCAGCTGCCATTTGGAGTGGCGTTGTGGTAAGACCTTGTCCGAACGCATGGGTGACCAATTCACTATCGGCCCATTGGTTAAAGTGTGAAACTTTTCCTGGGTGTTCGTTGTCGAATTCGATTCCGGTTCTTTCTCCGAAGCCAAATTTCATGATGTAGCTATAGAAGAGGTTTCGGCCCATTTTTTGAGCAACCCATCCGACACCAGTGTTACAAGAGTTTCCAAGGACATCGACCATGGTTACGTAACCTGTACATTTGTTGGAGACGTTGGTGATTTCATACTCATCCACATGAAGTACTCCTGAATCGGAGAAGGATGTTTGAGGAGTGACATCTTTATCGTCAATGGCACTGGCCATGGTGATGGTTTTGAAAATGGATCCGGGTTCGTATGGAGCGGCAACGATTTTGTTCTGGTAGGCTTCAAGTCCGATCCAGTTTTTGAACCGTTTGTAGATGTAGTATTCTCCGTTTTCGTCTTCGATCATTTCGCGCATGACTTTGTAGCGGTCATGGGCGACGAGGTTGCGGTAGAACCAGAAAGAGTCTTCTTCACCTTCGATTGGGACGAGGGATTCAACCTCTTCTGGAGTAAGGGCGATTTCTTCTGTAGCGAGGGCTTCGCTGAAGTTGTTTGGGTCGAAGCTTGGGTAATGGGCCATGGCCATGATGCGGCCGGTGTCTGGATCCATGACAATCACTTGTCCACTGTCGGCGCGGTAAGCTTTGACGGCTCGTTCAAGCATGCTTTCGATGGTCATTTGCATGGAGCGGTCGATGGTGAGGATGATGTCGTCACCGTCTTGGGCGGGTTCGATCACACTGTCGCCCACAGTGATTTGGCGGCCATAAATACTTCCGTCGCGTTGGGTTTGGAAGACACCTTTTTTCCCTTGGAGTTGGGTGTTGTATTTGCTTTCGATACCGTATTGCCCGAGTCCGCTAGGAGTGACGAAACCGAGAGCATTGGCTGCGAGTTCGGCTTCTGGGTAGAAGCGATAGTATTCCTCCTGGAGTCCGAGCCCGAAGAAGTTTTTGTTTTCGTCTTCGTCCATGATTTGGCGAATTTGGGAAGAGACTTCTGGGTTGATTTTTTTGGCGAGGACGACGTAACGATTTTTACCGGCGAGAATTTGTTCTAAGCGGTTTGGTGTAATGTCCATGTAGTTGCTGAGTGTCGATGCGGTGTATTCGATGTTGCTAATTTTTGGTGGATAGGCGAAGAGTTGGCCATCAATGACCTCGATGCCAACGAGACCTTGTTTTTCGATTTCTTGAAGGGTTTCTTCTGGAAGTGGATCGAAGAAAATTTGAGGGCGGACGGTTTGGCTAATGCTTTCAAGGGTATTTTGGTAGAACTGTGTGTAAAGCTCTTCGTCGGTGAGTTCTTTGATCTCTTCTCGTTGCTCTGGGGTTTGGGCTCGCTTGATCTCTTGTTGGACGCGGAGTTCGTCTTTTTCGCGTTCGGCTTCAAGGTCGAAAATGAGTGGTGCGATGCGATCGGCGACCAGTTTGGGGTCACTAATGAGTGTTGGGTCGGCGTAGAGGGTGTCGAGTGTGACGTTGGTGGCCACGCGAACCGTTTCTCCTGACGCATAGTCTTGGATGAAGATTTCGCCGCGGCGCGCCGGGAGCTCGGTGTAGCCGTAGTGTTCTTTGGCGGCGACTTCAGTGTAAAAGCCATGGCGCATTACTTGTAAAAAGAAGAGGCGCGACGCTATCACTCCTACAATAATAATCACCAGCACACGGAGTGCGGTTATCTTCGTGGTTGGATCGGTGCCATACTGGTTTCTTCTTCGAGCCATGAGTTTTTCGCGTGACGGATTCTTATTATACTCATTTAATGAGGAAAATAAAGGGTTTACACCTCCTTAAACTTCAGAGTGGCAAGGGCTTCATCCAGTACTTTTTGTGTCCTTTCCGGGTCACCTAAATCGGTTGTTTGGGTCCAGAATCGATAGAGTTGATCGTCCTTAACAAGGGCATACACAAACCCGTAGGTTTCTCCTTCAGGATCGTCCTGTGAACGCCCAAGCGAGTTCGTTTCGTATTTTATACCTTCAGCTCCATCGATTGTTACATCAACACTGTTGGCCATAACAGGACACACGTCGGTTTCGGTGCAGAGGAGCGCATTTCTGTCTGCTTCGGTTTCTAGTACAGTTTTTTCACCTTCTTTTGGTCCAACGGCGAACACGATTCTTTCAAAATCGCTTTCTTTAAGCGGAATAATTCCAGTGGTAACGGTTTTGTCCACGGGTCCAGGTAGGCTTAGAGAGAATTGATCGTTTTCAAATCGGGCTGCTGGATCGTTTGGATTGATGAGTGGTTGCTCTATTGTTGAAGGTTCAGTGTTTTCTTGGTTTTGAGTCGTTGTTTCCGATGAACATCCGGCCAAGAGAAGGATTGATGTCATGGTGCCAATGGCAAGGTGCGAAAATTTCATAATTTGTGTGGTTAGAGTCGTTATTACGCTACCAGTTTTTTCTTTTTTTGGCGACTGTTTCGCTTGTGGTAGACTACCGGTGTTTGCATTATTAATTCCTTTGTATGTACAAGAAAACAACGTTTGAAAATGGTTTGAGAGTGGTGACGAAGTCTTTAGATAGTACAAAAGCGGTGACAGTTTTGATTTTAGTTGGTGCTGGATCTCGCTATGAAACCAAAGAGATTAATGGGATTTCGCACTTTTTGGAGCATATGTTCTTTAAGGGTGCGAAAAAGTACACGAATACCAAAGAGGTTTCTGAAGCGATCGATAGCGTTGGAGGAAGCTTTAATGCGTTTACAGGAAAGGAGTATGTTGGGTACTACGTGAAAGTGGCATCGAAAAATCAGGATACAGCTTTGGATGTGTTGGCAGATATGCTTTTGAACTCGAAGTTTGATCCAGAAGAGATTGATCGGGAACGAGGTGTGATTATGGAGGAGTACAATATGTATCAGGACACGCCAATGCAGCAGATTGGTTGGGATTTTGAGGAGCTCGTGTATGGGGATCAGCCAATGGGATGGGATCAAGTCGGAACGAAAGAGGTGATTCATTCGGTTACTCGCGACGATTTTATTGCTTATGAAGAGAAACTGTATTCACCGGATAATATTGTGATCTCGGTGGCTGGAGATGTGAACCATGAAGAGATGGTGGATAAAATTAAGAATCTTTTCCAATTTAAAGATAAGAAAAAACAGTACAAAGCTGATCCAGTTCAGGACATGCCTCGGGATAAATTTGTGCGGCTTCGAAATAAGAAGACGGAGCAAGCACATGTGATGCTTGGAGTTCCTGGGTATCCAGAAAAGCATCCTGACCATTATGCTCTCAAGATGCTCACGATTGTGCTTGGAGGAAATATGAGTTCACGAATGTTCCTTTCTGTGCGAGAGCGACAAGGATTGGCTTATTACATCAGCACTTCGAGTGATGATTATTCGGATACTGGAACGGTCTCGACCAACGCAGGGGTTTCTGTGGATGGGATCGATCAAGCTATCACAGCTATTTTAAAGGAGTATAAAAATGTAGTAGAGAATCCGGTTGATGAAAAAGAGCTCCACAAAGCCAAGGAGTATTTGAAAGGAAAGTTGATCCTTCGTTTGGAAGATAGTGAGGAGTACGCGCACCTGCTTGGGAAGTATGAAGTTCTGTATGACGAGCAGATGTTGATGGAGCAGGTTTTTGAAGAGGTTGATAAGGTGACGGTTGAAGATTTGCAGCGTGTTGCCAAGGACCTCTTCAAGGAAGATCAACTGTATTTGTCGGTTATCGGTCCATATGACGATGAAGAAAGATTTGCTAAGTTGCTCAAATTTGAGTAGTTTGCACTCCTTTATTTTTTCATTTTTGAGTCATGAGCCGGACGCTTTATATGTGTGAACCTACATTCTTTGATGTGGAGTATGCGATTAATCCTCATATGGATCCTGAGGTTCCGGTTGATAAAGATTTGGCAATGCGGCAGTGGGAGACGTTGAAGAATGTGTATGAAGAGCTTGGAGCTGAAGTGATCACGATGCCTGGGGTGAAGGGGCTTCCAGATATGGCGTTTTCGGCTAACTGTGGTCATCCGGCTAATGGTGTATTTTTACGGTCGAATTTTCGGCATGAGGTGCGAAGGCCAGAGTCTCGACTTGCTCATAAGTTTTTTAAGGAGCAAGGGAAAGTTGTTTTTAAGTTGGATGAATCTGTTTTTTTTGAGGGACAGGGCGATTTAATTCGTTTTGGTGATCGGTATTTTTTAGGTCATGGTTTTCGATCCGACAAAGAGACAGCTTCACATTTGAAGCAGTTGGTGAAAGAGCCAATTTCTACTTTGCAGTTGGTGAATCCGAAGCTGTACCATTTGGATACGTGTTTTGGGCCTTTGAATGAAGATACTGTCGTGGTGAGTCGAACGGCTTTTACGGATCAAGGTATTGGTTCGATTGTTCAGTATGCATCTGATATTATTTATACGAATGAACAGGATGATAGTGTCTTGGGATGTAACTTGGTTGCGATTGGTGACACAGTTGTTCTTGGAGAAGGTATTTCAGATCGTTTAGGAAAGGCTATTCAGAAGCGAGGTTTTGATGTTCGGACAGTTCCAATGAGCGAATTTTTGAAGTCTGGTGGGAGTGTCAAATGTTTGACGCTTGAGCAGTATTAAATCTTCTAGTATCATTTCCGCGATCATTTATTAACAAATATTATGGCTATTGCATTTGAAGGAATTAAAGAAAAGACTCTCGTTTTGATTAAGCCAGATGGGATTCAACGGGGACTGATTGGAGAGGTGATGAATCGGTTTGAACGAAAGGGGATTAAGGTTGTTGGAATGAAAATGATGTCACTTGATGAGGCGGTTTTGCGAGAACACTATGCGCACATTGCGGATAAACCGTTTTTTCCTGGGGTGAGCAAGTTTATGCAGAGTTCGCCAGTGATTGCTATTTGTCTTGAAGGTTTGGAAGTGGTGCAAGCGGTGCGAATTTTGTGTGGAATTACGAAAGCGCGAGAAGCGGAAGCTGGTTCGATTCGTGGTGACTTGGCTATGAGTGTTGCGTGTAATGTTGTGCATGCTTCTGACTCTGTTGAGACGGCTATGAAGGAAGTCCCACGCTTCTTTAATCCAGATGAACTCTTCGACTATGACAAGAGTGAGTTTGTGAATGTTTATACTGAAGACGAACGTGAGTAAATTTATAAGGCTTGAATATAGGCGGAAACCCATTCAAGAGGGTCAATCGCCTCAGGCTTTGTTTGATCATGTTCAGGGAGAGTATGCTTGTTTGCTGGAGAGTGGGAAGCATGGGCGTTATTCGTATGTGGCGTACGATCCGTTTGCGGTCTTGTGGATGCAAGATGAGGTGGTGCAGGTTTCGCAATTGAAAGATTTTTTTGGGGCAACCAGGTCGAAAGCGCAGATTTTGGAGCGGGGGGAGGTGTGGCCGGTTTTGGAAATGTTGGATCGTTTTGAATTGAAAGCGCAGTCGCCGGTGCCGTTTTGTGGTGGGGCTGCTGGGTATGTGAGCTATGATTTTGGTTGTCGGTTTGTGGGTGTGGAGCAGAAAGTTTTTGATGACGCTCCGATTCCGTCCTATGTTTTTGGGGTTTATGACAAGGTGATCGCTTTTGATCATGAAAAGGATGAGATGTTTTTTTTGGCGATCGCGGAAACGGATGTTGCGGCGCAGCGAAAGTTGGATGAGATCGAGAAGGATGTGGAGCGGCCGGTGCCGTTTGCACGGAAAGGTTCGATGAGCGGGTTGAAGTCGAATGTGAGCCAGGAGACGTATGTGCGAAAAGTTCAGAAAGTTCAGAAGTATTTGAAGGAAGGTGATACGTATCAAGTGAACTATTCGCAGCGGTTTAGTGGCGATTGTACTTTGGATCCGTGGGTGGTGTACAAGCGTTTGGCGAAGCAGAATCCTTCGCCGTTCGCGTGCTATTTTGATTATCCAGATTTTCAGATTGTGAGTTGTTCGCCAGAGCTTTTGATGCGAAAACGAGGAATAGAGGTTGAGTCTTGGCCGATTAAAGGGACGATTGGCCGTGGGCGAAATTTAGAAGAGGATCAAAAGCGTGCTGATGAGTTGCTTGGATCGAAGAAGGATGATGCTGAGCTCTCAATGATTGTGGATTTGGTGCGAAATGACTTGGGGAAAGTGTGTGAAGTGGGGTCGGTTGAGGTGAAGGTGCATCGCGATGTTGAGCATTATTCGCATGTGATTCATACGGTTTCTAGAGTGAGTGGGAAATTGGATAAAAAGCGGACCTTTTATGATTTGTTTGCTGCGCTATTTCCTGGTGGTTCAATTACGGGATGTCCGAAGAAGCGAACGATGGAGATTATTGATGAGTTGGAAGATTTTAAGCGTGGTGTGTATACCGGTTCGGCGGGCTTTATCAGCTTTTTGGGAGAGAGCGACTTTAATATTTTGATCCGAACCATGCTCCATAAAGATGGAAAGGTTCATTTTCATGCTGGGGGTGGAATCGTGATCGATTCTGATCCAGAAAAAGAGTATCAGGAGACACTTGACAAAATAGAAGCACTCCGTGCAGTGCTTGACTAAGTGAAAGGTTGATTTTTGATTTTGAACCTGTACAATACTTGGTGATTTGTCATTAAATTTTCATTTTATGAGTAAGGAATCGACCATCCCTCCTGACAAAGATACGGAACCAGGCGGACTGGATCTTGATCAGACGTTCATGGATCTTGATTGGGATGATGATGAAAAAACAGATGTGGATATTGTTCCAGCACATGTTGTTCACAAGGATGCTATTGTGCCACCAGAGCCAGATGAAGTTTCTGATCTGTATGGTGAAATTGGAGACAAGCTTCGACGTCATGCTACAATCATTCCGAAGGATTCTGACGCACCGAATCCATTCTAAGGAATTGGCATGTTTGTCTGTATTAATGGAACAATTGTGAAAGCCCGTGAGGCGAAGATTTCGGTCTTTGATCAGGGCTTTTTGTATGGAGATGGAGTGTATGAGACTTTGCGAACGTATGGTGGGAGTGTGTTTCAAATGGATGAACATATGCAGCGTTTAGGGTCTTCAGTGAAGACATTGAAGATGGCGGAGAGTTTTGATGTGGCTAAAGTTGAGAAATGGATTGTGAAGTTGGTGAAGAAGAATGGATATAAGGAGTCGCGGGTTCGAGTGCAGGTCACGCGGGGAGAGAATGGTTTTGATTTTGGTGAAGGGAAGCGGTTGAATGTCGTTATTATGGCCGAGCGGTTGAAGGATTTGGATCCATCCATCTATGAAAAAGGTGTGGATGTGATGACGATTGATGGGTCGCGATTGCGGGCAAAGGTGAAGAGTACGAGCTTGTTGCCGATGATTGTGGCGCGGCAGGAAGCTGCGGATGTGGGCGCGTTTGAAGCGATTTTTGTGAAAGATGGATGGGTGAAGGAGGGTTCGATTTCGAATGTTTTTGTGGTGAAGGGTGACGTAATTTTCACTCCGAAGAAAGGAGTTTTGCTCGGGATTACTCGTGACTTGGTTGTGCGATTGGTGCGGAAATTAGGTTTGAAAGTGCTGGAGGGAGATTTTACGAAGCGAAAACTGTATAATGCGGATGAAGTTTTTATTACGAGCTCGGTGAAGGGGATGATTCCTGTTAAAAAAGTGGATGGTCGGAAGATTGGGCATGGCCGACCTGGATCGATTACTAAAAATTTAATGGCAGCATTTCATGACTACACTGCGAAAAAAGCTAGATAAAGGTCCGCTGGTGATGGGGATTTTAAATGTGACGCCTGACTCTTTTTCTGATGGTGGGAAGTTTATTGATGTTGATGATGCGGTTGAACGGGCATTGAAAATGGTGGAGGAAGGTGCTGATATTATTGATATTGGTGGTGAGTCGACGGGTCCGGGGTCGAGTGATGTGGATGTGAAAGAGGAGTTGGAGCGGGTGATTCCGGTGTTTGAGAAGTTGCGGCATAAGACGGAGGTGCTTTTGTCTGTGGATACTTATAAACATCAGGTGGCGCTGCATGCGTTGGCGGTTGGCGCGGATATGGTGAATGATGTCACGGCTTTGCGTGGCGATGATGAGATGGCCAAAAGTTTGGCAGGGCATGAATGTCCGGTGGTGTTGATGTATGCCAAAGATGAGACGCCGCGGACGACCAATGAGGATGTACAATATGATGATGTGGTGGATTCGGTGAAGCGTTTATTGAAGGATCAGATTGCGGTGGCTGAAAAGGCAGGAATTAAGCGAGAGAGAGTGGTTGTGGACCCAGGAATGGGTGCTTTTGTCAGCAGTGAGCCGTTTTATAGTTTGCAACTTTTGAAGCGTTTAGAGGAGCTGCAAGAATTGAATTGTCCGATTTTGGTGGGAGCATCGCGCAAATCGTTCATCGGGAAAACGTTGGATTTGCCTTTACATGAGCGGCTTGAGGGCAGCTTGACGGCAGCTGCGATTGCGGTTTGGAATGGAGCTGCTATTATTCGCGCGCACGACGTGAAGGAAACGCGGCGTGTCGTGGATATGGTGTCGGCGATTATGGGAACGTGATTGTGTTTTCTGGGCGAAGTTGGTGAGCCATGAAGTGTGTGTGTTTGTCGAGCTGGAATGGTCGATTTTTGGCTTTCTTTTGCTATAATGAGCGTGAACTCCTCAGCAAATATTTTTTAACTTTTCATTATGAAAAGAATGTCTGATGAGGAGATTTTGAGGCTATGTCAGCAGTATGGTCGAGTAGCGCTGGAGGCGCGGCGCAAGTTTGAAGGGCTGTTGCCAGAGGTTTTTCGGCGAAAACTCTATTTGAGGAAAAAGTGCGGCTCGATTTTTGAGTTCGCCGCAAAGTTTGCGGGTTTAAGTGAAGAACAGGTGCGACGAGTTTTGAATTTAGAGAAAAAGTTTGCTGATAAACCGGCACTGCACAGTGTTCTGGTTCTGGGAGAAGTGAGTTCGCATAAACTTGCGAGGGTAGCGTCGATTGCTACGAAAGAGAATGCTGAAGCGCTTGCAGAAAAGGCGAAGGTGCTCTCTTCGCGGGCGCTTGAGACATTGGTTCGCGATCAAAAATCTGTGCACGTGCACACCAATTCACAAGAAATTTTGCCGGATGTCAACTTGTTGGAGCACCTTTCGGCAGAGGTTCAAAAAGATTTGATTGAGCGTTTTAGAAAAGGCATAGATGTGAATGCCTTGTTGAAAGAGTTGTTGGCAAAACACGATGAAGAGCTTGAGGAAGAAAAAGTGGAGATCGCGGAGGAGGAGATCAAGAAAAAGCCAAATCGATATATGAGTGTGAAAGTGCGACGGGTTTTGAAACGCGAGCATGGTGAAAAATGCTCAATTCCGTGGTGCGGGAAGCGATCAGAAGAGTTGCATCATACGCGGCGGTTTGCGCTGGTTGGAACACACGATCCGCGCTACATCGCGCCGCTGTGCAAAGCCCACCACGAAATCGCCGGAATGATCGACGCGAAAGCCTGGCAAAAACGCTGGAGCGGCTAACTATCGGCGCGGCGCTTGCCTTCTGCCCACGCATACCTATAATGATCGCGGCTTTAAAAGAACAATATGTTTGTTACCAAAATTTTTACGTTTGATGCGGCTCATCAGCTGACCAATTATTATGGGAAGTGTGAGCGGGTTCATGGACATACCTATAAGCTGGAAGTGACGCTCGAAGGAGATGTTCACAGCAACGGTATGGTGATCGATTTTGTTTTGCTCAAGCGGATTGTGAAACGGCAGGTTTTGGAGCGCCTGGATCATCATTTTTTGAATGATGTGCTTAAAAATCCTTCTGCGGAACGATTGGCAGTGTGGATTTGGGATCAACTGAGCGACCTTTCATCCCATCTAAAAGAGGAGTTGAACGATCCGAATATGGCAGAGGAAATTAAGAAGCTGCTGGAAGATGAAGATGCTGATGTGGACACATCTGACTTGAACAAGACGTTGAGGCTTCATGAAATCGTTTTGTGGGAGACGCCAACGTCGAAAGTGACTTATAACGGATAGGAATGGGAAAAGTTTATTTAGGCCTTGGGTCGAACCTTGGCGATCGGGGCAAGAACTTGCAGGAAGCGCTGGTTTTACTTGAACGGTGGGGGGTGAAAGTGGTTCGTGCCTCATCGATTTATGAAACAGAGCCATGGGGATATCTGGACCAGGATTGGTTTTTTAATATGGTGGTGGAAGGGGAGACGATGCTTTCGCCGGAAGAGTTGTTGCAGGCCACGCAGGCGATTGAGCGCTCATTAAAGCGCGTGAAAAAGATCCATTTGGGGCCACGGACCATGGATGTGGACATCCTTTTTTATGGAGAAAAGGTGATGAATGAGCCAGATTTGAGGATACCGCACCACGGAATTGCGGATCGGAAGAGTGTGCTGGTTCCGCTCAACGAAATTGCGCCAGATTTTGTCCATCCGATCTTGAAGAAATCGGTTACAGACCTCTTGTCTGCCTGCTCTGATACCTTTATAGTAAATCTCCATGAATAAGTACTATGGCGACATTAGAATCGTTTGTTGAACATCTGGAGTTTTTGGAGAAGACGTCTGTGCGGCTGAGGATTGACCTACTGCGGATGCTGCATAATGCGCAATCTGGGCATTTGGGTGGGAGTTTGTCGGTGATTGAGATGTTGGTGGCGCTCTATTATGGGCAGTTGCCGCGTGGGCAGGTGATGCGATACGATCCGGAAAAACCGGGAAGCGAGGAGCAGGACTATTTTGTGCTGTCCAAGGGGCATGCGAGTCCGGCGCTCTACACGGTTTTGGCCGATTTGGAGTTTTTTGATAAAGAGGAGTTGGCCGATTTTCGGCAGGTGAATAGTAAGTTGCAGGCATATCCGTCCAAAAAAATTCCAGGGATCACGCTTTGTAGCGGAAGTCCGGCGTTTGGTTTTGCGGGGGCGGTGGGGTTGGCGATGGCTCTGAAGGCCGACCGTCAGCCATGGAATGTCTTTTGTTTAGTCGGAGATGGTGAATTGCAGGATGGCCAGTTTTGGGAGGCGGTTTTGTTAGCACATCACTATAAATTGGATAACTTGATTGTGATGATCGACTACAATGGCCTGCAAATGGATGGATCGCTGCGTTCAACGGTCACGGTGGAGCCGATTGCGGATAAGTTTGAAGGTTTTGGCTGGAAGAGTATTAATGTGATTGATGGGCATAACTTTGAGGATCTTCTGATTGGGCTGGAGCGTGGATTGGAGATTCAGCGGCGACCGACGGTATTGATTTGTCGAACGGTGAAAGGAAAAGGTGTTGAATTTGCCGAAGGAAAAGCGTCGTACCACGCGGAAGTTCTGAGTGACCAAGAAATGAAGGCGGCATTGCCGGCTTTGGAAGCGCAATTGCGATCGTATAGTCAATCATCCCAACATCATGTCTAGCTTTTCACTTCTTTCAGGATTTTTATCGCTTCAACTGTTGTTTGGAGGGTCGTTTGTGGTGGATGGGCCTTCAATGGAGCCGACGCTGCATGACGGTGATGTGTTTTTGATTGAACCGGTTTGGAATGCCGATGAGTATGAGCGTGGCGATGTTGTGGTGTTTTCACTGGAGGACGATCCAGACTATTTTTATGTGAAGCGGATTGTTGGGCTGCCTGGTGAAGAGCTCGAAATTCGCTCAAATGGGGTTTATACCGATGATGTGCGTTTGAGTGAGCCGTATTTGGTCGCAGATTCCTCATCGGTGCCAGGTGTTTCTCGGTATGTGGACAATTTTGCCCAGAGTTATAATGTGCCGGCTGGTGCGTTTTTTGTGCTGGGGGATAATCGGGAACAGAGTTTGGATTCTCGTCATTTTGAAAATCCATATATCCCTGTTGATCGACTGCGAGGGAAATTTGCGTTTGAAATTTTTGAAGAGGATCAGCCAGTGCAGTGGAGTACGGTGGTGATTAATACGGATGATGGACCAGTGCCGTTTTCTGTTGAGGTTGCGGAGACGCAGGATCAGCGGATGCAAGGGTTGATGAATCGAGAGTCGCTGGAGCGTGGGTTTGGAATGTATTTTATTTTTGAGGATGAGGCGAATCGTGCGTTTTGGATGAAGAATACGTTGATTCCGCTGGATATGATTTTTATTGATGATCAGGGCTTTATTGTTCACGTTCATAAGAATGCGCAACCATGTAAGCGTGAGCGATGTTTGACCTATCCTTCTAAGTTTCCGGCGAAGTATGTGTTAGAGATTGGTGGTTTGGAAACGAATGAGTTTGGGATTGAGATTGGGGATCGAGTGGAGTTTATTCGATGATGATAAGAATTTTGTATGCGATTTAATCCGGAAAAACAGGTTTCGACAGAGAAGGCTTTTACCGATTCGTTGGTGAAGCTCGGTGGAAAGTATAAGAATTTTGTTATTTTGAGCGCGAATGTGGCGGCGCCGCTTGGGCTGTCGAAGTTTGAGAAGGAGCATCCTGATCGGCATTTTCCGTTTGGGAATAGTTTGCGGGCGATGGTGGGCGCCGCCAGTGGTTTTGTGGTGCGAGGGAAAATCCCTTTTATGTGTGCGTATGGAATTGGGGCGACTGGTCGGGGGTGGGATTCAATCCGAAACTATTTGAGTGCGACTCCGCTGAATGTGAAAATTGTGGGGATCCATTCTGGGATTTTGAATAGTGAAGAGGGCGCGACGCATCAGCCGTTGGAGGATGTGGCTTTAATGCGGTCGATTCCAGGAATGAAAGTGGTGTGTCCAGCCGATGCGGAAGAGGCGAAAAAGGCGGTAGAGGTGATGATGTTGGATTATGGACCGACCTATTTGCGGTTGATGCATTTGCCGTTGCCGAACTTATTTGATAAAGATTACAAGTTTGTTTTTGGAAAGGGGACTATTTATAAGTCGGGATCGGATGTGTGTATTTTTGCCATGGGGACCGCGATGCATACGGCTTTGGATGCCGCGGAGATTTTGGATCGGAAGGGGAAGTCGGTGATGGTGGTGAACATGTCTTCGATTGCTCCGTTTGATGAGGATTTGGTAGTGGAGTGCGCGAAGGCCGTGAACCATGTGGTGACGGTGGAGGATCATCAGGTTGTTGGTGGACTTGGATCGGCGGTGTGTGAAACGTTGGCGACGCACTATCCTATGAAAGTTTTGCGATTGGGGATGGATGGGTTTGCGGAGTCTGGGAAGGTGGATGATTTGTATCGGAAGTATGGGTTGGATGGTGTGGGGATCGCCGAGAAGATTGAAGGCGCAATCAAATAAAGGGTCAGCTCCTGCGTTGTCGGAAAGATTTTGATTCCTCACGTATTTTTGAATACGCTGCGGCTCAAAATTTTCCTCCGCCTTGGATCTGTCTCCTTTATTTGATTGCTTTGGTTGTGTTGTTTAAAGAAAAACCTCGCCATTCGGCGAGGTTTTTGCAGTAGGCTACCCTGGGCTTGTCTTCTTTATTATAGCGGCTAACCAGTGGTGGAGGCAAGGAGAGTCGAACTCCTCACCCATGGATTGACAAGACCAGAGCGGCGCCCGCTGCCCCCACCCTGGTTAGCTTTTTTATGATAATGAGCAGAGATTATCTGTAGATAAATTTTTTCATTTCTGTACGATAATCTTATGAAAAACCTTCAAAAGAAAATTGTGGCTATAGGCGGATATGGTAAGGATGATCATCCTGCTGATATAAAGGGAATTAATGCAAAGTTGATCGAACTTTCTGGCAAACGTAAACCGAAATTTTTGTTTATCCCGACGGCTTCTGATGATTCTCCTCGCTATATTAAAAAGATTCAGGATGTTTTTGCTCAGAACTTGGGTTGTGAGGTTCAGCATCTGCTTTTGTATTCCGAGGATCGACCTAAAAAATTGTTTCAAGAAAAAATTGAATGGGCTGACATTATTTATGTTGGAGGTGGTAACACCCTGAAGATGATGAATTTGTGGCGGAGATTGGGCGTGGATACAGCCTTGAAGAAGGCTTATTTGGCTGGAAAGGTTCTGTGTGGGGTGAGTGCTGGATCGATTTGTTGGTTTGACTATGGTGTCAGCGATAGTCGGCAGTTTAGAAATCCTGAACGGAATGATTATATTCGTGTGTCTGGCTTGGGTTTTATTCCGGCTTTAAATAATCCGCACCATCAAAGTGGAAACTGGGATAAGGGTCATCGGACTTATGGTATGAAACATATTTTGAAGCGCCATGGTGGCTTTGCTTTGGCTGTTCCAGATATGTGTGCGCTTGCTTTTATTGGAGATGAAATTCAGGTTTTGAAAGATTCGAAGCAAGCCGGTGCTTATAAAACGTATTTTCAAGGTTCTCAGTACGTTGAAGATGAGCTTTTTAGTGGAGCTGCAGTGGAGGATGTTTTGAGAGGAGTTTAGAGGATAATCACCTCTCCATCTCTTAGGGTTTTGTATTTTAGTCCATGCTCTTGGTAATAGGCGATCTCTTTATTGATGTCTTCGGAATCCGGGTGGTCAGATTGGAAGTGGGGAGCAAACATCCAATCGATTAGGTTGAGGCCGACCCATATAGTTTCGTGTTGGCCATACGTTTTGAGGTGGGGCTCGTCAACAATGTCATAGCCTTTTAGAGTTGGTGAAAGTACGCAGCCGGCAGCGCTGTAGCCGGCGTAGATTTTATTGGTTGATTTGAAAGATTTAAGGATTTCATCGAATCCACTCAACTTCATGGCAAGACGAAGATCGAAAACATTACCACCGCTTAGGTAAAAGAGGTCAATGTTTTGGAGTTTGCTGACCAGTTTATCTTGCTGGCCAAAGTAGTCGCGAAGGTCGAGGTGTTCTGATTCTATGCCGAGTTGTTCGAGTTCACCTAAATCCCAATCTTCATGTTTTTTCTGACTTTGGGGTCTTGCGAAATCGAGTGCGTTCGAAATGTAGATTGCTTTGCAGTTTTCCGGTAGTAGATTTTTGAGCTTCTGCGGATCGTCGCCAATTTTGTAGGATGAGAGGTAGAGTTTCATGTTTTGATCTTACCTATGATCTCTTTATTCCTCAATGTGGATGATTCGCTTGTTGCTAGATCTGTCAATTTATGTTATCATATTATGATTTCTTTATATTATTTGTTATGGGTTCTGAAAAACAACAATCTACTCCTAGAGAATCGGTGGAAGATAATTTGGCAAGACTTGAAAAGGCGCTTTCTATATGGACGGGGGATAAACATATTGATGATGAAGCGAAGAAAGACTTAGAAAATGGTGTAAAAACCGGAAGTGTAGGATCAGAATTTTTAGAGCAACTGTATAATACTGGCAAAAATTTAGAGAATTTACAGAGAGCTTCTAGAATGTTGTTACCTGAATTTTTGGGTAAAAATACATACTTTAGTGATCAAGAGAAGGAAATGTTTGAGGCCGCTAAAAGTATTCAATCTTTTCAAGAGCTGGAAATGACGATGGAATTTTTAGGTTTAGCTCAAGAAAAATTGGAGCTTTTGACTTGGGGGAGTACTCTTGCTGGTGACTCTGGAACAGCAACTGAATATGATGAAATTAAAGGGCTTAAACTTTATGGATTGAAGAAAGAGGATCTGGAAAAAGTTCACGATATGCCTCTAAAGTCTGCTGTGTCTTGGTTGAAGAAGTTTGAAAAACGTCATCAGCTATTTTTGGGTATGGCGCTCGATGGTGCGTTTACAGACCAAGCCTCTGTAGATAGATTGCGAAGTATGGATGTTTCGAAATCATTGACTGAGATGGAGAAACTGAAGCACGAGTTTGAACAAAAAAAGAAAGAAAAACAGAAAGAACGTGAGGAACAGTATCGTGAAGCTGAGAAGAAAGAACTCAAGGATCTTGAGAAGCAACTTGAGGAGGAAGAATAAATTTTTTATGCTGCGATATTGTGATTTCCTGCGGTTGGTCTTCCGACTCCAAACCAGAGGCGGCTACCTTGGAGTACTTCAGTGGCACCAACGAGGAAATCTTTTTTCCCTTGGAATTGTTCAAAGGTCATGGGTTGGTCGGTTTCGAGTACACGAGGGACGTTGTGCTGGGAGCGACGTGGTCTGGCAATATCAAAAATGAGTGTTTTTTCTGGATTTTCATTCAGGATCAGGAAGCTGTGATCGTGTGGAAATTCTGAACTGCTATGTGCATCTTTCATGCAGATGCCACTCATGTAGGTGCTAGAGAAATCGACTCTTTGGAAAAGATGCTGTGCAAGTGCTGCTTGTTCTGCGCATGCAGCGAATCCCGACAAATCTGAAAGTTTTGGTGGTTTGTCGTGATTGTACATTTTTGTCCGTGCTGCTTCGGCTATTTTCCCGTTTGGATCAACTGCCAAAAGTTCTTCAACTTTTTTTTGAACGAGATGGCAGAGGAAGTAGGTATAGGGATCCACTTTTGATCCTGCCTCTTCTAGCCATTTTTGAATGTCTGGTTCTGCTTTTTCATAGAGTTTTTCAATGTTGGCTTTATTGAATTTGTCTAATTGATCCTCGAATGTCGAAAAATCGAGGGATAAACCTTTGGTCATTTTATCGCTGGCAATGTTTTGTCCGCCTACAGGGAGTGTATCTCCATTTTTGAGATAATCTGCCCATACACCTCTGAAGAGTGGTTTTCGTATACCTTCCGGCTTGTCGTTTGTTTCGGGTGAGTTCATGGATGATCTTTTATATGTTCACATCTTCCACTCCCAGTCCAAAACTTCGGGGATGTCTTTGCCGTGTTTTTTGATGTAGCGGCGGTGTTTGCTGAGCATGTTTTTGCACCAGCGGATCACCGGTTTGGCTTTTTTGGCGATGGTTTTGTTCTGTGCGCTTACGCGTTCGAGGGCGTCGATTGTGAGATTGAAGCGGTCGGTTTTATTGCAGACCATCATATCGAATGGTGTGGTGGTGGTTCCTTCTTCCTGGTATCCGTGGATTGAGAAGCGGTGATGCCCTTCGTATGGAAAGAGCAGGTTGCGAATCGCCCCGACGTATCCGTGGAAGTTGTAGATGACTGGTCGGTTTTTGGTGAAGTATTTTTCGAAGCTGCGGCGAGCAAGGAGGCTTTTCTTTTCGTCACCAAGTCCAAGAGCAGTCAACTCTGAAACGTTCACGAAGCGGCTCTTGAGCGATGGGATTTTATCTTTCAGGAGTTCGATCGCAGCCAAACATTCGGCAACCATCACATCTCCAGAAGCGGCGAACACCACATCAGGATTTTTTGCGGCAGATTTTCCAACCCAATCCCAAATGCCGATTCCGTTTTTGACCTCTTTTTTGGCCTGAGCAACGGTGAGCCATTGTGGCATGATCTGTTTTCCGGCAACGATCAGGTTGATGCTGTTCGTGCGGGAAAGGCAGTCTTCTAAAATAACGTTCAAACTGTTGGCGTCGGCAGGGAAGTAGACACTGCAGAAGTCGCCATGTTTTTCCAAAACGTTGCTGACGAAGCTTGGGTTTTGGTGTGAGTATCCGTTGTGTTCTTGGCGCCATCCTACACTGGTGAGCAGGAAGTTGAGCGACGAGTACGGTTTATGCCATTTATGTTTCATGGCCTGTTTTACGAACTTTGCGTATTGGTCGACCATGCTGGCGATGATCATGGCGAACGCTTCGTAGGTGGCGAAGAAGCCGTGGCGGCCGGTGAGCAAGTATCCTTGCAGCCATCCCATGAGGGTGTGTTCGGAAAGCATTTCCATGACGCGGCCGTCTGGTGCTAAATTTTCATCGTGGGATTTGACCGGCCACATGAAAGCTCGACTGGTTTGTTCAAAGAGTTTGAGGAATTTGTTGGATTCGGTTTCGTCTGGGCAGAAGAAGCGGAAGTTTTTGTTCCGTTTGTTGAGTTTGAAAATGTCGCGGAAGTATTCGGATGCGACGGTAGTGTTGCTGGCAACCGCTTGGCATCCTTTTTTCTGGCAGACGATTTCGTACTTTTTTGGATCAGGAAGTTTCAGCTCTTTGCGTCGGTGTCCGCCGTAGGTGTGAGGATTTTTCCCCATGCGTAGATCACCTTTTGGAACATATTTTATGACTGCTGGTTTTGGTTCACCTTTGTCGTTGATCAGTTCTCCAATTTTGTAGCTTTCTAACCACTTTTTTACGAGTTGGAAATGTTCGTCGTTGGTTTGTGGATCTTTCACGGGGATTCCATGTGAGTGGAACATTCCCTCAATTTTTTTGCCGTCCATTTTTTTGACGCCGCCCCATCCTTTTAAACATCGGTACACGATCATTGGCCACTTTGGTTTGAGTGGTTGTTCTTTCTTCGTGCGTGCATCTTTTTGGATTTTGGTGATTTCTCCGTATGCCCATTCCAGCGCATCGATCATGTCTTTGTGATTGTGTTCGCTCGATTTTAGGTCGCGCACAATCCGAACTTGGTAACCGTATCCGTGGAATAAGTCGGTGAGCTCTTTGTCGCTCATGGATGCGTAAATGGTCGGGCTGGTGATTTTGTATCCGTTGGCCAAAACGATTGGCAATACGGCTCCACACGTTTTTGGATCGATGTATTTGTTGCTGTGCCATGCTGCGGCCATTGGTCCGGTTTCTGCTTCTCCATCTCCGACTACACAAGCGGCAATCAGTTCTGGATTATCCATCACGGCACCGTATGCGGTTGAAAGTGAGTAGCCCAGTTCGCCACCTTCGCAGATGGATCCTGGTGTTCCAGGATTGGTGTGGCTTGGGAATCCTCCTGGCCAGCTGAAGTCGTGGATGAGGTTGCACACACCTTTATGATTGCGAGACATTTTTGGATACACCTCGCCCATGGTTCCTTCGGCGAAAAGGTTGGCCAAAACAGCAGGCGCTCCGTGACCGGGTCCGGCAATGAAGAGCATGCTGCACTTCTTTTTTGAGATCAAATAGTTGAGGTGTGCGTACAAAAAGTTCTGTCCTGGAACGCTTCCCCAGTGTCCAAGGATGCGTTCTTTCATGTGTTTTTGTTCGAGTTCGCGTTCAAGAAGATGGTTCTCTTTGAGGTAGAGTTGAGCGGCACCGAGGTAGTCGGTGTAGCGAATGTATTTTTCTAACCATGCGATGGCAGCGGCGTTGTTGGAAGGTTTTTTTCTGCGGGTTGTTTTAGTCTTTGCTGCTGCTTTGGTTTTTGGCATGATTTGAAAGTTAGATTGTATTTTTGTTATGGAAGAATTTCTGTGTAATCAGCGATGATCTTATCGGCACCAGCTCGCTCTAAACGGTCTTTTTCTGTGCTGGTGGTAATGCCGACACAGTACATGTTCGCGGCTTTTGCGGCGCGCACTCCGCTCACTGCATCTTCAAATATTATACATTGTTCTGGCTCTAATCCTAATTCGTTCATGGCCAGCAGGAATGTTTCAGGCGATGGTTTTGCTTCGCTCACATCTTCTATAGAAATGATAGTTTCGAAAAATTTGTCGAAGCCAATCTTTTTGAGAATTTTTTGTGATGGTCCAAGTCGGTTTCCAGTGGCAACGATAATTTTTTTCTTGTCGGCAATAATCATATTCAAAAACTGTTCCGCGCCAGCCACTGGTTGTATTTTTTCATTTTCGATCATCTCTTTATATATTTCACGTTTTCGCAAAACGAGTTCACGAACTTGTTCAGTGGAGAGGCTGCGATCGTGTCGTTCAAAAATATGGGGGATGATTTTTTCAGATCCTTGCCCGTTGTAGAGGGCTACATCATCGGCTAACGAATATTCAATTCCGTTTTCTTGGAAGAGTTTCTTATACGCTTCAAAGTGAAAATGCTGGCTGACCGCAAGTGTGCCATCCAGATCAAAAATGTATCCTTCTGCATCCCTTATATTAGTCATTTTGGACGAATATTTTTTCCTTGGTAAAGATGCGTTTTACTGCTGTTGACAGTGGCATGTACCAGTTAAAGTACATTATATCGTGCACCTTCTTCATAAGGAAAGGGATTATTCCTGTGAATACCAATTTGCCGCGGATGAACATGTATTTTTTTCCGCCGAGGGGGACGAGGTATCCTTTTAAGAATGGTTTGAACTGTTTTTTGTACTGTTGATTGATGTCGGCCCAGATGTTGCTTGCTATGATTTTTCCTTCTTGAGCTGCGAACTGTCCGGTTTTTGGGACGAGTTCGCCGGTGCGGGGGTGCATGATGGTGGCGTTGTCTCCGCCGGCGTAGATTTTTCGATACTCTTTGCATTCAAGCATTGGGTCGACGTCGAGTTCGCCGTGTTTGTTGATTTTTTCGAACGATGAGAGGAGAGGGTTGGCTTTGATTCCTCCAGTCCAAATGAGGACGTCGTTCTTTTTGGCCGATTTTTCTTTTGTCTTTTTGTCTTCTAAAAGGAGTTCACCATTTTCGTATCCTTTTATATAGGTTCCTTGCATGGGTTTGATGCCAAGTGATCGCAAACGTTTTTTGACGATGCTGTTTGGTTTCTTTCCGAGTTTGAGGAATTCGTATCCACCATCAATGATGCAAAGATCCAAATCTTTTTTTGAGAATTCGTATTTTTTTGAGAGTTTATTGAGGAAGCCAATGAGTTCACATGAGAATTCGATTCCGGTTGCGCCGCCTCCACCAATGGCAATGGACACTTTTTCTTTGCCTTTTTTCTCCCACCGTTCGCGGAAGAGTTGGTCAATGTGGCAGTTGATGGTGAGGGCGTCGGTGAGTTCTTTGAGGGGGAAGGAATGTTCTTCAATGCTGGTGTCGCCATAGTAGTTGGTGACACTTCCAAGCGCGACGACTAAGTATTCAAAGTCGAGGTTTTTTCGTTTTTTGAGGGTGATAGTTTTTTTGTCTGGATCGATTTTTGTGATGCGATCACGATAAAAGGTGAAGCCGGCTTTTTTTGCGACATCGTTGATTTTGATGCAGACTGAATCTTCCATTGCGGTTAAGCAGGCTTGGGTGATTTTTTCATTGTAGGCCGAAGCGATCTCGTAGAGGTCGGAGTGGTAGACGTGTACGTTGGTTTCATTTACCACAATGAGCCGATACTGCGCGAGCTTTTGAGGATTTTTTTGCATCTTTTTGGCCAGGTCGATAGCGACTTTTAGGCCGCACAATCCTCCTCCAAGGATGACGATATTTTTTTTGGTAGCGCTCATTTTTGTTTCTGTTTACCTGTTTATTTTACCATAAAACGTAATTTTTGTATACGCTGCTGAAAGGTCGGTTTGTATTGATGCCATGGCTTTGCTATTATCGTGACAACTTTCAAACATTATGGCTATGCTTTCAAACTCATTCAAGATTTTTTCAGGTTCGTCACATCCCGAACTTGCCGAAGAGATAGCCAAACTTTTGCGTGTGAAGGTCGAGCCGATTGTGCTTAAGCGTTTTGCGAGCAATGAGATTTATGCCAAGGCTGAGCAGACGGTTCGTGGTTCTGATGTGTATATTATTCAGACTTGTACGGATCGTGTGAATGAGGATTTGATGGAGCTGTTCATTTTGTTGGACTCTTTGAAGCGATCGTTTGCAGAGAGGGTTCATGTGATTATGCCGTACTTTGGTTATGCTCGGCAGGATCGTGTGGCGACTCCGCGTGAACCGATTACGGCAAAGTTGATTGCTGACTTATTGAGTGCGGCAGGTGCGGATCATGTGGTGACCATTAGTTTGCATTCAGACCAAGAACAAGGCTTTTTTAATTTTCCAGTTGATAATTTGAGTTGCTACAAACTCTTCGCGTCGTATTTTAAAAAGAAAAAATTGGACGACTTGGTGGTGGTGGCTCCGGATACTGGTGCGACAAAAATGGCGAAACGGTTTGCTGACCTGCTTGGTGCAGAGTTGGCGATTTTGCATAAGACACGACCAGCGCACAATGTTTCTGAGGTGACACAGGTGGTGGGTGATGTGACTGACAAAACGTGTATTATTTTTGATGATTTGGTGGATACGGCTGGAACGGTTGTGAATGGTAAGGAAGCACTTTTGAAGCGTGGCGCGAATAAGGATGTGTATTTAGCAGCGACTCATCCAGTTTTTTCTGATCCAGCGGTGAGCCGATTGAAGGCGGCAAAGTTTGCAGAAGTGGTAGTGACGAACTCTATCCCTCTTCCTCCAGAAAAGAGGTTTCCTGAATTGACGGTTCTTTCTGTGGCGCCGCTTCTTTCAAAGACGATGCACAACGTTCACAAGAAAAAGTCTGTTTCTGAAGTTTATTAATTCTAAATTTTTCATATGTCTGAAGAACAACGCATATATATAGGAGGTGACAAAAAGGGTCACAAAGTTCGTGAAGAGGTGATCGAATTTTTGAAAGGAAAAGGGTACGACTGCGTGGAGCTTGGAATTTTTAATGGTGATGAGACGAGTTATGAGAGAATCGAGTTTGAAGTGATGGAGAAGGTTCATCAAGAAGAGCCAGGATCTTTTGGGATTATGATTTTTGGGACGCAAGAAGATAAAAAGATTGAGAAGCCGGTTGATTCAGAAAAAGATGGAGGTCCGAGTGAGGAACAGAAGGAAGAAAAGAAAGATTCTTAATCCTTTGTTATGACGGCGAAAGAGCAGGCGGCAGCGAAAGCACTGGAGTTTGTTCAAAGTGGGATGGTTTTAGGGCTTGGGAGTGGTTCAACGGCTAAGATTTTTGTGGATATGTTGGGTGAAAAGTTGAAGAATGGAGAGTTGGAGAATATTGTTGGAATTCCAACATCGGAGGCTACTGCAGAGCAAGCTAAGGGTTTGGGGATTTCGCTTTCAACGATTGATGAACATGGAGAAATTGATCTGGCTGTTGATGGTGCGGATGAGGTGGATCCAGATTTGCAGCTGGTGAAAGGGTGGGGGAGAGCATTGCTCCGAGAAAAATTGGTGGAGATTCATGCGAAGGAGTTGGTAATTATTGTGGATGATTCAAAGTTGGTGGAGAAATTGGGGACGCGGGATTTTGTGCCGGTTGAAGTGGTTCAGTTTGGAGCTGGAGCGACGATTCGATGGATGAATGAGTCGTTGGAAGGATGCAGAGCAGAGCTGTGGGAAGAGGATGGGGAGCCGATTGTGACCGACAATGGGAATTTTTTGGTGAAACTTTATTGTGAAGGTGGGGTGGATGATCCTTATATATTAGCGGATATGTTGTCGATTCGGCCGGGAGTTGTTGAGCATGGTCTGTTTTTGGATTTGGCGACGAAGGTTGTGGTTGCTGGGGAGGATGGTGTGCGAATTATGGAAAAATAGTAAATTGAAAGTATTCGTCGTTTTACTGCGTCAGCGGCTAAAATTTTTTCCTTCCTTGTAAAACTTGAATCTTTTCAATTTATAGTTAGGGGTTTACCTTAATTTAAGCGCTCATTGTGGTATAATGTTTATATGAAAATAAAAATTGCACCATCAATTCTGTCGGCAGATTTTGGGAAACTGAATGAAGAGATCGCAACGGTTGAACCGTATGTGGATTTGTTGCATGTGGATGTGATGGATGGTCATTTTGTGCCGAACATTACTTTGGGTCCGCCAGTTGTGCGGAAGATCCAATCAGAATTGCCGTTGGATCTGCATTTGATGATCGAACATCCAGAACAGTATATTAATGATTTTGTTGATGCTGGTGCTGCAAGCATCACTGTTCATGCTGAGGCTTGTAAGCATCTGCACAGAGTGATTCAGCAGATCAAAGCTGTGGGCGTAAAAGCTGCGGTTTCTCTTAATCCAGCAACGCCAATTGAAGCGATCAAGCATGTTTTGGATGATGTGGATATGGTTTTGGTGATGAGTGTGAATCCCGGATTTGGAGGGCAGAAATTTATCCCTGTTGCACTTGAGAAGATTCGTGAATTACGTGCTATGAAGCCTGACCTAGAAATTGAGGTTGATGGAGGAGTGAATGCGGAAACGGCAAAGCAGTGCGTTGAAGCTGGCGCGACAATTTTAGTGGCGGGCTCTTTTATTTTTGGAGCAGAAGATCGTAAGGCTGCGATTGAAAGTTTGCGGTAAAGTTTGTAGAGTACAATTGCTCATAATGAGTTGTTGTAGTTTTTAAAATTTATAGATGGCAAGTCTCCAAAAGGATTTGTTGGAATTAGGTTTTTCTCTTCGTGATACGGAGGTGTATCTTTCGTTGGTGAAGGAAGGGCCTTGTGGGGCGGGACCTCTTATTAAAGACACAGGTTTGCATAGAAATGTTATCTATACCTCTTTAAATCATCTTATTGTTCGGAATCTTGTTGCCGAAAAGATCGAGAAAGGGAAAAAGGTTTTTTCTATTCTTTCACCAGAGGCACTTGTTTCTGATTTTTCCTACAAAGCTGAATTGGCAAAAGATGTTTCGGAAAAAATCCAAAAAAAATCAAAGGTTGCTCAATCTGATATCACGGTTTATAAAAGTGTGGATGACTTTTGGAAGCAGATTTTGGAAGTTGCACGGGCACTTCCAGAAGAAGACAAAGTATATGTGTTTGGTGCTTTAACAGAAGGTGTTGGCTGGAATTCGGTACTTCAGTATAGCGAAGAGTTTTATGAGTTGGCAGTAGATAAAAATGTGCAATTTCAGATTTTAACGAGCGGGAGAAGGAGGAAAAGTGTTCGAAGTTACTATAAGAAGGAGTTTGTAAAGATAAAGGCAGAGATTCGATACTTACCAGTTGGTTTTAATGAGCCAGAATTTATTATTGGGTTTCCTGGGGTGGATACTTTAGCGTATCTATTTTCTACTGAAGAAGATGAGCACTTTACTGGAATTATTTTCAAACATAAGGGTGTGACAAAGAGTTTGGTGGGACTTTATAAGAGTTTTTGGAAATACTGTTTGCGTTAGGGGCTTGAATGCGTCAACCATTTTGGTTGACACCCTTTTGAGGTTTGGTATCATTTTATCCAAGCTTATTTTCCGATTAAAAAATAACTTTATTCCTTTTTTTTACATTCTATGAAAAAGATTGTTTTGACGTTAGGGGCGCTAGCTCTTTTTGCTTTTATCCCTTTAGCATCTGCGGCTACGGTGACTGTTGATATTGCAACGGATGACTATGACATTGTTGCTGATGCTGATTGTTCACTTCGTGAAGCGATTACGGCTGCGAACAGTGATGCTGATTTTGGTGGTTGTGTAGGAGCTGGTGCATATGGCGATGATATTATTGCTTTTGATTCAGCGACTGATGTGGGGAACGCAGGACCTATTACCCTTGCTATTGCCGGAACTGGAGAAGATGTGAATCTTTCTGGTGATTTGGATATTTTTTCAAATATTACTTTCAACGGGAATGGAAGTAGTCTGACAGTTGTTGATGCGGATACAATCGATCGTGTAGTGGATATCGCTTCTGGTTCTACTGTTATTATGAACGATCTTCAACTTGTTAATGGTGCAGCTGGAGCTGCTAATGGTGGAGGAATTTATTCTGATACATCTGCACTTACATTGAACGATTCTATTGTGACTACTTGTGCTGCGACTAATGGTGGGGCAATTTACGTTGGGGGTTCTTCTGGTTCGCTCACACTCAACTCGACGACCATTTCTGATAACGATGCTGTTACCGATGGTGCTGGAATTTCGATCCAACAAGATGCTTCGACCCGAACTGTTCTTTTGGATAATGTTACGTTGAGCGGAAATGATGCTGGAGGAGATGGAGGAGGAATCGATATTACTGGTGGTGTAGATTTGGATATTCAGAATGGAACAACGATCAGTACGAACACTGCTGCTATTACAGCAGGAGGAGGAATTCGATTTGATGGAACTGGAACGGCTGATATTAGTGACTCTACTATTGATAATAATACTGCGTTGAGCGGTGGTGGAGCACTTTTTGGAGCTGGTGTTGTGACGAATATTATGAATAGTGATTTTGATTCAAATAGTGCTGAGCTTGGAGGAGGTATTACCGCTGGTGGTGTAGGTCAAATGACTATTACTGATACGCTGTTTACTGGAAATTCGGCAGTGAATGGTGGTCGAGGTGGGGGGATTTATAACTCTGGTGGATTGATCGATGTTGAGCGCTCTCTTTTTACTGCCAATACCGGTGCAACTGGAATTGGTGCTGCTATCTATTCAACTGGTCTTGCGGCTGATATGAATGTCTTTAATACGACGGTTAGTGGAAATACTGCGACAGCTTTTGCAGGAATTGTTAATGAGCAAGGAGATATGTTGCTTGATAGTGTGACTATGGCAGACAACAGTCCTGGGGATGTGCTTCTTTCTACCGATAGCGGAGTTGTGGAGGTTCAGAACTCTATTTTCTCTAATGGTGCTGAAGATAACTGTGGGACGAGTCTTGGAGGAACAATTGTTTCGAATGGGTATAATATTGATTCTGCCAATCTTTGTGGATTTGCCAGCACGGGTGATCAGACTAATACAGATCCGACTTTGGATGTGTTGGCCGACAATGGTGGGTCGACTTTTACGCATGCACTTATAGCAGGAAGTCCTGCTATTGATGCGGGTAGTACGACTTTGACGGAAGATCAGAGGGGTTCAGTTCGTCCTCAGGGTATTGCGGCTGATATCGGTGCTTTTGAGGTGGATGCCGATCCAATTTTAACGGAGGTTACTCCAGTACCAAGTCCAACAGATGATACAACTCCTGATTGGACCTTTAATTCGACTGAAGCTGGAACAATTACTTATTCTGGGGACTGTTCGAGTGCTACGACTATGGCTGTAGTTGGTAATAATACGATTACATTTGATGCGCTTTCAAGTGGAGTGCACAATAACTGTTTTATTACTGTTACTGATTCAGATTTAAATGTGAGTAATATCCTTATTGTCACCGGGTTTGAGGTTGGGTCCACGAGTAGTAGTGGAGGAGGTGGTGCTGGTGGATCTGTTTCACCGCCACCGAAACAGCAAACAAGTCCTACAACTTCAACCGCAACTCCAGAGGTAGGTGACTGTGCAGGATACAGTGATGTTGATGCTGATGATCAAGACTGTGATGCAATCGAATATGTGCAGTCGATTGGTGCTATGACTGGGAATGACGATGGGACTTTTGGGCCAAACGATTTTGTTCAGCGAGACCAAATGGCAAAGATTGTTTTGGAAGCATGGGATCAGTTTGATGAAAACATGGACTACTGTGAAGGGGCTCATCCGTTCCCAGATGTGACATCTGGAGATTGGTCGTATCAGTATGTATGTCGAGCTAAGGAGCTCGGAGTTGTGACGGGTTATTTGGCGGGACCAAATGCTGGTTTATTTAAGCCAGGAAATCATTTTATTTTGGTTGAGTTCTGGGCGATGGTGCTTCGTAATGTTGATGCTACCATGGAGGCTGGACTCTCGTTTGCAGGATTCGAGACAGATGCTTGGTATAGCCCATATGCAAAGTTTGTTGCAGACAATGATCTTTATGAAGGGTCGTCACCAATGCCAACCGAGTTGGTGCCACGACGCGATGTAGCAGAATTTCTCTATGATCTTCACCTCATGGGTGAGCTTTCGTAGGGATATTATAAAACTGAGATATGTAAATAGCCCCTTCTTGAGGGGCTGTTTACATATTGTTAGAATTGGTGTCACAATCTTTTACCTGCAATTATGACCGAAGATTTTGCTAAGAAGATTGACGATTTTTCTGGTGAGGAATCTGTCAGTGTTGAAGGTCAGGATCATCCGAAGTGGAATCGAAAAGATTCTGGTGTAAGAAGAGTGAAATCCCTTTTACCTGATGGGGAGCCAGCACGAGTTTCTCATGTGAAGATGACGTCAACAGGGGCGGATCTTCTGACTGAAGAAGAGTTTTTGGAGTTTTGGCGATTGAATGTGAGGGAGCGTATTAATAACACGCTCGTAGGGAGCAAGCTTGAATTAAAGCAACTGGTTCGGAGGATGGAGGTCTTGAAAAGGAGGATTGGAGTGTTGGACCCTTTGGTTGAGCGGCTTGAAGAAGAGTATGGTATTGAAACGATTCCGGCTAAATCGGCTGATGTTGAGATTGAAAAGGGGACACTTTCCGTTGAAGCTGCTTCAGAATTTTTACTTGCCGGTTTCAATGAAAGGAGAGGGCGAGTTGTTTGCGCTGGGATTCAAAAACTCACGTTTGAGGGAGTGGAGATGATTGCCTCATGGCATGGGATGTTGCGTTTCCCGGATATGAGTGTGTCAGATTTTGATGAGGATGTTCGGCATATTTTTTTATGCGGAAATGTAGATTCCGTGTTTGCCGGAGATGGTCCGGTTATGACACGGGGTGATAAAAAAGATTTTCAAGAAGAAGAGAGTCTGTAGTTGAATGGTGCACCCGACAGGAGTCGAACCTATGACCTCTGGCTCCGCAAGCCAGCGCTCTATCCAGCTGAGCTACGGGTGCCCGCAATTTTGTTGATAAGCTTCGAACTTCTTTGTCACTTGGCCTCTTCGCTCGCAGGCGTACCTTTGTGTACGCTTTGCTCGTCTCATCGGCCGTTTCCTCGAAGTTCTTGCTTCTGAACAAAATTGTTTAAAGCTTGAGTAATGTAGCACAAGTGCTTATGGGTGCAAAGATCCATTTATTGACCTGCAAAATAGTCGGTCATGTCTTGGTGGATGTGTCCGTTGCTGGCAAGGATAGATGGTTCTTCAATGTTGAAAGGTGTGCCGTTGATGTTGGTAACTTTTCCGCCAGCTTCTTGAATGATGAGGAGCCCTGCTGCCATATCCCAAGGGTTTAAAGCGAGTTCCCAAAAGCCGTCAAGCCTGCCAGCTGCAACGTAACAGAGGTCTAGGGCGGCGGCTCCGCAGCGGCGAATGCCATGAGCCACTTCCATAAAGTGTTGGTAGTGCTTGTAGTTCGCTTCGATCAACTCGGGAAAGCTTGGATTGAAGCCGGTTCCTAAAAGAGAGTCCTGGAGTGAAACTTCTGAGACGCTGACCTTTTTATCATTCAAAAATGCTCCGCCGCCTTTGGATGCAACAAACATTTCTTGAGGCAAGGGAGCATAAACGACTCCCGCAGCCATTTCTCCGTTCACTTCTAAGCCAATAGAGATGCAGAAATATGGATGTTTGTGGGCGAAGTTGGTCGTTCCATCAATAGGATCGATGATCCAACGATAATTGGGGTCAGCCTGTTTGGAGCTTCCTTCTTCTCCCAGGATTGAATGGTCAGGATAGGCTTTCTCTAGCTCAGAAATAACAAATTGTTCAGTTTTTTTATCGTACTCTGTGACGAGGTTTGCTCTTCCTTTAAGTTCGATAGAGATGGCTTTGTTGTAGCCTTCAAGCATGATTTGCCCTGCATTTTGTGCAATTTTTTTGTTCAGTTCAAGGTGCGTTTGGAAAGATTCGTTCATAGGGTTTTAAAAGTCACCGGATACTATCATCCGTGCTCAATTCATTTCAAGGTAAAAGGGTTGATTGGTGTTCAAGAATGTTTCGCGAATCGCAATTTTTTATAGTAAAAAATCAGGTTGCTCAACATCGCAAGTCGAAGATGGAGAATCGGGTCCACTTTTCTTGACGAACACCTAGCGAACTATTAGTGTGAAGAATGTTCTATATGTAGTGGCTTTCTTTCTAGGGTTGCCCATATCTTGTGGTTATGCCCTGTATTTTGCTCTCTCTTTAGCGTCTGTGAAGATCTGAAATGGGTCCCCGCTATGTATAGGTTTCAAACGATTTTCATCCTTTAACGTTACACCTATGCCACCTGCTACCCAAAAAAAACTCCCTCTTTCATTGGAAGAACGAACAAAAAAAGGTCTTAAGATTCCTCGATTTTTTACTGAAGAAGGCAAAGATCCATTTTCATATTATGAGTACGAAAAGCGAACGTCTGTTATTAAGAATCCAGATGGAAGTACGGTTTTTGAAATGAAAGATGTTGAGGTGCCAAAAGGATGGTCTCAGGTTTCTACTGATATTTTGGCTCAAAAGTATTCACGAAAGAAGGGTGTGCCGCAGTTGGATGAAGATGGAAAGCCTGTTTTGGATGAACATGGCAATGTGGTAACTGGTTCAGAAAAATCTGTGAAGCAAGTAGTTGGACGTTTGACCAGCACATGGCGACATTGGGGCGAAAAATATAACTATTTTGATACAAAGGAGGATGCTCAAGCATTTGAGGATGAGCTGAACTATATGCTCACTGGACAAATGGCTGCACCAAATAGTCCACAATGGTTCAACACCGGTTTGGCTCATGCATATGGGATTACTGGTGATCCTCAAGGGCACTACTATGTGGATCCAGAAAGCGGAAAACTTTCAAAATCGAAGGATTCATATACACGTCCGCAACCACATGCATGCTTTATTCAAAGTGTGAATGATGATTTGGTAAATGAAGGTGGAATTTTTGACTTGGTGACTCGTGAGGCGCGACTCTTTAAATATGGAAGTGGAACAGGAACAAACTTTTCTCGACTTCGAGGTGAGAACGAACCGCTTTCTGGAGGTGGAAAATCTTCTGGGTTGATGAGCTTTTTGGCAGTTTTAGATAGAGCTGCTGGAGCGATTAAGTCTGGTGGAACCACTCGGCGGGCTGCGAAGATGGTCTGTTTGGATATGGATCATCCTGAAATTGAAAACTTTATTGATTGGAAGGTGATTGAGGAGCAGAAGGTGGCTGCATTGAACGCCGGTTCACACATCTGTTACCAAGAGTTGAAGAAGATTGTGGACTCTGCATGTGCGGATGGACTTGATCCAGAGAAAAATCCACAGCTCAAGCAATTGATCCGAGAGGCAGACAGTAAATTTGTTCCTCTTAAATATATCAAGAGGGTTCTTCAGTTGGTTGAAGATGGTATGAAGCCGGAAGAGTTCAGCTTCCGAACGTATGATACTGACTTCCGAAGTGAAGCGTACCGGACGGTTGGTGGGCAGAACTCAAACAACTCTGTGCGTGTGCCAAACGACTTTATTAAAGCCGTGAAGGAGGATCGCGAATGGGATTTGATTAATAGAAAGGATGGGGGCGTTTACAAATCTATCCGAGCGCGAGAGCTATGGGATAAGATTGCGAATGCGGCTTGGTCGTGTGCGGATCCTGGTATCCAGTATGACTCAACCATTAATGAATGGCATACTTGCCCGGAAGATGGAAAGATTAACGGAAGTAATCCGTGTAGTGAGTACATGTTCCTAGATGATACTGCTTGTAATTTGGCGTCATTGAACCTTATTAAGTTCTACAACGCGGAGACTGGTCAGTTTGATATTGAAGCGTTTAAGCATGGTGCGCGAATCTGGACGATTGTTTTGGAAATTTCTGTACTGATGGCGCAGTTCCCTTCAAAGGAAATTGCGGAATTGAGTTATGATTTCCGAACACTTGGTCTTGGGTATGCGAATATCGGAACACTCCTTATGCAAATGGGAATCCCTTACACTTCTGAAGAAGGGTATGCGATTACCGGTGCTATGACGGCGATTCTTTGCGGAGAGGCGTATGCAACTTCTGCAGAGATTTCCAAGATTCTTGGGCCGTTTAGGAAGTATGAAAAGAATCGAGATCACATGCTTCGTGTGATTCGGAATCACCGACGGGCGGCTTACAATACAGAAAAGAACCGCTATGAAGGTTTGACTGCGGTGCCGCAAGGAATCAATCCGCTTTATGCTCCAGAAGCTTTGGTTGAGGCAGCGCGAAACTGCTGGGACCGAGCATTGGACTGGGGAGAAAAGCATGGATTCCGTAACGCGCAGGTGACGGTTATTGCTCCAACAGGAACGATTGGTCTTTTGATGGACTGCGACACCACTGGAATTGAGCCGGACTTCGCGCTTGTGAAGTTTAAGAAGCTTGTGGGTGGTGGGTACTTTAAGATTGTGAACCAATCTTTGCAGCCAGCTTTGAAGGCTCTTGGATACGATGAGAAGCAAGTAGAGGAGATTGTGAATTATGTGAAGGGGCACGCTTCGTTGAAGGGATGTCCGCACATTAATGCTGAAAGTTTGAAGGCAAAAGGATTTGGAGATAAAGAGATCGCTGCCATTGATGGACAACTTTCTGGAGTGTTTGAACTGAAGTTTGCGTTCAACAAGTTCGCACTCGGAGAAGATTTCTGTCGAGAAAAACTGGGAATGTCTGAAGACGATTTGAATGACATGGAGTTCAATATGCTTAGCGCGCTTGGATTTAGCGATGAAGAGATTGAGGAAGCAAACGAATATGTTTGTGGAACCATGACGATTGAAGGAGCTCCACATTTGAAGGAGGAACACTATCCTGTGTTTGATTGTGCGAACAAGTGTGGGAAGAAAGGAAAACGGTTCATTCCGTATGTTGGTCACCTACGACAAATGGCTGCAGCGCAACCGTTTATTAGTGGATCGATTTCAAAGACTGTGAATATGCCAGAAGAATGCACGGTTGCTGATATCCAAAAAGCGTACATGGAAAGTTGGGAGCTCATGCTCAAATGTAATGCGATTTATCGGGACTCATCCAAGTTGAGCCAACCTTTGAACACATCTTCTGCTGACGATGCGTACGCTGCACTCTTTGACTTTAGTGATGATGAGGTTGTGGCTGAGGATGTTGGTCCAGAAGCAGTGAATCAAGTGATTGAAAAGATCGTTCAAAAGCCTTTCAGAAGGAAGTTGCCTGGAGAGCGACGAAGTATTACCCACAAGTTCTCTATTTCTGGTCATGAAGGATATTTGACTGCGGGTCTTTATGAAGACGGACAGCCAGGTGAAATCTTTGTGAAGATGAGTAAGGAGGGATCAACACTTTCTGGAATTATGGATGCGTTGGCGCTTTCTATGTCTATGAATCTTCAATATGGAGTGCCGGTTGAAGTTTTGGTCAGCAAGTTCTGCCACACCCGATTTGAGCCGGCTGGAATGACTGGGAACCGCGATATTCCAATGGTGAAATCGATTATGGATTATATTGGGCGGTGGCTTGCGCTCAAGTTCCTTCCAAAAGAGACAGCCAAGAAGTATCACAATGCTGATTTGGTGGATCGAGCCTACGAAGAGGGAACCAATGCGATGCTTTTGCAGGTTCCAGTTGAGCTGGCTGCAGAGAAAGATGTAGTTGATGCTCAAATGAGTATTACTGCTGAGCGCGAACATAAATCACCAAAGACAATGAAGAAGGAAGAGGTGAAGTTTGAAAAGGTTGAGACCAAGGTTGCTGTTTCTATGACTTCGATGACTGAGGATGAGTTGATGAAAATGCAGCAGAATAAGGCTTTGGCTTTGAATAATGAGAGTGCGCCGATTTGTAGTGGGTGTGGGATGGTGATGGTGCAGAATGGGGCGTGTTATAAGTGTGTGGCCTGCGGTGCAACGAGTGGATGCTCCTAGGATTTGATTGTACTGCGTTAGCTTTAAAAAAATGGTTCTCACGTATTATCCATACGCTGCGAACCATTTTTTCTTGCTGCCTTGTACAATCAGAATCTTAGAAACATCCTGCCGTAGAGTTCATATGCTGCGAACTATTTTTTTATTGCTTCCTTGAATTTTCCTCATTCTAGCCGCACCCTAGATTAAGAGTCATAGGCTGCGATATTAAAAATATGACTCTTTTTTTTATATAGTCGGTTGTTGGGACTCTCTCAAATGATGTCATTTTGACATCAAATATGAGAGTGGGCGTAAAGTGTATGTCCCCCTGGGAGAGCTGTTGATCTATTTGCCCTAAAACGGGATATCGTCGTCATCGTCTTCAGTATGAACTTCTATATAGTCGGCGGGATGGGAGTCGCTTTGGATGACAACGAATGGGAGTGCATGGAGGGTGAGGGCGGTTGTGTCGGCGCTGGGGTTGGCTTTGGTGTGGTATTGCAGATGATTTCTGTAGGCGGTTGCGGTGACGAACTCTCCATAATGAGTGAAGCTATTGAGTAGAATTTCTGGTTTGAGGTAGTAGTTACCGTTTTTTGTTCGAGAAATGTTGTCGAGAAAGGCGTCGTATTGGCTGTGGCCTTCATATTTGAGGTAGTGAAGGAATCGGACCCAGGTTCCGAACTCTATAATATTGGTGTAGTTAAACTCCAATATGTCTGATGCTTCATCAAAACTGAGACGTTCAAAATCCATGTGACCAAAGCCGGTCTTGAGCCCAATGATCCGAACGCCTTGAGAATCGATGTCATCAAAGTGGTATCGTCGAATAATTCGTCGTCGTTCTTTTCCCGTGAGTGTTCCTCCTTTTTTATAGTTTATAAGAGTTCCATCCAAGAAAGCTTTCATCGATTCAGGAGCAACGGGGCGAAATTGATCACATTTGTTGCGTGTTGCTCGAGAAGTTTTTGGCTGAAACGATTTGAGGGTTTCGCCATCTCTTAGGCGAGCATCATCGATCATGATGGTGTCAATTTCGCCTCGAATCCAAGCTAATTTGAACGCTTCCATGGCTTTGAAAGTCATGTCTGGAAGAGGGAGTTCGTAATCTTCGCCAAACTTTTTTTCTCCATAGTGTGTGCGCCAGTAGAATTGAAACCAACTGTCTAATGTTTCTATAATGTCGATTCCAAGATCGGCAAAACCATCTATAATTTCATCCTCTGAAAGAAGTCGATATTCGTCTGTTTCACATTGATGAATAGGTTCTAGTTCGAATATAAAAGGTGTTGATGGTTGTGTTTCTGGTGGTTCGCTTTCTGGAGGTCTTTCTGTGTCCATTTGAGCGAGTAGTTTTTCTCTTAGGGCAGTGATCGTATTATGAAAGGTAAGGTAGTCAGAAACATTAAGGTTTTGAGCTCGAGGAAGCCAATCCAACAGATATGCTTGTGCTGGAGTGATGAGGTTGTGATTTTCCCACAATGCAATGAAGGCGTTGCGTTGATCTTCTGGGCGACGTTGCCAGGAATCCAATCCGAATTGAGAGGAGAGCTCTTCGAGAAAAGCTTTTTCTATGTCGGCCATGGTTATTGTGAAAGGATCAGATTATCCATAAAAATTAACATTTTTGCAAATTGTTCTACAAAAAAAGCGCTCTAAAGTGAGCGCTTTCTTTGCTGTTTTGATCTGATTACTCAGACTTTTTGAACATCATTCCTGTTTTCACGAGGGCAGCAAGCCCAACGAGAATGTAAACAACCCATTCTACTTGTGGCATTGAGCCGAGAAGAAGGTTGACGAGGTTCAGGTTTGTACCAGCGAAACCGCCAATACCAACAAGACCCCAGTTAAGACCACCGATGATCACGAGCCAGACCGCGACCATGTAAAGAGGACTTTTCTTTGCCATGATGAAGAGGGTTAATAATATAAAGTAATACTTTTATATCTTTAGGTGATTATATCTTAATGGGGTTTGGCTTGCAAACGACTTTTCCCTTTGCTAAGCTAGCTTGCCACTATAAACTGGAAACTATGAGTGAATTTAAATTAGTATCATCATTTAAACCGACGGGGGATCAGCCGCAAGCGATAGATAAGTTGGTGAAGAATGTAGAGAAAGGTGAGCAGGATCAGGTTCTTTTGGGAGTGACCGGTTCTGGAAAGACCTTTACGATGGCGAATGTGGTGGCACGAACGCAGCGCCCGACCTTGGTGTTGGCGCATAATAAAACGCTGGCAGCGCAGCTTTGTAGTGAGTTTAAAGAGTTTTTCCCAGATAATGCGGTGAGTTATTTTGTTTCGTATTATGATTACTATCAGCCGGAAGCGTATGTGCCTTCATCGGACACATATATTGAAAAGGATGCGTCGATTAATGATGAGATTAACAAGTTTCGGCATGCTGCGACGGTGAATTTGCTGACACGGCGTGATGTTTTGATTGTGGCTTCGGTTTCTTGTATTTATGGACTTGGTTCGGTGGAGGACTATACCGCGTTTGCAATTGATTTGAAGGTTGGGGAGCAACGGAAGCGTGAAAAGTTGTTGCGGCATTTGACGGATATTCAGTATACACGTTCGCATTTGGAGTTCCGTCAGGGGATGTTCAATGTTTTGGGTGATACGCTCGAGATTTTTCCTCCAGATAGAGATACGGTTTTCCGCTTGGAGTTTTTTGGCGATGAGATTGAGACCATTTCTGAAGTGGACTCATTTACAGGAGAGCTGGTTCGTGAATTGCAATCGGTGAAAATTTTCCCGGCGAAGCATGATGTGACGAGTAAGGAGAAGATTGAGAGTGCGGTGGATCGGATTCGGAAAGATATGGAGATGCGCTATGAGGAGTTGAAGAAACAGGGGAAAATTTTGGAGGCGGAACGCATTAAAACGCGAACGGAGTATGATTTGGAAATCCTTTTGGAAACTGGTTATTGCCAGGGAATTGAGAACTACACGCGCTATTTTAATAATTTCGGTGATGGGGCGCCGCCATCAACACTTTTGAACTATTTTCCGGACGATTTTTTGATGATTGTGGATGAGTCACATATGAGTATTCCGCAGGTGGGAGCTATGTATAACGGAAACTTTTCGCGAAAGCAGACGTTGGTGGATTATGGTTTTCGGTTGCCATCGGCACACGATAATCGGCCGCTGAAGTTTGAGGAGTTTGAGAAGTTGTTGAACCAGACGGTGTATGTTTCGGCGACACCGGCTAAATATGAGATAGAGAAAGCAAAAGGAAAGGTGGCTGAACAGATTATTCGGCCGACGGGGCTTTTGGATCCGATTGTGGATGTGAGACCGAGTAAGCATCAGGTGGATGATTTATTGAATGAGATTCAGAAACGGATAAAAGTGAAAGAAAGAGTGTTGGTGACGACATTGACCAAGCGGTCGGCGGAGGATTTGACTGAGTATTTGACCGATGCGGGGATCAAGGTACGCTATTTGCATTCGGATATTGATACCATGGAGCGAATTGAAATTTTGCGTGATTTACGGCTTGGGAAGTTTGATGTTTTGGTGGGGATCAACCTTTTGCGTGAAGGTTTGGACTTGCCGGAGGTTTCTTTGATTGGAGTTTTGGATGCTGACAAGAGGGGGTTCTTGAGGTCTACGCCAGCGCTGATTCAAACGATTGGGCGGGCGGCGCGGAATGCTAATGGTTTTGTGATTCTGTACGCGGACGAGGTGACGGAGGCGATGCAGGCGGCCATGGACGAGACGTCGCGCCGCCGTGAAATCCAAATTGCATACAACAAAAAGCATGGCATCACGCCAAAGACCATTATGAAAGAGGTGAAAGACATTGGTATGGGTCGAAAGGAAGGGGAAGTGGTTATTGGTGAGCGTCACATCGAAATTTCTAAGGTTCCGAAAGATGAGCAAAAACGCCTTTTGGAAGAGCTGGAAGCGCAAATGGATCTTGCCTCACAGAATATGGAGTTTGAAAAAGCGGCGGAACTTCGCGATGAGATCGAAGAGCTCCGCACTGAATTCGGTCTGTGATGCTTTTAGTGCGTCAACTTCAGAATTTTTTTTCTCACCTATATTTTGATAGGCTCCGAAAAAAAATTCTTTGTTTCCTTCTAAAAGATTGCTCCAGCATCACAGTCGTCAGCGCCCTATCCTTCCAAATCCACCGTCTCGCGAACTCTTTCTCTGACTTGGGCGATGGTGTCTGTAAGGGCTGGACTTTCCGGTTTTTTGAGAGTGAGAACGTTGTTGTGGACTCTGTTGCCAATCCCTTCTGAATGGAAGCTGAATTCTGCTTCGTCATCAACTTCAAAGCCAATAAACTCTGCGATGTCACGGATGTCTTCTATGGATTGAAAAAATGCCTGTTGTCCCAGCTTTTGCAACTGTTCGTCTGGATAATTAGCGAAATCGGTGACCAAGAGGTGGTAGGTTTTTATGAATCCATCAACTTCTACGTCGAGGGTGCGCTGCTTGAGGGAGCATCCGTTTGATTGATAGTACTCAATGTAGGGTGTGTTTGTTCCAGGGATGAAAAAATTGATGACACATTTTCCGCCTGGCTTAAGTGCGTTGAAAAGTGTTTTGAGCATGTGTGCCTGTTTGTAAGCCATGGCGTTGATGGCAATGCCGATATCAATGCTTGAGGGCTCAGGATGTTCAAGGTTTTCTTCCGCATCATGTGCAATGAATGTGATATTCATGTTTGGATGCTCAAGGTCAAAACGTGCCTCTGCTTTTTCTAAGGTTTCAGCGGAGAGATCGATGCCAAAAATTTCTAATTCTTCTGATCCTGGAATGTGCTCTACTTGCTTGAGTGCAGTTGCATGGCCGCACGCCAAATCGAGAAGTTTTACGGAATCTTCACTTTTGGAGCTTCTCTCTTGGAGCGCTTTTTCTATAAGTGGTTGTATGAACTGGGCGAAATATTCTGGAGAGGTGGATGGTGAGTTGATTTTCTTTCGATATTCGCCTTCCTCAAAATGGTATCGAGGTCCCGACATGGTATTGTATTAAGAAAAGACAGTATGCTATGTCTCTTTTTCTGATTTGTCAATTTTTTGAACTTTACCAGCTGCCACCGCCTCCTCCTCCAAATCCACCACCGGAGAATCCTCCGCCGCTAAATCCGCTTCCTCCACTCCAGCTGCCACCGCTTCCGCTTGATCGTGGTGCGGTTCTCATGGTTAGAGCCATGCTGTTGGACATAGTTGTGAGGCGATTGACGAAGTAGTAAGTGTTGAAGTTGTTGGCGAAGTTCGGATCGGTGCTTTCGAACCAACTTGGGGTCTTGTTGAGGCCTTCGAAGGCTTTACTCCATTTGTCCGCGATGCGGAATGCCATGGCGTATGGGAGGAGCTTCATGAAGATGTTCTCTTTTTCTTGCCATTTAATACGATCTTTTTCTGCGGTATTAATGAACTCTTCAAGTCCTAAAATGGTGTAGTACATTTCAACACCTTTTTTGGTTTTGGCAGGCATGATGCCAGAAAATGCCAAAATGATGATTCCAGATACACCGATGGCAATCGGAAGGGCTATTAATCCTTCAATAAAGAGCCCAATAAATACAAATGGGAGGAAGAGCAGTGTTCCGCCGGTTCCTGCATAAGCTTTTCGTGTTTTGTCAGGGTTTCGCGGGAAGTATTTTTCTGAGACGAGGCGATCGTAGGTTGAATTAATGATGCCATCCAACTTGAGATAGAATTTGTTTTTGAGATCGGACATTTTGACGCTTTCTTCGTTGTTTTGGAAGATTGCATCGAGCGTTTTTTTCTCGTGGCTGTGTAGTTCGGATGCATTTTTGTGTGGCTTGAGTTTGATGAACTCGTAGTCGTAGTCGTCGCCAAAGAGGATTTTCTTCTTTTTGATCTCTTTGATTTTGATGTATCCGCGTACGGCCATGTCTACGATGGTCGCACTGATGTCGTGCATGTCGACTCGCTCGTCGATGAGGGTTCCGGCTTCTGCTGGGGTGAATCCTTCTGGGGCTTCGTAGTGCGGCATAACAGTGTCGCGGTTGGTTTGAGGGTCGCGCCCGCGGGTTTGCCATAGATAGAGGAGTACAAGGAAGGTTACGAGAGGAATCATGTATGGCCAGTTGTCGACAATAAACCACATGGCTCGTTGTGAAAATGGTGGCTCTGTAAGGACTCCTTTTGGAAATCCGGCCACAATGGTCAAGCCTTCGTAAGAGCCAAGTTCGCCGGTTGTGTTATAGGTGAGAGTGTTACCAGAAATGTTGTGTTCGCAGTTTTGTTCTTGGGATCCGTATCCACCAGTGTAACAGGTTGCCCGTAAGTCAGATTCGCTCACTGAGTTTGGGAGTTGGATGGTTGCTGTGGCAGAGAGGATTGGCACTTCCCATTCGTCTCCGGTTGCGTTCCAATAGATTTCGTCATGGTCGTCGAACTGAAATGAAACAGCACGTTGGATTTCGTAAGTGATCACAAAGGTGATCGGCTCGTTGAAGTAGATATTGGCGTCACCGGCTTTGATTTTCAGGTATTCACCTTCGCGGCTGGTTTCGTACCACCAGTCATTGCCGTTTTCATCTTTCACGCTTTTTACATCGTAGCGAAGATTGAGGGTGTGATTGGTGGCATCGGGGTACTGTACAGGAATGGTTCGATAGATTCCATGGTGTTGCTCTCGGGAAAAATCGGCCACAATGGTTTCTTCGACAATGAGTGTGCCGTCTTCTTGAGCCACAATGTCGGTCTCAAAGCTGCTAATGTCCCAGTCGTAACCGTATGCTCCCGCTGTATGTGGTACAAAAAGCAGTAAAATAGCAGCAACTCCACCTAGTAATAGGAGGAGTGCTTTGCGATTAATCCAGTTGTATGGATTTTTAGGCACGATTATTTGTCTTCAGATTTGTCTGCCTTTGCGTCGTCGCCTTTATCACTTCCTTTATCGTCGTCAGAGAAGCTGACTTTGACGTTTTCTCGTTCGCTTTCAGCAATTTCAAAGAAGTCTCGTCGTTTGAATCCGAACATTCCAGCCACAATGTTGTTTGGGAATACTTCCAACTTTGTGTTGAAGTCCCGAACGGTGGCGTTGTAGTAGCGTCGTGAAAGTTGGATGTGTTCCTCGATCTCCTTCAAGGTTGTTTGGAGTTCCAAGAAGTTTTTGTCGGCTTTCAATTCTGGATAATTTTCCGCTACAGCGAAGAGGGTTTTCAAGGCTCCAGAAAGCATGTTTTCTGCTTGTGCTTTTGCTCCTGGATCGGTTGCACCCATGGCGACGTTGCGGGCCTTTGTTACATTTTCTAAGGTCTCTTTTTCGTGTTTTGCGTATCCTTTTACGGTTTCGACCATGTTTGGGATCAGGTCGTATCGTCGTTTTAGTTGAGTGTCGATGTCTGCCCATCCTTCATCAACTTTGTTTTTAAGGGTGATCAGGTTGTTATACACGCCAATAACAAATCCGCCGATGGCAACAAGGGCGACTATTATTACTATGGTTGTGATGTCCATTGTTTCATGAATTAAGAAATTTCCCTGCTATTGTAGTGGAAAGTGGTTTTTTTGTATAGTGCGGCTATGGAGCTCTGGAGTAGGGATTTGTGAAGAATTGACAATATAGCTATTTTGCACTATTCTATCTTTCTTAATTTGTAACTTTATCAAAGATGAAATCGAGAAAAACTCTTTCTGCGGCTGCGCTTGGGCTTTCAGTGCTCGCTGGGTGTGGTGCACGTTCCGAGCTGGATAATGGAAATTTTCAGGAGACTCAGACTCCTCAAGAACCACATGATCCACCAGTTGAAACTCCGGATAATGTTCAGCTTTTGACACGTCGGATGCTTGCGGAGGAGTTGGTGGGTGATGTGATGAAGTTGGAAGGTGAGTGTGTGCTGTCATTCCCAGATGTTTCTGTGAATGATTCTCTTTGCTATCCGGCGCATGTGCTTCACACGCTTGATGCGGATAATGGTTTTCCTGATGGAACGTTTAAACCTGATGAGTATGTTTTGAGAGCAGAGGCTTGGAAAGTTGCTTCTCGGGCTCTTGGTTTAATTGGTCATGACAGTGTTTGTTTGGATGAGATTGAAGATGCTTCTTACGATGATTGGTATGGTGCCTATGTTGGTGCGTTTTGCCGGAATGGGCTTCCAGTCTTGAAGGAGCCGGGTAAAGTGGAGCCAGGTGAAGTTATGACTGTTGAGGAGTTTGATGAATTGAAGGAAACTTTGACGGCACATTTTTTTGACCGTCCGTTGGCACGCTACGATCTTATGGATTTAGCGGTAAGTAGTTTTTTGAATGTGAATGTTGTTGATGTGGATGGGTGTGAGCCAGTTTATGTTGATGTGGATCCGAATAGTGTTGAATGTGTCACAACGAACATGATGTTTGATGCTGGGTATATTGGAGAATTACCGGATGGCGAGTTTCGGGGGACTGATTATTTGAATCATGCAGAAATGTCGAAGTTTTTTTCACTGTTAGGTGGAATAGAACCAGTTGCTTCTGGGTGTAGTGGAGCAGATCAAAGTACGTGGTATGCTGACTATATGGATGGTTTGTGTGAAGATGGATATTTGCCGGAAGGATGGGCTACCGATCCAGGTGCAATGGCAGACTTTTTTGTGACTTCGCAAACTGCTTGGCAGATGGATTTGGACAGCTATGATTTCTAGTGCTGCAGCTTCTCTCCAATGTCGTCGGCCAGGCTGTAGTCCAGGCGGATGCCTTCTGGGAGGGAAGTGAGGAATTTTTGACCGTATGAGTTTTGGAGGATGCGTGAATCAAGAATGATCATGCATCCTTTGTCTTTGCTGGTGCGGATCAAGCGGCCGAATCCTTGTTTGAAGCGGAGGATGGCCAGCGGGAGTTGGTATTCGCTGAAGGAGTTTTGGTACTGGAGCCCGCGGGTGTAGATGAGTGGGTCGGATGGTGGATCGAATGGCAGTTTTTGCATGACCACACAGGTGAGGAGGTCCCCAGGGATGTCGATTCCTTGCCAGAAGCTGGCGGTTCCAAAGAGCACGGATGTTTCTGGTTCTTCTTTAAAATGTTCAAGTATTTTTCCTTTTCCGCCGGTGACGCCCTGGGCCAGAACGTTGTAGCCTTCGGTTTTGAGGTCGGGGGCGATGGCCATGTAGCTGGCGGTGAGCGCTTTTTTAGAAGTGAAGAGCACGAGTGTGCGTCCGCCGTTGGCTTTTACCACTTGTTCGATCACATTGTTGCAAGCTTTGAAGTAGCCCTCTGTTTTTGGGGCGGGCATGTCTTCTGGGATGATGATTTTGACTTGGTCGGGATAGTCGAAGTGAGATGGTAGTGCGATGGATTCGACTGAGCTATCAAGTGCCAGTTGATGGCGAATGAAGTCGAAGTTTTGTTCGGTTTGCAAGGTCGCGGATGTGAGGATGGCGCTCTTTTTCGCGTTGAAAATGAAGTTGTGGAGTTCGACGCCAACGTTGACCGGGGCACTTTTGAGGCAGCTGGTGCCGTCATACGTTTTGTAGGTCCATTGGATCCGGTTGTCCCAGTTTTCGCTCAGGAACACGGTTTTCAGGTCTTCATAGCGTTGGCGAATGTCGAAGGCTTGGGTGCGAACCTCTCTTTCGGTTTCTTCGTCTGGGTTGGAGTACTCTTTTAGATCTTCCAGCAGCTCTGTAATGAGTTCGTAAAGGTTCTTGACCGAGTCTTGAACTTTTTTCCATTCCAATGAGTTGAGTGCTTGGCCCTGAATGAGGTATTGGTATTGCAGCTGCATGGCGTCGGCATGTTTTTCGGTGAAGATGCCGAGGATGCCAAAGAAAAGGTCGGCTTTGCTTTCTATTTGCCGGCATTTGACGCTCAGGTCGTCGTCGAGGCGGGCGATTTTGTCGAACGGTCGGCTGAATGAACCTGGTGAAAAGTTGATGGTGAGACTGTCGGTGGTTACTTTTTCTAAATGATGGGCTTCGTCGAACACAATATAGTCGTATTCGGGAAGGATTGGTGTTTCCTTCACAGCATCGGTGAGCAAGAGCGCGTGATTGACGATGATGATATCGGCTTCTTCGGCGTTGCGGCGAGCTTTTTTCAGGAAGCTTTGCTGCGCGTAGTTTGGGTCGTTTTCATCGTCCGATCCATCTTCGTAGCAGACTTCAAAACGGAGTGGGAACTCTTTTCCTTGGATGCTCAATTCGGAGATGTCGCCAGTTTTAGTCCATTTGAGCCACATCATGACTTTTAAGAGAAAGGTGACTTCGTGATCTTCAAAGGTATCTTTGTTCATAAAGCGGTGGAGCCGTTTGACCGAGATGTAGTTGGATCGTCCTTTTAAGAGGGTGGCTTTGAAGTCGATGTCTTCGTTCACTTGCTTGAGTGCTTTGCGGAGGAGGGGAATGTCTTTGTTGATGATCTGGTCCTGCAGGTTTTTGGTGTGGGTGGCGATGATTACGCGTTTTTTCTCCAGTTGAGAGAAGTACACAGCAGCGGCCAGGTATGCCAATGTTTTTCCAGTTCCGGTTCCGGCTTCTAAAAGGAGATGCTTCTGAAGTTGGAAACATTCTAGGATTTTGTTGGATGCTTCTTTTTGGGTGTCACGGCACTCGTACTCTTTGATCACTTTGGCCAGAGCGCCATCTTCATCGAAGAATTTGTCGTACTGTTTTCCTGGGAATGATTTGGATTTGATCGATTCCTCTTCCCTTCTTGATGCGCCTTCGGCGCGTGCTTGGCCTTCGGCCGCACTAGTGTCGGCTTTGGCTTTTTGTCCATCCTCATACAAAAAGAGGTCGCGCATGACCCAGGTGCTTTTATCAAGCACTTTTTTGATCCCTTCCAAAGTGTGTTCGTCCAACTCTTTGATTTTTCCGAGGATAATGGAGAATAGTTCTTGAGTGGCTTTGGTGTCGGAAAGGGCACGGTGCTTGTTTTCGTGTTTGATCTTGAGCGATCGGGTGAGCGTGTCCAAGCTATAGGAAGGAAGTCCTGGAATGAGCATGGATGAGAGGTCGAGTGTGTCGAACAGGGGATTGGTGAGTGCACATCCTTTTTGGTTGAGGAATCCAACGTCAAAAGAGATGTTGTGTCCAACAATGGGATGGTTGCCGATGAATTGAACCAGTTTTTCTTTGATGTCTTCAAATTGTGGGGCTCCTTCGAGCATTTCATCGCTGATGCCAGTCATATGAATGATGATCGGTGGGACAGGGCGGTTTGGATGAATGAGTGTTTCAAAGGTATCGATGACTTTGTTGTCGTCGAATTTAATGGCTCCAATCTCTATGACTTGATCTTTTTCGGCATCGAATCCAGTGGTTTCTATGTCGAGGGCTACGAATGTTCTATTCACGTCTTGAATTTAAGGTCTTGTTTATTTGTAGCACAAAAATGGTTGTGATTGTAGGGGATTTAAAGTTTATTTAACAATAATTTTATGTGTGCGTCGATGGGTAAAATTTGCAAAAAGTCTTTCAGCTGATATGATTAAACGATTTCTTCTTCGGCCCCACACAAATCCACATAGGACTCAAAGCCGATAAGCAGGAATCAGACGTTTACCAGCTGAAAGGATCGACAAACGACTGATCGGCACCAAACAAAAACAAAAGCAACCAAAGCTTTGCCTCCAAAATAGGGGCACAAAAATAAAAACGAAAAGAATCGACCATTGAAAATCAGGATGACGCTTCTCTACTAGAAATGTTTTGTAGAAACAGACGGGGAAGCGAAGCACTCCATTGAATGAAAACGTCATCTCACTGCGTTATCATCGACTAAAATTGTTGTCACCGTATCTTTTATACGGCTCCGCCAATTTTGTCTCGATGCCTTGTGATCTAACATTTTCACTCAATGGCGAAAATTGTTTCGCTTTCATTCTGTCTCTACTGAGCAGTGGAATGTAAAAATGACCGATTACATTCCGACCCAACAGCTATCTGGCATCTCTCGTTCACGCTTGCGTGCGTTGTGGATGCGCCAACAGATGGTCCGTGGCAGGACTGGAAAAAAATGCCAAAGCTCGGATAGACTTGGTCTGGTCAGACTTAAAACAAAAATTCCAAACAAAAACCTTGAGTTCTTATCTATTTGAGAACTAATAAGCTTGGAATAAGGAAAACCCTCACTTCGGTGAGGGTTTTTTGTTGCAAAAATTTTTGGAGAATTTATACTCGCGATAATTATTCTTCTGTTATGGGCGTTCGCCGGTTACGAATTATTGATGGAGGGGCGAGAGATGTGGAAAAATCCACTAGTGAAGCGGCGGTAAACCAACTTTCCAAGGTTGGGGGACTTGAATATATTCAGGGCCAGGTGCGGGATTCGGCCAATGTCCATGTTTGGCTGGCAGAGCAGTTGGAGTTGCATGGAGAAGAGGAGTTGGGGACGGTTGTGAATGCGATTTCTTCGACGGTTTATATTGCTCCAGAGGGTTCGGATCCGGATGATCGGACTCAATGGGTTACGTATTTGAGGAAGCCGGCACAGGTATTTTTAAAGAAAGGATTGCAGTTGCCAATGGGGGCGAAGGTTTTGTTTCGAAGGAGGAAGGGTGTTGCTTTGCAGAAGTCGTCTCTTTTGGTGCGACTTGCGGGTGATGTAGGGAAGTGATGTCTCAAAGAGAGATAAGCCCTTGTAAGGTTTTCTTGAGTGCTTCAATGTCGTTTTTTTTATCATCATGCCAGTATGTGTGGATGCCCATTTTTTGTGGAGTCACAAGGTTGCGTTTTTGATTGTCGATAAAAAATAGTTCTTCTGGTTTGGATTGAGTTTCTTGTAGGGCAGTATCGAAAATGGTTGTTGTTCCTTCATGTTTTGATGCTCCAGCATTGGCAGAAATAATAATTGGATGAAAAGTTTGTGAAAGATGGTATTTTTTGTCGATGAGTTCGATTCGTTCTTTTGGATTGTCGGTGAGAATTCCAACGTTGTATCTGTTTTTGAGATTTTGTGCGAGTCTCACCATTTTTTTATTTATTGTGACTTTGCTTATGGCTGACATCATATCAGTAAGTTTGATTTCAAGATTAAGACATTGGCAAAAGCTCGGAAGTTTATCTTGAAAGGATCCAGGATGGATTTGAAGGTGGCTAAAGTGTTTTTTATAGCACTCCAAGGTTTGTTTATTATTGAGGGAAGGGAATTGGGCGCACAAGTTTGATGCCACATTTCCAGATCCGTTAAAATCTGTTGTGAGAACACCGTCGAAGTCGAAGAAGATTGTTTTGATCATAAGAAAAAGAGCTCTATCCGTACTATATCATAGGGTAGAGCTCTTTTTTGTGAGGAGATTGCTACATCATGTCATACTCTTCTTCGGTGATAGTGGCATCATCGATCCAGGCGTCGAGTTCCATTTGGGCAACGATGTGATCGAGGTAGAGGTCGATGATTTTCGCGGCTTCCGCACGAGTGATGTCGGTGTGCGGATCGAAGATTGATTGGCTCTTCCCACTGATGATGTTGGCGTTGTACATTGCTGTGACTGCTGTATTGAACCAGTCTCCAGAGTGAACGTCAGTGAATGGGCTGAATCCAAGTGGTTTTTCCATGGCACCAATTCCATAGAGGGCTTGGACGGCTTCTGCGCGGCTAATTGAGTTGTTTGGGCGGAAAGTGTCGTCTTCGTATCCTTCAACGAATGAGTTGGCTGCTGCGGTGTTCACGTAGTTGGCGAACCACTCGTTGTTTACATCTCCAAAGTATGCTGGTACAGATGTTGGAATTGGGCTGTATTCGTAGTCGATCGCGTCTAATCCTGCCATCATCATTTTCACAAACTCTGCACGGGTAACTGGGTCGTTTGGTCGGAAGCATCCGTCTGAATAACCTTGAACGACATTCATACCAGAGAGGTCGGTGATGTAGGTGTAGAACCAATCGTCTTTTTGAACGTCGCAGAAGAGGCGTGTGACGGTGAGGTCAAAGGGTTCAAGTGGTTCAAAGGTGGCGTCGTTATAGACAGAGGAAGTTCCAAAGAAAAATCCTTCGAAAAAGCTATCCCAGTCGAGTGCTGCAAGCATTTCGTGGTCGACGCCAAGGAAGCCATTGCCCCAGGTTTGGTTTCGGTCAGCAAAGCTGATCATGTAGAGGTTGTGCCATGGGGCAGCAAAGTCTGCGATTTCCTGCAGTTCTTCTTCGGTTGCTCCATTTTCTGTCATGCCGTATTCAATGTAGTCGGCCAGGTTTTGGAAATCCATGTAGAAGAGGCTTGAGGTGTTGCTTTGAGCTCCTTCAAAATTCATGGCAAAGCCTTCGTTGAGGGTCATATCTCCAGCATTTCGGAATATGATTGGGAGTTCATGGTGAGTCGAGATTACCAATAGGTTGTCGCTGGTGAGACCAAGCCATAGGTCTACTTCTCCCAAGTCTGGATCATTCATCATGTGGTGAACAAAATACTGTCCAGAGATGAGATGGAGTTGTTGTTGGTAGCTGTCGTTCATGAGGTTGGCGTCTGTAATGCTATCGTTGAGCTGATCGAGCGTATCCTTAAAACTCAGACTACTTTTGAAAACCGCCGTAATAGCTGGCATGAGTTGTTCGCTGTTGTGAACAGCGATGGCATTGTTGCCTGTGAGGTATGGGAAGAGATCTTCGTCAATGTTGATTCCGATTTCTTCGTCGATTGAGGTTACCATTTCGTCGTAGATATCTAAGAACTCTGAATCATCAGAAAACGTTTTCAGGAAATCGTCTTTCCAATGGTCCGCACCGCTGTTTTCGGTGTAAAGAATGATGTTGTGTCCGCTCATGGTTTTGTAGAGTTCTGGAGTGAAGTTGTATTTGTCGAACATCATGTCATTTTCTTCTAAGAGGGCTTCGTCTCCTTCTACATACACTTCGAATTCGTATCCATCTTCTACTTGGTTGATTCCAAATATTTCACCGGTGATGAGGTGGATGAGGGTTTGATTGAATCCAAGCTCTTCAAGAATGTAGTTGGTGTCTGGGTCTGAGATTGCAAAAGAGGTATCAACGTAGATGTTGAAGAATCCTTCACCGCTTAAGCGGTTTTGGCTGTTTTGCCAGAAATCTGTTTTTCCAAGTGAATCTCCACTGTTTTCATATGTGTCGATGAGGGCCATGGCTGATTCAATGGAGCTGGTGACGATGTCGATTCCGTTGTAGTGAAAGAGGAACATGTCGCTGTTGAGTTCGTAGATTTGAGTGCTGTTGTGTTCGGTAATGGTTGGCTCTTCTTCTCCATAAAGGTTTGCGGCAATAAGGTCGTCAAAATCGCTTTCAGACATTTGTCCAAAAATGTATAAGTCTGGGAATGGATAGAGGTCTTCGTCGGCTGGTTCAACTTCGCTCATGGCAAAGGTGAATGGGTTTTGAGTGATGAGTCGGAAGAGGATTTCATCTTCGCTGGCAGAAGCAGGGCCATCTTCGGTTATGGTTACAACGTTGCTTCCGTTCATGTTGGTCTCCCATTCTTCAATCCAAGGCATAAATGGATTTGGCTGAGTCAGATCAACATTAAGGACGATGTCGATTCCAGCTGGAAGCATTTGTTCTGGAGTTGGAGTTGCTTGCGCGCTGGCAAAAGGAATGAAAAGTACTGTGGCCAGTGTTGTGATGGCCAGTTTTTGAAGGGTTTTCATGAAACGGTTATTATGAAATGTTTAATTGTTTGATTAAAGCTGTTCGATAAAGCGGTCGAACAGGTATTCGGTGTCCACGGGTCCTGGATATGCTTCTGGGTGGAACTGGACGGCGCTGAAGGGAAGAGTTTTGTGTTTGATTCCTTCAACGGTGTGGTCGTTTTCGTTTTTGAACCAGACTTTCCATCCGGCTGGGATGGTTTTTGGGTCGACCACAAAACTGTGATTTTGTGTGGTCATGTAACATTTTCCGGTTTCCTGGTCGGTGCACGGTTGGTTTTGTGATCGGTTTCCAAATTTGAGTTTGTAGGTTTTGGCTCCGGCTGCGTGTGCAAGGAGCTGGTTTCCAAGGCAGATTCCCCAGATTGGTTTTTTCTGTTCCATCACCACTTTAATGCGGTCGATGAGTTCGGTGAGCATGGCCGGATCGCCAGGTCCGTTTGAAAGGAAGAGCCCATCGAATTTTTCACTTTTTTTGGTGAAGTCGTAGTTCCATGGAACGCGTTTAACGCTGACGCCACGTTCTACAAAGTGGCGAATGGTGTTGTTTTTTACACCGCAGTCCACCATTAAGACTTTCTTTTTTCCTCGGCCGTACTTGATCGGTTTTTTAACGCACACTTTTGAAACCAGGTTTTGTTCGTTGGGATCGTAGAGTTCAACATCTTTTTTCCCATCCACAACAATTTTGGCTGGCATACATCCTTGGGTTCGAATGAGTTTTGTGAGTGCGCGAGTGTCGATGCCGGTGATTCCTGGAACCCCAGCTTTTTTGAGCCATTCGCTCAGGCTTTGTTTGGCGTGCCAGTGGCTGTAGTTTTCGCTATATTCGCTCACGACAATTCCGCTCACTTGAATTTTGTTGCTTTCAAAGTTTTTTCCGAGGCCAAACTTGTCTTTGCTGTTGGCGGGAATTCCGTAGTTTCCAATAAGTGGATATGTGAAAGTGAGGATCTGTTCTTTATAAGAAGGATCGGTAAGGCTTTCTGGATAGCCAACCATCCCTGTTGAAAAAACGACCTCTCCTGCGCTGGATTGTTCTGCACCAAAAATAAATCCGTCGAAGGTGTGACCGCTTTGAAGAATGAGTTTGCCTTTTTTCACTTTTGGAAGTTATTTCTCGCTTACTATAGCGGGGCGGATGTGCTGAATCAAGAAAAGTTTATTACTTGGTCGCTTGATGTACCTGGTTTTGGGTTGATGTTCTGATTGTTTTTATGGACGTCGCTTTTTTTATATGTTCCTGGGTAACTCTACACAAAAAGTGAGTTAACACATAGAGCGTATGGAGTGCTTCAGTTGATTCTTTGATTCTGTTTTTTTGTCCATCCTTTGGAGGTTCAATGGTGAAGTTTTGAATGATGTCATCTTCCTTTTGATCTCTTTCATCAAGTAATTCATGAATCATTCTATAATCTGTTGGGGAGATGCCGTTACTTAGTTCTAGACTGTCACTGTTGGAGTGCGAATGAACTAATTTCTCGTTTTCTATGATGTTGAGTGTCCATTTGTCTGGGCTTGATAGGTCAGGTTTGAGAATGTAGCTTCTTCCAGAAGCCTCACGTCGGAAAGGATTTCTGAGGAGCGCAAGGTGGCGGAATTTCTGGGCTGCAGCAATGACGTGATTGAGGTCTTTGTTTGTGGGGAGGTTATTGTGGGTATCTGGGTGACTTTTTGCTTTTCTTTGGGCTTTAATGTGTCTGGCAACAGTTTCTGCACATTCAGCAACTCGATACTGAAGCTGTTTATCGATCTCTTCTTGAGGAATTTGGTTATAAATCTCCATTAAAAAGCGCTGGATTGGGCCTTTTCGTGATGTGTGGTTTGGGTGGCTGACAGGTGTGTATGTGAGTTTCGTATAGCGATTGAGCGGATTTTTCTCTTGTTCCCCCATTGCCTTTTTGAGAATTTGTATGATTTTTCGATGCCGATGAATGAGTTCGAGTGGTGGGTTATCGATGGCTCGAGCTTCTCGTTTTTGGCGTTCTTGTTCTTGCTCTTTCTGTACGTAACGTGGGAGTGGTCCTTTTACTGCTCGTTCTGCAAATTGCTGAGCATATCCTGGAACATCCCTTTTTTGCGATTTTGCTGTTCTTTTTGGCAGTTCAATAATTGCTTTGAGGAGGTGAGGGTGTTGAGCAAGGAGGAAGCAATCGCGAGCCCATCCAACGGGCGCTTGGCTCCAGAAGTTTCCTTGCATTGAATCTCTATAGAATTCTGCAGCGGCAGATGGTAGTTCAAGGAGAATGTATTCTGGATCTATTTCACGGGCATAAGCTTTAACAATTTTTTTCATAGCAGCATCATACTGATCTTCTCCAAGAACAATGATTGCATCACGTGCGATGCGGAAGGCTTCATCCATTATTGGAGAACGTTTTGAGGGATCTTTAAGTGGGCTGCCAAGACACATGCAATGGAAGCTTATTTCATTTGGACCTGCGCTGTTCAAGATTGATTGGAAATAATCTTTGGCTAATCCCTCCTGAGGATTTGCTTCAAGGGGTTTAGATGGAGCTGGGTTATGTGTTTTTTCTTTGTGGGTTCGATGTAGCCTTAAAAATCGATCAAGATTTAGAGCGAGTTGTTGTTCTTCTTGTTCGGTAAGATCATCCGCCTTTCCAAAGAGATCCATTTTGCGGATGAGGATGTCTTCTTCTGGAGAAATTGGGAGTTCTAGCTGTGCATGTTCGGCTAGAAGGACATCAAGCTTTGGTTTTTGGATTTCCATGGCGATTGAAAAAGGAGAGAACAATAAAGAAAAACGAATGTTTTTGTCAAATGCGGAAAACTCAGGTATATAAAGAGTAACCTTATTGAAGTTATGGTCGATTTTTTGGGAAAAGATGTGTTGAGTACGAAAGCGCTTTCTAAAAGTGAGATCGAGAAGGTGATGTCGACTGCTGAAGGGTTTTTGCCGTATGCGAATAAGGAGAAGACGACCGATATTTTGAAGGGGAAGCTGATGGCATCGCTTTTTTATGAACCTTCCACACGGACGAAGCTTTCTTTTGAGTCTGCTATGCAACGGCTTGGAGGAAGCGTGGTTTCTGTTGTGGGAATTGAGAGTTCTTCTTTGGCGAAAGGGGAAACATTGAGCGACACGGCTAAAGTTGTGGAAACGTATGCGGATGTGATTGCGGTGCGGCATAGTCAGCCGGGTGCGCCGCGCGAAATGGCTGACGCTATTGATATTCCTGTTTTGAATGCGGGTGATGGAGCGGGTGAACATCCGACTCAAGCATTGTTGGACCTGTTTACGATTTTGAATGAGCGTGGGAAGGTGGATGGATTGACGATCGCGCTGGTTGGTGATTTGAAATATGGGCGAACGGTGCATTCGTTGGCGTACTTGCTAGCTCATTATGATGTGAGTTTGCTGTTGGTTTCGCCGGATCAATTAAAGATGCCAGCACAAGTGACAGATGATTTGGCGGAAAAAGGTGTGGTTTTTTCTGAAACTGAAGATTTTGAAGAATCATTGAAGCAGGCTGATGTCTGCTATATGACTCGTATTCAAAAAGAACGATTTACGGACCCGGCTGAATATGATCGGTTTAAAGATGTGTATGTTTTGACGAAGGAGTTAGTGGAGCAGACGAATCCAGAAATGACGATTATGCATCCATTGCCACGGGTTGGAGAGATTTCTTTGAATGTGGATGAGTTGCCTGGCGCAGCTTATTTCCGCCAGATGAGGAATGGGGTTGCGGTGAGGATGGCGCTTCTGTCCTTGGTTTTAGGCGCTGAATTATGAAGAAATCAATACATCATATTTTACTGCGTCATTTGCAGCAAAAACTTCTCACCGTATTTGCCGCATACGGCTCGTACGTTTTTGCTTTGTTTCCTTGTAAAATAAATATGTATTGATTCCTTAAATGTAGATGGAGATGAAACAGTTTGTTATCAACGGAAATATTGTAACGCCTGAAGGAATTTTTGAAGGGGCGGTTTTTGTGAAGGATGGAAAAATTGTGCATGTGGAAGATGGGTCGGTAGATGCGGTGGCTTTGGAAAGTGAGGATATTCAGGTGATTGATGCGATGGATAAGTTTATTTTGCCGGGCGCGATTGACGCACATGTGCATTTTCGGATTCCGGGTGGTGAGGAAAAAGAGGATTGGACTCATGGGAGCAAGGCGGCTTTGGCGGGAGGAGTGACATCGGTTTTGGATATGCCGAATACGAATCCGCCAACTGTGAATCAGGAACTTTTGGAAGAAAAACGTGCAATGGTGGCCAAGGATGCGATGGTGAATTATGGGTTTTACGCTGGTGCGACGAATGAGAATGTGGAGGAAGTGGCGAAGATGACAGGGATTGCTGGTGTGAAAATTTATATGGGAAGTAGTACAGGAAATTTGTTGGTGGATGATTTGGGTGTGTTGGAAGATTTTATGACGAAGATGGATCATTTGTTGGTTTTGCATGCGGAAAATGAGGCGTGTATTCGTGAACATATGGCGGAACATGAGGGCGAAGAGGATCCGGCTGTGCATAGTCAGATTCGGGATCCGAAATGTGCGGCGCAAGCGGTGAAAGATGCGTTGGCTTTGGCGAAAAAGCATAAGCGGCGCGTGCATTTTACGCATGTTTCTACGGCGGCCGAACTGGAGTTGATTCGGGAAGCGAAGAAAGATGCCGACTATATTACCATGGATGTGACGCCGCATCATTTGTTTTTGAGTTCGAACGATTATGATCAATATGGGACGTTGGTGCGGGTGAATCCACCGTTGCGAGCGGAAGAAAATCAGCAAGCTTTGTGGGAAGGGATTGCTGATGGCACGGTCGATTTGATTGCGACCGATCACGCTCCTCACCAATTGAAAGATAAAGAGCAACCATATACAAAAGCGCCGTCGGGGTTGCCGGGTGTGCAGCTCATGATGCCGCTTTTGCTCCATATGGTGAATGAAGGGCAATTGACGTTGGAAAAAGTGGTGGAATTAACAGCTTTTCATCCAGCACAAAAGTTTGGGATTGAAGGGAAAGGTGCGATTGAAGCAGGATTGGATGCCGATTTTATGATTGTGGATTTGGAAAAGGTTGAGCGGGTGTGCCACAAGTTTTTATGGAGTAAGGCGAACTGGTCGCCGTTTCATAATTGGCACTTAAAAGGTTGGCCGGTGATGACCTTTGTTGGTGGTGAGCTGCGCTATGAATGGAGAGATATGTTCCACGAAGGGAAGGGAAGGGAGCTTACCTTTCTCTAGGGATTCCGTTCATCAGTTCGATTAAAAATGCGGTGCCTTCTTCTGGATTGTCGTCATCAACACGTAGGTGTCCGTTCATTTCTTCTATCGCTTTTTTGGCGAAGTGAAGGCCAATCCCAGATCCTGGCTTATGAGCTGTTGATGGGCTGCGATAGCCATCTTCAAAGATTTTTTTCTGCTCTTCTTCATGAACTCCGATTCCATTGTCGCGGATGGTAATGCTGGTTAGGTAGCTTCCGCTTCTGACAAAGATGGTGATTTTTTTAACTTTGCTTTCATTGTACTTGATCCCATTTTCAATGAGGTTGTAGAGAATTTGGCAGAGAATTTCAGGGTCGCAAATGGCTGTTACATCTTCTAGGCATCCTTTGATGGTGAAGCAGCATTTGGTTTCAAACGCGCCTGTGGCCTGTTCGATAATTGGTGAAATTTCGGTTTTTTTGAGCTTTACAGGGATTCGTCCGAGCGCTTCGTCGACACTTTTTAAATTTCCTGCAAGCACATCGACGGATCGCTTTATGGCGTCTCGTATTGCTTCAAGGTGGCTCACTAAATCATTTTCGAGAGGTTCATTATTGGTGAGAGCGTGGATGAGGTAATCGCTTTCATAGAAGGCAACGGAGAGTGGATTGCGGGCATTGTGTCGAAGTTTGCCATAATCATTATCGACTGCTTTTGCTAACGATTGAATGGCATCTTCGATCTGTTTGTTGACGGTTGGCTGGATGCCGCTGATGGGAGTTTTTTTTCGAATGTCTTTTGTTTGCTTGAAGATGCCTGAATCTTTGGGGTTTTCTGTATCTCGTTCGGGTCCAGAAGCTTCATCAGGTGTTGGGGCATTCTTTATTTTTACCACGGCCTGTGATTAAATATTTTTGACATTTAGCCTTACTATAGACTTATGGAACAGTATAAAAAAGACTTTATTGAGCTTTTGGTGGATGCGAATGCTTTGCAGTTTGGTGAATTTACGTACAAAAGTGGACGCGTGGGCCCGTATTTTTTGAACTTAGGAAAGCTTTTTGATGCCAAGCACTTTTCGCGTTTGGCCGACTCTTATGCGCAAGCTATCCATGCTTTAACGAAAGGAAATGTGGATGTGGTTTTTGGACCGGCGTATAAGGGGATTCCTTTGGCGGTCGGTGCTGCGACGGCATATATGTTTCGGTATGATCGGAATGTTTCGTATTCGTTTAACCGGAAGGAGGCCAAAGATCATGGTGAAGGTGGGGTTCTTGTGGGAGCTCCTTTGGACGATTCCATGATTGTTATTGTTGACGATGTTATGACTGCAGGAACAGCGATTCGTGAGACGCTGGATATGTTTCAAGAGATGGAAATTTGGCAGGAAAATGTTGCTGGCGTGGTTTTGGGGTGTGACCGGATGGAGCGCGGCAAGGGTGATAAAAGTGCTATGGCTGAAATTGCTGAAGAGTACGGTGTGCCGGTTGCGGCAATTGTGAATTTGGAAGAGATTGTTGAACATCTTCACGGGCGTGAAGTGAATGGGAAGGTTGTGTTGGATGATGAGGGGGTGGCGCGGATTCAGGCGTATCGCGCTGAGTTTGGAGCACTCTCATAAATGCTGTCAAAATGACATCATGTGGGAGAGTCGGCTGAGGCGAACATCTCTTTATAGATGTTGTGGCCGTTTTGGGCGAACTGTTCGAAGTAGCCGGTGTACCATTGGTTGAGTTTGATGCCGGCTTTTTCGCTGGCTTCAATGTCGGCCCAGGTTTCTATGCCTCCGGTGCGGATGACGTTGAATTCCAATCCGGGTACTTTTTTTCCCGGGTCCATATTTTTAAGATGTTCGACAGCAAGCGTGGCGAGTGCGAGAGAGTCTTTTTTGAGTGGTTCGCCGCTGATGCCGCCTCCGAACTTCTGGGTGAAGTAGTCGTACAGTTTTCGTTCTTTTGGATGGATGTATTCACGGTGTTTACTGTATTGAGTGGAGGTGTTGCCGAAATTTACACCATCGAAGTGGAGGCTGATGAGTAAGTCAATAAGCTCGGGTACCTGGTGTTGTTCAGTGTCTGTGGAAAACTTCACAATGACCGGCAGTGAGCGCTTTCTGGCGTCGAGGAAGTTTTCTTTAATGTAGGTGAGCCGTTCGGCCAGTCCACTCTCTTGTGGTTTTCCTTCTTCGGTGTTGGGGCAGCTTTCATTGATCTCCAAGAAATCGATTCCTGCTTCTTCAAACGCTTTGAGTCCTTCGACTAACTTTTGGAGTTTTTCTTCACCTTTTAATTCTGGTGCGCCCATTAAACTCCAGCCTATTGGAAAGCTTGGTACTTTTTTGAATGATGCCACGGTTTGAGCATCGATTTTGTGGCCTTTGTTTGGGAGTCCGAGCCAGTTGGCAGCAGCTTTTGATCGTGGGAAAGGGGCTAATGGCAAGTGAATGAGCCCTTTTTTGTTTCCTTTGCGAGGAAGGGCCGTGGTGGTTCCGCCAAGAAATCCTCCCGCACCTTGAGCGATGCAGACGTCGTAGCATTCGCCGCTTTTATAAATTCCTGCTCCGTTGATGATGGGGGATTGGAATGTGAGTCCCCATAAAGTCCGGCTCAGGGTTTCTGGGGGTACAAAGTTCGTCTTTGGCACATCTTTGTGCAGTTTTTTCAGAAAATGGGTTCGCCCAAAAGAGTAGATGGCTGTGGCCAATGGCGATGGCAACCGCGTGACGATGGGACGAACTTTTTGTTCCCATTTGGCGACGGTGGTTGCTTTGAGGAGGGGCATGATTCAATTGAAGTTTGCTGCGGATTATACTATCGTAGTGGTCCTTTAAGAGCAATACAACCATGAAAGCCGTAATTTTTGATATGGATGGGACGTTGGTGGATAACGATGGGTTTATTCGCGGGGTGATGGATAGTTTGTATGGGGAGCTGGGGTTTTCGCTGACGCCAGAGGAGCACGATATGAATGTGGGGAAGCCGATGCGGGTGATTTGGGCGGAGTTGAAGAATAAGCATGGATTGAAGGAGTCGGTGGATGAGCTGTTGCATTTGAATAAGGAGCGGTATTTTGAGCATCATATTGCGTCGGATGGGCATGTGTTGATGCCGGGGATTTGGGAGTTGATGGAGAAAATGGAGGAGCAGGGTTTGTTGATGGGGGTCGCGACTTCGGCATCGCGTGCGGTGATGGAGAGGGTGCTGCATGAGCTGAATTTGAAGCGATTTTTGAGTGGGATTTCCAGCGCGGATGATGTGGAGTTTGGGAAACCTCATCCAGATATTTTTTTGCGAACAGCGGAATTGATGGATGTTGAACCGGCTGATTGTGTGGTGTTTGAGGACGCCGCGCACGGGATTGCTGGTGCGAAAGCGGCAGGGATGAAGACGGTTGGCTATGCCCAACAAGGGCAAAGTCGGCAGGATTTGAGCGCGGCGGATCTGATCGTCCATGATTATCAAACTCTTCATTTGGAGGATGTGCGCAAACTGTGGTAGGTTTGGATCTTAGTTTTTTACTTTGAACCTATGCCAGAGCTATCAGATAAACATAGAAATCCTCATATTGATGAACTTGATGTCGATTTTTTGTATCATCTTGGACTGGATTCCGGCATGGATTTGGAGTCGATGTTTGGTGATGTGAAGTTTGTGTGCATGGGTGGGAGTGCTGGCCGGAGTGAGAAGTTTGCCAAGCAATTGGCTTCAGAATTGGATTTGGGAATCGATCCTGAATCCTTGCAACCTTTTGGAAAGCAAGAAAGGGGTCTCTTTTTTAAGGTGGGACCTATCCTTTCTGTTTCTCATGGAATGGGTATGCCTTCAATGAAAATTTTTCTCCATGAAATCACGAAAATGTTAGAGCATGCAGGAGCAAGCGATTATCGCTACATTCGAATTGGGACTTCTGGTGGTGTGGGAGTGGAAGGTGGAACGGTTATTGTTGCAGAGCAGGGGGTGACTGAAAAGTTGAGATTTAAGTATGAGCAAGTGAAGCTGGGGAAAGTTCATTTATATGATACTCACTTGGATAAAGAGATGGCTGAAGAAATTTATGATGTTCGTGGTGACATTTCTGCTCAAATTGCGAAGACTTTGGGTGCCGATGATTTTTATGAGGGACAGGGGAGAATGGATGGTGCGTTGAACCCTGGGTATACAGAAGAGGATAAAATGGACTACCTGAGGGAGGCTCATGATTTGGGTGTTCGGAATATTGAAATGGAAGCGCCTGCTTTTGCGGCGTTCTGTTTGCGGGCTGGGATTCCAGCGGCATTAGTTTGCGTCGCTCTTTTGAATCGATTAAATGGGGATCAGGTTACTTCTTCGCCGGAGCAATTGGCTGAATATTCTCACAGTGCGCAAACGTTAGTGGTGCGGTATTTGCGAAAAAAGCTGGCGGAGATGGGGTCAGTTGATGGAATGCATATTGTGGACGAAGTGACGATTGGCTAATCCTCGTTGTTGATGACGTGCTTTACCGAGGTCGGGCCAGGTGTGGTGGTCTTGGTTTTGCGGAGCAGTCTTTGCTGCAGCCGTCGTTCCATTCGGCGCGGCAGGCTGGGCACATGATCATCATTTTGTTGCAGTCTACGTTGGTGCAGTTGATGTAGTAGCTGCAAGCGGTTTCGCAATGGAAACATGATCCGAGCACTTTGTCGTTCACTTTAATGCTCACGCGTTCGTCGAAAACGTAGAGTTCTCCTTCCCAATGGTCTTCTGGGAATTTTTGAACGTACTGGTGAATGCCTCCGTGGAGTTGGGAAACATCTTTGAAACCTTTTTTCTTGAGGAGGGCACTTCCGGTTTCGCAGCGGATTCCGCCGGTGCAGTAGGTGACCACTTTTTTGTCTTTGTATTTCATGAGCTCTTTTTCCACGATTTCTGGGAGCTCTTTCCAGTTTTCCATTTCCAAAACAACGGCATTTTTGAACTTTCCGATGTCGGCTTCGTATTTGTTGCGCATGTCGATAATCACGAAATCTTCGTCTTGGTCGTACAGTTTTTTGAGTTCTTCGGGTTCCATGTGGGTTCCGCCATCGGTGTTGGGATCGAGCGGTTCTTCGTACTGCATAGTGACCAGTTCTGGACGAGTTCGGACGAACATTTTTTTGAACGTTTTGTTTGATCCACGGCTTGTTTTGAACTGCATGTCGGCGAAACGCGGGTCTTGGAGCATGGCGTTCATGTATGCATCGCAAGCTTCGTCGGGACCACCAACAGTTCCGTTAATTCCGAGTTTGGAAATGAGGATGCGACCTTTTAATCCTAACTCTTTGCAGAATTTAAGGTGATGATAGGTGAACTCTTCTGGGTTTTCGATCTCTACGTATTGGTAGTAGAGGAGGATTTTCCAGTCTTGATTTTCGTCTGCGCGGTGTCCTTCTGGCATTGTTTTTATGCGTTTTAATAAGCGAGCTCAAGGCTGAGCGCTGCTATTGTAGGGAATTTTTTTGTTGGATTCAATGGTTTGTTTGACAGTTTTTGATTTATGTTTTGGATTGGTGTGCCTGGGCATAGATTTTTGATAGAGCACTATCATAAATGATGTCATAGAGACATCAATTGGGATAGTGGATAAAGGGAAGAGGCGCCGTGGTGAGCTGGTGTGCTACCACGGCGCCATCCCTCTACTTCACTGACTAGGAGGACGCTTCTTCCTCGTCCCCGTCGCCTTCTTCGGCGTCGGCCGCTTCGGGTTCGGGGGAGGGCTCGGTGTCTCCGGCGTCGGCATCGTCGCTCTCGGCCTCTTCAGCCGAGTCTCCGTCACCGGAGTCGTCGTCGCCACCGCCGCCATCATCGCCGCTGTCGGTCGAGTCGTCCCCATCGGAGGCGTCGGCATCTTCTCCCGTATCGGGGGAATCGCCTTCACCTTCGTCGGAGTCGCCATCGCTGTCGTCGCCATCGTCGCTTCCGCCCTCAGCATCATCGCTGGGGGCGTCCCCGTCGGTGGTGTCGTTGCTGGCATCATCGCCGTCGCTTCCGTCTTCACCATCGCCGGCGGAATCAGCGTCGGAGTCGTCTCCGTCACTGCCTCCATCGGCTCCGGCGTCGGCTTCCGCCTCGGCATCGTCGCCTGCTTCTTCGCCCCCTCCGTCATCGTTGTCGCCTCCCGAGTCTTCGGTCTCCTCGGCCGGCTCGGCCTCGGAGGCCTCTTCATCGTCGGGCAACCCGTTGAGGTATTCGCCGATTACAGCCCAAGCCGCCAGTGCATCTTTTTTCGTCGCCATCGTCTTCGCCTTCTGTTTGGGAAACCGCCGTTTCCGTGTCTGTGGTTTGTGGCCTCGTTGGTTTGGGTGGTTGATGGTCGAAAGCTTCATCTCCTTTCTGCCTTCGAGCATCACGCTGCGGTGGAATTGATCCACATCAATGTGATGCTCAAAAGCGCATCAGTAAAGTAGAGAGAGTGTCTGCCAGTAAAAAGCGTCTCCCAAAAGGGGACACTGGTTAAGCAAGCAGACGACTCTCTACTTTCGTCTCTGTCAAAGGACGTCCACCTCCATTTGTATTTACTTTTGTACCTGAATTTTCATGTTTTTGTCAAAGTGACTGACTTTGACTTTTGATCAGTGCTCGAGTACGTTTGTGAAGATTTACCATCCACTCTATGAAAAAATTTCATTTTGCAGATCGGCTTCATGAAGCGATTGAGAAGAAAAACTCTCGTGTGTGCGTCGGGTTAGATCCACGCTTGGAGAAGATCCCAAAGGCTATTCGAGACAAGCATTTTGAGAATGAAAAAAATCCTTTTAAAGCTGTAGCTGAATCGATTATTGAGTTCAATAAGGCCTTGATTGATGCGATTACCGATGTTGTTCCAGTAGTGAAGCCGCAGATTGCATTTTATGAGCCGTATGGACCGGAAGGCATTCGTGCTTTTTATGAGACGGTGAACTATGCAAAAGAGAAAGGTCTCATTACCATCGCGGACATTAAACGTGAAGATATTGGAAGTACGGCAGAAGCGTATGCGAAGGCGTATCTTGGTAAAATTGAAGTGAATGGAGAAGAATTCCCAGGTTGTGATGCTGATTCCGTGACGATTGGCCCGTATTTAGGATGGGATAGCGTGAAACCGTTTGTGACTGAGGGTGCGAAGAATGGGAAAGGTGTATTTGTTTTGGTGAAGACATCGAATGTGTCATCGGCAGATTTGCAGGATTTGAAAATGGAGGATCAGCGGTCGGTGTATGAAATTATGGGGCAGTATGTGGATTCATGGGGAGCGGATGAGGTTGGAGAGAGCGGTTATTCCATGACAGGAGCGGTAGTTGGGGCGACGTTTCCAGATCAGTTGGCAGATTTGCGCGCGTTGATGCCTCAATCGATTTTCTTGGTACCGGGTTATGGTGCGCAAGGTGGAACGGCGGAAGATGTAAAAGGTGCGTTTGATGAGAATGGTTTGGGTGCGATTGTGAATTCGTCCCGTGGAATTATTTTTGCATGGGAAAAATCGGATACATTTACAGAACAGGACTTTGCGGATGCCGCTCGGCATGCTGCGCAGGAGATGACGGAAGCGATCCAAAAGGTTCTGTAGGTTCTCAATATATTTGACAGTTTTTCAATAAAGTTTTAGCATAAGCCTCTCAGGTTTCATTACTGAGCATTATGGCTATAAAAGCTCTCGGCGAAAAAGGGGATCGAGAGGTGGGAAAGCGACTTTCTGCGGGCGAAGTGCAGGAAGGACGCGGCTTTGATGTTGTCTATTCTGAGTTGGTGGGGAAGCTTCCCAGTAGTCTGAATGAGGTTTTTGCTACGTGGGTCATGCTTTATGCAGAGAATGATGAACAGCGAACGCGGAAGATTTATGATGTAATTCGTGATGCTGTTTCGCAATATGGTGAGTTTTTTGTGGTTTCGTTTTTTATTTGTGGGACACGCTGGATTGAAATGAATTTTTCTCAGTTTTGTCAGATCTTTAGAGTTATGGATCAAGCTTATTGGAAGAAGCGAGGGGGAGAAAAGAAGAGGAAGAAGGCAGAGGTTGAAGTAGCGGCACGGCATGCTGGTGGGAATACGGGAGCAAAATTGATGCGGCTTTTTTTGGATCATAAAATCAGCGATCCTGAACGAGTAGATTTTTTGCGTGGAGTGTTGGTGGAGAAAGGGGATAAAGTTGCTGAGGATATGTGTTTTTTGTTGGGACTCCCTTATTTTCGAAGAGAGTATTTTGAAGAAGCAGCGAACCTTTTAAGTGTTGTTCCTTTGGAGATGGCCTATGGGTATGTGCGGGCTTGTGAGTCTTGGAATTTGGATGTGGCTGAGGCAGTGAAACTTTCTACTAATCTTACTTATTTAATGAGTAACAAGGGTGGTTCGGATACTTGTAAAAAGCTTCTGCAGAAGGTTGGAAAACCCGATTTTTTGGGTGAAGGAAATGATCAGTATCATTAGTCTTCCAGCTGGGTGACGAGGTTTTGCCACTCTTGGAGAGAGAGCGTTTGTGGGCGACGGGTTGGATCTATGCCAGCTTGTTTGAGGATAGTTTCTACTCTTTCTCGTGAGAGTTTTTCACCTGATGGTGGTCGCCAGTTTTTGAGGGTGTTGAGGAGGGTTTTTCTTCTGGCTGCGAAGGTGATTTTGGTGATGGTGGAGAAGAGTTTGAGGTTGGTGACGAGTGGTTCTGGGTAGATGTTTACTTTGAGGATGGCTGAGGTGACTTTTGGTGGTGGGTAGAAATTTTTGGCTCCTACTTCGCTGATGATTTCTGGTTTTCCGTGGACTTGGACCGAGAGACTGAGTACTGAATGGTCACCATCGGGGGCACAGATTTTTTCTGCGACCTCTTTTTGGATAAGGAGGACGACAGTTGATGGTTTTTGTTCTTGATTGTCTTTGGAGCTACGAGGTGTGAGGAAGTGGCGGAGGAGGGGAGAGGTAATGTGGTAAGGGATGTTGGCAACGAGTTTGTAGGGCTGTGTTGGGAGTGTGGCTTTGAGCGCATTGCCTTTTTCGAGTTCAAAGTTGGGGGCGGCGCCGAAAGCTTGCTGGAGGATGGGGTGCAAGGTGGGGTCGAGTTCTATGGAGCGGACGCGGCCGGCCGAGCGGACGAGCTCTTGCGTGAGCATGCCTAAACCGGGTCCGACTTCGACGACGAAGTCGTCTTTGGTGATGCCGGCCGCTTTGACAATCTTCTCGATCACATTAAAGTTGATCAAAAAGTTCTGTCCTAACTCCTTTTTTGCGGCCAAACCATGGTCTGCCAGAATCCGCATGAGCTGCTGTTTGGTTTTGTACATTTATTTCAGAATATCGACTATTTTTAATGGAGAGGTTGGTCCGCTTACAATGGTGCAGGCGCTTTTAGGTACACCAAAAACATTGCTCAAGAATCGTACCAGTTCGGTATTGGCTTTGTTTTTTGCCGGAACAGCTGCAATCCGTATTTTTACAACATCCTCACCAAGCATCCCAACAAATTCAGTTGTGCTGCTTTTGGGAACGATTTTTAGACGCAACCGAAGTTTGCCATCCTTTTTGAGTTGTTGTTTCAAAGAGGATAGGAGTGTTTCATTGTCCATGCCTTCAGTCTAAGCCTTATGATTGCGCCTGACAAAGTATTTTCGGAGTTCTTCTATGACCATTATGGATGCTGAAGCGATGATGATGATGCTCCAATCGCTGAAGTCCAATCCTGTGGTATGGAGGTATTTTTGGAGGAATGGCACTTCTATGAATACGAACGTCAAGATTGCTGAAAGCGCTATTGCTCCAATCAAATACATGTTCGAGAAGAATCCTAACTTGAAGATTGAGTGGCGTTCGCTTCGTGAGTTAAATGCCTGGAACATTTGCAAGACAATGAGTGACGCGAAAGCGGTGGTTGATCCTTTCAAGTAAATGAAATCGTCTTTGCCCAGCTCCTGTCCCCAGGTCCATCCGTAGCGGTAGAGTGTGAAGATGTAGAGCGACATAACGATGATTCCCATGGCGGTTCCAAGAATTACATAGCGAGTCACGAACGGTTTGTTCATGATTTTTGCGTTGGGATCACGCGGTTTTTTATCCATGATTCCTGGTTCGGCAGGGTCCACACCAAGAGCGACTGCTGGAAGAACGTCAGTTCCAAGGTTTACGGCCAATATAAGGATGGCTGTGAGCGGTGGTGGGAGTATGAGGATTATAGCTGCGAAAATGGTGATGAGTTCGCCGATGTTGCATGAGAACATGTAGTAGACGAACTTTTTGAGGTTGTTGTAGATGGTGCGGCCTTCGTGGATGGCGGTGATGATGGATGAGAAACTGTCGTCGGCCAAAACCATGTTGGAGGCCTCTTTACTGACGTCAGTTCCGGTGATTCCCATGGCGATTCCAATGTCGGCTTTTTTGAGGGCTGGGGCGTCGTTGACTCCGTCTCCAGTTACAGCGACGATCTCTTTTTGATGTTTGAGCGCTTTGACGATGCGGAGTTTGTGTTCAGGGCTGACGCGGGCAAAGATGATGTCGACGTTTTTATCGGCAAGTTCGTTTTGCAGGTCTTCTTCGCTGAGCTTGTTGAGTTGTACACCTGTGATGATTTTGTGTTTTCGTTTTTTGTTTACGATGCCGAGTTGTTCGGCAATAGCCGCAGCAGTGAGTCCGTGGTCTCCAGTAATAATATAGATGCGGAGGTGCGCTTTCTTGGCGAGCTTCACAGCCTCTTTTACTTCTGGGCGTGGAGGATCGATCATTCCAACTAAACCGAGGAATACGAGGTCTTTTTCCGCATCTTCTCCTTTTATAGATTTGTTCTTTTTGAAATCGGTGACCTCTTTCTCAGAAAGTTCGCGGTAGGCAAATCCAAGGCCGCGAAGGGCTTTTTTGGCCATATCATCACTCTTCTTTATATAGCGGATTTTTTCCAGGTCAGAGAGCTTTTTGGCTTTTCCTTCATCCAACATGTGAGATGAGATCTCAATAATGCTTCCTGGAGCACCTTTGGTGAACACGAAGTATTTGCCGTTTTTATCTTTCACCACTACCGACATTCGTTTGCGGGTTGAGTCGAAGGTGAGCTCATAGACTCTTTCAAACTTTTTATCTAACTTTTCTTTGTCGAAGCCGGCTTTTCCAACCATGGTCAAGAGGGCGCCTTCGGTTGGATCGCCCAGCACGCGCCATTTTTCGTTTTTCTTTTCGAGGGTTGCGTTATTGCAGAGCGCCGAGGCTTGCATCATTTTTTCCAAAGCGAAGTAGAGTTTTTCATCTTTCTTTTCTAGGACTTTGAGCTCTTCGGTGGAAAGTTCATAGTCGTTATACGGACCTTGCTCTTGGCCGATGGTTATAAGGGTTTTGCCCTTTTCACGAATGTTGATGTATCCGGTTGGCAGGTATCCTACACCATGAACAGAGGCTTCATGGTGGTTGAAGTATATCTCTTTCACGGTCATCTCATTCTTGGTGAGGGTTCCGGTTTTATCGCTACAAATAACGGTGGTTGAACCAAGGGTTTCGGCGGAAGAGAGCTGTTTTACAATGGCGTTCTTTTTGGCCAATCGCTGCACACCAATGGCGAGAGCAATAGTAATGGTTGCTGGCAATCCTTCTGGAACGGCTGCAACGGCTACTGAACTGGCAAAGAGGAGCGTTTCAATGAACTCTTTTCCTTGGAAGAAATATCCAACAATAAAAAGAATGGTACTAATGACCAATGCTATTTTTCCAACGAAAACACCAATGCGGAACATCTCTTTTTCTAGTGGGCTTAGGTCTTTTTTTGTTTCCGTCGTGAGTTTGGCGATGCGCCCCATTTCTGTTTCCATTCCGGTTGATACCACAATGGCTTTGGCGGTTCCGTGGGTGACGTTGGTTCCCATGAAGACCATGTTTTCTTTGGCGATGCTCAGCTTTTCCTCGCTACTTTCTTCTAATTCAATCGATTTGCGGACTGGCATGGACTCTCCCGTGAGCGCGGATTCGGCCACCTCAAGCTCGTTGGCTTCAATAAGGATGGCATCTGCTGTGATGCTGTCTCCTTCGTTGAGGACAAGGATATCGCCTGGAACAACATCTTTGGCATCGATTTCTTGAGTTTTTCCATCACGAATCACGTGGGCATGTGGGGCAATGAGCTTTTTGAGCGCTTCAATTGCTTTTTCGGCTTTAAAGGTTTGGATGAAGCCGATTGTTGCGTTGAGGAATACGACAAAAAGGATGACGATTCCGTCGGTGGTTTCACCGGCAACAAGTGCAAGGATTGCCGCAAAAATCAAAATAATGACGAGGACATCTTTAAACTCTTCAAGAAAAACGACCCACATTGGCTTTTTCTTCTTTTCGGTGATGGCGTTTGGACCATGGGTGGCCAGTCTCTTCGCAGCAGTTGCTGTATTGAGGCCATCGGCGCTGGTGTGGTGTTCGTCGAACAGTTTTTTTAGTTCTTTTTTATCGAGCATGGAAATTCAAAAAAGACATCATGTTATTATAACATAAAATGCCGGGTTGGTGAACTGTTTGGTTTATGAGCAGTTGCTTTCACGCCATTTCTTGATTTTGGCGTGATCCCCGCTGCGAAGGACTTCTGGGACATCTTTCCCTTTAAAAGATGCGGGGCGAGTGTAGTGTGGATACTCTTTTTTGCCTTTTAGAGCAGGGGAGAAGCTTTCTTCAGCACTGGACTCATCGTCTCCTAAAACTCCAGGAATGAGGCGGCTGAGGACGTCTACAAGGACCATAGCAGGGAGTTCGCCGCCGGTGAGCACATATTTGCCAATGGAGAGCTCTTCATCTACGCAGAGATCGATTATACGCTGATCAATGCCTTCGTAGCGACCACAGAGAAGGATGAATCCCTCAGCTTTGGTTTTGGCCATTTTGGTGGCTTTTGCTTGGGTGAGGGTTTTTCCACGTGGACTCATATATAGAAGAGGGCCGTTATTCTTTTTTTTCACGGCTTGGATGCAGTCATAGAGTGGTTGGGGTGTCATGACCATGCCTGGACCGCCTCCGTAAGGGATATCGTCGACTTTGCCGTGTTTGTCTTTGGTGTAGTCGCGGATGTTGTGGACGTGGATTTCTATGTGGCCTGCTTCAATCGCTCTTTTAATGATGCTTTCGTTCAGATAAGAGTCGAATATGTTGGGGAATATGGTCAGGATGTCGAAGCGCATAGAGGTGCTGATAATTGGCTGAAAAACTTGCTAATAAGCTAAAATCATGGTAAATATACATCTTAATTATTATTGTCGCAATATGGCTCTCTCATCTGCGCCGCCTCCACGCGATACAGCGGTTGATCCGTTTGAACAGAAAGGTTTTTCAGATTTGAATGTGGGGAGAAAGGTGGAGCTGAGTAACTCTTTCTGCCGCTTTGAACATATTGACCTTGTTGGCCGTGTCCTTGAGCTCTATGTAAAAGACAAATTGGTCTGTTTTTTGACGCAGAATCCCCAGGGGAACTATAACGATCAGACATATACCATTACTTTGAATAATAACGAGGAGATTATCATGCCTTGCCCTGCAATGGGGAATAGTATGCCTTTTCCTTATACGTTTCGGCCGGCTGATTTTGGAATGGTTGTAACAGAAGAGGAAGAGCGGGACTTGTCTGATGTTTTTTTTCAACTGTACCTCCAGTCTGATGGTTCAATTCAACTCGTTCATAAATCGATGAATCCGACGCAGTGTTGGCCTGTTGCTTATCGTGTGAGCGAGCTGTATGGAGGGAGTAGCGATGAATCTGGCGAACGGCTGATTGATGTTCAGCAGGTTGGTCCTGGTGATAGTGGAGTTTTGGAAACGTGGATGGAAGGATGTCAGCTATATATGTGCACGGATTTGGTTCTTGGCAATGGTCGGTATGAGGCTGCGAATGGTGATAATGTTGGTTTTGATGCAAAGAGAAGGCTTTTCGGGATTGCAGATGGTCTAGGTGGGCATGGGAATGATCATTTGGCATCGCATAAAGGCATTCAGCAGATTCTTGCGAGTGAAAAGAGGTTGGGGCCTGCTGTGAGTGATGCTTCGGATGTTTTGAAGCGGTATAACTTTTTTTTAGAACAGGCACAGTATTGCATGTATGATGGGCGAACTGGTAACAACTGTGATACGACCCTCATTGCCGCGCAATTGGATGGTTGTCGGCTTTCAGTGACGAATATTGGGGATGGTAGATGGATGTTGCTGCGGAAGGGGAAGGTTTTGTTGAAGAGTTGGGAAAGGGCATCAGTTCGTGGGCAGTTGGTGGCATTGGGAATTCTTGACGAAAAGACCTCGTATGAAGTGCCGGAGTCGTCACCTTATTTTGGGAAAACGTTTGGAGTTCTTACCACATTGTCTCACTATCATAATGTGTATTCTGCTGATCTCTATGAAAAGGATGGGGCACAGGGTGTTCAATCGCCTATAGCATATAATTATGTTGATGTTGGTCCGGAAAAAATGACCCTTTTTCTTCAGAAGGGTGATCTATTTCTTGCTATGACAGATGGCTATGATGCTGTGCAGGATCATGAAATTGAATCGATGCTAGAACAGTGGGATGGTATCGATGTGTCTTGGCTTGCGAGGAGTATAAAGGAGCGTGCTTGCGCTATAAATATGAAGGGCGAATATGAGCGTGTTTTCCAGACTGGAACGGTGAAGCTGCGTGCACCAAAAGACAATGGATCGATTGCAATCCTCCATAAAGAGTAGGAGATATTTCGAGCTCCTTCCAAAGGGCGTACCAAGAGCGTGTGGGCTCTTTAACGTTTGCTGAACTGTGGTGCTCGGCGGGCTCGTTTGAGACCTGGCTTCTTTCGTTCCTTGATTCGTGAGTCACGAGTCAGGAATCCAGCTTTTTTAAGCGTTGAGCGGAGTTCTGGGTCGAACTCAAGGAGTGCTCGGGCAATTCCGTGTCGGCATGCCTCAGCTTGTGAGTTTACGCCACCACCGACAACTTTAATTTGAATGTCGAACTTTTTGTTGGTTCCAGTCATTTTCAATGGAGACTTCAAAACACCCACGTTGGTCATGAGGCTGAAGTAATCCGCAGCTGGCTTTTCATTTACAATGATATCACCTTTTCCACCGCTGTAGAGGCGTACGCGTGCTACTGAGGTCTTTCGTTTTCCTGCAGCGTAGAAATACTCTGAGGTGTTCTTTGTTGCCTTTTTAGGTTTGGCTTCTTTCGTTGTTGTAGCTTTTTTCGGCATGATTATTTCTTAAAGGTGATTGCTATGAAAATGTAAGTGGTTCAGGTTGTTGTGCTTCGTGCTTGTGTTCTTCTCCAGCGTAGACTTTGAGCTTACTGATGATTTGGGCTCGAAGTTTGTTTGGTGGAACCATTCCTTTGATTGCTTTTTCCAATACTCTTTCTGGGTGCTTTTCGAGTACTTCTGAAGCTGTCTGCTCTTTCAATCCGCCTGGAAATCCTGAGTGGCTGTAGTACTTCTTTTGCATAACTTTCGCACCGGTGAGCTTCACGTCCTTGGCATTGATGATGACAACGAAGTCACCGCAATCAACGTGTGGAGCAAAGGTTGGTTTGTTTTTTCCACGGAGAACGTTGGCAACCTGGGTTGCAAGCTTTCCGAGGGTTTGTCCTTTTGCATCGACGATGTACCATTTTCTGGTTAGGTCTGCTTTTTTTGGAGAGAATGTCTTCATGATTTCCGGTTCTTATATATAGGTTATGCGATGAGCTCGATTTGTACCATTGGGGCTGCATCTCCTGCACGGTGTCCGAGCTTTACAATGCGAGTGTATCCGCTTGGGCGGCCTTGGTATCGTTTTACGAGTTCTTCGATCAACTTCTTTGATGCTACTTCGCTGTGCAAGGTTGCGCTTGCGTTCCGAATTGCCATGACTTTGTTTGGCTTTTTAGCATCATTGATAATCTTTTCAACGAGCGGCTGGAGCGCTTTTGCTCGTGCTCTGGTGGTCTTGATTTTGTCGTTCAAAATCAGAGAGGTCACCATGTTCGTGAGCATAAGCTTTTTACGGCTTCGCTCCATGTTCAGGTTATTTTTTCGTACTTGGTGTCGCATAATATATGGTTGTTTCTTGTGATTATTCTTCTGAGAGGCTTGATCCTCGAGATTCGAGTGCTTCAGCTACCTCTGTGAGCGCTTTTTTACCAAATCCACGGAGGTTCGTCAACTTGCTTTCAGTACATTTTTCGAGCTGTTCTACTGAACCGATGCCACCATTGATGAGCGCGTTGAGCGTTCGTGGTGAGAATCCAAGGATTTCAATTGGTGTGTAAGACTCTTGTGCTGGCTTGTTTTTTTCTTCTTCTTGTTCCTTTTCTTGGATCTTTTGGAAGTCGCTCATGAAGTCTTCTTCGATGATAGCGTTCTCTTGGTTGAAGAGGCTGAAGTACGACTGGAGGATGTTTGAAGAGAACTTCAATGCATCTTCTGGAGTGATTGATCCGTCAGTCATGATTTCGAGTTTGAGCTTGTCGAGGTTGGTCATTTGCCCAACACGAGTCGATTCAACTTCGTATCGTACTTTTCGCACTGGAGAGTACACTGAATCCAATACGATCATATCTGAATCGGTTTCTTCCTTTTGTCGTTGTGGAGCTGGAATGTATCCAACACCCTTTTCTACACGGATTTCCATAGTGAGTTTTCCGCCCTTGTCCAATGTGGTGATGTATTGATCTGGGTTGAGGATCTCTACGTCACTCGGACATTTGATATCTTTCGCCAATACAACTCCTTCCTTGTTTGAAGAAAGGGTCAAAGTTGAAGGCTCTGAAGTTTCTTTCTTAATGTTCAACAGCTTAAGGTTGAGTGTCATGTCCAAAATGCTGTCTTTTACTCCTTTAACAGTTGAATACTCGTGGCTTACTCCATCAATCTTTACCCCTGTTACTGATGCTCCTGGGAGAGATGAAAGCAGAATTCGTCGGAAGCTGTTTCCAACGGTTGTTCCATATCCTGGAGGTAGGGGACTAACAGTGAAAATAGCGTGGTTAGCGCTTACTCTCTCTGTCTTGATTTTCGGAATGCCGATTTCGGCCTGAATCTGATGCATTCGAAAGGGGTTAAGGTTTATAGGGGCGTTTACTTAGAGTAGAACTCTACTACTAAGTTTGTGTGAATTACTTTGTCGAGATCTTCTTCTTCTACAAGTCGAACTACTTCTCCTTGTCCTTTTTTAAGGTCAACGCTCAACCATGCTGGGGCAGAGAATTTTTGCTTTTCTGCTTCTGCATAGAGTGGTGATTTTTTGATTCGTTCTACGAGTTCAAATTTGTCGCCAGCCTTCACTTGGTATGATGGCACGTTCATTCTTTTTCCGTTGATTTTGAAATGTCCATGGCTCACCATTTGGCGGGCTTGGGCTCGTGTGTCTGCAAATCCTGCTTTATAAATAACGTTGTCGAGTCGATTTTCGAGTTCTTTCAAAAGTGCCACACCAGTGATTTCACGCATCTTAGAGGCTTTGTCATAGTAGTTTCGCATCTGTTTCTCGGTAGTTCCATAGAGTCTTTTCAGCTTTTGCTTTTCGCGAAGCTGTCGAGAGTATTCAGATGGTTTGCTGAAACTTCCTTTTGGGCCATGCATTCCTGGCTTGTATCCTTTTTTCTTGAGCGCACACTTGGCACTTCCGCAAAGGCTGATTCCTTCTCGGCGGCAGTGGCGACATTTTGGTCCTGTGTATCGTGACATGGAGAGATAAGATTAGATTCGTCGTGTTTTCTTAGGTCGACATCCGTTGTGTGGAACAGTCGTTACGTCGACAATAGATTCAATATTGAGGCCTCCTGTGTGGAGACCGCGGATAGCTTGTTCTCGTCCGTTTCCGGCTCCTTTTACTACAACGTGTACTCTTTCTAGCCCATAAACTTTTGCTTTTTCTGCAGCTTTTTCAGCAGAAATTTGGGCAGCGTATGGAGTTGCTTTCTTTGGTCCTTTAAATCCGCTGGCTCCGGCACTGTTCCATGTGAGAACGTTTCCGTCGAGGTCAGCGATAGTAACGATAGTGTTATTGAATGAAGCTTGAATGTAAGCTTTTCCTTCAACAACAAGTCGTCGCTTTGGCTTCTTCTTTTTCTTTGGAGCTGCGGCTTTTTCTTCAGTTTTTTCAGCTTTGGCCTTTGTTTCTTTTGCTGGCTTTTCGCCTGCTGCCTTGGCTTCTTCTTTTTTCGATGCGCCTTTGGCGGGTGCTTGGCCTTCGGCCGCACTGGCATCAGTCTTGGTTGTTTCTTCAGACATAGTTAAAAATCAATTATTTGGTGACCATCTTCTTATTAGCGACGGTCTTTCGTTTACCTTTACGAGTCCGGGAGTTGGTTTTGGTCTGTTGTCCTCGAACAGGAAGACCTTTTCGGTGTCGGAATCCCCGGTAGGTTCCAACTTCTTGTAGACGTTTTATATCCATCTGTACTCGTCGCTTCAGGTCACCTTCTACTGGCATCTTTTCAATCTTCTCACGGAGGATCGCAAGTTGGTTCTCGCTGAGATCTTTTACTTTAATATTTAGATCAATGTTGGCTTCCTTGAGGAGCTTTCTGCTCACACTTCTACCAATTCCAAAGATGGCGGTGAGGCCAACTTCTACTCGTTTTTCTTTCGGGAGGTTAACTCCAGCAATACGTGCCATATAGTATTAATTTATTTTCCTTGTTTCTGCTTGTGTCGTGGGTTGTCACAGATTACTCGGATGACTCCACGTCGACGAATGACTTTGCATTTATCACACATTTTCTTTACTGATGATCGTACTTTCATGATGTTTTTACGAGTTATTCGGGTCAGATTCTTGATTATTTTCTTCAGTTTCGGAAGTTGTTTCTGCAGCAGCTGCTGCTTGTTCTTCTTCTCGTTTTTTTTCTTCCATTACTTGCTTCTTACTCTTCTTATGACGGAAGATAATTCGCCCTTTTGTGAGATCGTAAGGGGTCAATTCGATTGTGACTGTGTCACCTGGTAAAATCCGAATGTGATTGATCCTCATGCGCCCAGAGATGTGTGCTAGGATTTCTTGATCATAATTCTCGTCAATGAGTTTGACGCGAAACATCGCATTGGGCAGCGTTTCCACTACCTCTCCTAGTACTTCAATTACCTCTTTTGCCATAGGCGTATGTGCTGTTTTGCTCTTAAATCAAATAAATTTTCGGATAAAGCGTAAGGATTCTACATAAAATCATTTGCCATTGCAACACTTTTTTTCCTTTTATGCTCCTATACTTTTTGCCTTTAGAGTGTTGGTCTTTTTGTGAGAATTTCTACACCTTTTTCAGTGATGGCAACAGTATGTTCAACTTGTGTTGCAAGGGATCCATCGCTGGTTGTGTAGGTCCAGTTGTCTCGTGCAAGTGTAATTTCCGGTCTTCCGGCAGTAATGATTGGTTCAATGGCAATGGTCATTCCTGGTTGGAGGAGGGGACCTGGGTCTGAGTCTTTAAAGTTTGGAACTGGAGGATCTTCATGGAGTTCGGTGCCAATCCCGTGTCCAATCAGGTCACGAACGACTGAGAATCCACTTTTTTGAATAGTTTTTTCGATGATTTCGCCGATTTTTCCAACTCGAATCCCTGGCTTTACGGTTTCTATTCCTTTTTTGAGGGCTTTTTCTGCGACTGATATGAGTTTTTCTGCTTCTGGACTGATCTTTCCAACTCCTACACTAATGGCTGAGTCGGAATGGAATCCTTTATATATGACTCCGCAGTCGACGGTAATGATGTCGCCTTCTTGGAGTGGTTGGTCTGTTGGGATGCCGTGGACAACTTGATCGTTCACATTGGCACATACAACATTGGGAAATCCTTGATATCCTTTAAAGGATGCTTTGACGTTAAACTTTTCCATGATGGATGCGGCTTTTGCATCGATGTCGAGAGGGGATATTCCTGGGACAATCATCTGTTCAACTTCTGCGAGGATTATTCCTAAAATCCGGCCACTTTCTCTCATGTGAGCCATTTCTTCTTCATTTTTGATGCCGATACGAAGGCCATCTTCTTCCCAATATTGCATGGATGGAGTGTTATACGAGCTCTTTTTCTTCAAGGAGTGTGAAAATATTATCGCGGACGGTTTCTATGTCTGGGGTTCCGTCTATGGTAATAAGTTTTTCTTCGGATTTGTAGTTCTCTATGACTGGATAGGTTTCGTCGAAGTATGCCTGAAATCGAGTTTTGATGCTTTCTGGATTGTCGTCGGATCGGGTGACGAGTTCGCCACCGCATTTTTCGCATGCTTCTTCTTTGTAGTCCGCAGGATACGCGGTTTTGCATGAACTGCAAACTCGACGAGTAGTAAGTCTTTTCATGGCTTCCTCTTCTGGAACTTCCACAAGGATTCCCATGAAATCACGTCCTTTCTTTTCCATGAGAGCGTCGAAGGTTGTTGCTTGAACGGGTTTGCGAGGAATCCCATCGAATACGATCGGTTTGTCGTCTGGCAAAGAGTCCATGAAATCTTCAATAATCTCCATGACGATTTCGTTGGAGACGAGGCTTCCGGCTTCCATGACAGCTTTCACTTTCTTGGCGAGTTCAGAATCTTGTGAAGCGAGTTTGCGAAGTTCACCACCAGTTTCAAAATAGTGAAAACCGTATTTGGCGCATACCGCTCGAGCGATTGTTCCTTTTCCGGAACCTTGGATGCCAAATAATGCGATGTCCATGAATTAGTAGAGTTTGTTGTAATCGTGCATGACCATTTGCGCGTTGATCTGCCGAAGAATCTCCAGAACAACACCAACAACGATGATGAGTCCGGCACCAGAAAGGATCATAGTGACGGCACCAAGGTTGAGGGCTACAAACATGATGCTGAGTAAAAGAGGGGAGATAGCAATGAAGCTAATGAATAGTCCCCCCCAAAGGTTGAGTCGGTTTGATACTTTTCCAAGGTAGTCGGCGGTCTCTTTACCTGGACGAATTCCAGGGATGTAACCACCACGTTTTTGAATGTTTTCTGCTACTTGCTCAGGGTTGAAGGTGATCGACACATAGAAATATGTGAAGGCCATAACAATGAGGAAGTAGAGTGTTATGTAGGTCCAGCTTTGGTCGTGGAAGTTGGTGGCAAGGAATGCTCCAAAGTTTCGGAGGCCTTCGTCTCCAGAGTTTTGGAGGAACGATGCCAGGAGTCCAGGGAAGCTGATTACAGAGATACCGAAGATGATCGGAATCATTCCAGCTTGGTTGACGCGGAGTGGAAGGTTTGATTCTACTCCTTTTGCGCGTACACCTCGGCCAGCATACGTGATTGGAATGTTTCGGGTTCCTTCAGTCACAAGCATCACGAGGATCGCGAGAGCGATAGTGATGATCAATCCAATAACGAATGGTACGAGTTGGTCGGTTGATCGTTCAATGAGTGCGAGGTTTTGTGCTACAATTTGTGGAATACTTGCGACGATTCCAGCAAAGATGAGGATCGATACGCCGTTTCCGATTCCTTTTTCTGTGATCATTTCACCGAGCCACATAAGGAGGATTGATCCAGTTGCTACAGTGAGCATGATTGGAAGAATCACCGTTGGCTGTCCAATGTTTTCGATGATTGGTACTGGTGATTGTGAGTTCAAAAGCGCGATCATTCCATATGATTGGAGGAAAGCGATTGGCACAGTGAGCCATCGTGTATATTGGTTGATTTTTCGTCGTCCTTGTTCTCCTTCTTTTGAAAGGGCCTCTAGTCGAGGCACGATAACGGTGAGAAGTTGGAGGATGATGGATGCATTGATGTAAGGAGAAAGACCCATCAAGATGATGGAGAAGTTTTCCGCGCTTCCACCAGTCAAAAGACTAAAGGTTCCAAGGAGTTGGTTCTGTTGGAAAATGAGTTTGAGGGATTCAGTGTTGGCTCCTGGAATGGTGATTTGGGCGAGAATTCGGAAAATAACGAGAACTCCCAAGGTGAAAAGGATCTTTTTTCGCAGATCCTTTGATTTCCAGATTTGCAGTATATAGTTCATGAAATCGATTTATGCTGGTTACTCAGCCTTGGCGGCTTTCTCTTCTTTTTTGGCACTCTCTTTCTTTGCTTCCTTTGCAGAAGCTTCTTTTTCAGCCTTTGGTTGCTTTTGAGTCATGAGTTCTACAACGGTTCCTTTTGCGGCTTCGATCTTTTTTCGTGCTTCTGCAGAAAATTTGTCGGCTGTCACTTTTACTTTCTTGGTCAGTTCACCTTCCCCTAGGATTTTGAGTGGTTGAACTTTGCTCGGAACCATGTTTTTTGCGTAGAGTGTTTCTACGTTTACTTCTTCGTTGTCGTCAAAGCTGTTGAGTTTGGCAACATTCACCACTTGGAATTTGACGCGGTTGATGTTGTTGAAACCCTTGAGCTTTGGCATTTTTCGGTAAAGTGGAGTTTGGCCACCTTCGAAACCTGGGCGAACTCCGCCTCCGGTTCGAGACTTCTGTCCGTTGAGACCACGTCCTGCGTATGTCCCAAGACCAGATGCGTTACCGCGTCCAACTCTCTTGGATTTTTTTCGTGCGCCGTGCTTGCTTTTGAGGTTGAGTAGTTTCGACATGATTATTTCTTAGGTGATTCTTTTTTAGCTGCAGCCTTTTTAGGAGCTGGTTTCTTGTCTGATGGCTTTTTTTCTTGTGTCTTAGGAGCAGCTTTCTTGAGCCAAGGGATTTCTTGGAGTTGGCCCAATGCTCGGATAGCTGCTTGGCTATTGGTTAGTTTGTTGTTGTTTCCAAGTGACTTAGAAAGAACATCTTCTACACCGGAGAGTTCAAGAATTTTTCGAAGTGGTCCACCGGCAATGATTCCAGTACCAGGACAAGCTGGCATGAGGAGGAGGTGAGCACTCTTGTACTTGAGTTTTATTCGATGCGGAATGGTCTGTCCTGCCATTGGTACAGTGATGAGTGATTTCTTCGCTTGAGAAATCGCTTTCTGAATCGCTCCTTGTACTTCTGTAGATTTTCCAACTCCCAATCCAACTTTTCCTTTCTTGTTTCCAACAACTACGGTTGCTCGGAAACGAAGGCGTCGTCCACCTTTTACTACACGAGTAACGCGATCAATTTGAATCACTTCTTCTTCGAACTCCTTTGGCTCTCGTGGAGCTCGTCGTCGATTTTTTCCGTGTGGTTTCGGCATTGGGGTTATAAGGTTAGGTATTGTTAGAATTGGAGGCCACCTTCTCGGGCTCCTTCTGCAAGAGCTTTGACGCGACCGTGATATTGGTATCCGTTTCGATCAAAGACACATGTTGTGATCTTTTTTTCTTTTGCTGCTTCGGCAATCATTGCTCCTACTTTCTTTGCTCGTTCAATTTTGGTGGTTTTTCCTTTTTCTTTTACATCTGATGCGCTTACAAGAGTAAGACCTTTTTCATCATCGATGAGCTGTGCGTAGTGGTTATTCAGGCTGCGGAAGACGACGAGTCGTGGTCTTTCAGCGGTTCCTTGAATCTTTGCACGGACGCGTGCTCCTCGCTTGATTCGGTTGATTGTTTTCTTAAGAGTTTTCATGGCTTGGTTAATTATTCTTTAGCTGCGGCAGCTTTGCCAGCTTTACGTCGTACTTGTTCTCCTTCGTATCGGATTCCTTTTCCTTTGTATGGTTCAGGTTTTCGATACGATCGGATTTTTGCTGCTACTTCGCCGACAACTTGTTTGTCGATGCCGGAAACGATAATAACGTTCTTTTTTTCATTATCAATAGCTAGTTCAATTCCATCTGGAGCTTCGAATTCGATTGGATGAGAGTATCCAAGGCTCAATACGGCCTTACGACCTTGAATGTTGGCACGGTATCCAACTCCGTTGATTTCGAGTCGCTTTTCAAATCCCTTTGTTACTCCTTCTACGAGGTTGTTTACAAGTGTTCGGCTGAGTCCGTGAAGGCTCATGCTGAGCTTTTCTTCATCTTTTCGAGTCACGAGTACTTCGTTGTCTTTCACTTCAACATTAATGTTGGCGTGAATCTTTACAGAGAGTTCTCCTTTTGGTCCTTTTACAGAAACAAGGTTTCCTTCTTTGACTTCAACGGTTACTCCGTCTGGTACCTGGATTGGTTGTTTTCCGATTCGTGACATGATAGTGAATTATTGTTGTTAGTAGATTTCACACATAAGTTCTCCTCCGACTTTTTCTTTCTTTGCTTCTTCAGCGCTCATAATTCCTTTTGGAGTTGAAACGATTGCTACTCCAAGTCCTCCGTTTACTTTGCTAAGGCTTCCTGATTTTACGTAGATCCGTTGTCCTGGTTTGCTGATTCTCTTGAGAGTGATTCCTTGTCGGTTTTCACTGAGCGTTACATTGATCTCTGGGAACTTTGCTCCTTTTTCTTCTTTGTATTCGTGGATGAACTTTCGTTGTTTCATCACCTCAAGAATGGCCATTTTGGTCTTTGAATGAGGGATCACGAGGGACTCTTTTCCTGCCATGTAGGCATTTCGAATCCGTGTTAAAAGGTCTGCAATTGGGTCTGTTGTGATCATGTTTATGAGTTATTTTCTGTAGTTGTTCTAATAAATGTTTTGGGGTGCAAGGCGGCTACGCCTGCGGCGTGCCGTGGGACTACCACGATGATTTCTTGACTCCCATAATTTTTCCAGCTCGGGCGTTTTCTCGGAAACAGATTCGGCACATTTGGAATCGTCGCATGAATCCTCCAATGCGGCCACATACTTTACATCGGTTGTACACCTTGGTTGGGTGATGTGGTTTCTTGCCAGATGTGAGCGACTTTTTGAGCGCTTTCTGTCTTTTCTGAGTTTTAACTTTGAGTGCTGTACGAGCCATTGATAAGAGGTTTATGATTGTTCAGATTGTTTTTTTGGGAGTGGTTGGAATGGGAATCCCATTGCCTTCAAAAGTTTGTATCCTTGTTCGTCGTCTTGGGCGCTTGTTACGATCGTGATCTGAAGTCCGTGGATTTTGTCGACAGTATCAGGATTGATTTCTGGGAATACGGTATTTTCTTTGATTCCGATGCTGTAGTTTCCATTTCCATCGAATGCTTTTGCAGAGAATCCTCGGAAGTCACGGATACGTGGGAATGTTACGTGGATCAATTTCGTCATGAAGTCGTACATTGTTTTCCCTCGAAGGGTTACAGATGCTCCAACTGCCATTCCTTCACGGATTTTAAAGTTCGAGATCGATTTTCGTGCTTTGTTCACGACTGGTTTTTGTCCAGTGATTGCAGCAATGTTCTGAAGAACGTCGCTGTAATCTTTTTTAGCAGCAACGAGTGGGCCGAGTCCGATGTTAATCTTTACGGTCTTCAATGCTGGGATTGCATGGATGTTCTTAATCCCAAGGTCTTTCTGAAGAGCTGGGATGATCTCCTTAGTGTACTGTTCTTTGATTGATACTGGTGTTGCCATTGTTATGCTTTAATTACTTTCTTTTTAGATTTAGTTGCTTTTGCGTCCTTCTTGTCAGCTTTTGGAGCGGCTTTCTTTGATGGTTTTGGTGTGCCATCGAGTGAAGCTCCTGAAAGCTTTGCAAAACGTTCTTTCTTTCCTTTGTCATTCATCTTGTACCCAACACGTGTTGGTTTATTTTCTTTTGGATCGAGGATCATGACATTTGAAGCGTGAACTGGTGCTTCGTATTGGATTCGATCTCCAGGACCTTGTTGGGTTTTTCTGATATGCTTGGTTCGAATGTTCACCTTTTCGACCGTTACACGGTTGTGTTTGTGGTCGATCTTGATGATTTTTCCGGACTTTCCTTTATCTTTCCCGGAGATAACCAATACTTTGTCGTTGAGTTTCAGTTTCATGGTTTCTTAATTACAGTACTTCTGGTGCTAAACTAATAATTTTTTGGTATCCAGCATCACGGAGTTCGCGAGCGATTGGTCCGAAGACACGTGTTCCTTTTGGCTGTCCTTCTTTATTGATGATAACGATAGCGTTCTCACTGAATCGAAGGTAGCTCCCGTCTTTTCGTGGAATCTCTTTCACAGTTCGTACTACAACTCCTTGTTCTACAGCGTGTGTTTTTACGGTTCCACGTGGAGCAGCTTGCTTAATAGCAACGACTACTACTTCCCCGATACGAGCGTACCGTTTTCGTGATCCGCCGAGCACTTTGATGACCTTGGCCATCTTGGCTCCGCTGTTATCTGCTACTTTTACGAGTGATTCCTGTTGGATCATGGTTATTCCTTGTAATAGGTGTGATTATTTCTTAGCTGCTTCTTTCTTTTCCTCTTTTTCTGCCTTTGATGGAGCTTCTACTGTCCATCTTTTGAGCTTTGAAAGTGGTCGTGTTTCATAGATGGTGATCTTGTCACCTACTTTGCACTTGTTTTCTTCGTCGTGTGCGTAGAATTTTCGTGAAATTTGGTATCGCTTCTTGTATTTCGGGTGTGTCTTGTAGGTATCGACGGTGACCACAACGGTCTTGTCCATCTTTGTACTCGTTACTGTTCCTTTTTTAGTTCGCATGTGATTGAGTGTTTAAATGTGTCGATTATTTGCTCGCTTTTTCTTCCTTCTTCTCTTCTTGTGTTGGTTTTTCAGCTTCTTCAAGTTGGATTTCTCTCTGTATTGTTTTAACTCGAGCGATCTGCTTTCTGAGTGATTCAGCTTTGTGACGATCAGATGTTCCTTCAATGTTCATCTTGATCTTCATGAGATCTCGAGAGAGCTTTTCGAGCTCAGCTTGCAAATCTTTTGTCGGTAGTTGTCGGAGTTCTTTCGTTGTCAACATTAGAGGATTTCGTTAGTGTCTATGAATTTGCATTTTACTGGCAGCTTTTGGGCTGCGAGACGCATAGCTTCTTTCGCGATGTCTCTTTCTACACCATCCATTTCAAACATGATTACTCCTGCTTTGATGGCTGCTACATACTTTTCGAGCGCACCTTTACCTGATCCCATTGGTACTTCTGCTGCTTTTTGAGTTACAGCTTTATGAGGGAAGATTCGAATCCAGATTTTTCCTCCACGTTTGATGTACCGAGTCATAGCACGTCGGGCTGCTTCGATTTGGCGTGAAGTAATTTCTGCGCCGTCCATTGCTTTCAACCCGTACTGTCCGAATGCGACCTGGGTTCCGCGGGTTGCGACCCCATTAACGTCTCCTCGGAGGCGGTGTGTTTTCCTGTATTTGGTCTTCTTTGGTGTAAGCATAGTGCGTTTTAAGCTGTCTGATTATACTGATCTAACCTTTAAAATCAAGATTTATTGACCCATTTCTGTTACTTGTACTTCTTTCTTTTTCTTGAATACATCTCCTTTGTAAACCCATACCTTAATTCCGATTGTTCCGTAGGTGGTTTTTGCCACTGTCTTAGCGTAATCAATGTTGGCGCGGAGTGTGTGTAGAGGGATTTTTCCTTTGGCAAAGAATTCTGATCGAGCGATTTCTACTCCATTTAATCGTCCTGCGAGTGAAATCTTTGCTCCTTGTGCACCACTTTCGAGTGCTTTTTCTACTGCCATCTTGGCTGCTCGTCGGTAAGAAATTCGTTTTTCAATCTGCTTTGCGATGTTTTCTCCAAGAAGCTTCGCGTCGATTGCTGGCTTAGAAATCTCTTTAATACTGAGGCTAAACTCTTCGTGGAATTTCTTTTCGAGCTCTTCTTTCAGGGCTTCGATTCCTGCTCCTTGTCGTCCAATAATGAGACCTGGCTTCGCACTGTGAATGTTAATGATCACCTTGTTTGAAGTTCGGTGAATTTCGATCCTTGAAACTGATGCATCTTCAAGTTTTTCACGAATGATCTTTTCAATCTTGAGATCTTTGAGCAAGAATTTGCTGTAGTTTCTTTTATTGGCATACCATTTAGAGTCCCAGCTCTTAATGATACCTATACGTAAGATGTTTGGATCGACTTTTTGTCCCATAAATGAGGTTGGTTATGCTTTTTTAGTATCTTTAGTTGATGCCTTTGGTTCGGCTTTCTTCTCTGCAGGCTTTGCGGTCGCTTTCTTTGCCTCGGTCTTCTTTGGTGCTGCCTTAGTTGTTTTCTTTGCACTTGCTTTTGGAGCAGCTTTCTTCTTTGGTGCTGATGTTTCCTTTACGGCGACAGTTACCGTTACGTGTGCGTTTCGTTTTACTCGAGGGTTGGCTCGTCCACGTGATCCTGGGATCCAACGCTTGAAGCTTGTTCCTTTTGAAACAACAACTTCTTTAATGTAGAGGCTTGCTTCGTCTTGTTTAAAGTTGGTTTTCGCATTGGCAACAGCACTTGAAACAACCTTGTTGAGGATCTTCGCGCCCTTCTTTGGAAGGAAGTCGAGGATCTCCATTGCTTCTACTGCATCTTTTTGACGGATGAGATCAGCAATAAGATTGAGCTTCTTTGGTGTGATTCGTAATGATTTAGCGGTTGCTTTCATAGTTTTTTAATTTGATATGCTTATGCTTCTTTAGCGAGTTTACCTCCATGGCTTCGGAACTTTCGAGTTGGAGCGAACTCTCCAAGTCGGTGTCCTACCATGTTTTCAGTAACAAATACTGGGATGTGTTGTTTTCCGTTGTGAACTGCGAAGGTGTGACCTACGAATTCTGGAGAGATAACACATTTTCGTGACCAAGTCTTAATGATCTTCTTCTGACCTGCATTATTCATATTCTCTACTTTCTTGAGTAGCTTCGGGTCTACGAATGGTCCTTTTTTAGCACTACGTGACATAGTTCAGAGAGTTAGATTACTTTTTTTTCTTAAGTCGGCGGTTCTTTACAATGAGCTTGTCGCTATACTTTCGTTTTCGAGTCTTGAATCCGAGCGCTGGCATTCCCCATGGAGTCTTTGGATTCTTCAAACCGATTGATTGAAGTCCTTCACCACCTCCGTGTGGATGGTCGTTCGGGTTCATTACTTTACCGCGTACTGATGGTCTTTTCCCTTTCCATCGGTTTCGTCCTGCTTTACCGATCTTAATGTTTTGGTGCTCAGCGTTGCTGACTACACCAATAGTTGCCATGCAGTCTTTGTTGATGAGTCGAACCTCTCCTGATGGGAGTTCAACCTGTGCGAACTCTCCTTCTACTGCTACTACTTTTCCTTTTGATCCAGCTGATCGAATGATCTGTCCTCCTCGTCCGAGCTTGAGCTCAACGTTGAAGATTGAGTATCCTGGTGGAACGTTCTTGAGAGCCATGCGATTTCCTTTCTTGGCTTTGCACTTTTCTTTCGTAATGATTTCTGTTCCAACTTCGATTCCTTCTGGTGCAAGGTGATATCGCTTTTCGCCGTCTGCGTATGTTACGAGCATAATGTATGCTGTTCGGTTTGGATCGTATTCGATTGCCACGACCTTGGCTGGAATTCCAACCTTGTCTCGCATCTTGAAATCAACGATTCGGTAGAGCTTTTTGTGCCCACCACCTTGATGACGAACAGTGATCTTTCCTTGGTTGTTTCGACCGGCCTTTCGATTCTTTTTTGAAAGGAGGCTCTTTTCTGGACGTTTTTTTGTGATCTCATCGAATGAGTATCCGCTCATGTTTCGTCGTCCTGGTGTTGTCGGTTTGTAAACTTTAATTGCCATAGTAATGGTGATTTTTCGGTATTATTATTTCTTCTTTTCTTTGGTGACTCGTGTGAGGTCGATCTTTGCTCGCCCTTTCAAGGTTACTCGAGCTACTTTCATACGCTGTCTTTTGGTTGCAACTCGTCCACGACCACCACGTGTCTTTTTCGGTCGGTACGACATGGTAACGTTGCCTACTTCTTGTCCATAAAGTTCTTTTACGGCCTCTTTTACGTCGATCTTGGTTGCCTTTTGGTTCACATAGAAAGAGTAGGTGAATGAGTCATTCATTCGAATTGCTTTCTCTGTGACAACCGGTCTGATGATAGTTTGGATAGCTTTCATTATGCTTCGTTGTTAGTTTTGCTAGAGGTTTTCTCTATGAATACTTCTTCAATTTTCTTGAGTGCAGCCTCCTCGAATAGCACAGTATCGTATTTTTGAAGGTCTGCGATATTGAGGTAGTTCACAAGAAGTGCTTTTGCAAATGGAATATTTCTGCTCGATTTTTGAATGAGTTCGTTTTTTTCTGCTACAACTACGAGTACATCTTTTTCAATTGGAAGGCTCTTCAGCATAGCTGCGAATGGCTTGGTCTTTAATTCTCCTTCATACTTGTCGAGTGCAATGACTTTGCTTTCTCCAAGTTTTGCCGAGAGGGCAGAGAAGAGAGCTAAGCGTCGTTGCTTCTTTGGCATGTCCTTCTTAAAGTTTCGATTGTTTCGCGGTCCGTGGGCGACTCCACCACCAACTTGGTGAGGACTTCGAATTGAACCTTGTCGAGCGCGACCAGTTCCTTTTTGTCGAAATGGTTTGCGACCACCACCTCGTACTTCTGATCGAGTCTTGGTATGAGCGATCATTCCAAGTCGAGCGTTTGCCAGTTGCCGAACGAGTGCCTGATGGATCAAGTCCTCGTTGAATTTGGCTGCGAAGATTGTGTCAGAAACAGTTACGTCTCCTTTTTTATCTCCTTTTTGGTTGTAGAGTGCTACTTTAGCCATAATTATTGTGATACTTTCTTAATTGCGATAAGTGAGTTTTTACTTCCAGGGACTGCTCCCTTAATTCCGATAAGGTTCTTTTCTTTGTCGATGTACACAACTGATGCTCGGGAGAGTGTTACCTTGTTGAGACCCATGTGTCCAGGAAGTTTTTTACCTTTCTGGATTTTACCTGGGCTGGCACATCCTCCTACTGAGCCGGGCTCTCGGTTGTGGTGAGAACCGTGACTTTGTGGACCTCGTGCGAAGTTGTGGCGCTTAATTACACCTTGGAAACCTTTACCTTTAGAGGTCCCGGTTACCTTTACAACTTCTCCTTCTTCAAACATTTCAATGGTAACAGTATCTCCTTTCTTTGCTTCGGCTTCGCCATCAACGCGAAACTCCTGCATGTGCTTGTACTTCTTACTTTTTCTTGGTTTTGCAAGCGCATCAAATCCCAGGACTATCGCCGGATATCCATCCTTTTCAACCGTTTTTACTTGAGTGATGACGTTTGGGTCACACTGCACGATTGTCATGGGGATCACGCGGCCATCATCTTGTCGAATGATGCGTGTCATACCTATTTTTTTACCGAGAATTCCGGTCATAGTTCGTAGAGGTTATAAGGCTTTGCCTTCGAGAGAGAAGATTCTGAGACCCGCTCACTCTTGATAACATATGGTTTGTATTCATTATGCTGCTTTAGCAGCGGTTTGTGATACTAACATTTTAATTTCGATGTCGACACCCGCTGGAAGGCTTAGGTTCGTGAGGGCATCAACAGTCTTTGGGGTACTTTCAGTGATATCAATGAGTCTTTTGTGGGTTCGAATCTCGTATTGCTCTCTGGCTGTTTTGTGAACGAAAGTTGATCGATTCACAGTGAACTTTTCAGTTTTAGTAGGAAGGGGGATTGGCCCTGCCACAATAGCTCCTGTTCGTTCAGCTGTATCAATAATGAGTCGAGCTGAATCGTCGGCAACCTTGTGGTCGAACGCTTGAATCTTGATTCTGATCTTCTGCTTAGAGGCCATATCCTTTCGTTATTATTCTTATAATTACTCGATGATTTCTGATACAACACCCGCTCCAACTGTTCGTCCTCCTTCACGGATAGCGAAACGTGTTCCTGCATCAAGCGCGATTTCTGAACCGAGCTCAATTTCCATAACAACGTTGTCACCAGGCATTACCATTTCTGTTCCTTCTGGAAGTTGGCAAGAACCAGTTACGTCTGTTGTTCGGATGTAGAATTGAGGTTTGTATCCTTTGAAGAATGGAGTGTGTCGTCCACCTTCTTCCTTTGTCAAAACGTAGATTTCAGCTTTGAACTTCTTGTGCGGTTTGATTGTTCCTGGCTTACAAATAACTTGTCCACGAACAATGTCGTCGCGTTCAATACCACGAAGGAGAAGACCAACGTTGTCACCAGCTTGTCCTTGATCAAGAAGCTTCTTGAACATTTCAACACCAGTTACTACAACCTTTTGAGTTGGCTTAATTCCAACGATTTCAACTTCTTCATTCACCTTAATGATACCAGCGTCAACCTTACCAGTTGCAACTGTTCCACGTCCCTTAATAGAGAACACGTCCTCTACAGGCATAATAAATGGCTTGTCGAGTTCACGTACTGGGTCTGGAATGTAGCTATCAAGAGCGTCAAGAAGTTCTTGAATTGGCTTTGTAGCTTCAGCGTCGTCGAGGTTTTCGAGAGCTTTAAGAGCAGAACCCTTAATTACTGGAGTGTTATCTCCGTCAAATTCGTACTTCTTAAGAAGGTCTCGCACTTCAATTTCTGAAAGTTCAGCAATTTCTGGATCAGCCATGTCCATCTTGTTCAAGAAGACAACGATCTTTGGCACCATTACTTGCTTCGCAAGAAGGATGTGCTCACGAGTTTGTGGCATTGGTCCGTCTGCAGCAGATACTACAAGAATCGCACCGTCCATTTGAGCGGCACCAGTAATCATGTTTTTTACGTAGTCGGCGTGACCTGGACAGTCAACGTGAGCGTAGTGACGCTTGTCTGTTTCATACTCTTGGTGAGATGTAGCAATGGTAATACCACGTGCCTTTTCTTCTGGCGCGTTATCAATGTCTGCATAAGATCGAGCAGTTGCCTTTCCTGACTTAGCACAGTAAGAAGCAATAGCTGCTGTCAAAGTTGTTTTACCATGGTCAACGTGTCCAATAGTTCCGACGTTAACGTGTGGTTTTGATCGGTCAAATTTTTGATCTGCCATAATAATTGGGAGGTTAAGGTTTTTTAAATTGATTTACTTTCTAATTTCTCCACTTTGGCGGTGCTCATTTTTTCTTTTGTAAAAGGCGAAAATTGGCAGTCGTTAAGTGGTGCATTAAAGAAATGCGAAGAGATACTATAGGAAATGAAATGCTATTGCAAGGGGTTTTTTGAGATTTTCTTGAGGGTTTTGTTGCTCTTTTTGATCAACTGTTTTAAGGATAGGATTTAAAAAGAAGACGCCTTGGGAAAGGCGCCTTCTGATGTTTTCTTTGTGGTGAGGTTTACTCGTCTCCGCCGCCGGCGTTGCCTCCACGTTCTTCTTTGATCTTTTCGGCAACGTTGGAAGGTACTTTGTCGTACTTTTCGAACTCCATTGCGTAGGCGGCACGGCCTTGTGACATAGATCGGAGGTCGGTTGCGTATCCGAACATTTCTGAGAGTGGAACGTAAGCGTTGATGAACTTGGCCATTCCACGGTCACCAGTTTCGTAGATCTGTCCACGTCGTGAGTTAAGGTTTCCCATAACGTCACCGAAGAATTCGTCTGGAGTTGTTACTTCGACTTTCATGATTGGCTCAAGGAGTGCTGGGTTAGCAGTCTTGGCGGCTTTTTGGAAGGCGAGTGATCCCGCTACCTTAAAGGCCATTTCGTTCGAGTCGACATCATGGTATGAACCGTCGTAGAGTTCTACCTTCACATCCACGATTGGATATCCGGCAACGACACCACGGCTCATCGCTTCTTGAATTCCCTTGTCTACTGCTGGGATGTATTCCTTTGGAATCTTACCTCCAACAATCTTGTTTTCGAATTCGTATCCTTTTCCAGCTTCGTTTGGCTCTACCTTAATAAGGACGTGTCCGTATTGACCACGACCACCAGTTTGTTTCACGTATTTCTCTTCGGCTTGTACTGGGTTTTGGAGCGTTTCTCGGTAAGCTACTTGTGGTCGTCCGATGTTCGCTTCAACCTTAAATTCACGTTTCATTCGATCAACGAGAATGTCGAGGTGAAGTTCTCCCATACCAGAGATAAGTGTTTGGCTGGTTTCTTCGTCGGTTTGTACTCGGAAGGTTGGATCTTCTTCTGCAAGTTTTTGAAGGGCCATACCCATCTTTTCTTGGTCGGCTTTCGTCTTTGGTTCGATTGCAATTTGGATAACTGGTTCTGGGAAGGTGATCGATTCAAGAAGGATCGGTGCGTTTTCCGCAGAAAGCGTTTGTCCTGTTCGGACGTTTTTGAGTCCGACTACTGCTGCGATGTCTCCGGCTTTTACGACTTTGATCTCTTTTCGGTCGTTTGAGTGCATTTGAAGAAGACGGCTGATACGTTCTTTGTCTCCTGTTGATGCGTTCAGGGCGTATGATCCAGAATCAACTTTTCCTGAATACACACGAATGTAAGCAAGTTTTCCAACAAATGGGTCGGTGGCGATCTTAAAGACGAGTGCAGAGAATGGTTTTGTTTCGTCAGCTTCTCGCGGTTCAACCTCCTCAGTGTCGGGGTTGGTTCCTTTAATAGGTGGAACATCGAGTGGTGAAGGAAGGAAGTCGTTCACGGCATCCAGCACCTTTTGTACACCTTTGTTCGCTAGGGCACTTCCACAGTAGACTGGGAAGAGTTTGGTTTCAATAACTGCTTTGCGAAGTCCAGCTTTGAGCTCTTCGACGCTAATCTCTTGTCCTTCAAGGAATTTTTCCATAACGGTGTCATCGTTTTCAGCAATCTTCTCAACCAGGATTGCTCGGTATTCTTCCATTTGTTCTTTCATGTCTTCTGGAACTTCTGCGTCGATGACTTTTTCTCCCATGTCTCCTTCAAATTCGTAGGCTTTTCGTTCGATCAAATCGATCACTCCTTTAAAAGAGCTTTCGAATCCAATTGGAAGTTGAGCTGCAACCGCGTGTGGGTTGAGTCGATCGTGTACTGATTTAAGACTCATGAAGAAGTCGGCACCGATCTTATCCATCTTATTCACAAATGCGATTCGAGGTACTCCATACTTGTCGGCTTGTCGCCATACTGTTTCTGATTGTGGTTCTACACCTTGTGACCCATCGAATACGACTACTCCTCCATCCAAAACACGCATAGAACGTTCTACCTCGGCGGTAAAGTCTACGTGCCCTGGGGTGTCGATAATGTTGTATCGGCAGTCTTTCCATTCACATGTTGTGGCAGCTGAAGTAATGGTGATTCCACGTTCACGTTCTTGTTCCATCCAGTCCATGGTTGCCGCACCTTCGTGTACTTCTCCGATTTTATAGGTGATTCCGGTGTAAAAAAGAATACGTTCAGTGGTGGTTGTTTTACCGGCATCAATATGGGCGATAATCCCAAAGTTCCGGAGTTTGCGAAGGTCTTCAGACATGTGATGTTAATTAAAGATTGTTAAATATTTACGTAAGAAAGCCCCCAAAAAGGGCCTTGGTATTATAGGTATGGGAAAGGGGAAGTCAAGGGGAGAAAAAGTTGAAGTTGGTGGTGTTTCAGAGTTTCTCTTCTAGTTTTTTGATACACTTTAGAACTTGGTCGCGATTTTTTGCTGATTTGATCCATTGAGGGAGGCGGCTTTCGAGGCTTTGGTTGGCCCAGCCGGTTTGCGGGTCTTTGGTGCGCTCGCGGATTTTGGCGCTGACATACTCTTTTATATATAGGAGGTGGTCGGCGTTGAGGGCCCAGAGCTCGTGGCGGCCGCAGCGGCTTCGGAGCCAGAGTTTGGGGAAATAGGTGTGGATAGGGAGCGATCCTTTTTTTGTGTATGGACAGGAAGTGCAGGTGAGCTGCTTTTTATCCTTTTCAGTTGTGCGGATGATGGCCTTTTTGTCGCACTTTGGACAGTGGATGAGGACCGTGTCGTAAAACTGGTAGAGGGATTTCCCTTGTGATTTGAAGCGAGATATCATAGATCGAGAGTAGCATTTTTTGGAATTGGAAAAAAGGCGGCTCGGTCGGTCGTTGCTGGTGCAGAAGTGCCCAACGAACGAACTGTGACTGAACCGCCTGGTGCCCGAACTTGAGCGGGAACCGTTGCTTAGGAGTTGGGAAAGAGGGGGATGAGCCCTCTGGCTAGATGAGGATCACCCCCTTCCAGCAATGGGTTGGGGCCGTGAATGGCAGTTTGATGATCATCATCTTCTCCTAGCTGTAGAGAGCCGGGCATTATTGCCGAGCTGTCACCTGATGAGGCGATAGAGGTATAGCTGCTCGGTCATGAATTTGTCAAACACATGGAATGTTTTTTTGTTTTGAGTGGGGATTTGTAGGGTGATGAGATGATTCGAGGAGCCATGGTCCTGGTTATACATTAAAATTTTTCAGTATTGATTTTTTTGAAAAGTGGGCCTAAACTCTTTGCGACCAAAAATTAAGGGTCAATAATTTCTTATGTCAATTTTCTTGAAATTTATGGGGAAAAATGCAGGAGAAAAACCAGAAGTCTTGAATGCAAGCGAGCAGGAAAATGCAGCTCATATGGAGAAGTTTGCGAAGAAAAGGGTTCAAGCGCATGTGAATATTATTGTGATTTCTGCGTTGATGGCGGCTGTTGCTGCTTTGATTGGCTATGGGATTGATAGCGCGCTTGGAACAAGCCCGGTTGGTATTGTTGCGGCTGTGGTTCTTTCGTTTCCGGTGGCGCAGTTTGTGATTATTAAACGTTTACGATCGCTTTAAATGGATAGTTCAATGAATATTTCGGTGGCGCCAGACGTCTTAATGACGATTGCTGGAGTAAATGTGACTTCGAGTATGTTTACTGCAGTGTTTGTAACGCTTTTGCTTTTTGCTTTCGTGTTTTATGTGAAGGCAAAGTTGAAGATTGTTCCTGGGAACGCGCAGATTGCTGCTGAAGGTGTAGTTGGATTTTTCTACGATCAGCTTGTGCAGGCATATGGTGGTGATAAGAAGAAGGCAAAGCGATACTTGGGGCTGATTGTGTCTTTGTTTTTGTTCATTTTTATATCGAACCAATTTACGATCATTCCTTTGACGCAGAGTATTGTGTCTGATGGGGTGAATGTTTTCCGTGCACCGACATCACACTTTAGCTCAACGATTGCTTTGGCGATTATTACCTTCCTCGTTTCGAATGTGATTGCGATTAGTATGTCGCCGACCAAGTGGATAGGGAACTTTATTAAGATTGGATCGTTCCTTAAGATTCGAAAGCCTGCAGATATTGGTCAGGCTTTTTTGGATGTGTTTCTTGGAGTTTTGGATATTGTTGGTGAGCTTGCGAAGGTGATTTCACTTTCAGCTCGTCTTTTTGGGAATATTTTTGCTGGAGAAGTGATGATTGTTGTGATTGCCGGACTTTCAACATTTACGCGATACATTATTCCGGTTCCGTTTTATGCACTAAGCCTTCTGTCTGGATTGATTCAGGCGTTGGTGTTTGCGGTTCTTTCGCTCTCGTTCATTTCTGGTATGCATAACACGATTGAAGAGGCAGTGGAGCAGGGGAAAGAGGATAGAGCAAAAAAGAAAGAGGCTATGGCCACCTAATATACTTATTAATTATTCATTTACTTCATAATTTTTTATTCACATGGATGAAGCAATTAAATTTCTCGCAGCAGGTATCTGTATGGGTCTTGGAGCCCTTGGACCTGGTATTGGAGAAGGATTTGTAGCCGGTAAAGCTATTGAAGCTATGGCTCGTAACCCAAAAATGGCTGACAAGATTTTCTCGAACATGCTTGTTGGTATGGCGATTACTGAGTCGACAGGTATCTACGCCCTTGTTGTCTCCTTGATCCTCCTCTTTGTCGTTTAGTTTTGTTTTGGGGGTGTCAGCTTCGCCGAAATCTCCTCAATGTATATTTCATACATCTCGTACGATTTCGGCTCGCTTCCTACCCAAAACAGAAACTATTCCGACAAAATTGGAAAAGTACGCGAAGTCACACATTAATTATTTACGCGAATCATTATGGAAAGTTTAGGCCGCTTAGGCATTGATATTACGAGTCTGCTCATTTACGCAGTGAACTTTGGTCTCATTGTGTTCGTGGTTGGTAAGTTCTTTACCAAGCCGGTTATCGAGATGATGGAAAAGCGGCGCAAGGTGATTGCTGACAATGTTGGTGAAGCTGAAAAGCTGAAAGAAGAGTTGGTGAAAGCTCGCGAAGCAATGGCAAAAGAGAAGCAAGAAATGCAATCAAAGATGGACGAGGAAATGAAGAAAATGAATCAGGAGATTGAGCAAAAGCGCAAAGATGCTGATGCTGAAATTGACGCGAAGAAGGCGAAGATGATCGAGGATGTGAAGAAGGTTGTGAACGAAGAGAAGGCCAGCTTGAAAGCTGGTGTTCAGAAAGAGGTTCTCTCTTTGGTTGAAAAGATGGTGCTCCACATTGTGCACAACAAAGTGCCGAAAGATGTGATTGAAGAGAGCACACAAGAAGCATGGAAACTTTATAAGCAATAATATGTTTTTAACGACACTTGGATCATTTCTGCGGGATGCCCTGAAGCTCATGAAGGATGAGCAAGGATTTCTGAAAATGGATGAAAATGGGCGGCGAGCCGCGATCAAAAAACATCTTGGTGACTATCCTGAATCGTTTGCCAACTATTTGGCAACAGTGAAAGATGCGTCGTTCCTAGATCAGATCCAAGGGTCCATCAATTTTATGAATGATGGTATTTTGCCAGAAAATAAGCAGCTTTTGGAGGCTTTGGCTGACTACGCTGCCAAGGAGTTTGCTCCAAAGTTGGACCTGTTTGATCGAAGCTTCTTCTTTGAAGAGGAGGCGAAACAGATCCAGCAATTAAAAGAAGTGTTTCCAGGAGAGTCGTTTTTCCAAAAGGCAATGCGAGACTATGTTCTTGGATCGACCTATCAAGAGATTTCAGAGGAAGCGCAAAAGTTCCTCCGTGATTATAAGGAAGAACCAACCATTATTGTTCAGTCATCACAAGAGATCGAGAAGGGGATTCGCCAGGAAGTGCGCGCGCATTTTGCAAAAAAACATCCATACTCATTTTTGGAGTTTCAAATTAATCCGCAAATTATTGGAGGGCTTCGAGTGTTTATTGACGGAAAGGTCATGGACCACTCGTGGCTTTCGAAGATTCAGAAAATTTCTCAACTTGCTTATCAATTATCTTAATTATTCACTATGGCAACAGATCAACTACAAGTATTTTTAGAAAACATTGAAGAGGCATTCTTTTTGGACCGAGATGAGTCGGAAGGTGGTGAGAAGCGTCACGGAGTGATTCAATCGTATAAGGATGGGGTTATTGCCGTGAAAGGTTTGACCGGTTTGAAGATGGGAGAAGTGATTACTGTTCAGGGAACGAACAACCAGGCGCTCGTGATGAACCTTGAGAAAGACATGGCGTACGCTCTCGTTCTTCAGTCTGGAGAAGGGGTTCGTGAAGGACTTTTTGTGGAAGCGAACGGACAGTTCTTGGATCTGGGAGTGAGCGACGATGTGATTGGACGTGTACTTGATCCTATGGGTGAGCCTGTAGATGGTGGAAGCGCGATTAAAGAGGACAAGCGATATTTGCATGAAAAGATTGCTCCAGGTGTGATGACTCGTAAGTCAGTGCACCAACCAGTGCAAACTGGAATTCTTGCGATCGATGCGCTTGTGCCGATTGGACGTGGACAGCGTGAGTTGATTATTGGAGACCGTCAGACAGGTAAGACTGCGGTTGCGATCGACACGATTTTGAACCAGAAAGATCAAGATATGATCTGTATTTATGTGGCGGTTGGACAACGTGAATCGAAGACTGCGCAAATCTACCGAACATTGAAAGAGCATGGAGCTCTTGATTACTCTTTGATCGTTTCTGCGCCGTCGGCTTCGTCTGCGGTTATGCAGTTCTTGGCGCCATATGCTGGTGCTGCGATTGGTGAGTACTTTATGGACCAAGGAAAAGATGTATTGATTGTATTCGATGATCTTTCGAAGCATGCGGTGGCGTATCGTGAAATGTCACTCCTGCTCCGACGACCACCTGGACGTGAAGCGTATCCTGGAGATGTCTTTTATCTTCACTCTCGACTTTTGGAGCGAGCTGCGAAGTTGAATGAAAAGTATGGAGGAGGTTCTATGACGGCTTTGCCTATCATCGAAACACAAGCTGGTGATGTATCGGCTTATATTCCAACCAATGTGATTTCGATTACTGATGGACAGATCTTCCTTGAAACGGATCTCTTTAACCGTGGTGTCAGGCCAGCGATTAACGTTGGTATTTCTGTATCGCGTGTGGGAGGATCGGCTCAAACAAAGATTATTAAGAAGATTTCTGGAACACTTAAATTGGAACTTTCTCAGTACTATGAATTGGAAGCGTTTAGTCAGTTTGCTTCTGATTTGGATGAAGCGACCAAGCGAAAATTGACTCGTGGTAAGCGAATTGTGGAAGCGATGAAGCAATCGCAAAACTCGCCATGGAAGTTGTGGCAGGAAGTCGTGATTATCTGGGCTGCGAACGGTGGGTTCCTTGATGCGGTGCCAGAAGACGAAGTGGTGACAAAGATCCATTCACTTATTGCTCACGTTGAAGGAACACAGGCTGGTCTTGTGGATAAGATTATGGATAAGAAGGAGCTGACCGACGATATTAAGGCCGACCTTGAACAGGTTATGAAAGATTTCTTTAGCTAATAATTAACTTTTCGCGAACATATGAGCGGATCACTGAACGAAATTAAGAAAAAGATTAAAGCGACCAAGAATACTCGCAAGATTACCAAGGCGATGCAGTTGGTGGCAGCGAGTAAGATGCGTAAATTCCAAAAGAAAGCGATTAGTTCGCGTGGTTTTGCGTGGGAGCTGTTGAATATTTTGAAGCGAGGATTCGATGAAAATACCGATCTTTCGTTGTGCGAACAGCGTGAAGACGGGAAAACGGTGTTCGTTCTGTACACTTCTGATAAAGGGCTTTGTGGAGCGCTTAATTCGCGTTTGATTAAAGGTCTTTTCCAGTCTGAATTGTGGCTGAATACGCCAGCTGAAGATCGGATTTTGGTGACGATTGGAAAGAAGAGTATGGACTATGCTAAGTACAATCAAATTCCTGTTGATAAATCTTTCAACGGTGTGAACGAAGACATGAGCTCTTTGGAAGCGCTGGATTTGATCGATGCAATTTTGGAATATTGGGATAAGAAGAAAGTGAAGCAGATTGTTATGGCAGCTCCTCATTACAAGAACTCATTGGTGTTCTATCCTGTAGTGAAGACGTTTTTGCCGTTTGGATTGGAGATGATCGACGAGCATTTGAATGCTGAAGCTATGGCAGAAGGATTGGATTCTGTGACGGAAGAGGGCGTTGAGGAAGATTTTGAACCGCCAATGTTGTATGAACCGAGTGAAGCAGAGTTCCAAGAGCAGTTGGTGCTGCAGATTGTACATGCTCTTTTTGTGCAGAGCTTTTTAGAATTGAAAGCGGCTGAGTATTCAAGCCGTATGATTGCGATGCAAAACGCGACGGATGCTGCTGGAGACATTATCCATCGGTTGACACTTCAATTTAACAAGGCTCGCCAGGCAGCCATCACCCAAGAAATTGCGGAGCTGGTGAGCGGATCGATGGCTTAATTATACTAATAAAACTATTCTTTATCTTAACGACATATGGCAACTCAAACTGAGAAACAAATGACTATGGACAATCCATCTGATCTTCCAAAAGGAAAGATTGCTCGGATTGTTGGTGTGGTAGTGGATGTGTATTTTACTGATCACATTCCAGATACGTACTCTGCGCTTGAAGTAGAAGGACAAGACGGAAACAAAGTAGTATTGGAGGTTCAAGCTCACCTTGGAGGTGGAGCGGTTCGAACGGTATCGATGACGACGACTGATGGGTTGGCTGTTGGTGACGAAGTGGTGGATACCAAAGCGCCGATTTCTGTTCCTGTGGGGCCAAATACGCTTGGACGTGTGTTTAGTGTGACTGGTGATGTGATTGATGAAGGTCCTGACATGCCGGACAATGTTGAAACTCGGCCGATTCATGCTGAAGCGCCATCGTTTACAGAACAAAGTGAATCGATGGAAGTGTTCGAAACTGGAGTAAAGGTTATCGACCTGCTTTGTCCATTTATTAAGGGAGGTAAGATTGCCTTGTTTGGTGGAGCCGGAGTAGGGAAGACGGTTATGATGCAGGAATTGATCAACAACGTAGCGAAAGGACACGGAGGATACTCGGTGTTTGCCGGAGTAGGAGAACGAACTCGTGAAGGGAACGATCTTATTGGAGAAATGAAAGAAGCGAAGGTTATCGACAAGCTTGCTATGGTGTTCGGACAGATGAACGAACCACCTGGAGCGCGTATGCGTGTGGCTCTTTCTGGTCTGACTATGGCGGAACGTTTCCGTGATGAAGGAAAGGATATTTTGATGTTCATCGACAACATTTTCCGATTTACACAGGCTGGTTCAGAGGTTTCTGCGCTGCTTGGGCGTATGCCTTCTGCGGTAGGTTACCAACCAACACTTGCGACCGACATGGCGAAGCTTCAAGAACGTATTACTTCGACCAAGACTGGATCGATTACTTCGATTCAAGCGGTATATGTACCGGCGGATGACCTTACTGATCCTGCGCCTGCAACAACGTTTGCCCACTTGGATGCGACTATTTCGCTTTCTCGTGCTTTGGCTTCGATTGGTATTTACCCAGCGGTGGATCCTCTTGATTCAACATCTTTGGCGCTTAAACCAGACATTGTTGGTGAAGAGCACTACCGTGTGGCTTCAGAGGTTCGACAAATCCTTCAGAAGTATAAAGAGCTTCAAGATGTGATTGCTATTCTTGGTATGGATGAGCTTTCTGAAGAGGATAAGTTGACGGTCTACCGAGCGCGGAAGATTCAGAAGTTCCTTTCACAGAATTTCCACGTTGCTGAGCAGTTTACTGGAACTCCAGGACAGTACATTAAGGTTGAAGATACTGTGCGAAGTTTCGCGGAAATCCTTGAAGGAAAACATGACGATATCGACGAAGAACACTTCTATCTTGCTGGAACGATTGAAGAGGTAGTTCAACGCCAAAAAGACGCTAAAAAATAATTGATTGGCGCGAGTGCGCCGTAATTCTACAACCATGCACGACAAGTTTTTGTTCACAATCCGGACACCACAAGAAGAGATCGCCTCGCAAGAGGTTGAATCGGTTTACATTGGGACTGAAAATGGAGATATGATGCTTTTGCCAGACCACGCCTCTTTTTCTGGGGTGGTGAGCTTTAGTCCGGTGGTGTTGAAGGATGGTGAGCATGAAGAGAGTTTTGTTGCGAAGCGCGGGGTGTTGTTCTTTTCGAATACCAAGAACACTGGTGTGCTTTTGGCGGGTCAATGCGATGCTAAAGAGTCTTTGGACTACGAAGGTTTGAAGGATTATTTGGCTTTGATTCAAGAAAAATTGGCTTCTGGAGATACGGAATCGCTGAGCGACTTCCAAATGAAGTTTTTGGAGGGGGAGCGGTTAGCCCTTGTTGAACAGCTAGAAGAGCAATCATAAATTTGTCCGTCGCATTTCTTCGTCAGCTACCTTCTCGCTCACACGCGCATGTTGAATGCGCTTAGTTCGTCTCGTCGTTGCTTCCTTGAACTGCTTGGACTAATTTATGATTGGAGCACAATTAACATCATCCGTCGTCTTTCTGCGCATGAACGATTTCCTGATAAATTTTTGACAAATGCAATTGAATATTTTTGGATGGGCGCTGTGATGATAAATTTCTTTTGTATCATCAATTAATCCACATGAACTCTTTAGAAGCACAGGCGCCAGAGGTTGACGAAACGGTGAGTGAAGAATGTACGTCTGAAGAGCCGATTAGTGGCATACAGGCACAATCTCGATCGAAGATGTTGAAGGAGATTGATAGTGTTGATCAGCAATTGCATCGGTTGTGTGAGGATTGTGATTTTCCTTCAGGTCTTGGTGACTGTGTTGGCGATGTTTATAGAGCTGCTCTTGCCTTCAGTTCTGAAGATCTGCAGATTTTGAGACAATACTCCATTGCTATGATTGATGATGAGCCGTTGCAGCTCTGGTTTTTAGCCCCGGGAATTATTGCACACGCGAAGGCTGGATATGGGCTGCAGGTTAAGGAATCGACTACGGTTGAGGATGTTGATCAGTGGCTGAGCGTGGTTCAGCCCGACCTGGTTCTTTTTGACTATTATTTGAAGGGAAATGAAAAAGGCCCATATTTTGTACGGGCGTTGCGGGAACAATTTCCTGATTTGAACTTTATTGGATTTTCAAGCTCAACACATTCTTCTGTGGACGAGGATTTTCATGATGCCGGTGTTATTGGAACAGTGACAAAGTTTCCTGGGCGTGCGAAAGAATCGCTGCAGGGATTGGCAGCATTTTTAGAAAGCTTAGACTCTTAGTAGGAGGGTCTCTTGTAACGTATTCGATTTTGTTGCGTTATACTGTTTTGCTGCCTAGAATGGGGCAGCTATTCTGCTGTGCGATTGCACCGCTCATTTACTCTTTGTTATGAAAAAGGTCGGAATAAAAGAAACGGCACGCCTGTATTGGCGCCTTGGGAAAACCTATAAATGGTATGCCATCGCAACGGTTTTCGGGCTCTTGGTTGGGGTTGGGGCCCAAATGATTGCCATTATTGCTATGCGTGATTTTTTTGACGTTGTTGTTTCGGAGACGGGGCCAGATGTCATGGAAATGGCTCTGGAAAAACTGGTGTACTTTGCTGGTTGGGAGATGCTGGCTTGGTTGGCCTGGAGGGTGAATGTGTATGCCATTATTCGCTATCAGGTTGGTGCTATGCGTGATTTGTACAACTACTGTTTTGAGTATGTGCATCATCATTCTTACGCATTTTTTGCCGATAATTTTGTTGGATCTCTCGTGAAGAAGGCGAACCGTTTTGTTCGTTCGTTTGAACGAATTGGAGATTTGATTTTCTATAATTTTTTGAGCCTTTTTTATCGAATGTTCATCATCCTGGGTGTTCTTTTATGGGTGAACCAATGGCTTGGGTTGGTGGTGTTGGCTTGGATTGTTGTTTTTATGTCTTTGAATGTGTTTCTCTCGCTCAAGAAGCTGAAGTATGATCGGGCTAAGGCGAATGCAGATTCGAAAATTTCTGCTCAGTTGGCCGATACTTTTACCAATAATCGCAATGTGAAGTTGTTTGTTGGTTTTAGAAAGGAGAAAAGGATGTTTCAAAATTTAACCAAAAGTTGGTCGAGCAAGACAATGAAAGCGTGGGATTTTGATCATTATGTAGAGATGGGGCAGGCTTTATTTATGATTGCTTTGGAGGTTGGAATCTTGTTTGTGGCGCTGCGGCTATGGCAAATGAATGTGATTGTGGTTGCTGATTTTGTTTTGATTCAGCTCTATATGTTGGAAATTTTCCACCAGGTTTGGCCATTTGGGCGAAATGTGCGGGATTTTTATGAGGCTTTTGCAGATGCCGAGGAGATGACAGAAATTCTGGTAGAACCACATGATGTAAAGGATATAGAGGGTGCCAAGAAGCTCAAAGTTTCATCTGGGCGTATCCATTTTGAGAATGTTTCGTTTACGTACAGTGAGGCGGATGACCATGTGATTGCTGATTTTGATTTGACGATTAAATCGGGACAAAAGGTTGCATTGATTGGACCTTCTGGAGGTGGAAAAACTACCATTACGAAGCTGCTCCTGCGATTCTATGATATTCAGAAGGGGAGTATTGAGATTGATGGACAAGATATTGCTAAGGTCACACAAGAAAGTCTGCGAGATTCCATGGCTTTGGTGCCACAGGATCCAATTCTTTTCCATCGATCGCTTATGGAAAACATTCGTTATGGTCGGCAAAGCGCATCGGATGAAGAGGTTCTTGCTGCGTCAAAAATGGCTTATTGCCATGATTTTATTAGTCAGTTCCCGAAGGGTTATAAGACATTTGTTGGTGAACGTGGTGTGAAACTTTCTGGGGGTCAGCGGCAGCGTGTTGCCATTGCTCGGGCAATTCTCAGTAATGCTAAGATTTTAATCCTGGATGAAGCGACAAGCAGCCTGGATAGTGAGTCTGAAATGTTGATTCAGAGGGCTTTGGACAATCTGGTGAAGAATAAAACAACATTGGTGATTGCGCACCGGCTTTCAACTGTGATGTCGGCCGATCGAATTCTTGTTCTCGAAAATGGAAAGATCGTTGAGGATGGCCGGCATTCGGACCTTATCAACAAGAAGGGGAGTATGTATGGGAAGATGTGGGATTTGCAGGTTGGCGGCTATATGTAGCTTGGCTAGTATTGCTCTTCCATTTGATCCAGCATTTGAAGCACGATTGGTATTTGCGCTTGTTGCCCGTTGGCGATCATTTCATCAATGATTTGCTGACGGGCTTCTTGCATGATTTGGCGGGTTGCATCATCGCCGAGTTCGCTATTAACGGTGAATCCGTCGAGATTATAGGTGGAAATATCGAAATTGCTTTCTGTGGTTACGTTAAAGTCTGATTCGGGGATGGTTTCGCTTGGTGTGGTTGGCTCTGGTTCTTCCATGGGTGTTGTTTCATCAAAGAGATCAGGCATTACGGACTCTTCTTGCCGTTCTTTGTCATAGCGACTTTCATACGGAAATCCGAATTCGCCGGAAATCTCTACCATAAGATCGTCCCAGAAATTTTCTAAGTGGGGCCAAACAGCGAACATTCCAAGCAATATTGCTCCAACAAAAAGGATGAGAACTAAACGACCACGGTCGTTTTTGACACCAGGTGGCGTAACGGGTTGATATTGGTTCATAGAAATTTTTTATAGGAGCATTGTATCATAGAAAAAATGGTGCAAATATTGATATTTTTATGACATAACTGTACATTGCTTTCTCTTAAAGGAAAACTTATGGGTTTACCACATCGACCGATAGAGCGGCTAAAAGTGGAGCAGCAGGTGGAAAAGTTTTTGGATGATAATAATATCCGAGAGCGTTACCGTAAGCAGTTTCGGATCAACTTAATGGAAGTTTTAGCATATTGTGAAGATGCTGCTCTTCAGCCATTGAAGGACAAAAGGGTTGTTATGGTGGATGATGCTATCAATATGTTGATTACTCATGTGCCTGCATTGATTGGTTGCTGTGAGTCTGGCTATGGTATCCACTTTGATGGTAGAGGAGGTATAGAAGAGCTATGTGGTCTTATTCAAGAGAGTGAACCAGATGTGGTTCTTATGGACTACGATTTTGATACTGGCGTTGGTGGAACGGTTTATTTGACTGAGCTACATCCGGTTATGCCAAACATTGATTTTGTTGGATTTTCTACCCAGGGAAGTTTTAAGGCCGATTTTCTTGAGGCAGGGGCTATTGGATTTTTGAGAAAAGACCTTTCAGAGCCAAAAGGTAGCATGTTTGATTTGGCAGGTATTCTTGCTAAACAGGAAGGGTAAAGATCCGTTCGCGAATGGTCTCTTTTAGGGTTTTCAGTCCTTCTTTTTTGGCGGTTGAGACGAAGCATGGTGTATGTTTTTTGTACTTGCGGGCGAGCCTTTCTGGGTTTTTTTTGTGCGGAAGATCGGTTTTGTTAAAGACATAAATGGATGGCTTTGTGAGCACATCAATTTGGGCTAGGATTTCGTTCACGGTTTTAATTTTGTCGTTCATTTTTGGATCGGAGATGTCGATGACATGGAGCAAGAGGTCGGCTTCGATGGTCTCTTCCAAGGTTGATTGGAATGATTTGATGAGTTGGGGAGGGAGGTTTTGAATGAATCCAATGGTGTCGGAGATGAGGACTTCGCTTGGTGGGCGTTGGCCAAAGTTGGGCTCGAGTGGGGCGTGTTGACCGGCACTCTTTTCGCGAAGCGTTTGCGGGGGGAAGACCAGCTTTCCAACACGGGTGTCGAGGGTGGCGAAGAGCTTGTCGGCAGCTACAGCACCTTTACCCGTTAACGTGTTGAGAAGGCTTGTTTTTCCGGCATTGGTGTAGCCAATGATACCAACGGTTTTAAGGTTTTTGCGTTTGCGACTTTTTCTGTGGAGCTTGCGAACTTTTCGACATTTTTCTAAGTCCTTTTTGATGCTCTGCTCCATCTTTTTAAGGTGGCGTCGCATGAACTCGATGTTTGTTTCTCCTCTTCCTCTTGTTCCGATTCCACCAGCCTGACGTGAAAGCTCTATTCCCATGCCAAAGATGCGTGGTCCCATATGTTTGATGCTGGCTAACTCGATTTCGAGTTTTGCCTCTTTGGTAGAAGCATGCTTTTGGAATATTTTGAGGATGAGATCAATGCGGTCCCAAACTTGGAGATCATGTTTGCGGATTTTTTCGCCAAGGTTGTAGGTTTGGCGCGGTTTGAGCTCGTTATTGATAATAATGATGTTGGCTTTGTGTTTCTTGTCGGCCTTTTCGTTTTCTTCAAGGATTTCGTCGATTTTTCCGCTGCCAAGGTATGTGGCGTAGTTTGGGATCAGTTTTTTTTGGATTTTTTTGACTAAGACAACGCCACCATAGGTTTTGATAAGGTTTTCTGCTTCGGATATGCGGTAGCTGGCCTCTTCTTTCGAGAGTTGCGGAGGAATGCAGTCTATAAGGATGGCTTTGAGCACTTTTTGAGTCATTAAAAAGTCTGGCATCATCAAGCATGGTGCCAGACTTTTGCTTTTTTATCGAGGTTTGCTTATTTCTCGCAGAGTCCGCAGTGTCCTCCAACGTTCCCCATAAGGGCAAAGTTGAGACCCATAGCAAGAAGAGCAAGGTCAGCGTACATTCCAGCAATTCCTGCATTGAGACCAGCTTCGAATCCTTTTGATTTAACAAGGATGATCGCTCCAAGCATAATGAGAGCGATGACTCCTCCACTCAAACGTGTGAGCATACCCTTTGAGTCTTGTGAGGCAATGAGCTTTCCTGCAATGATACCAATACCAGCACCAAGCTCACCAAGAGCTACGAGCCATGCAACGATGACTGGGAGACCCATGGCCTCGGCAAATCCGTCTACGCCCATCATGAAGAGCTTCATGTAGCTTGCGTTGAGGAAAATGACTGCAAGTACTAAACGCATAACCCATGATGCCATTTGAGCGCATTTGCACCCACCTTGTGAATCTTTCATATGAAAATGATTAAGAATGTTAAAACTAAGAGGCATTGTAGCATTAGCCACTCAAAAACCTCAATAGTATTGAAAAAAGAGCCTGTGATATTTATCACAAGCTCTTTTGTTTGTTGATTGATCTCTTTAGTATCGTGCGTAGTGAGCGAAGGCCTTGTTGGCAGCTGCCATTTTGAGTGTGTCTTCTTTCTTCTTTACTGCAGCACCTTCACCGCCAGCGGCATTTAAAAGTTCAGTTGCGAGCTTTTTGGCCATTGGGGCACCTTTACCTGATCGAGCAGAACCAATGATCCATCGGAATGCTAATGCAATCTGACGGTTTGGTTTCACTTCAACAGGAATTTGGTAGACTGATCCACCAATACGCTTTGCTTTTACTTCCATGTTTGGTTTCACATTGTCGACCGCACGTTGGAATACCTTTTCAGGATGTTGATCCTTCTTGGAAATGATTCCAAAGGTATCCTTGAAAATGCGTCGTGCAGTGTTCTTCTTCCCATCGTTCATCAAGTAGTTGATGAATTTTTCCTGAAGGGGAGTTGAGTTTTCCGGGATGTGAGAGCTTCTTTTTTGAGCCATTGTTTAGTTGATTACTCTAATTTTTAGGTTTCTTAGCACCGTAGCGTGATCGACCTTGTTTTCGATCGCTTACACCTTGGGTGTCGAGCTTTCCTCGAATGATGTGATAACGCACACCTGGAAGGTCTTTTACCTTTCCTCCGCGAATCATAACCACGCTGTGTTCTTGAAGGTTGTGTCCTTCACCTGGAATGTAGGCATTCACTTCAACACCGTTAGTAAGCCGTACACGAGCGTACTTTCGAAGCGCTGAGTTCGGTTTCTTTGGTGTCATAGTGGTTACCTTCAGGCAAACACCACGTTTTTGTGGAGAAGGAGATTTAACAGATTTATTCTTCAATGTGTTGAAGGTGGTCTGCATAGCCGGAGACTTGCTCTTTTTTGACTTGCTTTGGCGTCCTTTCCGAATGAGTTGGTTGATTGTTGGCATACGTTTTATGTGTTAGAGATCACACATTCGTGCGATCTGGCTTGCCTACTTTACAGAAATGAACCGTAAAGTGCAAGCCAATTTTACTAGATAATGGCGAACTGACGTTCTTCCTCTCCCGGTGCTTCTTCCTCTGTTGCAGCAGCAGGAGGCATGTATTCCGGATTGAGTTTTTTGTAGGTCTCTCCGGCAGGAATGAGCTTACCGATGATAACGTTTTCCTTGAGTCCTTCAAGGTTGTCGATGCGGTTGGTTGTAGCAGCTTCAACCAGTACGCGGATAGTTTCTTGGAAGGATGCGGCAGAAAGCCAACTATCGGTACAAAGAGAAACACGTGTGAGTCCAAGAAGGAGTCGGTCACCCTTGGCAATCTTCTTGCCTTTCTTTTCGAGTTCGCGATTGACCTCTTCAAAGCGCATAATATCGGTCATTTCTCCTGGGAGGAACTTGCTGTCTCCTGCATCGAGGATTCGAACCTTGGAAAGCATTTGTCGAGCGATGATCTCGATGTGCTTGTCGTTAATGGTTTGTCCTTGTGAAGCGTAGATGCTCTGTACCTCGGTCATGATGTACTTTTGTACGGTGTAGAGGTCGGTGAGCTTCATGAGTTCACGGAGATTGAAGTGTCCGGTCGTAAGGGCTTGTCCCTTGGTCACTGTTTGGTTGTTTTGAACCTTGAGTGTTCGTCCAAATGGGATTTCGTACTCCTTCTCTACGTTTCCTTCACTGACAACAACAACGTGATCTTCTTCTGCTGAAAGGATCTTTCCTGGGCTCTTGGTTCTAATGACGCTCTTGTTGTGCTTGTTCTTAGCAAGAACATCTTTTTCTTTTACGACGTCACCTTTCTTCACGATGACTTCGTAGTCAGAAGTGATGTCGTAACCGTCTTCAACTGGTTCTTCAGAGATAAGTGTGAGTTGAGTTTTTCCGCTCTTTCGTGAAACCTTCACTTTCCCGTTGATCTCTGCCAAGAGGGCAGGGACTTTTGGCGTTCGGGCTTCGAAGAGCTCTTCTACACGAGTCAAACCTTGTGTGATATCTCCTTCACCGGCTACACCACCCATGTGGAAGGTACGCATAGTAAGCTGCGTTCCAGGTTCTCCAATACTTTGAGCGGCGATAATTCCAACGGCGGTTCCAACTTCTACTGTGTCGTTGGTTCCAAGGTCTTTTCCATAACATTTCACACAGATTCCGCCCTTGGTTTGGCAGGTCATAACTGATCGAACGAGCACCTTTTCGACAGTATTGTCAGTAATGGCTTTGAGCACATCTTTGTCGATTTCGGTGTCGGCTTCAGCAATAACTTCGCCAGACTTTTCGTCGGCTACTGGCTGTGCCAAGACACGTCCGTAAATGCGGTGTTCAAACGATTCACCAATCTGTTCACTTTCTTCACGAGTCACTTCGTGGGCAAAGCTTGATCCGCAATCGTCTTCACGGATAACAACATCTTGTACGGCATCTACCAAACGACGTGTGAGGTATCCAGCTTCGGCTGTCTTCAAGGCTGTATCGGATTTACCTTTACGTCCTCCGTGTGTCGCGATGAAGTACTCAAGAATGGTAAACCCTTCTTTAAGGTTGGATTTAATTGGGAGCTCAATGGTTCGTCCGGCTGGATTGGCCACGAGTCCTTTCATTCCGCAGAGCTGAGTAATTTGTCCCCAGTTACCACGCGCTCCAGAGTTGATCATGTAGTGAAGATCGTTTTCGTCGTCGATACTTCCGATCATAGATTGGGTGATGTCAGACTTGGCTTGTGACCATACTTTAATGGTGTGGTTGTAGCGTTCGTCGTCAGTAATGAGACCCTTGTTGAAGAAGTCTTGAATCTTCTTAATAGCTTCTCCTGCTTCGTCGATGATCTTGTCTTTTTCTCCTGGGATTACCATGTCGTCTTGTCCAATTGAAAGTCCTGATCGGGTTGCGAAGAGGAATCCAATACGCTTGAGTTCGTCAGCAACGCGTGATGTGACTGCGTTTCCGCACTTTTCGAAGCAGTCTCCCACGAGTCGTCCAAGTTTTTTCTTGTCGATGGTTTCGTTGAGGTATCCGATCTCTTTTGGAAGGAGGCTGTTGAAGATGATTCGTCCAATAGTTGTTTCTTTGAGCTCGGTTTCTTCTCCTTCTGTTACACGAGCAACAATAGGGGATTGAAGGTCAACGTACCCCATTTGGTACGCCATCATAGCTTCGTTAACGTCGGCAAACTGCATGCCTTCACCAGCTTTCCCTTCGGTCATTTTGGTGAGGTAGTAGCATCCCAAAACCATGTCTTGTGTTGGGGTGATGATTGGATCACCGGCTGATGGTTTGAGGAGGTTTGATGTTGAAACGATGATTTCGTGTGCCTCTTTTTGGGCTGATTGTGAGAGTGGTACGTGGACCGCCATCTGGTCACCATCGAAGTCGGCGTTGAAGGCCGCACAAACGAGTGGGTGAATTTGGATCGCTTTACCTTCTACCAATACTGGTTGGAAGGCTTGGATTCCAAGACGGTGAAGGGTCGGAGCACGATTCAAGAGAACGTGTCGGTTCTTGGTTACTTCTTCCAAGATATCCCATACCTCTTTCTTTCCAGCTTGGATAAGCTTTTCGGCGTTCTTAATGTTGTGAGCGTATCCATCTCTGATCAGTTTTCCAATAACGAATGGTTTGAACAGTTCAAGCGCCATGGTTTTTGGAAGTCCGCATTGGTTGAGTTTGAGTTTTGGCCCAACCACGATTACTGAACGTCCAGAGTAGTCCACACGTTTACCAAGAAGGTTTTGTCGGAAACGTCCTTGTTTCCCTTTAAGCATGTCCGAAAGGGATCGGAGTTTTCGCTTGTCTCCACTGTTGAAGACGGTTTTTCCTTGGCGTGCGCTGTTGTTTAAAAGGGTGTCGACCGCTTCTTGGAGCATACGTTTTTCGTTTCGGCAGATTACTTCTGGTGCTCCAATAGCCATGAGTCTCTTGAGACGGTTGTTACGATTGATAACACGTCGGTAGAGGTCGTTGAGGTCAGATGCTGCGAATCGTCCTCCATCCAATTGAACCATTGGTCGAAGGTCTGGTGGGATTACTGGCAAGACGGTCATAACCATCCATTCTGGGTTGATGCCTGCTTTGAGGAGGCTTCCGGCCAGCTTAATGCGCTTAATAATTTTCTTTTGTTTTTGTCCTGAAGCCTTCTTGAGGTTGGCTTGGAGTTCGTCGATCAGTTTTTCAAGATCCAAGTTTTCAATGATTTGGCGGATGGCTTCGGCACCAATTCCTGCTCGGAAGATTTGTCCAAACTTGGTGGACATGTCTCGATATTCGAGCTCAGAAAGGATGTGTCCGATCTTGAGGTTATCAAGGTCGCTCTTGGCTTGTTTGTGCTGTTCGTCGAGCTCTTCTACACGGAGAGCCAACTCTTTTTGAGCTTCTTCGTTTCCTCCTTTGTACTCATCTTGGAGTTTCTTGCGGAGAGTTTTGTACTCTTGTGAGAGTTGTTCTTTGGCTTCGTCTTTGGCAGCTTCGTCCAGTTCGGTCACGATGTAGGCAGCAAAGTAGATGACTTGCTCGATCGCTTTGATTGGAAGATCGATCAAAAGTCCAATACGGCTTGGGGTTGATCGGAGGAACCAAATGTGGCTGACCGGTACAGCAAGTTTGATGTGGGCCATGCGATCGCGTCGAACGCTTGATCGTGTGACTTCTACTCCACATTTTTCACAAATCACACCTTTGTAGCGGATTCTTTTGTATTTTCCACAGTAACATTCCCAGTTTTTGGTTGGTCCAAAAATTCTTTCGCAGAAAAGACCGTCGCGTTCTGGTTTCTGGGTTCGGTAGTTGATGGTTTCAGGTTTTTTTACTTCTCCGTGCGACCACGCCAGAATTTCTTCTGGAGAGGCGACCGAGATAGAGATGGAATCAAAGTAGTCAAGTTGGTTGACTGTTTGTTTCTCTTGGGTTTGTTGTGCCATATGGGTGGAGATAAATTATTGTTGGGAGGGTTTTGACCTTGCGGTCGGTGCCTTGCGGCAATGGTTGTTAGAAATGTTAGAGACCAAGGTCTGAATCGATGTCGATTGATCCGCTTCCACTGTCTGATGCAACTGCAACCGGTTCTTTCTTCTCTTCTTGTGGTTGTTCAGTTGGAGTTTCTGCGGTTGGTTCCGGTGTGGATTCAGTAGCAGTTTCAGTGGCTGAAGTTTCTGTTGGTGCTTCAGGTGATTCTGTTGCTTCTGAAGGTGTTGCTTCTGATTCAGTTGATTGGGCTGGAGTAGTAGCTGTTTCTTTGGAAGAAGATTCAGAAGATTCTTGGTAGTCCATATCTTCATCGCCTCGTTTGTCGAGCATGATCATGTCTTGAACGACGATTTCTGTTCGGAACTTTTTTACGCCTTCTGGGGTTTCCCAGTTGCGGGTTTTGAGGTATCCCTCAACGTAAACCAATTTTCCTTTCTTAAGATATTGTTCACAAATTTCCGCGAGTTTTGCCCAGGCAACCAGGTCGTGATATTCAACAGAATTCTGTTTTCGACCATCTTTGGTGGTCCATTCACGATTGGTTGCGAGGCCAAAGGTTACAACGCTTTGTCCGTTTGGCGTTTCGCGCATTTCTGGGTCCCGCGTGAGGTTTCCAATAAGGATGACTTTATTAACACTTCTCATAGTTTAATTATTGTTAGGTTATTCGAATGTCGCTGAACGACTGATATGGTTACGATTTTTCTTCTTCCAGTTCTTTTTCGAGCTCTTCTGCTTCAGCGATTTCGTCTTCAGTTGGTTCGTCGTCTGAATCTTCAGAAGGTGCATCTTTTTCGCTCATGGTTTCTGGATCGACTCCCTCTTTTTCAAGGTTTTCGGCCAGATTTTCATCGAGCTCTTCTTTTTCACTGACAGAATCTTTCATAGCTGCTTCTTCTTCCAAGCTTTGTTCAATAGTGTACTCTTCCTCTTCGCTCGCAAGGAGTTCGGTTTTTTCTGTTTGGAGGAGTTTGACGCTGAGTCCAAGACTCTGGAGCTCCTTGACCAAGACGTTGAACGATTCTGGTGTTCGAGGTTTCTTAATGGTTTCACCCTTCACGATCGATTCGTATGCTTTGGCACGACCATAGACGTCATCGGACTTAATGGTGAGCATTTCTTGGAGTGTGTGAGCTGCTCCGTATGCTTCGAGCGCCCATACTTCCATTTCTCCAAAACGTTGTCCTCCGTGTTGGGCTTTACCTCCAAGTGGCTGTTGTGTCACGAGTGAGTACGGTCCAACTGAACGTGCGTGGATCTTGTCTTCAATCAAGTGGCTCAACTTCATGATGTACGTCACACCAACGGTTGTTTCACGGTCGAACTGTTCACCGGACATTCCGTCGAAGAGTTGCACTTTTCCGTGTGTTGGAAGTTTGGCTTCTTCAAGGAGTTCGGTGATTTTGGCTGGAGCAATACCGTTCAACGCTGGGGTTGCAACGGTGATTCCGAGCTCTCTGGCTGCCCATCCTGCATGTGTTTCCAGAATCTGTCCAATGTTCATACGGCTGGATACACCGAGTGGGTTGAGGATGATGTCGACTGGCGTTCCATCAGGCATGAAAGGCATGTCTTCTTGTGGAACGATGATCGAGATTACACCCTTGTTTCCGTGACGTCCCGCTACTTTGTCTCCAATAGAGATTTTTCGAGTTTGTGCCACGTTGACTTTAATTTGTTGGTTGACTCCGGTTGGGAGTTCGTCACCGTTCTTTCGGCTGAAGATTTGCACGCCGACGACTTTTCCACCTTCCCCTCCTGGGAGGCGGAGAGATGTGTCTTTGACGTCGCGGGCTTTGTCGCCAAAGATGGCGCGGAGGAGGCGTTCCTCTGCGGTCAGTTCGGTTTCTCCCTTTGGTGTAATTTTACCAACCAAAATGTCTCCTTCGTGCACGGTTGCACCGATTCGAATGATTCCGTTGTCGTCCAAATCTTTCAATCGAGCTTCACCGACATTTGGGATGTCTCGAGTGATCACTTCTGGTCCAAGCTTGGTATCACGCATGTCGATGGTGAATGTTTCGATGTGAACAGAATCGAAGATTCCATCCTTCACCACACGATCAGAGATAATAACCGCATCCTCGAAGTTGAATCCTTGCCATGACATGTATGCCACGAGAAGGTTTTGTCCGAGTGCTACTTCACCCTTGTCGGTTGCAGCACCGTCAGCAAGGATGTCTCCACGTTTTACTTTTTGTCCTTTTACCACGAGTGCTCGTTGGTGAATACAGGTTCCTTGGTTACTTCGTTGGTATGTGTGGAGTTTGTAGGTTGCTTTCTTACCGTTCTTATAGAGAACGACAATCTGTTCTCCATCCACATAAGAGATGGTTCCGTCTTCTTCGGCGAGGACGACTTGTCCGCTACTCTTGGCTGCGAGCTCTTCCATACCGGTTCCAACGACTGGAGCTTTTGGAGAGATGAGCGATACAGCCTGACGTTGCATGTTTGAACCCATGGATGCACGAGTGTTGTCATCATGCTCCAAGAACGGGATCAATGCTGTGGTTTCTGAAATAATCTGTTTTGGAGAGACGTCCATGTGGGTTGCCTCTTTGGCATCGATGATGCTCGCTTCACTGTCTACACGGGCAGACACACGTGGGGTCATGATCTGACCAAGTTTGTCGAGCTCGGTGTTGGCCTGAACGATGGTGAGGTCTTTTTCTTCGTCAGCATCGTAGTATTTGATGTCATCTTTTACGTATGGGATGACTGGAATTTCGTCGAGTCCTGACTTTTCGAGGTCCTTTGCAAGCTTGGCATCAATAACGGTTCCAGTCTTAGCAAGGAGTTTTCCTTTGCTGTCTTTGACCGGTTTTCCAATGGTTCGTCCTTCGAGTTCTGATGCTTTTGGCTCGCAGGTTTGTTTGACTTCTCGGAATGGTGTTTCAATAAATCCGTATTCGTTTACACGAGCATACGTTCCAAGGTGGACAACGAGTCCAATGTTTGGTCCTTCTGGTGTAGAGATCGGACAGATACGACCATAGTGAGATGGATGCACGTCACGAACATCAAACGATGCACGTTCACGTGAAAGTCCACCTGGTCCCATTGCAGAGAGACGACGTTTGTGCGCCAATTCTGCAAGTGGATTGGTTTGATCCATGAACTGTGAAAGCTGTGAACTTGCAAAGAATTCACGGAGTGCCGCTGTGATCGGCCTTGAGTTCACCAATTGTGTTGGTGTTACGGTCTCAAGATCCATTACAGTCATACGATCTTTCGCAATACGATCGGTTCGAAGAAGTCCAACGCGGAACTTGTTCTGGACGAGTTCTCCAACGGCTCGAACACGTCGGTTTGAGAGGTGGTCAATGTCGTCTGGGCTTGCTTGTCCGTTGTTGAGGAGAATCAAGTGCTTGAGAATGTGCACCAAGTCAGAAACTTGGAATGTATGGTTATCTTTCTTGTTTGGTACGTCAATTTGGAAGCGTTTGTTGAGTTTGTATCGCGCTACTGGCCCCATGTCGTACTTTCGATAGTCGAAGAACATTGATTGGATCAATGATTTCGCGTTTTCTGGAGTCGCAAGATCTCCAGGTCGAATCTTCTTATAAATGTTTTGGTATGCTTCGTCTTCTGTCTTGGCACCATCTTTGTCCAAAGTGTTTTGGATGAAATCTTTTTCTGGTCCCATGATTTCGTCGGCAAAAAGATCTTTAATCTCTTTATCGGTTGCGTATCCGAAGACACGGAGAAGAGAAGTGATCGGGATTTTTCGCTTTCGGTCGATTTTCACGGTGATGATTCCTTTCTTATCAGTTTCAACTTCGAGCCATGCACCACGCTTTGGAATGATTTTTGCATTGTGCATTCCAGGTGCGGTGTTGTTGGTTGAGAAGAATACACCTGGTGATCGAACCAACTGACTGACAACAACTCTTTCAATACCGTTAATAATGAAGGTTCCACGGGTGGTCATGAGTGGGATTCCTCCAAGGAAAACGTCTTGCTCTTTAATTTCTCCAGACTCTTTATTAATAAGTTGTACGTGCACCTTGAGTGGTGATTCGTACGTAAGGTTCTTCATTTTGCAGGTTTCTGCGTCGTACTTTGGTTCTCCAATTGAGTGTTCCAAAAAGTGGAGTTCAAGCTTCTTGCCAGAGAAGTCTTGGATTGGAGTGATTTCGTCCAAAAGGTCACGAATTCCGTCTTGAAGGAACCATCGGTATGAGTCGATTTGTACTTCGATCAAGTTTGGAAGTGGTACTTTTTTGTCGATTCGTTCAGAGAAGAATTTTCGTTCACTTTCTTCTTTAATATATGCTTCGATTTTCGGGATCAGTGAGTTCACTTCGTCGAGGACGCTTTGTGAAGCCTTTTTCTTTGAAAGTGTTTTAAGCTTCTTGGTGGTCTTTACTTCAGACACATTTGAAGTGGCTTTCTTGGTTTTCGTCGCTTTAGAAGGAGCTTTCTTAATAGCTCGTGTTGCGGTCTTTTTAGAAGGCGCTTTTTTGATGACGGGCTTCTTTTTTGCTGCTGTTTTCTTGTCAGCAGAAATTTTCTTCTTTGCAGAAGATGCCGCTTTCTTTGCTGGGGTAGCTTTTTTGGCGGCAGTTTTTTTCTTTGGCATAGATAAAAACGTGAAATAATAGCTGAGGAAAGCGCCATTCTGAGGCGCTCACAGGACTATCTTCCACAACACAATCGGTATACCTTAATATAGGTAATCAGTCTGATAGCTGGGCAAATTCTATAGATTTTTGTAGCTTTGTCAAATGAATTTTGAGGGATTTTATAGAAAACTCTCCTCCCCCCAATCAGCAATTAGATTTTATCGAGTAGAGATTATCGGGAGGATAAATTTTTGAATACTTGACTCATCTTTGTGAATAGAGAATATTAACAACTCGTTCTTTGTTAATTTGGATCTGAATAAAAGGATGGAGTGAAGTTGTTTCCGAAAAGTTACAGTTGTGCTTCAAGCGCTGCTTGGGAGCCAAATAACAACAAGGAGTTCGTCTGATATGATTTACAAAAAGCTTCTGCCGATCGCTCTTGCTTGGGCATTGTTTGTTGGTTGTTGCACTGGCCTCGATGCAATGGTTCAGAATTATTATACGATTTCTTTCCGAGGGTGGGTTTTCTCTGGATTTATCTCTTCATTTTTTCTTCTTACTGCCGGTGTGAACTGGCTGGGAGTAAAAATCCAGCGACCGCGACTGCGTGACGTGGACTTGTACTACAAGTTGATCCTTGCCAGTTTTATCCTTGGAATCGTGAACTTTTTTGGACTACTGCTGATTGGGGCTGTGTTTGAGAAGTTCCATTTGATAGAGGTGGGGATGCTGGCATTGGCCAGTTTCTGGCTGGCGGCGTTCTACGTTGTGGGCGTCCGGGATGCTATCTTCACGGAGGAAGGAAACTCTGAAGCATGAGCGCGGGGATGCGGACTGAGTCAACGCGACTTCACTCCCCATCCTTTTGTTCAGATGTTATTTTGTTTCACCTTCTTCGCTTTTTTTTGGTTTTGTCAGATAGGTATGTAATGGTGGTCAGGATTTTTTTTGCCTCTTTAGAATTGGGATCGATGAGGATGTGGTGGAGTGCTTCTTCTTCGCTGGTAAAGAATTTTAAGCTCAATTTTTCTGATGGTCGGATTTTGTGGTGGAGCACTGAAAAATTTTCGGATGCAAGTTTGGTGGAGGCGTTCGATTTGGGGTTGAGGACGGCTGTGCGAATAAGTTTTTCGGGAACGTTGTTTTTGACACTTTCGACCATCCTTTTTGATTGTTCGGGTGCTGGTGGGTTTTGTCCTGGAATGAGAACGAAACATCGTTTACAGTCGAAATCGTTGATGACATGAATGAGGAATTCAATCGATTTGTCCCAATCGGAGTCGGTGGGTGGAGTGTCTCCGTGTACCATAATGGCAACTGGAGATGAATCGGCTTCAACCAATGCAAAAGAGAGTGTTGGATTCAATGTTTTTTCTAGGATTGGTGTGCTTCGTTTTTGTATGAAGGTTGTGAGTCGTGAGAGTTTGAGATTCATTTTTGTAGAGTCAAATTTACTCAGAAAGCGCTTCAAGGGGTTTTAAGTGTGCTGCCCTGGTTGCAGGGATGAATGCGAAGACTGTTGAGAGTATAACGGCAAAAATGATGATGCCGATGATGGTTGGGAGGTCGTAGACGAGGAGGGTTTCGGGCTTGTGTGAAACATCGGGGAAGGATGCTAAGGCGATGGCGTCGACGGCGAAGCCGGCGAGGTAGGCGATGATGGTTCCGCTGATTCCGCCAATGAGGCCGAGGAGGGCGGCTTCGGTGAGGAAGATTTTTTGGATGTGGGTGCGGGTGGCGCCGACAGCGCGCAGGATGCCGATCTCTTCTTTGCGTTCGTTGACGGCGGAAAGGAAGGTGTTGGCGATGGTTAATCCGCTTACAAAAAGGATGATCAAGCTGATCATGCTGAGCCCGACGGTGATGATGCGGAAGTTTTGTTCAAAGATTTGGATCTCTTCCTGGGCGGAAGAGGTGATGTATCCAAGCGATTCTATCTGCTCTGCGACGATGGGAACGTTCGTTTCTTCATCGACTTCTAAAAATATTTTTGGGTATTTTTCTTCGTAGTTGGGGTCAGCTTCTTGGTTCAACTGGCGTACAACGTCGATTGGTAAGGTGATTCCTACTAAATCGACTTTGGTGGAAAATCCTACAACACGAGCTTTGCGGGATGGTCCTTCGGAACTGAATTGTGGAAGAAAGGTTGATTGTCCGGGAAGAACAATGAATTCGATGCCGGAAATATCTTCCTCTTTAAAGGACGGCAGACTGTTGGTTGGGGCCACGGTGACGTTGTAGAGGTCCACAATGCGGCGGCTGATGATGGCGGGGTATGGCTCCTCTGAACTGTTATTGGCAAGCTCTGGGCGGATGAGATCTTCTTCTAAAAGTTCAAACGGTAGGCCAAAGATCATGCTGTCGGTTTGGAACGATTGGCCAAGGAGCGTGATACGGAGTGACGAAAGATTTTCGTAGTTGATTTGTGGGTAGGTGGCTTCAACGTGGTTGAGCTGTTGGAGTTTTTTTAAATCTTCTGGCTTAAGGCTGTTTTCTGAAAGTTGGGTGAAGCTGCGGAGGAATCCAGCTTCGCCGGCTTTTGGCCTCACGGTTAATTGAGTGAGAGATCCTTTGTTGGTGATGGATTCAATCACAGCGGTGCGAAGTCCATTGCTGAAGGCTAAAATCCCTAAAAGGGAAGCGGTTCCAATTGCGACACCAATGGTGGTGAGGATGGTGCGTCCTTTTTGCGCGAGCAGATTTTTCTTGGCGAGCAGAAACATGTTAGTTCATGAATTTCTTAAAGTTGTTTTTCTTTTTCAGTTTGCCATCTTTGATTTCCACAATGCGATCGGCGTGTTTTGCGACATTGTGGTCATGAGTCACGACGACGAGCGTAATGCCTTCTTCTTTATGAACTGTTTTCAAGAGGGCGATGATGTTTTTGCCGGTCACGGAGTCGAGGTTCCCGGTGGGTTCATCAGCGATGATGATTTCAGGCTTGTTAATAAGCGCACGGGCAATGGCGACGCGTTGTCTTTGTCCGCCAGAGAGTTCTGTTGGTTTGTGGTTGATGCGATCGGCCAAGTCCACTTTCTTGAGCATCGACTTTGGTTGGCGATTGATCTTCCCTTTGTGGAAGAGCTGTGGAATGCCCACGTTTTCCAAAGCGGTCAGGTGTGATTGGAGTTTGAAGTCTTGAAAAATGTATCCGATTTTTTTGCTGCGATACACCGACAGCTTGCGGTCACTCTGTTTTCCTAAATCCAAGCCATCCACTTCAATGGTTCCTTCGGTTGGTGCATCGAGCCCACCGATCATGTGGAGGAGTGTGGATTTTCCTGATCCAGACGGTCCGACGATTGCTAAAAATTCACCCTCTTCGATTTCAAGGGTGATGTTGTGGAGTGCGTGTACAAGCTCGGATCCTATTGTATAGGATTTGGAAACATTACTGAGCTTGATTTTGGTCATGTGCCGCCGGAGTTGTATCTGAAGCTGAAGCGCCTTCTTCTGGGTCTGCATCTTCGGCACTCTTCATGATCTTAACATTTGTAAAGTAGGTATCATAGAAGAGTTTTTGGTCGGCAAGCGATTTCATGAGTTTGTCTTCGTCCCCAGCGTGGAGGAATTTTCCATTAATCTTCATGGAGATGACTCCAGGGAATTGGTCCTGTTTGAGTTTGGTCAAAAAGCTTTCTAATGCCACCACTCCTTTTTCTGGTGGTGCGTATGGTGTTCCAGCACGAAGGTTGGAAAGGTGCACGCACACGAGGTATTTTTTGAGTGTTCCGTAGACTCGAATAACATCCTCTTTTCGCTTTCCAAGTCGAGCGGTGTCAATACAGGCATGTTTGAATTTCTTTAAATCAAGGATGTTGCCCATGGCATGTTCGGGAATAATCCCAAAGAACGATTTTGAAGGAGCATTTTCCAATGCAATAGAAATGTTCTCTTTTTGCCGCATTTTTGGAATCTCGTTCTTCATCCAACTAATGAATTTGTAGTCAAAAAACTTTGGTGGTTGAACCACGACAATGCGAGCACCAGTCTTCTTAGCAATATCAACAGCCAGCTTAATGTTGCGAGAGTTTGAATGAATTGGTGCAGAAACAGAAAGTACTGGAATTCCAACCTGCTCAGAAAGAGCGGCGATGTAATCCGCATTCATAGTGTCGAAATTTCGTGGATCCATGGCCAAATCGATTCCATCGAACCCAGCATCTTTTACAATTTGAAAGATGCGGTTGAGACCATATCCACGCAACGAATCTGTTGATAGTGCAAGCATGTTTTTTGTTTTAGACTCCCTCTATTGTAGCATATTTTGGTGGGCAATGGAAGGCGTCCCTTGTGCCTGCAAAGGGTTTTGGCTAGGATAGTTCTGGTTTAACGACAGATATGCAAAACGCACCGACATTTCAGAAATCTTCCTTGGGGCCGCGTCGAAATATGATTAATTTGGACGATTGGCCAAAGGTGATGCAAATTTTTCAGGAAGGCCGCTATAGAGAGGCATTTTTGGCGATTTTAAACTATATTAATGCGGAACAAGTGAAGAAGTATGGAAATGAGGATCAAACGCATTTTGAGTTTAAGCATGGTTCAACGGTGGTGTATGTGGATGTGGATGATAAAGATTATAAGGTTAGTGCGCCGTTTTTGAGGGTGACGGGGGACAAAGTGGTGCCGTTTTTGCGACAGGTGACAGAGTTGAACTTTAATACGTTGGTTTTGCCACGTTTGGCTTTGAAGGATGATGTTTTGACGTTTGAGTTTGCTTCACCGATTGATGGGAGTTTTCCATATAAGGTGTATGATCTTTTTAAGAATATTTGCCATACGGCTGATAATTTTGACGACTTTTTTATTGAAAAGTTTGGGGTCGAACATGCGGAAGATTTAAAGGTTGAGCATTATGATGATTCAGAAGTGGATGCGTTTTATGAGCAGTTTCAGGGAACCTTGAAGGAAGCCATGGAGTTTGTGAATTACTTTGAAGGACGGCGTTTGTATGCGTTTGCCAAGGAGATTTTGATTATGGAATTACAGCGATTAGACTACTCGTTGCGGCCGCAGGGATTTTTGAAAGGAGAGATTGAAAAGATTATTAAGGGATTGAAAGCTCGGGAGGCTGATGATCAGAAATTGATGAAGCAGAAGCCGGAAGTCGTGAAATTGCAAGAGATGGAGAAGGAAAAGTTTGCGAAATCGATGTATAAGGTGGAGGTTTTTGTGCCAGAAGGCGGAAAGATGGATTTGATGGGTGTGAAGAACTATTTTAAGAAGACCGTTGAAGATGCGGAGAAAGATTTGGAGCGACGATCGTATGAAGGTGCGTATTTGATTTTGGCCGGTGATATTTATTCGCTCCTTTTCTATAATGATTTGCCGGAGGATATTTATACAACATTGGTTGGATTTCTGGAGAAGGCCAGTGGAAAGCCGTGGCCAGATGCCGATACGATCCTTTTTGATGGGGTTAAACAGTTGATGAAATAATTTTTTCTTATGAAGAATCCAGACATTTCAAAAGCGATTGTGCGTGTTGCTACGGCGGCTGGTACAGGAAGTGGATTTTATTTGAAGGAAAAAGATGTGGTGGTGACGAATCACCATGTTGTGGGGACGAGTCGAGAGGTGTCTTTGGAAACACAGTCGAAGGATCGGATTACAGCGAAAGTTATTTTTGTGAATCCGGTTGATGATATTGCTTTGTTGCAGCCGAATGGAACGATTGACGCGCCGGAGCTGCAGTTGGCGGTGGATGGATCGGTTCAGAATTCGCAGAAGGTGTCAGTGTTGGGATTTCCTTTTGGAATGCCATTTACTGTGACAGAAGGGATTGTTTCTTCGCCGAATCAGCTCATGAATGGGCGCAAGTATATCCAGACGGATGCGGCAGTGAATCCTGGGAATAGTGGTGGACCGCTTATGAATGAGGATGATCAGGTTATTGGTATTACGACGGCGAAGTTTCAGTCGGCTGATAATGTGGGTTTTGCGATTCCGATTCGGGATTTGATGGACGATTTGGCCTCTTTGGATGAAAATGCGGAGCGCAAATTTTCGGCAAAATGTCCGTCGTGTGATGCATTGTTGTTTGAGAAGGTGGATTATTGTCCGAACTGTGGTGATGATCTGCAGAATGAGAAGATTTTTGAAGAAGAGAAAATGAATCCGTTAGCTGAGTTTGTGGAAGAGGCATTGAAAGAGCAGGGAATTGATCCGATTACTGCGAGGAACGGTTTCAACTTTTGGGAGTTTCATCAGGGGAGCGCGTTGATTCGGGTGTTTGTGTATCAGAACAACTATTTGTATGTGACTTCGCCGTTGGTGAAGTTGCCAAAGCAAAATTTGGAGGAGTTTTATCGCTACATCTTAAGCGATTCAGAGTATCCGTATCGGTATGGAATCGATAAAAACTTGGTGTATGTTTCGTTCCGAACGGATATGGAGGATATTCGGGGGCCGCGCAAACAGGATATTCAAAAGCTTTTGGCCGGTTTGGCTGAGAAGGCGGATGAACTAGATAGTATGCTGCAGGAGAAGTTTGGGTGTGAGCCCTCAGAATTCGCTAAATAGAGTCAAAAAAAGAAAAGCCCTCCAAGACTGGAGGGCTTTTTTGCAGTGTGCATTCTTGCGAATGCGCACACCGTGGCGGAATTGTCATTTATAGTATAGGGCTGATTCGTGGTGGAGGCAAGGAGAGTCGAACTCCTCATGGCTGGATTGACAATTCCGCCATGGTGCCCACTGCCCCCACCAGAATCAGCAATTTAATGGTATCGGACAAAGATTATCGGTGGATAAATTTTGAGAGGTTTTTCTGACTATTGACTTTTTCGTATTCTATTTTAAAGTAGGGTCTTTTAATGTGTCATTATGGCTGGAAAAACGGTATATGAAGATGGTCTGGAGCTTCTTGGGAAGTTAGAGATTGGAACGGTACAGAGTAAGCATCAGAGGGATGTTGAAGTTTCTTGCGGCGTTGTTCAATCGGAACAGAATTTAAAGATTTTGAATGTTTTGTGTGATGTGTTGCATGGAGAAGGGGATTCTTTGGTAGAGCTCACAACTGTTTTGAGAAATGGAATGAAGGAGAGTGGAGAGGATTCGACTCTGACTTTTGAGCAGGTGAGAGATGCAGTTGATGTTGTGAGAAAGAATGATGTTGATTTAAAAAGAGATGCTTTTCGTGCTGCACTTTTGAAGGTGGCTGCGCCTTTCTATTGTGATGATTTTGGAAGGGATATTTTTGTAGGGGAGTGGGAGAATGGAGTGCCTTCGGATGTGAGGCTTGCTTTGGGAGCGGATGATATTGAAGCTGGGGAAAGGGCTGTACGAGTCGAATTGTTGTCGGATCCACGATTCCATGCTTTGAAGCGATTAGAGTTACATGGGAACGATGTGGTTGATGCCTTGGGCGAGAATGATGAGAACATGGAATTTGCGGCTATTACTGAATCGGTTGAAGAGTTCATGCTCAATGAGGCTGATTTGAGTGGAGAGATGATGGATTCGGTTCAGCAGATGCAGTTGCCGAATTTGAAGCGTTTGGTCATTGAAGGTCCACACTTGGTCACAGCGGAGGGTGTGGGGATTTTGGCGGGAAATCCGTATTTGGGCGGAGTTAAGGAGTTGGAGTTGTTTTGTGGTCCGCAGAATGCGGTTTCTGGGGAGCATGTGTTGGACTATATTGATAATTTTGCGCGATTGGGGGAATCAGGGTTGATGCATAGGTTGAAGAAATTGGAGTTGAAGGAGTTTCATGAACTGTTTGAGCGGCATCCAAAGCTTAGTGTGAATCAAGTGTGGCGGAATTTTTTTACGATGTGGCCTGCTGTGCCGAACAAGAGTGGTTTTGTGTCCCAAGGTTCAGTTGAGGAGGTGATTATTGAGCTGAACGGAATCACTGATTTAAATGTTTTTGCAATTTTGACTCTTGCTCGAAATTTGAAGTCGTTGAAAGTTTTGGAATTGATGACGACACATCCGGAAGTTGTTTTTGATTGGCTCAAAAAGGCACGGTTTACTACCAGTTTGGAACGACTTGATTTGTCAGGTGCGTTTGATGACGATGTTCATCCACAAGGATTGAAGCCATATGAAGAAGAGATTCGGAAACTGTTCCCGAATTTGAAGGAGTTGAAGGTGTAGGGAGAAAATCTGCCTGGAGAGAGCTTTTGACGTGTGGGGGATTTTGTTGTGAATTGGTGTGCACGTGCACAGATCTTCTAGCCAACCTTTTCCTGGTTGCCCATGAAGGGGCGGAGGACTTCAGGGATGACGATTGAGCCATCGGCCTGTTGGTTGTTTTCCAGGATGGCGACGATGGTGCGGCCGATGGCGGTCGCTGTTCCGTTGAGGGTGTGGGCGAACTTTTTGCCGTCCACATCTTGGAAGCGGATTTTGGCGCGGCGCGCTTGATAGTCGGTGCAGTTAGAGGTGCTGGTGAGTTCGCGGAATTTGCCTTGTGATGGGATCCAGGCTTCGATGTCGTACTTTTTTGCAGCAGGTGCCCCGAGGTCGCCACCACAAATGTTGACCACTTGGTAGTGGAAGCCAAGGTCTTGCATGATCTCTTCTTCGATGGAGAGGAGGAGTTCGTGTTCTTCTTCGGATTTGCTTGGGTGGCAGTAACTAAACATTTCGATTTTGTCGAACTGGTGCACGCGGATGATTCCTTGGGTGTCTTTTCCGTAGCTGCCGGCTTCGCGGCGGAAGCAGCTTGAGAAAGCAAAGTAGCGGATCGGGAATTGGTCAGCTTTCAGGATTTCGTTGGCGTGGAGCATGGTCAGCGGCACTTCTGATGTTCCGACCAGGTAGAGGTCGTCATCGTCGGCGTTGACCGAGTAGATTTCGTTGCGGTCGGCTGGGAAAAAGCCGGTGGCTTCCATGGCGTGTTCGCGGACGAGCACTGGTGGGATGACTGGCGTGAAACCTTTGGCGATGAGTTTTTGTGAAACGAACTGGATGAGCGCAAACTCCAACATGGCGGCTTCGTTTTTGAGGTATGCGAAGCGGGTTCCGCTCATTTCAACAGCTTTTTGGAATTCGATGATGTCGTGTTTTTCGCCGAGTTGGACGTGGTCGAGGATGTCGAAGTCGAACTGCGGTTTTTCACCGACAGTGCGGTCGGGGGTGTTGTCTTCTTCGCCTTTCCCTTCAGGAACTGAAGGGAGTGGTGGGTTTGGGACTTCGAGGAGGAGTTCGTTGAGCTGTTTTTCCAGGTCATTCAGTTTGGGTTCAGCTTCCTGCAATTGCGCTTTGAGTTTTTTTGATTGTTCTAGCAGCGGCGCTTTGTCGTCTGCTTTGGGGATCTCTTTGGCGAGGCGGTTTTGTTCGGCTTTGAGCTCGTCGGTGGATGCGATGAGTGTGCGCCGCTCTTCATCCATCTTCAATAAGGCATCTATGTCTCCTTTGTACTGTTTTTTTGCTAAAGCTTTTTTGACTTCTTCAACGTTCTCGGCCAAGTATTTAAGATCGATCATAAAAATTGCTATATAAAATTCTGGAAGCAGATGCTTCCGTATTATTACAAAAAAATGTACCGGAAGCACGTCCTATTTTCTGCGGATGGAGGATGGTTGGCGAACGGCAAAGGTGTTTTGAAGAGTGGGGATTAATTGATTGAAGTAATCTCCATCACCGTGGTCTTTTTTAAACTCTTCGCATATTTCAACTATTCTGCGGAGTGTGTGTATAGCTCGTACGGCGGCCAGGTTGTCACAACTTTTAACCAATTCATCGTCGGCTACATCTGTTTTTAATTGCTCGTATGATTGCATTTCTGACAGAAGTTTTCTGAATTCAGAACTGTCTTCCTGTGACACCATGGTGAGTATTTTTCGCCGGAGGTCACGCACTAAATTATCGGTTTCTTTTTCAGCAAGTATGTCTTTGAGCTCTTTTTTGCTGAAAACCTGCATGTTGGTCTGGCTGGAAAAGCTGAGGCGGGTTTTGTTGAGTCCTTCGGCTACAGCTCTTATGAAAAGCGGTTCGTTTACTGCTGCTTCTTCATTGAAAGCTTTATGAATGGCGTGACGGAATTCCCTTGCGAGTGGGTTGATCTCCATGACGATGTCATGGAATGTTGTGATGTCTTTGAGCTGGACTACAATGTTTGATCGTGTGAATGTGAATCCTTCATCGGAATCTTCACTTTGATGTGGCCTTTTCTTTCTACAAAGGTGAACTGTTTTGAGGAAAAGTGCGGAAATATTTTCCGCTATTTTTTCAATTTTTTGATCAACGCCCTCAATGGAAGGTGGAATAGTGAAGGTTGATGATGGGGGGATGCTGTTGTATTTAGGATCTTCTATTTCTGGTAAATCCGGTCGTTTTCTGGGGAAAGACATTTGTTATATTTGAAGAATTGTTCTTTCTTGACAAATCTTACATTAGTTCTCTCTATTTGCAAGAATGGGGAGCATGAGTCCTTTATTATTCAGAATGGGCGGTGGACGCGGCCATAAAATCTATAAGGGTTCCCATTGACGCGCAGACGCTTTCGTAGAGCTGGTCGGCGTTTAAAGGTAGTTCGTTTCCTGATGCTCTAAAGTAGGTTTTGCCCATGGCTCTTTGAAAGCAAGAAATAGCGATACTTCTGTAGAGCTGTTGTTGTCGGTCGTGTCGACGTTGTATTCGTATGCGATCCTCTTTTTCTCGAGGTACATCGGTTGTAAAGTAGAGTTTGATCTCTTGAGTGATGGCTTCAATCCATTGTTTTGGGTCTCCAGCTGGGTGCCCTTGTTTTTGTTTTTTCTTTATTTGAGCCATGACTTCATTAAAGACAAATTCACTGAGTTTGACTTCGAATCTCCCTAGGCGCATGGCTCTTTGTGGATCCATAGCTATACTGGATGGCTCTTTATTTTCTTCGACTGTTTCAACCTCTTGTGGTCGGCTGAGTCCGACTGTGGTTTGTTTGATGCTTGCTTTTTCAGCGCGGTGTTCGGCTAAAATGCGATCTAGATCTGCTGGGCGGAAGAGGCCTTTTTCAGTAGCTTTTATGTTAGCGACCTTGGGTCGTCGTCTTGGAGGGGGAGTTGATCGTGGTCCAGCAAAGCGATGATTGTTTTTTAGCTGGATGGCAGTGACGTTCCATAAGATGTAATCGTTAGCGGCTTGGGAGTCTCCTGGTTCGGTGAGGAGTGCACTATTGGGGGTAAAAATTTCTGGATGGGCGTCTATAACAGGTTGCAGGAGGGAATAGCTTTCGGCAAGTATAAGGAAGTAGTCGACTGTAATGTTGTCCTCTAAAAGGAACTGTTTTACTTCCTGGACCGATTTAGGGTCATTGGAGGGGTTTTGTACTGCTGCTATGATGTCGTTATGCAGCGCGTGAATTTGTCCTTTTACTATGCGGAGGCTTTGTTCATAGCGGTAAATGGCAAAGGTGATAATCGATTCAACAAATTCATTGGGTATGTCATTGCGGCGTTGAACCTGAAAAAGTCGAGCGTCGGACGTTATATCCTGCATGCTGACGTACTGGGGAAGGTCTTGTTTTGCTTTACAGGAGTTTTTGAGCCGATAGAGTAAGAACTCTTCCGCAAATTGCCGGGCAACTTTGTGCTTTTTTTCCATATTCCATCGTTCTCGTGAGGTGGGTATGCTTTCTTGAAGGCCTTTTTGTTCGACAGCTATGGGTCGTATGATGTTAACGCCTTGGCTGGCAATTGGTGGAGATGATGGTGAGGCTTTTGCTGCTGGCTCTTCTTGAGCAATGGCTTTTGCTCTTTCTCTTGAAAAGTGGCGGTTTGAGCGCATAGTTGGGGGTGGCGTCGGATCAATGACGGTTGCGGGCGGTTCTGTTTCTGAGTAAGGTGGTTCGTCTGATTCTTTTGATTGGTCTCCCATAACATTGTTAAGCATTTCATCGAATCGAAAAATTTCTTCGTCCACGGGTGTTGTTGCTGAAGAAGGCATTGTTTTTTTGCGAGGAGCACTTTGGGTTGGGGTTTGGGTTTCGGCTTGTTTTGATTCTAGCTCGACGAGAGTTAGATGGATGATGTCATTGAGCATATGAGGATCGTGGTTTCCTTTTTGGAGGACGTAAAGTGTTATGCTAACGGCTGGGAATGTACCGTGCTCTCCTCTTTGACGTGGAAGAATAGCCTGCTGGAAATTGGCAATATGTTCTTCAAGAGTGGTGTGTGGATATTTGGAAAAAAGGACTTCTATTACTTCTTGGGCAATGTGCTCTTTATAGTTTAATTCCTCTTGCAAAGAGAGTGATTCTTGGTTCGGGAGATTCATGACAGGTTTAACATTATTGATTTATGTTGAATAATATACGAATTCTGGTATTTTATTAAATTTTTCATCTTTTTCTCATGGACTTGAGGAAGGTAAAAGATGCCATAAGTTTTAGGTTGTGGTATAATTATGGTTAATAAATAACAAATACTTCTTAAAATTTTACTCTATGCAAACAAATGCAAAAACCTTTCGGCATGTTGCTCAAGGAATTTTTTTCTTGGTCTTTGCTGGATTTATTCTTTGGTTCGCTACGCGGCCAACTCTTTTGAAAGATTTTAATCTTCAGGTTACGGAGCAGCCGTATGCTCGTGTGATTACGGTGAATGGAGAAGGGGAATTGAGTATGCGCCCGGATATGGCAATTGTGAATTTGTCAGTTGTTGAGCGAGGATCAACGGTGGAAGATGTGACATTGGCTGGAAATGAAAAGATGGGTGCTGTTGTTGCTTTTTTGAAGGGGCTTGGTATTTCTGAGGATGATATCAAAACGACGAATTACTGGCTTAATCCTGAGTATCGATATCCAGAGGAGGGTGGAGAGCCGGAAATTATTGGGTATAGCCTGAATCAGAATGTTCGAGTTGAGGTAAAAGATTTGACGAAAGTGGAGGATGTAATCGATGGTGCGGTGAGTGCTGGGGTGAATCAGACAGGTCAGCTTTCTTTTGAGATTGATGATGATAGTGAGGCACGGGCGACAGCTCGGGAGCAAGCATTTGCTGACGCACGAGAAAAAGCCGAAGCTATGGCAAAGGCTGCGAATGTGAGACTGGGGCGTGTTGTGACGTTCAATGAGAGTGGTGGATACTATGAGCCGCAACCATATATGACACGATCGTTTGGTGCGGATATGGCTGTTTCTGAATCGGCAGCGCCTGCTATTGAGCCTGGAAGTCAGGATGTGACTGTGAATGTGAGCGTTACGTACGAGATTGAGTAATTCTATAGAAGAAAAGGCGGCATCAGATTCAATCTGATGCCGCTGTCGGGGCGAGAGGATTCGAACCTCCAGTCTCGCTCTTAGGTGGGGTGACAAATTGAAAGGAGATGCACATGATTCCACCGAGAGCGTGTTCTGCCTATTTGAACTAACACCCCGCGTTCCAAGACACCGCCGAATAGATTCGAGATGGCTTGGAGCGTGATTATAGCAATCTTTTTTTTGCGGTCAAGTCATGGCTATACTGCTGCAGCTGCCTTTGTTGGATCAGAAGGATCATACATGATCTCTATCATGTCTCCTGGGCGTGGAATGTTCACACGAGAAACAAAGTGTTTGAATGATGCCTGTGTTCCTTTCGTGGTTTCTACGGTGATTTTTACATAGAAATTGATGTTGTTCATAGTGACTCCAGTGTCTTCAACTTTGAGAATCTGTGCCATTTTTTTTACGCCATTTTGGCGAAGTCGTTCAGTTTGTTTGGCATCGCCAGCCATCCCTTTCAGAAGAGGAACGAAAACTATCAACATGGTGAAGATTACTACTCCTCCAATAACCAAAGGAAGAATCCAAGTCATGCTTGAAATGGTTCCATCTGAGGCTGCGTCAAATATTGCTCTTGGGTTGGTGAAGGCATAGATAGCAAAGATCGCTCCTCCAATTCCGACTATAATTCCAGGGAGGGCAATGAGTAGTATTTTTTTCCAATTCATATTTTTGAGGTTAAGGTAGTGTGAGCTTACCATACTATCGTTTGGATGGCAGAGGGAAGAATGCGCTGGTTCTTTTTTTGTAGCGTTGAAAGATGGGGTCGTCTTTGTATTTTTTTTCGAGCATTGGAATGCCAGAAACTTTGAGGATCAGAAATGTGATGAGTAGGGGACTGATGATGGCTATCCATCCTGACTGTGATGCGAGCGCTATGACGAAGAGTCCCCACCATTGCGTTACTTCTCCAAAGTAGTTGGGGTGTCTGGTGTATCGCCATAGTCCGGTCATCATAATTTTTCCTTTGTTTTGACCGCCTTTTTTGAATTGATAAAGCTGATAATCTCCGACTGATTCAAAGAAGAATCCAATGGCCCAGATTATGGTTCCGAGTATGAGTGGGATGCTTGGATCTTCGATGGCTTTGTAGCTCGCTGTTGTATAGACGGGCATGGCGATGAAAAGCATCAATAGCCCTTGGAGTATGAAGACCTGAAAGTATGCACGAACTGCATGAAATTTCCCCCAATCATGGCGCCATTGGGCGTAGCGATGATCCTCTTTTTTTCCGCGGTTGCGGACGGATATATGTACTGCCAAACGCACTCCCCACAATGTGATGAGGAAGGTGACGATTGATTGAGCGAGGTTGGCATATGGATTCATGAAGATGTGCTGCCAGGCGATGACGATGAAACCTAATCCCCATGCAATATCTACGAGGTCATAGCGTTTTTTGATGAGTGCAATAACAAACCAGATATTCATGTAGATGAATATGATGGCGGCACTGGCGAGTGCTTTGTCGAGAATGATTATTGATTCGTGCATTACATGAAGAATCCAAAGTATCCAAGAATCAGACCGAAGATGATGCTGAATCCACCTACTATCTGCACGATGTTTTTCATTTTGAGCGCTTTTTCAGCAAGGTTCATCCCAAAGGTTGGAAAAGCGAGGAGTGACATTCCTTTGAGGAATGCAATCCATCCAACGATGGTTACGATGACCGTCCAGTCTGAGTTCCAAATGTTGTGGGTGGAAATGATTGCAAATCCGGCGACAAGAGCCAGTACTCCAGCCATGAACATGAAGTGGGGTGCTTTTTTCAATGCATCAAGCATGTTTATATACCATTTTGTGCTGGTGAGAGCGCCAATCCCTATGGCAAGATAAACAGTTGCCAGAAGTTGGATGAGGAAAATGGAAGATTCCATGATGAAAGGATGAAAAGATAAAATTTGAGCTGCCCGCGAAACTGCTTTACAATACATTATAATAATTTTTTCTAATTTGTATAGCTATGAGACGACTACAATCACTTTTAGGTGTTTTTTTTGCGGTGGCTTTATTGGCTGGATGTCAACAACAAACGGTTGCTCCTACTGATGAGACCCATGAAGGGAGTAAGGTTGGTGAGTGGGTGACGTATGGCGATGAATTTCGAGGGTACTTTGTGGCGCCAATGGAGGAAGGGGAACATCCGGGTGTTGTGATGATTCATGAGTGGTGGGGATTGAATGAGAACATTAAGGAGATGGCGCATGAGTTAGCGGAGGAAGGATACAATGTTTTGGCGGTGGATTTGTATGATGGGCGTGTGGCAGCTGGAAGGGAGGATGCGGGTGCTTTTGCTGGGGAGGTGAGAGAGAATCCAGAGCGAGCGATTGCTCATATGCAAGCTGCTGCTGATTTTTTGCGGGAGCGTGATGATTTTAGTGGGCGAATTGGATCGATGGGATGGTGTTTTGGTGGAGGAATGTCGATGCAGTTGGCTTTGAATGAGCCGCTTGATGCGACTGTGATTTATTATGGAAATTTAGAGACTGATCCAGCGACGTTAGAGAGTATTGATTGGCCGGTACTAGGAGTTTTTGGAGAAGAAGACACTTCTATTACGGTTGAGTCGGTGAATGCGTTTGATGCAGCATTGGATGGTCTTGGAATCGATAATGAGATTTATATTTACGAAGGTGTTGGTCATGCGTTTGCGAATCCATCAAATGATGGTCACGATCCTGAAAAGACTGCTGATGCCTGGGAGAAGACCGTTAATTTCTTGGAACGGACTTTGCAGTAGAGGTTGGATTAAGAAACCGGCCGCCTCCGCTTGCGCGGGGCGGCCGGAGTTTGACTACAAGCACTCTTTACGGATGGTGACATACCCCGTGCGGTACTTGCACTCGTTGTACGTGCATGTACTGGGGGACTTGATGTACCCCATCAAGCCGGCTCCATTGACGGCGCCGTACCCGTTGATGTAGCTCACATTGATGTTGCGCCAAGGTGAGCAGGACGAGCCGGCGCTCCCATTGTAGGTGTCGAGCAGCTGGACGTTGTTGTCGTCTCTGAGTTCGGAAGACCAGTTTTGAGAAAAGGAACCTCCGGACTTGCAGATTCGATACTGCCAGTTCGGCCCGCTGTTTTGCTGGACATTCAGACAGATAGTGGGAGACCCACTACTGTTCGGATTGCCATAGCAGGCCTGAGAGCTCGAAGCCAAGTACGTGTCTTGGCAGGAACTCTGACAGGTGCTCCAGTTTCCCCACTGTCCGTTGGAGTTGCAGGTTTTTTCCTGCATCCCGCTCTGTCCGTTCACAGTACAAGACTGCTGCTGGACCTGCCCGGGGGTGCATTCAGCGCTGCATTGGCCCCAGGAACCCCAGGTGCAGCTGCTTTGGCACGATTGCGTTTGAATTCCGACGTTGTTGCAGGTTTGATTCTGCTGTTGGCCGGGCTGACAAACGCCTTGGTTCTGGCAAGGACCCCATTGACCATACGTGTTGCAGGTCATGGTGCCACAGTTGCCGCAGGAGGTGGTTTGGCCGGGAGAACAAGTCCCTCCGCCTTCGCACTCTCCCCAGGGTTCCCACATGCAATCGTTGCCGCATTCAGCCCACTGGGTTCCAGTGTTGTTGGTTCCGCAAGCCTGGCTTTTGACTTCGCCGGGAGTGCAGTTTACAACATCACATTCCTGAGGAATGTCGGGGTTGCCCCCACCAATCTCACAGGTTTTGTACGCGCTGGGCACGCACTCAGGAAGCTCGGTGCACTGAATGGTGTCTGGATCACAGTACTGTCCGGAAGGGCAGAATGTGGTCAGACAAGCGGAGGTGTATTGGCCGAAGACATGGTCTCGGCCCATCATGATCCACTTGGCCATCTCTTCGCGTCGGACCGGTTGGTCAGGGTTGAAAGAGCTGTTAGGAGCAACGAGGCCTTTTTTCAGACCGAAGTAGACATATGAGGCATACCACTCCATCCCACTGACATCGTCGAAATTGTGGAAGAGGGACAGAACACTATTGAGCGTCCCGTTCCAAAAATCGTCGAAGTACAGCTCCATGTACTCTTCACCGTAGAAGGTCATGATGACCATCTTCAGCGCTTCGGCCCGATTGACATTGCTGTCGGGGCAGAACGAGGGGAACATGTTGGGTTCGCAGGCGCGCTTGGGATCAATGACCGGAAGGTATTCCGGGAAATTGGCCAGCGCTTCGATGTACGGATAGTCAGAGTCAGACGGAGGAACGTCGAGGAAGTCGGCGTTCCCGCTTTCCGAAGAAAGCTCTCGTCCGATTTTGAGCCACCGCGCGGCCTCGCGACGAGTCACGAGTTCGCCGGCACCGAAGCGCCCATCGAAGAGTCCAAACTCGATGCCGTGATTCCGCATGTTCAGAACATACGGCAGCGACCAGCCATAGGCCGGAGCATTCCCGTTTTCGCTGACGTAGTCAGTGAAGGTGTGGGTCAGCATGCCGGTGGGGTCCAGATGTCCGTTCAGGTGTGAACCGTTGTGGGCACCGTATCCGTTGTTACCGAAGAAGTTTTTGGTCTTCGTGAGTTTGCCACCTTGGGAGGTTTTCGCGTAGCCGATGGCTTGACGAAGCTCTTCCAGGTTTTTCCAGCGACGAGTCGTGTAGTGGAGGTGGGCACCATGACTGTTGCCAGTGTTGCCTTCCAATCCAATCAGGTCGCCAGGATTCACTTCCTGACAGGCGTTTATGAAGCGACTGTTTTTGTGGATGTGATGGCTGCAGTGCGTGACGATTTCTTCCGAATCAGGATTCGGGCGAGAAGCAGTGCAGACTGCACTGCCCCAGCCGTCATCGTTGTTGGGATCATGTTCACGAGAGAGAATCACGATGCCTTTGAAGACATTGTGGATTTTCTCCTTTCCCTCAGCCCAGCCGCTACATTCGCCGCCCAAATCGAGCCCGTTGTGGCCTTTGTGGTTGTTGTAATCTTGGGTGATGCGAATCGGCTCCAGCGGCATGCTGTGGTCAGCGGAGAAGTCCGCGACCGGGATGCTGATGTCGCCCGAAAAAACATCGCCGCAGAATGACGTGGAAGTCACGGGCGGCGGTAGGTTCTCGGGTATGTTGTAGCAGACGGAAGTGTCTGCCTTTGCGATGTGGTTGTACCCGAAAGCGAAAATCGCAATCAAGTAGCACATCCAGATGAAGTACTTTTTCACTTCATGACTCCCTATTGTTGAGGTTGGTTGTTACTCGACCCGGATGGAGTCGAGGATCGATTTCAGCTCTTGCTCGAAGTTGTCGAAAGGGGCGCCGTAAATGGATCCGCTGTAGACGATCCCATCTTTGGCGAAATTGATCCCGCTGCTCCAGAACTCGTCGTTGTCCTGGTTCCAATAGTTGGTGGCCACGACGAACGTGGTGTCCTCGATGGTTTTGAACTCCATCTTGGCGTTGTTGTCGTAATCGAGGTCTTCGTTGGTCCATGTGCATGGAATGGCGTCGCAGCTTCGACCGTCCAAAGCCGAGTTGAATCCTTCCAGGGCATTCGTCTCTGCTAGGGCTTGGGTGCCTTCCTGATAGCTGAAGTCACCGATCTTGTAGAAGCCCTTTGGGTTGTCTCGGTCGAACCACTTGATGGCGTCGCCGGATTCGTGGCTGCCACCAGCCCACTCCCAACCTTCGGGAAGGTCGAAAATGACCCGCTTTTCCGGTTCGGGTTGGATCTGGGTGGTTTTGGTGGTGCTGTCCTCGTCGCATCCTGCTGCCGCGAAGCAGAACAGGAGCGCGAGCATCAAAGAGAAGAGTTTGTTCATGGTGGTGTGGGTTACGAGGTACATGTTTTATCCTTGTGTGGAGTGCTTGTTGTCAAAGATCTGCCCTTGGTGCCGCTCGAAATTTCGAAGGCGTCAAGGAGCAAGATCCACGCTATCAACACAGCATTATCGCTCGATAAATTATTGATTAAGTCGCTTCCTGATGGGCGATTGTTTGGGTGCTCGCACTCGAAGTCTTATCTGCTATACTAGCGGAGCTTTATACTTGAACGCAAAAAATATGCGAAGATTTAATAAAAATTTCATACTAGCGATGATGGTCGGAGTTTTAGCTTTTTCTGGTCTTGCACAAGCGCAGGTTTTTCCGGATGTGGCCATCGACCATGACAACTATTTGGCGATTGAATATGTGAATCAGTATGGATCGATGATTGGGTATGAGGATGGGAATTTTCGTCCGAATAAAGTGTTAAATAGGGCGGAGCTTTTGAAAGTGGTATATGTGGGATTGGCTGAAGAGGAGCAGTTGGGTGAACCGAAAGGGGAAGACTGTTTTTCTGATGTCCCTGCGGATTCGTGGTTCGCGGAGTATGTTTGTCGAGCGAAGAGGGATGGTGTTGTTGGAGGGTATGAGGATGGAAGTTTTAAGCCGGATCAAAAGGTTTCTGTGGTGGAGGCTGCTAAAATTATAGCGCTTGCCAAGGGACTAGAGGTGGATTCGGGGAGTGCGTTTGGCGGTGGAAATTATTGGTATAGTCCATATTTACAGGTTTTGGGTGATGAAGGTGTGTTGCCTGTGTCATTCGAGTACGCGAATCAGGAGGTGACGCGAGGTGAGCTGGCAGAGATGATGTGGCGGCTTTCTGGAGCGGAGTCGGCTGCTGATCCGGATCTGCTGAGTCGAGCAAATGTGTCTGAAATTGAAGGTTCGACCTGTTCAGCTTCGCCTGAAGATATGCCAGAAAATATTGATATGCAGCGAGTGCGAGAGACATGGCTTGGGTGGAATAACGATACGCGGGCTGGGCTTGGGCTCGATCCGTATGAGTACGAACCACAGCTTGGGCGGACTGCTGCCATCTGGTCGGAGCGAGCGGAAAGTTTGGGATCTATTTCGCACACTCGGCCGGGTTCAAGCGCGTATTACGATTATGGTTTGATTGGGCGTTGGTTTGCAGATTTAGGGGTGGAGTTTACGCGGAGCGGAGGCCGATCGGACTATGTTGAAAACATCGCTTGGGAGTATTATTCCTGCAGTGATGGAGAATGTACGGATGAACTTATTGCTGGGATCCGCAAGAGCTATAATTTCTTTGTTGGAGAAAAAGGACGAGCTTACTCGCCGCATTATGACAGTATTGTTAGTCCAAATTACGATTATCTAGGGCTCGGCATTGCTGTTGATGAAACCGCCTACGGTGGAAAGTTTTACCTCACCGTCCACTACGGAACAGAAATTACTTCGAATCCGGATCCGATTTGTCCGTAACCACGGTCATTCTTTCAATACCTCCTCCAAGGGTTGACCATGCAAATCCTCCCAGTGGGAAGGTTTTTTCGGCTATTTTTCCATCGTGGAATGCTTGGTCTTGCTCTTGTGGATGTTTGTAACCGTATAGCTTTTCAATGAGTGGACGATGTATAGGTGCCATTTTATCTCTATCCCAAAGATGCATATCTGCAATGCGTGAGCCATCTTCAACCTCGTCTTCGGTGCAAGGTTCACCATGAATGTAAAATGTGCGGCATGCGAGCGGTCGAACAGCATAAATCCCGCATTCACTATCCACTAAAAAAGGGCATTGGTCATCCATCCCAGTATAGGATTTCATTTGTTGAAGGATTTTTTGTCCCTGTGCTGTTCTGGCCTTTTCTTTTATATATGCAAGAATGACGGTGGCTTCTGTGGTAACGAGAGGGATGGAGGAAGCTTTTTTGCAGCATGCATCACAACCTTTGTGGCAAGCGATATCTTTGCATTTTTGGAGTTCTTGATCCATGTGCTGGTCGAGCTCTTGGTACATTTTGAGAATTCTTTTCATGGTTTGGCTTTAAAGGATTTCCTGAATGGAGTGGATGATTCTATCCGGCTTGGCGGGCGCATTTTCTGGAAGGCCGGCGCGGCGCCAGTCGTTCCAAATGGTTGTGATTCCCAGCTGGCTTGCACCATAGATGTCGGACTTTAAACTGTCGCCGATCATGGTGGCAAGGGAGGCATTATCACCATCAATTTTATAAAAGTCAAGTGCGTGCTGGAAGATTTTTGGATCGGGCTTGTCGCAGCCAAAAGCTCCAGAGATGATGATGTTATCGAAATACTTGTCGAGCTGAAATTTGTCGATTTTTCGTTGTTGGACTATTGGGTTGCTGTTGGTGATCATGGTAAGGGGAGTGCCACGTTGTTTGAGTTCCCGCAAGGTTTCAAGAGCTCCCGGGAATGGATAGATAAGCTCTTCTCGGCGTTTGGTGAAGTAGTCGGCAATGGTGTTGGCGATCTCTCGGGTTGGCATTCTAACCCCTTCTTTTTCAAGGGATTCAAAAGCTTTGGAAACCACATGGCGGCGAGCTTCTATAAGGTTGTGCATCATCTTGTAGAAGCGTTCATCATCGGACCAAAACCATGAACTGGCTGCTAAAATGGCCTCCAAAAGTTGTAGGGAGGTGATCCCTGAAAAATGGTCGATATAGATGTCGCATGCTTCGGTCCAGGCCTGTTCCGACACGCCATTGTACACAATTATTGTGTCGTCGAGGTCGAAAAAAAGTGGTTGCATGAGGCTGAACATGTTATACTTGGAGAAATATTTGTACCATGTTTGACTTTCTCGCGCCACCGACAATCTATGTAATTCTCCATGTTTTTGGGGCAATTCTTGGTGCTGGGAGCGCTTATGTGAGCGACTCAATGTTTTTTTTGAGTGTGAAGGATTCGAAGTTTACGAAGAAGGAGATTGAGTTTCTTCATCTGGGAAGCAAAATGGTTTGGCTGGGGGTTGGAATTTTAGTGCTTTCTGGTGCGCTTTTGCTTTCACAGGATGTGGAAGGATACTTGGCATCGAGCAAGTTTTTGGCCAAGATGACCGTTGTGGCGATTATTGTTTTAAATGGATTGGTGTTTCATTTTAAGCACATGCCGGTGATTGAGCGGCATGTTGGAAAGAAGCTGTCGGATTCGAAAGAGTTTGGGAAAAAGGCTGGCGGAATTGTGGCGAGTGGCGCACTTTCTATGATTTCGTGGACGGCGACGGTGGTTTTGGGTGTTGTGCCGTCAGTGCCATGGAGTTATTGGACTATTGTGGGTCTGTATCTTGGAGTTGTCGTGTTTGGGATCGGGACTGGGCTGGCTCTGAAGAATCGGATTTTATTCGGCGGTTAATTCTATTTTTATTGTATTTTTGAGCATAGGGTTCGCAGAGTTCGTTTAGGACTTGGAACTCTTCGTTTTTGTTTTCTCGGATGATTTCAATGAGGTTGGTGAAGGTTGCGGGGTATGGGATGTAGTTGAGGGAAATCGTTTCGGTGACAGCGGCTAAGTTGATGATGACACTGCCATAATCGAGCAAATTTGGGAGCAGGCCGTGCATTTTTTCTTCGACTTCGTGGATTTCATCGATGCGAACATAGAGGATGTCGTTTCTTACAAATGGCATGTTTCGAAAATGGATGACGCGCTGGTTGGTGATGATTGAGGATGAAAGTTTCCAATGAAGGAGTCGATAGAAAAACCAATGGTGCCCTACTGTTAGAATGGTTACAGCACCAATAAAGTGCATGTTACTTGTCATCGATTCTGAATTTTGCAAAAAGGCGAGCTGTAGGAGCATGAGGCTGAGAGTCCAGACGAAAACGAGGCTGAGTGCTGGTTTTACAAGTTGAACCCAGTGGCGTGTGACATGGAGGATGATGTCTTCGTTTTCGATCTTGTTGTAGCTTCTTTGCTGTTGATTCATTTGGTTCAGAGTGAATGATTGAGCGCTCCATAGAGAAAACTGGTGTAGCCAACTAAAGCGATGATGACAATGAGGTAGATTGTGCGGGTGCGCAGTGCGGATCTTTTGCTGAGCGAAACTTTATGCCGCATGTGAAAAGTGCGCTGCTGCATATCCACGATGCGCGAAACTTGTTGGTGCATCAAAATGTACACCAGTATTGAAAAAACATTGATTCCGACAAATATGGACAGAAACCACATATCTGGGAGGGGTCAAGAAGTGTATATTGAACGATATACCATTTTTGGCACTATACCTAATGTTTTTTTTGTAGTATAATAAGTGGATGAATAAAAAGAATAACATCTTGATTGCCATTGCTGTGCTTCTTGCGCTTGTAGCTGTTGCGCTGGCGTACTTTTTTGGCCAAAGTGAGCTATTCCAGGGGCGTCTTCGAGAGTCATCTTCAACATCTTATGATGAATGGGCTTCGGGTCTTGAAGAGGAAGATGAAGATCCAGATTCTGATGAGGCAACGAGTTTAGAAGAGCACGTTTTGGAAACGGATCCGAATTCGCCTGATAGAACTCGAGAGAGCGAGACTTCGAGAACTGATCGTTCGCGATAAGAGTATTATTTTTTGAGTACAATGGGCCATGAATAAAAGGAAAAAAATCTTGATTGCCGTTGTTGTGGTTCTTGGGTTTGTGGCTGTTGCGCTGGCGTATTTTTTTGGTCAGAGTGAACTGTTCCAAGGGTATTTTCGATACGATTCGTTTAATACCGCGCCAACAACGCTCGAGCGATTGAGTACTGGCCAACGAATCGATTCAGCAGACGACGATGCTGCTGGGCTTGGAGTTCCAGTTCTTGAAAGAGAAGAGGACAGCACGGTTCGACGGTATGTGCCGCTCGACTAATTGGCTCGGGGCTTATTTTTTTGTATAGTAATGCTATGCGAAAAAAGCCTGTTAAAGTTGTGGTGGACGATCTGATGCAGACCGGTTATTCGTATTGGTTGGTGGAGCCGGAGGGGAAGAATTTTGATCCAGAATTTAAGCCGGATTTAACGCCCAAGCAGATGCTTGAGATGGGGGTTTTTGGTGGGAAGTACATGACGGATTGCAAGAAGGAGTTTCCGGCGTCGTGGTTTGCGAAGGCGAAACTTTGCCATGAAAAACATGACGCGGATTTGAACTTTTTTGGGGTGAACGCGTCGAAGCCTTTAAGTTATTGGGTGAAGAAGGGATGGATTTATCCGGAGGATCCGCGCGGGTGGTTTCAGTGGTATTGCCGTTATTATATGGGGCGGCGACGGGAAGAGGAGGACGCGCGGCAGATTAAGCGGTGGAAGGCGATGACGCGGCACATTGCGCAGATTAAGAAAAACTGTGTGCCCGGGGATTTGTCGTGCCGGCCGCGCCAACGGCAGGCACTTTTGCACTGGGCGTATGATAGCCGGAAATTTTAGGGATCTACTTTTTTAATTTTTCTGGGTTGGCTTCTTGAACGAGTCTTCTGGCAAGGGCGACCATAGGATCGACGAGTGGAATGCCGTTGTGCTCAGGCTCGGTGAGTGCGAGAGGGATTTCTGTGCAGCCCAGAATAATGGCCTCGGCACCTTGTTTTTGCAGAATGTCTGCGTATTTTTTGAAGTTGGATTGGGCCTTTTCTGTTACGGGAGCAATGGCTTTAATGCCCCAATCGGGGTTGTAGATGCTGTCGTGGAGTTCTGGCTGTATTTCTTCTGGAACTTCAATAATGTTGAGTCCTCGGGGTTCTAAAATTTGATTGTAGACTTTCACGGAGCGTGTTCCGGTTGTTGACATCAGTCCGATGTTTTTGGCGTTTGGGAGCATAGTAGCAATGTAATCTGCCGTTTCATTGAGCATATGGAGCATCTTGAGGTTGCTACCACCTTCTTGAAGGATTTCAATAAATCGGTCCCAAATTTTTGGAGCATGAAAGGTGTTGCAGGGAACACCGGCCACGGCTTCTTGTCCGGCTTTTTGTGCAGCTGCTTCTGCCATTTGCATCACTTTTGCCATTCCTTCTGCTGGACTATCCATGACCTCACCCAAAAGAAATTTGGTGCGATCACTAATGCAATCGGATGCTGAAAAGTGGGCCACGCGCAGGTGGGTTTGGTCGGTTCCGTCAGTCTGCGTGTTTTCGATAATATTTTTATGGAGCCCAACACCGGCCATTGGCCCAACTCCTCCACCGATAACGATCATTTTTTCTTTCATGGTTGTTTGTGAAAATGTGAATGCAGCTGGAGTGTAGCATGGTTGGGGTGGTTTTGATTATGTTTTGGACTTGTTTTCCTTTTTGACTTTGTGGATCTTTACTTCTAGTTGAAGCTTTTTACCAAGTTTTTCTTTGGCGACTTCGATGTCGTAGTCATTTTGAAGGTTGAGCCAGATTTGGGTGCTTGTGCCAAAGTAGCGGCTGAGACGCAAAGCTGTGTCGGCGCTGATAGCACGTTTTCCGTGAACAATTTCATTGATGCGCCTCGGTGGAACGCCGATATCTTTAGCAAGTCGATACTGGCTTAAGCCCAAAGGTTTTAAGAACTCTTCGTTCAGGATTTCTCCGGGGTGGGGAAAGTGCAATTTATTCATGAATGGTAATCAGTGATTTCTACATTATGAGCATTGTTTTCGATCCAGTTAAAGCATATTCTCCACTGTTTGTTGATGCGGATGCTCCATTGGCCATTTCGTTTACCTCTTAACTGTTCCAGATGGTTTGCAGGTACTGTTTGAAGGTCGAATAGGTCTTTTGCTCTATGGATCCATCGAAGTTTGATTAGTGCTCTTTGCTGAATTTGTGGTGGCAATTTTCGAGAGAAAATGACATTGAATATCTTCTCGGTCTCTTTATCTTTAAACGATTTAATCATTAATGCGTCGCGTTAATAACGTATCACGTTAATAGTGTGATGGTCAATGTATACTCAAAAATACCTTCTTCGTGTGAAGGATTCTTAACGTCTGGATAAATTCTGGTCTACTGTTAGAGCTCTTCCAACTCTTGCAAATATTTGCTTAATTCTTCGGTGTCTTCGGGTCTGAGTGGCGGTGGCTTTGGCGCATCCAAGCAGGCTTTGATGTCTAGGAGGGTTTGTTCGATCCAGCTGTCATCGCCTTCATGAGAGAGGATGGACATGTGGAATGAAAGGTTGCCGGTGGTGCCGGATTTGTTGGTGAAGCGGCCTTTCGACTTGTCGCCGTTGGCGAAGACGAAGTATGCGGTTGGGTGGACGGTGAAGCCGTTTTGGCGGAGGAGCCATTGGTATATTTCGGCCTGGCGTTTGTATGCTTGTTTGTATTCGTCGTCCAGGCTCAGCTCTTTTTCGGTGCAGGTGGATTTGTAGTCGACTACGTAGAGCTCTTCTTGGGGGTTGATCCAGATGTCATCCACGGCTCCAGTGAGGAGGAAGTTGGTGGCTTGGTGATGGAACTGCACGCCTTCAAAGTTTTCGCGCCAGGTGTCCATGTTGTCGTGCTGAAAGGGGACCGCGTCGATCTTGTATTTGGTCATGAGCGGATGCGGCTTTTGCTGTGATCGGTATTCGTCGAACTCGGTCTTGAGCAGATGATCCACGGCTGAATTCAGCGTGAAGGCCGGCATGCCGGGCAAGCTGATGCCCATACGCCGATCCATGTAGAAGAGATGCGGCGATTTGATGAACAGCTCAATCTTGGATCGGCTTAGCTTGTATGGATTGGCTGGGTCGGCGTTGAGTTTTGGGTCGTATATGTTGCGAGTTCGGGGCATGGCTGGATGTTAATAGATTTTTACCATTCAAAAATTTCTACGATACTCTCAATTGCATCTTTAATTCGGTTAACAACACCTTTGAATTGGAGTATTGGTGGTTGCTCTGGTAAAGCATCAGCGATTTCTTGGTTTTTGGGAAGTTTTTGTGTGTAGATGTATTCACCAATGAGTTTTGCGAGTTTTTCTTGAGGAATTTTTTCTTCAATAGATATCTTTTTTAAGTTTTCGGATCGTTCACTCTGCCAAAATTCGTCGAAAGCTTTTTCGACATCGGCGTGTTTTGCTACTGTTGGCAGATTTTCTTCAATGAATTTTTTAATGAGTTCTTTCTTCTTGCGAAGTTGAACATCTCGATCGAACAAACGTAATATTTCGTCTGTCTTCTTGTCACGGATTGCTTTGGAGCTGATGTTCTTGAGTCCTGCAATGAGTTGAATAATGTAATCGAAGTTGATTATAACTCCGACTGTAAGTTCCGTTTCAAAATCGATTTGGTCGAGTACGGACTCTTTTTCTGGTTCATTGCGTTTCCTTTCTTCGTGGATGTCTAAGTATTTGCTTTGGTAGTCGAAGAACTCTTGTTCGGACATGCCTACATCTTCGAATGAAAAGTCGGCATAGGTTTCGAGTGAAGATTTTATACGCAGTAGATTACGGAAGGATTTTACAAACTGTGCCTTTTCTTCTTCTCCTATCAAATTATCAATCGATTCGACTGTTGGCACTTGCTCCTTGAGTTTCGCCAGTTTTTCTTCGAACTCTTTCTTTTGGTCTTCGTATGGTTTTTTGAAGACTACCTCTTTGGCGGTTTCATCTCCGTAGAGGGCGAGGGCTTTGTCGGTGGCATCTTTGAGGTTTCTAAAAGAAACAATGTTGCCGTGTGGTTTGTCGGAGTTTAAGAGTCGGTTGGTGCGGGAGTATGCCTGAATGAGGCCGTGATAGCGCAAGTTTTTGTCTACGTAGAGGGTATTGAGAGTTTTGGCGTCGAAGCCAGTGAGGAACATGTTGACCACCAGCGTTAGATCGATCTGTTTGGTTTTGATTTTTTTCTGGAGGTCTTTGTAGTAGTTGTAAAATTTGTCAGTGCTGTAGTTTGTGTCAAATTCTTGGTTGTAGTCTTTTATGCAGTCTTCTAGAAATTCTCTGGAATGTTTGTTCACTTTGCCACCTTTTTCGGGGAATACGTCTTCTTCAAGCATGTCGAAACTCTCGTTTTCGTTGGCTTGATAGGTGAATATAGTGGCGATGGTAAAGTCATCCGGCTTTTTGGCGCGGAAGAGTTGGTAGTATTTTTTAAGTGTTTCGATGTTGGAAATGGCAAACATGGCATTGAATTTGCCGTTTTTGGTTTTTCGTTTCCAGTCGGCCAAAATGTAGTCGCTTATTTTTTCTAGTCGGTCCTGGCTTTCTAATATTTCTTTGGTGTTAATGTCTTCAACCAATGTTTCGGCGAAGATGTCGGCATCTAAGGTATTTGGATCTTTCTGTTTGTATTTTCCAACGTATTCAATGGCAAAACCGAGCACGTTGTTGTCCGAAATAGCGTGAGTGATGATGTATTTGTGTAAACATTCGTCAAAAACATCTTTGGTGGTGACTCCTCCGACATTGTTTTCGGCAAAGATGGGTGTTCCGGTGAATCCAAAGAGTTGAGCCTTTTGGAAGAATGACTTGATTCTGGCGTGGGTTTGGCCAAACTGGCTGCGGTGGCATTCGTCAAAAATGATGACCACTTTTTCATCGGCTAAATAGTGAAACTGTTTGAGGTATGATTCGCGACCAATGGCGATATCCAGTTTTTGAATCGTGGTGACGATCAATTTTCTATTCGGATCTTTCAGCTGCTCTACTAGGTTTTTGGTTTTGTCGGTGCCGTCTACCGATCCATCTGAAAAGGAGTTGAACTCTTTGGTCGTTTGGATGTCCAAGTCTTTGCGGTCCACGACAAAAAGAACTTTTTTGATGTCTGGATTCTCTGAAAGGATTTGGCTGACTTTAAAGGAAGTGAGCGTTTTCCCAGAACCGGTGGTGTGCCAGATGTAGCCGTTTTTATTGGACTCTTTCACTCGTTTTTCAATAGCTTTGACGGCGTAGTATTGGTATGGGCGAAGAACCATAGGGATTTTTGGGGCTTCTGCTAAAACAATGTGTTCGGCAATCATCTCTGAAAGGGTGCACTTTTCCAGAAAGGCGCTGGTAAAATCTTCGAGTTTAGTGATTTTGTTGTTGTCTTTATCGGTCCAATAAAAGGTTTGTTCAAAGCTTTGTCTAGGATTGTTGGCAAAGTACTTGGTGTTGACGCCATTGGAAATGACGAAGATTTGAGCGTATTCAAAGAGGGTGCCGGCAAAGGAGTGTTTGTGGTAGCGTTTAATTTGGTTGAAGGCCTCTTTCATTTCCACGCCGCGGCGTTTGAGTTCTATGTGGCAGAGTGGCAGGCCGTTAATGAGGAGCGTGACGTCGTAGCGGTTTTCGTATTTGCCGATTTGAGTGATCTGGTTGGTGACTTGATATTCGTTTTGGCACCATTGATCGGTGTTGAAGAAGCGGATGTACTCTTTAGTGCCATCGTCGCGGTTGAGGAGGAAGCGATCACGGAGTGTTTTTGCTTTATAGAAACGATCACCTTTTTCTAGGTGGTTGGTTATTTGGATAAATTCTGTAGCAGAAAATTTTGTGTTATTGAACTTTTCCAACTGTTTGTGCAGGTTGATGAGAAGGTCGGTATCGTCGCGTAGGTCGACGCTGGTGAATCCCAAGCTGTTCAGCTGTTTAATGAGTGTTTTTTCGAGTTCGATTTCTGATTGGTGGGTCATGGGGTTAGGATTTGTTAAATTCAATGTAGTCGTAGGGATCTTTCCCATTTTTACTGATCACGACATGTAGAATGTCATCTTTGTTTAATGGTATTACTTCATGGAATAAGTTGAAAAATCTTGATTCGATTTTAATTAATTTACTCCATTGATCCTTCCTGCTGTTTTGTCCAAGGTGCTTATAGCCTGAAATATCATCTGATTTTTCGTATTGATGAACAGCGCGAATCTTGTATTTTTCCCCGAAGGCGAAAAATTTTGGTTTAATTTGTTTACTTTTCTTTTTTTTGGGATTGAGGCTGAAGTTGAAGAGTTTTATGTCAAACATGTATTTGGCTTTAATCAATATTCGCATTTAATATATCCATTGGGGTGGATTGTATCGATTGTCCATTTTTCATCTCTTAATACTATATACGCCGTTAATTTTTCACCACAATTTTTTCCTCCATCTGCTAAGTCATATTGCGTTTCATAGGAAAAAACCTTTGTCGTTTTTTTGCTTAGACCTGGTTCCCTGACTAGATTTTTTATTTTAGTATCAGTTTGTTTTTTGAGAGCCCATTCTGTTAGGCTTGCTATTGAATAGTTGGACTCCTTTTTAGCAAAATCATCACTCAGCTGTTTACGAGCTTTTTCAAAATCGTGTAGGTTTAAATAGTTATAAAAGGCACTCAAAGTTCCTTCTGCTTCGATCCAATTGTTTTCTACCTCTATTTCTTCTTCAGAGGGCATATTTATTTGATCTGTGTGAAATATTGAATTGAAGCTGAAAATAGCTATCGAAGGGGCAAAAAAAGCAAATAGTGTGAGGCCACCTAGTATTGAAAAAGTTTTGGTAGAGATCGGTATTTTCTTCATCTGTCTTTTTGTTTACATTTAGAGAAATAATTTTTGTAGAGAATCTATTCTTTCAAATAGTTCATCAAAGGTTACTATTTCAACACTATTTAGTGAACTTCTGTAGAGCTCAAAAGATTTTTTCATGTCTTGATCTTCAGGTAGTTTTCCTATGATTAATACGCACTTTATACGGTTTAAAGTTTTTTGTCCTTTCTCTCCATGCGTTTTTATATAAACCTTTTTTTGATTTAAAACTTGATTCACCCCACCGGTCAATTCATTTGATATTCCGTATATACAATTTTCTTTTCCTTGTTCTCCACGGTATTTTTTACCGATGATATCCTTTTTGGGTGTTTTTATTTCTATGAAGGCCAAACCACCAGTTAAACTATTTTTGTATAGAAGATCACCTAAAACTCCTCCACTATTGTCATCTCCCTTCCCTCCACAATAGGTTTTTTCGCCAATTTTTATGTATGGGCATGCGAATATTTGGGATAAAATCCAAGGATTTTTTTTGAAAAGTTCTTGCCAGTATTCTTCAATATCAATGTTTTTATTTTTCTCCCATTCTTCAATTATTGAGGTTATTTTTGTTCCAATGATTAGATTTTCTATATTCGAAAGCTCTTCATTTGACATCTTTTCGAGGGTTTTGAGAACTTCCTCTTTGTTTTCCATTTTAGCTATAGTGCTTAAAGCTGCCGCTAAATTTTTGTCTGTTACGGAAAAGAATTCTTCAAATTCATTTAAATTGATTGTCTCTCGCCATTGAAATAAAAAGGAGATCATTTTCCAGAATTCTCTGTAGCCATCTTGGCCTTTATCAAAGGTTATGCGGACAGCATCTGCTCCTTTATTGACATTTCGTTCTTTAAATTCGGAATCTGTTTTTTTAAAAGTTAATCTAGGCTGATACTTGTCATCGGTGAATGATTTTTGGAAATTACATATTGTGAACATTTTCCCGGACTTGCTTTTAGCAAGGATAAAGCCATTATAAACTTCTCCGTTTTTATCAACGATATCGCAATTGTAATTGTCTCTTTTTACTATGGATATCTTAGAGAGATCAGTTTCGGGACTTGTTAGATCTATATATTTTTCAGTCATTCTTTGTGTTTAAACGAGCAGTCTTTGTAACAGTCCTTCTTTCCATTTATTGGCTTTTTTTATTTGGTTTTGTTTGCTTTGAATAATTTTGTCAATTGTCATAAGTACAGCATTTATTTTTTGTATTTCAGTTTTAGATGAAGGGATGTTGAATTTTACTTTTTCTAAATCAGAATTTTTTAGGTTGTTGATATTTGTTCCTGCAAGACTAAGGTGCAGGTATTTTTTGTACTTAATAGTTTGGAAAAAATATTTAGCTAAACGTATTTTAGATCTGTAAATTGAGCAGAACGCTCCAACTGTGACTTTTCCAGAATAATCTCCTAAATAAGTTCCAGACTTCCCTACTAATTTTTTACTTCCATTTGCCATACAAATAACTATGTCATCTTTTTTTAGAATTATTTTTTCATCACAATCCTTGTTAACAAATTGAAGATCCTTATTGATAATTAATCTTTGATTTTGAATGTTGCTCGATCTTAAAACTAGCAAGCCCTTTTTTTTGACGTTGGTTCTATTATATGAATGTCCTCTAAAGAAATTTCCCATTTCTCCCAATCTCTTCTCTTCCCAATTGGGAAAATCGTTGCTGTTGTCGTCTTTGAAGCGGATTTGGCGGGTGAAGATTTTTTGCATGATGCCTTTTTTGTAGGCTTCGAGTTTTTGTTTTTGGGCTTTGAGGTTTTCGATCCATTCGTCGACGGCGGTGAGGAAATCGGCGATTTTTTGCTGTTCAGTGAGGGAGGGGATTCGGACTTGTAAATTTTCAATATCTTTCTTGCTGAATCCTTTGATTGAAGTTCCTTGATGAAAGTTTAATAGTTGGGGAGCTTTTTTTTTGAGTAGGTATGCTAAATAGGATGTGTTGTGATTATTATTGGGTATTAAGTTCGTGAAGTCTTGGCTGGTGCATATTCCTTCTTCTGCAATACCAATCTTTCCAACACCAACTCTTGATACAATTAAAATACTCTTTGGGGGAATGATTTTTGTAGCAGAGTTTTTAATTGCCTCTTTTGTTATGAACCTTGTTGGGGTGACATTAAAATCAGCCTCTGAAATGTCTGAACTTGAGATCCAAGGTGTTTTTCCTTGCCAATATGCGGTCTCTTTTTTTGAAGGTGTTCCACCACCAATAAAGGTTCCTGTTTCCTTTAAATGTTTTTTTACCCACCCACCCTCAAATCCCGGGAACCGTAGTTCTGGTAATTTCTTTCCATCCTTTTTTTGATCTTTTATTTTGGGCATCTTTTAGAAGGGCGTGTTTATGTTGAGTTCTTTGCAGAATTTGGTGACAGCTTTTTGGAGGTCGGCTTCTTCTTTCTTTAGTTCCTGGAGTTCTTTTGCCACCGCTTGGATGTCTATTTCTTCCTCTTCTTCAAAAGTGTCGACATGGCGGGGAATGTTGAGGTTGTAGTCGTTTTCTTTGATTTCTGCCATGCTGGCTTTGTGGGAGTATTTTTCTAGCTCTTTTCGTTTGGCGTAGGTGTCGAAGATTTTTTGAACGTTGTCGTCGGTAAGGTAGTTTTGGTTTTTGCCTTTATGGAACTCTTTGGATGCATCTATGAATAGAATGTCTTGGTCGTCTTTACGGCATTTTTTGAAGACGAGGACGCAAGCAGGTATAGAGGTTCCATAGAAGAGGTTTGGTGGGAGGCCAATGACGGCGTCGAGGTAGTTTTGCTTTTCAATGATGTATTGTCTTATGTGGCCTTCGGCTCCGCCGCGGAAGAGGACTCCATGGGGTAAGACGATGGCCATGGTGCCGTTGTCGGCTAGGTGGTAGAGCATGTGAGTGACGAAGGCATAGTCGGCTTTGTTTTTGGGTGCTAGACGTCCGTATTGAGTGAAGCGATCGTCGTGGGCTAAGAGTGGGTCGCTATCACTTTTCCATTTGGCAGAGAAAGGGGGGTTGGCAACCATCGCTTCGGCTTGGAGTTCTTGGTGCATGTCTTCTGTAAGGGTGTCTCCTTGCCTCATACTGAAGTTTGAGAAGTTCACGCCGTGGAGAATCATGTTCATGCGTGCCAAGTTGTAGGTGGTGGGGTTGAGTTCTTGACCGTAGTAGTCTTTGACTTCTGCGAATTCTGATACGCGGAGTAGGAGTGAGCCAGATCCGCAGGTGGGGTCGTAGACGGATCTGATTTTCTTTTTATCTTGGGTGACGATTTGGGCAAGGAGGCGAGAGACTTGAGCTGGGGTGTAGAACTCTCCGCCTTTCTTTCCGGCGCCGGCTGCGAATTCACCAATAAGGTATTCGTAGGCATCGCCTAATAGGTCGCTTTTTTTATCTTCCAGTTTGAAGTCGATGCCGCTGAGGAGGGTAAGGACTTCTGTGATGACGTCGTTCTTTTGATTTTCACGGGAACCAAGCTTAGAGGATGTAAGGTCAACATCGTCAAAGAGACCCTTGAAATCTTCTTCGCTGTCGGTTCCCATGGCAGTTTGTTCTATTTTGTTGAGAACGTGTTTGAGGTCTTCAAGGATGAACGTGTCTTGGTTTTTGAGTTCGCCATTCCCTTTGAGAACAAGGTGGTTGAACAGTTCTGATGGTTTGAGAAAGAATCCTAGGTGTTCAATACAGGCATCTTTAACGGCTTCAATAATTTTGGTGCCTTTGGCTGAATTTTCATCAACCTCATGGAATGAGAATTTTTCTGATTTTAAGAGTTTTTCGTTGACGTAATTTTCGAGTTTTTCTGAAAGATATTTGTAGAAAATGAAACCGAGGATGTAGTTTTTATATTCATCGGCATGCATTTTCCCACGGAGAACATTAGCAACTCCCCAAAGTTGTTTTTCGAGCAAGCGTTTATCTTCTTCGGACATGAATATTTTTGAAATTTTAAACAGAAATACTTTACTCCAAAAAGGCCTTCTAGACAAAAATGCTCTCTTGTTTGCCGAGACTTTTCATTTCTTTGTCATCCGCTGTGGTACTCTTTTGTTGTATTAGTGGTTTCTGATTCATCTATCCATCCCATCCATGCAAAAATTTTACGTCTACCTGGCTCGGTGCAGTGATGATACGTTGTATTGTGGGTATACGACGGATCTTACTGAGCGGGAGCGGGCGCACAACGAAGGCAAGGGTGCCAAGTATACGCGGGCGCGGCTGCCGGTGAAGGTGGTGTATAGCGAGGAGTTTGCGACTCGATCGCAGGCACAGCAGCGAGAATATGCTATTAAGAAGCTGACCAGGAAGGAGAAGGAGGAGTTGATTGAGGGGTGAAGCGAGTGTAGTAGAAATTTATTTGTCGTTCAGGTTTTGATTATCTCTTTTTGCTACTCTGGTATTAGTTCTTTACTAATCCCTGTATTTTTACTATAATATTAATGTATTTATAATTAATTTTATAGTTATTTGCTATGACTCTTTTGCAAGTGAACATTGAAGATGATCTTAAGGAGGCAATCCAGAAAAAGGCGAAGGCCTATGGTGTCTCTGTGAGCGCGATTGTGAAGATTGTCTTGGCTCGATCATTTATGATGGAAGGAAAGCCAGGCAATGTTTTTAATGCTGATCGTGATAATAATGGTAAAGGGCTACCTGTTGATGATTTAATAGATGCCCTGTAAATGCCTGATAAGATAACGAAGTTTGTTAACGCGCTTGATACCAAGACGCGGAAGCGATTGAAGGAACGTTTAAAGAGGTTGAGAGAGAACCCTTTGGCTCGATCTCAAGATGTGAAGAAGCTGAAGGGATGGGGAAAGAGTACTTATCGTTTACGCATGGGAGACATTCGGATTATTTATCGATTGAATGACGGCAAGGTGGTGATCATGGATATTGATTTTCGAGGGAGTGTTTATTAAATGCTATCGCTCCGACACAGCCACTTTTATTCCAAGGAGTATCAACAGGCCGCCGAGGGTTTTGTTGAAGGCCCCTTGGAAGCGGTTGTAGAGTTTTTGGATGCGGCTATGCGAGAAGAAGGTTGCCACGAGGCTGAACCAGATCATGGTGAGAAGGACCATCATGACGGCAGCGACTCCAAGAACAGCAGCTGGTGTTTCTGGGGTGATCACGAAGGTGAAGAGCCCCAAAAAGAAGATGGTGGCTTTGGGGTTCAAAACGTTGGTTAAAAATCCGATCTTTATGGCTTGAAGGGTAGTGATGTCTTGCTCTTTTTCAACCTCTTCAATGGTGATGTTGCTGCTCTTTGAGCGCAGCGATTTGATGCCAATGTAGACCAGGTATGCGGCTCCTAGCAGTTTGATGGCGTTGAATAGCATGATCGACTGGGAGATCACAAAGGCCAATCCTGCCAAGCAGTAGAACACGTGGACCATGATGCCGAAGCCGATTCCGATTGCGGTGTAGATGCCAGTTTTTCGAGAGTGCTTGAGCGAGTTGCGCACGGCGATAAAGAAGTCTGGTCCGGGGCTGATCAGCGCTGCGATGTAGACAGCGCTGATGCTGGCGATTAAGAGGAGGTTTTGGATAATTTCGTTCATGTGAGGGTATTAATTGAGTGGATTTTTTTTCCGAGATTCAATGATCAGTTCACATTCAGCACCGAGTTCGTTGGCTCGGATGACCAACAATTTGGCTGCATTCATGTCGCCATTTTCGAGGGCGCGTTCGGCAAGGTAGGCATAGGCACGACCATCTCCGGTTACGGCTGCGTTTTTCATGAACTCATCAGCTTCTTCCTTTTTCCCTAAGTGAAGATTGGCACACCCTGCCATATAGAATGCTTGTGCAAGGGGTTGGCCGGATAACCCGTTTTCGATAGCTTTGCGGAAGGTTTCGTCCGCTTCTTGGTAGAGGCCTTCGTTGAGCATGATGTATCCAACGTTAAACATTGTACGGGGGACATTGACCTGTCGAAGGTGTTCCATGGCTTTCTCCTTTTTGCCCATCATGTAGAAGGTCATGCCGAGATTGTTGTGGGACTTGTTGTAGCCAAGGTCGATTGCTTTTTGAAAGTAACTGATTGCTTGTTCGTAGTTCATTTTTCTGAGGTGATATTGGCCAAGCCAGTCGAGCGTGATTGGGTCGGAGGGGTCTTCCTCTAGAGCTTGTGTGTAATGATGGAACGCCCTTTCGTAGTCTCCAAGCTTAGAGAAGGTGGCGCCCAACTGTGAAGATGTGAGTTCCTGCTCTTCAAGGAGTTTTCGAACCTTGTGATGTGTGAGTTCTTGTACGTTTGAAGAGTTGGTTTGTTGATCGGATTGATCAGGTGACTCTGCAGAGATTTGCTCTTCAGGCAAATCATCCGGTAGTTCATTATTGCGACTTGTCATAGTATTGAAGTTAGTAATTAATAACGCGCGCAAAGTACTATTTACAAATGTTTATACTATTGTAAACTGATGTCTGTTAATAATTACTGACGACAGATGGAGGAACGCTTACAACAATTAGGTTTTTCAGCGAAAGAGGCAGCTGTGTATTTGGCACTTTTGGAGTTTGGGACACAGCCAGCTTCGGTCATTGCAAAGCGTACTGGCATGCCTCGTCCAACAGTTTTATTCTTGTTTGAAGGATTGGTGAAAAGGGGATATGTGCGCAAGTCGAGGCGCGGGAGGGTGCAGTATTTTTTTGCTGAACCGGAAGATTTGCAGAAAGCAAAAAAGAAAGAGCTAGAGGCCGAGCAATCGGCTTTGGATAAAGCTATCCCATTACTGAAGGAGTTTAAAAATCCTTATACATCCCAGCCAAAAGTTACTTTTTTTGAAGGTTTGGATGGGTGTCGGAAGGCGTACTCTCTGTTGCTGGAAAGTGAAACGGAGATTCTGGAGTTTGCCGCTCATGAAGATTTGGAGCGAATGGGGGAGGATTTTATGAGTGATTTTGTGGAAAAGCGAACGAAAGGGAAGCGATTTATTCGGCCTATTTGTATCGATTCACCATTGAATCGAAATTTTTTGAAACTGGATCCGAAGCAACAGAGGGAGCTTCGGCTTTTCAGTAAAAAGCGAGGAGAGATCTACTCATCGATCGATATTTTTGAAGACAAAGTTCTTCTATTGAATCTCCGTGAGGATGCTTTTGCAATTCTTATTCAATCGAAGGCTGTGGCTGACACATTGCGTACAATTCATGGTTTGGCATGGGATGGGGCTTAAAGGTCATTTTTTTTCTTGATTGTGATTGCTCCGTCGTTAGTGTAAACAGTGGCATCACCTGTGTTTTGTGGGTCGTAAAGAAGAAGAATGGAATCACCAATTTTTAGATCTGGGGCAAGGTTTTGAGGTATCTCGAATTGCGTTCTTTTAATGAGAGGATGTTGTATATGGATGATCCAGAAAGGGATTTTTTGAGGAGATCCACGATAGGGTGCTCTTTCTTTTGTGTCGAGTGAAGTAATAGTTGCGTACCCTTGGACACCATTTTTTTGTATTCCAATCGTCATTTTGTACATTCTTTGTAGTCCTTTCCACATGATAAATAAGCCAATTCCAAACGTAGCCATCATCAAGATGTAGAAATATTGAATAGAGGGCTGCTGCGACTCTTGGTTTTGTGATTGTGGGGGGAGGGGCGGGCTCGATCGATCTATCTCATTTATCCACCACACGAGCGAGACGATGATAATGACAATTACTGCCATTATAGCCGAGAATATCAGGATTTCGCGTTTGCTAATTTTTGCCATAGGAATACTTACAATTCAAATTGTCCGTTTTCTACATCACTGCGAATTATTGGTTTGCCATCCTTTAAAACGACATGCGAGTCATGATAGTTGAGGGGATCATAGGAAATGAGAATTTTATCTCCGATTTTGATGTTTTCACCTTCAATGAAAGGAATTTTGTAATTTTTTTGGATGGGTTTGAGATGAGCAATCGAAATTAAGCAGAATGTCTTTTGGCCATCTACTGTGTTTTCATCATTAACCTTTATTGATTTGATGACAATGTATTCCTTTACCTTTTTATTGCCAGTCAGTTTTAGCAATATTTTATCTCTGTTTAGGGCTGCGACTATGAATAGAACGAATAGTACAGCCCCGGGCAAAAAAAGGTAGAGTTGAATATGGTCGAGAAAGTTCATACCCCTTAATTGTATCAGTATCTTCTTTATTTGTCTTCTTCCTCACCCTTCTCCTCATCCACTACTTCGCCTTCGACCACATCCTCTTTTTCTTCAGAGTCGGATCCGTCGGCTTTTTTGACTTTTACACCGTCGTCGTCTGCGCCAGCGTTAGCAGAGGCGGCTTCTTCGGCAGAGGCAGCTTTGTACATTTCTGCGCCGACTTTTTGGATCTCTTCGCTGAGCTCGTCGTGGGCTTTCTTGATGTCGTCGTTGCTCGCCCCCTCGTCTTCCAGAAGTTTCTTCAGCGCATCGACCTTTTCCTGAACGGGTCCTTTTACGTCGTCGCCAACCTTGTCTCCTGCGTCCTTAAGGGTGCGCTCGGTTTGGTTGATGAGTGATTCGGCGTTGACGCGGACTTCCACAGCCTCTTTCTTTTTCTTGTCTTCTTCGGCGTGTTGTTCGGCTTCAGCGCGCATCTTCTCAATCTCGTCGTCGGTCATGTTGGACGATCCGGTAATGGTAATGTGCTGTGTTTTATTGGTTCCTTTGTCGGTGGCTTTCACGTTGATGATTCCGTTGGCGTCAATGTCGAAGCTGACCTCAATTTGTGGCACGCCTCGTGGAGCTGGTGGGATTCCATCCAAAATGAACCGTCCGAGTGATTTGTTGTCGGCAGACATTGGTCGTTCTCCTTGGGTTACGTGGATTTCCACGCTCGGCTGATTGTCGGCAGCGGTGCTGAACACTTGCGACTTGGTGGTTGGAATGGTGGTGTTGCGTTCGATGAGCTTGGTGGCAACTCCTCCCATGGTTTCGATAGAAAGGGAGAGGGGAGTAACGTCCAAGAGAACAACGTCTTTGACGTCTCCTTGTAATACACCTCCTTGAATGGCAGCCCCAAGAGCGACCACTTGGTCTGGGTTCAATCCCCGGTGTGGTTCTTTGCCGAACACTTCCTTTACTTTTTCTTGGACCATTGGAATACGGGTTGATCCTCCTACCAAAATCACTTCGTCGATGTCGGACATGTAGATTTTGGCGTCATCGACGGCTTTTTTACATGGATCTACACACTTTTCTACGATTGGCGCGATCAAATCTTCCATTTTTGCTCGGCTGAGCTTGGTTTGGAAGTGTTTTGGTGCTCCATTTGAGTCCATGGTTAAGAATGGCACGTTGATGTCGACTTCGTGGAGTCCTGAAAGTTGGATTTTGGCCTTTTCGGCTTCGTCACGGAGACGTTGCAGTGCGGCTTTGTCTTCTGAAAGGTCGATTCCTGACTCTTTTTTGAACTCTTCCAAGAGCCATCCAACAATCACCTGGTCAAAGTCGTCACCACCAAGTTGTGTGTCTCCGTTGGTGGACATGACTTCGAACACTCCGTCTCCCAGTTCCAAAACAGAGATGTCGAAGGTTCCTCCACCAAGGTCAAACACGGCGATCTTTTTGTCGACACCTTTGTTTTTATCCAATCCGTACGCCAAGGCGGCTGCGGTTGGTTCGTTGATGATCCGTTTTACGTCGAGTCCGGCAATTTTTCCAGCATCTTTGGTGGCTTGACGCTGTGCATCGTTGAAGTATGCCGGTACAGTGATCACCGCTTCTGTTACGGCTCCGCCAAGGTATGCTTCTGCATCGGCTTTTAATTTGGCCAACACCATCGATGCGATTTCTGCCGGTCGATGCTGCTTTCCGTTTACTTCAATTTCTGCTTCGCCACTTTTTCCTTTTACCACTTTGTATGGCATGCGCTTAATGTCGTCGCCAGCCTCGCTGAACTGTCGTCCAATGAAACGTTTGGCCGAGAAAATGGTGTTTTCTGGATTGGTGACCGCTTGAGACTTAGCTGTCATCCCAACCATCCTTTTAGCATCTTTAAAACCAACAATAGAAGGTGTGGTTGGTTGTCCTTCGGCATTGTTGATAACGGTTGGTTCTCCACCTTCCATAACGGCAACACAAGAGTTGGTGGTTCCAAGGTCGATTCCAATAATTTTAGTCATAACAGTTGGGTTAAAGTTTGTTGATAAGGTCTATAAGAATGTGCCGATGGCACTTTTTTGGTTCTTTTTCATAACAGATGAGGTACACATCTTCCTTTTTTGCCAGCTCTTTTATCTCTTGCATGAGTTCTTGTGCTTCTGGATCGTTGGCGATCTTTTTTCGATACTGTTCTTCGAATTTCGTTTTTTCAAAGGCAGCGTTGTGGGCTTCTACTGGATCCATCCCTTTTTTTTGAAGTTTTTCATCTTCCTTTTTAATCGCTTCTACCATTGCTGGACTTGGAGCCAGGCAGTCGTGGCCGCGATGCATCATCACAAAAATGCGGTTCTTTTCTGGTACATTTTTGAGGTTTGATACGTAGGTCTCTTTGAGGCTCATCCGGTTTGTCAAAATTTTAGCACTCGAAATTATAGAGTGCCAAAAGTAGTGCGTCAAGGATCATTTTGAAAGAAAATCTTGCGTGGAAACGTAGTAATTTATTAAGGTGGGGTATACTATTTTTTAAATTTTTTCTTATGTTGAAGAAATTATCTGTATTTGGAGCGTCACTGATGGTGATGGCTCTGTTGGTGGGGTGTGGTCCGAGTACTCCGCCGTCACAAGTGGAGGATGATCGGTCTGGTGGTTTAACGGTTGAGGAGCTTCCAGTGGGTGACGATGCCATGATGGAAGATGATTCCATGATGGATGACGATGCTATGGAAGATGATTCCATGGAGGAGGATGACGCTATGGAGGAGGATTCCATGATGGATGATGACTCAATGGAAGAGGACGACGCTATGATGGAGGAAGGGGTGAAGGAGTTCACTATTGACGCGGAGAACTTTAGTTTCTCTCCAAACACTATGACTGTTAATGAAGGTGATACTGTTCGTATTACTTTGAACAATCTTGGTGGGAACCATGACTTTGTGATCGACGAGTTTGATGCCCGGACAGAGGTTATTTCTACCGGTGAAACAGAGACGATCGAATTCGTGGCTGACAAAGCCGGTACTTTCGAATATTATTGTTCTGTTATGCAACACCGTGCCATGGGTATGGTTGGGATGCTGACCGTTCAATAATTTTCTTTCATGAATAAGACCAAAAAGCTGCTGTGGATAGGGTTTCTTGCTCTGCACCTTGCAATCATCGGTTTCTACTGGTGGCAGGGGTCCGGCAGTCTTTTTGGTACAGGGGCAGATAATGTGATGATCGCATTGGGGCGGTTGACTGGGCTTTTGGCTGGGTTGACCGTTCTTTTGCAGTTTTTGTTTATGGGGAGGATGCCGCTTCTTGAGCGGACGTTTGGTTTGGATAAGCTTTCAAAAGTGCACAAGCTGAACGGAAAATTAACGCTCCTTTTTATTTTGGCGCATCCGTTGTTGTTGTCGCTTGGATATGCGGGAGCGAGTGGCGTGAATGTGGTGGATCAATATATGAGTTTTGTGTTCGATTATGAGCATGTGTGGATGGCGGCGATTGCGCTGTGGCTGTTTGTGATTGTGGTGGTGTCATCGATTTATATTGTGCGGAGTAAGGTGAAGTTTGAGTCGTGGTATTTTGTGCATTTGGCGGTGTATGTGGCCTTTTTTATGTCCTACTTTCATCAGGGGGCGGTGGGGACGGATTTGCTTTTGAGCAAGGCGTTTGCGACCTATTGGATTGCGCTGTACGCCACGGTTTTTGGTATGCATGTGGTGTTTCGCTTTGGCGCGCCGCTTTATAATTTTTTCCGTCATGGTTTTGTGGTCGACGAGGTGGTTCGTGAGACGGAGAGCGCGGTATCGATTTACATTAAGGGAAAAGCGATGGATCGATTTAAGGTGGATCCAGGCCAGTTTATGATTTTTCGATTTTTGGCAAAGGGATTGTGGTGGCAGGCTCATCCTTTTTCACTTTCTATGGTGCCGGATGGCAAACGCATCCGCATTACGGTGAAGGAGTTGGGGGATTTTACGAAACTGCTGAAGGATTTAAAGGTTGGCACCAAAATTATGATCGAAGGGCCGTATGGCGTGTTTACCGACTTTTTTGGGATTGCTGATCGGGTGCTTTTGATCGCGGGTGGGATTGGTATTACTCCTATCCGATCACTTTCTGAACAGTTGGCCAATGCAGGGAAGAATGTGGAGATTCTTTATGGGAACCGGACTCGTGAAGATATTGTTTTTTGGGATGAATTGAACGATCTGGCGGCAAGTATGGAGAATGTGCGGCTCACGCATGTGTTGAGCCAGGATGAGTCGTTTGAAGGAGAGCAGGGAAGGATTGATGCTGAAAGGATTGAGCGCTTGGTGCCAGATGTGGTGCAGCGCGAAGTGTATGTGTGCGGTCCGATTCCAATGATGGAGGCGGTGGTGGCTGCGGTGAAGGGCTTGGGGGTTGCACCGGAGCGGGTCCATTTTGAGAAGTTTGAGTTGTAGTCGCTCAGTACATTTGTCTCGGAGCAGGCTTCGGCTCTTCGAGCCTGCAGATTGCTCCTCGTCAAAGTACTTCGCTCAGATGGGGCTGGATCGTTGTTTCCTTGCATTGCTTGCAGTAAATGAAGTGAATGGAGCGCCGCGCCGGCGGCGTCAGCCGCTCCAGCGTTTTTGCCAGGCTTTCGCGTCGATTGCGCCGGCGATTTCGTGGTGAGCTTTGCAAAGCGGCGCGATGTAGCGCGGGTCGTGCGCTCCCACCAGCGCAAACCTTTGGGTATGATGCAACTCCTCTGACTGTTTTCCGCACCAAGGAACCGAACACTTGTCCCCATGCTCTCTCTTCAAAATGCGCCGAACTTTCACGCTCACATATCGACTCGGCTTTTTCTGGATCTCCTCCTCCGCGATTTCTTCCTTCTCTTCTTCCAACGCTTCATCATATTTCGCTAACAACTCTTCCAGCAAGGCATTCACATCAATGCCCTTTCTCAAACGCTCAATCAAATCTTTTTGAACCTCTGCCGAAAGGTGCTCTAGCAAGTTGACATCCGGTAAAGATTCTTGTGGATGAGTGTGCACGTGCACAGATTTTTGATCGCGAACCAAGGCCTCCAGCGCTCGCGCCGAAAGCACTTTCGCCTTTTCTGCAAGTGTTTCATCATTCTCTTTCGTGGCAATCGACGCCACCCTCGCCAGTTTATGCGAACTCACTTCGCCCAGAACCAGAGCACTGTGTAGCGCCGGTTTATCAACAAACTTTTTTTCTAAATTCAAAACTCTTCGCACCTGTTCTTCGCTCAATCCCGCCAATTTTGCCGCAAACTCAAAAATCGATCCAAATCCTTTCTTCTTATACAGTTTTCGCCGAAAAACCTCTGGCAACAGCCCTTCAAACTTCCGCCGAGCTTCTAGCGCTGCTCGCCCATACTGCTGACACAAGCTCAAAACCTCCTCATCAGACATTCTTTTCATAGTGAAAAGTTAAGAAATATATGCTGAGGAGTTCAGGCTCATTATAGCAAAAACAAGCCGAAAATCGATTATTTGGACTGGACGATTAGTAATTTTTTATGGCCTCGCAGCCGCAGCATGAAGCCAAAAATTAGGCCAACCACTTGTTCTTTTTGACGATAGCGGTTTTTGACCACCATTCGCCCAAGCCGAAGGTTTTTCCTGCATCGTTGTATGCGAGGGCAAGAGCCGCAAAGGCGTACACAATGTGATCGTCGATGATTGGGTTGTTTTCTGGCGATAGGGCAGCAAGGTACATGAGCACCATCATGAGTGCTGCGGACCATCCTCCAAGTTTCATGGCCATGCCAAATACAAGCGAAACTCCGATTCCAAGGAGGCCAAGCATGAAGAGCCAATCAACGATAGGATTGCCGGCCATGGCTTGGAACATTGCGGCAAATGGGCCTTGCGTTCCGTGGGTGAGGAATCCAGTCGTTGGGGATCCTCCGCTGAGCCAAGCATTTTGGCACAAAATTTCTGCGATCCCAGACTCAGCGCGGCAAGTTGCGAATCCTAATCCAAGGAGTTTGTCGAAGAAAGCCCACAAAAAAATCCATCCTAAGCTGATGCGAAGGAGTGCCATAAGTTTTGCTGCTGGTTTTGGGCTTTTTTGAAAGAGTTTCATGGGATTGGGGTTATGTGCCAATCCTCATTGTACTCTGGTTATTGGTCGTTGCCAACTGTGTGGAATGTTGACTTATTTGTGTTTATTGTATTACATTTTAGACTCACCACTATTTAATCTTTTTATTATGTCTTTAGACAATATACGTGGAGAAGGGATTCCAGAAGTTGATGGAGAAAAAAAACAGGAATTAATTGATGCGATTGATGCTGCTGGCTTTACTGTTGAAAACGTGATTTTAGCTATGCGGGAGAACCCGGAAGGGTTTCAGAAAATTTTGGATGAGCTTCTTTATGATCCTTTGAAGCAAGCACAGGATGTTTTAAATTTTGTTCGATCAGGGATTGAGGCAGACCCAGAGAGTGAGTCTCTTCTTTGTGACTTTGAAGCGATTGATCTCTTGAAACTTTCCAAAAATGAAGATGTTCCTTTGCATGTTTTGTTTGGGGATGAAGTTGAGATCGGACCTGAGGTGGGTTTGCCAATGCTTGTTACGAAAGATTCGCAGTTTGCCATCCTTTCAGCAATGGACGAGTTGAAATTGATCTACCGTGGAACCAGCAACGTTGATGTTCAGGATGTTTATAGTGTTGAGGCCCTTAAACGCGGTATTGCCAAGCTCTACAAAGAAGGTCAACCTCTTCCTGAGATTGAAACAACTTGGACACTTCAAGACTTAAAGCGATTTGCGGAAAATCAGATGTTGTTGGTTTTCGGATCTGATGCAGCTCGGCTTGTTGGTTCGCAAAGTCGAGCGATGATTATTGTGCGTGACAATGGGAATATGAAGACACATATGCCTGAAGTTGAACTTCATTCTGAGAATGATCAATTAAGAGTTTATCTTAATGAAATTTCTGGGGAATCCTGGGGTCGATATATGTATTAGACCTCTTTAGTTTTATTGGCCGTTGCCAACTTTGACGCGAGCAGGTTTGATAACTTTGTCTCCGAGCATGTAGCCTTTTTCCAGGACTTCCACAATCTGTCCGTCTGGGCCAGGGCCGGTGAGGAGGGCTTCGTGTTTTTCTGGATCGAACTCGCCGTCGGTGGCGATTGGGGTGAGTCCCATCTTTTCTGTTGTTTGGAGGAGGTGCGCCAGCGTTTGTTCAGCGCCTTTGATCCATTCGTCATCTTTTTGTTCGAGTTCCAAAGCGCGACTTGCGCTTTCCAGCACGGGAAGGAGTTCTTTGAAGAGTCCAGCGTTGGCCATGGTCACGAATTGGGATCGTTCTTCTTCGGTGCGGCGTTTAAAGTTTTGGAGGTCGGCAAGTGCGCGCTGGCTGATGACGGTCATCTCTTCTAGTTTTTGCTTGGTTTGTTCTAGTTCTTGTTGAATGGTGTCGAGATCGACCTCTTGTTGGTCGTCTTGTGGTGGAGTTGGGTTTTGATCGGTCATTATTTTTCGATTAATTTTTTAATTTCTTCCATGATGGCACGGTTGAAGGGGTATTTCATTCGTGTTGGACCAAGGATGCCGAAGTATCCTTGGAATCCGTCGATGTTGTAGGTTGTGACCATCAAGCTGCATGATTGGATCTGCTCCAGAATGTTCTCTTTTCCAATGAAGATTTTTACTTTGTCGCTAATGTCTAAGTCGGAAAGGAGTTGGACAAAGTTGTCGTTCTTTTCCAGGACTTCAATGACCTGGCTGGCGCGGATGGAGTCGGTTGCGAACTCTGGTTGGCGCAAAACGTTGGCCAATCCTAAATAGAAGGTTCGGTTATTGTCTGGGAGTGTCGCGAAGCTGACGTTTTCGGTGGCGCGAGTTATAAGCTCTACTGCGTCGTAAATGCGGTTTTTTACTTTCTCTACTTTGTACTGATCGGTGACTTGCTGCAAAACTTCGAGTGCTTGTTTGTGGGCCTGCTCGTAATCGGCCATCTCATCAATATAGAGACGGTAGCCTTGGTCGGTTGGTACGCGTCCGGCAGATGTGTGCGGCTGATAAATGAATCCTTCTTTTTCTAGAGCGGCCATGTCGTTGCGGATGGTTGCCGGGCTCACGCTGAATTTGTAGCTCACCAAAATGGTGTTGGAGCCAACGGGTTCAGCCGTGTTAATAAAGTGTTTTACAATGGCTGTGAGTACCTTTTTTTTGCGGTCTTGAGACATAAGCAGGATTTAGCACTGGGCATTATAGGGTGCCAGCTTCCTTTTTACAATGTTGGTCTTTGATTCTTTCAAAGATGCGGGTGTGGGTTTCTTCGTCTACGTTCATGCCAAAATCGATGCCAAAGGTTTGGAGGTATCTGCGTAGGTAGCGGACTCTTTTTGGACCGATTCCTTCAAGTTTGAAAGCCTGTTTGGGTGTGAGTTTAGCAAGTTCTATCACGTAGGCTAGTCCGTTTCGGGATAATTGTTTTCTGAGTGGAATGACAAGTTTATTGAGTGTTGGATTGTCCATTGTGTGGAATTTTTCTAAAAAATCCCGAATGGTCATGGCTAATACTATCTCTTTGGATATACCCTCGGTTACTACCTGAGATTGAAGTGCCTCCACTATTTTGGGGGCTGTTTGTTCGCGGATGGCGCGAAGTTGACGAAGGATTTTTATTTGTTCTTGAGGATCAATGAAATCAGCAGCATCGACTATTTCTGCGGCTACTGCTTGGATTTCTTTCTTGAGTTTTGCCATGTTATGCGGCTTGAGTTTGCGGCTCTTCTGCTGATTCAGTGGTTTCTTCTGGATTATCTGGGTCTGTTTTTGGAGTTGCTGGCTTGGGTTTTGCCGCCTTTTCTTCTGTTTTTTTGACTTCTGTTGTTGGGGCAGATGATGGTTTGGGCTTTGGCGTTGGTTTGTCCTGAATCATGGTTTTTGCCATTTCTTTGACGGGACTGTCGGGGATCATCCAGTCGAGGAGTTGTTTTGATGCATCCACACCCAAATCAAGGACTTTCTTAATGCTGTTGTTTACAAAATTGGCCACTTTTTTAATCCTGGCGGAGATGGCTTCCATCAATCCAAGTTTTTCTTGAGATGGAATATTCGTTTCGATGTTGTTGCTGGCAACTTCACTCATGTGATCGATTTATGAGAGTGTATTTTGTGCCTATTCTTGAGGATTGTCAAGTTTTGGGGCTGGAATTTTGGGTTGCTGTTGAGATTTGTGGTGGTAGTAGTAGGCAGCGTTGCCGGCCATGCCAAGAGCTATCCCTGCTAAAACAGCAAGGGTGATTCGTTTTCTGCTGGCTTTCATGATGCTTCCAATAGAGCTTTTCTTTGGTGGCGCAATTCGCTCCGGTTGTTTTTCTTCTGGGATTTCATAAACGACAGCTGGAATGAGGTCCGGATCAATGTGGACCATGGTGTCCATGAGCTTGCGTTGGATGGGAACCCTGACCTCTTGTGGACTTGGCTCAGATGCTTCGACGGTTGAAGGGCTGAGGCCTAGTAGGGCTTCATGTCCTTGAGGTTTTGGAGGTGATGGCAGGAGCATTGTTTTTCGGCTTTCTACGTCGGCATCAGCTTGAGACTCGTGGTGTGTTTTTTCTCGAGTTATTGATTTAAAAGGAGGTCTTGCACTGTCGGTGTCTGTTGAAAAGGGGAATGGCTGGGTTTTTCGAGATGAAACTGGTGGTTCTTCATCAATATTTTCCAAATCTGGCTTTTCGGGAAGAGGAATTGGCGCAAAAATCTGGGGCAACGTTTTTTGGCGTTCCTTCCGTTTTGGTTGTGTCCTGGATATGCGGACTCTTTCAGATTCGCGTTGTTGACGTTCGTCATCGGTTCGCGGACCTATAAGTGCCTTTAACCTTCGCATGTTGGTACATTAAAAATAGGATTCACTGTACCGTAAAACGCGATTTATGCCAATCTATTACGAGATTAGAGTTTTGAGGCTACGAGACGGGCTAGATCAATGACGCGACAGCTGTAACCCCACTCGTTGTCGTACCAAGCGACAACTTTCACAAGATTGTCGTCCATAACGAGTGTTGAGAGCCCATCAACGATGGCTGAGCGGTCATCACCCTTGTAGTCCATGGAGACGAGGGGTTGGTCGCTGTAGCCGAGGATGCCTTTCATCGCGCCGTCTGCAGCTTTTTTGAAGGCTTCGTTGACTTCCTCTGCGGTTACATTCTTTTTCAGTCGATAGGTAGCATCGAGAATAGAGACGGTTGGGGTTGGCACACGGAAAGCCATCCCATTCAGTTTTCCTTCGAGTTCTGGAATGACCAGTCCCACAGCTTTGGCAGCTCCGGTTGTGGTTGGGATGATATTTTGTGCTGCGGCTCTTGCTCGGCGCATGTCTTTTTTGTGTGGCAGGTCCAAGATGTTTTGATCGTTGGTGTATGAGTGTACTGTTGTCATTAATCCATCTTCTATTCCAAATGCATCGTGGAGGACTTTGGTGACCGGGGCCATGCAGTTGGTGGTGCACGAAGCGTTGGAGGTCACGTCTTCGTTTGGATCGTACTGGTCATCGTTCACACCCATTACAATAATCTGTTTTCCTCCTTTGCATACTGCGGTTACAATCACTTTTTTTACTCCATCGTGAAGGTGCAGCGAAGCATCGTCGATATTGTTAAATACTCCTGTTGCTTCAAGGACAACATCTACTTTTTCTTCTCCCCATGGAATTTTTGCAGGATCTCTTTCTTGAAAGTAGCGAATTTTTTTGTCGTCAACGCGAATGTAGTCGGTTCCGACGGCTTCTACATCGGCTTTGAATGTGCCGTGGGTTGAGTCGTATTTTAGTAGGTGTGAGAGTTGGTCGTTTCCGCTGAGGTTATTGATTGCTACGATTTCGATATCTTTTGTTCCAAGCTCGTGTGCGCGGCGAAACATAAGACGCCCAATCCGCCCGAATCCGTTGATTGCTACTCGAACTGCCATATTGAAGGTTGCTAGAGAATACTTATATTATTAGTATAACGTGGCCTTGATTTGTAATAAAGAAAAATGGAACAGATAGATGCTATTCACGGTTTGCGAGCTGAGGATGTTGGTGTGATTGTGGATGCGCTTGAGGAAGGGAAGGTTGTGATGCATGCAACGGAGACATGTTATGGGCTGACGGCTGATCCTTTTCAGGAGGAGGCGCTGGCTCGCTTATATGCATTGAAAGAGATGGATTTGGATAAGCCGGTGAGTATTATGGTGAGTTCGCTTGAGCAAGCTCTGGTTTATGGTGATTTGAATAAGAAAGCGAAGGCGTTGGCAGAACGGTTTTGGCCGGGGCCACTGACGTTGATTGTTCCAAGGAAAACGTCGTTGCCAGTTTTTTTGAATCCAGGAATCGCATCGGTAGGGCTTCGATGTCCAGACCATATTGAAACACAAAAGTTTTTGAAGGTGATGGGCACACCGCTGGTGACAACGAGTGCGAATGTGTCGGGCGAGCCACAGGCGTATGCTCCGCATGAAACAACCTTAGAGCCGGACCTCTTGGTGAATAGTGGTCGAATTCGGGCGGAGTTGCCTTCTACCATTGTGAAGGTGGATGAGGAGCATGTGGAAATTGTTCGTGAAGGCGACAACATTTCTGAGGTGGAGACCTTTTTAGAACAGCTTGTGGACTAATTTTTTATTGGTCGATGGTTGCTGTAGCTGATTGAGTACTGAGGCAAGTCGTTTTTCGATAAACGTATAAATTAGTTATGCAATATCAAATCTTTTGAGCAACAGTTTCTTGATTTGGTGTTATTTCTCTTTATAAAGAGTAAAACTCCTTGTTTTATTATTTTTATGACTACAAAAGTAGTACTCTTTTAATGTGAATGTTTGACTTTCCTTGTCCTAGAGCTTAATTTTAGGTGGCACAACGTATAAAAAACTTATACACATACTGTGCACAAGTTTTGAACATTTCCGTTCGTTTTATGGCAAAAAAAACATCAAAAACAAGGAAGAAGGTACAGGCAAAGAAGCCTAAAACAGTAAAAAAGGTTGAAAAGAAAAAAGTTGAAGCAGAGGTGAAAGTGGAGGAGAAGAAAGAGTACACCCATGAGTCGGTATTACTCGAAGAGGTGTGTGATCTTTTGGAACTTTCAAAGAAGAAGAATGTCGTTGATGCGACGCTCGGTCTTGGTGGTCATGCCAAAGAGATGCTGAAGGCTTTGCCAAAGGCTGGGAAGTTGATTGGGCTTGATGCTGATCCGGAGCATTTAAAGATTGCGAAGAAGACTTTGCGATCATATAAGGATCGGACGATTCTGGTGAACTCCAATTTTGCCCACATGGCAGACGCTATTAGTGAAAATAGCCGGATTAAGAGTATTGATGCGATTTTGTTTGATCTGGGGATCGCTTCGCCGCATGTGGATTTTGGGGAACGAGGATTTTCTTTTATGCGAGAAGGGGAGTTGGATATGCGCTTTAATCCTGAAGAACAACAGCTGACGGCTGCAGAGGTGGTGAATAAGTATGGGGAGAAACGATTGGTGGAGATTTTTAAGGAGTATGGAGAGGAGTATCGGGCACGGAAGATCGCGCAGGCGATTTGTAAGAATCGGAAACGGAAACCTTTTAAGACAACCAAGCAGTTGGCTGACTTTATTGAGAAGCTTTTGGGAAGAGGTGGAAAAATTCATCCTGCAACGCGTGTATTTCAGGCTTTGCGGATTGAGGTGAACAAAGAGTTGGATGTTTTGGTGGAAGGTCTGAAACAGGCTGTAGAGCTTTTGAATAAGAATGGACGTGTGGCAGTGATTTCATATCACTCGCTGGAGGATCGGATTGTGAAGAACTTTTTTAGGGACCTGGCCCGGAATAATGGGCAATCACTCAAGCTTATAACAAAAAAACCTATCGCTCCGTCTGAAGAAGAGATTCAGCGCAACCCGCGGAGCCGTAGCGCGAAACTCAGGGTTGCTGAAAAACTTTAACTTTCTGATATGTCTGTTTATCTTAGCCGAAGTCCTTATCTTGCTTCATATGGGCATGGATCCCGAAAAAAATCGTTGTTTAAAAAACGTGCACGTCGACAGCAATCAAGTCAACGACGTTTGTGGGATGGTCCATCTTTTTCTGCGACCAGCCGTCGTGCGAAACGTTCTACTGGTAATCTTTTGAGTGAGTTAAAGACTCAAGCCAATGTTGGAGCGGCAGCAACAACCAGCGTTGTTCAAAAAACGGCTTCGACCATGAGCGAAATGGCTGCTGCCATGAAAAATGTTGGGAAGAAGAAGGTGAAATTTGAGATTGGGCCCCGATTTGTGATTATTGGACTTATGGGGATGGTGGCATTCTTGAGTTTTGCTTATCTGGCACATTTTCATACGGTTGCGACGAAGGGATATGAACTTCGACGTTTGGAGGCTGATCGGAACCAGCTTTTGAATCAGTATGAAATTAAGAATATGCGTTTGGCTGAAATGCAGTCACTGACGACAATTGTGGAAAGTGAAAAGGCAAACACGATGCGCCGGGCCAATAATATTGAATTTGTTCGTGGTAATACCGCTCTTGCTTCAAATCCGTAATGCCGTGATGATTGATCCTCTTGCTACGGAAAGGACCCGCCAGATGGTGGGTTCTTTTGCGGCATTTTGATTTGAGTGCGAACACTTGACGTATTTTGGTGTTTTCGTATTATTCATTTACCTTTAGATTCAAATTTTAAAAGTAAATGACTGAATTTTTGGAGCGTGGAGAGTTTTTAGGAGAGTTTGAGAACGTTGATACTCCTACTCAGTTGACGGTGAGCCAGCTGCTCAGTCAATTTGAAAGATGTATTGATGCAGTATTGAAAGGAAAGGTTTTTCAAGTGAGTTCTGTGGAGGGTTTTTCTGCTATTTTAGAGTTAGCTTCTTCTGAGGATATTAAAACTGTTCAAAAGGCGTCCAGGAATGCTTTTGTGAATAATTTACCAGAATTTTTTAGAAGGATGAAAGAAGATGGGCCAATACAGATTGAGGGAGAGAGTTCCAATATTGTATTTCGCCTGCTGGAACCAGAATCCCAAATTGACTCTATAGAAGGGAGTAGGTTGCTTCGTGCTCTTCGCAAAAGCAGTGGATTGTCACAGCGAGAGTTGTCAAAGAGGAGTGGTGTGTCACATGTAACTATTGCGAATCTTGAAATGGCTAACGGACGACGGCCACGTATCGGGACACTAAAAAAACTTTTTTTTACATTGAAGTCGAGTCGAAAGGAAAGAGAGCCAATTTTAACTGCATATGGTCTTCAAGAGCCTGATTATACTCTTTTGAATCCTCCGGAATATGTACAGCCAATAGATGAATTAGAGCTCCAAGGTGATGAAAAGGTAGATGAGATTTGGGTTGCAGGCGAGCCAATGGAATGTGCTTCCGTGGACCTTGAAGAGAGAGTGGCAGACCTAATTCAAAAGGGAAAGCAATATGTTTACTGGGTTCCAAAGCATGTATTGCCTAAAATGCTTCGTTTTATAACTCGTTTGAATTCTGTTTACAAGCTTGACGCTGAAAAAGTTGAGCGGCAAGTGAAACTTATTCAAGCACCCGATGAGTTGGGTGTTATATCCTGTGCTTTGTATTTTCAATGGTCTGAACTTAGGCCACTTTTAGGTCGCTATGTTCGTAATGATGTGGTCTGTTCTCTTGATCATGTAGAGCTGGAGGAATTGAATGATTTGCTTCAAACTGTATATTTTGGTATTACCTACGGTAAAAAGGATCCTCGCTATATGCGAGTATTTCCTACATAACATCCGTAAGTTGTATCGACTTTTTGCAGTGTGGGGACTATGTGGCTGGTGTTCTGGTGAGGTCGAAGGTGAGGGTGACTTCGTATGATCCGGAGAGCTGGAATGCAGGGATTTGGAGGTAGTATTGGATGTTTTGTTTGAACTGTCCGTTTCGACCGACTTCTGCAATGGTGACTGGAGCAAGCATGATGTCGATGACGGCATCCAAGTTGTCACCGTGAGTGGTGAAGGTTCCAGCTGAATCGAGGTTTCCAGCGGTGGCGTTGTCTTGTGTTGCGTCGATTCCGGTGACGCCGGCATAACCGTTGTCATATTCAACTCCGTTGATTTGGGTTCCGCCTGTGCTTGATGCTTGGGTGACAGCATAGAAACCGCTGAGTGGTATCTGTTCTGATGTTCCAGAGTCTTCGAAGGCACTGGCTTGGAGCTGGAGGTTGAATCCACCAGCGTTTTGGGTGTCGGTTACGACAATGAGGTCATTAACGTTGAGTGTGTATGGAGTGGCTGAATCGATACTAAAGATTTCTTGCGAGCTGGTTGCACTGGTTATGCCTGGGAAGGCAAAGTCGTCTGGTGCGGTGATGGTGAGTACACCTGGATTTTCTTCGATTTCAACTTGTACACATTGTTGGTTTTGACCAATGATACAGGTGAATTCTACGTCTGCAGTTCCAATGAATACGGTTGCTCCGGTTACGTCGTTTGCGGTGAAGGTTGTGGTGTCGACCGCTGTTGACCGAACTTGGAAGACAGCTTCACCATTGGCATCTGTTACATCAGTTGGGTATGGCGGTGGGGTAGGGTAGCCAACGTAGTCGATCTGGCTGACAGCCTGGTCATCTGAAAGTTCAACGGTTCGTCCTGGGACAGGGTTGTTGAAGGCGTCACGGAGTGTGACCGTAATGGTGCTGGTTTCTACTCCATCGGCGAGGACTTCAGTTGGGACAGCCACAATAGTTGAGTTTCCAGGGTCTACTGTGCCGGCAGTGAAGGTGACCTGTGGTTCTTCTACTACTGCTGGGGTGGCAGGTCCTGTTGCTGGGTTATAGAGCTGTGTTGCACTGGTGTCCCCAAAAACACTGTTGTCGTAGGTCGATGCAACGTCTGGTGCAATGCTTGGAGTTGCGTCGTAGAGTCCGATTCGTGCGGTTTGACCGTCATTGGCGAAGTAATGGAATTCGGCGGTGTTGTTTTGGTAGAGGATAATTTCAAAGAAGATTGGATTGCTGGTTCCAGCGTCTTGAGCATCCCACAAGAATCGCACGCTATTGTTGTCACTTGCGATTTCTTGGTAGATTCCGCCGCTCGTTGTGTCGAGGTCACGGAAGAATCCAGCAATGGCATTGCTGAGCGATCCAGATGAAGGACATCCGCTTGAAGCAAGGCTAATGAATCCGTTGCTACAGACATAGATGTTGGTTGATGCTGGCACGTTGGTTCCAAAGAGTTCAAAGTCGAATGGAAGGGTTGTTGTGGCTTCAACATCGTCACCTTGGCTTCCAACAATGAGTGTTGAAGCGGTTCCTTCGTAGTTGTTGATGAAGGTTGGTGAGGCACTTTCTGAGTAGGTTGATTTGTTGTAGTAAATTGTACTGTCGAGGTTTGCAGTAAAGGTTGCGGTTTGCGCGGTTGTGCTGGTGACATCGAAGTCAGCTACGCCGCTGCCGTTTGTGTTTTCGTTGGCAGATACAGGAGCATAGGTTATGCCGCTGCCGTCATCGGTTACAGTCACAGATTGTCCAGTGATGAACCGTCCAAGTGAATCCACAATGGTTGCGGTAAGAGTGCTTGGGGTTGCACCATCAGCAGCGACTGATCCTGGTGCGCTGGTGAAGGTTGAGTCATCCAAATCAGGGTAGTCAGCGATGAATTCTACGTCTGCTGTTTGAGTTATTGCTGCAGGTATGCTGGTTATGGTTGCTTCATAGGTATTGCTTCCTGGAGTTGTGATGTCTTCTGAGTGGATGGCGAAACATGCTTCACCGCTCGAGTTGGTGGTTCCCTTGGTTATGATTCCAACATCTGATTGAGAACAGTTGACTGCTTCAATTGTGGTTGTTCCTGATCCAGCTGATTGGGCTACGGTTACGGCTTGTCCTTCAAGTGGTGAACTTGCTGCGTCGTTGACAGTAGCAGTGAGGATGTTTCGAGTTACACCATCAGCGATGGTTGATGCTGTTGCGGCTGTGAAGGTTGAAGTTGTTTCGTCTGGTGGGCCAATATAGCTGAATCCGTTTGTGAGTGTGTCGGATTGGGTGTCTGGGTTGGTGACGACTACATCTACGGCTCCGAGGGCATGTGCAGGGGTTTCACAAGTGAGGGTGGTGCTGTTGACGTAGACAATGTTGCTACAATCGAGGCCATCGAATGTGATTGAAGGAGGATTTGCTGTTTGTGATCCTACAGATGTGCTGGCAGCGTTTCCGGTAATGTCGTATTTGGCGTCCAAATACTCTTCTACGGCTTCACGGTCGGTTGTGGAGAGGTTATCGCTAAAGATAATTGTTTCGGCAAGATCCATATTCGTGTATGGGGTGTTGTCCATTTCACGACCGATTTCAATTTCGTTTGTACCGGTGTTGATTGATGTTGGGCTGTGTGTGCTTTCTAGGTTTCCGTTTACGAACTGTTCAAGTGTGTTGCTTCCATTGCCAGCAAAGACAGATGTGTGGATGTTCCATCCAGCTCCGTTTGCGTTGAGGCCACTTGCATAGTCTGTTCCCCATCCTTGTACATAGAACTGTCCATTGGCCCCGATAACATTTCCGTAAACACCGTTTGAGGCGGTGGTTCCGTATGCGACTCCACCAAATCCAAGACTTTGATAGTCGGCGACATTGAAGAATGTTCGGACATCAGCACCGGTTGGGAGTCCTGTGAAGCCGGATCTTCCCATAGATTGGTTGGTTCCATTAAAGCTTACGGCTGGGAGTCCGTTAACAGTATTAGTGATCCATGTTGGATCGAGTGCATTGGTTGTTACTGTGTTGCCGTTTCCAGATTGATCAGTCCACGATGATACTGGGTCGCTATTGGCAGTGGCATTGGTTCCTTCGTTGGCTTTGAGCCAGAACTCTACGTTGCTATTGAGTACTGGGAAGACGGTTGCAAGACTACTTTGTGAAATGTTGCTAGAGATACCGTAGTTGAGCACGATGTCTTTCCCTACTGCGGGGATACTTGGGACGAGAGCCCAAATGATGGTGTCATCTGAGTTACAGTCTTCAATCCAGTAGCTAAGAGGTGTGGTTCCATCGGTGTCGTACATTCGAATGTCTCCACAATCGTTGTTCATTTCTGTGGCTGTGATCAAGGCTGCTGTGTCGAGGAAGATTGGAACGGCATAGTTTGTGAGTGTTCCAGCTGTTGGATTGGTAATGGTGACGGTGTGATTAAATCCGCCATCTATGAAATTGCTTCCACCAATGGTTACTGATGTTCCACCAGTGGTTGGTCCAGTATTTGGTGTGACACTCACGATGTCTGGTGGTGCGTTGGTGACAGTGAAGTAGTCGATTAATGTGTCGGTTTGTCCGTCTGGATTTTCAACGACAACGTTCCAGTCTCCTATGAGAGCTCCGGTCAATGGTAGATCACAGGTGAACTGAGTTGAGTTTACAAATGATGTGTTGGTACAGCTAATGTCTGCTTCTCCAGTTCTCATAAGCCTTCCATCGATTCCAGAAAGGAAGTCGGTTCCGTTGAACTGTACGCCAACAAGAGTAGAGGTGTTGGCACCAGTAGTTGGATTGGTAGAGGTGAGGTCTGGCGGTGGATTGTAGGTGAATCCGTTTACAAGCGTTGCAAAGAGGCCATCTGGGTTGGTGAGGACAACGTCAACTTGGCCAGCAGCATGGGCTGGAGTATCACAGGTTACTTGTGTGGAGTTAACGAATGTAAGGTTGGTACATGAAGTTCCGTCAAAAGTGACGTTGAGGATTCCTCCTGTTTCTGCCCCAACACTTGATACAGAGATTGCTTCGTCTTCTGGGTTTGTGTCTTCTGCCCATTTTCGAACGAGCATGGTGTTTGGATAGTTTGGTGTTGCGTATCCTTTATTGTTGGCGAGATCAGAAATTTCTGTTGCTCCAAGTTCTGCGCTGAAGATCATGGTTTCATCCATGTCTCCGGCAAAGAAGTTACTTGGGGTTACACCATCCCATTCTTGGGCGATTGAGAATCGGCCACCAGATACCGGTTTTGTTGAGCTGCTTCGTAGGACTTCGAAGATGCCATTTATATAAAGATTGTTTGTGGAACTGTTGTCAGCTGCAACAAGGACAAAGTGCCAGTCACCAGTAGAGTAGCTGTTTGGACCATTGGTGTAAGATCCTGAATAGATTCCGAAACGGCTGGCAACATTTCCCCATGTGGTCATGATGAGGTTGTTTCCGCTTCCATCATGGAATGAGTGAAGGAAGTCACTCGATCCGCCATCGTCTGCGCGAACCCATCCTCCCCATGTTACTGGTCCGCCGGCTACGGTGTCACTAACGGCATCTTGAATTGCATATTGTGACACTCCGTCGAAGCTTCGAGCGTTGCCGAATTTACCATCGTTTACAATGGTTGCCCCACCAGCTTCGGTCATGTGGAAATCGTTTCCAGATTGGTCACACATATCTTCGCCACCGCCACAGGTGTCGTCTGCAGCTTCATCTGTTGGCCAGTATCCTTGGAGTCCGCCAATTTCACGAATGAAGGTGTTAGGAGCACTACTTGCGTCAGAAAGGCTGCTGTTTCCGTATGAAAGGTAGATTGTCGTACTTGCTGGGGATGCAGCAATGGTTGGGACTTCTGCCCAAATTGTTGTTGTGGCTGTGTTACAGGTTGTTGGTTCAACCCAGAAGTCGATATCGGTTGATTGATCAGTATCTTTTACTCGAATGTCACTACAGTCTGCGTTCATCTTTCCAGCTCCAATGAGTGTTGAGGTATCGACCTCAAATGAGACTTGGTAGTCAGTTTGTGCTGAACTGTTGTTGTTGATGGTTACAGCTCGGAAGAATCCTCCGCCATCTACGAAGTTGGTTCCGTTGATGGCTACATTTGTTCCTCCAACAACTGGTCCATTGTCTGGAACAACATTCGTGAGAGTTGGTGCAGGATAGGTGATAGTGAAGGCATCGGTCAGGGTCGATGTTTGTGCGTCTGGATTTTCGACGACAACGTTCCATGCGCCAACTGTTGCTCCAGTAATTGGGAGGTCGCAGGTGAACTGCGTAGAGTTTACAAACGATGTGTTGGTACAGTTTATATCTGATTCTCCTATTCGTGTGAGTCTTCCAGTGATTCCAGACACGAAGTCAGTTCCGTTAAATTGCACACCAACGAGTGTTGCAGTGTTTTCTCCAGTATCTGGGACTGTATTGGTAAGGGTTGGTGGGAGGTTGTAGGTGAATCCGTTGGTAAGAGTGTCAGATTGGGTGTCTGGGTTGGTGAGGGTTACATCAACAGCTCCTAATGCGTGAGCTGGAGTGTCACATGTGACTTCAGTGCTATCGACAAGTGAGATGTTCGTACATGATGTTCCGTCAAAGGTTATATCAAGGAGGAACTCTTCTGCTGTGTCTGAAGATGTTGGCTCAGTTGGGTTGTAGTTTCGGACTGCCAATGAGTTTGGAGCTGATGTGAGTGACTCCCCAAGTCCGTTGTAGAGGTCTACGACTTCAGCTTCGGTGAGAGCTCGATCGGATACAAATACTTCGTCAAAGGCTCCAGTAAAGAAGTCAGAAGCTGCTCCGCCATCCCAGTCTTGACCGACGGTGAATCGGCCGTTGGTGGATGGTCGTTGGGTTGTTGTAAAGGTTGCTTCTTGGTTTCCGTTTAGGTAGAGTACAGCGTTGTCAGATGAGTCGATGGTGATGACAACGTGATTCCATTGACCTGTGGTTGCCGTGGATGTGCTGTATTGCTGTACGCCAAGGGTCTCGTCGTAGTACGAAAATTTGTCGACTTCACCATTACTCCACCATACTTGGTTTTCGTTGTTTCCAGCAGAATCGTGGAATCCGAATGCAAATGAAGCAGTGGAGTTATCTGGATTGATCCAAGCACCAAAGGTTACTTCGCCTGATCCAAGGTCTGGTGGGACATCGTCGGCGCGCATGTAGTCGCCGGATCCATCATATTGAACGGCTGTTCCTTCGTATCCAGCAATCCATGTTGGGTTTCCAAAGAAGGTTCCGTCGTTGTCGTTGCCAGAGTAGTCACAGACATCTTCGCCACCAGTACAGGTGTTGTCTGATCCTTCATTGGATGGGAAGTGAGCGATGATGCTTGAGCTGTCGATTTCACGGATGAAGGCATCGTCGATGTTGCTTTCTGATGTAAGTGCACTGTCTCCGTATGTGACGTAAATGGTCTTGGCAGGTGTCCCGTTTGGAATGGATGGGATTTCGGCCCAAAGGATGGTTGAGGCATCGTCACATGGTCCAACAAGGTAGTGGTCGAGGTTGCTGTTCTGGTCGGTATCGATAACGCGAATGTCGCTACAGTCGGCTTTCATGTTTCCGGCTGCGATTGGGGTTGCGGTATCAAGAGTGAGTTCAACTTGGTAGTAGGTGAGGGTGCTGCCGGTGTTCGAGATTTCGAAAGGTGTGGTGTAGCGTGAGAAGAAGTCGGTTCCTTCAACGCTGACCGTTGTTCCTCCTGCAGTTGGGCCTCCGATTGGTGTGACGCTTACTACGTCTGGCGCAGGTCGGGTCACGGTGAAGCCGTCGGTCAATGTGTCCGTTTGTCCGTCTGGATTGGTGACGGTTATGGTCCACGGCCCAGTTTCTGCTCCAGTGAGTGGAAGGTCGCAAGTGAACAGAGCTGTGGTAAGGAAGGTTTCGTTGGTACAATCAATATCGGTTTCATCTTCTCGAGTGAGGGTTGCGGTAACTCCGCTGACAAAATCGGCTCCATTGAATTGCACACCTACGAGTGTTGCGTTGTTTGCGCCAGTTGCTGGATTGGTGTTGTTGAGTGTTGGTGGTGGGTCGTAGGTGAAGCCGTTTGAAAGTGTGTCTTGTTGACCGTCTGGATTGGTGACAACCACATCGACTAAGCCAGCTGCATGTGGTGGGGTGTCGCAGGTGATAGTTGTGTCATTGACGAATATAGTATTGGTACAGTCAAGGCCATCAAATGTTACGGACGTGAAGTTTTCTTCCTGAGTTCCAATAGATGTGGTTGGTTCATTGCCGCTCACCGCATATTTACTGTCCAAGTATCGTTCGATTTCTTGTCGGTCGCTTGTTCCTACTGCTTCATCGAAGAGGATTACCTCTGGCATGTATCCATCAAAGCTTTGGTGTCCTTGTGCTCGTGCGACTTGGATTTCTGCACTGGCTGTGTTTTCGGTTGAACCATCGGTTTGGAATGTTGTGCTTGAATTGAGAAGCGATCCATTGCTGTAGAGGAAGGCATCACTGTTGGCATAGTCGAAGATTGCTTCTTCGAAACTGAAGACTCCAGTTGATACTGTTCCACCTGTGACTTCCTGATATCCGTCTGCATCAAGACGTCGTCCGCCAAGACCGAATCCATTGGTAGCGTCTCTAAAGAGCGAGGATCTAATTGCTGCTGCACTTGGTGTTGATGCGTAGAACATGTGCATCGTTGGTGATGTTGATCGTGCGTTACCAGTAGCAAAGATTGAAACTCCTGGAACGGCACGGAAAAGATCCAAATTAGAGATTCGGAAGAAGTTGTCATCACCATTAAAGAGGAGTGCTGGGAGTCCGTTTTGTGAGGCTGGGATGAGTCCTGGAGAGAAGTCTGCGATTTCTGAAGCATCGTTGCCGTTTCCAGATTGGTCGTACCATGTGCTGACCGAAGCGTAGTTACATTCTCCGGTACATACTTCTATGTCTTGAACGGTTGTCCCGGTGTCGTACAGGCTTGCTTCACCATAGAGGGTGGATGCTGGTGTGGTAGGGCTTGTATAGAAATCTTCACCATTTTTTCGGTAGACGACTTCGTTTCCTTCAAGATCGACACTGAGGATGTCTGTGCTTGTGTAGCTGAAGAATGCACCCCGATATGTACCATTTTCGTAAATATTAATGGTTCCATTGTTGGCGTAGAGGGCAAAGTCGATTGCTGTGTAGTTTCCAGTTATAGCTTGGTCGTTGTCGAGTCCGACCATAGATCGTTGAGTTCCTGAGGTTGGTGCGCGGAATTTGATGCTTCCTTCTCCGACTACGGCTTGATCAGTGGAGAATCCAGCATTCCATCCGGCACTTCCTGTTTTTTCAACATTGTTGCCGTTGGTCGTAATTCCACCTGCTGTTTGATTGAATGTTGCGGCTTCATCCTCACCAGGGACAATTGATGTTGTTTTGTACCAGGCGACGTTGTTAGCGCTGGCGAGGCTTGGGAAAACATTGTTGAGGTCGCTGGCAGTAGTAAGGTTAGGATCTCCATAGGTAACGGAAATATCTTTGGTTCCACTTGGTACGGATGGAACAACAGCCCAAATGACGGTGTATTCACTGTCACAAGGTCCATCAATCCAGTAATCAAGATCAGAAAGGTCAGAATCTTTTACGCGAATATCGCTGCAGTCTGCATTCATGTTTCCTGCGTCGATTGCAGCTTTTGTGTCGAGCTGGAAGTTGACTTGGTGGTTTGTAAGAGCGCTGCCGCCATTGTTAATGGTGATGTTTCTCTTGTATCCACCATCCACGAAGTTGGTCCCACTTATCGTGACGTTGGTTCCACCTGAAGCTGGTCCGTTACTTGGATTGACGCTCACGATGTCTGGTGGAGCAAGAGTCACGGTGAATCCATCGGTGATGGTATCGGTGAGGGTGTCTGGATTTTCGACGACAACATCCCATGTTCCAATTTGAACGCTCGCAAGGTCGAGGTCACATGTGAACTGTGTGGTGTTCACAAAGTTGACGCTGGTACAAACAATGTCTGATTCGCCACTCTTTTCGAGTCGGCCTGTGATGCCGCTGGCAAAGTCAGTTCCGTCAAAGGTGACGTTGTAGGTTTGATTGTTGATTCCTGTGTTTGGAGTGATGCTCGTTACGTCTGGCGGAGTTCGATATTCAAATAGACTTGGGTCGATGTCGGCGTTTGTTGAACTTCCGCCAAGCGTTCCGTCAAAGTTTCCTATTTCGACATCCACGAATCCTGGAGCGTGTGCAGGTGTAACAGCTGTAACAGCTGTAGGGTCTACAAAAATGACGTTGGTTGCAGGAATTCCGTCGAATTCGGCATAGTTTGCTGCGCCAGTTTCTGCTCCAACGGCTGGAATTGGGTCATAGGATTCGAGGTTTCGAACAAAGATCCAATCCCATTCAGAATTGTATGTTTGGTTGTAATTACCATTATCATACCGTTCTCCAATGGCCACTTTTTCGTTTAGCGCCCCGTTGTCGTTGTCAGTCACTGAGTGGATGGTGGCACCAGTGCTGTAGTTTTCAATAAGGTAGTCGGCTGAGGTTCCGTCCATTGTGAATCTGTAGCGTAGATCGGTTCCTTCAGGGATGGTGTCTCCAATGCTTATAAAGCTGCTGTCTTCTCGGTAGTAGTCCGTTCCAGGATGGTTTAAATATCCTGCGCCATTGCTTGTTGATTCAAAGAATCCAAGTGGGGTGTAACCGTTTCCAGGGGGGGTGTTAACAATGTTTTTTCCTTCAAGAACATAGTTTCCGGTAAATGTGGTAACTGATGAGAGACGATGATTATTGGTTCCTGTACTGGTTAGGACTCCATTTGCTTCTGTAAACTGTCCGGTGTCTTCTTCCCATATTGAGGTGTCGAGTGTTCCGTCACTAAAGTCATCACAGAAAACGAATACATCTTCACAGCTGGCAATGCTGGTAAGGTTTGGATTTCCGTAGGTCATGTAAATGCTTAGGAATCCGCTTGCTGGAATTGTCGGGATTTTGGTCCAGATTCTGGTTGAAGAGGTGTTACAGCTTCCTTCTTCTACCCAGTATGGGAGGTTTGAAATTTGATTGTTGGCTTTAATGCGGATATCTCCACAGTCGCTGCGCATCTTGCCGGCTGCGATTTCTGTTGCTGTGTCAAAGGTGAAGGATGCTTCGTAGTCGGTGAGAGGAGATGGGTTTGGAGTGTTGTCGAAAGAGATTTCTCGTCGATAGTAGCTTGGTCCAAAGAGACTACCGTTTAATGTGACGGCTGTTCCACCTGTTGTTGGTCCAACTGCTGGATTGACACTTACAAGGCTTGGTTCTGCAAAAGTGTAGGCATTGGTAAGTATGTTTGAGGTTTGTCCGGTTGGGTTGATGACTTGAACATCGACAGTTGCGGCGGTGTGAGCTGATGTTACTGCAACGAGTTCTGTTGGACTGTTGAATGTAACTTGATCGGCATCGTATCCATCAAAGGTGACGTTTGGAGTTTCAACAAAGAATGTTCCTGTGATGGTTACTTCGGTTCCACCAGCTGTTGATCCTGCGGTCACATCCAAACTACTAATGGTTGGAGGTGGAGGATTAACGGTAAATGGATCGCTCAAAGCAGAAAGGTGTGTTGGAACACCTGATGTGTCGGTTGCGCGGAGAACGACTCCCGATTCGTCGGTGTCGTAGGTGACTCCAGAAATTGTGACACTGTCTTGTCCAGAAAGGATAGTTCCTGTAAGGGTTCCACCAAGGATTCCTGTGCCGGTTTCAAGGCTGAGGGTGATGTCTCGATCTGCTGGAACATTAACTGGATTTCCATCGAGATCAACGGCACTCACTTCTACATCGAATGGAACGAATTGAGTAGGGGATGATCCACTGTTAATGAGGGTTGGGGCAACGCGTTCGGTGGCGTCGATTTTGTAAATGATCGATCCAGATCCTGGCATTGCGAAGAATCCATCACCAAGAACAGAGAAGACCATGTCGGCGATGTCTTGTGAAGCAGCACTTCCAACATTGACTGGGAACTGTTGGACTGCTGGTTGAGTCCATGAGTCGCCAGTAATGTCGTAGCGGTAGAATTGGTCTGTGTTAATACCTCGGAGTGCGTAAACTGCTATGTCTTCGAAGGCGGCGATGCTGGTTCCGTCGTCTGCGGTTTGTTGACCACCACCAATATCGGCAAAGCCAGTAAGGGCGGTCCATGTGTCAGTGAGGATGTCGTAGTGCCAGAAGTTGTCGGCCAGGTTTTCTGTACCAGCTGTGGCATAGAGGTCTGTTCCGTTTACAGAGGTAAGGTCGGATCCTTCATTGAAGTTGACTCCAGTATCTGAGATTTCAGCAACTCCAGGAATGTATTCCCAGTCGCCAGTTGTGGTATCAAATCGATAGAAGAAATCTCCAATGGCATCACCGGCATCGGCGTCACCGTATCCGGTTGTGATCCAGACACTGTCATTAAGATATTCGGCTTTTACTTTTTGAGTTTGGCTGCTGGTGCTTCCAATATTTTGTGGGACTGGGTCGGTTGATGTGAGGTCGGTCCAGGTATCCAATCCGATGTCGTATGAGTAAAACTCGTTGGTTCCGTCACCACGGGTAGCATAAAGGGTGTTAACCCCATCACTGACGAGAGAGGCTCCATCTCTTAATGTTCCTGGTAGGTTGCTGAGTTGAGACCATACATCGGTGCCAATTTCATATTGATAGAAGTTTGCAGTTCCATTTCCACGGGTATAGTAAAGAGTGTCGTTGTCGTGGACAGCAATTGCTGCACCTGCTGATGAGGCACCTGGATGATCGGAAGGAGGATCAACGTGGGGCCAGGTCTTTGTAGCGACATCGAATCTCCAAAGGAGTCCTTTGTGTGGATTTAAGAAGAATCCAGCACCGTTATCACCATCATCATCAACAACCCAAATTTCATCGAGGATTGGGTCATAGAAGCTGTGTCCGGCAGTACTTCCAGATGCGGTGTTTCCCATTGGTGATGGCATGAAGTCTGGAGCTCCTGCTTCATCACAATCCAGCCAGTCACCAGAAATAGATGGTCCTTTTATAAGGCTGTCGTTGTTGGATGCTCCTTCAAAATAGCTGTTTCCGCCAACATAGGTTCCAAATCCTCCAGGGACGGTTGACATGTAGGATACTGATCCTCCAAATGAAGGGTCGGTTGATGATCGGAGCATAAAGTATGCGGCATCTCCAAGGGTGAGGTATTCAAAGTTACAGAATTTGAATTCAACATCTGGCTCGGGTATTGTCAAATCTGCTGCGATTTGAGCTCGAATAGCAGCTTGGGTGATTGATGCGACATCATCCATGGTTGTAGCAGAAGAGTAGTCGATTCCAGTGACATCATGGGTATTGCCATCAATAGTGATTCTGAATTCTCCGTCTGTAATGCCGGTCCAGTTTGAAACATCAACTTGGGTTTGTTGCATTTGTCCACCATAGAGGGTGGCTGCATGTTGTGCGGTTTCGTCAAACTCGTAGAAGATATTGGTTCCAGATCCTATAACACTGAAGAGGCTTCGTATTGAACCGTTGTCGACAGCTGAAAGCATTGGTCCGTTCTTTGGTCGAGGTGTGTCTGGGAGCACTTCCCAAGCACCTGGTCCTGGATCGAGTTCAGTTCGGTCGGGTGATCCTGCTTGGTCTTGGATTTCGTAGCGACGGAATTCGTTTGGTGCTGTGTTTCCGTTAACATAGTAGAGATAATCTTCATCTCCAAACGTTGCCAGCGCTGATGGTCGATAGTTGGCGTTATTTGGGAGTCCGGTTGAAGCTGGTTGGTCGTAGTGAACCCATTCGTCGTCAGCTATGTTGTAACGGTGAAGGAGTCCAACCATTTTTGGAAGGAAAGTGTCTCCGATTTGTCCAGATGATCCAGTTGCTGTAACGAGCCAGATGTCGCCGCTTCCTGGATTGTAGGCAACGCCTCCACCACAGGCTCCACCACTACAGAACATTGGTTCAGGGGCGTTATCCATCACTGTCCAAGAGTTTCCACTGATGCTGTAGCGATAGAAGTCGGTGTTGTTATTTTCTCCTTGCACGGTGTAAAGATAGTCAGATCCATCCCAGGTGAAGCGGGCACCTGAGGCAAGGTCGTCTGGGGCTGCTGCTAAACCTGTTAGTGTTCCAGCTGGGGCTGTTCCGATTGCATATCTGTATATGTCGTCTGTACCTGCACCACGGGTAATATAAAGACAGCCATTCGTACAAGATCCTCCTGTCGTACCACCGTAGGCGATCGATCCTCCAGAGCTAATTGCTGATGGGAACGATCCGAGTGTTGTCCAGGTGTCTCCAGTACATCCTGAAGATCCTGGCAAACAGTATGCCCAGAAAGATGTGCTGCCTGATCCACGTGTTACATATGCATATTCACTTCCCGGTGGGATAGCGATTGATGCACCGTCACCGGTTGCTGCTGGTGCACTCGTGAGCGCAGACCATGTATCCTGTGTACAGCCTGTAGCATCTGGAAGGCAGTATCGATAAAAAGAGGAGTTTCCACCGGTGAATCCATATAAATAGTCTCCACCATCCCAGCCAAGCGTTGCCCCGCGGCCGTAGTCGTTTGGAGATTGTGCTAGGTCGGTCCAAGTATTGGTTCCAGGATCATATTCAAGGAAATAGTTTCTTTCGCCTACTTGGCTTCCAGATCCGTTTTGGATGTAGAGTTTGTCGTTGGCAGATATGATGCTCAATCCAACACCACGATTGTAGTGTCCGTTTCCGTAGGCTCCATCTTCATCTTGGGAAACGAGTTCTGGGTTGGCTCCAGCAGAGACATCTCCGTCGAATCGAGCCCACTTGAATGAGATCCAAATGTCTTTTGAAAGGCTGTACCGGGCGAAATCATAGGTGTAGCTGTTGGATTGTCCCAGAATGGAGTACACCCAGTCTCCAGATCCAGGGTAGGTAAATGTATTGATGGCGTGTGTCGGTGATGGTTCACGATCAGTTCGCCATTGGTTTGTTGAAATAGTGTAGGTCCAGAAATTTCCACCGGCTATACCGCTGCCGTCTTCCCACACAACGAATATTTCGTCGTTATTGTTTGGATTTTCGAGCATGTGCGGGCTTGGGAATGGTCCGCTGGATTGTTGATGGGGGAATGGTGCAAGTCTATACCATTCATTATTGGCGTGATCGTAGCGATAGAAGTTGGCGAGATTAGAGCTCAGTCCTTTGATAACGTAAAAGTATCCGTCATTGGTTGATCGAATCATTTCAGGAGATGCCAAGCTTGGTCCGGCCTGACTAATAAAATCTCCTGCAACGTGCGATAGTGCACGGGTATGAGATATCCATTCTACAAGGTCTACATCAAAGAAGAAGAAGTGGTTTTCACTATTTCCGCTGGCAGCATAGATTTTGTCGCCAGTGCCTGGGTAGGCTAAACTTTGTCCATAAAATAGGTCATTCGAGTTTGGAGGTTGAGATACACTTGTCCCAAATTTTGTATGGGGCCATGTATATTGTCCGGACCCAGCTGAGAGTTTATATCGGTAAAGCCAAGCAACGGTTTCGTTATTCTCGATTCCATTGCTGGCGTATCCTGGCGTTGCAAAGATGTCTCCGATTTCTGGTGCATACGTCATCCCTCCATATTCGGTGATGGTTCCACTTGTGGCACTCATAGCAACCGGGGCATAGGCTTCATAGGTCCAAATGTCAGTGTTTGGATCGTAGCTCCAGAATTCTGAGCTATTGGCTCCACGAATGGCATAAATGATGTCATCTGCGCTGTTTCCTGGTGTTTCATTGTCATAGGTAACTAGGTCTCCACCGGATGCCACGATTTCAGGTGTATCGGTTGGATCTGCTAGAACAGTGTTCCATTGATCGGTTGCAATATCGTAGGTCCAAAAATCGTCGGTTTCGTTTCCACGGAAGGCGTAGATTGTGGTCCCTCCTATTGAGGTGATAGCTCCACCTGCTCGAACTCCCGCTGGCGTGGATGCCAGTGTTTCCCACGTATCAACGGTACATCCTGATCCAGTGTTTTGGAAACAGTATCGCTTGAAGGTTGTGGTGTTATCCCCACGGAGTCCATAAATATAGTCGCCAGATCCAGGGTAGTGGAGGTCGGCTCCTTCTTCCACGTTTTCACCGTAATTGGCAAGTTCAGTCCAGGTGTTTTCTAGAGGATCAAAAACATAGAAAGATCCTGTTAGAGTTCCTCGAAATGCGTATATTTGGCCGTTGGCTGCTTCAATGGTTGCGCCGTTTCCAAATCCGGCTGGTGTGCCATTGGTATATGACCACGAATTGGTCTCATAATCGAACTCCATGAAGGTTTGAAAAGCTCCACGAGAGACATAAATTTTGGTGCCAATAGCAGCTATGCTGCTTCCGGCATTTTGCGAAGTTCCAGCTGGAGTTCCTTCCATCGCAAAGTTATCGAAAGGGGTTCCGTCATCATATGTTGCAAGTGGGAATGGTCCTATCCAAGAGTCGGTTGCAATATCGTATTTCCAGCTCTCGCCTCCAAAGGTGCAAATAGCATAAATTTCTGTGGTGTTATATGCGGCCATTGAACAGCTGTGATCCCAAAATTCTCCTGGGGTGTCGGCCAGTCGGGTCCATTCATTGGTTCCGGGTGTATATTTAAAGAAGTATCCGTCGAAATCGGCACCATCTCCAATGGCAACGTAAAAGTCGGATCCGATTTTGGTCATGGTGTTACCATTTCCAGAGTCGAGGAGAGGGTAGAACTGTGTAAATTTGTAGTTAATGGTGTCAGTGGCATTGATGAGCGTTCGAGGGTACGGCGCGAATGCTTGATTTGATATGCTGTAGCGCCAGAAATCTCTCAGGTTCCCTCCACCGAGGATGTAAAGGTAGTCTGCAGCTGTATCAATGACGCTGGTTCCTGGTTTTACAACGGCTTGACCGCGGAAGCCGTTTTCTGGAAATGATTCTGGTCTTTCAAAGACAGGCCATGTGTTGGCGTTGATTCCAGTGAGGGGGTAGCGGAAAATGAATTCAGTTGTTGCATGATCTTTTGCACCGGTTCCATTACCGGTGATAGCCCAGACAGTGTTATTAATGTAGGCAAGCCCACCTTTGTCACTGGCTCTTGAGGTGGATCCTACTACTTCTGGGAGTCGTGGCAGTGTTGTCCAGCTGTCGCCAGAGACATCATAGAACCAGAAGGTTGGTTCTGCTCGTCCTTGTGTGGCATAAAGGTCGGTACCATCGGTAGTGAGCGATCCCCCTGCTGTTACTGGAGCGGGCGCTGGAGTAAGGGTTTCATCCCACGCATCTCCAACGATGTCATAGCGCCAGAGGACTCGAGTTCCGTTTCCTTGAAAGGTGAAAATGTCGTTTCCAATGCGGACGAGTGAGGCGCCGGCTCGTGGGTATCCTGGAGCATCAGCAAGGTTTGACCATGTGTCGGTTCCAACGGTGTATTTCCAGAAATCTCGTCGATTTCCGCGGAAAGCATAGAGGTCTGTACCATCTGTTGTGAGAGACCCTCCAGAATTAACAGCTTCTGGTGTTGCAGAGAGGCCAGTATTCCAGCTGTCTCCGGTAATGTCGTAGCTCCAGAAGTTGGTAGTGTTGTTTCCACCAAGGACATAAATGGTTGTGCCGATAATGGTCATCGCAGCTCCATCGTCGATGGTTGCTGGCGTTGCAGCTAATGTTGTCCACGTGTTTGTTCCTGGATCAAAGCGTTGGAAGTCTGTGGTGGTTCCACCATTGAGAACGTAGAGATATCCGCTTGATGGATCGGCAAGGATCTTTGCTCCATCACCTTGGACTCCGCTTGCTGGAGCAACTGGGGTGTCATCGTCGAAAAGAGCTTCGGTCTTGGCATACCATCGGTCTTCAGAGATTTTGTATACATCAAACCATCCTTCTGGTTGGTCAGCATCGTATTGGTAGAGGAGGATGGTGTCGCTGTCTGCTGCAACTAAGTCACGTTCTCCTGAACTGTTTGGCATGTCTGCCAGTTGGGTACATGTTTCGGTTGAAGTGTCGAATGCCCAGAAAGTTTGACCGGAACTTGGGTGGAAGTAGATTGTTCCATCAAGTTCTGCCATATGCGAATAACTTCCTTGTCCAGGACATCCTACAGATGCGGTAGCCGTCCATGGGACTGGATCTACAGCTTGAGTTGTACTGAAAGAAAAGAGCGAAACTACTGAAATAAGCGCTAATGCGCCAATCCCGATTGAGGGTTTCATTGCCTTTTGAAACAGGGTCTTACCACTATGGCCTGAGTTCATTTCGATGTTTTTTTTGTTTTTTATTCCTTATATTGTATACTAAATTGGCTTTTTATGCAACTCATCTGTTGTTATGTCAAAGGAATTGAAGGGTGTGACTTTTTCCCAATATGTAGAGGATAAATCGGTTTCGCCAGAATTGGCATCGGTTTTTGCTGATCTCGTGGTGGCTGGGAAACAGATTTTTGGTGCTCTGCAAAAGGGAATTGAAGGCCAAGGTGGACAGCTTAATGCAACTGGTGATGAACAAGTCGGTATGGATGTGCTTTCGAATGAAATTTTAGTGAAACTTTTGAAGGATAATGACGCGATTGGATATGTTGGATCTGAAGAGTTAGAGGAGCCGATGGAAACGGGTAAGGATGGCTTGAGTGTGGTGTTTGATCCACTTGATGGTTCGTCGATTGTGGATATGAATTTGGCGACTGGAACGATTGTTGGAATCTACGGTCCAGGTGGATTTTTGGGCAAGACGGGTCGCGACCAAATTGCGAGTCTGATTTTTGTGTATGGACCTCAGTTGACCATGACTATCACGTGTAGTGATTCGGTTGATGGATTTATGTTTGATGAAGAGATGGGTGAGTTTGTTTTGAAGCAAGAAAACATCCGGATGAATGCGAGCGGGAAGATTTGGGGTTTTGGTAATGCTGCTGCAGTTGAATCGGGATCGAACTATAACAATTTTATGGGGAAGATGATTGGAAGTGGGCATGCGGTTCGATATTCTGGTGGGATGGTGGCAGATGTGAATCAGATTTTGTTAAAAGGTGGAGGTGTTTTTAGTTATCCTGGATCAGCTGAGAAGCCCCAAGGGAAGCTGCGATTGGCGTATGAATGTGCGCCACTGTCCTTGCTTATTGAAAGGGCGGGTGGAGAAGCGGTATCGGACAAAGAAAATATTTTGGATATTGCTCTTCAGGAGTATCATCAGCGGGTTCCATTTTTTGTGGGATCAAAAGAGGAAATTGAAATGGTGCGATCCTGTTTTTGGTCTTCAGAGTAGGGGATTCATTGTGTTTTAGTGCTGGTTGTGATACAACATTTTCTCTTTTGTTGTACCGTTTATCGTAATTTTTGTGAGTGAGATCCGTTATAAAGACAGAGTATGAAAAAGCAAGAATACACACCGGAACAGCTTGACGCGCTAGTAAAGGACGCTCAGCAGGGCAAAACAGAGGCTTTTGAGAAGCTTTATAATGCTTTTGTGGATAAAATTTATCGGTACATTTACTATCGCACTAATAAAGAGGATGCTTTAGACCTTTGTGAAACGGTTTTTTTGAAGGTTTGGGAGAATATTAAATCGTACAAAACGGGGCGAAAGTATTTTTCGCCGTGGATTTATAGAATTGCTCACAATATTGTGGTGGATCATTATCGGATGTCGAAAGAAACGGCAGAGCTTTCGTATGAAATTCCTATGGAGGATCGAGAGCAGGATCCAATGAAATTGACTGAGAATAAGCTGAATAATGATGTTTTGATGGAGGCGGTTTCGCAGTTGAAAGAGAAATATCGGGAAGTGATTATTTTGAAGTATGTGAATGATCTGAGCAATCGGGAAATTGCTCGGATTATGAAACGAACGGAGGGGAACTTACGTATTTTGAAGTTCCGGGCACTGAAATCGTTGAAACAGATTTTGAAAGATATGGGCGTTGACCCTTAGGAAAGCGTAACAAACTGTTTTAACACCCGTTGTAAAACCTGCAATTTGATGACCTATGTTCAATTTTAAGAAAAATAAGGATGTGGAAAAGATGGAAAAACTCCTTTCTGGCCTGAAGAAACCAAGTTTAAAGGTTTCCGAGCGCAAGGAGCTGAAGAGTCGAATTCTTTCTACTATCGAAGCAGGGAAGGCTGCTGAGCATGAGTATGTTCCGCGTGAGACTCGTGAATTTGTTGAACAGTTGAAGGATGTGACGAAGAAAGTTCATATTTCTGATTGGAACGCTTTCATGATGAAGGAGCGAATTTTAGACTATGTTGAATCTTCTGTGGGATGGAGTGAGAATCAGGTGATCCAGAAGACTGGAAGTTTTTTGAGAACTGGCGTTGCAGTATTTTTGCTTTTTACATTTGCGTTTACCGCTGTTGTGGTTGTGCCGTTTCGAGTGCAGAGAGTGTTGGCAAAAACAACCTATTTAGATCAAGTTTCTGGTGAGGTGAAGGTTGTGCGAAAGTCTGTAGTGATGAAAGGGAAGCCGATGATGGAGTTGCAGGAAGGTGATTTGGTGCTTACGGAGGAGGGAAGTGTGGCAACTATCCATTTTTTTGATGATAGTGTGACGCGAATGGCAGAAAAGACGTCGGTGCAAGTGAAGAAGCTTCGAACTGAACCGGATCGACCTTCTAAAACAGAGGTGGCAGTGGAAGTAGATGGAGGCCGGGTGTGGGTTCGAGCATGGAATTTAGCTCAGGATTCCAAATTTTCAGTGGATACTTCAACGGTGAATGCAGAGGTTGCCAAAAAGGGTGCTTTTGACCTTAAGGCTGATGAGAGTAAGACGGAATTGGCGGTGTATGACAACGTTGTTGAGGTTGAAACAAAGACTGTGACAACCAAGAAACCGACGAAGGTTGTTATTGCTGGCTACAAGGCAGAGGTGGCTTCATCACTTGATGCTGATGTGGTTGTTGAGAAGATTGAAGCTGTGAACGATTCAGAAGATGACAAGGTGTGGGTTGCGGAGAATTTGACCCATGATGAGGAGTATCAGACTCAGCTGATTGCTGGTAAGGAGGAGTCTGTGAAGAATCAAAAGGATGAGTTGTTGATTGCAGATAATGTTGAAGGCGAAGAGTTGGATGAAGATGTTGTGATTGCGAAGGGGAGAGTAAATGATGCTTATAAGGTTTTGCTTGAGGCTGAAGAGCAATTGGTGAACGGTGATGCAGAAAAGGGTTCTGAACAATTGGCGGCATTTAAGGCCCAGATTGAAGAGATTTTGGCATCGCTTCCAGCTTTAGAAGAGAAGGATCCGTTGTATGCGCAGGTTGTGCGTGATGTTCTTCAGGAAAAGATTGATATGCAGTTGAAAGATTTGGCGACGTTTGGTCCTGGGGATGCTTTGTATAGAGCAAAGGAGGTTTTACAGGAAACAGAACTGGCATTGGCTCCGACTGACGTTGATAAAGTGGGGGTTCAGTTGGCGCAGGCAGAGGATGCACTTTTAGAAATGCAGGAGCTCTTGAAAGCCGGTCAAACAGAGCAGGCTGCTGAGCTTTTGAATCGATATCATGAAAGGGCGAATGGTTTTTCTTTGAATGTTGCTGATCAGAATGAAGAGGAGTTGCGAGAGCTTTTTGTGGCCTTTGTTGGAAAGCAAGCAACACATATGAAGGTTATGACATCGATTGAGCAATCATTGGAGTTGCAGGATGATAGCGGATTTAGGGATGAAGTGAAGCAGGTGCGTGATGACACGCTGCGTAAGTTTTTGATCGCTTTGGAACAAAATCCGGACTATGTGTCTGAAGATGTGCTTCTTGAGGTGAAGGATTTGTATGATTCGTATGTTGTGGCTGATGATGCCTCAATTGAAGATTTGATCGATCCGGCGGTAGAGAAACTGTTGGCGAAAGAGTATCAGGTTTCGTTTATTGCTCCTGATTCTGGAACTGGTGCCGGTATTGATGCGATTGTTCTTATGACACAAGAGCCGGCCACTGGGAATGTGGAAGAGGAGGAAGAAGAAGGTGGTTCGTGGATTGGGAGCTAGTTAGTTTTTTTAAGCTCCAGCGGCGCCAAGAAGGCCGAGAATGAGGCCGAGGCTGGCAGTGAAGGCACCGATAATCCAGAAGCGCATGACGATGTTTGGTTCTGACCATCCTTTCTTTTCGAAATGATGGTGAATTGGCGCAATGAGGAATACTTTTTTGCCGAATAGTTTTTTAGAAGTGATTTGTATGATAACCGAGAGGGTTTCAATAACGAAAACGAAGCCGATAAGTGGAAGAACGGCCACTGAGTCGGTCATCATGGCTATAACGCCAAGTGTGGCGCCGAGGGATATGGCTCCGGTGTCACCCATTATGAAGTGGGCTGGGAAAATGTTGAACCAAATGAAGCCGATGAGAGCACCAACAATGACGGCGCAGAAGGCGGCGAGAATGAAAAGGCCCTGAGCAAAGGCAATGATGGCAAAAGCACCGAAGGCGGTTATGAGGAGGCCGCCGGCGAGCCCGTCGAGCCCATCGGTGATGTTGACGGCGTTGGCGGTTGAGGTGATCACAAGGATGAAAAGGGGAATGTACCACCAGTCAATGAAGAAGTCGCCGACTCCAGGAAGGTGAATTTGATCGTAGCCGAGGCGATAGTAAAACCAGAGGGCGCCGGCGGTCGCGAACAATGTGAGCCATAAGAATTTTGGTTTGATGTTCAGTCCTTTACTCTTTCCTAATCCTCGGATGTTGAAATAGTCGTCTACAGCCCCAAGGAGTGCTGTGGTTATGAGTGTGAAGATAGGCAAGTAGGTTTCTTCACGTTCGATGAGTGAGCTATTAGTAATGCCAAGGTTGGCTGGAATATAGGAGGCGAGACATATAATAAGCACGGTTCCCCAGATTAAGATCCCACCCATGGTTGGAATTCCTTTTTTCTTGCCGTGGAGTGATTGAAAAATACTGGCGCTCTCTCCAGTCGAGGCGATTTCACGGATCTGTTTGCTGCATTTGTATTTGTGGAGGAGTCGAATGAATGTGGGAGCCAGCAATGCGGCTAGAGCGAAGGCTGCTATTTGCGAGCCAAAAATCAGGGCGAGGTGGCGAATGTTGCTGACGAGATCCATGTATCTTTTTTACCAGGTGTATGTTCTAAATGTCCAATCGGCAAGGAGTTTGGTTTCATTGAACCGAGATGGGCTGTTGAGGACGACAGTGAGAATGTCGTTTCCTTGGTCGTTTTGTATCACAGTGATGAGACATTCTCCAGCGAGGTCGGTTGTTCCGGTTTTGAGGCCGAGGACTTTTAAGTAGCTGTCCAGGAGTTGGTTTGTGTTGGTGAGTTTGTGTTGAATGGCTTCATTGGTTGATGCGACTTCTAACTCTTTTTTGCTTACGGCACGGCGAACGAAACTCTTTCCGTAGGCATATCGTCCCAAAAGAGCCAAGTCATATGCAGATGAATAGTTGCCACGTGGGTTTTCTGGATCGTCACCAGGATTATCTTCATCAAGGCCGGTTGGATTGGCGAATCGAGTTGATACGAGGCCAATGTCGGTAGCCTTTCTGTTCATCTTTTCAACAAACTCTTCGACTGATCCTGCGTTGTGTTCGGCAAGGGCAACGGCTGCGTCGTTGGCTGAGTCTATGAGTGCAGCAAATAAAAGGCTTTCCACTGTTATTCTTTCTCCTGGGGCAAGCCATGTCTTTTTTCCTTCGGTCGAAGCGGTGTATTCAGAAATGGTGGCAACCTCATCTAATGCGTTTTCTTCGAGTACGATAGTGGTGGTCATGAGCTTGGTGAGGCTGGCAATGGGCAATGATTCGTGGACATTTTTTTCATAGAGGATGTATCCGTTTTTTAAATCGACAACGAGCGCAGCCTTTGCATCAATGACCGGAGCAATGTTCTGCTCCTTTTTTTCTGGGATGGCGGTGGCTTCCAGTAAGACATTTTCGTTCCAGGGCATGGTGTGTGGAACGGCGCTTGGAACATCGTTGGTCATCAAAGTTCCTGCCGTGAAAATACTAAGGAAGGTTGAAATCATTGTTCGGTGTCAGGGGATGGTTCTGGTTGAGGATCTGTTTCTGGTGGCGATTCAGCAGGAGTTTCAACAGGTGCTGGCTGTTCCGACTCTGGCGATATCTCTTCCGTTGGTGTTTCTTCAGCGGGTTCTTCTTCGGTTGTCGTATCATTGGTTTCTGTTGTTTCCGCATCATCAGCCTCATCTTCGTCGCTGGTGGTTGTTGTTACGGTTGGTGGTCGATAGAATTGGAGGGTCTTGAAAGGATCTACGATTCTTTTATCGAGGTAATCGGCGCCAAGCTCTACCACGATGGTCGAATTCATACGTCTTTCAGTTTCAAGGTATTCTGGTGGAATGCCTTCTTGTGTTTGAAGTCCAGGCATGAGTGTTTTAACCATTTCAAGTGCTTGCGGCGGGTTGCCTTCTTCGTCTGTTTTGTAGTAGATGGTTGAGAGCTCGAGCGGCTTTTCTGTGCTGTTTCCATAGTAAACCACTGGTAGACAGAAGCGGCTGAGGAGGTTTAATCCTTCGTAAGCCAGACCTTCAACTTTGGTTCCGTTTAGTATTTGGATTTCGTCCGTTGGGTTTGAAATGCTTTGGATATTGTTGAAGACGACGTTGGTGAAGAAATTAACGTATTCGTACTCTTCGCCGACCGGAAGGAGTACTGACGCTCCAGAGAAGAATTCGCGTGCAGGTGTATACACAAGTCCACCACATGAGGTTGGGTCGTCATTAATGACCAACGGATAGAGATTGTTTTTTTCAAACTCTTCAGCCAGCTTTCCAAGTTCAAGAATCTCTCCAAGGGAGAGGTTTGTTTCAATGCTGTCGTCTACAGAGTCGTAGATATCTCCAATCTTTGTTGGATTGGTAAGGATGTCGAGGCTCAGTGCTTTTTCTTTGATGGCAAAGAGGAGTTGTTGTTGCCTCTTTGCTCGGTCAAAATCGCTGGTTGTTTTACGGCTTCGAGCATATTTGAGCGCTGTATCTCCATCAAGGGTTTGGAGACCGGCATCGATACTAAAGGTCTCAAAATAAATGGTTTCTCCTTTTGGATAGTATGGGTCGTAGATAGCGTTTTCAACATCCACCTCTACTCCTCCAAGGGCATCAACAATGTCGACGAATCCACCAAAATCGACTTTGGCGTAGTATTGGATTTCGATGCCAGTGATCTCTTCGACGGTTTTTTCAAGTTCTTGTATTCCAGCTCGGGAAGTTGCTCCTCCAGATAGTTCGCTAAAATAAACGCTGTTAATGCGTTCCTGACGTGGAAGTATGTAGAAATCACGTGGAATTGAGAGCATTGGGACAATCATGTTGTCGTAGTCGATGCTGGCGACGATGAGTGTGTCGGTCAAATCGGCTCCGTCGTGGCCTTCGCCTCCGGTTCCAATAAGAAGAATGTTGGTTTTTCCGCCTTCATCGACAGTGAGAGATTTTCCGAACGAAAAGACAATTCCTGAAAAATCGAGGCTGCTGACAGCCCAGTAGATTCCAACCAGAAGCAAAACTATCAGGAGAAGGCTTCCTCCAGCCGTAGCATAGTGCACGGAATAGTCGTTTTTTCTGGGTTTGTGGCCTTTTGCGGGCTTCAATTCGGTATGTTTTCGCTTTAATCTCTTGGGTTTTGGCTTTTTTCTAATTCTGCGTGTTTTAAAATCCATGGTCGTCAAAAATTGGTCTCTACTATTGTAGTGATTTTTGCCTTTTTAACAACCTTTTCTCAGGCAAATCACTACCAAAAAAATTAGTTGGTGGTGTAAAGGACAGTTGTTTTCAGTGAGCCTGTATCATCGCTCTTTACACCAACACCGATTTTCATCCATTTGCTGTTGGTGGTTTCGTTGGCTATAACGGCTTCATGAATGATTTTGTCGATGTCGACTGAGTTGAGGATGAGTGCTTGAACAGGTTTTCCTGGCGCGTATTGGCCAACAAGGTCGGTGAGTGTGTCACCGTTCGGAGAGGTGAAGTCATGGAAGTTGAGGTCCACCATTTTTTGGCTCCATTCGTCGCCGATGAACTGAACGTCACTGCCGATTTGCATTATGGCTATGCCGCTTTCTGTGCGTTTGTTGTTAATGCCAGATATGATTTTATTTTCAAAGGAGTTGAGCTCGGAATCGATGTAGGGTTTGCGTGAGAACTCTTGGGTGGTGAGCAGAGATCCATTTCCTTTGACGGTGATGCCAATACCGACTTTACTCCAGTTTGGGTTGAGGACATTGTTGCGGTGGATGCCACTTCGCATCAGACCTCGGTGGGTGTATTCGGTTGTTGGAGCAAGGGCCAGGTTTTCACCTACGGGCATAGGAATGCTGTGGGCGAGTCGGCGATCGTTTGGTGTTTTGCCATCTGGGTTGATGTGGTTGAAGAAGTTGCGGTTTTTCATGTCGTCGGAATGCTCTTGGGCAAGTTGATTCAGGTCTGTATCGGCAATAACGGAGCTGAGACCATGTTTTGATCGTTCTTGATTAATCAGGTTCAGGAGTTGCTCGCGCGATGCGGAAAGGGAGAAGTTGCTTTCTGCGTTCGCGAATTTGTTGAGGTCGAAGTAGTCTGGGGTGAGTGGTGTTCCGCTTGCCACATAGACTGGAGTGTTGAGGACAGCAGTTCCGTCGGTGCTGTTGATCTCAATGATGTAGGTTCCTGGCTGGCTTGGGGTGTAGGAGTAGGTAAAGGTTGATCCTGGGAGTACGGTTTTGCTGTCGTAGTAGCTTCCGGTTGCGCCGGAAGTGGTCATATCAAAGAGTTCTACAAAGCCATCTGGTTTGGTAATGGCTGCTTCTAAAAAGATTTCGGTTGACGATGTTCCGGAAAACGATATTTGTGATGTGTTTGATCGGAGTTCTGGAAGGTTGCTCACGTTGATGGCCTCATCGATGAGGCTGAAGTTGTGCTCCGTTGCTTGAAAGCTCAGTGGGTTGGTGGTTGAGGACCATCCACTGTTGAAGGTGAGCGGGGCTTGGTCGCTGAGGGTTGCTCTTCTAAGGGTGTAGTGTGTTGTTCCGTTTTGAAATCCAAGGAAATCGACGTAGTCGATGTCAAAACTGTTTTTGTCTTGGCGGAAGTAGAAATCTCTAGAGATGTGGTCTTGATAGATTTTGAGGTGTGTGAGGTTTGATCCTGGACTGTTCCAGGCGACGGTGGTTTTTTGCTCCTTGTATTGGATTGTTGGCTGGGTTGGAGCTGTGGTGGTTGCTCCGCTTGGGCTTGGGATTTCTGCTAAGACGGAGATGTTGATGATTTTGCTTTCCCCAGCGTTGCCGGGGATGAGTCCCATTTTGTAGTTTCCGGCTTGTCGGAAGATGACCGGGATGCTGAATGTTTTGCTATCCAATTCGTCGATGTAATTGAGATATTGTGAAGAGTTGGTGACTCCTTCTGGTGCGAGGAATACGAAAATTTCTTCAAAATCTTGAGATGAAGTGATGGTCCCTTCTATATAGTAGACTTCGTTCAGATAAAAAGTGTTGGGTATGGATTGATTGAGTGTGACGTTTTCAAAGAAGTCGGTTCCAAAGGTTTGGAACTCAACGGGTGTGAAGTTTGTGGGTTGTGTTGGTGTTGTTGGAGGTGGCGTGGGTGCTGGCTGCTGTGACGGTTCGATTGCGAATTCGGATGCCGGATATTTTGTGGCGAGGGTTGGGGAGTAGACATCTTCTCCACTTTTGGTTGTGATGAAACTGCGGAAGAGGACTTCGCTTACTTGTGCGCGCGTAAAGAGGAGGTCAGGGAAGTAGAGAGAGGTGCGTTCTTCTAGGAAGTTTTTGTTTTTGGCATAGGAAACGTATGAGCTAAACCACGCATTCAGGCCAATGTCAGTGAAAGGTTTTTCTTGAGGTTGTTCTAACTGCCATTGTTGGATTTCTCCAATAATTTTGAGTGCTTCTACCTTATTAATAGACTGCTCTGGCTTGAATGTGCCATCTGGATATCCCTGAACCCATCCTTCTGCATAGGCTTTACGAACGTACTGGGCGTACCATGCATTGTTGTCGATGTCTGGAAATGGCGTTGGGGTACTGACATCTTTTGGGATTTCTGAGCTTTCCAGAACGAGCTTCAGGAATTCGGCGCGATTGACCTGTTGGTTTGGCTTGAAGGTTCCGTCTGGATATCCATTAATGATGTTAGCATCAGTGAGGTAGTTGACCGATGTGCTGTAGCTGCTGTTTGAGGGGAGGTCTGAAAAATTTTGAGCATGTGCCGGTGCACTACTCACACTTATGAGGAGTGCTGTTGCCAAAAGAGAGCTGACTACTTTTTTCATGGAAAAGCGATTATTCCGTTCCGATATTGAGGGTTGCTCTGCAGTTTTCATTGCCGTCACCGAGTGCTTCTATAGTTATGCTTTCTCCATTTTTCCCACCGTTGTAGAGCACTTTGTTGAGGTCAGTGATGAGCGTGGATGTGTTGATTCCTTCGGCCATGGCATCGGCTTCGGTAAGCGTGAGTCGTCCACTGTCAGCTTGGAGGAGGAATGTTCCTTGCCACTCTGCGGGGCTTGGAGTGATCGTAATTTCAAGGCTTTCGTTTTCTTCTGGTGGTTCAGGGAACGTGGAGATGGTGAGGGATTGGCAGTTTTGAACGGCTTGTGGTTGGATTTCGATCGTTCCAATACAAATATCACTTCCAACCGATTGAACAGTGATGGCTGATCCTTCGTCACCACCAGAAAAGCTGATAACCTTTTCGCTCGTTTCAAAGAGGGAGTCAGCATTGCCACTGGCGTCGGTGAGAGTTCCGCTGCTAGCAGAAACACTAAAAGGCCCGGTCCAGTCCATTGGCATAGTTTCTATAATAATGGTTCCACTTTGGTGAGCCATTAAGTTTTGAGGAATGGTTTTTACGTTGAGGCTCTGACATCCACTTTGCGAATCCTCCTCTAGCTGGCTTCCTAGCTGCCCTTGAAGATTTTCTGGATTTGATGGGATAATCATCGCCACTAAAACAACTGCCACGAGCCCAAAAAGGGCGAGCAGAAGTTTAAGATTTTTTTGCAACTTTTCGTTCATGTTGGTGATTATAAACTTAATGTTTTGAAGGGTCAACTTTTGGCTTTAATAACAAACAAATTTGACTTTTGTCATCATCTCTTTAGAATGACATTTAGTATTTTTTATCTCTTATAATTTATGGAGAAGACTCATATGGTTAAGAGCGCAATTGGATCAATCGCTCTTGTTGCTGTGCTAGCTGGATGCGCGGCGGCTCCACCACCAGAAAAACCAGCTGATGAGGTCCTGAAAGATGGCCTTATGAACCTTACAGAGGTTAAAGCGTACTCGTACGATTTAGCGTTGAAGGGTGATTTGACTGACCCATTGGGTGACGATGTACAGTTCGACTTCATGTTGAAGGGAGCTATGGATGCAATGGATATGTCTATGCCAAAAATGGTTTTGAACCTTGATGGTTCTGCAACTTCGGATGCAGGAGGAGGAAATATGAAGGGGGAAGTTCGGCTTGATGCTGAAAGTCTCTACTTTAATATTATGGACCTTGCTGTAGATGGAGAGGAGCTTCCGGCTGAGTTCACTGAAATGATGAACAAGTGGTGGATGATTCCTGTTCCAGAAGGAGCTCTTGAAGAGTTTGGAATGATGTATGAAGAGGATGAAGCTATGAAGGAAGAGATGAAGCAAGCTATGGAGGATGTGAAGGTGTTTGCAACTCCTGAGTTTGTTGGAACTGAAAATGTTATGGGTGTTTCAAGTCATCGGTACAAGGTGAACGTTGATAAGCGTGCACTTCTTGAGTTCGCGCGTGAAGCGTCTGAAGCTCAGGGTGATACTGTTTCTGATGCTGAGTTTGAAGAGGCACTTGCTGAACTCGACTCTGTTGATATTGCTGGTGACGTTTGGGTGACTGTTGATACTGGTATCATGAATAAGTTTGATGGAACTATCACTCTTAGGGGTGGGGAAGGTGAGCCAAGTGGAACAATCTCAATGACTGTTACTCTTGGAAACTTTGGTGAGGCTGTGACTGTTCAAGCTCCAGCTGATGCTGAAGAGTTCCCAGTGGACGAAGTTCTTGGACCGCTCATGATGATGGGTGGAATGGGAGCAATGGACAACTCAATGATGATGGACGACAGCATGATGTTTGATGATGCTGCTATGGAAGAAGCGATGATGGATGCTGGAATGACTGATGCAGAAATCGAAGCTGCTATGGAAAGCTTTGGTGATGTTCAGCTCGAAACTGTTGGAGATGTTGGAATCGAGATTGAGTAGTTGAATCGAGGAAAAGCCCTTCGGCCTAGCGCTGAGGGGCTTTTTTGATGTTTTGGTTTGGTTAGGCGGGGGATGTTGTTTGTCTGTGAGCAGGCTTGGATGTGCCAAATTTTTGTTTCATCATAGCAGTCATAACGTTGTCGTAGGTTTTGGTACCTTGCCAGATAATGTCGAAGATTTTTTTTTGGGCGTTCGCCATGGATTGGCTCTTAATAAGAAGGCCAAATTTGTCTTTGAGTGAGGTGATGGCGACTTTATTGTCGTAGATGATGATGTCGAGGTGGAAATTGAATTCTGGTGGAATTAAGCGGCTTATGCGGTTCTCTTTGGAGTCGCGCAGTTTGTGTTTATAGGACATTTCATTGGCTGGATAGATGGCTTTGATAGAGATGCCTTTTTGGGTGCGGCGCTTGTAGTAGCCGGGAAAATAGTTGGGCAGGAGGCTGGTCAGTTCCTGGAGGCTGGCATAGGCACGGAGCTCTTCTTTGGAGTTGAGGGTGTCCTCCATAATGTTCTGGATGGCTGCTTCTCCTTCATAAAAGGAAACTGATGGCTTTTGTGGGTAATCACATTTGATTTTTTCGAATTGGCCCATGGATCGGCGGAGGTTTTCAATACGATCTTCAAGGTCGTGTTTTTTCGATGTGAGGCTGTTGACCATCAATTTTGGATCTACACCAGAGAAGTAGGTGACATTGTGTTTATTGCTTTGGTGGGCGAATCCTTTTTGCATGAGCCGATCCAGGATGGTGTAACAGCTGGACCGATTGAGGTTTGCCTTTTTGGCGATGGTGCTCACAGGGTTTGGGCCGAGTGTTAAGAGGGTGAGATAAACGTTTGCTTCATTGGCAGAGAGGCCGACTTCTTTGAGTGTACGAAGAAGTTGGAGCGTATCTTCTAGGTTCATGATGTGTAAAAGTTATAAGCTGGAAATTTATAATAAATTTGCATTAATGTCAATTATATTGCAAAGAGGTATTACGAAGTAGTACAACATTTTTTATGTGGTTTTCATGTTGGATTGGTATTGTGCTTTTATGGCTAAAATTACACGTTCATTGCGGTTGAAGCTGTTTTTGTGTTCCTTCTTTTTGGGGGTGGGAATGGGGAGTGTTTTTCCGTGGTGGACGGTGTTTGTTATCTTTTTGTCATTGTTGTGGAGGAGGGGATTTGTGCCAGTGATTGTGGGATTTCTGCTTGGTTTTTGCGCTATTGCTCTGAGTTTTCCTGTTTTTGGGCCGGGGGACGTTGGTTTTTATGTTGATATGGGGGAAAAGGTGCAAATTGAAGCGGTGGTAGTGAGCGATCCGGAGGTTCGAAATAATGCGCAGTACCTTATTGTTGCTGCAAAGAGGTTGGAATCGTTTGCTGTGGAAGGGAAGGTTTTGGTGAAGTTGCGCCGGTATCCGGAATATAAATATGGAGACATGGTTGTGGTGGATGGGCAGCTGGTGAAGCCAGCTGAGTTTGAGACGTTTTCGTATGCAGACTATCTAGCTAAGGATGGGATTTTTGCTGTCATGTATCAGCCTCGTGTTGAGTTGGTCCAACATCAGAATGGGATGTTTGATGGATGGTCATTTGTGTTTTGGCTGAAGCATGGGATTAAAGCTGAGATCGAAAATCTGTTTGTGGAGCCGGGAGCGAGTATTATTCTTGGTTTATTGTTAGGTATGCGAGCGAGCATTCCGCAAGTATTGATGGATGATTTTCAGCGATCGGGGCTCACTCATATCTTGGCCATTTCTGGTTATAACATCACGCTGCTCATCACGATTGTGGGAACACTGTTAAAAGGGCTTGGGCGGCGCGTGCGGTTTGTGGCTACGTGGTTTGCCATTTTCCTTTTTGCTCTTTTAACAGGTCTTTCTGCGAGTGTTGTTCGCGCATCGATCATGGGAGCGCTGATGGTTTTTGTTCTGTTTCAAGGGCGGAAGACGGATGGTATGAATATTCTTTTGCTGAGTGGTTTTTTGATGGTGTTGGTCAGTCCGAGGATTCTTATATGGGATGTTTCGTTTCAGTTGTCGTTTGTTTCGACTATTGGGTTGATGCAGTTGATGCCGTTGTTTGAACCGTATGTGAAGAAGATGCCAGCTTTTTTGGGTGAGGGATTGTTGGTAACGATCTCGGCAACGATTTTTACAACACCAATTGTGCTGTACCATTTTGGTGTTTTTTCGATTATTTCTCCGTTGGCGAATGTGATCTTTTTGCCGCTGATTCCCTTGATTATGTTGTTTTCGTTTTTGGCTTTAGTGGCGAACTTTTTGTGGCTGCCGATTTTATGGTTGTTTGTGGGTGTGTGTTCGATCTTTTTAATGCTCCTTATTGAAGGTGTGCATATAGTGGCGAAAATCCCTTTTGCCCTCCTAACAATCCCAACTTTCCCTTGGTGGGCAGTGGGGTTGTATTATTTGCTGTTGTGGAAGTTTATTGCTTCACGTACTCCCAAATTGGAGCAATGTGATGCTGTGCTTCGCGAGGGTGTTTCTTGACTTCGTCCCAGGTGGCAATGGGAAAGGCGTAGGAAATGACGCGTGCACCAGGTTTGAGTTCTTTGGTGAGTTTTGGCTCTAGTTTGACCAGTGTTTCTGGGAGGAGGTAGCAGAAAATGATGTCAGCGTCGGAGAGGTCTTTGGATTTGAAGTTGGCGAACTGAACTTTCGCTTTTGATCGCCATAGAAATTGGCGGATTTTGGCGAACATGAAGACGAATGGGGAGAGTTCAAATCCGGTGGCGTCGGCTTCATGTTTGTTGGCGGCGAGGTAAACGACGCGCCCATCACCGCAACCAATGTCGTAGATTTTGTCACCCTTTTTGAGTTTGCTGATTTTGAGCATCTTTTCTACGGCTTTCATTGGAGTTGGGACGAACGGTGCGCCATTTACTAATGCTGCCAGGGTTGGCACCAACAATGCCATGTACATGAGCATGGTGTAGATGTTGAATGGCGCATTGCTCATGACGTAGAAGAGCGGCATGAGAATGAGGACACCGCCGGCTATGAGGATGGCGTCTTTGATCATACTTGGTAGTAGTAAATGGTGGGGAGGCGCTTTTTCTTGTCTTTCGGCCACACTTCCATTGGTTCCATGTTTTTGATGGAGAAGGTGTTGCTATAGATGCGAGTTCCTTTGCGACACTCTTTTTGGATTTTTTCACCGAGTTCGGTCATGGTTTCTGGGCCAAGGTAGCAGTAGATAAGGTCGGCGCTTGCCAGATCTGCTTTCATGAAATTTTTCATGTGGATGCGGATGTTGGCTTTGTGGAAGAAGTTTTTTATTTTGGTGAGGCAATAGGGGAGCATGGCTTGTTCAAAGCCGATGAGCTCTTTGTTGGTGTATTTGTCGGCTTCAAAGAGGAATCGACCATCGCCTGAGCCAAGGTCGTAGACTTGGTCATCTTTTTTGATGTTGGCGAGTTTGGCAATGTGTTGAATGACCCGTTTGCTGCTTGGAACAAAGGGAACTTTAAGGAGGAGATTGCTCACGACTGTTGCAAAAATAATTGCTGTGAGAGCAACACAGGCAAAGAGTGCAAGGTAGGTGAGGATGGCAGCGATGATCTCCATTGGCTTTGTACAAAAAGCTTCTGCTTATTGTAGCATAAGTAAGCCGTTTTCGCTATATTGGTTTTGGCTAAGCCGCTCGGAGCTGCACGGAGAGATCTTTTTTGTCGATCTCTTTTTGAAGGGCTTCGTTAAGGGCGTCTTCTTTGGAGGCGTCGACTTTGATCTTGTTCTTGGCGATGGAGCGCACAATGTTTTTGGTCTCTTGCTTGCGTTTTTTTAGGTTCTTTTCGGCGTTGCTGGCGTTGGAGAGGGTTCCGTCCGTTTTGTGCGCGACAATGTTGTCCATGACTTGTCCGCTGCCACTTTGCCGGGCGATCTGATTTGCTACTTTTGTTTCATTGCTGCGATCAGCTTGATCTCGATAGCCTTCGTCATTCATCCAGATAACGTTTTCAGCTTTCCCATTTACCATCATTTTGGTTGCTCCAGTCTGTTTTACCATTTGCTTGTTCATCTGTGCTTCTTCGGTGCTCTTGTTTTTGTTACGGTTTTCTAGAGAGACAATGCCATGTTTTGCCTGTGACTTTTTAAGGTTTTCGGTTGCCTCTTCACTGATTGCGTTTTGGGTTCGGCGTCTCATGACGCCAGAGTTCTTGGAAGCCTCTTCCACGGCCTGTTTTATGCGGCTTTTTTCAGATTCGGTGAGCTGTCCATCATCTTCTGTTTCAACGGCTGATGTTGATGCTTCCTGAGCTTTTTTTATTTTTCCTTCAACGAATTGCAAGCTCATGGTCGCGAGTTCATCTTGCGGATCGATGTTTAAAATTTCCTGATAGTGCTGCACGGCGACGTGGTATTCTTGTCTTCTTGTAGCGCTGGCTGCGAGTGCCATCAGTTTTTCGATCTTGCTGTTTTCGGTTTCTTCTTGGGTTTCGGTAAGCTGTTCTTTTTGTGGTTCTGTTTTTTGAACGGGTGCATCTTCTTCCATCTTTGGTTCTGGCTTTTCTGGTTCGGCTTTTTTGTCTTTTTGCTCATCCACATATTGGCTTAACTCTTCCATGCGCATGACGCGTTCGGTGTGTGTGAGTTCAAAGAAGTCAGTGTTTTTGTCTTGGATCTCTTTTGGGAGAGTTGTGAACTGTTTTAGTACTTTTACACGGCGTTCGCGGTCTGCTTTGTAGTGTATGGTCAAGGTTTCTGTGAGCTCGGCAACGGTTTGGTTTTCTGAACGTTTGAGCGCGGCCTTGAGTGTCTTTTTTCCAATAATTTTGGCAGATAGGTCTGCTTCGAGCTTGGACTGATACTCTTTTTTGAGAGATGTGAGTTCTTCACTTTCGGCTTGAGCATCCAAGAGGTCTGTTTTGATCTTCTCTGCCAATTGTCGTCTTTCGTCATAGGTTCCGCCGTTGTAGAACTGGTCGCGGAGTCGTTTGATTTCTCGTGGTGATTTGTACTGTTTCAATTCATCGAGGCTTGCTTCAAAAGGCATCGATACCTCGGTTTTTTGCTTTTGGATCTGTTTTTCTAGGCCTTTCAATGCCCGGAATTTGTCGCCACCGCTGATTTTGTCGCTGCGGACGTAGGCTAAAGCAGCCGCTCTGTCTTGCGCTCCAATGTGTTTGCGGTCAGGGTGATTGTCGAGGATGTTTTCATACTCTTCTTCAATGTGGATGACCAATTTTTCATAATTTGTTTGGCGTTCGTCCAAGCTCATTTGGTCGATCTTTCCCCATTTTTGTTGGTATGAAGCAGGTAAGCGATCATAGACTTTTTTGTACCATTTTCGCTTTTCCAGATTGGTTGCAATCCGGGTCATGAGTTTTTGTTGGTCAGCTGGACTGGTGCAATCTGCCATTTCATCTTTGATTTCTGCGATTTCATCTTCTGAAAAGAGATCCTTGTTTTCGCTCAAGAGGCGACCACATCCTTTCACATACATGAGCAGGCGGCGCCGTTCGCTCCCGCGAAGTCGTTTGACGGTTTCTGGGGAGACAAATTGGGTGAGTTCTTCGTATGTTTGTTGAAGTTTGGTTATGTGAAGGCCAAATTCCATCAATCGTTTTTCACGTTCGGCGTCGTTGAGTTTGAGGAACTCTTCTTTATAGAGTTTGCGGGCGTTGCGATCTGTTCGTTCTACGAAGAGGTGATCGTATTGGTTTTGGTCGATCATACCAAAGTACTTTTCGACGGTTTTGTTCACGTTGTCGCGATACACTTCAACTTTGGTGTTGAGTTTGTTCAAGCCGTCGATGGAGCTGGCTTTGAGTTCTTGTTGGAGCCGAGATTCGAACTCTTTTCGTTTGCCAGGTTCGCGATCACCACAGGCTTCTTCAATAAGCCCTGTTATTTTGTGACGCATTTCGCGAATTTTTATCGCTTCAGCAAGTTCGATTTTGTTGTCGGCGGTGTTTTTGACTGTTTCGGCGTCGAAAGCATTGAAACTGTCCAGATTGCGTGCAGCTCCCATAGAAAAGCATTAAAGGATACAGGCTTTTATGCCATGGCCACCACTGGGGGCGGGATAATCTCTTCTGCTTGTGTTTTTGATTCTTCGGTAAAAGGAAGTGAGTTTTGGTTTTCGTTCAACGGTTGTTGTTCGCGTTGTGGAATGTTGAGGTTACTGGCCTCATCCAAATAAATTATTCCAGACTCATCGCTACTCATGGTTTTTTCGCTAATCAAATCGTACACTCCTCGGGCATTGAGTTGGTTTACCTTTTGTCCGGTCCGAGGGTCGACCAGTTCAAACATGGCATCTTCTTCAACAGCTTTGATGAACTCTTTTGTTACGCCAACTTTCATTGAGAAGTGTGATTCGTAGCTGAGGAACTCCAAAATGTCTGGATGATCCACGTTCAAAATGGCGATGTCTGGTTTCTCTTTTTTCTCTTTGCTGTCGATGGTTCCGAGCGCTTTGTCGAAAAGTTTTAAAAATGAAACCGCTCCTTGAGACGGTTTCTGGATGGAGGTGATGATGTCACCCCGGGCACGGATGTTTGAAAAGTTGATGCTGACGCGGATGCCATCGCGGTGTGCGAGGACCGCTTCTTTGAGGATGTCGAAAATACTTTCGAGGTTGTCCTCAATGATGAGCGTATGTGTTTGTGAAGGGGTACTAGGAGTTGTTGTCATATTGGTTTTAGTATACTAGGTATAGTGTTTTTCCACCGAAGAAGGGTATCAAAAAAGGGGCCAAAATTAAAGGCCGCGGAGGAATTTTGAGTTGCGAAAATCTGGGTTTACTCGCCCACTATGGACCACTGGGATGTTCGTTTAATTTTTCCTTTGATGTTAAAGCCGGAGGCCTTTTTGTGTCCGCCGCCTCCAAAGTTTTGAGCGAGGGCAGAAACGTTGACATCGTCGCGGCGGGTGCGGAACGATCCTTTAATGGTTCCATCTTCTTGGCTGCTCAATAAGGTTGCAAAGTGGCTTCCTTTGGTGGAGCTGACATAGTCGATGAGTCCGCTCAGGTCGTTGTGCGTGGCATCGGCGGCTTTGAAATCGTCTTCGGTGACGGCTGCAACAGCGACGTTGTTGTTCGTGAGTTCCATGTTTTCTAAGGCTCGTCCCCAGAGTCGAAGTTGGTTAACTGTTTTGTTTTGATAGAGGGATTTTGTGATGAGTTCTTGATCGGCACCAAGGATTAACAGTTCACTGGCCATCTCTAGTACTGCGTCGCAGGTGTTGGAATGCATGAAGCTTCCGGTGTCGTAGTAGAGACCGTAGAGAAGGAGGGTTGCCAAGTAAGGGGTGATCTCTATCTTCCAATATTTGAAGAGGTGATAGATGACAAATGTGGCCGATGCTGCTTTGTCCATGACGAGGTTCGTGGTTCCATATCCTTCATTAGATGGATGATGATCGATGTTGATGAAATTTTTTTCAACAATCTCTGGGTAGGTCAGTGGGAAGTTGGCTTGGCTGATTGATCCTGCATCTACAGCTATGAAAAGATCGTACTCTTTGGGGTTAAAGTCGGTGATGAATGTTTTGAGGTCGGGAACGATGTGGTAAGTGTGGGGTACTTCGTCGACACAGGCAGAGGTGACATGTTTGCCCATGTCTTCTAAAACTTTTCGCAGGGCGAGATTACTGCCGAGCGTGTCTGGATCTGGGCCGCGGTGCGAGATTATCAGCACTCTTTTGGCCGCTTTGAAACGGGAAAAAATGTCGTCTGCAATGTCTGTCGGAAGGTTCATAGACGAAAAATGCGAAAATAGATTCACAAGAGAGTAGCTTATATGAAGCTGGGCCTGGGTGCAAGAAATTGAGTTTTAAACTAACTGTTTGCGATAGCGAAGATAGAGTTTGTCAGTTTGGTTGAGTTTGCCAAAGTTGAGTTGCCATTGATTCGTCTGTCGTACTTCGTTTTTAATCAAGCCATTATGGGCGAATTCGTGGTGAATTTTGCACACTGGTTTCAAATTTTCGTGGTTTCTGACCTGTGAAAATCTTTGTGGATGATGGATCTGTTCGGCCGGTTTGTTGCATCCTGGATAGCTGCACCGGCCTTGGGTTTTCGCAAGTGCCTCGCTTTTTTTTGCTGTCGGAATATATCTGCTGATCTTCACGGCTCGTGATTTTTTGATCTTTTTGTCTGGAAATTCCTGTTCTACCATTTTCTTTAAAAGGATTTTCATGGCGGCTTTATTGCTCAAATGGTTCCCATATTTGTTTTTCAGTTTCAAAAAAAGAAACTGCATCTCTTCATCTAGTTCGATCGACATTTTTTGCTGTGCGGCCTCACAGTTTCCGAATGAAAGGTTCTCCCCGGGGAGACTTTTTTGCTGGATATGTTTGGCACGAACCTCTTTTGCGAGTTCTTGAATTGCCGGTTTGCTCATGTTTTTAACCTTTTCGGCCCATGCTGACTCATTTTCTGGATTTGAGATCCTGGCAACGATGTCAACTTTGTGAATTCCCACCTTGGCAATCGCTGCTTTGAGTTTGGGTTTGTTTTCTAAATGTGGCTCTGCCCTCAACACTTTTTGAACGACCAACTTTGAAAGTCCGGCCAGTTTCCCAGCATATTCGTAAATGTTTGGATATCCTTTTTGGATGTGAATTTCTTGGGCATAGATTTCTGGCAAAATATGGAGGAGCTCGTAGGTGATTTTGTTTCGGGCCCGACCGAGTTCAACGAACTTTGTATGAAGATTTTTTTGATCTGTATTCATGTTCGAATTATAGCTTAAATAAGCTGAAAATCGAGCATTTAGAGTCGACAAAGGCTGTCAAGGAATGGGATGATCGTGGCTGAATGAGGGGCGAAATCGGGAATCAAGAAAAAAGATTTTTGATAGATGTGGTGGAATCTATTTCGTATAGAATCTCGTCTGAATAAGTCAGAAATTATTGACAAATTCCTTTTAAGCATTATAGTATCTTCCTTGCTATTTATAATGATAACATATGAAAAAAATTATTAGTGCTGAGGCTGTTACATGTAAAGGAATGATTGATGTAGTGGCTTACGAAAAGGGGAAATCTGAATCAGGTGAAGAAGGTTTAAATTTAAGGATTCCAAATCTTGGCGAGCCAGTGAGTGCAATTGTTCAAACCATTGAAAATGGGACTACCGATGCTCTCTGTCCCAATGCCGGTTATGATCGTGGAGGGGATACTATTTGTTTAATGTATGATAAATCAGCTCCAAAAGTTCAGAAGCTTATTCAAATAAAAGTAAAAGAATATATCGATGATTTAGAGGGCTACAATGAAGGCGAACATTCCATTCTCAAAGATGCAACTTTTTGTCCGTACTATAATAGTTAATTTGTTTCTATAAAACAGCGATATCTTACGCCGCCTTGGGAAAGATTTGCTCGTCGGTTTCTTCGTCGAAGAGGATAACGGCTAAAGTTGGGCAAGCTTCGGCTCCAAGTTGGATGGTTTCATCGTCGGCTCCTTTTGGATCCAAAACGATGGCTTTGCCTTCTTCATCCAGTTCGAATACTTCTGGGGCTATAGCAACGCAAGGGGCTGCGCCGATGCAGAGGTCGCGATCAATCTTAATTTTCATGTCAGAGTGGTAAAAAATTGCTCTTGCTGCGTCAGCAGCGAAAAATACTCCTCACCGTATTTATTCATACGCCTCGAGCGTATTTTTCTTGCTTCCTTACAATAGCTGCTTTTTACCACTCTGTGGCGTGCAGCTACCTTTCAGGATTTAATCAAGGTCTTTGGTCCAGACGACCTCAACTTCGCGGTCGCCTTTGGACCATGTGATGTTTAGGTCTCCACCTTTATACGCGCTGTCGAGCTTTTTGCCAAGGGTTACCGCCAACTGGTTTTTACTGGTGAAAATTCCAATGTCCATGTCGTCGAGGCGAACAATGTTCACCACGCGGTTCATGGGGTCGCGTTCGCGGGCCATGTCGTCGCTGTGACGGATTGATCCCATAATCTCTTGCATGTGAGCCTCGAAGAACGATCCTTTAATATGAAGGACTCCTTCACAGGTGTGGTCTTTCAGCATTTGGGTGAGGGGCGAGGTCCCTTCTTTGAAACTGTCGACCAGGTCTGGGCGAAGTTCGCTTAATGGTTTCCAGTGTTTTTCTTGGTAGATCATTTCGGCATCGATATCCACAATGTTATCTTTCGGGGACTTGTCTTTGTGTCCTTTGTTTGGATCATGACGACCTTCGTCGTGGTGTTGGTGATTTTGGTTTCCGTTTTGGTTGTGGTGATTCATATCAATCAGAGAAAAGGATTATTTTTTAACGTTGGCGAACAGTTCGTTCGCTTTGTCCCAGTTCAGGTTTTTCATGTAGTCATCGATGTAGGTTTTTCGATCGGATCCGTAGTCAATAAAGTAGGCATGTTCATACATGTCGAGCACGATGATTGGCATAGCTCCCCAGATTCCTCCATGGTTGTGTGCGTCACAAAGGTAGTTGTGGAGTTTTCCAGTGTTGAAATCGTAGGCGAGTACTACCCATCCACGAGCAACGGTTCCAGCCGCTTTGAAATCTTCCAACCATTTGTCATACGATCCAAAGTTTTCTTCGATGGCTGCGATAAGGTCTCCGCTGGCTTGGCCTTCTCCTCCTAAAACACTGAAGTAGTATTCGTGGAGTACCACTCCGTTTGCTGCGAAAGACTCTTCACGCTTGAGTTCGCCGTAGTCAGAGTAGGTTGCGTTGGCAGAGGATCGGTCGACTGTTTCCAGTTTTTCTTCGATCTCATTCCGTTTGTTGACGTATCCTGTGTAAAGTTTGTCATGGTGAATTTGGATCGCTTTTTCAGAGATTCCAATCAGTTGCTTGTTAAATGGAAGTGGTTTTGCTTCGTAAGCCATAGTTCTTCGGGTTACATATTATACTGTTACAGAGTACGCAAATTGATCTTCGTTCGCAAGGGAGTATCCCTTTTACCTTCTATTGCATCATTTAAAAATCATGTTATGATTTGCTCTATGCTTGAATACAAGAATACAAACCTGACGCCGGAAGAAGCAAGAAATGACTACCTTAATGAGGTTGTCGGAGTCCTTTTTATTGCTCAATCACATGTAGTTCATGGTGTTTTTGATACTGATGGTTTTCATGAATATCTTAGAAGTGCGCTTCGAGAGATTGGGCGAACAAAGCCGGTCTGTTCTTTTGAAGAGGTTTATGCCAGTTCTCCTGAAATGATTGATAGTCAGCCGGTTGCCTTTCTTGCCGCGACGCGTTCAATCGCGGAGGAGTTTAAGGGCCTTTTTGAAAAGGGAATGCTGACGGATACAGATATTCAGCGATTTAAAGAGCGGTTGGAACGACTTCGACATTATCCGGAAGCAGAAGTTTCGCTGAATGAGTTTATTGAACTCATGGCACCTGAAGTTGCAGCAACAACCTATGTGAATGAAATGAGTGCTCTTTACTCTGTTGCTAAAGCAATGGTTGAGCAGAGAGAAAAAGTTCGTCAGTTAGGTGTGGATGAGTGTATTTTGGATTTTTTTGATGGCGATGAGGGGCGGCTCATGGCATCTTTTTCTGAGCGATTTAAAAATGAACCTGAAGTTTTTAGGACGGTTCCTCCAGAATTTATTCAGGTTTTTGATGACCTTGCAGAGGAGTTGAATCTTCATTTTCGTGAAAGAACTTTGACTGAAGATATTGTGGTTCAAATTTTTGAGCGGATGGAAGCTGTGAAAAAGCGACTTATGGAGCGATCATAGTTTATGCCGCAAGTTGGAGTTCAGCGAGAACTCTTTCTTTGATGTGGTCTTCAATCAAGATGATGTTGGATGATTTTTCTTGGTCGGGTGTCCAGACACTGGTGTTTTTGCGGACGACTTTTTCTGGTGCAAAGCGTGCTAGAATAGCCAGTTCTTCTGGCGTTGGCTTTCCCCAGTCTGCCTGAATGCCAAGACATCCGTATTTGCGGGCAAGCGCCATATCCTTTTTGGGATTATCGCCAATAATGGCAACGTGGTCACGGATGTAGTCGGAGATATTCCCATGTTTTTCCCCCATGGCATGGGTGATGTCCTCTAAACGAGTGTCCGGTTTTTCTGCATCGAGTTCATAGATGGTGAAGGGGACATGATATTCGCCGGCAGCTTCTTTGGCTTTGATGTGATCGGGTGCTTCATTGTGTTCATCATGGAATTTGAGTGCGTAGACATCTGTAATGTACTTGTGGAGGTTGGATCGTTTGAGACGGAGGCGAGCCTGAGGCGCAGGTGCATCGGTCACAATATGATTGATAATATTATGAGCTCTTGTGGTTTTGAGAATGTCACCAATTCCTCTGTACATACGGAAATGTTTGGTTCGCTCATCCTTAAAAATTTGATGCACGTCATCGCGGAGCTGATTGATTCGATTTTGATCCCAGCCAAGGTCTTCAAAAAAGCTCTGACGTTGAAGATCTTGAATAAGCCACGGACTTTCAATGGTTCCAGTGCGGGTGTAATACGTTTTCATGCCCTTTTCTACGGCTTCAACCGGTTTTCTGGTCTGGCGGGCGATCTCGTCGGCCATGGCTGGATAGGCTTTTGTGGCATAACGGACCCAGTTCCAGATGGTATTGTCGGCATCCCAAATGATTTCTTTGATTTCTGGCATTTTGTTTGCGGATTGCGATAGTTCAAGGCATCATACTATTCCAATGACCAATCTTTTTCAACAATCTGGCGATAATGTTTGGAGTGAGCCGCTTGCTCATGCGCTGCGGCCTGCCAGTTTGGAGGAATTTTTTGGACAGGAAGAGATTGTGGGCGAGCAGAAACTTTTACGGCAATTGATCGCGGAGGATAATATTTCTTCGATGATTTTTTACGGGCCGCCGGGGACGGGGAAGACCACTTTGGCGAAGATTATTGCTGGTGCGACGGAGGCTGAGTTTGAACAAGTGAGTGCGGTAACGAGCGGTGTGCCGGAATTGCGGAAGGTGGTGGAGCGTGCGAAGTCGAAAAAAGAGATGGGGGCGAAAACGGTTCTATTTGTGGATGAGATCCATCGGTTTAATAAGTCGCAGCAGGATGCGCTGTTGCCACATGTTGAGGATGGGACAATTACTTTGATTGGCGCGACGACCGAGAATCCTTCTTTCGAGGTGAACTCGGCGCTGCTGTCACGGTCGCAGGTGTTTGTTTTTAAGAGTTTGGATGATGAGGCTCTGGGTGGAATTTTGGATCGGGCGGTGGAGAAAGTGGCGAAAAAATTGAAGAAGAAGATGAGTTTGGATGAGCAGGGACGTGACTTTTTGATTCAGTATGCGAATGGCGATGCACGGTCACTGTTGAACACGTTTGAAGTGGTGGCGAAATTGGTGAAGAAGGAAAAGATCACCTATGAAGATATCCAAAAAGTTCTTCAGCGGAAGAATTTGCGTTACGACAAGAAAGGGGAGGAGCACTACAACATTATTTCGGCGCTCCATAAGAGTATGCGTGATAGCGATCCGGATGGGGCGCTGTATTGGATGATGCGCATGTTGGAAGGTGGGGAAGATCCTCTTTATATTGCGCGGCGGTTGATTCGGTTTGCTTCGGAGGATATTGGCATGGCTGATCCGAATGCTTTGTCTGTTTGTGTGGCAGCGCAACAGGCGTGCCATTTTAATGGTATGCCGGAGTGTAGCGTGAATTTGGGGCAGGCAGTCGTGTACTTAAGTATGGCTCCGAAAAGTAATGCGGTGTATACAAGCTTGAAAAAAATCCAATCAGATATTGCGAAGCATGGGAATTTAGAGGTTCCACTCCATATTCGCAATGCTCCAACCAAGTTGATGAAAGAGTGGGGGTATGGAAAAGGCTATCAGTATGCACACAACCATGAAGGTGCGCAGGTTGATCAACAGCATTTGCCGGATGAGCTGGAAGGTCGTCGCTACTACGAACCAACTGATCGGGGTATTGAAGCTCGGATCAAAGAGCGGCTGGAAACTTTGAGAAAGAATCTGAAATAGGGGATCGCTTACGCGTATTTGTCGAAGGTGATTTTCGATTCGGACATTTTTTTATAGAACTCCAGTTCTTTGTTGTTTTCTTGGGCGGTGTAGAAGATCATATCCAATCCATACCATGCAGAGAACCATCCTGTTGGTTCAAAGAAGACGAGCATCACGGTTTCTGGATACGTTCGGGTGTCCATGTATGCCAAGATTGTGGCGGTGAACATGAGTGTTATACCGAAAAGGGTGGTAAGGATTCCTCTGGTGAGGACTTTCTTTTTTTTTGCTTTAATGGCCGCTGATTGCTCTTTGAAGTAGTTTTTGAGGTGGTCGATAATAATCTTCTCTGTGGTGTGGTTTCGTTTTTCTTCTGGGATTAAAAGTTTAATGTCGTAGGAGGTCGCAGTTCGGTCTGACGTGATGTTTTTGGCTTGTTCTAGAAAATCTTCAGAGACACTTCTGAGTGTGTAGATGCGTGGATCGAACTTGGAAAAAATGTCATCGTAGCTGTCGAGCCAGATGCCAACTTTTGGTCCGTTTTTTTGAATATTTTTTGGAGAGATGTTTTTTTCGGTACTCATAGTGAGCAATGAAATCCTTCTATTATAGCTTAAAATTGATATTTAGGTAAGCCTCATCGTTTGAAAAAGACTGGAGTCAACGAAGGATTGACGGTAGAGTCTTTTCTGATAGTATGCACTCCTTTATTTTTTTAAGAAAAATTTTTATGACATTCATAGATCGCAGAATTAAGGTCAATGAAGAAGTTGATGTTGAAAATATTGCTGATCAAGAATCTTCAAAGCTGAGGACACCAGCAGAACTTGAAGATTTGCGAAATTTGGCTGCTGCAGATCAAGGAATTGATCCTTTATCTATGGAAGTTGCTCGAGATGTGAAAAAAGTTGTGAGAAGTGTCGAGCCAATAAAGGAATCTGAGGAGGAATTAACTGATGATCAGCTTGCATATAAGGCAGCAATGGCAGCATTGAACGGATTTTAATTCTAAATTCGAGGACTATTTATAAAGATTTTGAGAAAAACCTTTTGGATTGGTATGCCGAACATAGGCGGGATTTGCCTTGGCGGCAGACGAATGATCCGTATAAGATTTGGGTTTCAGAAATAATGCTTCAACAGACGCAGGTAGAGCGCGTTCGCGATTACTACCGCCGTTTTTTTAAACGGTTTCCAAATGTGGGAAGTTTGGCGGAGGCTGAATGGGAAGATGTTTTGGAGCAATGGCGTGGGCTTGGGTATTATCGGAGGGCACGGAATTTACATGCGGCAGCTCGAGTGATTGTGGATGAGTTGGATGGAGAGTTTCCACAGGAGTTTGATGTTTTGGTGAAGTTGCCGGGAATAGGGGAGTACACTGCTGGAGCGATCTGCAATTTTGCTTTTGGGCAGGATGTAGCGGCGATCGATACGAATGTGGAAAAGGTTTTTGCTCATGTATATAGGAAGGTTTGGGAGGATTTGGCGAAATCGGAGAAAAAGGGTTTTGTTGAAAAACACATTTCCAAAGGGAATGGTGCAGCTTTTCATCATGCTTTGATGGATGTTGGGACGGCTTTGAAAGCAGGTGAGGACTGTCCGTTTCACCATGAGAGTTGTGCCGGCATTGAAGTTCGGCGGCGGAGGTTGATTCAGAAAGTTGCAAAGGATGCGCTTCCAGTTGTGGTGGGACTCCTTATCCATGAAGGGAAAATTTTGATTGCTCGCCGGCGACTTTGGGATAGCAATGGGGGTAAATGGGAGTTTCCAGGTGGGAAAATGGAAAAAGGAGAGGATCGACGAGCTGCTCTTAAGCGTGAAATGATGGAGGAGTTGGGGGTGGAAGTTTCGGTGCGACCTTTCTTTCATAGGATTCAGGTGGAATTGGGAGAAAAGTTGTATGATGCGACTTTTCATAGGTGTTCATTGTTGCTTGGTGATCCGCAGCCACTGGCCTCTGAAGAGATTGCATGGGTGACATTGGATGAGTTGGAAGATGAGGCTGAGCTGTTGGAGCCCAATAAGGCGTTGATACCAATTTTGCGCCAGAAAAAAGGGATGTGGCGAGTGTGATATAATCCGTGCATGCCAAATGAAACGACAGCATTAGTGGAAGAGATGCGAAAGCAGAATGAGCTGCTGCAGAAGATGTATGATCTGCAATTGCGTGGGCAAAAACAGGCGAAACATAGGGATATGCGCGATGTTGCTTTGCGAGTTTTGCCGTTTGTGGTTGTGCTCGTGATTGTTGGATATGTGTATTGGCAGATGACCACATCGATCAATAATCTGACTACGCAGGTGACGGACATCCGTACAGATGTTGAGTCGACTTTTGGGCTGTTGACCGATCAGTTTGCGAATATGAACACCTATTTTACTGCACTCCTTTCGAACATGAAGTCTCTTGTTCCTGATTTTGGGAGCGTTCCTGGGTTGATTCAGGAGCAGTTTTTGAGTTCGTAATTCTATCTTCTATTTTTAAAATCATGAAAAAGAATGTATTTATTGGGATTGGACTTTCCATTTTTGCATTTATGGGGTTGGCTGTTGCGGCTGACTTATCCGGTATTGCTGGTCATTGGGCGGAGGATAATTTGATGTGGGCGGTGGATCATGGTTTGTTGCAAGGTGATGGAGAAACAGGAGCATTGCGCCCAGATGATGGTGTTACTCGTTCAGAAATGGTGACTATTTTAAAAAGGTATGATGCCCTGCAGCAGGCTGACGATCTTTTTTCAAAAACGGTAGATGGGATTACATGGATTGGAAGGGAAGTGATGAATGATGTTGGGGACACGGTGTATCAGGCTTTGAAGATTGATGAGGATGGAACGAGTACGGTTTTTTATGAGAATTCTCATCTTGTTTATCATAATGTGGAGTGGAATTTTGCTAGTGATGAAAAAAGCTTTGTTCTGAAGGAGGTGAATGCTGCTCCAGAGGCAGCTGCCGTTACGGAAATAGGTTTTGTCGGTGGAGAGGAGGTTATTCGATCTGAACGTTCTGAATATGGTGAGCGTGTGGCAAAGGGCTTGAATTTTACACTTCCGGGATCTTTGACCTTTTTTGTTCGTTTGAATACAACTGGTGATTGTAAGGGATTAGCGGATGATGTTCCGGTTCAGCAAACAGAACTTTTTGGTGTAACTATTAGCTCTGAAGAGGGTGCTCAAAATTTTGATCTGGATGTACCTGTTATGATCGATTGTACTGTTTATGACAGTGGATTTTTTAATCCGAACCCTTATAATGTTGTGACGACTATTGATGGCATCTCTTTTGATATGCCGAATGGACAGAGTGCTTTTGTTTCTACGGCTGAGGGAGCTGAGAATATCTCTGTGGTTTTTTAATCACGGAGTACAAAAAACTGCATCTTATTTTTTGATGCAGATTTGGTAGTCCCAGGGGGGATCGAACCCCCGTTTTCAGGATGAAAACCTGATGTCCTAACCACTAGACGATGGGACCAAGCCTGATTGAACTGCAAAACTGCCGGGCAATTTCGCCAGAGCATTATATCGTTTGAGCGCCAGAAGTCTAGGTTTTTTTAAGCTTCCTCGTCCACAGGCTGGGGTGGATCCACGTAGATTGGGTTTTCTGGTTTGATCATATCTTGGACCAGATCGCTCTCTTCGATTTTGTTGTATGACTGTGCGTCAATGATTTCGTTTACAAGGTTGCGGTCGTGAAGGAGAAGATCGTCTTTTTTGAGCTGTTCTTGCTGAAGTACGTATCCTTTTTGGTTGGATTGAGTAGTGTTCAGGAGGTAGACGATGCTAATCAGAACAGTGAGAAAAAGGAGTGTTCCGATCAGCAAAGAGATACTCCTTTTTACTTGGAGGGAAAGGGTCTTTTTTTGCGGGATGATTTTCCCACGGCGCCGTCTGATGTCGAGTTCAAAGTCCATAAATGTTGGTCCAGATTAGAATCCATATTCTGGAGGAAGTTCTTCTTCAATGGGTTCTTCTTGCTCTTCTTCCGAGGCTTCAGCTGTTGGATCTTCCAGGATTTCGTATTCAGTCATGATTACCCCTGTACCAAGTGAGGCGATCTCTTCAAATGCTCCGGTGGTGAGGTCTAAGTCGAGTCCGGTTGGGTATGGTCCTCGATCATTAATTTTTACATCGACTTGTTTACCGTTGGCCACATTGGTGACGCGAATGACGGTTCCGAATGGGAGCTCTTTGTGGGCAGCCGTCATGGCCATGTAGTCGAATTTTTCACCAGAAGCTGTACCCCAATTTACGCCAGCTTTCCCGTACCATGTAGCTCGAGCGAAAGTTGATCCGTCTGCTGTTTTTATGATTCTATAGATCATTTTTACAAACTCTCCACGGGTCATGAGTTCGTCGGCATTGAGGGATCCGTCACTACGATTTTCCAGAAAGATGGTTCGATTTTTGGAAACTTCTGCATATGGAGCGTACCATTCTGTGGTTGGAACATCGGTGTATGGCATGGCTGTGGCCTCTTCTGGGATGAATCCACCTTCACGGATGAGTGCAATTTTTAAGCTTTCAGCTTTATTGATTGTTCTCTCTGGATGAAAGAGCCCGTCTGGGTATCCTTCTACTAATCCATCTTCCTTGGCTTCCATGACATAAGCATAGAACCAGTCACTGCTGAGAACATCTGGAAAGAGTTCTGGATCTGGGCTAGCTGGTTCCATTTCTGCCATTCCTTCTTCGGGAAAAGCTCCCAAAAGTACTTTCAAAGCTTCGGCGCGGTTGATGTCTTGATATGGTTTGAATGTGCCGTCTTCGTATCCTTCAATGAGGCCTGCATCTTTTAAAAATGAAACGGCCACAAAGTATTCGTTGCCTTCTTCGACATCAGGAAAGGGCGCTGCTTCTTGGGCAGTGACAAAGTGTGATGAAAATCCGATTGAGATGGCTGCTACCATAAAGGCAGCAAGCGGTCTCTGTATAGTCTTGGGTATTTTGTTGTACAAGTTGGGGTTCATGCCTATGAGTTTGTAGTTTCTTTTGGCTTGATTGTGAGATATCGGAAATCGCCTTCACCAACAGATTCAGTAGTTATATCTTCATAGTTTTTTGCAAGATGCAAGTGCACAACACGTCGGAAATATGGTGACATTGGCGGCAATGATTGTACTTCCTGATTTTGTCGAACGACCTCAGCTTTTCTTTCGGCGAGGTCTATAACGTTTTCTTCTTGTCGTTTACGATAATCATCTACATCGACTAGGACGCTAAACTTTTCTTCTGGTTTCTTTTTCCAGAGGATGATGCGTAAAATGTTTTGGAGGGCATGGATATTCTCTCCATGATGCCCAATAAGCAGGCTTGGCTCTTCACTTTCAATGTTGACTCGGTACATGCCATCCTCTTCGTTTTCAATACGGACTTTTCTGAAAGGAGTAGAGAGTTTATTGAGAAGTTCTTCAACGGTTTCTTGAATCAGAATTTCCATGGGGACGTAAGAATTATAGTGTAGATAGATTATTTTTTGATGACTCGCACAGAGGATGTTTCTTCCGAAACTTGGCGGTTAACCACGAACTGTTGGGCTATACCATACAGCGTGGAGGTGGACCAGTAAAGACCAACACCAGCCGGTACAGAAGCGGTGAAAAGTGCGATCATAACAGGCATAAAGTAGACCATCATCTTGTTGGCCATTTCCATTTCTGGAGCTTTTTTCTTCTTTTCTGGTTTTGACGTATCGTTGGCCTCTTTCTTTTTATTGCGCATCATGGCGAGTTTCATTTGAGTGAACTGCAGACCTCCAACGATGAGGGGAAGAACGTAGGCGTTCACTTCTGTCAGCTCAAGGATGCCAAGGAAGCTAGTGTTGAGGTTTGCGAGTGAGAAATCTTTGAGTGGCCCATATAATAGATGGATGTTGTCTGGGCTCAAACCACTTCTAATGACGTAGAAGATCGCAATAAGGAAGGGAAGCTGGATGAAAAGCGGAAGACAGCTGCTGGCTGGATTGACTTTGTTATCTTTCCAAAGTGCCATGGTTTCGCGAGCCAATGCTTCTTGGTTGTCTTTATATTTTTCTCGGATTTTGTTGAGCTTTGGCTGCAATTCTTGCATTTTTCGTTGCGACTTCATAGCTCGGTGCGATGGAATCAGTAGGATTGTTCGGATGATGATCGTGAGCAGAATGATCGCGAATCCAAGCTCTCTTCCTGGGAGGACGCTTGCTATATATATAAGAGCGTTGAAAATTGGTTGGTAGAAAGCCACGGTCCAAATAAATGAGAACCATCCTTGTTCTTTGACTTCGAACTCGTTGGATTCAAAGGATTTTGATTTGTCTGGGCTGTCTGGGACTTTGATGTCGGCAGCAACTTTATAGGTGCCAAGCTCGCTAAAGAGGTCGAAGTTCCATCCGCTGTAGCTGATGGTGGCTTCTTGTCCTGGTGGAATGGTGGTGTCCATGGTGTCTTCGCATCCATTGGCTCGAGTTGCTGCGAGCTCGGTCCATTCGCCGTTTACTTTTCTAGAAACGGTGAGCGGTTCGTCTGGACATTCGTTTTCTATGATTGCTTCAAAGTCGGTGTTGTTTTTGATACGAACTTCTACCAATTCGTGCTGGCTCAGCTCTTTATTAACGCTTACGTCAAAGTCGTTTCCAGATGCAGTCTCTTGGTTTCCTCCAAAGAAAAAATTGATGGTCATGTAGACCAGGAGAAAGACGACGACGTACTGGAGGATGTTTGCTGCTTTTTTCATGGCGGTTTCCTGAAAAGGTCATTCTGCTGCGTCATCAGCAAAAAATCTTCGTCACTGTATTGAGAATACAGCTCCGTCAAATTTTTCTTGCTTCCTTGCAGTATGAACCTTTTGAGAAAACCTTACTGTAAGGATTGACGCAATTGTTATTGTTGTACTGAGCATAATATCTTATTGATTTCTTCTTGGAGCTCTTGAAACGTCATCTCTTTCACACTTTTTCTGGTGATCAGCACCATGTCGACCGGGTCCTGTGGTTGCTCTGCATGTTTGAGAGCTTCGTAGATTCTTCTTCTTAAGCGGTTTCGGTCTACGGCTTTTGGTTCGATCTTAAGGCTGACAACTACGGCAAATCTGCTTTGGCTTGCGGATCCTCGTAAAAACTTAATGCTGAAGTGTTGGTTCGCCTGTTTCTGTCCTTTTTTGAGAATGTGCTCGACTCTGCTACGGCGGAGACGATTGTTATAAGAAAGCATGTATTAGTAGACCTTTCCTTTGGACTTAACGGTCAGCTTTTTGCGGCCTTTTTTTCGGCGTCGATTCAGCACAGCTCGTCCGGTTTTCGAAGCCATTCGCTTAAGAAAGCCGTGTGTTCGTGCTCTTTTCCGTTTTTTGAGTTTACCTTGCATAATTTTTATTAAAAGGGCCGTATGATTCTAGCCGTAAGGCGCTTTTCTGTCAAAGCTTTATTTTCGTTGTTTTAATCCGACAATACTTCCAAAAACTGCTCCTATTACTGCGCCAAATCCCATTCCCAGGAATGCAATGGCTGTTACAGGAGGATGAGTGCTAAAAGATTGTGGATCGGCAGAAGCAACGATTCCAGCAATAAACCAAATAAGAAGCCCAAGGATAAGTCCTAGAATAATTCCTGCTATGGATCCCATAAAGCCGCCGGTGATCACTTCTACCAACATTTTATTCTCTTTCATGCTAATCATATCGTTGTTCTTTTTAGCCATGGCGCAAAAAGTTAGAAAGTATGGTTTTGCCTTCGGGAGTTCCAAAGGATTCTGGATGGAATTGTATACCAAAAAGGGGGTAGGTGTCATGCTGAATGGCTTGAATGGTGTTGTCGTCTTGGGCGCGCGCGGTGATTGTGAGTTCGGCAGGGAAGGATGTTTCGTCTATACAGAGTGAATGGTAGCGCATGGCGGTGAGGGGACTTTGGACATTTTTGAAGATACCTTTATTGGTGTGCTCAATGGTGCTTTGTTTTCCATGCATGATGGTTGGGGCGGGTTGTATTTTTCCGCCGAGGGCCTTGGCAATTCCTTGATGTCCTAAACAAACACCGAGAATGGGAATTGAATTCATATATTGAAGAATCACTTTTTCACAAATACCAAAATCTTCTGGTTTTTCCACGGTTCCTGGTCCAGGAGATATAACAATATGGGTTGGGTCAATGCTGTTGATTTTTTCAACAGTTAGAGAGTTGTTGGTGTGGACGATCGGATGAGCATCCAGCTCTCCAAAGTATTGAGCCAGGTTATAGGTGAAGGAGTCGTAATTGTCGATGATGAGCGTTTTCATAACTTGTGTTTAGTGCAGATTTATAGTATTTTTGCTTGGAATTTACCGCAAGTTTTATGTCACTTCGTACACAGCATGAATTTTTGTTTGTCGGTAGAGACGAAGGTAGTTTTGTCGAGAATTACGCCTACGATATTGGTGAAGGTGGGGATAATAGCGGAAAAATTTATATTAATATAGAGATTCAGAATAACCCGGCTGAGGCCGAGGCTCTTGGTGAAGTAATTTTCGATACGCTGCGAAAAGGTTTTTTTGCAGATTTAGAGCGTGATCCTTATGAGCGATTTGAAGAGGCGGTGCGACTGGTGAATAAGGCTCTGCAGAAGGTGAAGGAAGAGAAAGCTTCTGACTATTTGGGGAATTTACATATTTTGATTGCTGCGATTGTAGATAATACGCTGTATTTAACGCAAAGCGGTGAAGCGGAGGCGTATCTTGTGCGAAAGCGACTTTGTAGCACTGTGAGTGAAGGTTTGGGTGAAGAAGATGGGACTGATTATTTTGCAAATATTGCGAGTGGAACACTTGAGCCGGGAGATTTGGTTCTTTTGAGTTCAACGCGAATGCTGCGCTATGTGAGTAAGACCGATCTGGCCAAGATTTTGAGTGGTCGCAATTTGGTGGCGTCTTTGGGGGAATTGAAAGATTATATGATGACTGAAGTGTTGGGCCGTGTTGGATTTATTGGAATTGGTATTGCTGAAGGTGCACCACGGCTAACACAAACGGAAAAAGGACAGATTGAGGAACATCTGGAAAAGGAGGAATCGTACAGTGCTGCGCCACCTCCACGACAGAGAAATGAAGGAGGCTCTGCAATGAAAGATGCGTTGAATCGATTGACTGGATCTGTTGATGATTTGCGAAGGCGTGTTTCTGCGCTTGCCTCTAGCCGAAAGGGTGGGGCAACCAGTCCGACGGTTCGCCAAGAAAGTGGTGGGCGGATGGTTGCTGGCTTTACCAAAGAGCAAATTATGGCGCTGATTATTGCTGGAGTTTTGCTTTTGACTCTTGTGGTGTGGTGGCTTCGAGCTCAAGGAGCTGAACAGGAAAAGATTCAAAGTTTTGATGCGACCTTGAATGAGGTTCAAGAAACGATTAGTTCTGCGGAGACGACTGGTCAGTTTAATAAAGACCAGGCGGGTGAGATGCTCATCCAGGCTGAATCAAAGGCTGTTGAGGTTTTGAATTCTGGATATCATAGAGCGAAAGCGAATGAATTGCTTGAGCAGATTCAAGATGCGCGCAACCTGTTGGACGGTGTGATTCATCCAGAATATCGAGTCATTGCAAATCTGACCGAAAAGCGTGAAAACGTGAGTGCACTGGGACTTTTGGAACTGAATGACATTCTTTATGCTTACGAATATAATGCGCTCTATCCGATTATTTTGGATGAGGTGCAGGATCCGTTGACTATCGATGATAATGAAACAGTGATTGCTGGAACGGTTTATGATGAAGACGATTCACTTCTTTTTTATACGCAGTCGGGGAAGGTGATGGAGTTTAAAGATAATCGGGTGACATTTGTCGATACGACGGATGGTGCATTTAAGAATGGAGTTGCAGTTCATGCTTACAGCAACCGATTCTATGTTTTGGATCCGAGCGAGAATCAGATTTGGCGTTACACACGCCGACGTGACAGTTTTGATGCTGCTGAGGCCTATAATGTGAATGCAGAGATCCAGAATGGTGTAGATTTGGCGACTGACATTAATGTGTACGTGTTGAATAATGATGGATTTATCACGAAGCTCTTTAGCGGAAATCGCGAGGATTTCCCAATTCAGAAGGAGCCGACTGATCCGGTTGAAAGCCCTACCAAGATTTATACGGAAGTGGATATGGGGGCGATTTATGTGCTTGAACCAGGTAAGAAGCGTGTGTTGGTGTACTTTAAAGATGATCGAACTGGTGGGGCGACCTACAACCGACAAATGGTGTTTGATGATCTTGGCGAGATCCGCGATATGTGGATCGATAAAGATACGAATAAGATTTATCTCCTCGACGAAACGCAGGTCTACGAGGCGGCTTTATAGATTTTTATGTTGAAACTGTTAGCTCGGTTTGTCCTCTGGGTGATGTTATTTTTTATTTTCGGCATTTTGTCGCAAGGTATTCTTTTTAGATTGTTTCTACCTCCTGACCTTGCGGAGCATGGGCATATAGTTTTTGGAGTTTATTTAATTGGGTTCTTTTTAACACTGCAGCTCTACGCTATCATTATTCCCGTTTTTGCAGCTATGACTGGAGTATGGTTTCTCCTCTGTAAAAAAGTCCAAAACTTTGATAGCAGTTGGGTTGGGGTAGTCCTGTTTACATTAATAACAGCAATGGTGATGTTTGTTAGCGTTCCCTATTTAATTGATTTTTTTACAGGAAAGTCTTTTGAAATCAATGATTTGAGTGATTATGTGGATGCGCCGCCTGTTTTTTTGATTGCGACTTTGGGTGGGCTTTGGTTTGGACTTCTTTTACCAAGAATCCTTTTCCGTAAGCAACTTGGACCAGGAAAAATATTGGAATTGTAGGATTGCTCTTATCCCTCCGCTTCCAAAAGTTCGTGGATGAATTCGGCGATGTCGAGGGCGGCCTGAGGGTTGCTGTGTTTTTTGAGGTAGCGGTCGAAGGTGGCGCGATTTTTGTTGATGTAGTCAATGTGGTCGGCGATGTTGTCGCGGCTTCCGCACACAATTCCTAGGTGGTATTTTTTGATGAGTTGGGCATTTCCTTCTTCTTGTCCTGGAATCACAGAGGTGATAATCATTGGTTTTGCAGCGGCAATACATTCCATAACAGTTGCTCCGCCGGCTTTAGTGACAACAATGTCTGCAGCTTTAATGAAGTCGGACATTTTATTCGTCCAGCCAATGACGCGGACGTTGTCTCTATCTGATGTGATCTTTTCCAGCTTTGGTTTGTTCTTTGAGTCACGTCCGGTAATGATAATCACATTCATGTGTGGATCGAACTCCATAATGTTTTTGACGATCTTCTGGTTTTTTCGGGTTCCTTGGGATGTCGGCAAAAAGAGGATCGTTTTCTTTTTCGGATTGAGTTTTAGCTTTTTGAGGAAAGCTTTTTGGTTGATGGTTTCCATGAAATCCAGTTTCACTGGGAAGCCGAGCGTTTTGATTTTTTCGGACTGTTCACCCATGTTGATCAAAGACTGTTTGGTGTCTTCGTTTGCGACGATGTAGTGATCGGTATCGGCCAAAACCCAGCTGTTGTGGATGGTAATCGAATCGGTTACCACACTCATAAATTTGGCGTCTTTGTTGTATTTTTTCCAGATGTCAGCGGCCAGATAGCTCCAAATTGGATAGGTGGAAATAAGGAGATCTGGGCTTTTTTCTTCAAAGTATTTTTTGACTTTGGAAAGGACGAAAGGGTAGTTGACCTGATTGAGGAGTTTGACCAATTGAACGTTTTTGTTGGAACTTTCGTAGAGAAGTTTGTACATGTTCGGTGCGAATTTGACTGAGCTTTCGTAGTATTTTTTTGAAAAGGCGTTCATGGTGGCGCTCAGGAGCTCTACGAAGTCGATGATTTCAACATCATAGTCGTAGCCGTATTTTTCTTGGATGGCTTCTTCAATGGCAGCGGAAGCGGTCATGTGGCCGTGCCCCATTTTTGCGCTGAGGATTAGAATTTTTTTCTGCGTTTTTTTAAAGTTTTCAATGTCTGACTGAAGTCCACGGAGTTTGTCTACGAGTTCGCGTTTTACTGGGGAAATAGCGCCCTTTTTTTGCTGTGAAAGATCGAGTAATGCAATCATGCTCACAACTCCTTCAATGGAAGATTTGAGCTGCATTTGCTCATCCTTTTTGAGTTTACTGAAAGCTTTGGCTAGGTTGGTGGTCACGTCAAAAGCCTCTTCCTGAAGCCGTCCAGCCAGATGAGGGTAGTCCTGTTTTGTGTATTCGTGAAGGACTTTTTGCAGCGTTTCGAGCGCTTTTTTATAGACGGTTGTTTTTTGGAAAGGGAGCATTTTCTGCTTCAAAAAATAGCGGATCTATTCTAGAGGTTCCGTTCGTTTGACGCAAGTCGAAATTTATTGTTTTGCTATATAAATTTAAGAGTCTGGCTGGCAATTTCTCGTTCTTCGTCTGCAGGGATGGCTAATAGTGCAACTTTGCTTCCTTGTGCGTGGAATGTGGTTTTGTTGGCACGATTTTTGGCTGCATCAACTTTGACTCCAAAGTGAGGGAGGTATTGGCAAATTTGTGCTCGAATGTAGCCGGAGTTTTCACCGATTCCACCAGTGAAGGCGATGGCACTGAGTCCTTGGAGTGATGCTGAAAACGCTGCAATTTTTTGAGCGACTTTGTAGCAAAAGAGGTCGATAGCCATTTGTGATTTTTTGTTCGTTTTTCTGGTGTTTAAAAGATCGCGCATATCGGAACTTTTTCCCGTGAGTCCTAGTAGCCCAGACTTCTTGTTGAGGATGTTGTCGGCTTTTTCTGCTCCGAACTTTTGAGCGAGCTTGACTGCGATGGCAGGGTCAATGTCGCCACTGCGAGTTCCCATTGGTACGCCTTCTAATGGTGTGAATCCCATGGTTGTATCAATGGATTTTCCATTTTTTACGGCAGCGAGACTGCAACCATTTCCTAGGTGGCAGGTCACGAGTCTAGTCGCTTTTTTCCCAAGAAGTTTTTTCGTAACTTTACTCACATATAAATGGCTGGTGCCATGAAAGCCGTATCGGCGAACACCATCCTTTTTGTAAAGATTGTATGGGAGCGCGTATAGAAACGCTTTTTCTGGAAGGGTTTGATGAAAAGCGGTATCGAAAATGGCGACCTGTTTGGCTTTTGGGAGCAGTTTTTTGCATGCTTTAATTCCAGCCAAGTTTGGTGGGTTATGCAAAGGTGCCAGTTTGCAGAGTTTCTTGATTTGCTGCTCCACTGCTGGAGTTATGCGCGTTGGGGCGCTGTATTTTTCTCCTCCATGAACAACCCGGTGGCCAGCCGCTTTGATCTCGGTGAGGCTTGTGACCAGCCCGTCTTTCTGAATCTGCTCCAATGCCTGTTTAATGGCTTTTTCGTGGTTTGTGACTTGTCCTTTTTGGCCAATTCTTTCAATGTATCCATCCCCAAGAGATTCAAGCTTTTTGGTAAAGAGCTCGTATTTGAGCGATGAAGAACCGGCATTGATGACAAGAATTTTCATAGTCGATTAGGCATCTTCTAGTTCGGCTTCACAGGCAGTGATGGCGGTGAGATCCACAATGTCTTGCGTGCTGCATCCGCGGGAAAGGTCGTTGACCGGCTTGTTTAAACCTTGAAGGATTGGTCCAATGGCTTTTGCTTTGGCTAGCCGTTCAACCAATTTATAGGCGATGTTTCCGGATTGAAGGTCTGGGAAGATCAGTACATTGGCGGTTCCGGCAATTTTTGAGTCTGGAAATTTGCGGGCTGCCACTTCTGGAACCAATGCCGCGTCGACTTGCATTTCTCCTTCAACCAGTAAGTCTGGAGCTCGGTCTTTGACGATGCGCAGGGCTTCTTTAACCTTTTGAATGTAGGGATGGTCGTAGTGTGAGTTGGTTCCATATGAAAGGAGTGCGACGCGAGGCTCAATGCCAAATTTTTTGGCGGTTTCGGCGCTGTCGATGGCAATGTCGGCTAGGTCGTGTGAGTTTGGATCAATGTTGAGCGCGCAATCGGCGAACAGAATAAGTCGATCTTCCATGAGCATGAAAAACACGCCTGAAACTTTGTGGAACTTTTCTTTGGTTTTGATGATTTGGAGGGCAGGGCGGTATGTGTCAGCGGATGGTACGTTCGCGCCTGTTACAAGCCCATCTCCGTCACCACATTGTACGACCATCACTGCAAAATAGTTGATGTTGGCGATCCATTCCTTGGCTTTTTCTGGAGTCATGCCTTTTTTGCCACGGAGCTTAATCAACTCTTCTTCGTATTTTTGGGTGTAAGCTGGATCTTCCGGGTCTATGAACTTCACTTTTGACCAGTCGATGACAATGTTTTCCTCTTCACACTGCTTTTTAATAGCATCCTCTTTGCCTAAAAGGATTGGTTTTGCGAGTTGCTGTTCAACAACTATGGCAATAGCTTTGAGGGTGCGGGGATCATTTATTTCGGGAAAAACGATGCGCTTTTGGAGTTCGCGCGCCTTGTTTTTTATATTTTCGAGGAATTCCATGGTACAGCTTTTATTTTTTGTTTATTATACCACTTTATTGGGAATTCTTCTAGTTAGCGGAGGGTGATCTTTTTAAAGATTTGGAGGATGTGCATTTTTACAATCACGTAGAAGAGTGTCCACAAGCTCTGGTCGTGGCTGACGAAGGTGACATGGCCGTCACGTATGGCCTGGAGTACGGATTCAACGGTTTTTTCTTTGGCTTCGATGGTGCTGTAGGTTTCGTCAAAGTGGGGGAGGTGATGATTATCACTGGTCCCCACCACTGGTTTGTTATGTTTTTCGGCGGTGGCAACGGCTTTTTCGTTGTATTTGTTGATTCGTTTGCTGTGATACCAGCTGTATTCAATGGCATCGAAGATGTCGATATGCTCTTCCAGCTTTTTATGGAGGGAAATTGGTCCGGGATAGTATGGATGGGCCGCAATCATCAGGCACTCTGGGTGATTTTTTTTATAAAGACGGAGATCGTTGAATGTTTTGATCTTTTGAGCTTCCACATCGGCATTGAGAATGAGAACATGCTTTCTTTGGACACTTTTTTCAATGGCTGGAATTAGTAAAATCCGTTTTTCTTCCGCATATTTTTGAAGATCCTCATTAAAAATGAAGACATTGTGGCACGTAATAGCCATGACGTCGTAGCCGAGCTTGGCGGCATGGTCGATGGTCTGTTTTGCGGTGTTCTTAATGTTTTCCACGGGATCCTCCTTGGTGTGGACGTGGAGTTGTGCTTTAAGTTTCACTGTCGGATGGTAAAAAATACCGCACCCTTTGGTTGAGGGTGCGGTCTAAACTTTTTTGAGGCTCTATTCTCCGATGTTTCTTAGAGCATCGGCTGCTTGTTGAGCTCCTTCTGCTGCGTCTTGAGCGTTTTGCATTTGTTCTTGTGCATCGTCCATGAGCTGTTGTCCCTGTTGTTGGAGTTCGCGTCCTGTCTGGTTGGCTTCATCTATTCGTCGTTGGGCTTCATCTTGGTATGGTTGAGCGGCGTTACATCCGGCCATTGCAACCGTTGCAATAATTAAGAGGGAGAGAGAAACAGCTTTTTTCATGTTTATCTGGTTTCAGAGAATAAATTTTTAAAGTCACCATTAAAACTGGTGAGGAAGTTGTGAATATCCAATACATCGTTTTTGCTTACTTCTGGTGCGTTTGCAGCTTGTATGTTGAGGCTTTTTTCATTGTCGTCATCGTCGACAACCGTTACGTGAATAACAAGTTGGTTGAGACAGGTGTAACAAGAAAAGTAGAAGAGTCCTTCGTCTCCGTATGTGCTGAGAACTTGGATTCCTTCTGGTTCAAACTTGCGTTCACACTGGTTGCACGGCACTACTTTACGAAGATGTTTGACGATCTCTTTGAGTTGATTTAAGTGCATGTTGATAGGGTTAAGTATCACCCCTTATAACTGGGTTCATGATGCCTTTGTTACAAATGTTTGTAAAGGGTAATTGTGTCGTTTGTCTATACAGATTTTTGGATTCATGACTGTTGACTCATTTGCCTAATTATTATATAATAATAGGATGTAGCTATCGAAATATGAAGTATAAAAGTCTTCTTCTGGCACTGATCTTGGGAGCATCGGCTCTCCCTGTTTTTGTTTTGGCACAACCTTCAACAACACCGCCAGGTGGAAATGTGGATGCCAATTTTGATACAGTGACGGTTACTGCTTCTGGAACTGATACAGCAGTAACGGCTTCTAGTGCTGGTGTTGCTGGTCAATTTAATGGAGATGTGAATGTTCAGGGGCAGATCGAAAATCCAACAAATTCTAATAATGGATTCCTCTATTTGAATGATGTTGTTAAGTTTGATCGCACGGCCGCTGATGGTTGTAACACTGTTATCAACGGTAGTGTGTTTGGATTGCAAAACTGTATAAGTGGATTTGCTTTCCAGTTTGGAAGTTTGATTGATGCATATGCAGGGATTGGGAGCCGGCAACAGGGGACTGATACTATTCCTCTGCGGGTTCTTGATGATAGTGGTCTTTCGGTGGGGAATGCGGCCGGACAGACGGGTCTTTTGATTTATGCTGATGGACGTTTGAGAGATATGGATGGGAGTCCACTCACTATTTTTGATACTTTGGAAATTATGGGGACTGGGAGTGAGTTGATTGGTCATTTTGGCTCATCGAGTAATCCTATGTTGAAGACCTCAAGTCCATCTGGTTCTTTTGTGGATTTGGCTGATCAGAGTGCTGGGATCAATGTGCGGGGGCCACTTTCTGCTGGACCTTATGGTCAGTATGGAATCTATGTCGATAGTCCTGGAATTGGTGCTCGTATTGAAGGTGATGGAATACATGGACTGCTAGTCGATGGGTCACCATCTGTTGATGGTGCGCGAATTTTTAATCGGAACACACCTGCACATGTTTCTTTGGCAAACTCTTCTGGTGATGCTGTTGTGGCAGTAGGGAGAGTTGAGATGGCAGGTGGTACGGATGCAAATGGAAATCCAGATTCTGGGCTTTTGGAACTGTACGATGGCATGCGTTTTGATGCGAATGAGATTATCACGAATACGGGCACCACACTATATCTTCAGAATGACAATAATGGTGATTTGCGAGTGGATGGAGGAACGCTTCTTGTTGATGCAAGTGCAAACATTGTGGATGTGAATGGCCACATGCGAGCGAACTCTATGGGTGGATATCTTGAGTACACATGGGGCTATGCGTGTAATAGTGGCACAACCAATTGTTATGCAACGGCATCATATTCTTGTCCTTCTGGGACGTATTTAGTGGATTGTGGTTTTGATGTTTCTGGTTCGTCTTATGTTACGGTTTATGATGCTTATGCAACTGGGAATACATGCCTGACGCGAGGTCGTAGCAATAATACGACTCCGTATACACTCTATGCTAAGTTGAAATGTTGGGATCCAGACGCTTAGGTCTGGCTTTCTTGTCCGAGGGTTGATTCATGTGTTTGAATACACTCTTCTTGTCGTTGGTCGCTTTCTAATTGATTGCAGAGAGAAACATTGCCATTTTCCAATACTTGTTGGACGATGATGTTGTAGACACAGTCTTCGCGCCAATTTTCATCTTCAATTGTGTTGCACTGAGAAATGTTTCCAGAGTCGACGATTGCTTGGAGTTGTGATGAGTCGTTTGTCAGCTGTTCTTGTTCCGCTTGGCTTTCTTCTTCTTGAACCTTCTGGGCTTCTACAGCCAAAAGGCATTCGGTTTGTTGGTCTTCTGTTGAGAGGTCGGCGCAGGCTGTTGAGTCGTTGTTATTTAAAGCTTGTTCAGAAATGATCTGATCTTGGCAATCGGTTTTGATTTTTTGGTTTTCAATGCTGTCACAGAGGGAAGCGTTTCTTTGCCGGAGGGCTTCGCCAAATGTTTCGATGTCTTCGGTGTTGAGTGGTGTTGTTGTTTGTTGTTGGGTTGTTTGGCTCTGCTGATTTTGATTCGTTTGTTGTGTTTCTTGAGGGGCGCATCCTGCTAGCAATAGAGCGCAAGCTGCAATGGTAATGAGATTTTTTGGTGTTTTCATATGAGTGGGATTAGAAGGTTTGGATGATGGTTTGAATCCTTGTGAGTGACTCTTCTTTGCCAAGTGCCCAGAGCATTTCGAAGGCGCCTGGTGAATACTGTTCTCCACTTAATGCTGCACGAAGTGGCCAGAGGACTTGTCCATTTTTCAAGCCCATTTCTTGCACCAAGTTGAGCATGAATTGTTGGAGAGCACCAATGGTTTCCCATTCTTCAAAGTTGGAAAGTGCTTTGTAGCTTCCTTCCAAAGCTTGTTTGGCAATGGCTTCATCCACTTTCATTTTTTCGTTCATGATCAGTTCTTTTTCAGCCTGTTTAAAAGTGAAAAAGCATGCAAGGTTGGCAGCTGTTTCGTTCGCATTTTTGAGGATTTTGTCTTCGAGCGTTACGAGTGCGCGAAGGAGTCGATCTTTGTCATCCATCCATCCATCTTCAATCTGATCTTTGCATTTTTCTAGGAGTGATTCGCCACGTTTTGTTTGGAATTCGACCTCTTTTTCTGGTGAAGAGAAGGTGTAGACTTGTTCTTTGCGGTGGTTCATTTCAATGGTTACATCGGCATCGATCTCTTTGGCGATTTTTGCCATCTCTTGGTTGTGGATCTCTTTCCCCCAGTGATAGTTGAACCAGTCCAGTTTTTCGGTGTCGAAGGTTGCGCTGGATTTGTGGACTTGTGGTAGGTCGAATTTTTCTATGAGGTCTTCCATAGTGTAGATTTCTTGTTCGTCTCCCTTTCCTGGATGCCATCCCAGAAATGCAATAAAGTTGTTGAGTGCTGGAATGAGATATCCTTTTTCTAGGTAGCTTTCTACACTTACGTCGTTTTGACGTTTGGAAAGTTTCTTTTTCTCCTTATTAACGAGGAGTGGGAGATGGGCAAATTCAGGAATTTCCCAGCCAAAGGATTGGTAGAGGAGAATATGTTTTGGGGTTGATGGAAGCCAATCTTCTCCACGAATGACATGCGTTATTTGCATAAGGTGATCATCCACAACATTCGCCAGATGGTATGTTGGGAAGTTGTCTGACTTCATGAGAACTTGGTCGTCGATGTTGCTGGTTTCAAACACTACTGTTCCGCGAACAAGGTCTTTAAAGCGGAGTTTTTCTCCATGTTGTACATTTTGGCGAATGACAAAACTTTCTCCTGAATTCATCTTTTCTTGAACTATTTCTGGACTGAGTTTTAAGCACGTTTTGTCGTACATTGGAGCTTGTTTAAGCTCTTTTTGGCGTGTCCGCATCTCTTCTAATCTTTCTGCTGTACAGAAACAGCGATAGGCTTCGTTTTTGTCGAGGAGTTCCTGACAGTATTTTCGGTAGATTTCTGTTCTTTGTGACTGGATGTATGGTCCAAAATCGCCACCTTGAGAAGGACCTTCATCGAAATCGATTCCAACTTCGTGAAGGATTTTGATGAGATGATCTGTTGCGCCTTCAACTTCGCGTTTTTGGTCAGTATCTTCTATCCGAAGTATGCATTTTCCGCCAGTGTGGCGGGCGTAAAGGAACGCATAGAGAGCTGTGCGGAGTGATCCAACGTGAATATATCCAGTTGGGGATGGGGCGAAACGGGTTCGGATCATGATTATCTTTTATTAAAACGGCTTTAATGGTAGCAGATTTTTGCTTTCCTTATAAAGGGAAAAGCGGACATTGCTGTCCGCTTGGTCCCGCCAAGTTGTTACGGTGGTGGCTGGAAAGGTGGCCGATGGTCCAGGATCATCTGATAAATTTCAGAGAGCTGTGGATCTTCGGACTCATGGGCCAGCCGCTGTAGCTCTTCTTGGAGCTCTGGGTCGGGGCGTAGCCCGAGTACGATCATGGTGGTTACGTTCCAGGCGCTGTCATCGACGATGAGCAAGTGCAAGAGTAACTTCGTGTAAAGGGGTTCGGGGAGAAGTTCGTTGATGACTTGGGCTGAAGCTCCGGGGCTGTGGATGCTGAGGGTAATGGCTGCCCGAAGGCAGTTCAGTTTTTCTTCTTTGTCTTCGGTTTCGCGGGCGAGACCGAGAGCGTGCTCAAGACGGACTGGCTGACTCATGGTTTTCCTTTCGCTGGGACACCTATTTGTTTTCGAGGGCGGGAAGTTCTGGAAGACGCTGCTAGGCAGGTCTACAAGAAATCTGTCTCGAAAACATATATATGTCCCGAAGCTGATTGTGAAAGATCGGTTGCATATTATTGTGATTTTTCTAATAAATGTCAATAAAGGAAAAAGCGGACGCAAAGGTCCGCTCATCTCCCGCCGGGTTATGTCACCCTAGTCGCTCTTCTCGTGGAGCGCTTGGCTCAGGCGTGAAGCCTTGAACCATTGTTCAGCCTTGATCGCTTCGTTCAGTGCTTGCTTCAACTCGCTTGACTTGCATCGAGTGAGGAGTGCATCGCAGACCTGATTGAGCATGCCCAGCGCAATGAGGTTGAAGTCTGAGTCTGATTCAGCTTGTTCAAGCATGGCGAGAAGACTCAGGATCACGGGCAGGTCAATGCTGATGTGCTCCGATTCTTCGTTCGTGATGTCGTGGAGTCCGCTTAGCGCGGCCGACTTCACTTCCATGTGTGGGTCTTGCATGAGTTGGATGAGGAGTATGGTGATCTCTTCATCGAGCTGATAACAGCTGTTCAGGGCATGAATCGCGCCCTCCTTGTACAGGCGCTTCTTGTGCTTGCACAGTGTCAGGATCAACCCCTTGAGGTCGCTGGCAAGATCGCCATCGGGTTCCAGATTCAGAACAAGGTCAAGGAAGGCCTCCACAAGACGTGGATTTTGTGCGGTCTCTTCGCTGATGACCTTGGCTGCCAACAGGCGATTCTCTCCTTTCGCCTTGTGGGCGTGGTCGAAGAGGCTGTAGTAAGCAGAGAGTCGTAGATCTTCGTCCTTGCTGTGGAAGATGTCGAGCAGGACCGCGGTTGCGGCGGCATGAAGGTGCTCACCAAGGCAATTGACGAAGCAATTTCGGTGAGGCTGTTCTTTCATCGCCTCAGCGATGAGGATTTCTGTGGTCGCTGGATCTTGTCTTCTCCTCAAGCAGCACATCGCTGAGTTGATAACTTGATGGAGGATGCTTGTGGACGGCTGCTCCTTGATCGTGTCGATGAGCTCTTGAGCTTCAACCTCTTGGTTGAGTTGATCGGCGAGAGCTGCTCTTTTTTCTTGGTTGTATTCTTGGTTGATGGTTCTGAGTCGCTCTTTTAGAAAAGCGTTCATGGTTGTGGCTCCTTGAGTTTGGGGTAGGGTGTCTGCTTTCGAGGCGGGGTGGAAACAAATCTCTGATGTCAGAATTTGGTTCAGCACAAATCGAAAACAAACGTATTACCCCAAGGCTGATTGTGAAAGATCGGTGGCTTATTATAAGGAGGTATCTTTTTTTGTCAATTTGCTCGTTTGACATATTGCTGATAAATAGTGTTTTCAAAGGAGTGCTTTTCGTTTATAGTATTTACCAGTCTTAAAGCGATAAAACTATGGCTCGACGCCGCAGAAGGACCACTGCAAAAACTCGGAAACGGACTACTACGACTCGTCGTCGCAAGAAGGCGATTAAGTTGGAGGTGAAGTCGGCAGTTTTGAAGGAGATTTGGGGTGTGACTATGCTTGGGTTTGGGGTGTTTACGCTCCTGAGCCTCAATAATAGTTTTGGCCTAATTGGAGATTTTTGGATGAATATTTTGGGGCCGATTTTTGGCTGGGGCGTGCAGGTTCTGCCGTTCCTTTTCTTTGGAGCTTCGTTCATGTTTTTCTTTAGCAAGCGGATGAGTTTTACCCTTTCGCGTTTGTTGGGACTCTTTATTATTACCGTGGCCGTTTTGAGTGTTCTCCATTTGTATGTGCCGATGGAGTCGCTCTTTTTGGAAGCTCAGAATGGGAATTATGGAGGGTACATTGGGTTTGTGATGAACTTTTTGTTCCAGGAGGTTTTGAAAGTTGGGCAGATTGGGGCTGCCGCTGTCTTTTTAACACTGTTTTTGGTTGGGGTGCTGCTCGCGTTTGAGATTTCGTTAGGCGCGTTTATGTCGTTCCTTAAACCAGATATTAAAATTGTGCGGAAACCGGCAAAGCGTGAACGTCCAGTGAAGCAAAAGAAAAAGACCGATGAAGAGATTATGCAAGAGTTGGAAGAGGAAGAGGATGAGCTGACCGAGGCTGATTTTCAGCGAGAAAAAATGAAGATGTTGGATAGCAATGATGCTCAGGAAATGGTCACGATTAAGCGACCTGTTTCTGCGGTGGTATCGGATACACCAGAAGAGCCAGTTGAGAAACAGATCCCAGTGAAGCCGACCGATTCGTTTGAAGCAAAGGAAGAGACCATTTTGGAGGATGAGTTTTCGTGGGAACCTCCTTCTTTGGATTTGTTGGTGCCGGCAAAGCCAGGTGCAGATTTGGATGACGATGTGTTGCAGCAGAATGCGCTGACGATTCGGAATAAGTTGAAGCAGTTTGGGATTGAGGTGGAGATGAAAGAGGTGCATGTTGGGCCGACGGTGATCCAATACACGTTGCGGCCAAGCGAGGGGATTAAGCTTTCAAAAATTACTGGTTTGAAGAATGATTTGGCTCTTGCGCTGGCGGCCAAGGCTGTTCGTATTGAAGCGCCGATTCCAGGGAAGTCGCTTGTGGGAATTGAGGTGCCGAACGACGAACGGAGCTCTGTGCATCTGCGTGAGATTATGGAGAGTGAGGAGTTTGTTGGGATCGATTCGAACCTGCGGGTGCCGCTTGGGCGCGATGTTTCTGGGAAGCCGATCTGCGCTGATCTGGGGGCGATGCCGCACGTTTTGATTGCTGGTGCCACGGGTGCTGGTAAGTCGGTGGGAATGAACTCGTTCCTGTTGTCGCTGTTGTATCAAAACTCTCCGGCCGATTTGAAGCTGATTATGGTGGATCCAAAACGAGTGGAGCTTTCTTCTTATAATGGGATTCCGCATTTGTTGACACCAGTGATTACTGATCCAGAAAAGGCGGCGATTGCGCTCAGGTGGGCAGTGGCGGAGATGAACCGACGATATCAGCTTCTTTCAGAGAAGAGGTTCCGAAACATTACTGAATATAATGAAGCGGCCGAGGCATCGGAAAATGAAAAGGATGAAGAGAAGAAGTTGCAGCATATGCCGAAGATTGTGGTGGTGATTGACGAGTTGGCAGACTTGATGATGGCTGCTGGCAAAGAGGTGGAGGCGTCGATCTGTCGGATTGCGCAGATGGCGCGCGCGGTGGGAATCCATCTTATTATTGCGACGCAAAGACCGTCGGTGGATGTTATTACCGGTTTGATTAAGGCGAATATTCCAACGCGTATTGCGTTTGCGGTGAGTAGCGCGGTGGATAGTCGAACGATTATTGATGGTGCTGGTGCGGAGGATCTGCTTGGAAAGGGAGACATGTTGTTCCTACCAGGTGGTATGGCCAAGCCGATGCGTGTGCAGGGTGTGTTTGTGAGTTCAAAGGAGATTGAGAAGGTGACCAATCACTTGAAGGTGATGTGTCCGCCAAACTATATGGACGATATTATTTCGCCAAAGACCGCCAACAAGAAGTTGAATGGGTTGCCAGAGAGTGCGTTTGGGGATCCTGAGGATGAGATGTATCAGAACGCTTTGAGTGTGATTGTGGAGGAGCGGAAGGCGTCTGCGTCATTGTTGCAGAGGCGTTTGAAGCTTGGCTATGCTCGGGCGGCGAGGCTTTTGGATCAGATGGAGGAGAATGGGGTTATTGGGCCTGTGAATGGCGCCAAGCCCCGCGACATCTATATTGATTAGGCTCCCCAGTATGGGCAACCTGCTGCGTTGAAAAGATGTTTTTTGATGCTCACGTATTTTTGAATACGCTGCGCTCAAAAAAATCTTTTCGCCTTGCATCTTGCTCCATTCTGGGGAGCGATCATTGCTGTGTGGTTGGGCTAATAACTTTCGGAATAATCAGTTTTTTACTAAAAAAAAGTATTTCTTTTCCTTCTCGCGCTGAGAGTGCGGTATGTAAAAGGGAATACTCCATCTGTTTTTTGAAATTTACCCATTTGTAAATCTTTTTTATTTCTGGCGTATTATCATATGAGACAATCCAATGTAGATTTTTGATTGTTTGTATTGCTCTACTAACTTCTTCATGATCTTTATGTTTGTAGTAGTTGATATAAAGGGATTGTCCTTTCAAATAGTAAGGAGGATCAAAATAAAAAATGGATTCAGTTTTTGATTGCTGTGTTTCTTTTTGAATTTTTTGGATAAGCTCTAGTGCATCGAGGTTATATAAATGTATTCGTTTTTTTTGTTTCGCAATGGTCTTGATTCTTTTAATCAGTTCAATTTTATTAAAGCGACAATCCATTTTGTATTTTCCTGTTTGGTTTTTTCCTCCAATTAAACCTCCATCCAAAATACCTGAAATATTTGTCCTATTTAGAAAAAATGTTGAAAATCCTAAATCGAGCAATTTGGCTTTTTGTTTATTTTTTTGAATAGCTTTTGCTTTTTGCCAGTTTTTGATATTTACTTCCGTGTTCTCAATTTGTTCGCATAGCGCTTTAGTATTTTTTAGGACAGAATGCCAAAAAGCGTAAATTGACCTGTCAAAATCATTAATTGTAATTTCAGCGACCTTATTTTCAATCAAAAGATAAAGTGCAACTGAAGCCCCACCGGCATATGGTTCAATGTAGTGACCATTGATTTGGTTGTCAGCACAAACTTTAGCAATAAATTTTGCTAGTTTATTCTTTCCGCCAGGGTATCTAAGTGGTGAGTAGAAGATAGATTTATTTTTTAGGTTCTAACGTTTTCCAAAGGATTTTGAAAAATTCTTGAAGATTTTCCCATTTTGATTTTAGTTCACTTGAACTTGGTTGCGTTGTCGTGGAATGTACATATTCGTGGAAGTTTTCAATTGATAAATAACTTTTTGCTCCTGTAGCAGAGCCAACCTTATTAATGTTGTTGAAAATTTTTAGGTCGTATCCTTTGTTTACTAAGCTTTGCACAACCCAAGGTATTTTTTGACTGATAGTATCTGTTTTCTTAAAACTATGGCCGTTCATTTTTGCATAATATTCTAAGGATAGTTCTAAAAAAACTCTAAATAAAACTCCTACTGCATTGGGTACGGCACTTTTTGAATCATCTAATAATAAATTGTTTTTCAACTCTAAATAAATATTATTGATTTTGTTTTCATGTATCATTAGGACACAAGTTTTTGGGATTAAATATTTTCGTAGCGAAGATTTAGGCATACTATTTCTACTGCTAATACCACTTGTTGGTTTAATTGTTGTTGACTTTTTGCCAAAAAGATTTTTGCTTGTGTGTTTTTTTATCTCATCAGCAACTCTGGTGTAGTCATCTTTTGAGATCTGTCTTAGGTATGCTTCAATTTCTTTTACGTTTAAACGTGAAAATAATTTGTCGTTGAATTTACTCTTTTGGAGAACATCAACAATAATAACTTTCAGTTTTTTCTTAAAATCTTGATCAGATGTTTTTAAATTACCTTTTTTTTCAAGCGAAAAGCCAAATATATTCCAAGCTGGACGTTGTTCAATGAGCCTCCAAAAAGTTGTTACAAAACCTGGGCCCAAAACCTTTTCTTTCAATTCTTCTGGGAAATCAAGGTCCTTGATAATTTTAGTAATGGCAACTTTCAAGGATTCTTTTTGATTTGCGTTGCCTCTGCGTGCGTTGTGATGTGCTCTTTCATTATCACCCCAGGGAGCTTCATTGTTACCACGTAGATGCTTTCTTTCTATGTATCGTAACCCTTGTTCCTTATCTTCTGTTATTAAACAGTCTAGTTGGAAATTTTTATCAATCTTTACTTTATTTTTAAGTTCTTTCAATTTAGCTCTTAGTTTAGAATCTTCAGCTAATTCGGGGTTATCAAGTAATTTATAGACTGCCAGGCGCCGATTACCTTCTAAAACTATATTTTTTCCATTAACCTTGTAGACAACTAACCTTTCAATTTGAGGTAAGTCGGCATCTTTTACGATTTCTTCAGCGAGGTCAGCAATTTTAAAATTTCTTTTTAAGCAAAAGTATTCGATCAGTTCTTTTTCGGACTTAGAAAAATACTTATCTGGGAATCGTGCATTTTCATCCCATAATGATAAGTCTTTAATTGGGAGTATTGTTTTTCTAATTTTTTTTGTCATAAGCGCTATTTAGTCTGGGCTGTGTCATTTTGCCTTAATTAAATGATCATGAGTTTTAGTCGTGACCTGGTTCTATTTCAAATTGTATTCTACTGACTGTCTCATGGCTAAGCTTAAAGTTTGCTTTTGCACCTAAATTTGCTGCAAAAACATTTATTTTTCCGGCTCCTTCACCTTCAGTTCCATCGCTAACGGTTACTGCTATATCGAATTTGATGCTCGGACTAATCGCTCCTGAGCCAGAATTAAGACTGTAAGGATTATCATCAATAGCACTATTAGCTTCATTGAGCCCTTTTCTGATATCTATTAAGGTTTTTGTAATAAAATTCTTTAGTTCCATATACTTGAAGTTAAGATTTTATTTTTGAGAATGATTTTCCTTAATCCGCTATGCCGCTAAACGCTGACTCGACCATGAGCCAGAGGAGGAGGGAGCCGAGGGTGATGAGGGTGGTTCCGAGCATGGCGCCGTAGGCGAGGTATTTGAGGGCTTCGCCGTTCGTGCTGGTGCGGCTTTTTTGGAGAATCAGGTATGAGGCGAGGCCGTTGATGATGAGGCCTCCAATGACGGCGATGGTGAAGCCGGTGAAGATTTTCAAGAGGATGGTTACGACAAGAACGCTGGCGAGGAAGCCAACGAAGAGTCGGGTGAATTTTTGCATGGGTTTGATTTTCATGCGTCTAGTTTAGCACATTTGTTTATGCCATGCCGTGACACTTTTTGTACTTTTTGCCGCTGCCGCATGGGCATGGTTCGTTGCGGTTGACTTTTTCTACTTTGATGGGCTGGGCAGGGGCATCGGCTTTGATGACGCGCGGTTGGCCGGGTTGGGCGGCGCCGAGTACAACGTTTTGTTGGTTTTGGGCTTGTTGCGCTTGGACGCGGCGGATGGTTTGTCCTTGATTGCCAAGAAGGGGACTGGCGATTGGGTTGTCTCCTTCGGTGACGCTGCTGATTTGAGCGTCGTTGGTGACCACGTTGCGTGGTTCGTTGGATCGGAGCAGGTGTTCTGGAAGCGATTGTTCCAGATTGATCTTCATCAAGGTTGTGACGGTGTTATGTTGGATCGATGAGAGCAACTGTTCGAACATTATGTAGGCTTGCTCTTTGTATTCAATGAGCGGGTCGCGTTGCCCGTACCCTTTCAAGGCCACGCTTTCACGCAGGTGTTGCATGTTGTCGATGTGCTGCATCCACAACGTGTCGATCACGTTGAGATATACGTTTTTTTCGATGCTGCGCATGGTTTTCTCGTCGGCGAGGAGTTGTTCTTTCCCAGCGTACTCAGCAAACATGTTGTCTTTAATGGTGTCGATGATCTCTTCTTGGTTTGGCAGTTCGTGCAGGTCTTCCGCGCGGAGTGGATTGTCGGAAGCGGTGTGTAGCGCGTTTACGTCGCGGGCAATTTTGTCGTATTCCCAACCTTGGTCGTCTTGTGGGTTAGGGGAGTGAGCGAGCACTATCGCCTCAACCTCTTTTTCAAGGAGGACAATGATTTCGTTTTTGACTGATTCTGCTTCCAAAATCTTTTTGCGCCGTGTGTACATAATCTCGCGGTGTTTGTTCATGACATCGTCGTACTGGACAATGTGTTTTCGGATGTCGAAGTTGCGGCCTTCCACTTTTTTCTGGGCTCCTTCAATAGTGTTGGAGATCAGTTTGTTTTGGATCGGCATGTCGTCGGGAACTTTCAGGTTCTCCATCATGTTTTGGATCTTTTCTGCGCCAAATAGTCGCATTAAATCGTCTTCCATCGAGACAAAGAACTGACTTTCACCAGCATCTCCCTGACGTCCACTACGTCCACGGAGCTGGTTATCAATTCGACGTGATTCGTGTCGTTCGGTTCCGATTACGAGTAGTCCACCGGCTTCTGGCACACCATTTCCGAGTTTAATGTCCGTACCACGACCGGCCATGTTGGTCGCGATGGTCACGGCTCCTGGCTCACCAGCTTTGGCCACGATTTCGGCTTCACGTTCATGCTGTTTCGCATTCAAAACGTTGTGCGGCACTTTCTCCAGTTGGAGCATCTTACTCATCACTTCCGACTTGTCGATCGAGATGGTACCAATCAGTACTGGTTGTCCTTTTTCGTGTGCCTCTTTCACGCGGCGGGCCACAGCAATGTATTTTCCTTTTTGATTCTTGAAGACCATGTCCGCTTTGTCGTCACGGGCGATGGGTTTGTTGGTTGGAATAGCAATTGGATCCAATCCATAAATGGTCAGGAACTCTTCCGATTCAGTCATGGCTGTACCGGTCATTCCGGCGAGTTTGTCGTAGATGCGGAAGTAGTTTTGGAAGGTGATGGTTGCGAGCGTTCGGCTTTCGCGTTTGATTTCCACGCCTTCTTTGGCCTCAATGGCTTGGTGGAGACCGTCTGAATAACGGCGTCCTTCCATCAAGCGTCCGGTGAACTCGTCCACAATAATGATCTGGTCATCTTTCACCACATAGTCTACATCGCGGATGTACACGGTTTTGGCTTTCAAGGCTTGCTCCAAGTGGTGCACTTCCATGAATCCGGCGTTGGTATAAATGTTGTCGATTCCGAGTTTTTGTTCCATGGTCGCGATTCCTTCTTCCGTGAGTGTCGCGGTTTTCATTTTTTCGTCAATCACATAGTGCTCATTCTCTTGGAGTCCAGAAACGAGCTGTGAGTATCGCATGTATTTGCTGGTCGACTCTTCAGCCGGCGCAGAAATAATCAACGGGGTTCGGGCTTCATCAATCAAAATGGAGTCCACCTCATCGATAATGGCAAAGTGGAGGTCTCGTTGAACCTGACTGTCTACACTTTTGGCCATATTGTCGCGAAGGTAATCGAAGCCAAACTCATTGTTGGTTCCATACGTAATGTCGCAGTTGTATGCCTCTTTTTTCTCTTCGCGACTTTGTCCGTGTTGGATGATTCCAACGGTCAAGCCGAGGTATTTGAAGAGTCCGCTCATCCATTCAGCATCACGAATAGCCAGGTAGTCGTTCACGGTTACCACGTGGACTCCTTTTCCAGCCAGGGCATTTAAATATACGGGCATGGTAGAAACGAGCGTTTTTCCTTCACCCGTTTTCATTTCGGCGATTTTTCCTTGATGAAGGATGATTCCTCCCACCAACTGAACGTCGAAAGGCACCATATTCCAGGTAAGTTCGTTACCACGCACTTCCCATTTTTTGCCACAAAGATGTTTGCAGGCAAATTTTAGGAGTGCAAAGGCTTCTACCATAAGGTCGTCGAGCGATTCGCCATTGGCGATCCGATCTTTGAACTCTTGAGTTTTTGGTTGAATGTCGCTTTCGGTCAGGCTCTTTTCGTACTCTTCAAACTTGTTGTTAATTTGTTCGACAAGTGGCCAGATCTGCTTGAGTGCTTTTTCATTGGGATCCCCGAGGATCTTATTTATCAGTTTATATACCATTGTGATTAATCAATTTGACGTGAGTATTATTGTAGCGGATTTCTGCAGAAAAGAAAGGGTTGGTGCTTTGTGGTATGATGTTTCCGATATTTTTAACTCAGCACTTTTATGATGGAGGATCAGATGTCCAAGCTTGTTCAGAAGGGAATTCAGGGGCGCTCGCCCAAGCAGGTGAAAATGATTGTGATTGCGATTTTGGTTCTTGCGGTTGGTGGGAGTATTGCGTGGGCGGTGTTTGGAGGTCCTGCGTTGAACGATTTTTTGCATAGCCAAGGTTTGAAACGGGATTCGAATAGCCCAGTTGGGGTGAGTTATGATTCTGATCGGAACTGGCCGGTGACTATGCCGACAGAAGTGCCGCGGGTTGCTGGTGGCGAAATTTGGGATGCGGAAGAAGGGTTTGGATATTGGAGTGTTCGATTTAAAGAGATTCCTAACACGGCTGTTGAGACTTTGAAGGTGGATTTGGAGAGAAATTATTGGACGATTACGGATGAAAGTCGGAACGATACATCAAACGTGACTCGCATTAACGCTAAATATGGAGATATGCTTCTAGAGTTCATGCAAAACATGAACGCGCAGACCGCGACCTTGAAAGTTCAGGTTGGGGGAGAGACGGTAACGTAGGCTTACTCCTGATAGTCATTGAACAGTACGCCGAAGGTCTTGAAGATGATTTTGATGTCCATCCACAGGGACCAGTTTTCAATGTAGTAGCTGTCGAGGCGGACCTCCTCTTCGAATTCCAGGTCTGAGCGGCCGGAGATTTGGGCGAGGCCGGTGATGCCTGGCTTGATGGTGAGGACGAATTTGTGGTGGTCTTTGTAGTTGTCGACCTCTTCGGGCAGGTGTGGGCGTGGGCCGACCAGGCTCATCTCTCCTTTGAGGACGTTGAAGAGTTGTGGTAGCTCGTCGATGCTGGTTTTGCGGAGGAATTTTCCGACGCGGGTGATGCGTGGGTCGTTCTTGATTTTGACGAGTGGTTGGTCTTTGCGGACGTCGTTTTCGGCGAGTTCTTTGTAGCGAAGGTTGTGGGTTCCGGGCTTCATGGTTCGGAATTTGTAGAAATTGAACAGTTTTCCTTTTTGTCCGACTCGCTTTACGCGTTCGCCGTCGTCTAAGTATTTAAAGATGATCGTTCCTTTGCTGTCCAGGCGGATGGCGATAGCGGAAAGGATCATGATTGGTGAAAGGATGATGATTCCAACGATTGCACCTACCAGGTCGAAGATGCGTTTGAGAACGCGGCCCCATCCGTCTAAAGGCGTTGGCTTCAGGGTGAGGATTGGGTAGCCTTTCAAGGTTTCGATGTCGATGTTGGTTTTGTGCATGGCAATCAGATCGGGCACAAAGCGGTAGCCAATGTGGTTTTCTCGGCAGAACTCTAAAATGTCTTCGCCCTGGGCGTGGGTGAGGTCGGATGTGGTTTGAAGGATCTCTTCAATGTCATGCTTCTTGATGATCGATCCCAAATCTTGGATACTTCCAAGGTTTTTGTGGTGTCCTTCTTGTTTTCCTAGGATTCCGACTACGGTGTATTTGGGATTTTTTTTCATCGATTTATACAGTACGTCGGTGATGTGGTTGTTTCCTATAAAGAGGAGTTTGCGTTTGCCGATGCCTGCCTTTAAAAGGAGGTGTTCAATGAAACGGATAATGGAGCGGCCTGCTGCCAGGAATATTCCTGTGGCGATCCAGCTGTATGCGAGCGCTAAACGGGAGAATGGGAATTCACGGATAACAAAGAAATACGCGATGATGAGCATGAACCAGGTGGCACTGATGATCCACACTTGACCGATCTCTTTGTTGAGGCTGCGAGTGGTTTTGAGTGAGTAGGCTTTGTTGAGTGCTAAAAGGATGATGAGTACGCCAATGGCAATGGCGCTGAACTCAAGGTATTCGTTAAAAGGAGGGAATGACGTGATGTCGAGCGGGAGTTCTATTCCAGGAATCATGTCGGTTTTGGTGCGAAGTTGGTATGCGACCAGGAACGCGAAAATTCCCATCAGGAAATCTGTGGGGATTTTTAGCAAGCCAAGAATAATTTCTGAGAATTTCATGGTTGGTTTTGGGGGGCACGCTGCATCGCCGACCTTGTGGTCGGCGTGCAGTTCTCTACGGGATCATAAGCCGAGTTCTGTATCCTTGCGGATTGCGATCATCTCTCTTGGGCAATGCTCGCGCATTGCCTCGCGCGGTGGGCAACGTTGGGCGGGAAGGAACCGCATTGGTCCATTGTTGCCATCCCACCTTGCACTGAATAGGGTTTACCACGTCATCCCTCTTGCGAGGGGACGCCCCAGTCTTGTGACTTCAGGGGCTTTTCACCTTTTGCTACGCCATATTCCGCAGAGCGGAGGTGGGCGCGGCTCGTATTGTCTCTGTGGCACTTTCCGTATCCTTATCTTGTTGGGTATAAGGACCGCACCTGTTAGGTGTTATTCTTTCCTCCTAGTGCTCGGACTTTCCTCCCTTCTTCCTGCCCTGAATTGCGAATTACTGCGTCATCGAAACGTTTTTCTTCTCGCCGTATTGTAGATACGGCTCCGGCGAAAAAGTTTCTGCTTCCTTGTAATTCATCAATTCAGGACAGGAAATGGATCTCAATTGTTTTTTAAAGAGCAGAAGAAGGGCGATCGCTCACCCGTAGAGCTCATGTATTTTGCTGCAAAATGGCGAATTTGGCAAGGTTTGCTTTTTGTTTTGTCGTTGGTATACTCCTGCCCTGTAATCACATCTTTATGGAGCGAACAGTCACCGTTAACAAAATCGGCGGAGCCAACATGAGTAAGTTGGACCAGGTTCTGAACCTTGTGAATGTCTTGCGTGAAGAAGGGGAGACACCAATTCTGGTGGTTTCGGCTTTTAAGGGTGTAACGAATATTCTTTATGAGATGTTGGATCAGCTCCATGATACTGATTATAAAGAGGACGATATTAATGTTGCCTTTCAGCCGGCATTAGACATTGTTAAAGGAAAGATTGATGAGTTTATCAAAACAGATGAGTATAGACGGATGGCTTATGAACATGTGCTTCGAGAGATTCACGTTGTGAAGAATGTTTTGCGTGTCCACAAAAGAGTTTCAAAGGTCTTAACGCCGCAAGAGGACACATACGATGCGCGTGACAAAGTGATCGCATTTGGTGAGCGTTCGGTGATTGGTGTGTTGGAAGCCTTTTTGCAGGAGAATCGCGTGATGGCTGAAGCGATTAATGATGTTGAATTTCATGCGAATGGTGGGAATCGAACTTCGCAAAAAAGTCTGCATGAAGGTATTCAGGAAGGAATTGCAGAAAAGATGCGAGAGGTAATGCATGGTTGGGATGAAGAGGTTCTAATTATTGGAGGTCATATTAAGGGTACTCCTCGAGGAATGACTGCTCATTTAGGAAGAAACTATACCGATACAACAGCCGTGGAAGTAATGGCAGCACTTACAAGGCATATGGATATCCCTGTTGATTCGATCACGATGTGGAAAGATGTTGATGGTGTGATGAGTGCGGCTCCTGCACAACTTGATGAGGAAATCGATACTCCGATAACCTTTTCTGATGTTTCGTACGATGAGGCTGCTGAAGCAGCTGGATCAGGTATGAGTCTGGTTCACCTTGGTGCGTTGCAGTTGGCTCGTGATTTAGGAATCGATTTACAACTTAAGAATATAACAAATCCTCGGAGTGAAGGAACGACCTTTAGTGATTGTTGGAATAAAACAGATAATCCTTTTAAAATTATCTATGCCAATGAGGATGTGTATGTATTGTCTTATAAGGTGATTGAAATGGCTGATCAGCATGGTTTTCTCGCTGCTATGACTGCAATTTTTGATGATGAAGGGGTGAGTGTAATCGATACTCCATCTTCTGGAATTGGTATTGATTTTACAGTGAAGATACCGAGTGATGAATCAGAGCGGTTGGCTTTGAGAAAAAGAATTCGTCGCATTAATAATAGAATGAGAAATATTACCGTTCATGGAGAAACATATAAATGTAAGATGGAGTGGTCTACTGGCGATGCAAATCTCGTTATTATAGGAGATGAATTGCAGCAAAATGTAGGAGTTCTTGCGAAAGTTTCAGGTGTATTGGCGAGTGCAGGTATCAATGTTGAATCATTTGTGCAAAGGAAGCCTCAACGTCGAATGTCTTTTTACATACCGAAAAGGGATGCTAAAAAAGCGGTGCAAAGTTTGCATCGCGCGTTTTTTGGAAAGAAGGAATAATCGTCCTAGTCTTTCTTTGTTTTCTTGGGGTCTCTTTTTATTGCAATTTTTGCATAGAGAAAAGACAGAATTTTAAAGAGAGCTTGAATTATAGCTTTCAATTTTTGTAAACTTCTTGATTTTGTTCTTGTGTATTTTTGTAGGTCATAATCTGTAGTATCGCTTTCCCAAGGATCCACTTCCTTTGCCATTGTTCGTAGTGTTGCTCTCAGCAGGATACCTTCGTTGTAATGCTTTTTTAGCGATTCCCAAGCTTCTGGGGTTTTTTGAGCGAGATTGGCGAGTGCGTAAAGTGCATGGGATTTTACCTGAAGATTTTCATCAGATGCGAAAGGTACCAGAAGGCCTGCTTTTTCTTCTATTGGGACCGTAGATGTTTCGGATATCCAAAGACAATACGCCATTTTTACTTCTGGATTTTTACTTTTCCTAAGCTCTATTGCTTTTTCGGGATGCATGTCAGCGATAGTTGTAAAGATTGATGCAACAACTATGTTTGCCGTTCTTCCATGGACAAAGTTGTCTCCCAATAATGCACGTATACCAACCGGTTCACTTACATCAACTTCTACACCTGGGAGGACTTTTTCGATAGATTTTGCAACTTTATTCATTGTGCGAACGTGCTTACCTTGGCTCACTACAGGTCCTATAAATGAATCTTGTTGAGCATGTTCTGCACTATCAATGGTGCTGTCGCCCATAGCGTCTTCGAGTCTTTGATCTCTGAGAATGTTTTGAGTTTCGCGGCTTGGATGGGGTATTTTTTCTAATCCATAGCAAGCCGCTGCTCGTACTCCAGTATGTGTGTCTTTCGCTAGGTGCTGGAGGAGCCTTTCTTTTTCTGGATTGTCTATTTCAGCAAACATTTGTATCCAGTATGTTATTGCAAGGCGCAATTTTGAGTTAGGACTGTTGATGTATTGGGTCAGAATTGAATTATTGTTTTCCACGAGCTCTTTGAGGCCTTCAATGTAGGGACATTCTTTTTTTGCAGGGGTAAGCTTCGCTAAAAAATCGTCTTCTGGTGGAGCCCATTTGTGTTTGTCGATCACTGCTTCTTGTACTTTTTCATCGTCGATGCTGCTCATCTGATCTGCGAGGATCTTTTTTGTTTCAGCACTTTTTTTCTGGATTCTTGTTAATCCTCTATGCGCCAGTGCCCTTACTCCAGCAGAGGTATCATGTGCTCGTTCTTTAAAGATTCTTTCTTTTTCAGAATCAGTAGTTTCTGTTTCCATCATCACCCAATACACCGCTGCAAGGCGTATTGCTTCATGAGGACTTTGAAGGAATTGGTGTATATTTCCCTGACCTTTTTCTATGAGGTGTTTGAATGCATTGCTGTATTTGATTCCACTGTGTCCCAGAACAAAAAATTCGTTTATTTCCCTTATTCTTTCTCTTGTTGGTGGAGGAGGTATTTCCCCATCTGCAAACCATATTGGTGAATTTTGAAAGAGCTGTTGATTGAATTTTTGTTCTGACTTTTGTATTTCATCTTCATGCTCTTTCAGTATTTTTTGTGATTCGGGAGTCAGCTCATTTAAGTTATAGAGTCCGTAGATTCCAAAATCCCTAATGTTTTTGTTATCTGATGTAGTGAAATCTCTATAAATCACTTCATTTTTTGGATCCCTTAACGCGGATTCGTCTTTTACAATATGATTGAGTGCAGCAACTTTAAGAGTCTCGTTATCAGTTTTGAGCCATATGTCTGCATGTTCCGGATATTCTATTAAGAACCTCTGTGCAGCTTTTTGGTATGCTTTCCTTGAGTAGAGATCGTCACTTTGTTCTGGTCTACAGAGCGGATTGAGCAAGATTGTTATCTCCTCAAGCACTACTGTTTGTATTCCAGTGATCTCTTCTGATGGATTTCTATCTTTTGCTTCAGAGGTTTCTCCAACCTGTTTAACTTCTATTTGTTCAGAGGGGTTTTCTGACATGTGTTTTAAAAAAAAGGCCCTCATAATAGTGGAGGGCTTTGTTTTTTGTCAAAAAGTGTATCGAGGACTGTGGTTGCTTAGTCCTTCTGGTTCTTTTCTCGGAATTTTTTGAACTCCTTTTGGAAGAAGCGAACAGCGTTCAGGCACTCTTTGGCCTTTTCGTTGTGTGGTTCAATGTCGAGCACTTTCTTAAAGAGGATTGATGCTCGTTCAAAGTTCTTTTCGTTCAGGTAGCACACACCAAGGTCGCTCAAGATGAGTGGATCGCTTGGTGCAAGGTTGAGTGCGCGCTCAAGAATAATCACTCCGCGCTTTCGTTCTCCTTTGTGGAAGATTGACCAACCAAGGCATCGAAGGATTTCTGGATGGTTCGGCTCAATTTCGTCGGCTCTTTCAAGACAAGTGATCGACTTCTTCCATTCCCCAATCGCAGAATACACAAATCCAAGCAGGTAGTTCCCGTTGGCACTTTGTGGGTTGATCTGCAATGCATGCTTTAAGGCTTTTTCGGCCTTCTTATATTGTCGCATGCTCAGGTAGTTGTCTCCAATCTCTTCGTACGCTTCAGTACATCCAAGATCCTGATGCAAAATCTGTTCGCAGATTTTAATTGCATCGGCGTGTTGTCCGGCCATTTTTTTCTTGTCGGCCTCCTGGATCAACAAATTCGTATCGGTTTCTGTGTGATTGGACATTTTTGTTTTGGTTTTTTGTATCCAACCATTCTAACCGATTTTTGATTTTTAATCAAGACTCTTAAGGTAGGCTTTGAGATCAGGAGCCAAATTGTCTCTTTTAAGGGCATAGTGGATGTTGGCCATGAGCATGCCAAGCTTGTTTCCGGCATCAAATCTTTGGCCTTCTATTTCATATCCATACACTTTTTGTGTCTTTTGAACTGCGATGAATCCATCAATAAGTCGGATCTCTCCGTCAGCATGTCCACTGCTGGCGCTTTCTAAAGCTTTCAATACTTCTGGGGTCACCACATACTTTCCAATGACTCCCAAATTGGATGGAGCATCTTCTTGCGCTGGTTTTTCAACCATGGATTCGATTTCGTGCAGTCGACCGTCTGAACTGGCTGGTTTAATGATGCCGTAACTGGAAACATCTTCGTCTGGAACTTTCTCTAATGCGATCACGCTGCATCCAGTCTTTTCATGTTGTTCAATCAGCTGTTTGAGTGCAGGTTTTTGTTCGTTGTCGACAATGTCGTCGCCGAAAAGTACGGCGAATGGTTCGTTGCCAATCACCTCTTTTGCTCGGAGGATCGCGTCACCATCCCCACGTGGTTGTGGTTGGCGCACGTACACAAATTTGGCCATATTTTCGAGCTCTCGAACCTGTTTGAGAGCTTCATCTTTTCCTTTTTTTACGAGTGCGGCTTCTAGTTCAAAGGCGTGGTCAAAGTGGTCTTCAATCGATCGTTTTCCACTGCTGGTGACAACAACAATCTCTTCAATACCGGATGCAACGACTTCTTCGACCAAGTACTGAATGGTTGGTTTGTCCACAATTGGCAGCATCTCTTTGGGTTGTGCTTTTGTGGCTGGCAAAAATCGAGTTCCAAATCCTGCAGCAGGAAGAACGGCTTTGGTTATTCTGGTCATAATGTTTCGTTATTCAGCTTGTATTCGTACAACTTTTGTTTTGATTCGTTCGGTCTTTGGGATGCTCACTTTCAGAACTCCGTCTTTAAAGCTCGCAGAGATTTTGTTTGGATCAACTGCAGCTGGCAGCACAATAGACCTTGAGAAATCTCCCCAAAAACATTCTTGAGTGAAGTAGTCTTCTTCTGGTACATCCATTTCCAGGTTTCGTTGTCCTTTTATAGTAAGGACATCTTCGGTGATGCTCACATTGATGTCTTCGAGCTTTACGCCTGCAATTGGTGCGACGACCACAATGCTTTGTTTGGTCTGGAAAACATCCAGAGCCAGTTGGCCTTCGGCACGTGTTTTTGCTGCTCCATTCACGGGCTTTTTGGTGAATCCTTGTTGTGAAGGCGATGGACTCATTTTTATTTTTTAGCTTTCTTAGTTTTCTTGGCTGGTTGGGTTCCGCCAAATTCGGCAACAGCTTCATCGTACGCACGAAGGAACTGTTTGCGAGAGAATGTTTCCTTTTTTAGGAGTTTTTCTGCCATGTCGATAATGATTTTTTTGTTGTCGAGGACAATCTTCTTTCCGCGTTTGTATTGTTCATCGATGATGGATTTAATCTCTTTGTCGATAGCAGCTGCCATGTCTTCTGAGTAGTTGCGAACATGTCCATAGTCGCGTCCAAGGAATACTTCACGGTTTGGTTCTCCGTATACGGTTGCTCCGAGTGGGCTCATTCCATATTGGGTCACCATTGAGCGGGCCATGCTGGTCGCTTTTTGAAGGTCGCTGGATGCTCCTGTGGTTCGATCCATTTCTCCAAAGAAGATTTCTTCGGTCAAGTATCCTCCAAGAGCCATACAGATGTCATCGAGGAACTCTCCCTTTGAAATGTAGCTACTGTCATCTTCTGGAAGGGACCATGTGACTCCACCTGCCATTCCTTGTGGAATGATGGATACTTTATGAATGGGGTCACATTTTGGAAGGATGTGTCCGATGACTGCGTGTCCAAGTTCGTGGTATGCAGTGGTCTTTTTCTCTTCTTTACTCATAACGCGTGAGCGTCTTTCTGGTCCAAGGTAGACTTTTTCAAAGGCACGATCCAAGTCGTTCATGTTGATTGATTTCGTGTTTTCTCGAGCGGCAAAAATGGCAGCTTCATTCATGATGTTTTCCAGATCAGCACCGGTGAGGCCAGCTGTTCGAGCTGCAACTTTACGGAGATCTGCGTCACGAGTGAGTTTCTTTCCTCGGGCATGGAGTTTGAGAATTTCTTCACGGGCGTTGATGTCTGGTTTGTCTACAATCACACGTCGATCAAAACGTCCTGGACGCATAAGTGCTGGATCCAAAACGTCTGGGCGGTTGGTGGCGGCCATCACAATGATGTTGGTTCCGGTTTCGAATCCATCCATTTCAGTCAAAATTTGGTTCAATGTTTGTTCGCGTTCATCGTTTCCTCCTCCAAGTCCGGCTCCACGTTGTCGTCCTACTGCATCGATCTCATCAATAAAGACAATACATGGCGCGTTCCGCTTTGCTTTTTTAAAGAGGTCACGCACGCGGCTGGCACCAACTCCCACAAACATTTCTACGAATTCTGATCCCGATATATTAAAGAAGGGGACTCCTGCTTCTCCGGCTACAGCTCGAGCGAGCAACGTTTTACCAGTTCCTGGCGCACCAACGAGCAAAACTCCCTTTGGAATTTTGGCTCCCATGCTGGTGTATTTTGATGGATTTTTCAAAAAGTCCACGACTTCAATGAGTTCTTCTTTCGCTTCTTGTGCTCCTGCTACATCTTTAAAGGTGGCTTGAGGTTTGTCTTTATCAACCATGCGAGCTTTGCTTTTCCCAAATGACATGGCCTGGTTGGTGCTGTTTTGGGCTTGCCGCATCATAAAGATAATGAATCCGGCAATAATAACAATTGGGAAGAGGGTAATAAGAAGATCCATCCAAAATCGTTGTCCGTCGGTTGGGACTACTTCTATGGAAATGTCTTTTCGAATATCTTCAGGTACATCTTCCAGTAGATCGTTGACGGTTGATTCTGGCTCTTTAAATGCGTATTGCTGCGTGTCGTCGATGAGCGTGAAGTTGATGCGGTTGTCCAATACTTCGACCTCTGCGACTTCACCGTCTTCGGCTTGTTGAATAAACTCATCCAGTTTCACTTTTTCCATCTCTCCGTCGGTTGGATTGAAGATCATGAAAAGTCCGGTTGCGAATAGCGCAATAATAAGAAGGTAGACCAGGTTCGATCCTGACTTTGGTTGTTTCATTTTCATATTTGAAGGCATCTTTTGCAGTTAAGACAGTAAAGTTATTCTACTTTCTTTTAACTATTTTTCAAGCAGATTTCCCTTATGCTTCGCACTTCTGCGTCAGCTGTAAAAATTACTTCTCACTGTATGTTTGCATACAGCTCGTGCGTAATTTTCTTGCTTCCTTGAATTGCTCGCATAAGGAAAATCTTTTATTTGACTGTGATGGAGATCACTTTTTGGCCATCTTTTTTTTGGATGGAGAGAAAGTGGGTTTTCCCAAACTCTTTTTTGCGATTGGCCGAGCTTTGTTCAATGATTTTCATAATCTGTTCCAAATGTTTTTGATTCATTTTTTTCCCTTCACCATATATATCGGCGTAGAGCTGATACATTACATTTTTTTGAAGGATGGGGTGGATTTTTTTGAACTCTTTCAGGCTTACGCTGTTGTCGTGGCGATTGCGATCGATCCAGGTGGATGTGACATCGTCGAAATACTCTTTGAGTTCCTGGAGATTCACGACATTTCCGGCAAAAGTCTGTTCCAGATTTTCATTAATGGATTTGAGCTCAGGGATCACATTATGGCGAATGCGGTTGCGGGAAAAGTCGATGTCTTGATTGGTTTTATCTTTTCTATAAGGAGTTTTGGTTTTGTGAAGGTGATCAAGAATCTGATCTTTTGTAGTGAAAATAAGTGGGCGGAGAATGTGGCGGCGATGGTTGGCAGCTTCCATCCCTGTTAATCCGTCGAGGAAACTGCCCTTTGTAAGGTTGAAAAGGACGGTTTCAATGTTGTCGTTGAGGTGATGAGCTACAAGAATCCATGTGGCTTTGTATTTTTTTCGCAATTGCTCAAAGAAGGTGTAGCGCTCTTGGCGATAGTACTGCTCTTGATTGCCGCTTTGTTGCTCGGTGACGGTGTGGAGTTCAAAGGTGAGGTTGTGATTTTTTGCCAATCCTTCTACAAATCTTTGATCGAGTGTGTTGGCGCGGCCACGGGTTTTGTGATTTACGTGAGCAACAATGACGTTGTGGGTTCGCGAAAGGGTTTGGAGTAACAGGTAAACGGAATCGGGGCCTCCGGAAACGCCAATGATGACGGTTTCATCCGGGCCAATGTATTGGTTGATGATCTCTTGTGCGGATTTGTTCATGTTATTGGTCGAAAGGTTCAAGGTTTTGGCGCTGCATGACTTTGATGACCTGCTCTTGGTCGTCGTCTGGGAGGACTTTGTTCATTTTCTTTTCTCCACATTTGGTACATTCGTGCATGATCTGTTGGCCTTTTTTATTATTATTGTTGATGGTGATGGGCTCCATAAGTCCTTGGCAGAGACTTTTGCGATCACCAGGAACTTTTTCATCTACGTGTTTAGACCATAAGCACTTGGTGCAGTGATTTCTGCATGTAGCTGTGGCTTTTTCTACTTTTTCACCGCAATGCTCGCAGGTGAACCCTTCGTTGATGGTAATAGGATTTTTTCGGTCCATGCTTCTTGCTCTTTTAGGGGAAAAATGTTATTATATATGGATATTTTCATCATAAACCATAGACTAATATGACAGAAGATAAAACTGTTTCTGCAGTCTCACAGGAGCCGAAAGGTCGGTCACTGGCAACAGTGCTCGGGGTGTTGGCTGTTTTGATTGTTGGTGGACTTGCTTTCTACCTTAATCTACAGAAATCAACTTTGACTCAAGACCAGCAACGGCTGCAGGGAGAGATCGCGGCTTTGAACCAAGATATTGCCGCACTTGAAGGGGATAGAGTTGAGGCTGCTCAACTGGCCCGACAATGGCTTGCAACTCTTGAAGATGAAGAGGTTCGATGGTCTTCGGTTTTGTCACAGATTCAGTCGTTGGTGCCGTTTGATGCTGCATCGAACAGCCAAAAGATTGAATTCCTTTCATATAGTGGTGGAGCTGGCGGTGAAATTACTATGAACGCGCAAACACGAGAGCTCCGAGTTGAACCGTTTAATGATGTTGCTGAGCTGATTGAGGTGTTTAATGATAGTTCTTTCTTTACGGACTCTCGGGTTCCATCCATCACTCGTGGTGAAACGAATGAAGGGGGCAAGGTTGCGAGTTTTGTTTTCACGACTTTGTATCAGGATCTTGGAGTTTCGAACATTGGATCTGAAGTGGAAGCGGATGATGATGCTGCTTCGGCAGAGCCAGGTGTGTCACGTCAATAATCTTTGTCTTTAAACGATCAATCATGAATAAATCTGGACTTTCAGTCATCAGCCTTATCCTTTTCATTCTTGCATTTGCTGGAGCATGGTTTTATGTTCGGCCGGAATGGGCGGCGGTGGCTGCAATGGAACAGAATCGAGATGTGCTTCGGACTGAGCGTGATACTACAAATGCAAAGTTGGTTGAACTTCAACAGCTTCAACAAGAGTTGAGTACGGCTTCAGAAGTGAGTCAGGAAACCTCTTTGGCGGCGATTCCTCAAAAATTTGATCAGGATGAGCTTTTGCGAGAGCTTTCTGCTTTGGCTTTGAGCGAAGATATGGTTTTGAATAGTTTGAATTTTAGTATTCCAGATGTGAGTGGTGCTGCAGAAATTGCCAGCGCGCAGCTGAATTTGAATGTTACGGGTAGTCAAAGTAACTTGATCGATTTCTTACGAGCAATTGAGACGAGTTCGCGCAAGATGCTTGTGCGTTCGATTACGGTTCAGTTGGGAGAAAGCGTTCTTGGTGGACGCGTGAATTTCAACTTGAGTGTTGAAACATTCTTCCAGGGGGAAATTTAATTTGATCACATGGAGAAACAGGTTTTTGAAGCACAACAAGCGGCAAAAAAAAAAGAGGAATCGAATAAAGATTTAGACAAACTCTTAAAAATTGCTGCAGCTCGGCAGAAGCGCAAGAGTCCAGAGGTTATTTATGGTGTGTACGACAAGGCTCGTCAGCCTTTGTTTGTGCGTATAAATGACTTTTTGGTGGATCATAGTCGTGTGCCGCTAGAGGAAAAAGCGTACTTTTTTCATCTTTTGGCCGTGATGATCGATTCTGGAATTCCGCTCATCCAGTCGTTGAAAATGTTGGCAAATCGGACGAAAAATGAGCGCTTTCGTCGTGTTTTGAATACGTGTGCCTACAATGTGACGCAGGGAAAGAAATTTTCTGAAACTATGGCGCGTTTTCCAGATGTTTTTGGAGAGATGGAAGTGGGTGTGGTGAAGTCGGGTGAGGCGGCTGGTAACTTGGATAAGATGCTTTTTCGCCTTTCTGATCAGTTGGATAAGGCGCATGAACTTCAAACAAAATTGGTGACTGCGTCGGTGTATCCGCTGGTGGTTTTGGCTGTTCTGGTGCTGGTAGCAGCAGGAATGCTTATTTGGATTATTCCGAGTTTGGTCGATCTTCTTCGTGAAGGTGGACTTCAAGACAAGGATTTTCCGTTTGCGACCAAGTTTTTGATTGGATTGAGCGAAATGTTTACCAATTATTGGTGGGCACTGGCCTTTATTGTTGTTATTGGCTATATGGCTTTTCGGATTTATTCCCAATCGGATAATGGTCGATTGAAGTGGGATCATTTTAAACTCAGGATTCCGGTTATTGGGCAGCTTCGCCGAAGAGTTTTGGTGTTGCGATTTATTAGTATGCTCGGAATTTTGATTGAAGCAGGGTTGCCGGTTGTGCAGTCGTTGAAGATTATTGCGACATCGTTGAATAGTGAGCTGTATCGGCTCAAAACATGGGAAATTATTGGGAAGGTTCAGAAAGGTGAAAAGATTTCTATGGGACTTGCAGAAGCGCCGTTTCTTTTCCCAGAAACGGTGACGCAGATGCTTGGAGTGGGGGAGCAATCGGCTTCGATTGGTCTCATTTCTGAGAAGATTGCATCGCACTATGATCGTGAGATTGATAATGCGTTGAAGCGCCTGACGAGTCTGTTTGAACCGATTATGATTGTGTTTGTTGGACTGACTGTGGCGATTTTGGCGCTTGCGATCCTGACGCCAATCTTCCAGCTGAGTTCGCTTGTTTAACCCGTCATCATGGAGAAGAAAGCATTTACACTTGTGGAAATGACGATTGTTATTGCTATTGTTGGCATTATGGCACTTGTCGCTTTTACCGCATTTTCTGTGGCTCGAAAACAGGCTCAGCGAGACATTGCTATTGATTCTGTTGTGACGACGCTACGTGGGCAGCAGAGTTCTGTGAAGTCTGGTCGTTTGGAAGAGGAGGAGGGTGCAAACTTGTGTAAAGGAATGCTCTTCTCAACGGAAGAACCATATATTCAAGAGGTAACAGCGCCATATGTTGCTGTGGGCTCTGTGTCTGCTGATTATTGTGATTTGGATGATCGTGATGTGACAAATTTTGTTGGATCCGAAGGGTTTTTGGTCGATTCGATTGATCGTTTTGGATCAGAAGCCGATAGTTTTTTGATCCTTTTTAAACCTCCCTTTGCCCGTATGGTGACGAGTGACGATACCTTTGCTCCGTTGCAGCCGATTGGAACCCAAACGGTGCAGGAAGTGATTATTCGGATTGCTCTTGAGAATGATGATCAGGTGCGGGCTTTTCGCATCGACACTTCATCGGGACTCACTGAACGATTTAACGAAACTGAAGATGCAGAATAAACAAACAACTCGAGACGGATTTACTTTGCCAGAAGTGATTGTGGCGATTGCTGTGTTGGTGTTGGTGATTTTTTCAGCAACGAATTTGGTGGTGTCGATTATCCGAACCAATACTGACAACATCCACACGATTACGGCTTATGGATTGTCGCAAGAAGGGTTGGAGGCGATCCGAAATATTCGTGATAGTAATTGGCTTTTGGGAGCGAAGTTTCATGGTGAATTGGGAACGGTAGGGAAAGAGATTTGGGGTGAATCGTTCCCGGAAAATCCAGGAGAAGAGCAGATGTATATTGTGAAACTGGGTGTGACGGAGCGACCAAGTTTTCAAATTGAGACAGTGGATGCGTTGATTCCTTATACACCGTGGAAGTTGGAACGGGTTTCTGATGCAGAGGATGAAGATACGGTTATTGAGAAATATGTGGATGATCAGAGTGGACAGGTGACGTATCGGCATGGGGGAGCAATTCCAGGGCTTGGAGAAGAGACACCGTATCGTCGTTATGTGACTGTTGAAAATATAAGTGAAGGGATGGATGTGAATGCGTACCGCGTGACGAGCGTGGTGGAATGGCAAGAGGGTGCGCGCGAACGAGAGGTGCGGCTTACGACTGAACTAACCGATTGGAACCAAGGTCAACTGTAATAATATGATGTTTCAACGAAACAAAAATAAGGAGAGATCTGGATTCACGCTCATTGAGCTGATGATTAGTATTGTGATTTTTGTGATTTTTTTGGCGATTGTTTCACAGTCGTATTTTAGTATTGTGAGGGCGCAACGGCGTGCGAATGAAGTGAGAAAGATGTATTCAGATGTGCGCATTGCCATGGACTATATTGCCGAAGAGGTGAGGTTGAGTTCGATCGATTATGCATGTTATGAAGGGGTGGGAACAGTGTGTGAAGGGGTGATTCAGGGAACGCTTTTTGGTGGATCGACGGAGCATTTGGCTTTGATTCGACAAGGAGGAACGGAAAAAACCTTTTTGAAATTGGATGAGGATGGTCGTTTGGTGGTGAAGCGTTTGGTTCGACAAGAAGGAGAGTTCGTACCAGCACCTGGATATGAGACTGGTTACGTTTCGCTTACGGGGGACAATGTGGTGTTTGACCAATTGAATTTTGCGATTTTTCCAGATGTGAATCCGTATAGCAATGAGAATGTGCCAGGAACGGATGTTCCGATTTACGCTGACAATGGCACACAGTTTCAGCCAAAAGTTGGTGTGTATATGAGTGCTTCCAGTCCAGAAGAATCACCAATTGAGTTCGATTTTGATTTCCAGACAACTATCTCTTCACGTGTTTATAGCCGCTCAACATGAAACAACTAATGTACAATTTGCGCGGAGAAAGGCGAGGAAGTTCGCTCCTTGTGGCGCTCCTTGTTATGGGGATTTTGATGACTCTCACCCTTGGGCTGAGTAGTTTGGTGGTTCGTGAAATCCGTCAAACCGGTGAAACAGTGGATGCTGGTAAGGCGTATTATGCGGCGGAAGCGGGGATTGAACAGGCGCTTTTGTCTTTGAGTCAGAGTTTGCCTGGGTATGAAACAGGCGATTGGGTTGAGCTGGATGAAGAGGGAATCGATTATCGATATCAGATCAATAATAAAGGAGATAAGATTCCGTATTTTCCAGATGATGAGCCGGTCTTTTTGACTCCGGACAATGCTGTTCCGGCAGACTTTTTGTATTCGGATCGACCGGGAGAAACCTATAATGTTTTGGGTTTGAATGAAACGGTGACGATTCCGCTTTTTACTGACAATGGAGATGGGACATATGAAGATGTTGATAGTTTCTTGGTGCAGTATTATGTGGATTTTGATCTTGAACCTGGACTTGGATTTGCCAAGTTGGAGCAGTTCGACATTCTGCGATGGAAAGTTTTTGGAAATCCAGCGGATGATAATTTGAAGACCGATGCGATTTCTGATTTTTATCCGGCACACTCAAGTGATGGTCCGGCGAATCCAGTTTGTATTGGTTCTGATGGTGCGGCTGCTTTGCGTGACGGTGATAACTATAACTGTTTGATTCCTGTGGCGCAGCAGTTTGGGATTGATAATGAAGGGCAAGTGACGGGTGAGATTGACCAAGATGCTTTTGCGGCTGCTTGGAGTCAGGCCCGTGAATGTTATGTGAGTGAGGCTGGGGTTTTGGTGGCACCATCGCCAGAAGGGGTGCACCGGGGCTGTTCCATCCAGACCTTTATTGATAATCATGATCGGAACTACATTACGCTTACCAATGTAGTGAATCCGGAAATTGTGGGTATTAGTAATGTTGAGCTGCGCGCGTCGCGGGCGAACATTTATTACCGTGTGATTGCGGATCCGAATGGACCACAATTGGTGCGGGATCTTGCTGATATTAAGGCTGATGGTTTTGCTCGGGACGGGCAGATTCGTCAGAGTATTGATGTGAAGCTGGGCATGAGTTCGTTCTTGCCGGTGTTTAATTTCTCATTGTATCGAACCGACACAGAAGATGATGCGAAAGATTCTCCGACAGGTGGTGAGCAGGAGTCTGATTTTCCATTTTTCAACATTCCCGTAGAGGCGGAATTGGTACCGGTTTCGTTGTAGGAAATTGTGACCTATTAAGCGTCATGAAATGTGCAATTTTGTCTACTTAGAATAGTCGATTTTTGGCTTGTTTTTGCTATAATGAGCGTGAACTCCTCAGCATATATTTCTTAACTTTTCACTATGAAAAGAATGTCTGATGGAGAACTTTTTCAATTATGTCAGCAGTATGGGCGAGCAGCGTTGGAAGCTCGTCGCAAGTTTGAAGGATTGCTCCCAGAGGTTTTTCGGCGAAAACTGTATGAGAAGAAAGGATTTGGATCGATTTTTGAGTTTGCCGCAAAGCTAGCAGGTTTAAGTGAAGAACAGGTACGAAGAGTATTGAATTTAGAGAAAAAGTTTGCTGATAAGCCGGCGCTCCATAGCGCCCTAGTTCTGGGCGAAGTGAGTTCACATAAGCTGGCGAAGGTTGCATCGATTGCAACAAAAGAGAATGATGAAGCACTTGCAGAAAAGACGAAAGTGCTTTCGGCGCGAGCGCTTGAGACCTTGGTTCGTGATGAAAAATCTGTTCACGTGAACACTCATCCACAAGAATCTTTGCCAGAAGTCAACTTGCTGGAGTACCTTTCAGCCGAAGTTCAAAAAGATTTGATTGAGCGCTTGGAAAAAGGCATCGATGTGAATGCCTTGTTGAAAGAATTGCTAGAAAATCATGATAAAGAGCTGGAAGAAGAGAAGGATGAAATCGCTGTGGAGGAGATTAAGAAAAAGCCAAGTCGATATATGAGTGTGAAAGTTCGGCGCGTTTTGAAGCGGGAACATGGGGACAAGTGTTCGATTCCGTGGTGCGGAAAGCGATCAGAAGAGTTGCATCACACACAGAGATTTGCGCTAGCGGGAGCGCACGATCCACGCTACATTGCACCGCTGTGCAAAGCCCACCACGAAATCGCTGGCGCGATCGACGCCAAAGCCTGGCAAAAACGCTGGAGCGGATGAGTTAATTGACTTTCGGCGGCGGCCCCGCTTAAATGAACGGGTATGAACAATAAATATTACATCACGACCGCGATTGCTTATGTGAATGCTCCTCCACATGTTGGGCATGCTATGGAGTTTATTCAGGCAGATGTGGTTGCTCGATTTCATCGTCTTAAAGGGGATGAGGTTTTTTTTATGACTGGAACGGATGAGCATGGAACAAAGGTTGCGGAAACAGCGGAAAAACAAGGGAAAACCCCGCAAGAGTTGGCCGATGCAAATGCGCAAACTTTTAAGGACATGTGTGAATTAATGAATGTTCAGTACGACAAATTTATTCGTACGAGCGATGATGCTCACAAACGTGGTGCACAGAAGCTTTGGAAGAAGTTGGTGGATGCTGGTGATATTTATAAGGATACCTATGAAGGTTTGTATTGTGTTGGATGTGAAGCGTTCGTTTTAGAAAAGGATTTGGTGGATGGAAAATGTCCGACGCACCATAAGGAGCCAAAACTTTTGAAAGAGGAAAACTATTTTTTTAAGCTTTCAAAGTATAGTGAAAAGATTGGAGAACTGATTGAAAAGGATGAATTAAAGGTGATTCCAGAGTCACGTAAAAATGAAATCTTGGAGGTGATTAAAGATGGGTTGAGAGATGTGAGTTTTTCACGGCCAAAGGAAGTTTTGCCGTGGGGGGTCGATGTTCCGGATGATCCGGATCAGGTGATGTATGTGTGGTGTGATGCGCTTTCGAACTATATTACGGGTGTGGATTATGAGGGAGAAGGGGATTTGTTTCAGAAATATTGGCCGTGTGATATGCATTTGATTGGAAAGGATATTTTGCGTTTTCATGCGGCTATTTGGATTGGAATGCTTTTGTCAGCGGGCATCGATATTCCAAAACAGATTTCTGCGCATGGATTTATTACCTCTGAGGGGCAGAAGATGAGTAAATCTTTGGGAAATGTGGTGGATCCGATCGGATATGCCGAGCAGTATGGAGTGGATGCGCTTCGCTATTATTTGTTGAGGGAGATTCCAACTACGGATGATGGTGATTTTAGTCAGGATCGGTTTAATGTTGTGTATGACAGTGAGCTGGCGAATACGTTTGGAAATTTGGTGAGTCGAGTGCTGGCGATGACTGGAAAATATTTTGATGGTAAGGTGCCAGCGCCATCGAAAGAGTATGAACTGTTGGAGCAAAAAGTGAGCGAAGTGTGGGATGGATACGAAGCCGCGATGGCTGAATTTGATTTGAAGAAGGCGCTTGAACACGTGGTTGATTTGGGAATGTATGCGAACAAGTATGTTGAAGAAACGCAGCCTTGGGTGCTGGCAAAAGAAGATCAGGATACGTTGGCCGAGGTGATGTACAATCTGGTTGAAATGGTGCGGCATTTGGCTTATTTGCTCATGCCATTCATTCCATCGACCACAACAAAAATGTTGAAGGCACTTGGGCTCGATGCTGCTGAAGTCGATTTTTCTTCACTCAAAAAGTGGGGAGGTGTTCAAGAAGGTCAACCGGTGGAAAAGCCAGAACCACTCTTTGCTCGAAGAGAGGAGTAGGGTTTAGGTGTTGTCTGAAAACAGGTCGTCGGGGCGTTGTTCGATGATGTCTGTTCCTTGTAGTGTGGCAATGACATTGGTGACGATTGCCCATGAAACGATGATGACGAATAGGCCAATAATGGCCCAGGTGATGGTCTTTTTTGCTTCTTCCATTTGTGTTTGATCTCCTCGTGCTACGACGTATCGGAATCCTCCTACAGCAATCATGAGAACTGCGATTGGTCCTGCGGCATAAATGAGTGCTCCAGCTGCAAGTTGAAGGAGAATATTGATCATTCCAGCTCTATTGGCGCCTTCTGGAGGTGTGATGTTGGCTGCAAATTCTGGTTTTAGCTCGGGATTCATAACAACTTGAGCATGAGCCATGATTGGAAGCAATACAGCAATGACTACAAGAATGAGTGCGAGTTGTTTGAGTGTTTTTTTCATCCTAAGAGAAGAATTCAAGTTGTGTAACTCCGAGCACGATGGCGTATGAGGTCGCGATGACAGCCAAGGCTAATAGTGACCACATAAGGATTTTTTTTGCCTTGTCGATTCGTTCTTCACTTCCTTGTGCGGTGACAAGCATGACCCCACCGACGGTGAAGGCAATCAATGCGAGTGAGCCAGTAATACCAAGCATGAGCTGAACTATTCCACTCAGAATTTGCTGCCATGAACCGTCTGGTAGTTGGTCAACAAGGGCAACTTTACTCGCGGTTGTGGTTTCACCTGGATACAACACCTCTGGGACAAGTGATTGGGCTAACCCCGTTGAGGTACTTAGAAGAAAGAGAACGATGGGAATGAGGATTTTATGTTTCATTGGTATCTGTTGATGTTTCGGTTTGGGTCCCTTGCTGTCCTTGTTGAGGGGTGCCAGCGAGGCGGACTCCACTAATGATAGAAACGATTGCGTAGGATAGGATTGCAATGAGCAGGCCAACAATTGCGTAAGTCATGGTTTTCTTCCCAGCACTGACTTTTTCTTCGTTGCCGTATGCTGTGAGAATTTGGATACCTCCAACAATCATGAAAACAAAGGCAAATCCGCCAGAGAGTCCAATGACAGCGTTGGTGAGGAGTGGAAGTAGGACACCACCAAAGTATTGTTCTTGGGGGATGTCTGATCCTGCTGCATTTGGAATGTAGAGGTATTCGTCTGTTCCAACAGTAAACTCTTCTGGGACGATTTCTGGACGTGTTGTGGGTGCGTTGGGTGTCGTTGGATTTTGGGCCAATGCTGCTGAGGTCAGAGTGAAGGTCAGCAGGAGAGCGAATCCAAAATTTTTCAGGATGTGTTTCATGTTAGAGCGTGAAAAAGTTTGGATTAATGGTGTATAGAACAACGGCAGAAATGAACAAGAGGATGAGTCCAGCAATCGCCTGGATGATTTTTGTTTTTGCTTCGTCAACGGCAGCAGTGTTGTCGCCGGCAGTTGAGATTTTTATTCCTCCATAGATGATGTAGAAAACTGCAACAATTCCAATGACGCTTGCGACCCAGCGGTATAGAATTCCAATGTAAAGAAAGAGGAGTCCGATTCCTGATTTGGATCCAAAGACGCGAACGGTTTGGCAAATGATCGTGTCGCTTGGTGAACATCCTCCTACATCAACGTAGGTGGAGCGGCATTCGTTTGGTTGTTCTTCGGTGCTCCCGTCTGGTGGAGGTGCTTGGGTGCATTCGGTTCTGCGGACACAAAGTTTTGTGAAAGATTCGGAATCATCAGACAAGGGGTCTCCATCTTCTGGGTCTGCTCCAAACTGTTCTTCTGCAATTGAAATAACCCAATCTTTGGTTTTGGTTCCATCTAATAGGTCTCCACAAGCGACTCCTGAACTTTGAGCAAAGCTTGTTGGCACAACCGTGAAGAAAAGGTTGAGTAAAACCCATAAACCGAGTGTGAATTTAGTTACCTTATGTACCATATTCAAAGAAAACACTTTGCATAAATGCGGTGATAAAGTACGCGGACAGTGCGACTATGAGTCCGGTTATTGCGAACTTTATAATATCTTTTCCTTTTTGGAGTTGGGTTTCTCTTCCACCAGAAATGACCATAGTGAATCCTCCAAAAACAATTGCTACAAAGGCAAAAGATCCAATAGCAAGAGCCAAGAAGTTGATGACTCGAACAATGAGAGCTCCAAAGTTGGGTGTGTTTTCGGTATTTTGGCCTGGAGCAGAAAGATATGTTCCAACGTCAAGCGATGATCGTGTTGGTGCTGCCGCTGGTTCTTCACCAGCTGGTGGGGTATCTTGAGCCAATGCAGCTCCACTCACGAGGGAAAGTGAGAGTGAACAGATGGTCAAAAATGTTATGAGTCCTGTGAGAAAGTTTTTCATAGTTCTATACAAAGATTTTCTCTTTATTATACCATTTTTGAGGGTTTTATTCAATGTGGATGGGGTCTGCTGGTTTGTTGGTGGGGAATTTGCTATACTCTGCAGAAGTTAACGATATTTTATGACTTTTTGGACACTATTTTTCTTACTTTTGGGCTTTGCTCTCTTGATTAAAGGGGCTGACGTCCTTGTTGATGGATCTGCTGGTTTGGCGAAGAAGCTTGGTATTCCAAAGGTGATAGTGGGACTGACACTCGTGGCTTTTGGAACGAGTGCGCCTGAAGGGACGGTTTCACTTATTGCTGCAGTGCAAGGAAATCCGAATATTAGCCTGGGAAATGTGATTGGAAGTAATATCGCAAATATCGCGCTTGTTTTAGGTGTGGCTGGGATGATTCGGACCATTAAAGTTCGGAGAGTCACGGTGACAAAAGAGATTCCAATGGCGATTTTGGCAGTGGCTGCGATTGTTTTTCTTGGATATGACACGGTATTTCAGCAACAGGAACAGATTTTTAATACCATTGCCATGGGGGATGGCTTTATGCTTTTGGCCTTCTTTGTGGTTTTCCTCTACTACATTTTTGGAGATTTGAAGTCGACAGAAAAGCAGGAAGAGGAGATTGAAAAGAAAGAACGCGCGAATTATAAGGAATCGTATTGGTATTTAGGACTTATGATTCTTGGTGGATTGGCCTTTATTATTGGAGGTGGAAAATTGATTGTGGATACGGCATCTGAGATTGCTGCCGCATTTGGTGTAAGTGAAGCCCTTATTGGTCTTACTATTGTGGCGCTTGGGACCTCTTTGCCAGAGTTAGCAACAGCTATTGTGGCAGCTCTAAAGAACGAGGATGACATTGCGGTTGGAAGTATTATGGGAAGTAATATCTTTAATGTGTTTTTGGTTGTGGGGATTACTTCTGTTATTACACCACTTCCATTTGATCCAATTCTTTTGTTGGATGTTTTGTTTGCGCTCTTTATTACGATCCTGTTCTATATTTTCTTGTTGCGAAAAAAGGGGCTGGGCCGATTTTATGGCTCCATTTTGGTCTTTTTCTATGCAATTTACCTTGTTTCACTGGGGTTCAGAGAAACAGTAATTGCCTATTTTGGAGGCTAAAAACCCTTTTTAATCGGCGCATTACTGCGTCATCTTCTCGATTCCTTGTTTAAAAGAGTTTTTATTTAAACCTCTTCTGATTCGATTTCGTCTGGTAGGCAATCGGCAGCGGTTTCGTCTGTGATGAGATCCGCATCCAAGAGGTCCACAACAGCCTTTTTCATTGTTTGCATTCCTTCTTTGAATCCGGTTTCGATCGCTGAGTTGATCTGGTGGGTCTTGGCTTTTCGGATCATGTTAGCAATACCACTGTTGTTGAGCATGATTTCTAGCGGGGCAACACGTCCTTTTCCGTCTTTTGTTTTTACAAGATTTTGCCAGATGACCGCACGCAAACTTTCAGCAAGCTGTGAACGGATTTGGTTTTGTTGTTCGAATGGAAAAGCGTCGATCATACGATCAACCGATTTAGCGGCTCCACTGGTATGGAGTGTCGCAAAGACCAAGTGACCAGTTTCTGCGGCAGTAATAGCCAAAGCAATGGTTTCTAGGTCACGCATTTCTCCTACAAGAATCACATCTGGATCTTCACGCAGTGCGGATCGGAGGGCGTTCTTAAATGAGAGGGTGTGCGTTTTTACCTCACGCTGCTCAATGATACATTTTCGATTTTCGTGAACGAACTCGATCGGATCTTCAATGGTGATCACGTGTCGAGCTTCAGTATCGTTGATTTCGTTGAGCATTGCTGCAAGCGTGGTCGACTTACCTGAACCGGTTGGTCCAGTGACGATTACAAGTCCATTTGGAGCTGTGGAAATCTGCTTGAGTACTTCTGGCATCCCAAGCTGATCCAAGGTCATAACTGATTCTGGAATCAAACGGAAAACAGCAGCAATACCTTTCCGTTGGACAAACATATTCACACGGAAGCGTGCGATGCTTGGAAGGTCCAATGAGAAGTCGAGATCAAGATTTTTGGCAAAGAACTTCTTTTGTTCATCGTTCATGATCTCTAGAAGGTACTCTTCTGCAAGCTTTTTGGTGAACACTTCGTGCTCCTCGATTACAATCAAATCCCCGTTAATACGCAAAACGGGTTTGCTTCCAGATGTAATATAGATATCGGAAGCTTTGTACTGTACAGCTGTACGAAAAATTTTGTCGAGAAGCATGTTTTTTGGTTTTTATTTTTTGTTTTTTTGTCTAGACGTCTAGGTCCTCCAGTGGATCGTGATCTTTTGGGAGTACGTTTTCGATTGCACCCCAGTCGCTTTCTTCCAGCTCTGGGACAATGAGTGTGACTTTGTCCCCAACTTCTGCGCGGAAGTAGGTGACAGATGCAAGCAGTACTTTGTATGATTTTCCCTCTGCAATAACGCGGTATTGCCCGTCATCGTAGGTGAGGGTTCCAACCAGGCGTGCCCGTTCAACTGGGCCGATCTGTTTGTATATGAAAGATCCGTCGTCGCCAACGGTGAGTTTCAAAATGTCGCCTGGAACAAGTTTTGACTTACTGGCGTAGTTGGCTGGGACAGAATACTCTTTTTTATCTGGACCAATCATTTTTTCTCCGTCGAACATTCCTTCAATGATTTGTCCTTCTTCTGTTGATTCAAGGGTTCCAAGCTTTTTGGCACGTTCGCTAAATTGATTCTTACCATTTTCGCTGCTCATGTCTGTGAGCATCTGTTTTGCCGAACGCAAACTGGACTCGGCGGTTTCGAGCATTTCTTTAATAAGCGCGATTTTGGAAGAATGAGTCATTTTTGATTTTTATTTTTTGATGTTTTACCCTTCTATTATACTCGAAATTGCCGTTTTTCTCAAGATTCCTTTCCTTTTTCTGCTTCTAAAATGTTTTGTAGTATTGCACGGCGAGTGATTCCAACATTTGAGAAGATGCGGAAGGTGAAGACGAATGTTGCGGCGAGGTAGAGTTCTAGGCCGAGCTTGTCGCCCAAAAGGGTGATGGCAATAGACAAAATAATGTTAAAAAGAAGCCCAGTTATGAAGATAACCGCATTGAACTGGTCTTTGGTTACTTCTGCTCGAATCGCTCCGAAAAGGGCATCCAAAATACCCATAATCACAACGGCTGAGTATTTGGTCAGCTCAAGTGGTATGGGAAAGTTGATGGCAAAACCAATGATTATCCCTATCACAATACCAAGAATTGCCCAGACCATTAGCTTCGTTTAAAGATTACTTTTTCGGTGTTGGTTCCCGAAATCCTTAAGTCTATATATAGCAGAGGTTCGTTGTATATGTCGAGCTTTGGCAGGGCTTTTTTTAGTTTTTCTATTTGGCGAAGAAGATCTTTTTCCAGGTCGAGCATGACGTAGAACCGTTTTTCTGTGACTAAGTGGACTTCGCGCTCTTGATGTTTGTATTCGGCATAGAGAATTTTCATGGCGAACTTCTCTTCGTAGAGTTTGATGGCATTGATGATTTGGGTGAGTCGTTCTTTACTTCTTTTAGGATCGGATAAGAAGCTATGTCGTACTTCTAGGAATTCATCGGTGTCGTAGTAGATGTGCGGTAAATCTGGGTGTTCAATGTTTTCTTCCACCAAAAATCCTTGGCTATCTACCAGGAATTTCTTTTGAACAACATCGACAATGTTTATAAGGTTGGCAACGGTCGGATATTTTTGATGTTCGACCTTAATTTTGTCTGGGAAGATTTTTTTGATCGTGATTTTTTCGATTTCTGGCTGGGATGCTTTGATTTTTGAAATCAGCTCTTCATCATTAATGAGAACGAGGTTTTTTCCCAGTGTGGAGCGGAGGATAGTGTTCATTTCTTCGTTGTCTTCGATGAGTGTTCCATCTTCCTCGATGGAAAAACTATCAATAAGGAAGAAATCGCTTAAGAAAACAGCGTAGGTACTGTAACCAATAATAAGAATAGTCAGAAAGAAGGAGAGAACGATTTTCCACTTACCTGACTGCGGTGTGGTTTTTATTCTTCCTGAAGGGACCGATTTAGCGGCAACGTTTTTTCTGCGGCGTTTCTTTTTGCCTTCGACGACCGTTTTTCTATAAGGAGAATTGAGGCTTCGAACTCGACTCGACTTTCTTTTGGCCGGTTTCTTGTTTTTTTTGAAAATTCCCATGGGAGCTCTAATAGGCTCCGTTAAAGATAGATGAACCCGGCAAACGTGACAAGGAGAAGTCCTCCAAAAATGATTGCCAGGGGTTTTACCAGTTTTCTGTTTCCAAAGAAGTGGACGATGAAAACTTTTTGAACCATGTTGAGATAGGTGACCAGGAGGATGATGTTTTTGGCATCTTCCATGTTGAGGAGGTTGCCGGCGGTTGCGGCTGTGGAGATGACGATTGGATCATCGACGGCAAAAAAGGCGCTGAGGGTTGCAATGATGTAGTAGAGTTCAACCCCAGCGAGGGAGAGAGATATTTTAGCGACTAAGAGCGCAGCTATGATGAAGCTTCCCAGTTTGAGTGCGCTTTTCAGGGAGAAAGGGGAAGTGAGAGTGTTCATATTGTTCTCTTTTTTTGTAGATTTTTTTGACCTGAAAAGGTAATACAGTCCGGTTGCTGCTAAGAAGGCAAACATAAGGAGCAGCGGGGCGAGCGTGCGAAGAAAGAGTTCTTCGTTGAGGGTTCGAATGAAGAGGAAACTTTTTATGAAGCTGATGGCACAGGCAAAAACGATCCCAGCTATAAATGGGGATTTTCGTGATGAGCTTTTGCTTTTATTGGCGAGGGTGAGGGAGGTTGCGGTACTGGAATAGAGTCCGCCCATTAATCCGGAAAGAGCTATTCCAAGTTTTTCTCCAAACAGTTTGACGAGAATGTATCCAATGAAATTGATCCCTGATACGAACACAACCAAGAACCAGATGCGGTATGGATTGAGAACTTCAATGGATTGGAAGCTGCCGTGAAGACTGTCTTGTGTGCTGCCGAGGAGTGGTCCAAGAATTTGCTGATCGAAGCTTTGGTCTGGGAGGAAGGGGAGAATAATAAAGGCGATGATGGCGAATTTGATAGTGTCGTAGAGTTCGCGGTCACTAATGTTTTTGATGGCGCCATGGAGGTAGCTTCGTAGTGTTAAAAGCAGGGTTGTGAGGATACCAAGGATGATGGCGAGCTGCATTTGTCCAATGATACAGAGGGCTCCATAGAGAAAGAGCAGGAGGCTCGATATTTCTGTTGTTATTCCGATGCGTTTGTACTGTTTGGTAAGATACCAGTGGGAAATGCTTACAAAGCTTATGAGCCCAAGGAAAGCGACAATGAAAATGGTCCAGCCGAACTGTTGACTGAAATAAGCGGATATAGCTCCAAGTAGGCTTACGAAAATATTGGTTCGTATACCGGTTGCCACCATTTTTTGGGATGCTTGCTTTTTTCTTTCCCGCTCGATACCAACGAGTCCACCAATGAGTATGGCAACGATGAATGGGAGGATTTGGCTTTGGATTTCAACCACGTTTTTGGCTTACAGATCATAGTATTATACCAAAATAAACACAAAAAAGACAGGCCTAGGGCCTGTCTTAAAGGGTTGGGAATGGAGTTGGTGCTACTCTTCTTTCTTCGCTGTTTTCTTTTCAGTAGCTTTTGTAGCCTTTGGCTCAACCTTCTTTGTCTCTTTCTTTGCGGCTGGCTTTTTTGCTGGGGTCTTCTTTGCAGTTTCTTTCTTAGGAGCAGCTTTTTTAGGGCTTTTATGAGTGTGTTCACCTCGTGCAACAGCAATTGCTTCTTCAAGCGCCTGTAAAAGTGCTTCTTTGCGTTTGCGTGCAGCTGCCTTGTTCTTGCGGTCTCGTACCTTTTTCTTTGGTCGGGTCGCGTTCATTGATGTGAGTCCGTGTTGTTTCGATGCCATGTTTTTCTGATTAAAAGCTTCAATATTTAAGCGGAGTTCTGATTGATAGTCAAGTAGAGTTCTGTAGAATTAGCCAATTTTCTTCATGAATTTTTGATAATTGGGGTTATTTTGGATTCTTTTTTTGAGATTTTGGTCTGTGGCGTGCGGTTTTGTCAGTTTTTTGGCCGATAAAATGCTGCTGAGCTCTTTTTTTGTCATGAAATCCTTCGATTCGACCGTCTTCATGAGAGATGTCCCTTTTTTCAACGCTTCGTTCACGAGTTCGGCGGTTGCTTTGTATCCTATATAAGGAGAGAGTCCGGTTGCTAAACAGAGGCTCTTGTCGAGTAATTGTTCAATGTGGTCCGTATTAGCTGTAATCCCTTTGATGCAAAGATCTCGGAACATGGCGCAACCAGATTGAAGAATGTGGATGGACCATAAGAGGTTGAGCATGATGACAGGAGTCATGGTGTTGAGTTCCAGTTCACTTTCATGGACGGCTGCCGCAACGGTGTGATGGTTTCCGTTTACTTGAAGCCCAATCATTGTGATGCATTCTGCAATTGAAGGATTCACTTTTCCCGGCATGATGGATGAACCAGGTTCTACCTCTGGGAGATTGATTTCGTTAATTCCTCCTGCTGGACCAGAAGCGAGTATGCGAAGGTCTTTGCTGATGCGAACTAAATCGCTACCCAGTGTTGAGAGTGATGCCGATGCGATGGCAAAAGCCGACATATTGGAGCTGAGTTCCATTGGATATTTTGTTGGGCGAAGTCGGATTTTTGTGAGTTTGGTTAAGTTTTTAACCATGAGTGTTCGATACTTTGGATGTGCTGTGATGCCTGTTCCTAGAGCGGTTCCTCCGATTGCGACTTCTTGGAGGTGTCCGAATGATTGTTTGATGTGATCGTGGGTTCGTTTGATGGTTGATCCCCAGGCTTCGAACTCTTGGCCAAGTGTGATCGGCACAGCATCTTGGAGGTGAGTGCGGCCGATTTTGAGGATGTTTTTGAACTGTTTGGCTTTTTTGAAGAACGCTTTGGAGAGTTTGTCGATTTCTGGAAGGAGTTTTTGAGCTTCCATGAGCGCGGCCAAGCGAATGGCGGTTGGGATAGTATCGTTGGAGGATTGTCCCCAGTTGACGTGATTGTTCGGTGTGATGGGTTTGTATTCTCCTTTCTTTCCTCCCAGAATTTCATTGGCACGATTGGCGAGGATTTCATTCAAATTCATGTTGAATGGAGTTCCTGCGCCAGCTTGAAAAATGTCGATAGGGAACTCATCGTAATATTTTCCTTCTATAAATTCGTTTGCTGCCTGGATGATGGCTTTGGCGTGACCTTTTTGGAGTTCGCCAAGCTCTGCATTGCTTTGGGCAGCTGCGATTTTAATGTTGGCGAGGGCTATCCGAAAAGAGGGGAAAGCTTTAATTTTACTAATGTTGAAATTTTCAAGTGCTCGGGCTGTGAAGGAGCCGTAGTAGGCATCCTTTGGAACTTTGACTGATCCAAGAGCGTCACGTTCGGTTCGGGTTTGTGTTTTTTTTGTTGGCACAGAAAAAAATTAAGGAATGAAGAGGAAGAGTATCGTTACGATCATAAAGAGTCCGCATGCTTTTGCAAATGTTGAGAGCAAATGGAGGTCGTGATCGGAGGCTTTGATGCGATAGAGGGCGTGGTAGAGTGCGCAAAAATAAATGATTACTATCGATCCATATAAAAGGTAGGGGGAGAGGTTGTGGTTGTAAGGAGCAGCGAAAAATTGGCCGACAATGAATGCGGGTAGAAGGAATGCGGATGCAGTGGCAGTTGCGGAGAAGAGTCCCCACAAGAGTCCTTTGAGCATGGCAGGCTGTTTTTTCATGGCCAGAGAATGAGAAAGATTGCGGCACTTACGGCGATCCAGACGAGGATAAGTCCGCCGAAGAGTAGGTTTTGTTGTTGTTGGTTTAGGTTGAAAGGTGTGAGTTTTGGCATAATTTTGAGCCAGGAGGAGGTGTGGAGAATGGCTCCCACAAGACCAATGCCGTTCATAAGGTAGCCATACCATGGATTGCTAATGGTGAGGCCAATGGTTTCAGGAATGTTGAGAAAATAGATGCACCACACGGCAATGAGGATGCCGCTGAATTCGCGAAGGTGATAGGCTTGGGCGCCTTCGGTGCGTTTCCACCATTTGGGTTCGAGTTTTTGTTCTAACTCTTTCATGTTTTGGATTTGGATGGTTTGATGAGTTTTTTTGTGGTGTGGAGGACACCCATGATTTTCATTTTTTGGATGGCGAGTGCGGGATCAACATTTTTAGGACAAACATCTGAACATTCGCCGACGAAGCTACATTTCCAGACTCCGTCTTTGCTGGTGAGTGAGTCCATGCGCTCTTCTTTCAAGTCGTCGTGATTGTCTTGGTCGTAGCGGTAGGCGGTTGCTGTGGCGGCTGGTCCGATGAATTCGTCATCGACGGCGTAGACGGGGCAGGCGCTATAGCAGAGCATGCACTTGATGCATTGGCTGGTTTGTTTCAGTTTTTTGAGTTGTTCTGGAGTTTGCTTGAGTGGTTTTTTCGATTTTTTGCTGACGAAACTGGTGTAGGGGAGGGCGTCTCTCATTTTGTCCATGGCGTTGTCGGTGTCAACGACAAGGTCACGAACGACGGGAAAGTTGCGCATTGGTTCTACTGTGACGTCGTCTGGTAAGTCGCGGATGAAGGTTGAACACATGAGAGTTGGGCGGCCGTTGACCATGGCTCCGCAGCTTCCACAGATGCTCATGCGGCAGGAGAAACGGTAGGAAATGGCGGCGTTTTTGTGCTCGTTCAGGAAGTTGAGGATGTCGAGGATGGTGGCATCTTGTTCGGTTTCTACTTTGTACGCTGCGATGGAAACCTCTTCGGTTTCTGGGTCGTAGCGTTTGATGTTGATGGTGATGATTCGTTGCATGGTGCGATGAATAGAACGTTTAGTATTTTCGTACTTCTGGTTGCCACTTGGTTATGGGGACGGGGAGCGTTGCTGTTTTTGGAGTGCGTGCGCCTTTTGTGATGGTTATGTGGTGCAGGAATTTTTCATCGTTGCGGTCTGGATAGTCGGAGCGGAAGTGGGCGCCGCGGGACTCTTTGCGTGTTTTGGCTGAGATAAGAAGTGTTTCTGCCAGGGTGAGCATGGCTTCCAATTCCAATGTGTTGATCAGTTGGCTGTTGAAGACCATGTTGGATTGATGGAGACCGATTTTTTTGAACTGTTTTTTGAGGTCGCGAATTTTTGTTATTCCCTTCGTGAGGTCTTTGTCTGTGCGGACGATGGCTGCATATTGATCCATAACTTTTTGCATGGATTCACGGATTTTGTACGGGTTCTCTTTCCCTTTATTGGTGAGGATGGATTCGATGCGTTTTTTTTCGTCGGAAAGTTTTTTTCGGGATGGATTGCGATGTTTGATTCGTCGGCAATAGTTGGCGGCGGCGATGCCTGCTTCAGCGCCGAAGACTAAGCATTCTGCGAGTGAGTTTGAACCGAGGCGGTTGGCTCCGTTGATGGAAACGCAGGCTGCTTCTCCTGCGGAATAGAGTCCAGGAATGTTGGTTTCGCCTTTGAGGTTGGTATGGATTCCGCCCATGGTGTAGTGCTGGGTTGGGGTGACTGGGATTGGTTTGTGAACGGGGTCAACGTTCATGAAGTCTTTGGCGAGTTCGCGAATTTGTGGGAGCTTTTGATTGATCTTTTCTTCGCCTAAGTGGCGGATGTCCAAGTGGACATAGTTTCCATAGGGACCTTTGAAGCCACGGCCTTCTTTGTACTCGGTGTTGATAGCGCGGGAGATGAGGTCGCGCGGCCCGAGTTCCATTTTGTTTGGGACGTAGCGTTCCAAGAAGCGTTCGCCTTTGGCGTTGTAGAGGTATCCTCCTTCGCCTCGGGCCGCTTCGGTAATAAGAATTCCAGTTTTGGGGAGGGCAGTTGGATGAAACTGCATGAACTCCATGTCCTTGAGTATGGCTCCTTCATTGTACGCGAGAGCGATCCCGTCTCCGGTTTTTATGGCTCCGTTGGTGGTGTTGAGGTACATTTTGCCGGCGCCACCGGTGCACATGATGACCGCTTTTGCAGAGACTGCCACCAGCTCACCCTCTTTTTGATCAATGGCCACCACGCCGGTGGCGCCTTGCTTATCGGTCAATAACTTTGTCACGAACCACTCGTCGTAGCGGTGAATATTTTCGTGAGCAAATGTTCGTTCGAACAAATTATGCAGCATAAAAAAACCGGTCTTGTCGGCAGCAAAAATCGTTCTCTTTTTACTCATCCCTCCAAACGCACGCACCGCAATCCCTCCATCCTCTTTGCGACTCCATGGGCATCCCCACTGTTCCAACAACAAAACCTCTTCTTTTGCTCGTTTCACAAAGAATTCAACAGCGTCTTGGTCCGCTAAATAGTCGCTCCCCTTAATGGTGTCTTTCGCGTGAGAATTAATGGTGTCTCCTTTGTCTAAAGCAGCAGCAATTCCACCTTCGGCAGAGACCGTGTGGCTTCGAGTTGGATACACTTTTGAAATAACGGCAATGCTGAGGAGTGGATTTTTCTCCGCAGCTGCAATCGCAGCGCGCAGCCCTGCGGCTCCACCTCCAACGATCAGGACGTCATGTTCCTGAATTATTTCCATACCCGCATTCTAGCTGGAATCGGCTGGAAAATCCATTGCTGAAATCCCATCCAAAATCTGTTCAACCTCTTTGGCATTCTCTGCTTTCATCAGTTTTTTTCTGATTTCGCTGGCTCCGTAAAAACCTTTGCAATACCAGGCTAGGTGTTTGCGCATGGGGTAAAAATAGTCCTCACGCAGTAACTCTTCGTATTTGTGGGAGTGCTCTTTTGCAGCTTCTAATCGGTCTTTCAAGGTTAGCTCTCCATGCTCACGATTAAAAACCCAAGGGTTTCCAAATGAGGCCCGTCCAATCATAAATCCGTCCACTCCATATTTTTTTGCACGAGCCAATCCATCTTCTAGTGACTCAATATCTCCATTTCCCAAAACGGTGGTGTTGGTTTTTTTGATTACTTCTGCAGCAGCGGCAATGGCATCCCAATCGGCACTTCCGGTATACATTTGCTTGAGCGTTCGTCCATGAATGGAAATGTTTACTGGTTCCGTTTCTAAAAGATGTTTGGCCCATTCAACGGCAACATTCGAATTAAACCCGATGCGCGTTTTGACCGACACGGGGAGCTCCCGTTTTTCTGGCCTCTGAGGCTGCATGTCATAGACTTTTTGAATGATGTTTTCTGGTAATCCAACATCTTCCATGGTTGTTCCATTAGCCCAATCTTGTGTGCCTTTGCGTGTTTTCCGAACAATGTCTTTGGCTATTTCTGGTGTTTGGATCAAAGCTGCGCCACTTCCTTTGTTGGCAACATTTTTGGCAGGGCATCCCATATTAATGTCGATGCCATCGTACCCGAGTTCGCATACAATGAAGGCGACCTTATAAAAACTTTCAGGATTACTTCCAAAGATTTGTGCAGAAATCGGCCTTTCAACATCGTCGAAAATGAAAGCTTTCAGTCCTTTCTCATTGCCATAGCAAAGACCTTCGACTGAAGTGAATTCAGTCATGACCAGGCTGGGTTTGCCGTACTTGGTGGTCATGTATCGAAAAGGTGCATCGGTCACGCCGTCCATTGGCGCCAGTCCAATAATTGGCTTTTCAAGTTGTGCCCAAAATCCTTTTTCCATGAGCGGAGAGCTGAAAGTTATTACTGCGCTCCACCATGTATACCATTTTTTTCGCTGCAACGCCCAGTTTTGATCGATCTAAACATTTGGGGCTTTCCTCTAAAAGAGACATTGATCTGTCCGTAGACTTCGCCACTTTTCTTTGGTTGATTGGTGCAACTGTAAGCGAGATAGTAAATATCCTTTTCTGTATCGTGGTAGATAGTGAGGGGTTTTAATCCGTCTGTTGTTACTTGCATCCCTGGGGCTTGATTGACGATTTTTACTGCTACAATAGTGTCTTCTCCAACCTCCGTGATTTTTTCTGTGAGCGGACGCCATTCAAGAACTTCATCCCCAAGTCTGTAAAGGTATAACATTTTTCCATGAAGGTTCTCTGGTGCTAGGTCAAATGCGCTTAAGGCTGGTTCAATAGCTTTAGCGTCGATGAGTGCTTTAAGATCTTCCGGTTTTTTAAGGTCGTCTGGAGTTGTGATATCGTAATCGGGAGTTTGATATCCATCAATGTCGGGATCGGCCTTTTGATGATTTGTATCAACGATTGTGTCTTTTTTGTCCTTTGTAAGGTATGCATAGCCAACTGTTCCACCTACACCAGCTATGAAAAAGGATGTTCCAAGCGCCATGGCGAGGGGGAATCGAGTTTTTTTCTGAACTTGTTCTGGAGTTGCTGGAGTCTGCTTTATTGCTTCGTTTGCAACCTGTTCTGCTAATTGTTGTGCTTTTGCTCTTTTGAGAACTTCTTTATCAATTCCTCTTTTTGATGTGCGAGCTGGCCCTTTTTGGCCAAAAATACCCTCACGAACGGTTTCTGGTTCTGGATCAACCGATGCCGGTGGAATAGGGGACTCAATGGTATCGCGGTGAGCATCATCACAATCAATGGTATGAGGATGTGACTGCACTGATACTGGTGGTTCGCTGTCGAGTTCTGTACGTGGTTTCATGGTGTTTCGTTAAAAGGTTCACAAGGTATAAGCACGATGAAGTGTGAATATTACGCTTTTTACCTATTTTGTCAAGTCCTTCTGAAGCTTTGGGCGAATGAGGAAGAGGATGACTCCGCCAATAACCATGAAGATGGAAAGGAGTTGTCCTTGGGTTATGCCTGCCCACAAGAATCCAATTTGTGGATCTGGCTGGCGAAACTGTTCTAAGAAAATTCTAAAAATGCCGTAGAGAAGGAGAAAGAGTGCTGAAACAGTTCCTGTTTTTGGTTTTTTATGGAGAACAATTTGTAGAATGATAAACAGGATCAATCCTTCTAAGAGGGCTTGATAGATTTGTGACGGATAACGGCAATTGGCTGGATCAGTAGGGAAGTAGATACAGTTTTCGGTAGCAATGCGGCCATAGAGTTCCGCGTTGATGAAGTTGGCAATGCGCACAAACATGACTCCCAATGGGACAAAACTGGTGATCGCATCGCTGAGTTGCCAGAGGTTACGTTTTTTCTTTCGGCTAAAGAGCACTAGGGCAATTACAACGCCTAAAAGACCACCGTGAAACGACATTCCGCCTTCCCAAACTGCTAGAATTTTTGCGGGATTTTCGAAGTAGAAAGCCAGATTGTAGAAGAGAATGTAGCCGATTCGGCCGCCGAGCAGCACACCAATAATGATCCAGACTACAAAAGAATCGAGTTCTTTAGATTTGAGCTTGAGATCTTTTCCTGGCTGAGAATAGTGCAAAAAGAGGTATCCTAAGACAAAAGAAAGAGCGTACATGAATCCATACCAGCGAGCCGCGAAAGGCCCAATTTCAAACATGATGGGGTTGAAAATCCAGTCTGGGACAGCGATGGGCATGATTGTAGAATGATAACGGCTCCTATGGTAGCATAGGCCCTAGCAACTGTAACGTAACTTTTATCATATGGTTTTATTGGAGTCAGAAAATATTGAAATGGGGACACCGGCGCCTGATTTTACACTTATGGGAACGGATGACAAGGAGCATACTTTGTCTGAATTTAAGGGGAAAAAGGCTCTTGTTGTGGTTTTTATGTGTAATCATTGTCCTTATGTTCAAGCGCAATGGGAACGTTTGGTTTCGCTTCAGAGCAAATTTGGAGAAAGTGGAGTTCAGTTTGTTGGTATTAATCCAAACTCTAATCCTGACTATCCAGAAGATAGTTTTGATAAGATGAAAGAGTATTTTGTTGAGTATGAGATGAATTTTCCATATTTGGTGGATCCAAAGCAGAATGTTGCACGGGCTTTTGGAGCCAAATGTACACCAGATATTTTTGTGTATGATGAAGAGCAGAAATTGGCATACCATGGACGAATTGATGATAATTGGAAGGATGGTGCGGCTGCAACGAGTCATGAATTGGATGCGGTATTGCAATTATTGGTGGATGGAAAGGTAATTGAAATGAAACAAAATCCTTCCATGGGGTGTAGTATTAAATGGCTGGATTCCTGATTTTTAAAACGTTTTCACTCGAATTTTTCTTGAATTCTTGCTACAATGATATAATCTTGGGTCTTACAGACCGATTTTTATCATCCACATAACTTAGAAAATATTATGGCTAAAAATGTTAGTATCGACACCGGAGCACTCCTCGCAATTATTTTTGCGTCGATCGTTATTTCTGGATCGTTGGTTTATTTTGGGATGAGTTCGCAAGGTGGGGGAGCTTCTGTTCTTGCCGCAGGGAACTCTATTTCCGATGAGTATTTAGATGAACGAATTGACGCGGGAATTGAACGGTACGTTGAACGAAAAACAAATGAAGCGGAAGAGGAGCAAGCAAAAGCTGCTGCTGCGGATGCAGAACGAACGAAGGCTATGGCTCAAAATGTTCCAGCTGTAGGAGCGGATGACCATGTTTATGGTAATGCGGATGCGAAGTTTTCATTGATTGAATATTCAGATTTTCAATGTCCTTTCTGTCAACGATTTCATGCCACTGCAAAGCAAGTGGTTGAAGAGTATGATGGTGACGTGAACTGGGTGTACCGACATTGGCCTTTGCCAAGCCATGATCCTGAAGCGACTCAACAAGCTCTTGCAAGTGAGTGTGTTGCTGAATTGGCTGGCACAGAGGCATTTTGGGCAATGGGAGAGGCATTTTTTGCAACTGGGGTCTCTGACCTGGATGGAATGACAAAGGTTGCTACAGGCCTTGGTGCTGATGAAGCTGAATTCAGAAGTTGTGTTGAATCTGAAAAGTATTTGGCGAAGATTAAACAACAGCTTGCTGATGGTGCGAATGCTGGTGTAAGCGGAACTCCGGGTAATATCCTCTTGAATAACGAAACGGGTGAAGCAGTCTTGGTTGAAGGAGCTCAACCGTTCTCTGTGTTCCAACAGATTTTGGATCCACAGGTATAAAGTGTGAATTTACATTTCAACGATGCCACTTTTCACGAACCTCAAACAGATTAAGTATTTGTTTACGGCAGTAGGAGTGGCATTTTTGATGTTTGATGTGAGTTATTGGTGGATGCAAACAAGGCCGGGGAGTCGTAATAATATGTGTGTAATGGGGGCGAATCTTACCCCAGGAAACATTGTGTTTAGTTTGGTTTTGAGTGTGATGATTGGGGTTCTTGTGGCTGGTTTTATTGCGTTATTTGCTCAAAAATATGCCAAGAACCGTAAGGCTTTGACGGGGCTTTCTGGTCTGGGAATGATTGTTGGAACGATGTCGGTAATTTGTACCGCGTGTACGTTTCCAGTGATTTCGCTATTTGGTCTCACAATCTGGTTAGATTTTTTTACGCACTATGAAGGTATATTCAAAATAGTGAGCCTCATCATGATGACGGGCTCACTGTATTTGTTGAATCAGCAGTTGAAAGAGGCATGCGCTATCTGTGCGCCGATGCCAAAGGAGGTGCAAGTCTAAGATTTTGACTTGGTTTCTGTGAAAACAAGGTGTGTCTTCTTCTTTTTGCTGTACTTCTTGAGTACGAGCTTGTCTTTCACACTCTTGGTGTTTTTTGCCGTTTGATATGAGTCGATGATTTTCCCGTTTTCGTCTTTAGCAACGAGAGTCACGACTTTCGTATGTTTTGCTTTTCCTGCCATTGGGCTGTGTATTAAAGAATTGCTGGGCTATCCTACTGTTTTTTCTAGTCTTATGCAAGTGCTGATGCGATCAAAGAGTTTATTCATCCTCGAGTTTTTTTTGATACTCCTTAATGAGATTTTTGTAGGTGATGGCTGAAGGGCGGATTGATCGGGCATAGTTTTTGTAATCGACCTTGATAAGGCCAAATTCTGGTCCGAATCCACTATCCCATTCAAAATTGTCTAAGAGCGACCAGTGGAGATATCCATGAACATCAGCCCCTTCATCGCGAGCTTTAAAAAGCCATTCGAGTGTTTCTTTGATCATACTTTCTCTCAGCTTGTCTTTGCTGTCGGCCACACCATTTTCGGTAATGATGATGGGGAGTTTGTACCTTTTCCATACATCGTTAACGGTTAGATAGATCCCTTTTGGATACACCTCCCATTCCATGTCTGTCGTGCGGCAGGTTGGATATGGGTATTGATAGAAATCTTTTGCCAGCGCTTTTTTGAATTTTACGGCGCGATAAAAGTAGTAGTTAATGCCGATGAAATCCAGATTGTGCTTGGTCATATCGAGAAATCGATGGTTCCAGTCTTTGTGGAAGTAGGCTACGAGCATATTGTCGAAAAAGTTGGTTTTTCTCACAGCCTCAAAGACTTGGTTGTTTTTGGCTACACTGATTTTGAGTTCAGGATTGCGACTTTTGAGGACGTGGTAGGTTTTGTTATGCATCTTGGCCAGGTTTTTGACGATTTTCCTGTAGAGGAGATATTTGTTTTTTTGTGGTGGCCATGTGCCGGTAAGATAGCTTTGGTATGCGTAAACAACCGGTTCATTAATTGTGATGACATACTCTAAATATTCGCTCAGTTCTGCAACAATAAATTTTGCATAATCGACAAAAATCTGGAGATTCTTTTTCTTCATGAATCCTCCTTTTTTAGCGAACCATTGTGGAAGAGTAAAGTGCCACAATGTGACTATTGGGGTTATGTTGTGCCGTTTGAGGCATTCAAAAACCTTTCTATAGTGGTCGATGACATCGTAATCAATTTTTCCCTCTTTGGGCTCGATTTTGGCCCATTCAATGGAGAAACGATAAGCGTTGTGTCCGAGTTGGGCTGCTAAAGCAATATCTTCTTCAAAGAGTTCCCAATGGTTTGCAGCTCGGCCAGAATGGATACCTTTTTTGCTTAAAACACGGTTCTCGAACTCCCACCAGTCACTGTGTTTGTTGTTTCCTTCGATTTGATGTGCTGATGTTGCGGCGCCAAAAAAGAAATCGGACATGCCTTCAAGGTATTATGTTTTTTCTATTATACCTTTTTTGGCCTTTTTTTGGGAGTGCAGTACTTGAGTGCGTGAGTCAGGAGGTCGTCTCGACTGACATTGAACCAAACGCCATCGAGGAGATAGCTAAAAAGTTGCCGTTCTTCAATGAGTTTTGGCATGACCTCTGTTTCTAAACTTTTGGTGTTGGCGTCTATATATCCAAAAATCTCTGGTTTGAACGCATAAATCCCAGCATGGATGAGGTTGGTAAGCTTGTTTCGATCTTCCGCTCCATCCTTTGGTTTTTCATGAAACTCGATGACGCTGTTTCTTTTTACTTTTACCACTCCCCATGGTTTTGGATCAGCTACGCTGGTAATAACGATTGTTCCAACGCCATGAGCTGTTTCGTGAAAATCGAGGAAGTCATAAATATCCAGTTCTGCGAGAATGTCTCCATATATGAGAAGAAAGTTTTCTGGAAGGAGTTTGTCTTTGCAGCCATGGAGAGCGGCTGCGGTTCCATTGCCGTTATTTTCAGTAAATATAAAATCAAAATCTGAAAATGCTTTTTTAGAAAGGAATTCACGGAGTTTGTCCGCGCTTTTTTTGCAGCTGAGGATGATCCGTTTTATGCCGGCTTTTTTGAGCATTGAGAGCGTTTTCTCAATAACGGTTTCCCCGCAAATGTCTGTGAGTACTTTACTTTGGTCTCCAACAAGGATGACCGCTTGTCCGGCTTTTGCTGCTAATGCCTGACGTAAATAGGTTTCAACCGCATGTGATCTATTTCGAATTTTTGTTCCATCAACCTTGCTGTCCAACAGGGCAACAATTTCTGGGCGGAGGGTCAGTGATATGCGTACGCGGTCTTTCATAGATTATTGTGAGAAGAAAGTGTCGAAGATTACAGCTCCCATTGCTGATTGGTCTGGGTGATCCAGGAATGTGTATTTAACTTTATCACTGAGTCCAAGCCTTCCGACTTCTGTATCAACAACATCGAGCAGAGCTTCGCGGAAGCGATATCCTTTTGAAAGGACGCTTCCTGTCTCCATTATTATCAGATTGATCTTATCTTTTTCTAAAATTTTTATTAATTCTGACATCATCGCAACGAGAATCATGGCACCGGTTGTTCCACCACGCTTGTTAATTTCACGCCAAACAAACTCAACGACTTTCTTCTTTTCCTGTGGGGTTTCCGGATCAGCAATAAAGTCTTCTAGTTCTTTGGCGGTTACACTGTGATGTTCAATATTATGAAGATCTTCTTTGGTAATGATTTCGTTTTCGAGGAGGTCATCAATTATCACTCCAAAGATTTGGCTGAGCCATGCTCCAGACATCATTTTTTCGGTGAGGTAGCGCTCTGGCGTGTCGTTGAGTTCTTTGAACTTTTCGTCAAAGGTTGAGAGTTCAACGCCTTTGAAGTCACCACATTCAGTATTAATGACACGAAGTCCTTTGCACGCTTCCATATTTTTTTCATCGTAGGCTGATGAAATGTTCATCCCAGTTCCAACAATAATATTCATGGATGCATCAAAAGATTCACCACTGGTGATCTCATGTCCTTTCGCTGCGAGGCTATAGATTGGAGTGTCGTTGGTGACAGAAACAGAAACGTTTGGATAGCCGTTTTCACGGAGGTGGTCTTGGAATGCCTGTCCAACTTGAAGTCCCACAATGCCTTCGCTTTTGCGGGTTTTTCCAAAGTAGGTGCACACCGCATCTACATATCCATCTTCGCGGGTGAGCTGTTCAATTGGGAAACTGAAAATGAAAACAATGCTTTTGAGGTTTTCGCGCTCTTTGGAAGAGGTTACAAACTTGTCGATCTCTTTTTGGAGGTCGGTGAAGAGTGCTTCTGGGGTGTAAACTTTGTTTTCGTAGAATGGAGTTGAGTGTTTGTCGGTGATGTCGATCTCTTTTTCACTTTTGACCTGTACTTTGAAGATGTTCAGATTTGTTCCTCCAAGGTCGATAGCAATGATTTCTCGTGGATCTCCAAATGAATGGATTTCTGACCAAAATTTGTCGAGACAGAGGTTTCGTTTGTTCGATGGAGAAGCGACTTCTCGGTATTCGTTTAAGAGTTTTTCAGCGATCTGGGGCTGATGGAGTTTATAGGCGTAGAAGTTGTTTTTGTGAAGGTGCTGCCGTATGATGTCGGTGGTAGATTGGTATTTCATAATAGTTACTCATGTATAGATTAGACCACGACAAAGCTGAGTTTGCCGGTCCTTATAATGATTTTTTTCAAGAGATCTGTCAATTTACAGGTTTTTCGACTGAGGATGAGTTTAATTCGTTTTGTAAAAAGGTGCTGAATGCGTGGCCACAAGCCAATGAGCATGATGTGAATAAATTTAATGAGTATTTGCAAGGGATTGAAGAAAAGAAAGAAAATACGATTCCGACACCATGGGGTGGTGTTTTTATCACTAAACATGAGCACCCTTTGGTGGAAAAGTATTTGGTGGTGAAGGGAGGACATTATTTGTCTTTTGAGAAACATGATGAAAAGGAAGAGCATCTTGAGGTGGCTGAAGGAGAGGGTGTATTGCTTCAACGAAAGGGCGATGGAATTGCTGTTCGGCGGTTGTATCCAGGTGTTGAGGCGGATTTTGCGCCAGGTGAAGAGCATTGCATTATTGCGCCAAAGGATCTGCTCATCTTTGAAAAGTCCCTTGATCATAAAGGGATGGATCAGGATTTAGTGTTCCTTTTTAACCCAGCCTAGTGGTTTAGCTGCTCCAAGCACTACTGACTCGTGGAGTTGTAGTGATGTTGTTCATGAGCCAAATAACGTTGTCGAACTGGTCTGCTCCTGGGTTGATTTCAACTGGAGGAGTGGTTCCGAAGTGATCTGGATCAGATTGGATTTGGACGAGTTCGCTTTCGTTGAGGGTAACATTGGTGAAACCACCACGGAATTCGTTGTTTTTGGCGGCAAGGAGACCGTAATCCATTCCGGTTGGGCTGTCTCCAATACGGAGAATTCTTTCTGGGTTAATGCCAGTTCGTTTAGCAAAGTCTTCTAGAGCAAGTCTCTTTCCTGATCCTGGAGGGGTGATGTCGACTGATCGATCAGTTGGTGAAACCACCAAGTCGTCTGCCCCAAGTCGTGCTAGTTCAGCTTTAATCTTTCTGGCAATGTCAAAGCGGGTTGGATGCATGTTCCCACCTGCTCTTTTGAGTGCTTGTAATACGTGGAGTGGTGCTCCAGATTGTCGAATATTATCTGGATCAATGCGGAAACAGATGGTTGAATTGTCTTCTTGGCGGAAATGTGTGGCTTCAGTGTCAGGATGGAATCCAAGACGTCCTCGGAGCTCGTCGACAACTTCATAAATTTCCATAAGAGCTCGTATAGCTTCTGATTCCGTAATGGTATTGAGCTGTTTATGGCTGAATTCTCGTTGTTCAATAAGCGCATTGTCGGCACCAACGTCAATAAGATTTGAGCCGTTATTGCAATAAATCCAAAACTCCTCTGGTTTGAGCTCGATTCCGGCTTGTGTAATGGCAGCTCGGAAGGGATCTGCTATTTCTGTAATAGCATCGGCGTACTCTTTTCCTGTGATAAAAGCCAAAGGTAGCCCTTTAGCAAGTGAGTTATCTACAAAGAGTGGTCGAATATCATCAGCAATATCTTTGCGATCATGTCGTTCTACAACACCATCGTAATCACTGGCGATGCCATGAAATGGTTCTTCGATCAGGTTGCTTACGGATGTTTTTCGCGCAATCCGGACTTGAGAATGTCGGATTTCGTCTGCTTCATGGGATGTCGGAGCTTCTAGTGTCGCAGAAAATTGTCGCATACAAGATATAGTTATATATGTGGTTCGATTTTATTAATTTTTCATGAAAATTTCAAGAGAAAGTATGATGAAGTAATACTTCGGGTAGAGTAGTGTTTTAAATCATTTTATAATTTCCCTTTGTGGGTTGGAGGTCTACCTCTATAATAAGAAGTATGAAAAAGGCAAGTATTGGCTTAGGAATCATTGTTTTGCTCGTTCTGGCGGGTGGGTATTATGCTTTTGGTTATCTGGGATTTTGGGCTGTTGATTACTTGGATCCAGGAGAAACTGTGGTTTTAGATCGCGAAGGGGAGCCAGTTTTGGACATTCCAGAGGATGAAGCGGTTCAGTATGAATTGGAGGTTTTTGCTGAAGATTTGTTTGTTCCCTGGAGTATAGTTTTTACGAGTCCGAATCGAGCTTTAGTGACTGAAAGGAATGGGAATTTGCGTGTTATTCAGAATGGAGAGCTTGTGGCTGATCCAGTTCATGTTTTTGATGAGGTTTCGCTTGGTGGTGAAGAAGGATTGATGGGATTGGCATTAGATCCTCAATATGATCAGAATAAGATGATATATCTTTCTTACGCATATGAAGAAGGGAGTCAGATGTGGGTGAAAGTAGTTCGTTTTGTTGATGAAGGAGATCAATTGGCTCAAGAAGAGACTCTTTTAGATAAGATCCCCGCGGCACAGTATCATGCTGGTTGTCGTTTGCGTTTTGGTCCAGATGGGAAGCTTTATGTGACAACTGGTGATGCTACAGAGAGAGCGTTGGCTCAAGATATGGATTCTTTGGCTGGGAAAATTTTGCGTATGAATCGGGATGGATCGATTCCTGATGATAATCCTTTCCCGAACTCTTATATATATAGTCTTGGGCATCGTAATCCACAGGGGATTGATTGGTTTCCTGGTTCGGATGTGATGTATTCAACTGAGCATGGACCTTCAGTGTTCGATGGGCCAGCTGGAGGGGATGAGGTGAATGTGATTGTGGCCGGAGGCAATTATGGTTGGCCTCGTGTTTCTCATGGGAATAATGAAGAGGGATTGATTGCACCAGAAATTGTTTATACGCCTGCTGTGGCTCCGGGTTCTGGAATGTTTTATACGGGTAATGTTTTTCCTCAATATGAAGGGGATTTCTTTTTTGGCATGTTGAAGGGAGAGGGGATTATGCGTGTTCGCGTTCAAAAGGAGGATTATTCTCAAGTTCTTTTGTATGAAAAAATGGATGGGGTTGATGTTGGTCGTGTGCGAGATGTGGCTCAGGGGCCAGATGGGTTTATCTACTTTTCATCTTCAAATATGGATGGGCGAGGGAATGTGAGAGAGGGTGATGATAAAATTTACCGATTGGTGCCGAGAAATTCTTAAAGTCAGATTCTGTGTTATCGAAAAATTTTATTCCTCATGTACAAAAGGTACATGAGGAATAAAATTTTTCTGCTGCCTTAAACGTGGAATCTTATTTTTATTGCCAAGCTCCAATGATCGCTCCCATGGCAAGAAACATCATAAGGACATAACCTGCGTTGATGAGCATGAGTTGGCTGGATTTCATTTCGTAAATCATATTGTTGACACCAGTCATGGCTCCGATTCCAAAACCAAGAATGGCACCAGTTGAAAGACCTTCGTACCAGCCGGCTGGGCTAAAGAGTGCCAAGGTAGTAGCCATGATAAAGGTTACGAGGAACGATTTAGCCATCAAAGCCCCCATTCCTTTTTTTTCTTTTCCTGGTTTGATACCAAGTTCTTTCATCCAAGCGTTTCCAAAAAGCATTGGAGAGTACCAAACAGCACCAATAACAAAAGCGGCGATAGTGGCAACGAGAACGGCTAAATAGTTCACGTTCTGTAAAAGTGAAACGAAATCCATGTGAAAGTTGGTTATAAAAATGAGGAATGACCGAAGTCACCGCTCATTATGCCATGATGTCTTTTAAAAGGAAACCAACGATGTAGGCAATGATGGCAGCAACACCTCCAATAAAGGCGGTTTCTGCGCCAGAAATGAGCCAGTGGCGATCTGTGAAGCGGGATTTGATTGCTCCAACAATGAAGAGGGCACCAAGGGTTGCGATACATGTTGCAACGAATGTTTGGCTTGGATCCAGTTGGAACAAAGGATTCAGCACGTACGCAATAAGTGGGATGAGTCCAATAGCCAAGAAAGAGAGGAATGTAACAATGGATCCTTTTTTTGGATCGATGTTTTCTTGAGTCATGTTGTACTCGTTGCGCATAATCAAGTCGAGCAATGCATCGGGATTCGACTGAAATACTTTTTTTGCTGCTTCCAGGTCTTTACCCGCAAATCCGTACTTGGTAATAATCCGGTCGAGTTCGTCATCCTTATGAGAGCTGTTGGCTTCAATATGTTTTTTTTCACGGCGGCGAATTTTGGCGTACTGTTCTTGGTCGGTTTTGTCACTGAGGTATTTACTGGCAGCCATGCTAAATCCATCCGCAAAAAGGTTTGCGAATCCAAGGATTAAAATGACTGGTAAAGAGAGTGAGGCTCCTTCTACTCCGGCAACAACGGCAAATGTTGTTACGGCTCCGTCAATCCCTCCATATACAAAATCAGAGATCCAGTTATAGCGATTTTTTTTCTTTTTGGGCATGAGCGTAAGGTTATATATTATTTTATGCCTTTTTCGATGTTTTGCCAAGTTTTTGATGGTTTTACTTTGGCTGCTGGAAGCGATACAATTGATTCCTATCCTTAAAGAGCTACCTTCACTACTATTCGAAAAATTATTCATGTTGATATGGATGCGTTTTACGCATCGGTTGAACAACGGGATAATCCGGAGTTGCGCGGGAAACCTGTGGCTGTTGGAGGTGGGGAGCAGCGGGGAGTGGTTGCGGCTGCCAGTTATGAGGCACGGAAGTTTGGTGTGCATTCTGCTATGTCTGGGCGGATGGCTGCGCGAAAATGTCCGCATTTGATTTTTGTGCGTCCGCGTTTTGATGTGTATAAAGAGGTTTCAGCACAGATTCGGAAGATTTTTTATTCGTATACAGATTTGGTCGAGCCATTGTCATTGGATGAGGCGTATTTGGATGTGACCGAAAATAAGCAGGGGATCGCGAGCGCGACGGAGGTTGCGGAGAGAATTCGGGCAGAGATTTTTGAACAGACTGGGCTGACGGCTTCGGCTGGCGTTTCTATGAATAAGTTTTTGGCCAAGGTGGCATCGGACGTGAATAAGCCGAATGGGTTAACTGTGATTCGTCCCGAACAGGCGGCGGGCTTTATTGATCGACTGCCAATTGAGAAGTTTTATGGGATTGGAAGGGTGACGGCTCAAAAGATGCGGGCGCTTGGGATTTTTTTTGGGAAAGATTTGAAGCAGTGGTCTTTTGAGGATTTAGTGGCGCGTTTTGGGAAGGCTGGTGCGCACTACTACAATATTGCTTGGAATCGTTCGAGCCGAAGGGTGAATCCAAATCGGATTCGAAAATCGATGGGGGCAGAGCGAACATTTCCATATGACTTGAAAGATCTAGACGCGATGGTGGAAAAACTTGGAGAGATCGCTGAGGAAGTGGCGCGGCGAATGGAAAAGAAGAGTGCGAGTGGGCGGACGTTGACCTTGAAAGTGAAGTTTTCTAATTTTCAGCGTATTACTCGCAGCAAGACGATTGAAGGAAAGTTTTCGACGACTGAACAGTTGATCACGGCTGGGGAAAAGCTTTTGAGAGGAGTTGATTTTGGTGGAAGAGGAGTGCGGCTGCTTGGATTAACGGTTTCTGGGTTTGGGAAGAAGGATGATCCAGAAAAAAAGGAGAAAGCGAAAAAAGCCACGAGTGATATGCAGCTTACTTTGGATTTGGAATAGGCTTACTTGTTGGACCGTTTTCTTTCGTGTTCTTTGAGGTATTTTTTGCGGAGGCGAATTTTGGTTGGAGTCACTTCCACATACTCTTCATCTTGAACGTATTCGATGGCTTTTTCGAGTGTCATTTCCAGTGGTGGTGTCAGGCGGATGGCGTCATCGGAACCTGAGGCACGGACGTTGGTGAGCTTCTTTCCTTTAATGGGGTTTACAACAAGGTCGGTTCCTTGGTTGTGTTCACCAATGATCATTCCTTCGTACACTTCTGTTTGTGGGCCAATAAAGAGTGGTCCGCGATCTTGCAGGTTGTAGAGTGCGAATCCCATAGCTTGGCCATCGTTTCCAGAGATCATGGATCCGACCGAACGTTTTTCGATCTTTCCACAATGTGGAGCGAAGTGTGAGAATGAGTGGTAGAGAGTTCCTTCTCCTTTGGTGAGGAGGATGAAGGTTGAACGGAATCCAAGAAGTCCGCGGGTTGGGATTTCGAATTCGAGTGTAGTTTGTCCTTCTTTTGATTGCATGTTCTGCATAACTCCTTTTCGATTGGAAAGGGTTTCGATGATCTTTCCAGACATATCGTCGGGGCAGTTTATGACCACGTTTTCAATTGGTTCGTGGATTTTTCCATCGATCTCTTGGGTCACAACTTCCGGTTTTGAAACTTGGAGTTCAAAACCTTCGCGACGCATGTTTTCGATCAGAACGGCGATGTGCATTTCTCCACGACCATAGACTTTAAAGTGGTCGGCGTTGTTTTCCATTTCTACTTTCAATCCTACATTTGTTTCTAACTCTTTGAGTAGGCGTTCGCGAATGTGTCGGCTGGATCCCAGCTTTCCTTCACGTCCAGAAAGAGGAGAGTCGTTTACCATGAAATCCATAGCAAGTGCTGGTGGATCCACTTTGATTGCTGGTAATGGCTCTGCTTTTTCATCGCTGGTGATGGTTTCGCCGACAAAGATATCGTCGATTCCGGCAAGGGCTACAATGTCTCCAGCTTGTGCTACTTCTGCTTCTACTCGTTCCATTCCCTTGAAGGAGAACAGTTTCGAAATTTTCCCTTTTCGGGTCGTTCCATCTTCGGTTTTGATGAAAACACTTTGGTTCGTTTTAGCCTCTCCTTCATAAACACGACCGATTCCCATCCTTCCTAAAAAGTTGTCATAGGCAAGAGTTGCTGGTTGCATGCGAAACGGTTTGGATGTGTCTGCTGGTGCAACAGGAACGTGTTCAATGAAGAAATCCAAGAGTGGAGTAATATCCTTTTTTTCATCTTCCAAATTTTTAATGGCAACACCGTCTTTGGCAATGCTGTACATATATGGAAAATCGAGCTGTTGATCGCTGGCTCCGAGTTTGGCGAAGAGATCAAAGGTCAGGTCAACTACTTCGTCGGGTCGAGCGGTTGGTTTGTCGATTTTATTAATGACGACCAATACTGGAAGTCCTACTTCCAATGATTTGCTTAATACAAACTTGGTTTGTGGCATCGGGCCTTCGTGGGCATCGATAACCAAAACTGCTGCATCAATGGTGCGGAGCATCCGTTCTACTTCCGATCCGAAATCGGCGTGACCAGGTGTGTCCACAATGTTGATTTTGGTGTCTTTATAAAAGATTGATGCGTTTTTCGCATAGATGGTAATGCCGCGTTCTTTTTCCTGATCATCGCTGTCCATAGCGCGCTCCTCGAGCTGTTTATGCTCAGCAATAACATCTCCTCCCTTGAGAAGTGCGTCAACCAAGGTGGTTTTTCCATGGTCTACGTGGGCAATGATAGCAATGTTGCGGATTTCCATAATTCTTTTTAAGCTGATGGATAGTAGCGATTTACACAAGAAAAAGCAAGTGGTATAAATAGGTTATGACTGAAGATCAAATTTGGTTAGTTGTGGGGGTCGTGGTCGCAATTTTGGTTTTGCGAGCTATGACTGTGAAAAAGCTGAATGGACCTCAGGCTCCTTTTGGAGGAGTGAAGCATAATAGTAGATTGCGTGGGGGAGCATCTCCACGGGTGAGCTCGATTTCTGATCCTGGAATGGTTGAGGCGGTGCGGCAAATGCTTGAAGGTGGGCGCTTTATTGAGGCTGTTAAATATGTGAAGGAAACGAAGAAGATTGGTTTGAAGGAGGCAAAGATGTTGGTGGAATCGATTCAAAAGAATCAAATGCAAAAACCATCGAAGAAGGAGAAGTTCAGTTCAACAGAAATTGCAACGCGGGCGCGGCACCTTAAACAGGGTGGTCATCCGATTGATGCGGTGAAATTCGTGAGAGATCAAACTAGCATGGATTTACTCGCGGCCAAGCGTTTTGTTGATTCTTTGTAGATTACAGGTCTGGATCCAAAGAGTCTTGTTCTGTTTGGGCGACTTTGTAAATGAGGAAGAGTATGATCACGAGAACCAAGGCTGTTGGAATTGGATTCGCAATCATCCAGTTGAGTACTGCACTTTGGACGAGTGGTTCATCTTCTTCGGCGGCTGGTCGAATTTCTGGAGTCGCTACAGTTTCGGACACAGGTGTTTTTGTCGTGAGGTCGACCTCTTCTGCGTGAACGACAACGAATGGGATTCGTACTTTTTCACTCACAGCTCCAGTGCTTGGGTGAATTGCTTGAACTTCCACTTCATGATTTCCTTCGGCGAGCTTTCGCTGCGGTTTGATTTCGAATTCGCCAGCAGAGCTGTCGGCAATAAGGGCTGAGCTGAATACAACACTTTGCCATGTTGCAACAACTTTGTGTCGGAAGACGGTGTTTCCTCTGAGTACGGGTTGGTCGTTTTCAATTTCGACTCTGAGGTTTTCCATGAGTATTTCTGGAGTGATTTCTTGGTCGTCCAAAAGTTTTGGAGTTGGTGAGGTTACGTCATTGGTGCGGTCAATGATGATAGTGACGGGCTCGGAAATGAGTTTTGGTTCATCATCTTCTTCTTGAGCATGAGCAGGGGTGAAAAGTTCGTCGACAATGTCTGGTTCTTCAATTTGTTCAACGGTGATGGTGTAGGTTCCGTCTTCAAGTGGTGGTGAAATGAAGGTGAAAATACTGTTTTCGTGGGTTTGTGTTTGACCAAGTATTATTGTTTCTTCCTGTTCGTTTGTAGCACTGATCTGGATGTAGGAAGAGATTGGAGCGACACCTTTTATAAACGGTTGTGGATCGGCAACGATTTGTCCTTCTTCAAAGCTTGTGATTCGAATGCCGAGGTCGCTCATTCTTGATGGACTGTTTGGGTCTAGGGGATCGGTTTTGAAGTCAATAATCTCCTCGCTGTCGGTGAGTTGGTCACCATCGGTGTCGGGATTGTTGGGATCGGTGTTTTCAAGGAATTCGATGTTGTTGGAGAGGCCATCTTCGTCGTCATCGGCTGTTCCGTTTGGAATGGCAGCAATGGCTTCCCAATGAGCATCGATTTCACTTTCAGGTTCTGGCTCCGGCACTGGTTCTGGGGTAACAATTGGTATGGCTGTTGTGACTGGTTGGGCAGCTGGTCGAGGGGATGTTTGTGTTGTGGTTGTCACAGGTGTGGGGGCGGGTGCGGATGGAGCTGAAGCAGCTTCTGGCTCTGGTGTTGTTGTGGTTGTTGCAGGTGTTGGTTCTGGTTCAGGGGTTGGAGGAGTGGGTTCTACAACTGGGGTTGGAGTCGGTTCTGGTTCAGGGGTTGGCTCCGGATCTGTTTCAGGAGCTGTTTCAACTGGTTCAGATGGCGGTGGAGTTGATTCAACAACAACTGTTTCTTCTGTTTCTCGTGAAGTTTCTGTTGTTTCTGTTCCTGATCCAGTAGCTCGAGGAGGCTCTGTTGTGGATTCCGTTGTTGATTCGCTTTCTGGGGTGGTTGCAGGAACGGCTGTTGGTCGTTCTGTTGTGGTGCTTTCTGCAGGAGCGACCGTTGTTATTTGGTTATTTGTCTCTGTGGTTGTGATTGATCGTGATGGGGAAGGTGCGAGTGTTGCGGTTTTCCCGTCACTACTGTTTGATTCAGTACTGTAGTTTACAAAAACTGTTGCTCCGAGCAGAACAATGAGAATAAAGAGAATGTGCTGTTTCTTGTGCATTTTTTGTTTTATATTTCTCTTTATTGTAGCACAAAAAGCACCTTTTTTTAAGCCTGAATGGATTAATCACGATATCGGTCCACGAATCTTTTGAGAATGGTTTGCGGAACGGTAATCTCTTCAGGTTTTACCCTTTCAATCAGTGGTTCAGCATCTTCTGGAGGGAAGTATCCGGCATTTTTATAAATGTGTATGCGAACAATCAAACCTTCAGCATCCAATTCAGGGTGAAACTGAGTGGCATAAATGTTGTTTTTAAGTCGAATCATTTGGATTGGGCAATCGGCGGATTGGGCAAGTATCACTGCTCCTTCAGGTGCATTTTGGCAAGCCTCTTTGTGACCTCCTAGTGCACGAAAATGTTGAGGAAGATCCTTTGTGAGAGGATCGTTTGCTGCTTCTTCGGTGAGCTCGATGTCTAATCCTCCAACTGCTTCTGAGTATTTTTCTTTTGAAACTGTCGCCCCGCAATTGCTCGCTAGGGCTCCAAGTCCGTAGCAGGCTCCCATATAAGGGATGTCTTTTTCAACTATTTGCTGAAGAAGTTTTTTCAGATCAGTTTCAAATCGTTTCTGTTCATCACTCTTTTTTTCTTCTGGGTCACTCACGTTGCTTGGCCCGCCACCAACAATCACGCCTGCATAGTCGTCGAGATTAAGATCTGGGATTCCGGCTTGTTCCATACGAATTCGACGGCTTTCTTCTGCTTGTAATCCCCCAAATTTGAGGAATGCATCGTATTCTCCATTAGAGGCTTCGTCGTTCGGGCGGAGCTGTAAAATCAAGAATGGTTTCATGGTGGAAAGTTATGATCTGGCTTTGTTTATACCATTTTTTGGCTTTTAGTGCTATAATAAAAGGATATTTTTATTCCTATGGTCAAAAAAGATTACAAGGAGGATTTGGAGTATGGATCCAAAGTTGCGCTGCGATCAATCATCATGATTGGGATTCTGGCGATTGTGAAGGGAGTTATTGGTTCAGTGACCGGTTTTGTGGTCCTGATTGCGGACGCGCTTTCCAGTTTTGCGGACTTTTTGAGTTTGTTTGCGGCGTATATTGGCTTGAGACTCAGTCGTCGATCGGCCACAAAGAATTTTAAATATGGTTACTACAAGGCCGAGACGTTTGCGGCGTTGGTTGCTGCTGCGGTCATTATCTATTTTGGGATCGATATTTTGCTGGAAAGCGTGGATAGGATTGTGAATCCGCAAGTGCCGGAACAGCTGTTTTTGGTTTTTTTCTCAGTGGGATTGGGGATTATTTTTTCTCTTTATGCTGCTAAAAATCTTATTAAAGCGGGAAAAAGGATTAATTCGTTAGCGCTCATCAATAATGGAAGGGATAAAAAGATGGATGTGTTGGTTCAGGTTGCGGTGCTGTTTGGGGCGGGTGCGCATTATTTGAATTTTCCGTATTTGGAAGGTGTGGTGGGAGTGATTATCTCATTTTTAACGCTGAAGTTGGGTTTGGAGACGGCCAAAGAGTCGTTGTTTTTCCTGCTCGACTATTTTGATGATCAAATTTTAATGGGGAGGGTTCGAGAAATTATTGAGTCTAAATCGCATATTGTTCGGGATATTAAAGATATTCGCATGCGGCGTGCGGGGACTTTTGTTTTTGGGGAAGCATTTTTACAAATCAATCCTTATGCTCAAACGAAAGATATTCGAAATGAGTTGAAGACCCTGCGGGAAGCCATTGAGGAGGCCAGTCCGTATTTGAAAGATTTTTTGATTTTTGTGGACATTCCGTACCGAAAAAAGGTGAAGGTGGCAGTGCCAGTGAAGGAAGATAAAGGCTTGGAGTCAGCGTTGGCACCAAATTTTGCGGAAACGAAAGCGTATGTTTTTGTTGAAGTGAAGGAGAAGGAGATTGTGGATAGTTACAGTCATGAGTTTAAGTTCGCAGAGACGGATATTAAGGGGATTACGGATTTTTTGGAGCGAGAGAAGGTGAAGATTATTGTGAATAATGATATGCATTCGCTCATGTTTTATGAGCTACGGAGGCTCAAGAATATCGATGTGTATCCGACGTTTGGGAACGTGAATAATGTTGAAGATATTGTGAAGCTGCTTTTAATCGATACCTAAGCTGTGATATAACGATAAGGAATTTTTTACTTTTCCTTATCTATGGCTAAGAAACACAGCACGACCGCGTTAACAGCAGAAGATCATAAAGCTCAAGATGAGCGTTATGCAGAGGGACATGAGTACGATTACGTTTTTGTGGGTACCGGGAACTCGGCTTTAGTGGCGGCGGCTCTTTTGGCAAAGGCGGGCAAGAAGGTGTGTATGTTAGAAGCCCATGATATTCCAGGTGGATATGCACAAACGTTTGAAATGGGTGATTTTAAGTTTTGTGCGCAGGTTCACTATATTTGGGGCTGTGGGCCTGGAGGACTGATTTACGAATTTTTGAAGAAGGTTGGATTGGAGAAAGACATCACCTTTGAAGTGATGGGTCCAGAGTTTTATGATTTGATGGCTATGCCGGATGGAAAGAAAGTAGGAATTCCATATGGGTGGGATAAGTTGGTTGAGAATATCGAGAAGGAGTATCCGGGAGAGAAGGAAAAGGTGGAGAAATTTTGTAAAACAATGGACGATTTGCGCGATGAGATGGCTCGTTTCCCGAATCGACCGTTGACGCTGTGGGACTATCTGACCAAATGGCCGAAGTTTTTGAACTTGATTAAATATCGAAAGAAGACGCTTCAGGATTTGTTTGATGAGTGTAAATTGAGTAAAGAGGCACAGGCGATTTTGTGCGCGAATGCCGGTGACTTTATGCTTCCACCGAATCGGCTTTCGCTCTTCTCTTATGCTGGGCTGTTTGGAGGGTATAACACTGGTTCGTACTATCCGACGAAGCATTTCAAATACTATGTGGATCGGTTGGCGAGTTTTATTACTGACCATGAAGGATGCCACATTTATTATGAAACAAAGGTGAATAAGTTTGAAGTGAAGGATGGGAAAATTGCTGCGGTTGAAACGGAAAATGGAAAGCGATTTGAAGCCAAGGAAAACTTTGTGTGTAACATGGATCCACAATCGGCAGCAAAAATGATTGGATGGGATCACTTTGATGCCAAGCAGAAGAAGCAACTTTCATATGAGTATTCTCAGTCGGGAGTAGTGATTTATCTTGGTTTGAAGAAAGGATTTGATCTGCGAGAGCATGGATTCGGCAGTTTTAACATTTGGCATCTTGAGCAGTGGGATATGAATAAGATGTGGGATGAGATGGCGGTTGGAGATTTCACGAATCCGTGGGTGTTTCTTTCAACGCCAACCTTGCATACTCATGAAGGTGGGAACTCTCCCGAAGGTCAGCAAGTGTTGGAGTTGGCGAGTTACATTGAGCACAAGCCGTTTAAAGAACGTGTTGATAAGTCGTACAAAGATTATGTTGAACTCAAGATGAAGATTGCGGACCGGATGATCGATTTGGTGGAAGAGAAATATATTCCGAATTTGCGCGATAATATTGATGTGAAGGTTGTTGGATCACCGACGACGAGTGAAGATTTTGTAATGGCACCTGTTGGGAATGCATACGGTTCAGCGATGACGGTTGAGAATGTCTCTGCGGATCGGTTGAAGTCTGCGACGCCATTTTCAAACTTGTGGTGGTGTAACGCATCGAGTGGTTATGCTGGAATGTATGGGACAGCTGCAACGGGTGTGAACTTGTACATGCAACTGACTGGCGATGAGTTCTATACAGGCGATGTGCCAGCAAGTGATGAAAAGCTTTTGAAGGATTTGAAAGTTCGACTTTCAAATTAGGCTTTTTTCGATTTTGATGAAGGTATGAGACTCACGCCAATTGCAAAGAAATAGAGGAGGAAACTGATCCCACTGAAAAAGCTAAATTGAAGCGATATAAATAGCCCAAGCAATGCATATCCAATGGAGCGCTTGAGGCTATTTTTGTCTCGTAAGAGTTTTTTGAGACTCAAGACTGTGAATGTTAAAAAGAGGAGGATGCCGGGAGTGCCCATGACGAGTCCTATATCAAGGAAAAGTTGATGGGCTCTATCGGCAACGAATGGTACGTTCAAGTCTGGATTTAAGACTTCTGGTCCGAACTCAAATCCGTAACCGGTTAATGGTTGCTCCAATATTTTTGAGACGGCCATTGTGTAAATCTCGGAGCGAGTCCCAAGGGATGTGAAATTGCTGATCCGATTCCATAAGAATGGGGTGAGGAGCAATACAATTCCAAGGGAAGCGAGTAAGTATTTAATGGCTCTTTGTTTTTCTCTGAATATATAGATGATGGCAACGATGATGATGCCAAGCCATGATGCTCGATTACCAGTGGCTATTAGGCCAAGGAAGAGGATCGATGCACCAATCCATTCAAAGGTCTTTTTTTGAGATTTACCCTGCTCCAGAGATATGCCAAGGATGATAAGAACAAAAAGAATGAGTTTCCCAAGTACGTTTGGGTTGCCAGTCAGTCCTCCAATTCGATCTTCGAAGACTGTTGCCTCGATAAAAAAGGCGAGGGGGAGAGCGGCAATCGTTGAAATCAAACTTACAACAATGAGCGCTTTTGTCTGCTTTTTTATGGCTGATATGTTTGTAATGAAAAAAGGTGTGATGAGCGCAATCATTGCTGAAGCCATCCATATAAGGAGGCCATGATAACGATCAATGGCGCCAAGAATGATGAAATCATGATAATGAATGATCGAAGTGATGATCATCCATCCTATAGTGAGGGAAAGGATGGTTGCGATGTTACTGGAAGTGGTCTTTTTATAGTTGAAGATTGCGACTGTAAAAAGAAGGAGTATGTATGAGGAGAGAAACAATGTTTTGATACCTTCAACGTCTCCTGTGAAAGGATTAAACAGGAATGGTGTAAGAAAGAGGCCCATATAGAGAGCCTCTTTTCGTTTTTTTGATTTGAATGAAATCATGCTTATCGGCGTTGGAGCCTGAGGTTCACGCGTTCATCTACAGGTGGGTTTGTGACTGGATCGCTTGGAGGGACAAATCGATTCATCTCCTCTTCATAGAAATCAACTTTTGAAGGTGAGAGTTTTATCCCTGTAAACTTGGTAAGTTTTTGATATGGAAATGCTCCACGAAGGTCTTCATTTCTTTGATTTCCACTCACAACTGCCCAAATGAGTAGGCCTGCTAGTGCGACTGCTAAAGCAATAAGAAGCATCTTATTGTTGTTGGTTTTTGTTTTCATAATAGAGGTTAATATTATTCATTCCTCATATTATGACATAATGTTGATATTTTAGCAAGGATGGGTGAGAGGTGTCGCTAGTATAAATTGTTTACTTGGATGATTTGTTGAGCAACCCTTTGCCCTGATCGGAGGGCACCTTCTGTCCATGGACTGTTGAGATAATCGCCGCAGAAGAAGAGGTTGAAGTCGCCGTTTTTTTCTAGGAATTTTAGGACACGGGAGAGGTGACCATGTGAGAATTTTGGCATGGCTTCAGGCCAGCGTTGCAGGTCGAAAGGTTGCAGCTGTTCGGTTGAATCTATCCATGGGCAAACGGATGTGAGCTCTGTCGCGGCTGTGTTGTAAATGTTTTCGTCAGGCTCATGGAGGAGCTTCTTGGCTGCATCTTCATGGAGCCATGTGCACAGAAGTGTATCGTTTTGATCAGTCGTGTCTTCAGCTTTTATCTTTTCATTTACGAATCCAGAGATGGTGGAATTTTCAACTTTTGGAACCCAAACAATGGAGTAGTCTGTGGGGAGGAGCTCCTTTTGAACTTTGAATGCCACGCTCAGAGAGGTCGCATATTTGGTGTTGTTGAACATGTCTTGCTGGAGGTCGTTTGGATTTTTGAGAATCTTTTTGGCGGCACTTGCTTGGCAGGCAAAAACGACCATATCAAATTGCTGTTCTCCATCTTTGGTGGTGAGTTTACTGACTCCATCGTTGCTCCATTCAACACTTTCAACTGGAGTTTCTAGCTGTACATTGATTTTCTTTGCGAGTGCTTCTGGCAGTGCACTCATCCCACCTTTCATGCGGTGGAGTTTCCATCCTTCTTGTTGAAATTTGACGGATTGGAGAATAGCTAGAAGGGCTCCGTAACTGATCTCTTCGCTGGTGTGGAATTGGTATGTTGAAGTGAAAGGGTCGACCAAGTAGTCAACGCCTTCTTTGCCCAGTTCGCGGAGCATGGCATCGTAGGCGGATTCGGTGTCGTGCTGGGCTGCTGTTGAAAGGTCTAAAAAGTTGGTGCTGTGCTCTTTAATTTTTTTGTACTGTTTGGCCAGTTTGAGTCCGGTGAGGAGCCCGACAGCCTTTTCCATTGGTATGAGTTTTCCTTTTTTAATGATGCCGTATTTTTCGAACTCCATCTTTTTCCATTCGATTCCGAGCTCCTTACAGTATTCCTGCATGGATTCGTAGAGGTTGCAGAGATGGTCGGCCCCAATGTCGAAAGTGAGGCCGTCTTTGGTGCGACTGGCCATGCGTCCACCAACATAGTTTTCTTTTTCAAAAACGGTGACATCCAGTCCGGCTTTTTGAAGTTCATAGGCACAGGAAAGTCCGGCAATCCCAGCTCCGATTACAGCTATTTTTTGCATAGATTTGATGTTATTTGATGCCATTATACCGATTGATCAAAAAAGAGCACCCCGATTGGAGTGCTCTTCCTTTGTTTTGAGTGAAATTACTCAGCAGCTTCTTCCATAGAATCGTCTTCAGCTGGTGCAGCTGGCTCTTCAGCAGCCATTTCTTCGGCTGGTGCTTCTTCAGCAGGAGCGTCGCTTCCACCTTCTACAACCTGTACTTGAACGGCTCGAGGACCCTTTGGAGAGTCTTCCATTTCGTAAGTAACAGTCATTCCTTCACGAACATCGTCAAAGCTAATGCCTTGAAGGTCGTTAGCGTGGAAGAAGATTTCGCTTCCTCCAGCTTCTGGAGCGATAAAACCAAAGCCTTTATCGGTGACTTTTTGGATAACACCTTTCATAAGAGAAAAAGGTTAAGATATATATTCCACTCAGCGTCGTCTTGTCGGTGGAATCTATATGCAGAACCCCTTACAACTCTACCTCCTGGATCCCGCATATAATACTTGCTAATCTTGTGAAGTCAACCTTACGTTTTATGAGGGTTGACTTTTGTTTGTTTTGTGGTAAATTTGTTGCTCAAGTAATTTTCTAGCCATGAACCGTAATAGAAGGAACGGCGGTAGAAGAAAGCCGCCACATTTTCGGAAAAGGAAAAAATTCGCTGGTAAGCGGAAGGGTATTGATGTGAGTCAATTTATTAAAAAGGCAGAGGGCTATGAAAAGCCTGTTGCTTATAGTAATAAGCATACATTTGAGGATTTTGGGCTTGATACACGCCTTAAGGTAAACGTCGCGAAAAAGGGATATAAGAATCCGACGCCGATCCAAGATCAGGCAATTCCAGTTGTTATGGAGGGGAAAGATGTTGTTGGTATTGCCAATACTGGAACAGGAAAGACGGCTGCATTTTTATTGCCGATGCTTCACAAGGTATTAATGGATCGTGGACAACGTGTGCTGATTATGGCTCCTACCCGCGAACTTGCTTTCCAAATTGAAGATGAATTTAAAGGGTTTTCGCATGATATGGGTATTCGTTCAGTGCTTTGTATTGGTGGGACCAGTATGAATATGCAGATTCGAAATTTGAAGAAAAAGCATAACTTTATTATTGGGACGCCTGGTCGGATTAAGGATTTGTTGAAGCGGAAGCTTTTGCATCTTGATACGTTCAAGAGTGTTATTTTGGATGAGGCTGATCGGATGCTGGATATGGGATTTATTGATGACATTAAGTACCTTTTGGGTCATTTGCCAGAGCGGCGACATTCGCTTTTCTTTTCGGCAACTATCTCGAAGGAAATTGATTCATTGATTCAAACGTTTTTACATGAACCAGTGACGATTTCTGTGAAAACTCGGGAGACTTCGGCGAATGTGGATCAGGATGTTGTACGAGTGAATTCGAATGAGAATAAGATTGACGTGTTGAAGGATCTTTTGCGAAAACCTGACTTTCAAAAGGTTTTGGTGTTTGGAAGGACCAAGCGAGGAGTCGATAAGCTTTCACGAATTCTTTATAAGAGTGGTTTGAAGGTGGAGTCGATTCATGGAGATAAGACGCAAGGGCGGCGACGACGAGCGCTTGAAGCGTTTAAAAAGAACCAAGTGAAGGTTTTGGTTGCTACGGATGTAGCGGCACGTGGTTTGGACATTGATAATGTCAGTCACGTTATCAATTATGACCTTCCAGAAACACAAGAGGATTATGTGCACCGTATTGGCCGGACTGGCCGGGGGAGTAAGACTGGTGTTGCACTCACTTTTGTGAGTGGGAATCAATAAAAGTAAGAAAGTTATTGACTCTCACGTTGCGTTATAGTTTAAGGTGGCCATAGATCGTATCAATCTTTATGGCTTATACTGTTCGACAACTCGCAAAAATGGCTCATGTTAGTGTGCGCACACTGCATCATTATGATGACATTGGCCTTTTGAAGCCGTCATATGTGGCGGATAATGGGTATCGATATTATGAGCAGAAAGAGCTTTTGCAACTGCAGCAGATTTTGTTTTTTCGAGAGTTGGAGTTCTCCTTGCAAGATATTGCTGAAATCATGAGTGCACCAGATTTTGATGTTGTTGAGGCTTTAATGGAGCAAGAGCAGATGCTCCGTTTGAAAAAAGAGCGATTAGATCAGATTCTTACTACTTTATCTACAACCCTTACTACTATGAAAAAGAAAAAATCTTTGGAGGATCGTTCTTTATATGATGGTCTTTCTAAAAAGCAGATTGACGAGTATCAGGCTGAAGCAAAAGCTCGTTGGGGAAATACAAAGGCTTGGAAGCAGAGCCAGGAACGTTTGCGCAACTGGTCGAAGGAGGACATGCAGAAGGTTCAAGAAGAAGGACAAGTTATCCTTGGAAAGATTGCTCCGCTTATGGATGCAGGTGTTACTGATTCGGGGGTTCAAGCTTTGATTGCGGAGTATCATCAGCACATGAATCGGTTCTACGACTGTTCTAAAGTGATGTTCCGGAATTTGGGAAGCATGTACTCAGAGGATGAGCGCTTTGCTGTGTATTACGAAAAAATTGCCCCAGGGCTTGCAGCCTTTATGACCGAGGCAATTCATGTGTATTGTGATACAGAGTGAGGTTCTATCCTTGATAGAGCATCTCCTTGATCTGGTACTTGAAGTCGTTGTTTAGATTGAGAGAGTAGAGGAGTGAGAGTGTCATATATTTGGTTGCGTTTGACCGAGGGAGTGGTCCATTCGGATTAAAGGTGCCGCTCCCTGGGGTTGGTGCCTCAATGATGGCTTTGTCGAATGCATTGGCTACATAGGGAGCGAACCAATCTTCTGATAAGACATCATCATAAATTTTTCCAAATGTGCTGTAGCTACTGCTACTTTGGCCGGCCGCATTCATCATAATTTTTAGAGCTTCTGCCTTGGTTGCGTCTTGAGTACCGCGTGCAGAAAAATCGTTTTCGAATCCACTGATGATCCCTTCGTCAAGAGCGGTGTACATCACTTTTTTTACTTCGTTTAAGAATTGATCTTCCGTGAATTGGCGTGGGAGATCGCTGAATTCTGGGCCACCATTCTGAGGATTTTGGTTTACGGGAATGCAGTTTGCTATGAGGGCCATATAGGTTACTTCGTAGCGCTTGATGTTGCTTTCAGGTAGTACCGAAGTAGTGTTTCCATCTTGAAGGTGCTTGTATCCGTTGAGGATGTATTCGTCGGTAGCGACGATTTTGGAGAGTCTCATGAAATCCATGTATTTGTGTGCCCAGTGTGAGGTTGGCAGGTCACGGAACTGGAGATTTCTCAATGATGTTTTTTCCATGCATGATTCTTGGGCGAGCTCTTCAAGGTTTGTGTTCTCATTTTGTTCTGACTGATTTGATTCACTGATGGCGTTGTCAATGGCGTCAAAGAGGTTGTCGTTGTAGTTTGGTGCTCGTCCTCCTGCTCCACCTGAACTTGAAGATGATGAACCTCCACCCCCGCTGCTTGGTGGGTCGAATGTGTCATCAAGGTAGTCGGGGATTCCATCCCCATCAGCGTCGTCATCGGTTGGATCGTTGTTACCGTTTGTGTCTTCGTCTTTGGTGAGCGTTCCATCTCCGTCATCGTCGTCGTCAAGATAGTCGGGGGTTCCGTCTCCATCGGTGTCGTCATTAAGTGGATTTCCATTACCGTCTACGTCTTCATCAATGGTCGGAACATTGTCACCATCATCGTCTGGATCGTCTACGTTGAAATTTCCGTCACTGTCGGTATCAACGTTGTCGGGTTCCAAATAGTCGGGAACTGAATCGGCGTCCAAGTCGTCGTCAGTTGGGTCGTTATTGGCATTATCGTCTTCATTGACTGTATCGATACCATCGTCATCATCATCTTCGTCCAAGTAGTTTGGAGTGGTGTCGCCGTCAGTATCATCATTGGTTGGGTCATCATCATTGTTGGTGTCTTCGTTGATGGTTGGAACATTGTCGCCATCATCATCGGTGTCTAAATAATCGGGCGTTCCATCTCCGTCAGTATCATCATTTAAAGGATTTCCATTTGAATCCACATCTTCGTCTGCGGTGGGAACGTTGTCTCCATCGTCGTCTGGATCAACATTGTCATTGTCTCCATCGCTGTCGGTATCGCTATCATTTGGTTCGAGATAGTCGGGAACAAGGTCAGAGTCGGTGTCATCATCGGTTGGATCGTTATTTGCGTTGGTATCTTCGTCAATGGTATCGATGCCATCATCATCGTCGTCGTCGTCCAAGTAGTTTGGAATGGTATCTCCGTCAGTATCATCGTTGGTTGGATCGTTGTCTTCATTTGGATCTTCATCGATGGTGGGAACGTTGTCTCCATCATCATCCATATCTAAAAAGTCTGGAGTTCCATCTCCATCGGTATCGTCGTTGTAAGGATTTCCACCTGCATCCACATCTTCGTCTGCAGTGGGGACGTTGTCTCCGTCATCATCTGGATCGTTTTCGTTGAAGTTCCCATCAGAATCGGTATCCACATTGTCTGGTTCCAAATAGTCGGGAACAGAATCTCCATCTTCATCGTCGTCAGTTGGGTCATTGTTGGTGTTGGTATCTTCATCTACGGTATCGGTTCCATCATCGTCATCATCGGCATCGAGGTAGTTTGGAGTGGTGTCGCCATCAGTATCATCGTTGGCTGGGAGTCCATCTTCGTTTGGATCTTCGTCGATTGTATCAACGTTATCGTCGTCGTCGTCATCGTCTAAGAAGTTTGGGAGGAGGTCGCTATCGGTGTTGTCATCGTATGGATTGTTGTTTCCGTTTGGATCTTCTTCAATGGTTGGAACGTTGTCGTTGTCGTCATCGGTGTCCAGATAGTTTGGAGTTCCATCGCCATCTTGATCGTCATTGTCCAGGTCTCCATCCAGATTAAAATCTTCATAGTTGTCGGTCACGCTGTCTCCATCGGTGTCGGCAAATTCGCAAATGTTCACAATCCCTTCAACGGTGACGGTTCCTTTTCCGATCCCAATTCCAAGAAGGTTTAACGCTGGATCAATAAGGTCGTCCAGTAGTGTTTCAACAAGTGGGTCTAAAATGTTCGTGACACCTAATTCAAGGGCTGGCTCAATTGTTCCTGCAACGAGTGGGTCGAGAAGTCCTCCGAGTGAGCCGCTGAGTTGAATGTCGAGGTCGCTGATGAGGTCAGATACAAGGGTTGCATTTATTCCGGCACCGTTAATTGTTTGAGTTTCTGGATATGCTCCCGTGAAGTTGAGTGTGCTGGCTCCAGGAGTGGTATCGGCATGAGCTTGGGCTTCTATTCCTACACTTGTGTCGACCAGAGTACTTGAAAGGAGTGTGTCTTCTACGGTAATGCCAAAATTTCCGACTGTGCCGTAGTCCAGGTGGGTGGTTTCATCTAAAATGATGGCTCGATTGAAGAAGGTTGCAAGTGGCATATCTCCTAGGTAGATGTCTGCGACTCCAGGTGTAGCACTGACTGAAACGGTTTGTGCAACGGCATCAACAGCTGTGATGGTTCCTTCCAATTTGGCAATTTCGGCGTAAAGGGTTAAGTCGGCGATGTCGGCATCGATCTGTACGTCGATGAGGGCTCCTAAAAGTCCTTCGAGTGCTGTTTCTAGAGTGCTAAAATTGATGGATATATCGACCAGATCAAGATCGGTGTAGAGGCGAATAGCACCTGAATTGAAGGTGTTGCCTTCAAGTCCGCAGAGATAGATTGGTGGTTCAATAACTTGAGCCCCAATCTCAACGCTGTTGAGGGTTCCCCCAAGTCCTAGGTCGGTTCCGGTGAGGCTGATTGGGGTTGGGGTTGTTGCAACGTTGTCGTAGTTAAAAAGTTGGATCGATCCTGTGAGGAGATCGAGTACGTTGAGGTCTACATTTGAGAAAGCGTCTTCTGGGAATCCGATAGAGAGCAAATCGCCAAGCTGGATGGTGTCAGTAAGTCCTGGGATTGCGGCGTTAAAATTGTTGAGTGCTGTTTGGAGGGCGGTGTTCCCATCTGTTTGAGCAACGGTCGCGGCTGCGGTAAGAAGTTCACCGAGCGTGATGTCTGTTGTGAGTGCTGCAGATGGCGAGCCAAGGGTCAGGTCGGTTTGTAGCTGTGTGAGAAGATCGTCCAAGTTTATGTCGCTGGTTGCGATAGCATTCCAATCTACAACAGTAATGTTGATAGTTGTATCAAGAAATTGACCCAAAAGAGCGTTCAAGAGAACAGATTGGCTGCTGTTGACTGAGGCAAGTTGAGGTCCTGCGCTAATACAGGCTCCCATACAAGTATCGGCGGCAGAAACTTTTGGAATAAGAGATAGGCTGAAGAGTCCTCCAGCAAGAATTGAAAGTGCAATGATTGCAGATTTTGTTCTGCGAAAAGAGTGAACGTGGAACATATAATAAGGACAATAATTTTTTTGTTATTATCGTCGAAATCTCATGTTGGTTCAAGTTGTCATATGTGACTTTTGAGTGATAGTTGAATTTAGGGTTGGAGTTTTACACTCAATCCTGTCCCTTTGAACTCTTTGCAAACAAAGGTTGGAATGTCTGGAGTGCTGAGTGTTGTGCTGTATTGGTATCCGATTTTTTTGAAAGTTTTGAGTTTTTCTGGATCGGTTTCGCTGGAAGTGATAAGCCAGTTGGCGAATGCTCCACGTGCAATTTTTGCATGGACAACCACAAATTTTGGTTCCCCGTTTTTTGGATTTACGGTTAAGAATTTTGGACTGATGATTCGATCTTTGTTGATGAATTTGGTGACAGTTTTTGAGTATTCATCGGCGGCAAGATTTACGATTGGACCTTTTGGGGGCAAGCAGTTGGCAATGGATTCACCCCAGAAGTCGTACATGTTTGAGAATGGTTTTTTTGCAAATTTATATGCCATTTCTAAGCGGTATGGATAAATGCCATCAAGTGCTTTGAGCACACCATAGAGTCCAGAGAGAATGTGGAGTGTTTTGTTGGCGTATGCTCTTTCTTTGTTGGAGAGCGTGTGGGCTTGGAGGCCGCTGTAGATGTCGCCACGGAATGCATCGATGGCTGGGGTTTGTTTTTTTGGATTGGTGTTCCATTCGTGAATGAGCTCTTTGGTTTTTTGACCGAGTGAAGCTGAAACTTTCATGGACTTTTGAATTTGACTTGCTGAAAGAGTTTTTAAGTAAGCGTTGATCTCTTTTGCCTGCTCTAAAAGTTGTGGAGCTTGATATGTTTCTGTCTTTGAAGGGTTAGCCTTCATAGACTTGGATGAGTGGAGGAGGATGATCATATGCTTTTTTTGAGGGCTTTTTTAATGGTTGGGTAGTCGAATGAAAATCCATTTGATTCAAGTTTTTTAGATGAGACGCGTTGACTTGCCATAATGGCGTCGGCGAATTCTCCCACTGCGAGACGGAGCATCCATTTGTGTGTTTTGAACCAGGATGGACGATGGAGTACTTCACCGAGTGCTTTTGAGAATTCTGCGTTGGTAATTTTTTCGGGCGCACACACGTTAATCGGTCCGTCGATTTTGTTTTCGAGGATGTAGAGGTAGGCCCGAACGAGGTCGTCGACGTGGACCCAGGGGAAGTACTGTTTGCCGGAGCCGAGCGGGCCGCCGAGGAAGGCTTTGAAGAGCGGAGTGAGGGCCTTTACTATCGCTCCTTTTTTTCCGAGCACCACGGCTGTTCTCACTACTGCCCATCGCATTCCCATTGAAATGACTTTGGAGGATTCTTTTTCCCAATCTATGCACACATGTGCTAGAAAATCTTTTCCGGCTTCTGATTTTTCTGTCAGAAGCTCGTTGTTTCTGTCTCCATAATAGCCAACAGCTGACGCAGAAATGAAAATTTTTGGTTTCTTTTTCACATCCTTCAAGGCGTCTACAAGGTTTTTAGTTCCTTCAATGCGACTGTCATATATCCCTTTTTTGAATCTTTTTGTCCATCGACCAAAAATGTTTTTGCCAGCTAGGTGAATCACTCCATATAGTCCTTCCAAGAGTGGATCATGAGGGATTTTTTTGGAAAGATCGGCTTTAATATGAAGAAGTTTTGGATCTTTTGGTTTGTGGCGACTGAGGACAATAATTTTGTATCCTTTGAGCTGTAAAAGGCGTGTGAGTTTGGTTCCAATAAATCCGGTTCCGCCGGTGACGAGGATTTTTTTCATGTTGAGAAGTATAACGGAGGTGAAACGGTCTACACAAATTATCGGTAGTCTTTATAATGGAATGTGTATGAATTCTAACAAGCCTACAACTGGATTAGCTCTTGGAGGAGGTGGAGCAAAGGGTTTTGCCTCTTTTGCAATTGTTGAAAATTTATTGGAGAGCGATGTGACTATTGATGCTGTTTCGGGAACAAGTGCTGGGGCTATTATTGGTGCTTATTTTGCACTATTTGGAGAAGTAGAAAGTTTGCGTCGGGAGCTTGAGGAGTTTACTAAAATGGACTGGCTCAAATTTGCAGATTTTACTATTGGTAACAAGGAGTCGCTTGTGAAGGGTGAACGATACCGTCAATTTCTTGAAGAAAAATTTGGCGATGCTCGGTTTGAGGATGCGAAAATGCCTCTTTTTGTAGCGGTTACGGACTTAGTTGCTGGGAAGATTGAGTATGTGCATGAAGGGAAAATTATTGATGCGATTCTTGCTTCTTCTGCTTATCCTGGAGTTTTTCCGCCTGTTCAAGATGGAGAGAAGGTGCTTGTTGATGGCGGCGTTTTAGACAATTTGCCGTATGAAATCTTGTTGGAGGAAGATTTTGATCGTGTTATTGCCGTTAATTTGAGTGTTGCTGGTGGTGATAAATCTGAATTGAGTTCTTCTATTGCGATTGTGGCACGCTCTTTGGAGTTGATGATGGATAATGCTTTTAATCGTCTTTATGAAGAGGATGAAAGGCTTTTCGTTTTTGACCTTGAGTTTGAAAGTCGTTTTATGTCGATGTGGAATGTGGCGAATTTGTCCAAGAGTTATGATTTTGGACAGAAAGCTTTTGATGAAAGGAAAGAGTCCTTGCTTACTTGGTATAAAGCTTAGGCGTGGCGTGAAGCGGATTCATGCCCTAGAGCTGGGAGTATTTTTGGTGTCCACAAATAAGCCCATCATGAAGGTGGTCTTGTTTGAATAGCTCCCCATCTTTGACGCTGTCCGAACTTATTGGGAGGGGATTTCTGGAATTTCAAAATTTGGATCAATTTGTCCGTTTATATAATGATTATCTTTGTCTTTTGCACGGACTTCAATGTTGGGGTCAACCTCAAAGGATTTTAAATCTGCATTTTCAATGATTTCATATTCAAAGTATGTGTTTGCAGTATCTTGACTATAATGTGCATTTAATATTTTGAAATTTTTGACATCAGAAGTGATTTCATTCCCTGAATAGATGATTGCATCACCGTTTTTAAAATAACAACCATCAATATGTTCAAAGTTGCCCACAGTTGGGGCTGTTTCACTATTGTTTGTGAACCAATGAATGTTTGCCATTTCTCCAATTTGGAAGTGAAGGAGTTTGTTTTCATAGCTGGCATAAAATGTATCTTCGCAGTCAAACTCATTAGGAGTGGTTAAGATTTTGAATTGAGATGGTTGGAAGGTCTCATTATTTAAGGATCTGACTTCATATCCAAATACTTCGAGTCTCCCATTAGTTTCAATTATTTGTTGATTGATATTTGATCCGTCTAGTATGTTTGGATTTGTCTCATTGCTGCAGCCTAAAAGTGATGAGCTCATAATGGCTCCTATAACAATTGCTTTTTTCATGATTTGTGGGGTTATTGCTTCAGGTTGATTCTATCATAATATTAGAAGCTTATATAAAAAACCGTCAATGCCTTTGGCACTGCCGTTTTTTCAATGGCTCCCCCGACTGGATTCGAACCAGTGACCTACCGGTTACACTTATTCTCATGTTTCCATGAGGCGTGGACTATATCTTCACCATGGCAAGTGCTTTAGGTGCGTCGGTATCTAGTCTCTACGGTGCCCTCACATTGTGAGGTTCCCACGGTATTAGCATAGATGTGTGAATCGTTAGCCTTCACCGTTATCCCGACGAGTTTCAATCTGAGTTTCTTCAGAAAGCTGCGTTATGCCGTTATGACACACACCTTATAAAGGTCGACATATTGGTTACCACAGCCGGTTGCTCTACCACTGAGCTACAGGGGATCGCCTACTTGTAAATGGGCTGCTTTTGAGCAAATCAAAAGTTTATCAACTTTTTATCTCCGCTTTAAAAGCAAGAGGTACTATAGCCAAGGGTTGAGGCTTTTTCAATCATTTTTTTTGTAATAGATTGCCAAAATTGTTGTTTTATTGATCTCTGACAGAAAAGTGAACGATGAGACTTGACAAAAATATATAAATATGTTAATTTAGTATCCTATCTTAACTCAACCAAATCGTATGAATATGCGTGTAGAAGCACAACTAGGGGATATCGTAGATCCGTTAACTCAGGAGTACGATGCGCAATTTTTTGAGCGATATCGAATTCAAGAGAGTGGTGAAACTCCTGTTTTTGCACTTATCAAGCATGAGATTGGTAAGCTCCAGGCTCATTCAGCATTTGATGCTTTTTCCCGGACGGCTGAGAGTCGTGTGGTTTTAGACCCTTTTCTTCGTCATTTACAGTACTTGGAGGGATCAGTTTATGAGGTTCATGAGAAGGGTAAAGCTGCTCAGTATTTGAACGATGCTTTCGATGCGGCTATGGAATCTTTGGTTCGTGCTGACTGGAAAGAGTTGGGAGCGCTTGGAGCCGACTGGAATCAGGTTTGTGGGGCTATTAAGGAGGGTCTTGAAACGATGGCTCGTCTCTATGGGGCGGAGGATCAAGTGGAAAGCCACATTGAAGGGTGGTTTTCGTTTTATCGACAATATGGGATGTCTTTGTCTCAGCAACGCAAGAAAAGAGTGCAACTCAACAAAATGGCTTTGGATTATCACAAGAATATAGCCTTTACGAGCATGAATCGTGAGAATACGAGGAATGCTGAGCAGGTTATGGGTGAAATGAAAGAGGAGTTGGGTAAGGTTCAGCAAGAGATCGATGCCATGGGTGTCGATCCAGATGAGCAGTATGCTGGTGCCTTTACAACGGCTGCGCAGGTGGTGAAGTCTCGTAAGGCTTTGCAGGAGCAAAAAGCTCTGGAAGAGGCTCGACGAGCAGTAGAGATTGCCCGCTTCAGAAAAGAAGAAGAGGAAAAAACTGATCAATTCTTTGTGCCGAGTCTTTACGCATCATCGTTGGCTGAAGTGGGGCGAAAGAGTAAAGGGCCGGAACAGATTGATGCAAGCTGGGATGGAGGGTCTGCACCACAGCAAGAAGAGGTGACATATAAAAGTAAGTGGGTACTTGAGCCAAAGCCGCAACCAGAACCAGAGCCACAAGGATTCTTTGGAAAGATGTGGTCGAAAGCCAAGAAGAAGGTGTCTGGATGGTTTGGACGTTAAATCCGTACGAATTTCCAAATTTGTCTTCCAACAGTTTGATCGGGGCGGTCGTATAAAAGCGATTGCTCCGATTTTAGGTTGTGGCGGGCGGCAATTTCTTTGGGGATAAGTGGTTCGATTTTGTAGCCGAGGTTTTGGATTTGCTCTGGAAGTTGTTCCATAGTGTGGATGGTTCCTTTGCCTCTATAGGCGGCGAAACTGATGACAATGGGAGTGTTGGGTTTGAGCAGTGGATGGGCGTTGCGGAAAAAGCGAGTGAGTGTTTCTTGGATGTGCTGAAAGTTCTTTTTCATGATTTTTGGCTCGGGTACATGCGTTTGGGGTGGGCCAAGGTATGATTCGGTGACGATGCAATCAGGTTGTTGGATGAAATCTTTGGATTCGAGTGAGGTAGCATCTTTGGGGAAGAGCGGTTGGAGGAGTTGAGATTGATTTGTGTGTGTAAATTCCTGGATATGCCAATCGATGTTTTTGCTTGCTCCTTCAATTACCTCTGGACTGATGTCGGATCCGACGACATTGAATTTGAGCAGGAGTCCTTCGGTGAGAACGGTGCCCATCCCACAGAAGGGGTCGTAGAGAGTTTTTGCATCAATGTCAGAATTGAGGGTTGTGAATCCGGCTACGTTAATCATAATTTGAGCCAATTTTGGAGGCAACATACCAAGACGAGCATCGCGGGCAGGGCGATCGTAGTCGCGATGGCTGTATGATTCAAAGTCTTGGAGGGCGACGGTTTCGGCACAATAGGTGTTGTGTGTTCCGTTAATGATGTTGAGGTCGATGCCGTCCTCTAACAGTTTTTCTCCAGCAATGGCGGCGTTTTTGACGTTTTTGAAGTTCTTGTTAATGAAGCGGCTTTTGATCCCATCCGCTTTAAGACTCTTTTTAATTTTCATTAATGTGTTTTTTATCTGCCGATCATATCCTTGTGAGAAGCTGTACATGCTCAAGCCGTAGGAGAGCTTGGTGTCGCGGTCACTGAACAGCCGATGAAGGTGTTCACTGATGGGAGATGCAAAGTCTGATTGGCTGAGGGAAAGTTCACTGAAAATTTTTGCAATTTTAATGGTCCCGCCTAAGCGGTTAAGACTTTCCTGCGGCTTCTTGAGCTCTTCGTGCAAATCCACGATGAAGGCTTCATGAGTGATATCCACAATGTGATCCTTGGGATCGAGTACATGAAGGATCTCTGCTATTGAGAGCAGATGTTTCCGGCCGAGAATAAATGCATACAAGTTCATAATGGTACCTTAATGAAAAAGATTACTTTGCTCAAGACAGACGTGATGATCGGGTTGGCTGGGATTTTTGTTTTTATTGGATTGAGCTTTGGGTTTGGTTATTTTTTTGGACGGTACGAGCAGATTGAGCTGAGTAAATCTGGGCTGCAAGTAGTGCCTGATGTCAATTGCAGATTAGAGTCGGAGGTGGACGCATAGTAGGCGAGTGCGTATTATGCGGCTACGATATCGACTAATTTTTAACTCAATTGAATTATGGCAATGTCTTTAAATAAAGTGCAACTTATTGGAAATTTGACTCGTGATCCAGAGGTGCGCCAGATTCCTGGTGGAGCAACGGTTGCCTCTTTTGGAATGGCGACGAATATGAGCTGGACTGATCAAAGTGGTCAACGGCAAGATAAGGCTGAATTTCATAACATTGTTGCTTGGCGAAAGCTGGCAGAGATTTGTGGTCAGTACTTGAAGAAAGGAATGAAGGTGTATATTGAGGGACGTATCCAGACACGAGACTGGGAAGCTGAGGACGGAACGAAGAAGTATCGAACAGAAATTGTGGCGGACAACATGATTATGTTGGATCGAAAGGGTGACTTTCAAGGAGGTGGACAATCGTATGGTAATCAGGCTGAACATGGTGGACTGCAGCAGTCTCAACCGCAGCAACAAGCACCAGCAGATGAGGGAGTGGATATGACTAGCCCGGCAGAAGATGAGGTGGCTGTTGATGATCTGCCATTCTAGTTTTATATGGAAAAGAGGCGCCAGCAAATGAATTGAGCTGGCGCCTCGGGACTCTCTGACCTCACCCTATCTGGCACTTTAGAAGTCCAGAGGATAGAAAATCAGGGAGTATCAGCAACAGGATTGCGATCATGTGTCCTATTACCGCCTTTCACGGGGTGAAAAGCTGTGTCTCTACTGTTCTTTGGTGATATTTTTTGGGACCTTATACACCGCGGTCCTTTTTTGTTTTTTGTTTTGTTTCTCTCCCGATGAAGGGAGAAGTGAACGATTTTTGTTTCGTGTGTTTTTGATTTTTGTCGCACACACGGTGCGAAGGTGGGCCTTGATCGGAGGCCATTTCGAAAAGTAGAGATCCAAGTATTATAGCACGGGTAAGGGCTTTCGTGAAGACTCACCGGATCCTTTTTGCTATAATGGCGGAGCTTCAATTTTTAAATACTATGGAAAACGAACTAAAAGGCTTATTGATCATTATTTCTGGACCTTCTGGAGTGGGGAAGGGGACGGTTATTCGGCATCTCAAACAGATGTATCCGCAGTTTGAATATCCAATTTCTCACACAACTCGGGACCCACGTCCAGGCGAAAAAGATGGAGAGGTGTATCACTTTATTTCCAAGGAGGATTTTGAGCAGGGGATTGAGGATGGCGATTTTTTGGAATATGCTCGTGTGCATGAGACAAACTATTATGGAACCCTCAAAAAGCCGATTATGGATGGTTTGAAAGAGGGAAAAGTGATTGTGCGTGAGGTGGATGTGCAGGGCGCGCAGTCAATGAAAGAGGTTGTGCCAGCGGACAATCTGGTTACGATCTTCATTAAAGCCAAGAACAAAGAGGAGCTGATGCAGCGGATTGCTCATCGTGGGGAGCTTCCTGAAGACGAAGTTCAGCGTCGAATGAAGAGTGCGGAGCGTGAAATGGACTTAATGGATGAGTTTGATTATCAGGTGTGGAGTTTGCAGGATCAGATCCAGAAATGTGTGGATGATGTGAATGCAATTGTGGTTGAAGAGATGGAAAAGGCAGGCATTGATCCAGAGAACTTATGATCAAAATTCGTCCATACCATGAGGGGGATGATGCGCAGATTATAGCGCTGATTCAGGAGGTTTTGGATGAGTATGGGATTGAGCAGGATGTGAGCCAGGAGTCTGATTTGCAGGATATCCCGGCTTATTTTGATTTTTCGAATGGCGGAGGTTTGTGGGTGTTGGATAATGATGGGCAGATTGTGGGGACGATTGGTCTTCATAAAATTTCTGATGAAGCCTGTTATTTTTTACGTTTTTACGTGAAGAAAGAGTATCGTGGTCAGGGCTGGGGGAGCAAGTTGTGGCATCATCGAGCGGAGTACTTGAAAACGCTTCCATATAAGAAAGCGTACGCGACTTCGTTTCATGCTTTTACAGAGGCGCTTGAGTTTTATCGGACACATGATTATAAGGAGGTCGACAAAGAGGGTTTTCCAGTGGAAACCCGCTGGGCCGATGTGTTTTTTGTGAAAGAGTTAGCTTGAGTTGGCATTATGTTTTGGGTAGAATCTTTCCGTTGTTGGGGTGTAGCCAAGTGGTAAGGCAGTGGGTTCTGGTCCCATGATCGGGGGTTCGAATCCCTCCACCCCAGCCAAGCTCTTCTTGAAAGCAAGCCGAAAGGCGTAGCTTGAAAGGCTTGGATGGGAGTATGCTGAACCCTAGCCAATTTAGTACTCCATAATTTCCATGACGTCGAAGTAGGCGCTGTCGTCGTCGGATTTAAGGTGTGGGTTTTCTTTCATGAATTCGTAAATCTCTTCAATCGATTCAGCATTGATGATTGAGTAACCTCCAACTTCGTTTGGCATTTTTTCCATGCCGTCCTTTGTCATGCGGGTGTTTCCTCCAACGCCTGAGCCCATGTCTGCAAAGTGTTTTCCATTTTTTTCAAACCATTCATTCCATTCTTTTTCATCGGCCTTTTTTTCTTCTGGTGATGCGTCTTTCCATTTTTGGAAGCTTTCTGCTGACATGCCATAAATGATGAGAAATTTTTTCATTGGGAAAAATAATGGATATTAATCCTAGATTATCATTTCCAGCTAGTTTCCAAAAGTTATTGCAAACCTTCTTCAATTTTGGCTTCTTTGGTAACAGCTTGCTCCATTTTTTCTTGTTTGGTTGGGATGATGCGCTTGTTTTTCCATCGACCCATGCGGAAATAGATGAGGCTGATGCTGGCATTACAGAAACTGGAAATTGGATAGGCAAGCCATAATCCTCGAGCTCCTAAGTCGGTGTGCTTTGAGAGGATGTAGGCAATTGGGAATTGGAATACCCAAACAGAAATAATCGAGAAAATCATAGACACGCGAGTGTTGCCAGCACCGGAATAGGCTCCGTTGAGAATCAGTTGAAAACCGAGGAATCCAAAACAGAAACACAAATACCGAATGAAAAGTGCAGCTTCATTGATGACACTCTGTTCACCATCCAAAAAGGCTTGAGCCAAATAATCGGCAGCAAAGAAAATAACAATACTGAGCGCAACAATCGTTCCAAATCCAATAACGGCACTTTTTTTTGCAATCTTTTCTGCCCGTTTTGGCTTTTCGGCACCAATGTTTTGACCGACCAATGTTGAGGTAGCCATGGAAAGTCCAAATGCTGGAATGATGATGAACGAAAGAATTCGAATTCCAATTCCATAGGCAGCGACAATGGTGGTTCCAAAGGTTGCGACGAGGAAAGACATAATCGTCAATCCAAGGGCATTCATGGATCCTTCGATGGATGAAGGGATACCAAGTCCAAACATTTTTTTAATGAGTGGACCATCGAATTTGAATTTCTTGAGGGTGAGCTTGATGCCATGATTCCCACGAAAGAGGAGAGCGTATCCAATAAGTGTTGCTATTCCTTGGGTGATGATGGTTGCAATGGCCGCACCACCAACGCCATAGGCAGGAATCGGTCCCCATCCCATTATAAAGAGTGGGTCGAGTCCAAGATTCAAAATAACGGTCACCAAAACAATCTTCATGGGAAGGTACACCTCGCCAATTCCACGCATAAGTGATTGGAAAATGAAAAATCCAAACATGAATGGAATCCCATAAAAGGAGATAGTTAAATATGAGACGGCCTGGGGGAGGACATCTGCTTCTGCACCAATAAGCTGCATGATTGGTTCGGCAATAAGAATCCCCGTTGCTCCAATAATAAAGGAGACAATAAGCATGAGGACCACGGTTTGAGCTGTAATGTGCTCTACTTGGGCATCATCTTTCCGGCCTTTGTATTGCGCGACCAAAATTGTTCCGGCAATGGTGAATCCACCTCCTAATGTTATGAGCAAGAAGATAATTGGAAAACTAAGCGAGACCGCAGCCACAGCTTCTGCCCCGAGTCGGCCAACCCAAAAGGTGTCCACGAGCTGGTATGCCGTGTGGAGCATGTTGGTTAAAACAATTGGGAGCGACAGCGAAACGAGTGCTTTGAGAATCGGGCCTTTGGTGAAATCTTTCATGCGGAATATGAGTACAAATTTATAGCTGGCAGATTATAGGCTTGTTTTAGAAAGAAAGCTATCCTAAAATCGAAGCATGCAACATGATGACAAACCAGCTCGAGAGATAGATGAAACTGCGGGAAGTGCCGCGGAAGATCGTTTTGAAGAGATTTTGAAGCGCGTGAAAACGGCTGGAGCAGAGATTGTAAAAGATGAGGAGTCACCGCTCTATACGGATATTGGTATGGATCAATATGAGATTGGCCACGAGCGTGTGGTGGAGTTCAATATGAATGGGATGGATTTTCAGATCATCCGGCAGGTGAAAGAGGTTCGAATTATTGGCGAAGGTATGAAGAAATCGCTTCAGGAGTTGGATCGACCAATGGTGGATTTAAAATTGAAGCGCAAACCAGACACCTCTTCACAGTGGGTTGTGGTGGATTTGGAGGAAATGTTTTAGATCGGCTATTCGATTCGGAATCGAAACACTTTTTCTAGGAAGTCGAGGCTTCCAGGAATGATATTGAAGATGATTGGGAATGCGAACAGGATGAGGGCAGCGGTGATATTGATGTAGGCGACGAGGAGTCCAATCAAGGCAAAAATTGGTGTGAGGATCAGGCGGATTGTGGCTTGTTTGAACATGCGTCGCTCAACTTTGTGGACTTCGATCTCTTTGGCTTTGTGTGCATAAAGAAATATTCCGATGGCGGTTATCCCAGCCATGAAAATGTTGCTGCCGTAGACTTGGATGGCGGCAAGATTGTTGGGGTAGCGTCCAATGAGATATGAAGAGAATGGGACAAGAGCAATAAATGCAAAGTAGAGCATGTTGAATTGAACGAGTCTTCGATCTAAGTTTTTTATGAAAAAGTGGAAGAATGCATGGTGCGAAGTCCAAAACATTGAAAGGATGGCGAAGCTGACAAAGTAGCTAAAGTAGAGTGGTTTTAGTTCAGCCAGTTCTTGCCATAGTTCGCTGGCAGTGATGTTGGTTGAGTGGAGCTCTGGAACTTTGATTTCAATGACTAAAAGAGTCATGACGATAGCGAAGACGGCGTCGGCCAATCCTTCTAAGCGTTGCTTGTTCATATATAAGAGTGTGAGGTCTTGTTGTGTGTAATATTATCATATAGAATCCACCCACATGAAAGCTATTGATGTTCAACAATTAGAAAAAACGTATTCCAATGGGGTTCACGCGTTGAAAGGTGTGGATCTTGCCATTCAAGATGGTGATTTTTTTGGTTTGCTGGGAGCGAATGGTGCCGGTAAAACCACGATGATCAGTATTTTGACTGGAACGGCAACGAAGTCGAGTGGTTCAGCGAATATTTTTGGAATCGATATCGACAAAGATCATAATAAGGCGAAAGAGATGATTGGAATTGTGCCGCAAGAGTTTAATTTTAACATTTTTGAAAAGGTGATCGATATTGTGGCAACCCAAGGTGGATATTTTGGAATTCCGCGCAAAGAGTGCTTAAAGCGTGCGCAGGAAATTCTCGAGGCATTGGATTTGTGGGAGAAAAGAGATCATCCATCCATGCAGCTTTCTGGTGGGATGAAGCGGCGACTCATGATTGCTCGAGCCCTTATTCACAGACCAAAACTTTTGATTCTGGATGAACCAACTGCTGGGGTGGATGTGGAGCTGCGGCATGGTATGTGGAAATATTTGCGAGAGCTGAATAAGAGCGGCGTGACGATCCTTCTAACCTCGCACTATTTAGAGGAAATTGAAGCGCTTTGTCGCAATGTGGCTATGATTAAACAGGGTGAAATTATTATTAATGGATCAGTGAAGGATGTGCTGCAATCGCTTGATCGGCAAACCTATGTTGTGAATGTGGATAAAGTGAAAGATGTGGATGAGCTGAATACGTTTACGTGGAAGAAAATTGATGAGACAACGCTTGAAGTTGAAGTGGATAAGCATAAAACGGTGAATGAATTGGTGAAGATTTTGGATACTCATAAGATGTTAGTGCAGGATATTAAGCCGAAAAGTAATCGTTTGGAGCAACTCTTTTTAAACCTTCTCAATGAATAAAGGAACTGCCTTTAGAACAATTTTGCGTAAAGAGGTTGTCCGTTTCATGCGGATCTGGCCACAAACGTTGCTGCCTCCGGTGATTACACAGTCACTCTACTTTATTATTTTTGGGACGTTCATTGGTTCGCAGGTGGCGGACATCAATGGTGTTTCCTACATGGCGTTTATTGTGCCAGGACTGGTTATGATGTCTGTTATTAATGGGGCTTTTCAGAATGTGGTGAGTTCGTTTTTTAGTACGAAGTTTATGCGAAATGTAGACGAGCTTTTGGTTTCCCCGGTTCCAAACTGGCTGATTGTGGCTGGTTATTGTGGAGGAGGTGTGCTGCGCGGAGTTTTAGTTGGGTTGATAGTCTTTATTGTTTCAATCTTTTTTACTCAGCCGGAGATTTACAACCTTTGGATTATCCTTCTGTTTGTGGTTTTGACCTCGTTGCTCTTTTCGATGGGGGGATTCTTAAATGCTCTTTTTGCCAAGAAGTTCGATGATATTAGTGTATTCTCGGTTTTCATCCTTACGCCACTTACGTATTTTGGTGGTGTATTTTATTCAATTGAAGATTTGCCTGAGTTTTGGCAGGGGCTGTCGCGATTTAACCCAATCCTTTATATGATTGATGGTTTTCGCTATGGCTTCCATGGATTTTCGGATGTAAATGTTATGTGGAGTATTGCCATGCTCCTTATTTTTACCATTGTTATTGGAGCGCTTTCTCTTCATCTGATGAGAAAGGGTGTCGGATTAAAACACTAAATGGTATAGTGGTGGATAGTTTATCCTTAACTTTTCACTATGATGGAGAATCATCTTTATAACTTGATGGCACAGCTCGTTACTGAGAGTAAGAGTCTTAAGCGAATTAAGGAGATGTATGGACGGGATGCAGATGGATGTGAATCGTGTAAGGAGTTTTGGGTTGCTATGGATCAGGACAAAACAGCACATGTTGAAAAGTTGAATGAGCTCATTAAACAACACAACGTATGAGTCTTACTGAAAAAAAATGTGTTCCGTGTGAGGGAGGCACTGCGCCGCTTTCTTCGGGTGAAGCAAATCAATACTATACGGAACTGAAAAAGGATTGGCAGTTGAAAGATCAGGAGCTAAGCCGCCAATTTAGCTTTAAGGATTTTAAAGAGTCGATGGATTTTGTGAATAAAGTGGCTGAAATTGCTGAGGCTGAAGGACATCATCCGGATATGTATATTTTTTACGATAAGGTTCGACTTGAGCTGACCACACATGCAATTGGAGGTCTTTCGGTGAATGACTTTATTATTGCTGCAAAGGTTGATCAGTTGGTGTAACACTTCTATAATTCAGGTATGCCTCGAAAAGCTGCTACAAAAAAAACGGTAAAGAACGGGAATGGCGTGGTTTTGCAAAAGTTTCCTGGTTATTTTTTGTTGGCGTGTACTGGTTTGCTGGCATTTTTTTTGCTGCAGATTTTTTGGCCTTTTATTGAGGTTTTGATCTTGGCGGCGATTTTAGCGACAGCAGTCTATCCTTTATATAAAGGTGTTTTGAAATTGATGAGAGGTCGTGAAAAAATTGCGGCTTTTTCAACGTGTATTTTGGTTTTGATTTTTATTGTGGTGCCGTTGATTGTGTTTTTGATTTTGCTTGGGCGGCAGGCACTGGATGCTTACGGTGATATACAGTCATCGGTGAGTGATGGTGTGTTTGATCCTTATCTAAAATGGGAAGAGGGAGGTCTTATTTATGATGGACTTGGATTTGTGCGAGAACAGCTTGGAAGTGTTGTGGATTTTGATACGCTTAATATTCGGGATCGAATTACGGAGACTGCTCAAACTGTTGCGGGATTCTTGGCGACCAAGAGTGCAGCTATTATCCAAGGTCTTGTATGGCTCATGATTCAGCTTTTTGTCTTGCTGTTTGCTATGTACTACTTCTTTAAAGATGCAAAGCTGATTATTGAGAAGATTATGACGCTCAGTCCGTTGCCGCGTCGTCATGAGAATGAGCTGTTTGAGAAGTTTAAAGAGATCAGTCATGCGGCACTGTATGGGATTTTCCTGACAGCTGTAGTTCAAGGTTTTATTGGAGGCATTGGGTTTGCGATTGTTGGCATTCCGAGTGCACTTTTCTGGGGAACGGCTATTGCTCTCTTTTCTTTGGTTCCCGTGCTTGGAACGGCAACAATTTGGTTCCCAGCATCGGTTGTTCTCCTTTTAATGGGAAATGTTTGGGGTGGAATCTTCCTCTTCTTTTATGGACTTCTGATTGTGAGTACCGCTGATAACTTTTTCCGAGCATACTTCATTGGAGAACGGATCAAGATGAATCAGCTCCTTATTTTTCTAGCTGTATTTGGAGGTATTGGTGCTTTTGGTCTTATTGGAGTCATTTTTGGTCCTTTAATTTTGACGTTCTTCTTTGCATTTCTCCACATTTACGAGAAGGAGTACGATAAGGTTTTGCATAATCGGGGATAGTTGATCGATTTTTCTATTTGAATATTTGGCTGCTTTCGCCTTATTTGAGCTGAAAGTTGACTCTTTTACAAATTAATTTTTTGTGCTATAATTAGAAGATTTGTTTTTCAGTTATCGCATCCATGTTTCGAAAATCGCCTCAATCTTCATCTTCTCATCGATACAAAGTTCAGAGTATGGACTCTGCTACGATTCGATTTGAGCGATGGATTGTGGTGGCTTTGATGTTGGCTGCTCTTGGGTTTTTGGGATACATGATGGCTGACATCGTGCTTCCAAAGACGCAGGCAAATCTTCACGAAGCAGCGGATAAGCCAAATTTTGAGTTTGGGGATTTGGATTATATGGTTTTTGGCGACGTGCCTGGGGCGTATGAACATGCTTATGCTCTTGCTTATCTTAAGAGTCGTGGAATGGTTCAAGGATATGAAGATGGAACGTTTCTTCCTGATGAAACGATGGATCGAGCAACGTTCATGAAGATGTTGACTGGTGCTAAGCAGGTTCACCCTCATAGGCTTCGGTATGGATGGTGTTATCCTGATGTTCAAGGTGAATGGTTTGCTCCATCTGTATGTTTTGGGCAAGATCGTGGCTGGCTAGAGGGATCTCCAGACCAACCTTTCGGTCCTGAAGAGAATATCACTCGAGCTGGGGCTTTGAAGATTGCGATGCGAGCTTTTGATATGGATTTGCTTGAAGGTGACCGAAGTTCGAGCTTTTCCGATGTTGAAAATGACTCCTTCTATAGTGACTATGTTGTTGCAGCTGAAGAAAAAGGTCTGCTTGCCGGATTTATTGATGGTCCGAATTTTGGACCAGATGAAGCAATGACTCGAGCTGAAGTTGCGGAGCTGTTCTTCCGCATTGTTTATACTGAAATGCCGGTTCTGTAGTTTCCTTACTGATCGGCTTTAATGAGTTCCGCTTCAATAATAGCGATGTATGTTTCGAGTGGCTGAGCACCGATGATTTTTTTGCCATTGATGAAAATGGTCGGAGTTTGTTCTACAGTTGCCTGCGCACCATCCTCTTGGTCACTGAGAATTTCTTGTGCGATCTGGTTGTTGTTTACGCAGGTTGAGAACTCTGTTGGATCGAGTTCAAGTGTTGCTGCGTAGGTTTGGAAAATTTGTTCAGCAGATGGTTGAAAGCTCCAATCATCTTGGTTCTCAAGAAGGAGATCGTGCATTTCCCAATAGTGATCCTGTTCTCGAGCGCAGTTTGCTGCTATTGCGGCAGGAACAGCTTGAGGGTGTGAATCGAGAGGGAAGTCGCGGTATACATAGTGAACTTGGCCTGTTTCCACATAGTCTTCAATGATCGTTGAGTATGATTCTTCAAAATATCGTTTGCAGAATGGGCATTGGAAGTCGCTGAACTCAATAATGGTGACTGGAGCATCAACGTTCCCTTGAAATGGATCATCATCGACGGAAACATCTTCAATAATGCTAAGCTGGTCAGGACTGTTGTCGGCATTCGCTTCTGCCTCAAGAATCTCTTCGAGCTCGTTATCGGTGAGTACGACCTCATCTAAAGATCCATCGTTTTCTATTTGAGATTGAGGGACGAGGAGGCCACCAAAGAGGTAACCGATAGCTACTCCAGCAATCGCAATGAAGAGAAAGGTGCGATGCGGTGACGCGATTGTTATTTTTTTCTTTTTTGCCATTGGCATCATTATACCGAATTTGCTGTTTGCTGCCACGGTATTTTTTTGTGAACCATGTAGAATGAGCCTGCAGCAAGGATGATGAGGGTTCCAATGATCCCTGGAATAACCAGTGGGGGGGAGCTGTTTTGTTGTGGAGCTTTGGCTAAAACTTCAAAAGCAATGAGCGTTTTTTCTTGTGGTTCGATGGTGAGAAGGAGCGATGTTCCTATGGTAAAGGTGGCTTTTGCAAGGGGACCTGCAACAGTCGACTCATCAAAGATGATAATGTGGGTGTTTTCTGTGCGATCTTTTACGTGAAACTGGTAGAGTTGTTCAAATGTTGGTTCTTCCACGACTTCAGCGTGAAATTGGAGATAACTGGGGTTTGGTTGATCTGGAGTAAGCTCTTCTGTCCACATCCATTCTTCGTTTTTTGTGCCATCTTCATGCTCAATGCTTATGCTGCTGTAGGACTGTCCGCTGGGGGCTTCTTCATATTCGATTTGGTGAACCAGTTCACCTTTGTAGTTGAAGAGTCGGATGACATCTTCTTTGTTCCCCAGTGAGAGTTTTGAGTCTTTGGTACTGATTGTTTGGGCTTGTCCTGGCTGGAGAATGAAAGAGTCGGGAATGGTGTAGGGCTTGCTGCCATCTTCGCTATCGTCGAGTTGCCAATTGCCCATGCTGATTGCTGTTTCACCGGTATTAACCAGCTCTACCCACTCTTTTTTGCTGTCGGTGCCTTCAGGATTAGGAAGAATTTCGGAAATAAAGATGTCGCTTGAGACTTGTCCACTTGTATAGGCGACGATTTCTGGGCTGGATTTTGTCGTATTTGAACTCTTTACTTCTTTTTCTGGAACTTCTGGGGTTGTTACTGTGATGATGTCTGGAGCGACTAGTGGTTGTGTGGTTTCGATAGGTCTGGATGGTGTTTCCATCTCTGTTTGAATAACTGGAGTACTGATTTCCTGGATTGATGGTGACTCGATTGCTGTGGGTAGTGGTTCTGGTTGCGGGAGGATCCAGTCATTGGCTGAATTGGTGTCGTTGAGTCCGTTTCTGATGCTGGACTCTTCCTTCTTTATATTGTCGCTCAAAATACAGCTGTTGATGTCAGAGGAGTGCCATCCTTCTAATTCATAGAGTTCGGCCAATTCTTTGATTTCTGACTCTGTTGGGGAGCTGCTGGTCCAGCAAACGGCATCCAAGACCGATCCATCTTGGTCGTAGAGGATTATTTGTTCAGTGGTACCGGTTAATCCACTGTGAGAGCTATAAAGATAAGGCATTGCATCTGCTTCTTCGCTCTTAAAGGTGAGGAGCACGTCCTGTCCGGAGGCGATGATGAAATCATTTTCGATTGTTTTGAAGATTTTATCATCGGCAAATCCTAATCCTTTTAGGTTGGTTGGTTTATTGGAAGGGGATTGGTAGTGGAGTTTGACCCAGTCAGCGGTAGAGTTTTTGAAACTGACCTCTGTTATAAGGATTTGTGCACTTGGATCGGAGAGGACAGAGGGAGTTGCTTCAAGTTCCACCATTTGAGCGTGGGCAGATGTCCATCCAATGAAAATTAAAACTGTAAATAACTTTTTCATGCTTCGATAGTAGAGGGATCACATTATCGGCAGATAAATTTTGGATAAAGTTTTGTTCGCTTGACGGGGGTTGGCCAGAGTACTAATCTAAAGACGTAATGTTTTGTATCGTGATTGACATTATCTACAGAAAAAAAGTGAAAGAAAATCTACAAATTGACCTTAGAATAAAGAAAAACTCGCCTGCCCATCTCTCCACGTAAAAGTGAAGAGTCTTGTGGTATTTCTGTATATCATCGCGATTCAAGAGAGCATTACACTCTCTAACTTTTTATACTATGGAATATTTGATTGGACTGATTGCGCTGGTCGCAGGGTTTGGAGGGGGATATGTTCTCCGGAAGAAACAAATTGAAGAGCAGAGTAAGGATACAAAAGAGAAGGGGGAAATGATTCTCCAGCAGGCGAATACCAAGGCACAGGAACTTATTTTTAAGGCGAAGAACGATGCTTTGAAGATTTTAGATGAGGCAAAGAGTGGGGAGGAGAAAAAGCGCGATGAGCTGAGGAAAGCAGAGGAGCGGCTTATCAGCAAAGAAGAGGAGCTGGATAAGCGTGTGAAGGAGTTGGATGCGAATAAGGAGGATTTAGAAAAGAAGGTGGAATCGGTGAAGAATTTGCGGGAAGAGGTGCAGAAGATTCACGAAATGCACACGACTGAACTAGAGAAGATTAGTAGTCTTTCCAAGGATGAAGCGAAGGTGATGCTTTTGAAGCAGGTTGAAGAGGATGCGAAGGAGGATATTGTCCGACAGATCCAAAAAACTGAAGCAGAAATGAAAGAGCAAGCTAAGGAACGTGCGAAGTCGATTCTTGCTGATGCGATTCAGCGATATGCAGCGGAAACGGCAACTGAATCGACTGCAACGATTGTGCAACTTCCGAGCGATGATTTAAAGGGGCGCATTATTGGGCGTGAAGGACGGAATATTAATGCGTTTGAACAGGTTACTGGTATTGATGTAATTGTCGATGATACACCAGGTTCGATCCTTATTTCTGGGTTCGATCTGGTGCGGCGTTATATTGCTAAAACGGCGCTTGAGCGATTAATTGTTGATGGGCGGATTCATCCGGCTCGAATTGAAGAGACTGTTGAAAAGGTGAGAGAAGAGGTGAATGCCATGATGAAGGATCTTGGTGAGAAGGCCGCATTTGAAACGAGTGTGACTGGATTGCATCCGAACTTGATTAAGCTGCTTGGTCGATTGAAGTTCCGGACCAGTTTTGGGCAGAACGTTCTGAAGCATTCGATGGAGGTTTCTTTCCTATCGGCTATGCTTGCTGCTGAACTTGGGGCGGATGTGTCGGTTTGTAGAAAAGCGGGACTTCTTCATGATATTGGAAAAGCGGTTGATCATGAGATTCAAGGTCATCACTCGCAGGTTGGAGCCGATATTGCCAAGAAATTTGGGCTTGCTGAGCCCGTTATCCATGCGATTGAGGCGAGCGAAGGAATGGTTGAGAGTAAGTCGGTTGAGGCTATGTGTGTGAATGCGGCCAATGCTATTGCGATGTCTCGGCCAGGAGCGGATAAAGAGAATTTGGATTCGTATATTAAGCGGTTAGAAGAGCTTGAAAACATTGCCAATTCGTTTGATGGCGTTGATAAGTCGTTTGCGGTACAGGCTGGAGGAGAGGTTCGTATCTTTGTGAAACCGGACCTTATTGATGATACAGGAGCGGCAAAGCTCACATATGACATTGCTCGCAAGATTGAGCGGGATCATCAGTATCCTGGTCAGGTGAAGGTGAGTGTTGTTCGAGAGACGAGAAGTGAAGAGTTTGCGATTTAGATGATGTTGTGAATTAAGGCACATAAAAAACCCCGGCTCCACATGGATGACCGGGGTTTTCTTTTTGTGGAATACTGTTATATCCCGAAGTCAGTAGCACAGGTGTTCATTTTTTCTGTCTCTTCTTCGATAACAGATTGTGGCAGCTGGAATGGTTCGAGGGCTTGCAGATTTTCTAAGTCGAGGCTTTGAAGCGATGAATCTCCAGTGAGATAAGAGAAACATGGGTGTGGAGAGAAGTCGATTGGCTCTCTTGCTACAACAAGCTTGTTTTCATCAGCAATTCCTAGGATTCGGAAGCCTGCGAGCTCTCCTGTTTCTTCATACAGAAGTATTGCTTGTTGAGCGAATGTATTGAACTCATAAATTCGAGCTGTGTATGAAGTATCGCCAAGGAATTCGGTGGTAACAAAGTACTGTGGGCTATTGTCGAGCTCGGGAACTGAAGGCATAAAGTTTTCGACAGTTTCATCTTCAGAGACAGCAGCCTGGAAGAACTCTTTTTCATCGTTGGTTGGATTGGCTCGGATGAATGTGACTTCTTCTTGTGTGGTTTCTTCAGAAACAACGGGAGTTGTGTTGTTGGTTTGTTCAACCGGTTGAGTCGTTGTGTCGCTCGGCTGAGTGAAGAGTTGGCATCCCGCAAGGAGAACAGTTGCGGCTGTAAGGATAAGAGTATTTTTCATTGTATAAGGGGTTAAAGTAGATGAATAAGATGAACGTTCCATCTATACAACGGAAATGGTCAACATTATTACAACTTTTTGTTAGACTTGTCAAAAGTGTTACCAGATCCCTGGAATAAGCCGGTATTTGACTTTCTTACAATACTCTTTGTAGCCAGGCAGGTCGCGTTTGAGGACGGTTTCTTCGTTGAGTGTGCGGATAATCATAATCGGTAAAAGGGGGAGGAGCGCAAGAGCAGCCCAGTAGGATCCTAGGCCAATTGGAAGGGCATAATAGAGGAGCAGCATGCCGGCATACATTGGGTGACGGACAATGGCGTATGGTCCGGTAGTGATCACTTTTTGATCCTTTTCTACCTCAATAGTTCGTGCGGCATAACTATTGGTCTGGAGCGTACGAAAAACGATCGCGTAGCCAATGAAGACCAGAACATCAGCGAAGATAACAATATTGGTAGGGATAGTGGACCAGTCAAAGCGGTGATCCAATCCGGGAATAATGAATGCAACAAGGGTCACAACAATAGCCCAGCGAATGACACCTTTCTGAACGGTCTCTTTTTCCTTCATTTTCATGCGGCGTTTCATGAGGGCGGGATCTTTGATCATGAAATAGATGGCCGCGAAGGTCATAGGGACCATGAGTGAGAGCAAGGCAACCCATCCTTCCCAATAGTCCAGAGTTCCTGCGGGCAGAAAAATGATAGCACCGAGGGTGGCGTACGAAATGAGGATATAGAGGATGATGCGAATGGTGAATGTGACAGAACTCATGAGGTGATCTGTGAAATTTTAACCACGGTGTTGTAGTTGCGGGTGGTGATGTTTTTGCCGAACTCTTGTTCGAGAATTTTCATAGCGTCGACGGTTCCTCTTTTGTCGATGTCAAGGATACTTAAAACTGCATGGTCTGTTTTTTTGAGAATCGTGAATGATTTGTCGTCGCTGGTGTAGGGAATTTCGAGTTTGGATGTGGGCTTATCTTTTAAGAATGTTATGTAGAGGTGGATGTTCTTAGTGACCTCTATACCTTTAAAAGGGTCGCTGTTGACTATTTTTTCGACATCTTCAAAAGGGATGATGATAGTACTTATTTCGAATCCGAAATGTTGTTCTAGATTGCTTTCTATTTTTTTGGTATCGGATTGCGACCCTTCAAAAACAACATTGCCCGAAGCCAATAAGGTTTTCACATTGGTGAATCCCCATTTTTCAAAGGCTGTCCGAAGTTCAGCCATCGGGACTTTTTTATGCCCTCCCACGTTAATTCCCCGCAGGAGCGCAACGAATTTTTTGGGATTGGCCATGAGTTTACTCTTTAATTTTGCTTAATCCAACAGCACTCATTGTCGTGATGAAAAGGATAAGGCATATGATGACCGTTGAAACGATGTTGGGGTATGCATTTGAAAAACCTGTGGATGATGTGTGTTTAAGGAGTATTCCTGCGTAGGCCCATACAAAGACGGATCCATAATAAAGATTTTGGTTCTTTACTGTTCGGCAAATTCCAATTGCTGCTCCAACCAAGAGAACATAGACGGCCCAAATATCATCAGAAATACCAAGTCCATCCCAGTTGATGCTCACTAGGAAAACGGTGATGTTCGCAATAGTTGCGACGGTGATCCATCCAAAATAAATACTGAATGGAATGCGGACGAGCACAGTCTCTTTGAGGGAATATTTTTCGGTATTAATGAGTTCGGCAATGAAGATGAGGAGGGTGAGCAGTGTGATCATTATGATCACGGAGAGCCAAATAATTTGGTAGTGCCATGCGAAAATCCAGGCTATGTTGGCGAGCGATGTGGCAAGGTACAGTTTTCGTAATTTTGCCAGGGTTTGTGCGCGTTTTTTATCTTTTGGTGTTTTGAATTGATAAATAGTAAAGCCAAGCAAGAAAAGATAGATGACTCCCCAAATTGAAAAGGTTATTCCTGCTGGAGTGAAGAGGTTTGGATACATGTCCGATGCTTCGCCGGTTGTTATGCCTCCCAATGGAAGGGCGTTGGCCAAGTAGTTTACAAAAATCATTGCTAAGAAGGCGATGGCTGTCACTATTTTTAAGGTCGACTCTTTTTTCATAAATAAGTGGTTATTTTTTTTCCATCATTTTTGGGTCGACTTGGTGTAGACCGATGAGGTTGCCTTCCGTGTCTTTGAATGCGGCGATCCATCCCATGCCGGGGGCTACTTCGGTTTTTGGAAGTGCGATTTCACCACCTTTATCTTTAATCATGGTGAGTTTGTCTTCGATTTCGTCGACGTTAATGTAGTTCATGAATGGCTGTCCAGGTGCTTTTCTTTTCATGAGTCCGCCGTTGATGGCGCCTGGATTTTTTGGCATTTTTTGATCATTGAGCTCGGTGGTTATGACACCGTAATATGGATCTCCGCCAGTTGAACTGTTGGCGTCCATGTCGAATTTCTCGAATCCCCATCCAAAGATATCTTTGTAGAATGACATGGCTCTTTCTACATCGTCGGCTGGAATTTCAAAATGCACAATTGGATCCATTTTAGACATATGTTTTGTGGTTTAGAGATTAAATGTGTTGATCAATCAGAATTGCGTTGCCGTCTGGATCGGTCACAACAAAGCTTCCTGGTCCGGAGTCTTCATTTAACGTTTCTTGTTCAGTGGTAATGCCGGCCTCTTTTAGTTTTTTGTGCAGTTCGCGGACGTCTGTGAATCCGTCGACGTTTTGAGCAGATTGATCCCATCCTGGATTAAAGGTGAGGATATTTTTTTCGAACATGCCTTGGAAAAGTCCAATAAGGGTCTCTCCATTTTTCATAATGAGGTAGTTGTGCTCTTCATCTCCACCGAATTTTTCAAATCCGAGTTTTTCATAAAACTCCTTCGATTTTTGAAGGTCTTTCACGGCGAGGCTGATTGAAAATGCTCCAAGTTTCATGTGCGATGATTACGGATATTGGAGCCATTATAGCACACTTACTTTGGATCCAGACTCATCACAAATTTGAGGCCTTCCTTAAGATAGATAGTGAGTTTCTTGGTGTCTTTACAGATAGTAGCCGGCATGAGGACATAGCCTTTTAATTCGGCGCCGTATGATTTGAAGGTTGTGGTTTTCAGCTCTTTCAAAAGCTTTTCTTGGATCTCCTTTGAAAAGCGAATGCCGATTTGTCCGTCTTTATTGAGTTGGGAAAACATGTGACCATTGGCAGAAGTGTAGGGCATGGTTTTGCCTTTCAGTTCGATACCAGCTTTTTCGGCAGCTTGTTGGTAGAGTTCTTTTTGTTTGTCGTAGGTCATGAGGTTGTATCAAGAAGGATTCCGCTTTTTGAAACGTGGGGTTCAGTGCACATGCTCATGTTGAAGCAGCAGGGTTGGCGTTTACCACTCTTGAGTTTGGATTTGGTTTTGTCGATGCGTATTTTTCTGGTGTCTGGATTTTTAGTCGAACGAATCCATCGAATCCATTCCCAATGGGCTTTTGGTGTGCAGTCGAGCCAGAGCTCCATGGCTTTTTTGTCGGACTCAAGGGCAGTTTTAATGTCTTTGGGGATGGTTGGTTCTGGCCAATCTTTCGATGAGTCGAACTCCATTGTCACTTTGTCTCCACTTTTGGTACCAATTTTTTTGAGAAACGTGTCATCTGGTTGCCACCAATGGCTCCCTTTTCCGTCCGGTTCAAAAGGATGTTTGAACGATTCGCCGTTGATTGTCCCTTCTACTAAGACAAGACCACGAGAGGGGAGTTTGGAACTGGCGCTTTTTGGTAAGTGGATAATCGTCCAATCATTAATGGTGATGACCGAAGCTTTGCATTTGATGGTTGGCATGGTTAGTAGAGTAAAGATGTATATTCGTCGTGGTCCTTCATGCCTTCGAAGATCCAAACCATCCGATCCAGAAACCACATTTTGCTAAAGTAAACGCAGAGTGCCCCAGCAACGGTTTGCCAGAAATCGAAATGGTAGAGTCCGAATCCTGTAATGATGACACCAATGAATTGTGTGGCAGTCAGGATGTTAATGGCCATCTTGTGGTGGGGTGGAACATCAATTTTTTTTCGATTAGTCCATACTTTTTCGCCTAAAACAGATTTTGACGCCCAGTTTTTGGTCGATTTTGGCTTTTTGAAAAATTTAGGATTCACGGCTGTCCACACAATAAGTATCCCAACTGGAACGAGTGCATACCATCCAAGCCAGACTCGGCTCCAAATGGCTGGCGCTAGGAGCGCGAGGATTGGAAAGCGAGTCCATACGCTCCAAGGATTGGAATGTTTGAGCCATTCATTACCAGTGAGTCCAAAGGCTTTGGAGAATTTTTCTTCGAGAGTCATGCGGTCAACTATTAAGGATAGAATCGGTGGCCTCCTCCTCAGAGAGCCATCGACAGCGGGCTGTCCCTTCGGTGATACGGGCTCCTTCTTCGCCACCCTGCCATATTTCTGAATAGACCTCTTCTTCACCAATGGTCATACACTCTTCACTATATTCTAGGTTGTAGAAACCGTAAAAAGAGATCTCTTTGAGCTGAAGTTCTTGATAAAGACTGCTGGTGTAGTCTGGAAGTTGGTCTGAAACAGTTCCATGGGCTTCAAATTGATACGGGTACTCTTGTGTAGATGCGTAGTATTCACATTGTATGTCTGAAAGTATGAGGTTTTTGTTCCATGGTGTTGTAGCTGATTCTAGGCGTGGTTCAATGTTTGCGAGTGCGAGTCGGTGGCATTCGGTTTCTTGCGCGTTGAGTTCGAATTTTTTTGTGTTGTTTGCTTCATCAAGCCTGACGAATGTGTATCCTTTATCTTTTAACCCACTGATTATCAGTTCAATCGACTGTATGAAGGCTTCCTGATCGGAATTTTTTCCGTCGTGTAAGTAGATGATTGATCCAGGTTCTGTATTGGAGATGACTTCGTCGGCAACTTTTTCAGCGTTGTATGGTGAAACATATTCTGAAGGTGGGTCGTATGTTCCTGTTACTAGTTTTTTGTCCATTGATTGAAGAACGAGAGGCAAGACAATGTATTTGGAAGAGTATGGTGGACGAAAGTATTGAATCTCTTTTTGACCTGTTGCCATTATGAGTTGGTCTGTTGTGCTTATCTGCTCCCGGATGAATGATGGAGTTTTGAAAATCAGCCGGGGGTGATTGTATGAGTGGTTTCCAATAAGGTGGCCTTTTTCATATACTTTTTTGGCAATGTCAGGGTGCTTTTCAATATTTTCTCCCAACATGAAGAATGTTGCTTTAACGTCATGTTTTTCTAGAAGGTCAAGGAGTGGTGGAGTTCTGGTTTCTGATGGGCCATCATCAAAGGTGAGTGCTACGGTTTTTTGTGTCGTATCAAGTTTATATATGGGATCTATAAAAAAAGCATTTTGCCACGAGCGACTATGTTGGAAGGTCGCAATTCCGATGATGAGAATGGTGACAACTCCTGCAATGAATGAAAGTATCAGTTTTTTTTTCATGTTGGAGTTGTGCTTTTACTTTTTACGCAGAATTTTTTCCATGTCTTTGCCTTTTGCCAGCTCGTCGACCAGTTTGTCCATGTAGCGGATTTCTCGCATAGTTTTTTCTTTGACCTCTTCGACTCGAACACCACAAACAACACCTGTGATGAGCTTGCGATTGGGGTTCATTTTTGGAGCTTCTTTGAAGAATGTTTCAAAGTCGGTCTCTTTTTTGACCTGAGCCTCAAGACCCTTTTGTGTGTATCCGGTGAGCCAGCGAATGACTTGGTCGACTTCATCTTTGGTTCTTCCTTTTCTTTCCACCTTTTGAATGTAGAGTGGATAGACTTTGGCGAAGGCCATGGTGTAGATGCGGTGTTTTGGCATGAGGATAGAGTTTAAATGACCTGTTTTACTAGAGCTGTGAATGATTCGTACTGTTTCATTTTTTCTTGTTGAGTTCTTCAGCTATTCCGACCAGAATTCCTTCAGGTCCACGAATATAGCAGAGCCGATAGATGTCTTGGTAGTTGACCACATCTCCCACAATCTCTGAGCCGTGCTTTTGCAGTCGTTCGAGCACTTCATCAATGTCGCTTACGGTAAACATGGCGCGGAGATAGCCCAGTGCATTAACAGGAGCAGTGCGATGGTCTTCAATGATTTTTGGTGTAATAAATCGTGAGAGCTCAAGTCTGCTGTGACCGTCTGGGGTGATCATCATGGCGACTTCAACTTTTTGGTTCCCGAGTCCAGTGACACGTCCAGCCCATTCGCCTTCAACCATAGCTCTTCCTTCAAGTTTTAGACCAAGCTCGGTGAAAAAAGAAATAGCTTTGTCCAGGGAATTCACCACAATTCCAATGTTATCCATTCGTAATAATGCGCTTTTCTTCATAGTGAGTTATTTTGAATTTCTCCCTTCAATCCAGTTCAACATTGTTTCTAATGCTATTCCCAAATTTCCTATTTGGCAATGTTGGTCGGCATGTTCTGCTTTTGTAAAAATCCGTTCTGAAATTGATTTGGCTTGGGTTAAGGCCTCTTTCTGTTTTTCTAACAGTTTTATTGGTTGGAACGCATCGTGTTCACCGCCGAGTAACAGTACATCTTGGTCGATGAGATGGCTGTGTATATGTTCTTTGTTCATCTGCATCATCCATTGAACGGCGTCAAAGAGATCTGTTGTATTTTGGATGAACAGTGCGTTGTTGACGGCATGTTTTAGTGGTGCAACACGCATTTTCATTTTTACAAAGAAACGAGTGAGGCTTTTATGGTTTAAAAACCATTGTGCCAGTTTTGCATTGAATGTATTGGTCATTTCTAGCCAGTCGTAGAGTGGTGGCATGGCAATGACTTTCGTGATTCTTTTTTCGAAGGCGGCGGCTCTCATGATCCAGTATCCGCCCATGGATACGCCTAAAGCGGTGACATCCTCTAGTTGAAAGTAGTCTAAAATGGCTTTGGTCGGTTTTTCATAATCGTGATCAAAGTATTGATGGTAGATTCGGCGACTTCCTCCTTGCCCGGGACCTTCAAAGGCAATGAAGTCGTATCCGTTTTCAGGAAAGTACTCCCAAATGGAATAAAACTCTTCTATGAAAGCGTCAAAGCCTGGGATGCCAATGATGGTTCCTTTTTTCTCTCCTGTTTGGGAGGGGATTTTTATGGCCGACAGGAAGCTTCCATTGTAGGGGACTTTGTGTCTTTCAAAGTTTTTGTCAGCAAAGGCTCGGTCAAAGAGGTCGATGAAATTTTTATAGGTTGGGAGTTTTCTTTCGTCGTTTGGCGCTATCAAGAATTCGCTGGCTCTTAAATACATGGCTGCGTTTTTGAGCCGATCTTCCTGCATGGCTTTTTCGGAGGCTGCCTGGAACTCATTCACATATGAATCGAATGAGTCGATTTTTGCTCCAATTTTTTCAATCTCTTCTTTTTGTGTGTAGCCGAGGGAATGCCATCGGTTGAGCTGATAGTTGAAGAACTTGTTCTTATGAAATTTGTGGTACCCGATGGGGAGTTTCATAGAGGGCCACTTAGTTGCTATTTTCTAATTTTGTGAAATACTTCAAATCTACTTCATTATTTAGGTGAACGATTTCATATTTATTTATGTCGAGCTCTTTTAACTCTTTAATTTCCAGAAATTCTTCTACTGCTGATTCGTCAACTTGGATTTTCCCTTTGCCAGCCCAGTGTCGATTTGTTCCTTTTTTCTTAATTCCTGAAAGCCAGTACTCTTCACCTGTTTCAAAATCATAATGATTGCTGTGTGTTCCTGAATACTGTTTTAAGGCTTTGCCATTAAAATATTTTGTCCTTTTTGATTTTGAAAGGGATACATAACATATCCAGGCTGGCCCATTGTGGTTAGCGCCTGTCGAAAGCTCTACATACATAATTTTTTTCTCCATTTTGGTGTGATTGAACAAAATTATTTCCTACAACGGTCGCGCCTGTGCAAATTTGCGCAATGCTAAAATACCACGAAGTGGTTGCACTGGACAATTTGTGAGAACGACTGGAGCAAAGCGAAAGGAGAGAACCAATTAGATGCTGTTGTGGGGAGTTTTATTGAAGTGTTGACAAATTCGCTTAAATATTTTATATCTAGACCGGTCACTCTAGCTACGGAGGATTTATGAAGGACCAAAAGTCGCCTTGCTGCAATGCCAAAATTTCAGGTTCCCTTGGAGATGGAGTCTTGATGGGCAGCTGTAGCAATTGTCACAAGTCAGTCTGCCGAATGAACCCTAAGACGGGGAAGAAGGAGTGGCTCGACGGCAAGTCTCCATGGACATCCGAGGAGCTTCGACCGATGTGAGTCCCCTTGGGAGCTGACAGATCGCGCCAGGTAGCCACGAGCTGCCTGGCGATTTTTTAAAATTTCCCACAACGATCCGCACCTGTGCGAAGCCAGCCGGAGAAAGAAGCCCCGAACCGCACTAGGCGTTGTTAAGTGCTGTTCGCTTCTGGCTTGATTCGTTTAGTACTGTTTTAACCACTTCCTCAAGGGTTAGCTGGTCTGTGTGAATGATGTGGCCGAGATCATTCAGATTTGTGGCGAGCTCCTGATGACACTTTGTTACCTGCTCGCCAAGAGATGCCCGTTCGACTCTGCTGGCTTCGCGTTCTTTTACCACTTCTAGTGGTGCCCACAGAGTATAAAGAAAAACTGGCACGTCTACCTTTAGCTCTTCAAAGAAATAATCAATTTGCTTCTTACTTGGAAAAACGTATTCAAATATGACGAGTTTATAGCCGGCATCAAGATAGTTGCGAATTAGACTCGCTCCGTTTTTGTAACCGAGACGTCCTTTCACAGTGTCAGTTTTTCTAACGATAAAATCTTTAATGGCATCTCCTGAAATACAGACGCTATTCTCAGACTCCTTTGCTAGGAGTTTTCCTACGCTGGTTTTTCCAACGCCAGCTGGCCCGTTAAGAATAATAACTTGTTGCATATTGTATTGAGCGAATGGCACTTAACGGCCGCGTATAAACGAAGATGACCACTGGTACAATATCCCGAAGGAGTACCAGTGGTCAATTTGAGCGAGCGGAGCGAGCCACTTAGTTGCTGTTGTGTGATGAATTCATTGTGATTTTGAAATCTGTATCTCTCGATTTTTTCCGTCTAGTGTTACTTTCAAATGTTTAAAAAAGCCATTTTGTCCAAGTAGAATAGTGCTGCCAGATTCAGCAAAGTAAACGGTGTCTTGCCATCTTATTTCTCTGAATCCTCTTTTTTGTATGGAATGCTCAAGTTCTATGGGTGATTTGTATACTCTGAAGGTGCTCCCCCCGGCACCTAGGATGTCAAATCTCGGTTGATTTGATAGGTCTAGATTTAATATGCCGGCAATTTCAATAGGTAGGATGCTATAATCAGCTCCAGAGTCAACCAAAGCATAGGCTTTAAATGCCTCTTTGTCGGCTTTGAATGTTACGGGAATCATTGGACGAAATACCCTGTCTTCACTCAATCCGACAAATTCTATAAAAGGGAAATTCATCATTAGCCTGCAATCAAACCGCTAGGAACTAAGGCGTAGCGAAGTGATTTTTTGTCACTGCGGTTTTCTACTTTTTTCGTTAACTTTGTAAGTGTTTTCCCGCTATCAACTACTTTGCTGTTTTTTATTGCAACCCACTTGCCAGCGTATTTCTTTTCAATTTTCATAGTAGATTTGTTAACAGTGTTGGGATTTTATAATAAATGCCTTTTTAAGGCAAATAACAGAGCAATGAATTTTTCATATAACGTTCCAGAATATTTGAAGTTTACTTGGAACGAAGTGGAAAGTAAATTTCAGTGGAGTGAAGCGGAACCCGATATTCTGTGTTATATAATGTTTAAACTTTTTTAAAAGGTGAGGGTAGCGATGGTATTGCTATCCTCACCATAGGGTGCAGCCCCATGGGCATTGCTACTTCTTGAGTGCAATTCCGAGGGCTAGTGCTGTCCGTTCAGGGCAGGTGGTGTGAATGATCACCAGCTGCTTGCTGGAAGAGTCGAAAATTGTCAGCTCAATTCCAACCGGAACTATCTTTGCCGAGTAGTCCGATTTTGTCCGGCCACTCAGTCTTCTTATTGGTCCAAGATTTATTCCCCGGACCGTTGGCTCTTTTCGAGCCATACGGACAAATTTTTTTGCCCACGGGTTGTCGAGGTAGGTCGTGTGGCTGCCTCGACTTTTTCCGCCCTTGTACTTGGCCATGTATGGACCTCCTTCGCGATGTACTTATATCATACTATGTTATATTTGTCAATTCTTCTTCATGTCGCTTTTACTTGTTTTTTTAACCACCATTTTTTGATAATTGGTACTGTTAATGTGGAAAGGAAAAATCCTATTGTAGGCACAATTGCATTAATGAAAGGATTTCCTAAATTTGATACGAAGAAAAATATGACAATGACAATGTATGTGAGCACTAAAATTATAACTTTTCGTGTCCAGCTTGTTTCCCATGCCTTGTCAGCTTCAACGCGCTTGTTGCGAGATTTTATTTCTTGTAGTTCTTTTTGGATGTCTTCAATGGTTGTCACATTTTTTGATGTAATTTCTAGCAAATTTTTTCGTACACGGCGGCAACTAAGTGAAGAGGCGAGTTGGTACAGTGGTACCACCAACGAGCCATTTGAGCGAACGGAGTGAGCCACTTAGTTGCTGTTAAGTGCTGTTCGCTCCTTCTTTGATAACTTTAATATGTTTTCCACTACTTCCTTAGGGGCCAGCTGGTCTGTGTTAATGATTTCGCCAAGGTCATTCAGATTTGAGGCAAGCTCCTCATGGCATTTTGTTACTTGCTCGCCAAGAGATATCCGTTCTATTCTACGAGATTCACGTTCTTTGACTACTTCTAATGGTGCCCAAAGGGTATAAAGAAAAACTGGGACGTCTACTTTGAGCTCCTCAAAGAAATAATCAATTTGCTTTTTACTTGGAAAAACGTATTCAAATATGACGAGTTCATAACCAGCATCGAGGTAGTTGCGAATCAGACTCGCTCCGTTTTTGTAACCGAGACGGCCTTTCACAGTGCCAGTTTTTCTGACGATAAAATCTTTGAAGGCATCTCCCGAGATGCACACACTATTTTCAGATTCTTGTGCGAGGAGCTTGCCGACCGAAGTTTTACCGACTCCAGCTGGTCCGTTTAGAATGATTACTTGCTTCATATTAAAGTTAGAGCGAATGGCATATAACGGCCGCAACTTATGCGAACTTTGATGGCTGTATCATATGGCGAAGCCGAACAGCCGTCAAAGTTGGGAGGAGCGAGCGAATGCGAAGCGGAGCCGCATAGTTGCTGTTAAATGATGTACTTACTTTCCCATTCCGCTTTTAATATTCCCTTCATTGCTAAATCTTCGTATTTGCCATTCTTAATTATGTGCTCTTTAAAAAGACCTTCATCATGCATACCTAGTTTTTCCATAACTTTTCCGGACGCTGGGTTCCTTGTTAAATGGGTAGCAAAAATTTTATGGAGTTTTAATTTACTAAAACCATATCCAACTAAAGCACGTGAAGCTTCAGTTGCATAACCTTTGCTCCATTGATCTTTTTCGATCCAATAGCCAAGTTCAGCGTGATTTTCTTTTTTTTCGATTCCGAGGCCAACCGCACCGATAATTTCATCATTACCCTTAACAGTTATTGCATAAGTTATCCTTTCATTTGCTTCAAAAAGAGCTTGATGGTTTGAAATCCATTCTTCGGCAACTCCATCTGGATAAGGATGCGGAATATTACGTGTGGTGTCAGCCACTTCAGGTTGGCCGGCTTTTTTTTGGACAATTTTTGCGTCTGATAATTTGAAAGGTCTTAGTATGAGCCTTTCAGTTTCAATAATTTCTCTTGTTTTCATTTATGGCAAAGTAAGTATTTCATTTAACGGCCGCGCCTGTGCGAAGTTGCGCAGGTGTAGAATAGCCGAAGGCGGACACCTGGGCAACTTGGGAGAGGGGATTCAGGCTGAGCGAAGCCAGCCAGAGAGGAATCCCCGAACCGCACGAGGCGCTGTTATATGATGTACATTTTGACGGAGTAGATTTAGGGCTACCTTATTATTTTTTTGAATTTGATTTCAACAATTGGCGAGGGGCAGAGGGGGCTAGGGGGTGAATGCCCCGAGCCAAACTAGCCTTTCAGGTATTCGGAAATTTCTTCTTTTAACAGCGGCAACTCTTCTTTTATCGTTGTCCAAACAACTTTTAAATCAACTCCAAAATATTCGTGGATGAGTTTGTTTCTCATTCCAATAATTTTCTTCCATTGGATTTTCTTCATTTTGCTTTGGGTTTTCTTTGAGACTCGATTTGCCGCCTCACCAATTATTTCAAGTTGCCGAACAATTGCATTTTGTAAAAGTTCATCTTTGTAGAATTCGCGTGCACCTAATTCGGCGCAATATTTTTCAATAAAATCAATGGATTCAATAATGTGGTCCAAATAAACATTATCGTTTGGCGTCATAAATAACTTTTAGGTCTTTGTCTACGTGTTTTTTAATAGCAGGATGGAGTGCCTGTTTAGTGACCAGGTCGACCTTCTTGATTTTTACTTTTTTAGAGATTTCTTCTTCGATGTCGATTATGTCAAAAAATGAGACCGGTTTTGAAAAACTCACTAGAATGTCGAGATCACTTTTTTTCGTTTCTTCACCACGAGCATATGAACCAAAAAGTGCAGCATACTTAATGTTGTGCCGCTTTATAATAGGAAGGATTTTTTGGATGAGGGATTTTCTTTTTTGTGGTGACATGGATTTGGAGAATATCAAGTATATTAATTGTATCATTGTTAGATATTGTATCGGTATTTGCCACTTGACAAAATGAAAAAAGCAGTTATTGTGAATTCTTGTATTGTAACATGAAATGTTATGTCAAATGATTTCGGAAAAGCAGCCTTAAAGTATGCTCCAGATAAAGATATGGCTGAGGTCTTGCGTAGGCTTGCTGCAAAGAATCCAGAACTTGTTGAAGCAGCAAATGCTGAACTCAATGGCCTAAGGAGTGAATTTGAGGAAAAAGCAAAGGCCGCTTCTAAACTATATGAACCATTGACGCCTGAACAACAAGAATCATTTCTAAGCGGATTAAAGTCACGTTTTGATGCTCTGCCTCAGCTTCATGAAGGTATCAGCTGGACAGATGTTGAAAAATCACTCAAAGCAGATACTGAAGCCATGCAAAAACTGAACGCTTTAGATCAAAAGGGCCATGCCATGAATGTTTTTGGAGAAGATAATGGTGAACTGATCTTTGTTTCCGGATGGAATGATTATAACCAAGTGTCAAAATACCATCGAAATATTGTTTTCGACAAAGCGGGGCAGGATTATTTGGCAAAACTACATCCAACAAATGAATTATGCAATGGTAATGCGGTAGATATTGCAACAGCATTGGGTGTTGACCTAGCGGATCCGAATTTCCATCAGCAATTAATAAATGCAACAATAATCGGTGAATATAGTTTTGCGTGGCTTAAATGGGACGCTGCCAAACTACCAGTCGGCAATGCGTTCTATGGCAACCGCGATGGTATCTTCCGGCACGGTGCGCACGATCATTCTGACTATGCATCGTTCCGCGCCGCGCTAAGGGTCAAAAGGGCTTAGTCTTTGATCTTTGTTTTTTCTTTATATCTCACGCAAAAAATGCCTGCTTTAAGCAGGCATACCCCCTCATAAAAAAGAGAAATCAAATTCTTGTTATTGATTTTGGAAGGGGTGATTGAATATGTCAAAAATGTATTTCATATAACGGCCGCGTATAAACGAAGATGACCACTGGTACAATATCCCGAAGGGGTATCAGTGGTCAATTTGAGCGAACGAAGTGAGCCGTTTATACGCCGTTGTGCGGTGTTGTTATTCTTCGGTTTCTTTGATTTGCGCTCTTATTTGTTCGGCTACTTCTTTTGGTGAAAGGTATTGGTCTCCCATTTCAGCTTTTATTGTGATTATTGTTCCATCACTAAGTTTTCCTTTTACTTCAACGCTTTTTTCATCATCACCCACTTTACCTTCTAAATATAATGCTCCCATTTCTTCGAGTTGTTTTCTTAAAACACCCTTATTCATATATTCAACTGGAAAGGATTCTGGCAGTCGATCGATATCTTCATCTGTCATATCTCTGACTTTTTGGGCAGTGATTTGTTTTATTCTAGCCATATTAATGTTTATCTATATCAAGTTATTATACAGTAAAAAACAATATCGCACAACGGTCGCCGCTATGCGAACTTTGATGGCTGTATCATACGGCGAAGCCGAAC